>WNFU01000015.1_pt1 | contig 186220 bp, 171 predicted proteins | sample 5400121 | NCBI WGS metagenome assembly WNFU01 (sample SAMN13153360, study PRJNA577476) | soil metagenome | isolation source: 100 cm soil or saprolite under grassland replicate 1 | place: USA:California | collected 2016-06-15
TCATCTCCGTCTTCAACACCGCGTCGCCGGCGGCGCCGAGCTCCAGCTTTGCGCGCCCGTCGAGCACGTACCACGACTCGTCCTTCACGCGGTGGAACTGGAGGCTGAGCGACTCGCCGGCCTTCACGACCAGGATCTTCCCGACGTAGGCATCGGCTTCGGCCCAGATCAGCTCGTGACCCCACGGCTTCTCGACGCGGCGCGGCTCGAACGCCCATGGGTCCAGCGACTCGACGTTCGGCGAGTCCATCATGCCGGCTCGGTCGCCCGCGGCGCCAGCTCCGGGCGCTGCCGCATGAACTCCTCGGCCTCGCGCAGCTGCTTCGGCGTGTTCACCGTCAGCCAGAACCCCTCGTTGCGGTAGCCGTACAGCTTCCCCTCTTTTGCGAGCTCGGGAAACGTGGACGTCTCGTGGTCTCCGCGCTCCGGGAGGCGCGCCAGCGCTTCGTCGTCGAGGACGTAGACACCGGAGGAAACCCAGTCGTCCAGCAGCGGCGCCTCGCGGAAGCCCGTGATGCGGTCGGCGTCGCTCAGGTCGACGACGCCGAAGGGTGAATGCACCTGCGAGAGCACCAATGTCGCGGCCGCGCCGTGTTCGCGGTGACGGGCGAGCACGTCCACGAGATCGACGCCGAGCAACTCGTCGCCGTTGAGCGCGAAGACAGGCCCTGCCTCGTGCCGCTGCGTCGCCGCCAGCCGCAGGCCGCCGCCGCGACCGAGCGGCTCCTGCTCACCGACGGCCACGATCTCTGGCCCCAGGCCCGAGAGCTCGCGCTCGAAGACGCCTTCGTTTCCCGCTGCACACGCGAGGATCACCCGAGTCACTCCGGCATCCGTGAGCCAGCCGACCTGGTAGGCCGCCAGTGGGCGCCCGGCGACCGAGACGAGCGGCTTCGGGCGCCCTGCCGCCGCGCCGCCGAGCCGCTCGGCCTTGCCGCCCGCGAGGATCAGCGCTTCCACTACGCCTTCGGTGCGCGTTGGCGCTCGCGCTGCGGTGACTCCGGCAGGACGTCCGTCGGCGAGCCGGCGCGTCCGACCCCCTCGTACGCGAAGCCTGCGGCACGCGTCAGCTCGGGATCGAGCATGTTTCGCCCGTCGACGATCAGCGGATGCTTCATCGCGCTCCGCACGTCCTCGCTCACCACCTCGCTCAGCTCCGGCCACTCGGTCACGATCACCGCAGCGTCGGCACCGGCGACGGCCTCGAACGGGGACGAGCACAGCTGCACGCCCTGGATCTGCGGCTTGGCGACGGGATCCCACGCGCGCACCGTCGCCCCCTCCGCGATCAGCCGCGCGGCGAGCACCAGCGACGGCGCCTCGCGCATGTCGTCGGTGTTGGGCTTGAAGGCCAGCCCGAGCAGCGCGATCGTCTTGCCCCGCAGCTTGCCGAGGTGCTTCTGCAGCTTCTGGACGACGCGACGTTTCTGGAGCTCGTTGACCTCGATCACGGCGTTCAGCAGCTGGAAGTGGTAGCCCGAGTTCGCCGCGAGCTGCTTGAGCGACAACGAATCCTTGGGGAAGCAGCTGCCACCCCAGCCCAGGCCCGCCCGCAGGAAGTGTGGGCCGAGACGGTGGTCGAGTCCGATCCCCTGCGCAACCTGCATCACGTCGGCGCCGATCAGCTCGCAGACGTTGGCGATCTCGTTGATGAAGCTGATCCGCGTGACGAGGAACGCATTCGCGGCGAGCTTGATCATCTCGGCGCTGTTCACGTCTGTGCGGACGACGGGAGCATCGATTCCCTCGTGCAGCGACTCGACGGCATCGCCGTCTGCGGCGTCGAAGGCGCCGACGACGATCCGGTCCGGCTGCATGAAGTCGCGTACCGCGGTTCCCTCGGCGGTGAACTCGGGATTCGAGACGTAGCCGATCGACTCGAGGCCGCGTGAGTCGAGGAACGCGCGCACCTTCTCGGCCGTGCCGACCGGGACGGTCGACTTCATGACCACGGTGGCCCGCGCGTCCAGCGGCAGCTCGTCGAGCACGGTCCAGACGGCGGAGAGGTCGGCGTCGCCCGAGTGCGTCGGCGGCGTCCCGACGCAGATGAAAAGGAAGTCCGCGTCCTCGAGCGCCTCGCCCACGTCGAGCGTGTAGCGCAGGCGCTCCGCGTTCCGCGCCAACAGTTCCTCGAGCCCCGGCTCGAAGATCGGTACCTCCCCGCGGCGGAGGGCCTCGATCCGCTCGGGGACGACGTCGCGGATCGAGACGTCATGGCCGAGCTCTGCAAAGCACGCGCCCGTCACGAGGCCGACGTAGCCGGCGCCGAAGATCGCCACTCCAGACATCGCGGCAAGCCTAACCGAGCGGCTTGAGTCCCTTCGCGACGGCGATCATCGTCTCGTTGGACAGCGCGTCGAGGAGCGTATTGGTCACCCAGTACGTTGCTCCGTTCGCGCGCAGGACGACCATGTGCAGGTGCGGACCGTTGTAGAAGAAGTCGAACTCGCGGCCCTTGATCACGTGCTTGAAATTCGGCTGGTCGAGGACCGGCGCGTCCTCCCAGCTCATCTCCTCGATCCCCCAATAGCCCGCGATCTCGCTGCCGGTCAAGAACGTGAGCCGCACCGCCGGCTCGTGTTTCTTGAGCGCGTAGACGCGAATCGGGACCTCGCGATCGATCGACGACGCGCGCTCGAGCACGGTCGGAACGAGCAGCGGGAACTTGACCCGCTTGCGCACGCTCTTCAGCAGCGACAGCGTCTGCGACGGATCCTTGCGTACGTACGGCGGCACCTTCTTCGGGGTGCGGTCGACCGGCGCAGGGGCGATCTCGCCGTGGAAGGTCTGGCCGACGACGACAGTGACCATCGCCCCGTCCGCAAGCTGCACGAGCTCGACCGGAAGCGACGCAACGTCCGCGTCACCGAACAGGTCGGCGAGCTTCTGTGCGGCGAGCTTGCTGCCGGCCTGCGTGTGGTCGAAGTACACCTTCGTGTGGAAGTAGTTGAAGGTCGGCGCGTTGCCCAGCGAGCCCGTCGGAGGAATCAGGATCGTGTAGCCACGCTGCCTGAGCGCTCCGGCGGCGGTGGATGCCGAGCCGATGATTCCGTTCCCGTTCAGCACGCTTACGGATGTCTTGTTCGCAGCCGGCGCCTTGCCCTTCTTCGCCTTCACACCGAGCGCGACGTCCGACGCCTTTTCCGGCGCCTCGACGTCGGGGTTCGTGAACTCCTGAACCGCGTTCTTGATATCCGTCGGCGACGCGTACAGCTCGTTCTGCCCCTGCAGGTTGTCGATCTTCGCCTGGAAGAAGTGCCCGGCCGGCAGGCCGTAGGCGAACAGCGCGTAGGACTTGATCGCCTTCCCGAGCGAGCCGCTTCCATCCGGGGCGCCGATCTCGACGTTGCGCCTGATCGCACCGACGACCTTCAGCGCCGTCCAGGCCGAGAAGTTCTTCGACACCTGCTCCTTCATCGCCTTGACGAACTGCTGCTGGCGTGCGATCCGATACAGGTCGGAGTCGGTGTGCCGGAAGCGGACGTAGTCGAGCGCCTGCGCGCCGTTCAGCTTCTGGTAACCCGGCTGCAAGTCGATGTTCGCGAAGTTCGTATACGACGTCCCGACGTTCTTGTTGTAGTAGCGGCGGTCGACGTCCACCCAGACGCCGCCGACCTTGTCGACGATCTGCTTGAAGCCGTGGAAGTTGACGGTGACGAGATAGTTGATCGGCAGCCCGGTCAGCGCCTTGACGGTCTCGAGCGATCCCTTCGAGCCGCACTGGCCGTAGGCGGCGTTGATCCGGTCGACGTGGACCGGAGCGTTCGGACAACGGATCTCCGCCGTCAGGTCGCGCGGGAAGGACAGCATCGAGATCGCGTTCGTCGCCGGGTCGGCGCGCAGCAGCATCATCGTGTCGGAGCGCTGGCCGGTCACTTCGGCCTCGACCCCCTTGCGCTTGTCGTAGCCGATCACGAGCGCAGTCGTCGGCTGGCCCGGCAGCGGGATGTCGAGGTGCTTGGCCGCCGCCTTCACGTCCTTGGAGTGGGCGGCCACCGCCGCGACACTCTGGTTGTAGTAGAGGTAGGCGCCCCCGGCGAGGCCGAGCGCGACGAGCACGACCAACGCGAGCAGCCAGAGGAGGACGCGACCGAGCCGCGCCCAGACGGTCCGCGCCGGCGGCCGGGGTTGCCGGTAGCGCGTGACCGGTGCGAAGACCGCGGGCGGCAGGACTGCGCGCCCGTTCCCGTTGGCGGCCGCGCCGCGGCCGATCCCTTTCTTCAGCGTCGTGCGCATGCAAAAAAGGGCGAACGCCTCTCGGCGCCCGCGCGAGGGACAGGATAACCCAGAGCCCGGCTTTCGACCTGGGAGACGGAAACCCCTTCTAGCCCGCGGCTCCTGCGGGCTCCCGCGCAGGCGTGTAGCCGAGAACCGGCCCCAGCCACCGCTCGGCCTCGCCGAGGTCGATCCCCTTGCGGGCGGCGTAGTCCTCGACCTGATCGCGCCCGATTCGTCCGATCGAGAAGTAGCGCGCTTCCGGATGGTGGATGTAGATGCCGCTCACGCTCGCGGCGGGCAGCATCGCGAAGCTCTCGGTGAGCTCGATACCCTCCTGCTCGGCCGCGAGGAGATCGAAGAGCTTGCGCTTCTCCGTGTGATCCGGACACGCCGGATAGCCGAACGCCGGTCGGATGCCGCGGAAGCGTTCCGCAAGCAGTTGTTCATTCGTGAGCTTCGGCCCCGTCTCGTACCACTCGCGGCGGGCGACCTCGTGGAGGTATTCGGCGAACGCCTCTGCCAGGCGATCCGCGAGCGCCTTGACGATGATCGCGCGGTAGTCGTCGTGCTCGGCCTCGAAGCGGGCTGCCAGCTGCTCGGCGCCCAGGCCGGCGGTGACCGCGAACGCACCGATGTGATCGGCCTCCGGGGCGACGTAGTCCGCGAGCGAGCGGTTCGGCCGGGAGTCGCCGTAGGCGGACTGCTGCCGCAGGAATTCGAAGCGCACGCCGTTGTTGTCACTATGGACAACGACAGCGTCGCCGTCGGACGAGGCCGGCCAGAAGCCGTAGACGCCGTGTGCGCGCAACCACCCTTCGCGCACGATCTCGTCGAGCAGCTCCTGCGCGTCGTCATAGAGCTCGCGCGCGGCCGGGTTGTCGAGGATCGCCGGGAACTTGCCCTTCAAGTCCCAGGCGTGGAAGAAGAACTGCCAGTCGACGTACTCGCGCAACGTCGAGAGATCCGGCTCGACGATCTTGCGGCCCGTGAATGCCGGCAGCGGCAGCTGGGCGAAGCTCACGCGGTGCGCGTTCGCGCGCGCCGCCTCGAGCGGCAGCAGCGGCTTGCGCTCCTTCTCCGCGTGCTGCTCGCGCAGCCGAACCTGGAGCTCGGCGTTCTCCGTCTCCAGTCGCGTCCGCCGGTCGCCGTCGAGCAGGTCGGAGACGACGCCGACGACGCGCGAGGCATCGAGGACGTGCAGCGTCGGCTGCGAGTACTCCGGAGCGATCCGCACCGCTGTGTGCTGCTTCGACGTCGTCGCGCCCCCGATCAGCAACGGCAGATCCAACCCGCGCCGCTCCATCTCGCGCGCGACGTTGACCATCTCGTCGAGCGACGGCGTGATCAGGCCCGAGAGCCCGACGACGTTGGCGCCTTCCGCGAGTGCCGTGTCGAGGATCTTGTCACCGGGAACCATGACGCCGAGGTCGACCACCTCATAGCTGTTGCAGCCGAGGACGACGCCGACGATGTTCTTGCCGATGTCGTGCACGTCCCCCTTCACCGTCGCGAGTACGACCTTCCCTGCCGCGGGCGCCGTCGCCTTCTCCTCGGCCATGAACGGCTCGAGGTAGGCGACCGCACGCTTCATCACTCGCGCGCTCTTGACGACTTGCGGCAGAAACATCTTGCCGCTGCCGAAGAGGTCGCCCACGACCTTCATGCCGTCCATGAGCGGGCCCTCGATCACGTCGAGCGGCCTCGGCAGCTTCCGGCGCGCGTCCTCGGCGTCCGCCTCGATGAAGTCGACGATCCCGTGGACGAGCGCGTAGGAGAGCCGCGCTTCCACCGGCGCCTCGCGCCAGGAGAGGTCGAGCTCACGCTTTGTACCGCTGCCCTTCACGCGGTCGGCGTACTCGACGAGCCGCTCGGTCCCGTCAGCCCGGCGGTTGAAGATGACGTCCTCGACGCGCTCGCGTAGCTCCGGCTCGATGTCCTCGTAGACGACGAGCTGTCCGGCGTTGACGATGCCCATGTCGAGGCCCGCGCGGATCGCGTGGTAGAGGAACGCCGAGTGCATCGCCTCCCGGACCGCGTCGTTGCCCCGGAAGGAGAAGGAGAGGTTCGAGATTCCGCCGCTCGTGCGCGCGCCGGGACAACGCTCCTTGACCAGCGGCAGCGCCTCGATGAACGCCTTCGCATATTCGTCGTGCTCCTCGATCCCGGTTGCGACGGCGAGCACGTTCGAATCGAAGACGATGTCCTCGGGCGGAAAGCCTTCGCGGACGAGCAGGTCGTACGCGCGCCCGCAGATCGCGACCTTGCGCTCGACCGTGTCGGCCTGGCCCTGCTCGTCGAACGCCATCACGATCACACCGGCGCCGTAGCGACGGACCAGCCGCGCCTGCTCGAGAAACGCCTCCTCGCCTTCCTTGAGTGAGATCGAGTTGACAATTCCCTTTCCTTGCAGGCACTTCAGGCCGGCTTCGAGCACCGACCAGCGCGAAGAGTCGACCATGATCGGGAGGCGCGCGACCTCCGGCTCGGTCGCGATGTAGTTCAGGAACGTCGTCATCGCCTGCACCGAGTCGAGCAGGTCGGCATCCATGTTCACGTCGAGCACGTTCGCGCCGCCGCGCACTTGCTCGAGAGCGACGTCGACTGCACCGGCGAAGTCGTCGGCCTCGACGAGCCGGCGGAACCGCGCCGAGCCCGTGACGTTCGTCCGCTCGCCGATCATCACGAAGCCGGTGTCCGGTCCGATCTCGAACGGCTCGAGACCGCTGAACCGCGGCCGCGGAACACGCGGCTCGAACCGGCGGGGCGCGATTCCGTGGACGGCTTCGACGATCGCCCGCGTATGCTCGGGCGTCGTGCCGCAGCAGCCGCCGACGAGGTTCACGAGCCCGTCGCGCGCGAACTCGCGCAGGTAGGCACTCGTGTCCTCGGGCCGCTCGTCGTGCAGGCCCATCTCGTTCGGGAGCCCCGCGTTGGGGTGACATGCGACGTAGGTCGGCGAGATCCGCGCCAGGTCCTCGACGAACGGCCTCATCTGGGCGGCGCCGAGCGAGCAGTTCACCCCGAGGATCAGCGGCTCCGCATGCTCGACCGACGCCGAGAAGGCCTCCACCGTCTGCCCTGAGAGGTTGCGTCCGCTCAGGTCGACAGCGGTGAACGAGAGCCAGAGCGGAATCTCGGGAGCGACGTCGCGCGCCGCGGTGATCGCCGCCTTCGAGTTGAGCGTGTCGAAGATCGTCTCGATCAGGAAGAGGTCGACGCCCCCTTCGGCAAGCGCCTCGAGCTGCTCCGCGTAGGCGTCCCGCACCGTGTCGAAGGTCACCGGGCGATACGCAGGATCGTCGACCTTGGGTGAAATCGAGAGCGAGACGTTGAGCGGGCCAACCGAGCCAGCGACGAAACCGCCTGCCTCGTCCGCCGCCTGCCGGGCCAGCTCTGCGCCGGCGAGGCTCATCTCGCGGGCGTGCTCCTGGAGCCCGTAGTCCGCCTGGCCGATCGTGGTGGCCGTGAACGTGTTCGTCGTTGCGATGTCCGCGCCCGCGTCGAAATAGCGGCGATGGATGCCGAGCACGACCTCGGGTTGCGTGAGGTTGAGCAGATCGGGGTCGCCCGCAACGTCCAGCGGATGGTCGCGGAAGCGCTCGCCGCGGTAGGCCTCTTCGCCGCGAATCTCGCGCTGGATCAGCACGCCCCATGAGCCGTCGAGGACGCCGATTCGGTCCGAGAGGAGTGTCTGGAGTCTGTCGCGCCGGTCGCTCACAGTTGCCTTTCCGAGCCTAAAAGAGGACGGACGCCGCGGGCGGCGCTCGGGCTCTTTAGGCGTTTGGTAACCCGGTCGCCAAGCTGCCTGTCAAAGCTGTCCGGGAGGTCAAGCGTAGCAGCGCGGCGACCCGGCAATAACCAGCGACATGCAGGAGAACGTGCGGCAATGCCCCTCGTGCGGGGCCACGCTTCCCGTGCTCCACGGTTACGTCACCTGGTGCCACGAGTGCGGCTGGAACCTCGCGCCCTCCAAGCCGCGCCTGCGTGGCGAGACCCGCCTCGACCGGCTCTTCGAGCGCGCCGGCCGCCGGCTGGGCGACCGCCTCGTCAGCGAGCTGCTCGCCGCCGAAAGCCTCGAACCGCGGCTGACGCCGGCGCGAGCGGGCGCTTACGCGGTCGCGGCGATCGTTCATCTTCTCGCGTTGGCCTTCCTCGTCGGTGGAGTCGCGCTGATCGTGCTGACCTTTTTCAACGTCTTCGCCCTCGTCGGCGGCCTCGTACTCGTCGGTTTGGCGATCTTGATGCGGCCGCGATTCAGGAAGGCACCCGACGAGGGCATCGTGACTCGGGGGGACGCGCCGACGCTCTTCCGTGTCGCGGAGGACGTCGCGAAAGCGCTCGAGGTCGTGCCGGCCGACACGATCGTCATCGACTGGAACTTCAACGCCTCCTGGGCGATCGTCGGACTTCGCCGACAACGGATCCTGACGCTCGGACTGCCGCTGCTGGCGATTCTCGACCCCGAGGAGCGTGTCGCGCTGATAGCGCACGAGCTGGCGCACGCGCGGAACGGCGACTCGACGCGTGGGCTCTTCGTCGGCTCCGCGGTGGACGGGCTCGCCGAGTTCTACTACGTCGTCGCCCCTGAGGATCTGACCGGCGCGCGGGAATGGGGCGACCTCGCAGTGCTAGAGCGAGTCGTGAACGTGCTCCTCTGGACGCTGTCTCGACCCGTGTTGGGACTGTTGTTGCTGGAGTTGCACCTCCTGCTTCGCGATTCGCAGCGCGCGGAGTTCCTGGCCGACGCGCTCGCCGCCCGCGCCGCTGGGACGAAGGCAGCGGTTGCGCTCGAGGAGAAGATTCTCCTCGAGTCGACTGTCTGGCTTGCCGTTCAGCAGGCTGCGCACGAGCGGGACGGCCGGCCCGGTCTCTTCGAGCGCCTCGCGACAGCCGCGGTGGCAGTTCCGGAGCGCGAACGCGAACGGCGTCGCCGTGCCGCCCGTCTCGAGGGCGCGCGTCTCGACGTGACGCATCCGCCGACGGCCCATCGAGTCCGTATGCTCGAGGAACGACCTGCGCTGCCGCCGCGGGTCGTGCTCGGCGCAGAAGACTCGGCGAAGATCGATGCCGAGCTCGCACATCTCCATGCAGAAGCGGAGCGGTTCCTCGTCGACGTGTATCGCGACTCGCTGTACGCCCGCTGACCCTCAGGCGTACGGGCGCGCCACGAAGACGATGACGCGGCTGAAGTTCGTGCCATCGACCTGATAGGCGTAGCAGCCCGGCGCGCGGACACGCGTGTACGAGGGACGGCCGCCGGGGGGACGCCCTTGGGTCGCTGCGATCCGCAGCTCGAGGGGCGGTTTGCGACCTCCCTCTTCGAACCGGACCGGGTTCGGCCCGTCGAGCTGACGCCCGCGGATCAGGACCGGCCCGCGGTACTTCGGATCGACGAGCCACAGCACCTTGTTCCCGAACCAGCCGGTGCCGTAGAACGAGCTCTGCGGCAGGATCGGGTCCTGGTACCGGAGCACAGGCCGACCCTCGTTGTCGATCCCTACGGGCCAGGCCGGGCCGCTGCCGAACCCCGGACCGAGCCCGCCCGGTAGTCGCTCACGCCTGGCCGACACGGGGCAGGGCGTTCCCGGTGCGATGCGTGGGACCTTCACCGGGCGGTGGAGCGACTTCCACGACCACGACGGCGCGGCCGACGCGGAGGCGCTCGCCGCCAGCACCGCGACCGTCGCGGCGAAGACCTTCATTTCCCGCCTCCGCCCCCGCTCGACGCCGGCAGCACGAGCTCGAACCGCGCGCCGTTCGGATCGGCGTCGTGATAGAGGAGGTCGCCGCGATGCGCCCGTGCGTACGAGCGTGCGATCGCCAGTCCGAGCCCCGTCCCCTTCTGCGGGGACGGCTCGCTGCGCGCGAACCGCTCGAACAGCTCGGGGACGAACTCCGGCGGCACTCCGCGCCCGCGGTCCTCGACCGAGATGCGCAGGTGGCGGTCGCGCTGCACCGCGGTCACCAGGATCGGCGGCTCGCCGTAGCGAAGTGCGTTCGTGACCAGGTTCGTCACCACGCGCTCGATGACGACCGGATCCGCATCCGCCTCGAGGTCGCCGGCCACGCGAACTTCGACGTCAGCCTCGCCGGCGCCCACCGCCGAGTCGACCAGCTCGACGAGTCGCATGCGCAGGTTCAGCGGCTGCGGCGTGATCGAGATCGCCTCGGCATCGAGGCGCGAGAGGTCGAGCAGCTGCTCGACGAGGCGTGCCATCCGAGACGTCTGCTGCTCAAGACCGCGTTTCAGCTCCTCTCGCTGCTCGGGGGCCAGTCGGTGACCGAGCTGGTGAAGCGTGTGCACGAAGCCGTGGATGGTCGTCACGGGTGTGCGCAGCTCGTGCGCGGCGAGTGCGATGAAATCCGTCTTGATCTGGTCCGCGCGTTCGAGCGCCACTCGCGCCTCGCGCTCCCGGGAGAACAACCGAGCACGGTCGAGAGCCAGGCCTGTGAGTGCCGCGAGCGTGGTCATCAGGTTGAGCTCGTCCTCGCCGAAGAACGGCGCGTACGGGCTCGTCCACACCAGCAGCGAGCCTGACTGCATCTCGAATTCGATCGGTTGGCTGTCGACCCCCTCGGCCCAGCGATGCTCTGCGACGACGACTCCCTTGTCGTCCCGCACGGCGACCGCCCGCGCGCCGACGATGTCGGCCATTGGCGCGAGGACTCGTCGCGCGACTTCCTCCGCCCCGCTCGCGAACGAGACGAGTTCGACCATCGCCTGCTGGAGACGTGCCTGTTCCGGCCGTCGCCACGCCATCCGCACGAGGTCGGGCGGCGCGAGCCCGAGCCAGAAGCCGATCGCGCTCGCGAAGGCGATGATTCCCGAGGCGAGAGCCCCGGCCGTGTCGTCGCCGGACGACCCGGCACTGACGAAGATCGCGATCGTGATCGCCGTCGCCGCGAAGGCGAGCATCTGCATCCGCCGCCGCGCAGCGGTCGGCTGATGCTTGCCTGCGGTCCAGAGCCGGGTCGAGGCGACGACCGACAGGATCGACCAGTGGACGAGGAAGGCAGTGAGGTAGATCCACCACCAGGCCGGTCGCGGATCGCCGGTCGCGGGCAGGCGCCCCGGCAAGGCGAACGACCAGAGCACCATGATCGAGGTCATCGCCGTCACGAACTGCTCGAGGCGCCGCGGCGCCGGCCGGAACGCGCGCGTGAAGCGGTAGAGCAGATACGGGAAGAGGACGAGAATCGCGAGCACGACCCTCTGGAGCAGATGCTCGCGAAGCGCGTCCGGGCGTTCGGGAAGCGCCCGGGCCAGGAGAACGACGGCCCCGAGTGCGCCGAAGCTCAGCGCAGCCCACTTGGCGGCGAGGTCGCGGCGGGCAAGCCACTGCCGCACGGTCACGACGCCCAGCGCCGCGAACGCAAGCAGATTCAGGATCGAGAAAACCTGGACGAGCGTGTGCATACCTACGTCTCCGCGGAGGGTATGCCCGCTTTCGGCGCTTATCTAGCCACGTCCGAGCACGCCGAGCTGGTTCTCGGCATGCCGGATGCGCTGCTCGAGCTGCCAGCGGTCGGCACTCGACTCGCCCCGCTCCACTCGCTCGAGCTCGGCCCCGGCCTCGTCGAGCTGGCGCCGGGCGCGCTCCTCGTCGATCTCGCGCGCGTTCACGGCGTCGTCGACGAGCGCGATCGCTCGATCCTGCTCCACTTTGAAGAAGCCCGGACCTGTTGCGAACTCCTGCACGTCCTGATCGACTCGGACGTGCACACGCGTCGAGCCGGCCTTGAGGGTCGCGATCAGCGGCGCGTGCCGGGCGAGCACGCCGATCTCGCCGTCCTGGCCCGGGACGATCAGCATCTCGGCCTCGCCCTCGAACGCCGGTCCGTCCGGCGTGACGACGGAGACGCTGAAGGTCTTTGCCATCTACGCGGAGACTGGCTCGGCCTCGGCCTCGGCACGAGCAACGTTCGGGTCCTCCGGCTGCTCGTCCTCGGCCTGCTCCGCCTCCTCGCCGCCGAGGCGGCGGCCCTTCGCGACCGCGTCCTCGATCGTGCCCACCATGTAGAAGGCCTGCTCGGGAAGCTCGTCGTGGCTGCCGTCGAGGATCTCGCGGAAGCCCTTGATCGTGTCCTCGAGCTTGACGTACTCGCCCGGCGTGCCGGTGAACTGCTCCGCGACGAAGTTCGGCTGCGAGAGGAAGCGCTGGATCTTGCGCGCCCGCGCCACCGTAAGCCGGTCCTCGTCCGAGAGCTCCTCGATCCCCAGGATCGCGATGATGTCCTGGAGCTCGTTGTATCGCTGGAGCACCTGCTGCACGCGCGTCGCCGCGTCGTAGTGCTCCTCGGAGACGACGCCGGGCTGGAGCGCGCGCGAGGTCGACCCCAACGGGTCGACGGCGGGATAGATCCCCTGCTCGACGAGCTTCCGGATCAGAACGACCGAAGAGTCGAGGTGCGCGAACGTGTTCGCGGGCGCCGGGTCGGTCAGGTCGTCCGCGGGCACGTAGATCGCCTGCACCGACGTCACCGAGCCGGTCGCGGTCGAGGTGATCCGCTCCTGAAGCTCGCCCATCTCGGTTGCGAGGTTCGGCTGGTACCCCACCGCGCTCGGCATGCGGCCGAGCAGCGCCGAGACCTCGGAACCGGCCTGGGTGAAGCGGAAGATGTTGTCGATGAACAGCAGCACGTCCTGGCCCTGGTCGCGGAAGTACTCCGCCATCGTCAGGCCGGAGAGACCGACGCGGAGGCGCGCACCCGGGGGCTCGTTCATCTGCCCATAGACCAGCGCAACCTTGTCGAGCACCTCAGACTCGGTCATTTCGATCAGCAGGTCGTTCCCCTCGCGCGTCCGCTCGCCGACGCCGGCGAAGACGGAGACGCCTCCGTGCTCTCGCGCGACGTTGTGGATCAGCTCCTGGATCAGGACGGTCTTGCCGAGGCCCGCGCCGCCGAACAGTCCGACTTTGCCGCCGCGGATGAAGGGCGCGATCAAGTCGACGACCTTCAGGCCGGTCTCGAACACCTCGACCTTCGGGGACAACTCGGCGAACGGAGGCGGCTCGCGGTGGATCGACCAGCGTTCGACATCGGCGCCCGGCGCCTCCTTGTTATCGACCGGCTCGCCGATCACGTTCCAGATCCGGCCGAGCGTGAGGTCGCCGACGGGCACGGTGATCGGGCCGCCGGTGTCGACCACGTCCACCCCGCGCGCGAGGCCGTCGGTCGTGTCCATGGCGACCGCGCGCACCCGGTCGTCGCCTAGATGCGACTGGACCTCCGCGATCAGGACGCGCGACTCCACGCCGTCACTTGCGGGGACGTCGATCCGCAGGGCCGCATAGATCTCCGGCAGCTCCTCCGGGAACACGGCGTCGATCACGACGCCCTTGATCTCGACCACCTTGCCGACGTGCTTCTTCGCGGACCTTCCGTTCTCAGCCATGGGACTCCTGGAGAGGGGTTTCCGGGGCCCGCCGCTGCGAACGCGACCGCCGCCGGCCTAGCGCTGAAATCCTAACCAAGAGGCCTTGCGCGGGGCTGCGGTAGCCCGCCCGTCTCAACTCCTGCTCCGCGAGCGCAGCCGCCACCCGGGCAGCGTGATCGAGGCGTCAGCAGTGCGAAGTGATCGTCGATGCGAGGACCGTCACGGCTACAGGGTAGTCGCCGGCCCGTGCCGGTTCGTTACACGTCGGCGATGCCGATGCCGCGCTGCTTGCCGAGACCGGCCTTGGCGCGCAGCAACGCGAGCTTCGGCTCCTGGATCAGAGCCTGTTCGCCCTGGGGATGCGAGCTGACGGCGTCGCGGGGGAACGATGTCCCGCGCAACGGCGGCTGCGTTCCGCCGACCGACCCGATCAGCGTGCCGAGGCCGATGGCTGCCACCACGGCTGCGGCAGCTGCGGCGCCGGCGGTTGCCCGGGCACCGCCGAAGGTGCGGCGCCGCCGCGGGAGCGTGATCGGCTCGGTGAGGCGCGTCGGCTCGGCCTTCCGGAGGCTCCGGGTCACCGCACCGACACTGCGGGCGAAGTCCGCGCAGGGCGCGCAGCCCTCCAGATGTGCGGCCAACAACGCCTGCTCGAACTCCGAGAGCTCGCCGTCCATGCGGAGCGACGCCCATTCGCGGGCGCGCTCACAGCTGCGGGGATGAAGCCTCAACATGGTTCAGGGGTTCTAGACGATGGGTCGACGCAGGAGTTAGCGCCGATTTCCCTCGAGCTCAGACCAGCTGGTAGCGGGTATCGGTCACGACGCCGAGAATGATGAGGACCAGCCCGAGGGCGACGAAGACGACCGAGAGGCTCAGCGACTCGAACTGCTCCGAGCCCGTCGCCCAGCGGAGGCGCCGGTTCTGAAAGATGCCGAAAACGCCGACTCCGGGGTCGCCTTTCATCCGAACGGGGCCCCGGTTGCCGACGAAGAAGCCCGCGATGAGCAGGAACGAGCCCACCAGGTAGAAGCCGAGCGAGATCGACCGGGCGATGCTCGCTCCGAGCGCGAGGCCGAGCAGCAGCGAGAACACCGCCGTGCCGCCGGCGACCGCGACGAGCAGGACAGCGAACCGGCGTGCGGCCGAGCGTAGGAGGGCGCCGCTGGAGCGTCCCGGCGCACTCTGCTCGGACAACTGCTAAGCCCCGGTCGCGGCCGACTCGCTCGGAGGCGCGCTCATCGGTGCACCGCTCGGCCGGCGTATCTCGTCCTCCGACATCGGCCAGCGCTCGAGCGGGTAGTGACAGGCAGCGACGTGGTCTGCGCCGAAGCGGTAGAGGGGAGGCGTCTCGACGTCGCAATGGCCCTCGCGGAAGCGCGGGCAGCGCGGGTGGAACCAGCACGCCGCGGGCGGATTGAGCGGGCTCGGGACGTCGCCCTCGAGCACGATCTGCTTGCGCGCCCGGCCCAGCTCGGGGTTCGGGATCGGGACCGCCGAGAGGAGAGCGCCCGTGTACGGGTGCTTCGGGCCTGCGTAGAGCTGTTCGCGGTTCGCGATCTCGACGGCGTGGCCGAGATACATGACCATCACGCGGTCGGAGATGTGCCGGACGACGTTCAGATCGTGCGCGATGAAGATGTACGTCAGGCCGAATTCGTCCTGCAGGTCCTTGAGGAGGTTGAGGATCTGCGCCTGCACCGAGACGTCGAGCGCCGAGACCGGCTCGTCGCAGACGATCAGCTTCGGGTTGACCGCGAGCGCGCGCGCGACGCCGATGCGCTGACGTTGGCCGCCGGAGAACTCGTGCGGGAAGCGGTTGTAATGCTCGGGGTTGAGCCCCACGACCTCCAACAGCTCCTGGACGCGCTTCTTGATCTCCGCATCGGTGCCGAGCTTGTGCACCTCGAGAGCCTCCGCGATGATGAACCCGACGCGCTTGCGCGGGTTCAGCGACGCGTACGGGTCCTGGAAGATCATCATCAGCTCGCGGCGGATCGGGCGCATCTCCGCGCGGTTCAGGTGCGTGATGTCGCGGCCGTCGAAGACGAGCCGCCCACCCGTCGGGTCGAGGAGGCGCATCACACAGCGCGCCATCGTGGATTTGCCGCAGCCGGACTCGCCGACGACGCCGAGCGTCTCGCCCTTCTTGACGGTGAACGAGATCCCGTCCACGGCCTTCACGGACGCGACTTCCTTCTGGAAGATGATCCCGCGCGTGACCGGGAAGTGCTTGACGAGGTTCTCGACGACCAGCAGATCGTCGCCGGAGCCGTTCGTCGTCGCGGTCTCTGGAGCGGTCTGGGTCGTAGCCATGGACTAGGCCGCCATCGTCCCTTGCAGCAGCTTCTCCGCCTCGCGGTCCTTCGTCTCCTCGTCGAGGTGACAGCGCTGGAGGTGATCCGGATCGGTCGAGATCGGCTCGAGCGCCGGCTGCTGGGTCTTGCAGATCTCCATCACGTACGGGCAGCGCGGATGGAAGCGGCACCCCCTCGGCGGATTCAGCAAGGAAGGTGGCTGGCCCTGGATCTGCACGAGGCGATCGACGTCGGCGTCCAGTCGTGGCAGGGAGCCGAGCAGGCCCCACGTGTACGGGTGATGGGGACGGTTGAAGAGGTTGGTGACCGGTGCGCGCTCGACGACCTGCGCCGCATACATCACGACGACGTCGTCGGCGGCCTCGGCGATGACTCCGAGGTCGTGCGTGATGATGATGATCGCGCTCCCGAAGTCCTTCTGGAGCTTCAGCATCAAGCTCAGAATCTGCGCCTGCGTCGTGACGTCGAGGGCCGTCGTCGGCTCGTCCGCGATCAGCAGGTCGGGGTCGTTGATCAACGCCATCGCGATCATCACGCGCTGGCGCATGCCGCCCGAGAACTGGTGCGGGTAGTCGTCGATTCGCCGCTCGGCTCGTGGGATACCGACGGCCTTCAGCAGCTCGAGGGCACGAGCGCGCGCCTGCTTCTTGGAGATGTCACGGTGAAGGAGGACGGCCTCGTTCAGCTGGGCGCCGATCGACTTCACCGGGTTCAGCGACGTCATCGGATCCTGGAAGATCATCGCGATGTCGTCGCCGCGGATGCTTCGCAGCTGCCTCGACGACATCTTCAGCAGGTCCTTGCCCTTCCACAGAGCCTCACCGGACGAGATCGTGTTCATCCGCGGATTGAGGCCCATGATCGTCAGACAGGTGACGCTCTTGCCGGACCCGGACTCGCCCACGATGCCGAGCGTCTGTCCCTTCTCCACCGAGAACGTCACTCCCTCGACTGCTTTGACGATGCCGTCGTCGGTGCGGAAATGGGTTTTGAGGTCGTTGACCTCCAGCAGAGCCACGGTGTCTACGCCCCCGTTCCTAGGTCAGTCGGATTCTCGGGTCGATCACCGCATAGAGGAGATCGACGAGGAGGTTGAAGATGATGATCGCAAACGTCGCGAAGACAACGATGCCCTGGGTGACCGTGAGGTCGAACGTCGTGATCGAGTCGAGTGCGGTCTTGCCGAGGCCGGGCAGCGAGAAGATCGACTCGGTGAAGATCGCGCCCCCGAGCGCCACGCCGATGTCCATCCCGAGCATCGTCACGACCGGCAACAGCGCGTTGCGCAGGATGTGGCTGCGGATGACGATGTGCTCCGGAGCGCCCTTCGCGCGCGCGGTGCGGACGTAGTCCTCGTTCGAGGCCTCCATGACGTTGGCGCGAACCATGCGCACATAGAGCGCTGCGAAGAGGATCGCGAACGTGATCCAGGGCAAGATCAAGTGCCAGGCCCACTGCACGGGTCCGCCGCAGTCCGTGGCCGGGTTGATGAAGTCGCAGTAGCCCGTGATCGGCGTCCAACCGAGCTTGAACCCGACGAGATAGGAGAGGATGAGCCCGATCCAGACCGGGTGCGCCGAGATCCCGATCAGCACGAACACCATCGAGGTTCGGTCTAACAGCGATCGTGGCCGCAGCGCCGAGAGGATCCCCACCGGCAACGCGATCAGCATCCAGAGGATCGCGCCCCCGAAGACGAGCGATGCGGTGACGGGCGCGGCGTTGCCGACGATCCCGTTCACGCTCTGGCGCGTCGAGAACGACTTGCCCAGGTTTTGGTGCACGACGAGCCGCTCGAGGAACTTGGCGTACTGGACGTAGACCGGCTTGTCCAGGCCGAGAGTCTTCTCCGCGTTCCTGATGCAGGTCGGTGTCGCGCGCTGGCCGCAGTTCAGCTTCGCCGGGTTTGCCGGGATGATGAAGAAGATCACGTACGTGACCAGCGTGATCACGAGGAAGAGGACGGCGGCCCAGAGCAGACGACGGATCAGGTACCGGAACAAGCTGCCGAAACTCTAACGAAATTGGGTGTGAAATCCAGGTTAAGCGCCCGAGAAGAGGGGCGCCGCTCGAGCGGCGCCCCTGACTCGGAATAAGCCTCGCTAGCTAACGCACAACGCGTTCAGGATCGACACGTTGTAGGCAGGCGAGTACACGTAGCAACCCACGCGCTTGGAGACCAAGACGCGTGCGTTCGTGTTGACGTACGGAGCGACCGGAGCAGCCTGCGCCATGAGGTCCTTGTCGAGCTTCGCGTACGCGGTGTAGCGCGCCGGGGGAGACAGCCGCGAGGCCGCCGCCATCCGGGCATTCCACTTCGGCGAGTTGAAGTACGACAGGTTCACGTTGTTCTCAGGCTGGATGCTCGTTCCGCTGAGCAGGATGTTGATGAAGTCGTACGGGTCGGGGTAATCCTGGCCCCAACCGTTCAGCAGGATGTCGAACTGCGCACCCCTCGTGCCGCCCTTCGTCGTCTCGACGACGCGGTCGAGCGGCGTGATGTTGCAGTTCAGGCCGATCTTGGCGAGGTTGAACTGGACGACCTGCGCCACCGTCGGGCCGAACGTCCGGTTGAACGTCCAGAACTCGCACTTGCCGCCGCGGGTCTTGCCCTTGGCGAGCGCGTTGGCTTTCGCGTAGTTCGAGCCCTTGAGCGGGTAGATGTTCGCGTCCTTGAAGCCCGGGAAGCCGATCGGGAGGATCTGATCGGTGCGGGTGCCCGCCAGCGCACCGTGCTGACGCACCATCTGCGGACGGTCGATCGCGTAGTTGACCGCGCGTGCGAGGGCGTCGTTGTTCTTGAACAGCGGCTGGTCGTGGTTCAGGTTCAGGTACCAGAACACCGCTTGCGGCCGAACGATGAAGCTCGGCGAGCTCCCCGTGTGCATCTTGTTCACGCCGTACTTGTCGCGGAGCTCAGCTGCAGCGGCCGGCGGGAAGCCGCCGACGTCGGTTTCACCGCTCTCGACGCGGAGCCGCTGAGCGTCGGGCGCGATCCCGATGTTCTCGACGATCTGGTCCGGGTTGGCCGGCCGCGACCCCTTGTAGAACGTGTTGCGGGACATGACCAGCTGCCGCTTCTGCGTCCAGTCGGAGACGAAGTACGGGCCACAGGAAGCACCTTTCGCCGGCGCACCGATGCCGTCAGGATTGACCGGCGTGTCCGTCTTGATGGCGCCGAAGAACGGCATCGTCATCCGGGCCAGGAAGTCCGGAGCCACCTTCGACAGCTTGATCGTCAACTTGTTGCCGCTGGCCTTGACGCCGGAGGCGGTCTGTGCCTTGCCGTCGAGCACTGCCTTCGCCCCGGCAACGTCCTCGAGGAACGTCGTGGCCGGCGAACTCATCTTCGGCTGCAGGTCGCGGTTGATCGCATACGCGAAGTTCGCAGCCGTCACATTCGTGCCGTCGGCGAACTTGATGCCGGACCGCACCGTGAACGAGTACGTCTTCCCGTCTTTCGAAATCGCCGGCAGCGACTTGGCCGCGTCGGGCACGATCCGCGAGCCGCCGGCCTTCGCTTCCTTGTCGGGGAAGCCCAGCAGTTTGCACTGGGTGGCGAGCTCCACCTGCCAGGAGTGCGAGAAGTACGCCAGCGCGGGGTCGATGAAGTCGAAGTCCGACGTCTGATCGACGCGCAGCGTCCCGCCCTTCGCGGCCTTGGAGCCGGCCTTCGCCGTGTTGCTGGACGCCGGCGAGGCAAAGCCTGCGGCGACGAGCAGCCCGGCACCGATCGCCAGCGCGGCGATCGAGAGCCAAAGCCTCTTGTGCATTGGACTCCTTTCGAGTGGGTCTGAGACCGGCACAGCCGGCCTCCGGGGACAGCATCCTCAGACCGCTTAGACGGCTGCCCCTCCCCATTTGTTAGGGGCAATGTTTATCCAAGCGGCCCAGGAGACTACCCCACCTGGGCCCGTTTCGGAGGGCCGGAAAGACCCAGAAGAAGCTGCGTCTACCTACCGGTAGCTCTAGTGCGCCGCACGCGGATCGAACGCGTCGCGGAGGCCGTCGCCGAGCAGGTTGAAGGCAAGTGTGGTGAGGAGAACGGCGAGGCCGGGCCAGACCATCAGCCACGGTTGCGACGTGTAGAAGTCGGGCGCCGTCGCGAGGAGGTTGCCCCAGCTTGCGGTCGGCAGCTTGACGCCGAGACCGAGGAACGACAGCCCGGCCTCACCCAGGATGTACTGCGCCACGATCAGCGTCGAGACGACCACGATCGGCGCCACGAGGTGCGGCAGCACGTGGGAGCGCATGATCCGCCAGTCACTCGCCCCGACCATGCGGGCCGCTTCGACGAACTCCTTCTCGCGGAGCGACAAGACCTGCGAGCGCACGATACGCGCAGGGTAGAACCACCCGAAGACGCTGAATACGAGGACGAGCGTGATCACGCCCTTGCCGAAGGTCCCGCCGAAGGTGATGTTGTTCAGCCGCTCGCCGACCGTCGCCGCCAGCGCGATGATGAAGAGCAGTGCCGGGAAGGCCATCGTGACCTCGATGATCCGGGAAATGATCGTGTCGATCCACCCGCGGAAGTAGCCGGCGATGGTGCCGAGCAGGACGCCGATCAGCATCACGCCGAGCGTCGACATGACCGCGACCTCGAGCGAGACTCGCGCCCCGTAGAGCAGGCGCAGGAACTCGTCGCGGCCGAGCGTGCCGTCGGCTCCGAGAACGAACAACGTCGTCTGGCCCGGATGATTCGAATCCGGGATGTGCGTCCACGGCCCGACCGGCAGCAGGTCGTCGTTGACGCCGCCGAAGAAGAGGTCGTTCGGCCCGTGGCCGAGCAGGCTGGCGGCGATCGGGCCACCGGCGATCGCGACGAGAACGAGGAAGATGATGAAGATGCCGCTCGCAATCGCGACCTTGTCCCGCTTGAAACGGATCCAGACCTGCTCCCAGTACGTGCGGGCGCGAACCGGCTCGAGGCCTTCGCCGAGTTCCCCGCCGGTCTCGACGGCGACGGCGGCGGCAAGGCCGGCTTGCGCGGAGACGAGCTCACGTTCAGGTGGACGGCCCATCGGACGAAAACTCTAGACGACCACCCCGAAGGGGGGTTGGTTAAGCACTCGTTAAGCGCGCTAGAGTCGGACCGTGGATCCCGCGGCCGACCTGCTCGCCGAAGCGAGCTCTCCGGAGGAAATGCAGGTGATCGTCCGGCGGTTGCTGGGCGTGACCGAGGCGGCGTACGAGCGCAGGGCTCAGCTCGAGCAAGCGCTGCGAACCCGGATCGTGATCGAACAAGCGAAGGGCGTGCTCGCGGAGCGCTTCGAGCTCAACGTCGAAGAAGCGTTCGAATTGCTGCGTCGTAGTGCACGTTCGAGCCGGGTGAAGATCCATGCGCTGGCGGCCGAGATCGTGACCTCGCGCGAGACGCCGCGCGCGGTGGTCGACGCTCTCGAACGCTAATGCGCTAGGAACGCGGATCCTCGCCTCGTGCGAGCTCTGCAGGCTCTCCTTCGGTCTTCCGAACGACGTCGTAGCCCACGCGCCTTTCGACGACGTTCTCGACTTCGGGGATTTCGTGGCCGGGCTTGATCGCGAACAACTCGGGGTCCGCCCGGAGCTGCTCGTACTCGCCGAGCGACATCGTGATCTGCTCGGAACACGACACGTCGCCGCATTCACAGACGAAGTCCCCGCGCTCCGAAAAGACGTCGAACGACTCCTGGAGGTCGCTCAGCCGCTCGTTGATCTCCCGGAACAGCACCTCGTTTCTGCCGATCCTTGTCGCCCGCTCGTCCATCAGCCCTCGTTCTTTCGCACGATGCGATAGCCGTTTCGCCGCTCGACCGGATCACCACGAGTCGGGTGACCGGGCGCGATCAAGAACTGGCCCCGATTCGCACCGACCTGACGGTATTCCTCCAGCGTGAGCCGGATCAACTCGGTGCAGGTCGGCTCCTCGCACTCACACAGATACGGCGTCCGCTCGTCGACGTCGAGCTCGCGCCGGCGCTCGTCGATCCGTTCGTTCGCCGAGCGGAAGAGCCGCTCGTTCTCCAACGCACGTTGGTCGGGGATGCTCATGGCCGGTTCCTGGCTACCCAGCCGGCAGGGCGTTACGCCTGGGTCAGCGCGTCCGCCCCGGCCACGACCTCCAGGATCTCCTGGGTGATCTCGGCCTGTCGGGCTCGGTTCATGGCGAGCGTCAGGGAGTCGATCAGCTCGCCCGCAGCCGTCGTCGCATTCCGCATCGCAGTCATCCGCGCGCCCTGCTCCGAGGCGGCGGACTCGAGCAGTGCCCGGTACAGCTCGGTCTCCAGATACACGGGAAGCAGCCGCTCGAGGATCTGCTCCGGCTCCGGCTCGAAGATGAAGTCGCCGACGAGGCGGTCGCGCTCACGCTCTTCCTCGTCCGTCTCGAGCATCGCCTCCTCGATCGGCAGCACGTCTTGGACGGTCACGCGCTGGGTCAACGCGGAGACAAACGCGTTGTAGACGACGACCACGCGGTCGACCTCCTCGTTGACGTACAGCTCGGCGAGCCGGTGCGCGATCGCCTGAGCGTCTTCGTATTGGGGATTGTCGCTGAAGCCACCCCACTGGCCATCGAGCTCGAACCGCGAGAAGCGCAAGGTCGAGATCCCCTTCCGCCCCACCGGCAGCCAGCGCGTCCGGAGGCCTTGCCCTTGCAGCTCACGGTGGAGTGCAACCGCGCGGCGGAGGATCTGCGCGTTGAACGCGCCCGCGAGCCCGCGGTCACCGGTTACCGGGACGATCGCGACGGTGCGAACCTCCCGTCGCTGGAGAAGCGGCAGGCCGCGCACCGAGGAGCTGGCGCGAGCGGTGCCTGCCATCAGCTCGAGCATCCGGTTGGCGTACGGGCGCATCACCTCGATCCGTTCCTGCGCGCGGCGCAGCCGGGCCGAGGCGACGAGCTCCATCGCGTTCGTCAGCTTGCGGGTGTTGGTGACCGCGCGAACCCGCCGCCGGATTTCCTGGACGGTGGCCACTAGGTCAGAGCCTTGTCCTCTTCGACGTTGAACGTCTTGGCGAACTTCTCCACCTCGGCGCGGAGCGTTTGCTCGGTCTCGTCGCTCAAGTCGCCGCTCTCTCGGATCGCCTTGTAGATCGATTCCTCGGCGCGCAGATGCTCGCGCAGCTCCTCCTGGAAGCGGGGAACCTCCCTGGCCGGGATCGGGTCGAGGTAGCCCTCGTTGCCGACCCAGAGGGCGACCACCTGTTCCTCCATCGGCCACGGCTGGTACTGCGGCTGGTTCAGCGTCGCGACCATTCGTTCGCCGCGCGCGAGCGTTTCCTGTGTCGCCTTGTCGAGCTCGGAGCCGAACTGCGCGAACGCCTCGAGCTCGCGGTACTGCGCGAGCTGGAGCCGCAGCTGACCGGCGACCTTCTTCATCGCCTTCGTCTGCGCGGTCGCGCCCACGCGTGAGACCGAGATGCCGACGTTGACGGCAGGCCGCACGCCGGAGAAGAAGAGGTCGGTCTGGAGGAAGATCTGTCCGTCCGTGATCGAGATCACGTTGGTCGGGATGTACGCCGCCACGTCGCCGGCCTGGGTCTCGATCACCGGCAGTGCGGTGAGCGACCCGCCCCCGAGCTCGTCGCTCAGCTTGCAGGCCCGCTCGAGCAGCCGTGAATGGAGGTAGAAGACGTCACCCGGGAACGCCTCGCGGCCCGGTGGCCGGCGCAGCAGCAGCGACAGCTGCCGGTACGAGTCCGCGTGTTTCGTGAGGTCGTCGTAGAGGACGAGCGCATGCTCACCCTGGTACAGGAAGTACTCGCCCATCGCGCAGCCGGCGAATGGCGCCATCCACTTGATCGGCGCCGCCTCGTTCGCGGGCGCGGTGACGATCGTCGTGTACTCCATTGCGCCCGCGTCCTTGAGCCGGTCGTGGACCTGCGCGACCGTCGACGCCTTCTGGCCGATCGCGACGTAGATGCACTTCACTCCCTGGTCGTGCTGGTTCAGGATCGTGTCGACGAGGATCGCCGTCTTCCCGGTCGAGCGGTCGCCGATGATCAGCTCGCGCTGGCCGCGGCCCACGTTCGTCAGCGCGTCGATCGCCTTGATGCCGGTCTGGAGCGGCTCCTTCACCGGCTGGCGCTCGACGACTCCCGGGGCTTTGAACTCCAGGGGGCGCGTCTCGTCGGTCTCGATCGCGCCGCCGCCGTCGAGCGGATTCCCGAGCGGATCGACGACCCGCCCGAGCAGCGCCTCGCCGACGGGAACGCTCGCGACACGGCCGGTGCGCCTTGCAGGTTCGCCCTCCTTGACGTGCTGCCACTCGCCGAACAGCGCCACGCCGACGTCGTCCTCCTCGAGGTTGAACGCGATTCCGACGACGCCGTGCTCGAGCTCGAGCATCTCGGCCGCGACTGCGTTCTCGAGGCCGTACAGACGCGCGATGCCGTCACCGACCTGCAGGACCGTGCCGACCTCGCTGAGGTCGGTCTCGACGTCGTACTGCTCGATCCTCGACTTGAGGATCGACGTGATCTCTTCGGGGCGAAGCTTCAAGGGGTTCCTTTCTAGCGAGTGGTCATGAGTTCTCTACGGAGACGTTCGAGTCGTCCGCGCACGCTGGCGTCGACGCGCATCGATCCGGCCTGCAGGACGATCCCGCCGATCAGCGCCGGGTCGACGCTGCGCGCCGCATCGACCTTGCGGCCGGACGCCTTCTCGATCTGGCGCACGATCTGCTCCGCCTCGTCGTCCGAAAGCTCGAGCGCGGTCGTCAGGTCGACGGTCAGCCGCTGCTCCTCGGCTGCGACGAGTCGCGCGAACTCGCGGTGGATCTCGCGCAGCTGTCCGGCGCGGTTCTTCTCGGTCACGAGCAGCAAGAAGTTGCGCACGAGCTCGTCGACGCCTTCGAGAATCGGCTCGAGCGCGTCCGCCTTGGCGCGCGGGTCGATCTGGGGGTTGCGCATGAGTGCATCGAGCTCCGGCACCTCGTCGAGGGCCGCAACGAAGTCGCCGAAGTCCTCGCCGACCTTCGGCAGGTCGTCGCGCTCCTTCGCGGCAGCGAAGAGCGCGCGTGCGTACACGCGATGCGCGACTGCCATTACGAGCTCTTTGCCTCCAGGGCGGAAAAGTCCAGGTCCGCGATCGCATCGTCGATCAATCGCCGCTGGTCGTCGGCGTCGAGCACCTTGCCGGTCACCTTCGCAGTCGCGATCAGGGTCAACTCGGCGACCTCGACGCGGATCTGGCTCAGAGCGCGCTGCGTCTCGGCCTCGATCTGGCGCTTGGTCTCGTCGAGGCGGCGCTGGCGATCTGCCTCGATCTCCTCGGTCGCGCGCCTGCGCAGCTTCTCGGCGTCCGCGCGCACCTCCTGGCGGATCTCCTCGGCCTCTTGGCGCGCGCGGCCGATCAGGGCCCGGTGCTCCTCGAGCATCCTGCGGGCCTCGGCGCGGGCACGTTCTGCCTCTTCGATCGATTCGCGGATCCGGGCTCGCCGCTCGTCGATCATCTTCTGGATCGGGCCGAACGCGAACCGCTTCAGCACGAAGAGCGTGATCAGGAAGCAGACGATCGTCCAGATCATCAGCCCCGGCGTGACCTGGATCAGCGGATTGGCAGCGAGCGGCATCAGACGAGGACGTACGCGAGGATCGAGCCGAGGAGACCGTAGAAGACCACGGCCTCGGTGAGGGCGAAGCCGAGCCACTGGATGCCTTGCAGCTCGCCGCGAAGCTCGGGCTGCCGCGCCACGGACTGGATCATCGAGCCGAAGATGTTCCCGATGCCGACGCCGGCGCCGAGCGCGCCGAGGCCGACGCCGAGAGCAAGGCCGATCGCCTTACCGGCCTTCGTGACGTCGCCCGAGGTGGCGGCGAGAAGGGAGCTCATAGCGGGTTCCTCCTTAGTGCTCGGGCTCGATGGCCGAGCCGATGTAGATGGCGGACAGGGCAGCGAAGATGAACGCCTGAATGCTGACGACGATGATCACCTCGAAGAGGTAGAAGAGGATCGCCGGGATCAGTACGGGGATCAACGCGAGCGACTGGAAGATGAAGATCAGTCCGAGGAACGTGAGGATCAGGATGTGCCCTGCCAGCATGTTCGCGAAGAGACGGACTGAGAGCGAGATCAGCCGCATGAACTGGCCGAGAATTTCGAGCGGCACGATCAAGGCGAGCAGCGGCTTCGGCGCCTCCGGAATCCAGCTCTTGAAGTACCGCACAGGGCCGTTCCAGCGGATGCCTTCGAAGTGCGTGAAGAGGAACGTCAGGATCGCGAGCGCGAGCGTCACCGACAGCGACGACGTCGCCGCGTAGACACCCCATACGGGGAACCCGTGCCACGTCTCGCCCGTCAGGGGAAGCGGGATGAAACCGAGCACGTTCACGACCCAGATGAACAGCAGCAAGGTGGCGACGTACGGGAACCAGCGGCCGATCGCCTTCGACGGCAGTCCCTGCTCGGCGATCTGCGTCTGCGCGATCTCGTAGATCAGCTCGCCGACGGTATGGCGCCGGCCCGGCTCGCGGGAGAAACGGACGCGCATCAGACCAATCCCGAGCAGGATGGTGAACACGCTGCCGAGCAGCAGGTACACGACGGCCTTCGTAATCGAGAGGTTCAGCGGACCGAGGTGGATCGGTACCCATTCGTGGAGCTCGAACTCGACGGTCGGGTCGAACTCGCCGCGTGCGAACGCGTTCGCCGGCAGAGCCAGGGCGAGCAGCGAGATCGTCGTGAGCGCGCGCCTCACGGCACCCTCCCGTAATAGGAGAGCAGGGAGAGGCCGAGCTCGAGGGTGTACGCGAGTGCGTAGGTGATGGCGGCGGCGACCGCAAGCTCCGCATTCGCGGCAACGGTCGCGAACAGGACCACGAGCAACCCGAGCGACTTGAAGAGGAGAGCGAACACCTGCACGGCTGAGGCGGCGAGATTAGCGGCGTTGGCCCGCGTACGCGCCAACACCGTGTCCACGGCGTGCACTGCGACCCAGAGCACGGTCGCGATTCCCCAGCCCGCGAGTGGCCAGCCGAGCAGCAGGAAGAGAGGCAGCGCCAGCAGCAGGACGAGCGCGCCCCCCAGCGCCGGGAGCAGGCGAGCAGGGACCGCGCGCGGCGTGAGCAGCGCGTCGCGCATCAGAACACGTCCCGGTAGCGGCGGTAGACGCCGAAGATCCCGACCGGGATCCCGACGACGGCTCCGATCAACAGTCCGATCTCGAGCGAGCCGGCAGCCCAGCCGATCAGCGCGCCGAGGATGATGCAGGCGCTCGTGAACCCGATCAGCGTGGCCCCGGCGCCGGCCAGTGCGAAGGTCGGGCGCTGCGTGGGCTCCACGCCTGGGAGCATACCAAGCTCGTAACAGCTGAAACCGCATACCGAAGCGGCATAGACTGTCGGTTCGTGACGCGGATCGTCTTCGTCCACGGCAGCGTCGGCAACGCCGCCGCGACCTGGGCCGCGCAGCGTGAGCTCGACCGCCGGTTCGAGCTCGTCTTCCTCACCCGCTCGGGCTACCCGCCGGGGCGCCCCGTCGATCGAATCGACTTCGAGCAGCAGGCGGACGAGGTTGCGCGGGAGTTGCGCGAGGGCGACAACCTCGTCGGGCACTCCTACGGCGGCGTCGTCTCGCTGCTCGCCGCCGCCCGCGGGCCGGCGCTCGCCTCCTTGACGGTGAGCGAGCCACCTGCGTTCGACGTCGCCCGCGGGCATCCCGCAGTGGAGGAGTTCCTGGCGACGTTCGCGGACGGCGTGCCCATGACGCCCCGGGAGTACCTGGAGTTCTTCCTGCCGCTCGTCGGCTCGACGATGCCGCCGGGCGAGCTGTCGCCCGAGCTCGAGCAGGGAGCGCGGGCCGCGATCGTCGAGCGCTCCCCCCACGAAGCGTCGATTCCGCTCGTGACGCTCCGCGCGGCGCCGTTTTCGAAGCTCGTGATCTCTGGCGCGCACCACCCCGCGTTCGACGCGGTCTGCGACGTGCTGGAGCGGAAGCTGCCGGCGGAACGCGCAATCGTCCCCGGAGCGGGTCATTCGCTGCCGCGCGCGCCGGGGTACAACGACGTCCTCGCGGAGTTCGTGGAGCGATCGACCTGATCGAGACCGAGCGCTTGGTCATCAGGCCCCCGGAAGCTGAGGACCTCGATGCGCTGTTCGCGCTCTGGACGGATCCGGCAAACGAACGGCTGTCATTCGCGAAGGAGCCTCCCTCCGACGCGCAGGTGCGGCGGTGGCTCGAATCTGCATGGGGAGTCTGGGAGCGCGAGAGCGGCGAGCTCGTCGGCGACTGCTCGCTGTCGTTCGACGACGGGTTCCAGGAATGGGAACTCTCATACGGTTTCCGTCGCAATCGTTGGGGACGCGGTTACGCCACCGAGGCCGCCGACGCATGCGTGCGGCATGGCTTCGAAACGCTGCGCCTGGAAAAGATCGTCGCCGACGTCGATCCCGCGAACACCGCGTCGGCGCACGTCCTGGAGAAGCTCGGCTTCCGCCTGGCAGGCGAGGTCGAGGACAAGCTCTACTACGAGCTCACGCCGGAAACGTCGCGCTGAGCTCGAGGCCGTCGCGCAAGAGCTGCGCACCCGCGTCCGGCTCGTGATAGCGGATCGACCAACCCGTCTGGCGAACGATCATGTGGGCGAGGTACGCCGCGAGCACGCGCTCGTCCCGTTGGTCCAGCGCGTAGTCGCGCAGCAGCGGCGTCCGCGTGTAATAGAAGAGTGTCGCCACGTCGAAGACGCGGTCGCCGTTCAGCGCACCGTCCCAGTCGACTACGCCGGTCACACGACCTTCGCGAACGAGGATGTTCGACGTCGTGTAGTCCCAGTGGACGAGGTCGCCGGTGTCGCGCAGCTCGGAGCGTCCGACTGCGGCACGGCAGCGGCGGAGCAATTCCGCGCCGTCCGCGGAGTGCCGCTCGAGGTCGCCGGGGTCGATCCAGCCGTTGTAGCCGCGCATGTCGTCGAGGAGCCGGTCCGGCCACGGCGGCGAATCCGCGACGCGCCGGCCCGCGAGCTGCTCGTTGAGCTCTAGGAGCTGCCGGGAAATCGAGTCGTCGAGCACGCTCCATCCGCCGATCGGCTCGCCGGGCAACTCCTCCTGCACGCAGAGACCGGGACGCGCGACGACATAGCGAGGCGCCGGATAGCCGATCGCGGCGAGCTGCTCAGCGGCTTCGCGACCCGGTTCGGACCAGCTCGTCTTGACGACGAAGCGGCGGCCCTCCGCGTCGACGGCCCGCCACGCGCCGAACTCGCCTTCCACGGCGCGCCCGAGGAGCGTCAGGCCGGTGCCGGTGAGGTCAGGCGGCTCGGCGTGCCGCAACGGCGTCCAGGTTGCGCTGCCAGCCGTCGGCGTGGGCGAGCGACTCGTACCGTTGCGGCACAGAGGCGCCCGGCTTGGCGCGTGTGAGCGCGTCCAGGTAGCCGCGCATGAAGTCGAGCGCCTCCGGGCCGGCGACGGGGCCGTGTCCCGGAACGATCGTCTCCGGTCCGAGCTCGGCGATTCGCTCCAGGATCCCGGGCCACGCGTCGACGTCGCCGTCGCCCACCCACGGGTGCGTCTCACAGACGACGAGGTCGCCCGCGAAGAGGAGCTTCTCCTCGCCGAGCCAGAGGAACGCGTCGCTCAGCGTGTGGCCACCGCCGTACGAGATCGCCTGCGCGGAGCGTTCTTCGCCGAGAAAGCTGCGTTCCGCCCGGAACGTCTCGTCCGGATAGATCAACTCGATCTGCAGCAACTCGGTCTTCGCCAACTCCGCGAAGGGCCCGCTCGTCGGTGGGCTCGCCTTCAGCTCGCGCAGCCGAGGCGCACCCCGCTCCTCCATCAGCGCGGCCGTGCCGTCCGTCGCGACGACGTACGACTCGGCCGGCATCGCTCCTGCGCCGTTCACGTGGTCGCCGTGCCAGTGGCTGTACAGGACCGTCGAGATCGGGCCATGGCGCTCAGCTGCCCGGCGCAGCTCACGGCCGGCCGCCAGCGACACGGTCGTGTCGAACACCAGCACTTGGTCGCCGAGGTCGACGTACCCGGCGTTGCCGACCGCGATGCCTCCGGGCTCGGCAATCGCTGCGCGAATCCCTGCGCGCACGTCGTGCAGCGTGAACGTCTTCACGCCGTCAACCGTTCGCGTGCTTCCTGCTCTCGGCGCCGGACGTACGGATTCGCGAGCTTCACGATCTCGAGCAGATAGACGATGTACACCGATGCCCCGATCGCGAGGAGGCCAATCGTCGCATCGATCAATGCCGGCCACAGCCGCCAGTCGCCGTGCGGACGTGGCTTGAGGAAGCGTGTCGCGAGAGCGGCGGCGGCGAGCGTCCCGCACCACGCGTAGATGGTGAGGACCGCGCGTCGCTGTGTGAAGCCGAGGTCGAGGAAGCGGTGGTGGAGATGGCTTCTGTCGCGCTCGTATACCGGCAGGCCGTGCTTGAGCCTCTTCGCCACGACGAACGTCGTGTCGACGATCGGCACGGCGAGCACCGCCAACGGCAGGAAGAGCGACACGATCGACGCCGTCTTGAGCAATCCCTCGACGGAAAGCGTTGCGAGCGTGAAGCCGAGCAGCAGCGCGCCCGAGTCTCCCATGAAGATCCGCGCCGGATAGAAATTGTGGCGCAGGAAGCCAAGCGTCGCGCCGAAGACGACCGCCGCGACGATCGCCGGATTCGGCCGGCCGAGATCGAGCTCGATCAGTGCGAACGTCCCGGCGGAGATCGCGCAGACGCCTGCCGCGAGACCGTCGAGCCCGTCGAGGAAGTTGACCATGTTCATGACGGCGACGATCCCCGCGACGGTCAGCGGCACGCCGAGCCAATCCGGCAACTGATGCACGCCCAGCACCGGGAACGTGAAGCGGTGGATCCAGATCCCGAAGCCGGTGGGAATCGCCGCAGCGATCACTTGACCGGCGAGCTTTTCCCACCACCGCAGCCCTCGGAAGTCGTCGATCGCGCCGACCGTCGTCGCCACCGCCATGCCGAGCAGCAGTCCCCGCATCTCCCGGTTCAGGTCGAGGAACGCGAGCGCGGGAACGAAGATCCCGAGGAAGAGCGCCAGCCCGCCGAGCCGCGGGATCGGCCGCCGCGCCTGGTCGACAACGCCGAGCATTCGCGCCATCCCGCCCACCGCCGGGGTGAGCAGGACGACGATCAGGAGCGCGAGCCCCGCTCCGTACACGACCTGAAGGTGGTCGCGGAGCGTCGTCCACATCACTTCGTCCCGTACAGTCGGTCGCCGGCGTCGCCGAGGCCGGGGACGATGAAGCCGTGCTCGTTCAGGCCGCGGTCGATCGCCGCGCAGACGATGTGCACGTCCGGGTACTCCCCGTGTACGCGACCGATCCCCTCCGGCGCGGCGACGAGGCAGACGAGGATCACGCTCCGCGCGCCGGCGTCCTTGACCTCCTTGATCGCGGCGACGGACGAGTTGCCGGTAGCGAGCATCGGGTCGAGGACGATCGCGTCGCGGTCCGCCATGTCCGTCGGCAGCTTCACGTAGTACTCGACGGGTTCGAGCGTTTCCTCGTCGCGGTACATGCCGATGAAGCCGACGCGCGCGCTCGAGATCAGGGACAGCACGCCGTCGAGCATCCCCACGCCGGCGCGGAGAACGGGACAGACGGCGACCTTCTTGCCGGCGAGTCGCGGGATGCGCGCGGCCTCGAGCGGCGTGTCGATCTCGACTTCCTCGGTGGGGAAGTCCTTCGTCGCCTCGTAGGTGAGCAACAGGGTCACCTCGTTGACGAGCTTTCGGAAGTGCACCGTGGGGGTGTCCTTGTCGCGGAGGTAGGAGAGCTTGTGCTGCACCAGTGGGTGCATCACATGCGTGAGCCTGCGCGTCGCGGTTTCAGTCATGTCTGGGGTCAGACCCCGGCGATGGCGGCGCCTCCGGGTTCAGACCCCGGACCGGTCCGAGAGGGCCACTCTTCACGCTACGTAGGTCGTGAAGCCCCGGAAACCGGGGTAGAGCGGCCGCTTTGCGCACAGCGCCTCCGTCCGCGAGCGCAGCGTGTCGAGGTTCGGATCGTCACCGAGCGCCCCCACGATGATCTGGCCGACCTCGCGGAAGTCCTCCTCGTCGAAGCCGCGCATGGTCGCCGCCGGCGTGCCGATCCGCACGCCGGAGGCGACGGTCGGCGACCGCTCGTCGAACGGAACGGTGTTGCGGTTCACGGTCAGCTTCACCTCGTGCAGGCGCTCCTCGGCCGCCTTGCCCGTCCACCCCGTCTTCCGCAGGTCGAGCTGGAGCAGATGCGTGTCGGTGCCGCCGGTCAGGACGTCGAGCCCGCCGTCCATCAGCGTCTCGCAGAGCACGTCCGCGTTCGTCCGGACCTGCTGCTGATAGTCGCGGAAGGGCTCGGTCATCGCGATCTTGAAGCAGGTCGCTTTGGCCGCGATCACGTGCACGAGCGGTCCACCCTGCATCCCGGGAAAGACGGCGCGGTCGACCGACTGCGCGTGTTCCTCGCGGCAGAGGATGAAGCCGCTCCGGGGACCGGCGAGCGTCTTGTGCGTCGTCGACGTGACGAAGTCACAGTCCTTGACCGGATTCGGATGCAACCCGGCGGCGACGAGCCCCGCGAAGTGCGCCATGTCGCACAGCAGCAACGCGTCGACCTCGTCCGCGATCTTGCGGAACTCCCATGTCTCGACCGTGCGCGGGTAGGCCGAGCCGCCGCAGACGATCAGCTTCGGCCGGTGCTCCTTCGCGAGCCGCAGGACGTCGTCGTAGTCGACGATGTTCGTCTCGCGCGAGACCCCGTAGTGCGCGATCGTGTAGAGACGGCCGGAGAAATTGACCTTCAGCCCGTGCGTCAGGTGGCCGCCGTGCGAGAGCTCGAGCGAAAGGATCGTGCCGCCCGGCTTCAGCGCGGCCATGTAGACGGCCATGTTCGTCTGCGCGCCCGCGTGCGGCTGCACGTTCGCGTGCTCGGCGCCGAACAGCTCCTTCGCGCGGTCGATCGCGGCGCGCTCGATCTCGTCCACGACCTCGCAGCCGCCGTAGTAGCGCTTCCGGGGATAGCCCTCCGCATACTTGTTCGTCGGCACCGAGCCCACGGCCTCGAAGACGGAAGGCCAGGTGAAGTTCTCGGACGCGATCAGCTCGATTTGGCCGCGCTGCCGCTCCAGCTCCCTGCCGAGCAGCTCCGCGATCTCCGGGTCGATCTCGGTCAGGCCTGCAGTCGTGAGGTGCTGGAAGGTTTCTTGTGCCACGGCCATGGTCGGCTCCTTCGACGGGGTGCCAAGGGATCGTACTCGCAGGGTCGGCGGCGATCCGTACCCTGTCGGCCATGACCCGGGTCGCCCTGCGGAGCCTCTTCTCGCGCAAGCTGCGCACCGCGCTGACCGCGCTCGCGATCGTGCTCGGGGTCGCGATGGTCAGCGGCACCTACGTTCTGACGGACTCGATCAGCAGGGCATTCGATTCGATCTTCGAGTCCGTCTACGTGGGGACGGACGCGACGATCACGGGCAAGGCGGCCTTCGACCTCGATCAGAATCAGAACACGACCACAGCGCCGCCGTTCGACGAGTCGCTGCTCGTGCGCGTGCGCGACCTGCCGGACGTAAAGGACGCCGTCGGCGGCGTCGCCGGCGAGGCGCAGCTGATCGGGAAGGACGGAAAGGTGATCACCTTCGGCGGCGCGCCTAACCTGGGGTTCAGCGTGGATCCTTCGCGCCCCGCCTTCGAGTCGCTGAAGCTCGTCGAAGGACGCTGGCCCGGGTTGGACGAGGTCGTGATCGACCGCTCGACCGCGTCGAAGAAGGACTTTCGCGTCGGCGACGAGATCGGCGTCCAGGCGCAGGGGCCGCAGCAGCGCGTCCGCATCTCCGGGTTCGTCAAGTTCGGCGCCGTCAGCACGATCGGAGGCGCGACGCTCGCCGGCTTCGACCTGCCGACCGCGCAGAAGCTGTTCGACAAGCCGGGCAAGCTCGACCAGATCCGCGTTTCCGCGAAGAACGGAGTCTCGCCGCAGAGGCTCATCGAGCAGATCAGCACGGTCCTCCCGCCGGGAACGCAGGTTCGCACGGGCACGGCACAGGCGAAGAAGGACGCCCAGGGAACGAATGAGTTCCTGTCCTTCCTGCAGAAGTTCCTGCTCGCCTTCGGCGGAATCGCCTTGTTCGTCGGCAGCTTCGTGATCGCGAACTCGCTCTCGATCACGATCGCGCAGCGGACGCGCGAGTACGCGACGCTCCGCACGCTCGGCGCGTCGCAGCGGCAGGTGCTGCGCTCGATCATCGTCGAGGCACTCGTCATCGGAGTCATCGCGTCGGTGATCGGGCTCTTCCTCGGCCTCCTGCTCGCCAGGGGACTCTTCAAGCTGTTCGACCTCGTCGGCTTCACGCTGCCGAACAGCGGGCTGACGTTCCTGACCCGCACGATCGTGGTCTCGCTCGTCGTCGGCATCCTGGTCACGCTGGTCGCGAGCCTGCGGCCGGCCCTGCGGGCGACGCGGGTGCCGCCGATCGCGGCTGTGCGTGAGGGCGCTGAATTGCCTCCGGGACGCCTCGCGCGCTTCCGGACCCCCGCTTCCGCCCTCCTGGCCGCCGGAGGCTTCGCCGCGCTGATCTGGGGTCTCTTCGGCCCCGGCCTCGGCACGACGGCGATTCTGATCTGGATGGGGCTGGGGACGCTGTTGGTCTTCTTCGGCGTGGCGCTTCTCTCGTCGCGCTTCGTCCCGGCGCTGGCGTGGGCCGTCGGCTGGCCCTCGACGCGGATGGCCGGCGCAGCGGGAACGCTCGCGCGCGACAACGCGCGCCGCAATCCCCAGCGCACCGCCTCGACCGCGGCCGCGCTGATGATCGGGCTTGCGCTGGTGACGCTGGTTGCGGTGCTCGCATCCGGGATCGTCACCTCGTTCCGAAGCGCGGTCAACGACCTGTTCACCGGGGACTACGCGATCACGGCGGAGAACAACTTCTCGCCGATTCCGATCGCCGCGGGGAACGCAGCCGCGAGGGCGCCGGGCGTCTTCGCGGTCGGGAACGTGCGCGCCGGTGACGCGCTCGTCTTCGGGAAGCGCGATCAGATCACCGCCGTGAATCCCGGCATGGAACAGGTCATCTCGATGGAATGGAAGCAGGGCTCCCAGGCCGTTCTCGGGGCGCTCGGCGCGGACGGCGCGTTCGTCGACGACGGCTTCGCGAAGAAGCGCCACCTGTCGCTCGGCTCTCCGATCCGGCTCACGACCGCGCGGGGCAAGCGGCTCGTCTTCCACTTGCGCGGAATCTTCAAGCCGCCGACCGGCGGCTCGCCCTTCGGCACGGTCACGATCTCCGCGGCGACCTTCGACCGCAATTACGACCAGCCGAAGAATCTCTACTCGTTCATCAAGATGCGGGGCGGCGAGACCGCCGCAAACGAGAGCGCCCTCGATCACCAGCTCGCGTCATTCCCGAACGCGAAGGTTCAGACCCGGGGGCAGTTCATCGACAACCAGATCTCAGGGCTCAACAGCGTCCTCAACGTGCTGTACGTCCTGCTCGCACTCTCGATCGTCGTCAGCGTGTTCGGAATTGTGAACACGCTCGTTCTGAGCGTGTTCGAGCGGACGCGCGAGATCGGCATGCTGCGCGCGATCGGGATGACGCGGCGTCAGGTGCGCAGGATGATCCGCCAGGAGAGCGTGATCGTCGCGCTGATCGGAGCGGTGATCGGCATCGCGCTCGGGATCGTGCTCGGCGCGCTGCTCGTCGCCCGGGTCGACTTCATCGTCTTCTCGCTGCCGTGGACGTCGCTCGTGATCTTCGCGGTCGCCTCTGTCATCGTCGGGATCGTCGCCGCGATCCTCCCGGCTCGCCGTGCTGCGCGGCTGAACCCGCTCGAAGCGATCAGCTACGAGTAACGGCGCGCGGCGTCAGGAAACGGCCGTCCTGATCCCGTCGAGCACGTCTGCGGCGGGAACAGCGCCTTCGCGAAGGATCTGCGGCTCGTCGCCGGTGCAGTCGACGACCGTGGACGGCACACCCGGGAGCCGTCCGCCGTCGATGAAGACGGCGCACCCGTTGCGGATCGCGGGCGGCATGTCTTCGAGTGTCGCGGGATCGGGGCCGCCGGCGAGGTTTGCGCTCGTCGCCGCGAGCGCGCCGACGCTGCGCAGGATCTCCGCCGCCACCTCGGGCAGCTCGGGCACGCGCACACCGATCGTCTCGGGGCGTTCACCGGTGAGCCAGCGGAAACGACGTGCCGGGTTGTGCAGGACGAGCGTGATCGGCGCCGGAAGAAGGGCGCGGGCGATGACGCCCGACCTGCCTCGCAGCTCGGGCACCAGCTCGAAGAGCATCTCGATGTCCGGTGCCATCAGCGCCGTGGGCTGCAGAGGGCCCCGGCCCTTGAGGTCGTAGAGCCGCTCGACGGGCTCAGAGCGAAGCGGCGTGGTCACGAGCCCGTACACCGTGTCCGTCGGGATCACAACCGGCTTGCCGAGACGGATCGCAGAGATCGCGCGCTCGGTCACGCAACGAAGCTCGTGATCTCTTCGCGCCAGCGCTTGGGCTTCTCCACGAAGGTGAAATGACCGCAGTCGTCGACGATCACGCGCTTCGCGCCGCGAATCCCGTCTGCGAGCTCGGCGGCGCACGCGGGCCCGCAGATGAAGTCGCTGTCGCCGGCGAGTACGAGCGTCGGCACGTCGACGCGCTCGAGCTCGGGCCGCAGATCGAACCGGCCTCCTTGGATGTCGGCGTTGAAGAGCTTCAGGGGGTCGCTGTTCGACCGCTCCGACTGCACGTGCGCCTCGAGGTAGGCGCCGGCGGCTCCGTCGTACTGTGCGAAGTACATCGGCCAGAAGCGCGATGTGATCTCGCGCAGCTCGTCATCGCTCTCGTAGTCGCCGGCTTCCTCGCGCGCGAGCGCCTCGCGTGCGTTCGCATACCATGGCTCAGCGCTTCGCATCTCCATCTGCTGTTCCATCTCGGCGGCGTTGATGCGCGCAAGCGAGTTCGCGACGATCAGCCGGCGAACCCGTCCGGGATGTGCGGTCGCGTACGCGATCGCGACGATTCCGCCGTGCGAGTGGCCGAGAAGATTCATCTCTTCGAGATCGAGGTGGCTGCGGAGAGCCTCGACATCCGCGACGTAGTCGGCCGTGGTGAATGCCTGCTCGTCCTCGGGCGCCTGAGACGCTCCCGTGCCTCGCGGATCGAGCAGCACCAGGGTGAAATGCGCATCGAGCCCCCCGAGATCCCCGGCGAAGTACCCCGAAGACAAGCCCGGGCCGCCGGGGTGACACACGAGCACGGGGCCCTCGCCCTTGCTGTGGAACGCAAGGGTCAACCCGTCAGAAGTGACGAACTTCTCCGTCATTGCGGATGCCTTCGACGACCCGATCCCGCGCCGCGAGATCGAGGCCGATCCTACAGTCGCGATAGCCCGCAGCTTCGAGCGCGTCGCGAACGTCGCGCGCCGCGGCTTCGTGCACCTCCAGCACGAGGGACCCGCCCGGCCGCAGAACCTCCAGTGCGTGGCCCACGATCGCGGCGGTCTGGCCGTCGTCGACGAGCGCCTCGCGCGGTTCCCACTCACGCACCTCCGGCTGCAGCTGCTCCCACTCCTCCGCGCGCACGTACGGCGGGTTCGAGACGACGAGGTCGAATGGGCCCGGAGGTGTCCCTTCGCGCACGTCGCCGTGCACGAGCTCGACAGCTTGACCGGTGCGCGCGGCGTTCTCCCGCGCCAGCGAGAGCGCGTCCTCCGACACGTCGGTCGCAACCACGCGGGCCCCCGCTTCGTCGGCGAGCGCGAGCGCAATGGCGCCCGCGCCCGTCCCGACGTCGAGGACGCGGGGCTCGTCGATCCCCCGGAGCAGCTCGAGGCAGCGCTCGACCAGCACCTCCGTCTCGGGCCGCGGCACGAGCGCGCGCGGATCGCAGCGGAGCGTCAGCCGGCGGAAGCCCCACTCGCCGAGCACGTACGCGAGCGGCTCCCGCAGCGTCCGGCGCTGAACCAAGGGCCAGACCTGCGTCTCGTCGACTTCGTGGCTCAGAGCCACTAACTCGGACCGGGCCACGCCCGCGACGTGCGCGACGATCCACTCGGCGTCGACGCGCGGATTCTCGATCCCGTGCTCGGCGAGCGTCGCCGCGGCACGGTCGACGATTACTCGAGCGCGCGCCGCCGTTCCTCTTCCTGAAGCGCCTGGGTGAAGTCCTGGAGATCGCCGTCGAGGACGCCGTCGAGCCGGTGCAGCGTCAGCTTCACGCGGTGATCCGTGACGCGGTTCTCGGGGAAGTTGTAGGTCCTGATCTTCTCGGCGCGCTCGCCGCCGCCGACCTGCGAGCGGCGCGCGGCGTCCTGCTCCGCGCGCTGCTTCTCACGCTCGAGCTCGTAGAGGCGCGCGCGCAGCACGCGCATCGCCTTCTGCTTGTTTTGCAGCTGCGACTTCTCGTCCTGCATCGCCACCACGAGCCCGGTCGGAAGGTGCGTGATGCGGACGGCGGAGTCCGTCGTGTTGACGCTCTGGCCGCCCGGCCCCGTCGAGCGGTAGACGTCGATCTTCAGATCGTTCTCGTCGATCTCGACCTCGACGTCCTCGGCCTCCGGCATCACCGCGACGGTCGACGTCGACGTGTGGATGCGCCCCTGTGACTCGGTCGACGGCACGCGCTGGACACGATGGGTCCCGCCTTCGAACTTGAACACGGAGAACGCCCCGTTGCCCTTGATCGCGAAGATCGACTCCTTGATCCCTCCGCCGCCCGACTCGCTCGTCTCCAGCATCTCCGTCTTGAAGCCGCGGCGGTCGGCATAGCGCTGCAGCATGCGCGCGACCTCGGCGGCCCAGAGCGCCGCCTCGTCTCCGCCCGCGGCGCTCCGCACCTCGACGATCACGTCCTTCTCGTCGAACGGATCCTTCGGCGCCATCGCGATGCGCAGCTGCTCCTCGAGCGACGCCGTACGCTCCTCGAGCTCGGGGACCAGCTCGCGGAGATCGCTGTCGCCGCGGGCCGCCTCGAGGTCGTCGTGCACGGAGCGCCACTCCTGCGCGAGCTTCGACGGTTGCTCGAGCTCCTTCAGCTTGCGGCCGATCTCCGCGGCCTGCCGATGGTCGTTGTAGACGGTCGGATCGGACATCCGCTCCTGCAGCTCCCTGTAGGAGCGTTCGACCTCGTCGACGAGTCTCTCGGTTCCCTGCGCCACCATCACTGCAGCTGTGCTTCGAGCGTCTTCTCGACGCCGCCCAGGGCCTTCGACACCGGACAGTTCTCCTTTGCATCCTCCGCGGCCGCGCGAAACTCCTCCTCGCTGACCCCGGGGACCGTTCCCTTCACCGTCAGCGCGCTCCGCGTGACACCCGTTCCCGGGACGAATGTCACGGTTGCCGAGGTCTGGAGCCGCTCGGGCGCGTGCCCCGCCTGGGCCAGTGCGTGCGAGAGGGCCATCGCGAAGCAGGTCGCATGCGCGGCGGCGAGCAGCTCCTCCGGCGAGGTCTTGCCGTCCGACTCCTCGGCGCGCGCCCGCCACGTCACCTGCAGCGGGCCGAATGCGCCGCTCGGCGCCTCGTCGATCTCGCCGCTGCCGCTCATCAGGTCGCCCTGCCAGGTCATGGATGCGCTGCGTTCGGTCGCCATTACTCCTCCAATTGTGCGTCGATGGTCACTTTCGCGCTCGCCTCGATCAGGCGCGAGAACGAACAGCCTTCGTGCGCCGCGAGCACCACACGGTCGAATTCCTCACGCTCGAGTCCGGCGGCGTTGACGCGAACGCGCACCTGCGACTCGACGATCAGGTGACCTTTCCCCTCGACCTCGTCCACCACGACGTTCGCGGTGACGTCGATGTGCGCGTCGTCGCGCCGCAGCTCGCCGGCGACGGACATCGCGAAACAGCCCGCGTGCGCCGCGGCGAGCAGCTCCTCCGGCGACGTCTTGCCCTCGGTCCCCTTGCCGATCCGGACCGGCAGCGAGTACTCGAGGCCCGTGAACGCACCGGTTCCGGCGCTGATCGCGCCGCGGCCGCGCGCATTGGTGCCGTCCCAAGTGACATTGGCGTGACGCTCGATTCTGGGCATGCAGGTCAGCCTACCCTTGCTGTTGCGAGCCACTCGGCGAGCAGCGGCACGTACCGGTCCGGCGCCTGCAGAAGCGCATGGTGGCCGACCTCTTCGCCGACGTGCAGCTCGACGACGGGCGCGCCGGCCTCGGCGAAGCGCTTCCACTCGCGGCGCTTGGGCTCGCGGTTTTCGGGAATCGTGCCGCAGACGACGAGCAGCGTCCGGAGCCCTGCGGCGCGGATCTTGCGCGCGCACTCGACCGGATCGTGCCTCCCGAGCGCGTGGAACACGGCGGCCGCACCCTCGGCCGACGCGCGCTCACGCACGCGGCCGTCCGCTTCGACGAACACCTCGCGCGACAAGGCTTCGGCAAAGTCGGGCCAGCCGCCGTCGAAGATGGCCCGCATCTCGTCGAACGCGGCCCAACCAAAGAAGTGAACTCGAGGCCCGTGAACCCGAGCCCGGGCCAGAGCAGCGTTCCCGATTCGTTCGCGTCACCCCATTCCCGGACGCGGACGCCCGCGATCATCCGCTCGCGCGGATCCAGGATCAGGCCATTACCTCGACGCGACGCGCCTCGGGCGAGTCCGTCTGCTCGAGACGGAGCACCTCCTTCAACGCGCGGATCGAGACCTCGAGCTGATCGAGCGTCGGCTCGCGCGTCGTCAGCCGCTGCAGCCACAGGCCCGGCGCGAGCAGCGTCATCAGCACGCGGTTGCCGGTGTGCTTGCCGGCGAAGCGGATCAGCTCGTACGCCAGCCCCGCGATCAGCGGCAGCAGCAGGATCCGCGACGCGATCAGCCAGTACCACACGGGCCGGCCGAAGAACGCGAACACGAAGATCGCGATCACCATCACCCAGAGCAGGAAGGCCGTTCCGCAGCGCGGGTGGATCAGCGAGTGGCGCTGGACACGCTCCGGCACGAGGTCGTCGCCGGCCTCGAGCGCGTTGATCGCCTTGTGCTCCGCCGCGTGGTACTGGAACACGCGCCGCAGCGACGGGAGCAGCGAGATGACGCTGATGTAGATGATGAAGATCGTGACGCGGATCAGCCCTTCGACGATCACGAACCACCCCGTGGTGTCGATCGGCAGCGCGTCGGTGATCAGCGCCGGCGTCACCTTGAAGAGCGCGATCGCGAAGCCGATCGCGATCGCGAACGCGAAGAAGAGCTGCACGCGCGACAGCTCGGTCGGCACCTCTTCGTCCGAGCCGCCCTCTTCCTGCGCCGCGTAGTTGGCCGAGATCGCGAGCGCGCGGAACCCGATCGCCAGCGACTCCCCGAGCGCGATCACGCCCCGGATGACCGGTAGCCGGGCCAGCCGGTGCCGCTTCATCGGTGACTCGATCGTCTGCGTGACTTGCGCGATCTCCCCGTCCGGCTTGCGCACGGCGACGGCCCAATTCGACGGGCCGCGCATCATCACGCCTTCGAGGACCGCCTGTCCTCCAATGGTCGCTGCCATGTGGCGGGGCTAGCCCCGGCGGGGCTGGGCGCGCTCGAGGCGGCGCTGGAAGCGCTCGACGCGGCCGCCGGTGTCCATCAGCTTCTGCTTGCCCGTGTAGAACGGGTGGCAGTTCGAGCACACCTCGACGTGCAGCTCGGGCTTCGTGGACCGCGTCTGGAACGTGTTCCCACAGGAGCACGTCACGTTCGCGAGCACGTAGTCGGGATGGATTCCGGCCTTCATCGCTCGGCCAGGATAGCAGCGGCCGTGGCGGCTGCCACGTTGCCTCCGGAGACGACGGCGGCCACGACGTCGCCGTCCTCCAGCTCGACCCTTTCAGCCAGCAGTGCCGCCGCCGTCGCCGCGCCGGCGGGCTCGCAGGCGAGCTTCATCCGCCCATACAGCCAGCGGAACGCCTGCTTGATCTCCTCCTCGGAGACGAGCACGTTCTCGACGCCGAGGTCGAGGCAGACGCGCACGCAGTTCGCTCCGGCGTACGGGCCGTTCAGGCCGTCGGCGAGCGACCGCGGCTCGATCGTCACCGGCTCGCCGGCGAGCATCGACGCCTGGAGCGCGTTGGACAGCTCCGGCTCGACGGCGATCACGCGCGCGTCCGGCTTGAGGCCCTTCACCGCGGTCGCGATCCCGGACACCAGCCCGCCGCCGCCGACCTGGACGAGGACCACGTTCGCGTCCGGCACGTCCTCGAGGATCTCCAGCCCGACCGTCCCCTGGCCCGCCATCACGAGCGGGTCGTCGTACGGGTGCACCAGCGTGCGCCCGGTCTCGACGATCAGGCGGTCGAGATGCTCGAACGCGGCGGGAATGTCGGGAGGGGAGTCGTCGACCGTGGCGCCGTAGGCGCGCGCGGCGGCGATCTTCATCGGCGACGCCGTCTGCCACATGACGACCAGCGCGTCGATCCCCTCGAGGCCCGATGCATATGCGAGCGCCTGAGCGTGGTTGCCGGCGGAGATCGAGATCACGCCCCGCTGCTTCTCCTCCTCGCTCAGCGTCGCCAGCTTGTTCAGCACGCCGCGCGGCTTGAACGCGCCCGTGCGCTGGAACAGCTCAGCCTTGAAATGCACGGGCCCGCCGACACGCTTCGACGTCGACGCGGAGTGGAGCATCGGCGTCCTGTGCAGGCGCCCCGCGATTCGCTCGCGGGCTGCGCGCACATCGTCGAGCGTCAGCAGGGCAGCGTGAGTCTCCACAGCGGTACGAGGATAAAGGGGCGCTGCTGCTCTGCGCGCTTCAGGGACTGATCGTCCGGCGAAGCCATTCGCCGACGAACGCATCCGAGACGATCCAGCCGCCGTTCGAGCGCTCGACGAGCTCCTTCGCCTCCAGAGCGCGCAGCGACGTTTGCACCGAGCCGGCGCCGCCGAGCTTGTGGCGCATGCGGTACTGCTCGCTGTAAACCGTGCGGCCGTCCGCGGCGATCGACGCCAGTACGGCACGCTGGTGCTGCGAGAGCGAATCCCAGATCGCGACATAGCGCGGTGTCTCCGCGTCGAGCAAGCGGTCGAGCGCGTGCTCCAGCACTGTCGTCGTCGCGATCGTGCCTTCGCTCCGCGCCTGCTCCCAGATGAACGAACAGAGCTCCTGCGTCTCGAACGGCCTGCTGCCGGTCAGATCGAGAACTGCGTCGACGGTCTCGTTGGCGACCTCGACCTCGCTGCTCGTGAAGCGCCGCCGGACCCAGCGCGCGAACTTCTGCCGCGGGATCGGCCCGAGCGGCAGCGCGCGCGCCGAGCGGTAGAGGTGCGCGGTCTTGTCGTGGAAGAGCTCCTCCATCAGGTGACGCCGCGAGCCGAGGAAGATGTGCGCGACGTGATCCTGCTGCTGGAAGACGGAGCGCATCACGCCGGTCAGAGCACGATCGATCGAGACGATCTCCTGGAACTCGTCGAGCACCAGCGCGACATGCCGGTCTCGCTCGCCGGCGATCCGGCCGGGAAGCTCGAACAGTCCGAGCAGCACCGCGTCGACGTCCTCTTGGCGCTCGAACGCGCTGAACTCCACGGTGACGCGCCCATGCTCGTCGATCACGACCTTCGGCGTGACCCGCAGGTGCGTGAAGAAGCTCCTCGCCCGCTGTGCCGCGCGCTCCACACGCGAGACGAGCCCGTCGTAGATCGCCTGCGCGAGTGCGTCGGCGAGCCGGTCCTTGGTCGGCGTCCGGAGGAGGTCGACGTAGGCGACGAGCGCGCCGTCACGCCGAGCGAGCGCGATCGCACGCTCGACGAGTGAAGTCTTGCCGTAGCGACGCGGGGAGATCACCACGACGTTCTGTCCCGAGCGGATCGCGCCTCTCAGGGTGGCGAGCTCCTCTTCGCGGTCGGCGAAGTACGCATCGCGGACGACGCCGCCGTACCTGAAGGGGTTGTCGGCCACCCCGGAAGTTTATTATGCAAGGGGACGTTATGTAGTTTTACATAACGGGGAGGTGCATAAGAGTCTTTGCCGACTCGGAGCTACGAGAGCCGATACTCGGGCCCGGAGCCGCCCTCCGGCGGGGTCAGGCGGCCGCCTTTGGCCGTGATCGCACCGCACTGGACGCAGTTCGACGGCGTCACCTGCACGTCGATCACCTCGCCGTTGCCCTGAACCTCGTAGACCTGCGCCGGGCACATCTGCTCCCAGAGCCGGCCGAGCTCGGCCGGCACGCGCTTCTGCACCCGGATGTGGTTCGGCTGATCGTCGCGCGTCTTGTTCCCGCTCGCGAAGACCGACGAAAGCTTGTCGAAAGTGAGCCTGCCATCGGGCGCCGGGTACTCACGCGACCTGTCCGTCCTGATCAGCTCCTGGTCCGCGTCGCGGTGGGTGCGCGCGTTGCCGCGCGGGAAGTGGCCCTTCGTCGCGGTCATTGCGCCGGCGAGCGCTCCGCCGAGCCAGAAGCCTCGGCCGAACGCCTGGCGCATGTTGCGCACCTCCTGCAGGTCCTTCCAGACGAAGCCGGCCCGCACCGACTCGTCGTATCGGCCGAGCGCCGTCGCAGGGGTCGCACCGCGCTGGACCGCGGCGAACGCCGCCTCGGCCGCCAGCCGGCCCGTCTCGATCGCGTAGTGCACGCCTTTGAGCGCCGGGACGTTGACGAAGCCGGCCCCGTCGCCACAGAGGAGCAGACCAGGAGCGTGGAGGCGCTTCGGCAGAGCGACGAAACCGCCCTCGGGGATCGTCTTCGCCCCCCACTCGAGCCGCTCCCCGCCCGCGAGGATCCCCTTCACCAGCGGGTGCGTCTTCAGTTCCTGCAGGAGGTCGTGCACGGACAGCTCCACGTCGCGGTAATCCAGCCCGACGACCATCCCGAGCGTGACCATGTCGGTTCCCAACGGATAGATGAACGAGCCGCCGAACTCGCGGTAGCGCGGGCTCGAGCGGAGCGGCCAGCCCATCGTGTGGATGACACGATCGAGCGGCGTTGCGACGCGCCAGACTTCCTTGACGCCCAGTGCCCAGACCTGCGGGTTGTCGCCTTCGAGCCCGAACGCCTGAATCGCCGCGCCGGTCAAGTGCCCCTGCGTTCCCTCGCAGAGCACCGTGACGCGCGCGACGATGTCCGATCCGGGCTCGAAGTTGGCGAGCGCTTCGCCGTTCCGGCCGCGGCCGCGGTCGCCTGAGCGCACACCGCGCACACGACCGTCGGTGACCAGCAGCTTCGTCGCGGACGTGTCGGGCAGGATCGTCGCGCCGGCCTCCTCCGCCTGCTCGGCGAGCCAGCGCCCCAGCTGCGACAGCGACGCGACGTAGTTGTGGTGGTTCCGCATCGTCGGCGGTGCGGGGATGCGCAGCGCGTTGTGACGCGTGAGGAAGTACACCGCCTCGCCGGGCACCTCCCCGTAGAACGGCAGCTCGTCGGTCCGTTTGCGATCCTTGAAGAGCTGTCGCAGAGAGCGGGGGTTGACGACGGCGCCGCTCAGCAGGTGGGAGCCGGGCTGCTTCCCCTTCTCGAGCACGGCCACAGGTACGTCGCCGAGGCGCTCCGCCGTCTCGGGGCTCTCCTCGAGCAGCTGCCCGAGCCTGACCGCGCACGCGAGCCCCGCCGGGCCGGCGCCGACGATCGCGACCCCGACCTCGATCCGTTCGTCGTCGGGGTCGGTCGGGGGCCCGACGACCTCGCGCCACGAGACGGGTGCGGGATAGTCCGAGGGCCTGATCGCCACTACCCGCCTCGGCGTTGTTTCACGAGCTCCGTCAGCTTCGGGACGATCTCGTGAACGTCGCCGACGACTCCGAAGTCGGCGAACTCGAAGATCGGCGCGTTCCCGTCCTTGTTGATCGCGACGATCGTGCCGGAGGACTGCATGCCGACCTTGTGCTGGATGGCGCCGGAGATGCCGAGTGCCACATAGAGCTTCGGAGAGACGGTCTTCCCGGTCTGGCCGACCTGGGCGGCGTAGGGGTACCAGCCTGCGTCCACCACGGCTCTCGTTGCCGCAACCGCACCTCCGAGAGCCTGCGCGAGCTCCTCGGCGAGCTTGAAGTTGTCCGGCCCGCCCAGCCCGCGACCGCCTGCGACGATCACCTGTGCCTCTTCGATCGACGGTCCCTCGCCTTCCGCGTGTGCACGCTCGACCATCGACGCCTGCGTCGAGAAGTCCTCGAGCTCGACCGCGACGTCCTCGACCTGCGCGTCACCGCCCGATTCCTGCACGTCGAATGCGCCGGAGCGGAAGAGCGCGAGCCGCGGCTCGGACTTCCAGCCCACGTCGGCGTAGACCGAGTCCTGGAGCGCGGGTCGCTTGCCGACCAGCTTGCCGTTCTGCTCGACGAGGTCGACCAGGTCCCAGTTCAAGCCGGCCTCCAGCCGTGCGGCAAGACCCGACGCGATGTCGGCGGCGAGCACGCTCTGACCGAAGAGCACCGTCTCGTAGCCGCCGTCGCGTACGAGCTTGGCAAGCACGTCGACGCGCGGTTGCGGCAGCGGCGCCTCGACCGCCGCGTCGTCGGCCGCGTACACCTTCGACGCGCCGAACCTTCCCGCACGCGCGGCGAGCTCCTTGATGCCCGAGCCGACGACGACCCCGTGCACGTCGCCGCCGAGGGATGCAGCCTTGCCGAGGACGCCGAGCGAGTTCTTCACGAAGTCGCCCTCGTGATGCTCGATGAACACAAGCGTGCTCACGCCCCTGGCCGCCTTTCGCTCCCGCGCCGCGGAGCGGCGCTCCGCGAAAGGCTGACGACGCTCGCGGCACGATCGATGCGCGGACGGCGTGCAGCCGTGCCCATTTGCACTGTCCGCCCACCGTCCGCGCGTTGCTCCCGCCGCGAGCGCCGCCCCAGGAACGTGAGCGTGCTCATACGAGCCGCTTCTCCGAGAGGAACTCGACGATCTTCTGCGCCGCGCTGCCGTCGTCCTCGAGCTTCTGCGTGTCGCCGCGCGCCGGCGGCTCGTTGAGCGCGTACACCTCGGTCGGCGAGCCTTGCTCGCCGAGCGCGGACACGTCGAGCTCGAGCTCCGACGCGCCGAGCGTCTCCTGCGGCTTCTTCTTCGCGCCCATGATTCCCTTCAGCGATGGGTAGCGCGGCTCGTTGATCGCATCGGACACGGCGACGACCGCGGGCAGCGGCGCCTCGATCACGTCGTAGCCGAACTCGGTCTGCCGCTTGACGCGCACCTTTCCATCGGACACGGTCAGCTCGGCGGCCTGCGAGACGACCGGCCTGCGCAGACGATCGGCGACGGCGGCCCAGAGGACCGCACCGTCGGAGTCGCCGGCCTGCTGGCCAAACAGCACCAGGTCGGCGTTTTCGCGTGCGAGCGCCTTTGCGAGCGCGCGCGACGTCGCGACGAGGTCGGAGCCGGCCGCTGCATCGTCCGCCAGGAGCAGCGCCCGGTCGGCACCCATCGCCAGCCCTTTTCGCAGCGCGTCGACGGCCTTTTCGGGGCCGAGCGAGACGAGCACCACCTCCACGTCGCCGCCGGCCTCTTTCAGCTTCAACGCTTCCTCGATCGCGTTCGCGTCGAACGGATTGAGCGCCGCCTCGCCAGAGCGGTCGAGCCGCATGGTTGCGGGGTCGAGGCGCTTGTGTTGTGCCTCCGGCACCTGCTTCACGCAGACCGCGATCTTCACGGCGAGGACTCTATCCGGGCCGGAAATGGCGAAGCCGGATCAGGAACCCCGCCCTGCACCATCGAAAACACCTGCTAGGGTCTCCCCCTTCGAGCGCGAACCGGACCCCCAATGCCACACCGGACTGCCCGAAGACTCCTGCCATTTCTGTGCCTGCTGGTGTTCGCGGGCGCTGCTTCCGCGTCCTCGAGCAAGGGTGTTCCGAGGCTGATCTTCCCCGTCGTCGGGGACGTGCGCTACACCGACGACTTCGGGCAGCCGCGGGCCGGCGGAGCCCATCAGGGCAACGACCTGATGGCCGCGAAGAAGTCGCCGGCCGTCGCCGTCGAGGCGGGGAAGGTGAAGTTCTGGACGACGTCCGCGAATGCCGGCTGCATGCTCTACCTGTACGGCGACAGTGGCACGACGTACCTCTACATCCACCTCAACAACGACCTCACGATGAAGAACGACAACCGCGGGAAATGCGCGCCCGGAACCGCGTACGCGCCCGATCTCAAGAGCGGAGCGCGCGTCGCGGCCGGCCAGCTCGTCGGCTTCGTCGGCGATTCCGGAGACGCGGACGGGATCGCGTCGCACCTCCATTTCGAGGTGCACCCGGACGGCGGCGCGGCCGTCTCCCCGTTCCCGTACCTGCGGAAGGCACAGCACCTGCTGTTCTACGCCAAGCCTGCGTCGACCGTCTCGCTCGTGCTCACCGCGAAGGTCCTCACGAACGCGGGCGGGCTGCTTGACGTGAAGCTCTCGAAGTTGCAGGTGCTGCCGTCGAAGCAGACGCTCGTCGTGAGTCAGCGGCTCGTGCTGGGAACTGCAACCAACGTCGAGGTCGCACTCACGGACGTCTTGCCGTCGCTCGGCAGGCTGGCGCTGTCGGACGTCAAGTCAGGCGTCCCTGTCACGATCTATACCGCGCCGACGAAGGCGACGATCGAAGCGCAGCGCGGCGACGACGACGTCTTCGTCGCGTCGAAGATCGTCCTCGGGGGCTAGCGGTTCGCTGAAGCCGTCCGCCGGCGGCGCGGCCGCAGCCGCGCCGCTCACCAGCCGCCGAACACCAGAATTCCCTGGTACACCCGACCAAGGGCGCGCCGAAGGCGCGCCCCCAAGCGCGAGCGAAGCGAAGTGAGGGACAAGGCGAGGGGCCCGCTCGGGGGCCCCTCGCTTGATCGATCTGCCTTTCTTCTCTCAGTTCGAGATCACGATCGACGCCGACCCTCCAGGCGCGCCGCGCGCGACCGCGCTGACGGCATTGCCGGTGCCCGCGACGATCGCGGACGAGATGTCGATCGTCCTGATCTCGCCCGGCGCCAGGTTGCGAGTCTGGAACGTCGTGCCGTTGACCGTTACGTCGACCCCGTTCACACCGGGTGTACCGTTGTAGATGGTCGCATAGCGGTCGATGCCGCTCACGCCCAGCAGGTCGAGTTGCTGCGACGCGCCTGTCTCGCGAACGACCGTTCCGGCGGCGGGGTCGCAGCTCGCGACGTTGCCGAGCAGGTCGATCGCGTCGAACGACAGCGCATACGGCAGGCTCGTGTCGATCTGCGTCCCGCGGACGGTGACGGCATTCGTCGTGCCGAAGGCCCACGGGCTCGGGTTCGTCGTGACGTTCGCGTTCAGGAGGTACGTGAACGAGAACGACGCCAGCCCCGTAACGGGGAAGCGCACCGTCACTTCGCTGAAGGCGTGTCCCGTTGCGTCGACGCCGAACGTCGGCGTCGGGCAGACCAGCACGTTCCCGAAGTCGAGCTCCTCGACCGCGGATACCGCGTCGTTGGGAACCTTCACGGTGTAGACGAAGCTCGACAACGTCGCCGTGGCGCCGCCCGCCGTGATCGCATCGTTGAACGTGTTCCCCGTCTGCGTCCAGCCTCCCTGCTGCACCTCGCTGATCGTGTAGGTCGTCGTCCCGGCGCTCGGGAAATGCGCCGGCACCGTGTACGACCAGAGCCCAGCGGCGTTCGTGAAGACGTCCACGTTCGTTCCGTCCGATCCGACGATGTGGATCGTCCAGCCCGCGAGGCCGCTCTCACCGCTGTCGAACCGGCCGCTCGAGTTCGCATCGAGGTACTTCATGCCGCTGAGGACGGCTTGCACCTTCCCCTTCCCGGTCTGCACCTTGAAGGCGTCGTACTTGCAGCTCTTCGGCGCAACGGGGTACCCGGTGCCGAGTGAGCAGATCGCCAGGATGTAGACGCCGCCCGGATTCGTCGTGTCCGCGTACGGGAAGAGCCGGATGAACGGCGGCGAGTTGTTCGGATGCGCACCGCCCCCGCTGCCGCTGTCGAACGTATGCGTCCCGCCGTAGGCGCTCACCTCACCGTTCGTGATGGTGAACGTTCGGTTCGTGTACGCGTCGTAGTCGTCCGACAGGTTCTTCGCACCGCCGTCGTTCGGGTTGGGCTGGCCGCCCGGAGCGAGAACGGCGAAGAAGTACTGGCCGTCGGGCCCGAGGCCGTTCGCCGCGGGACCGCCGTTGAGCCAGACCGCTTCCTTGGTGTCGTAGATGTTGCAGTTGACGCCCGGATTGCCGTTCTTGCAGTGCCCGGTTCCGTCGACGGCCGTGTTGACCGTCGTGTAGCCGGCGCCGCTGACCGCAAACGCCCCCGGCGCGAACGTGCACGCCGCGAGAATGGCGCCGACGAGAATTGCTCGCCGCATAGATTGCCTCCTAAGTGTGTTGTTGCACGCGGGAGCAACGGCTCGATTCGCGCGAGACCGCAGAGATCGCATCGATTGCCGTCAACCTCCCCTTCTCCCCCGCGCAAACGTTCCCGCGTCCGGCGAGCGCGCACAACTACCCGATCGTCTAAGGAATCAGGGTCCGCTACGGACGCGCGAGAGCAGCTCGTCGTAGGAGCCGCGCATGTCGTGCAGCGTCTCGAGCCACCACGTGGCGCCGGCACGTTCGTACGAGTCCGGGCGCGTGCGGTCTCCCGGCTCGCTGTACCCGTTGACGACGACGTCGAAAGCGTCGCCGCGCTCGATGCTTCCCAGCTTCTCGGCGAAGTCGTCCGGGCTCATCGTCATTCCTTCGGGGCCGGACGTGTTCGCCGCCCAGCCGTCGAACCGCGCCGCACGGCGTACGGCCCGCGGCGCGTTGCCGCCGATCCAGATCGGGAGATGCTCCTGCAGCGGCGGCGGAGCGAGCGCAACGTCTTCGACGACGAAGCTCGGACCGTGGTGCGTGACGCGCTCCCCGTCCCACCAGCGGCGCAGCAGCTCGAGCGCCTCGTCGAGCTTCTCGGCCCGCGCACGCGCGTCCTCCTCCTCGCCGAAGCGGGAAAACTCACCATGGCCGCCGCCGAGCGCCGCGCCGAACACGACGCGGCCGCCGGACAGGCGGTCGAGGGTCGCAACCGTGTTCGCGAGGACCTGCGGACGCCTGCGAGCGACCGGAGTGATCAGCGGGCCGAGCAGCACACGTTCGGTCGCACACGCGGCAGCCGTCAGCAGCACCCAGACGTCGGCCGACGGCGGGCCCCAGACGAAGGCGAGGTGGTCCCAGACGAAGACACCGTCCCAGCCGGCCTGCTCGGCCACGCGCGCGACCTCGACGAAGTTCCGCGGCTCGGCGAAGCTGCCGAAGTTCGCGACGGAGAGGCCGTACCTCACCTGCCGACGAAGTGCGGCTCGCGCTTCTCGACGAAGGCCGTCAGGCCCTCCTTTGCGTCCTCGCCGGCGAACAGCTCGCCGAAGTGGTCGGCCTCGCTCGCCAGGTTCTGCGCGTGCTCACCGCCCAGCGCACGGTTCACGGCCCGCTTGGCGGCCGCGAGCGCGATGGGGCTCTTGGAGGCGAGCACGCGCGCAGTCTCGAGCGCCTTGTCGAGCGGCGGGTCGTGCACGGCGTTGACGAGGCCGATCCGCAGCGCCTCGTCTGCGTCGACGAGGCGCCCCGTCAGGATCAACTCCTTCGCGACGCCGATTCCGCAGACGCGCGCGAGTCGCTGCGTGCCTCCCCAGCCCGGGATGATCCCGAGGTTGATCTCGGGCTGACCGAGCTTTGCGCCGGACGACGCGTAGCGGATGTCGCACGCGAGCGCGAGCTCGCAGCCGCCGCCGAGCGCGAAACCGTGGACGGCGGCGATCGTCGGCTGCCGCATCGTCTCGAGCATCGTCGCGACCTCGTGCCCGAGGGCTCCCCATTCCTTTGCGGCGTCGACGCCGAGCCCGCTCATGTACTTGATGTCGGCGCCGGCGATGAACGCGCGCTCGCCGGCGCCGGTGAGGACGACGGCGCGCACGTCCTCGCCGAGCGCACGCAGCTCGTCGCGGAGCCGCCTCAGCGTTTCGACGTTGAGCGCGTTCATCGCCTCCTCGCGGTCGACGGTGAGCACCGCAACGGCGTCTTCGCGCTCGACGCGGATCACGGATGGTTCTTCCGGGGGCAAAGGTGGATGCCTCGGTCGCGAGTACCAAGCGATGCAAGGACGCAGGGAGCGCTCGTAGCGAATGCTACGGGCGCGACTGAGGACGCGGCAGCGCGCCGCGTGATCGCGGGCGAGGCGCCGCCTCGTGCCGCCGGGAGAGCCATCAGGCGGGTACTTTGGCCTGCAGGAACTGGACGATCTCGGACGTGGGGGCGCCGGGGGTGAAGACTTCCGCGACGCCTTGGCGCTTCAGCTCCTGCGCATCGTCGTTCGGAATTGTCCCCCCGACGACGACGAGCACATCTTCGGCGCCGTTCTCGCGAAGGAGCTCGAGGACGCGCGGGACGAGCGTCATGTGCGCGCCGGAGAGGATCGAGATGCCGACCGCGTCCGCATCTTCCTGCACCGCTGTCTCGGCGATCTGCTCCGGCGTCTGATGCAGCCCCGTGTAGATCACCTCCATTCCCGCGTCGCGGAGCGCGCGCGCGATGATCTTCGCGCCGCGGTCGTGCCCGTCCAGCCCGGGCTTGGCGATCACCACTCTGATCTTCGCCACCTAATGCCTCATCCTAGAGTCCTCGTTCCCGCCGGTAGCGCTGCTCGATCGCGCGGTTCCGGCGCCACGTGAGCAGCACGATCGCCAAGGGGACGAGCAGGACCAGGCCGAAGAGCGTCCCGGGGATCACGAACCAGAGCGGGCTGAGCCGCCCGTGCGGGTACTCCGGCTTGAAGTTCTTCGGCAACGGCTTGGCGGCCTTCTGCTTCCCCGTCGGCTCGGCGGGAGCGAAGACATGCTCCGGCGCCATCGATTCGATCAGCCACCTGCCGTTCCGGGCACGCTTCAGCTCGACCGCGAAGGCGATCGGGCCTTGCTTCGAGCCGGCCACGGGGTGAAGCAGCAGATCGATCGTGAGGTCTCCCTGGTAGGAAGTGATCACGTTCCACTCCGGGCTCTTGGGGACGCGCGCCGGATACGGAAGTACGGGCAGCTGTCCGTCGTCCCACTGCGCGCGCGTGATCCCGCTCCGCATCGCCGGAGTCACGAGCACCCAGGCTGCGGGCGGATCGCTGCGCGTCACGCCCGTACGGATGAACGCAACCAGCGTGTCGTTCACCGCGCGACGCTGCGCGACGGTCACGCGGACCTCGGACTCAACTCCGGAAGCGTCGACCGGATTGCCGGGACGGACCCCCGGGTGCTTCTGTCCGCTCCCCTTCGGTAGGTAAACGATCAGCAGGGTCACGGCGACGACCACGCTCAGCCACACGCCGGTCCACGCAAGCCGTCGGCGCCAGCGGTACGAACTCAGGATCTCGCCCACGCTCAGGCGCTAGAGGTAGGTCGACTTGTAGCGCTTGACGGCGCGCGCGTTGCGCCACCAGCCACGAACAGCGAGCACCGCCAGCAGAAGCATCGCGCCGAGGAAACCGCTGAGCGGCACGAGCAGCCACCACTGCGACTTGAGCTCGCTCTCGTAGCTCACGGTCGAGGCGACGGGATTCCCGTTCTTGTCGCGCACCCCTCCGAGCGGACCCGACGGAATGCCCTGGTAGCCCGCCGGAGCCCACGAATCGACGAGCCAATGGCGGCCCGCGCCGTTGCCGTACGGCTTGAGGACGATGTCGAACACCGCGGCAGGGACGGCCTTGTGCGCCTTGTCCGGGAAGACCGCGACCTGGAGCCAGACCGAATCGGTGAACGATCCCTTCACCCTGTACTTCGCGAGCTGGAGCGGATACGGCTGCACGGGAATGTCCTGCGTCGCCCAGGCGCGCCGCGTGTATCCCGCCTTGAGCGCCGGCGAGGCAAGGTCAAAGGAACGTTCGACGTGCTTGCGTTTGACGGCGGTCTGGACGAACGCCGCGGCGACCTCGAGCACACCCTGGTGCTTCGCCGCGGCGAAGTCCGTCTTCGTCGGATTCACGACGACGTCCGCCGGCTCGTCGTAGCGGATCGGCGGCTCCTTGTACGTCGACGTGTTCTGCCAGTGGATCATCGAGAACGTGATCCCGGCAACGACGAGCGCCGCGCCGCCGCTCCAGAGCAGGCGACGACGGCGTCTGGGCGAGGAGAGAACGCCCCGCACGCCCACCGAAGGACCCCTAGCCCGTGCTGCCTTCCGCCGGGACGATGACGGCGCCCGACGACGGGATCCAATAGTTCACGAGCCAGCGCTTGTTCTTCCCCGTCCCGTGGGGATGGAGAACGATGAAGAAGCTCTGCGACTTCAGGCCCGACTTCGGCTTGGCGAAGATGTAGACGTTCAGCGTCAGCTCGCCCGGATGCGACGACTCCACCTTGTAGCTCGCGCCGGCGATCGCCTTTGCGGGGAACGGTTGCACCGGAATCGTGCCGGTGAGCCACTCCTTGTACGTGTACCCCTCGCGGAGCGGGCTGCCCGGCTCGGTGAGTTTCCACGCCCCGGCCAAGTCCTGACGCGTGACGGCGGAGTTGATGAACTTGCCGGCGACGAGGCGCGCGCCGGGGTCGACCGGGACGGTCGGCGGCGTGCCGCTCGCGTCGACGGGCGCTCCCGGTCGCGTGCCGGGGCGGTTCGGGTTCGCCGTGTTCCCGTAATACGCGATCAGGAAGGCGATGCCGCCGGCCACGAACACGAGCCCTGCGATCCAGGGCAGCCATTTCGCGACCTTGCGGGACAGGGGGCGTTCGGCGACGGCTGTCACGGTCGGAATCGTAGACGCGATTCAGCCGCATCGGTTAGCGGGCTCCGCCGGGGTTAAAGCGGGCTTAACCCACTTGCGGGGCGCCGAAGTCGCTGGTGCAGACGCTGTGCGGGCGCGCCGGGTAAGGACTCTCGAGCAGAGGTCGAGACCCTCGACATGCCTCAACCATGCCTGGCACGAGGACCTGGCCGGAGCCGACGGTGCACCGTCCTGAGCGGGCAGGATCGACCTCGGCTCGAGCCTCAGAAGACCGGGGTTTCGCGCCACACGCCCCAGACTTCGCGGAGCGCGTCGCACATCTCCCCCATCGTCACGTACGCACGGGACGCGTCGAGGATGGGGTACATCAGGTTGGCGTCGTCCTTTGCGGCTTCGCCTTTCAGGCGAGTGAGCACAGACTCCACGGCAGCCGAGTCGCGGCGCGCTCGCAGCGACCGCACGCGCCCGATCTGCTCTTGCTCCAACGCCGGGTCGATCTTCAGGATCTCGACCGGCTGCTCTTCGCTGCTTTCGTACCGGTTGACACCGACGATCACACGCTGCTCGGCCTCGACCTCTGTCTGGTACCGGAACGACGACTCCGCGATCTCGCGCTGGAAGAAGTTCTCCTTGATCGCCTCCACGACACCGCCGAGCCTCTCGATGCGGTCGAAATAGTCGTACGCCTGCCGCTCGAGCTCGTTCGTCAGGTGCTCGATGTGGTACGAGCCGCCGAGCGGATCGATCGTGTTCACGACGCCGGTCTCGTGCGCGATCACCTGCTGCGTGCGCAACGCCAGCCGCACTGCATTCTCGGTTGGAAGGGCCAATGCTTCATCGAACGAGTTCGTGTGCAAGGACTGCGTCCCGCCGAGAACCGCGGCGAGAGCCTCGATCGCCGTGCGGATCAGGTTCACCTCGGGCTGCTGCGCCGTGAGCGAAACACCCGCGGTCTGCGTGTGGAACCGCATCAGCCACGAACGAGGATTCCGCGCGCCGTATTTGTCGCGCATCTGCGTCGCCCAGATACGGCGTGCCGCGCGGTACTTCGCGATCTCTTCGAAGAAGTCGAGGTGCGCGTTGAAGAAGAAGGAGAGGCGCGGCGCGAAGTCGTCGACGTCGAGGCCGCGCTCGATCGCCCACTCCACGTACGTGAACCCGTCCGCGAGCGTGAACGCGAGCTCCTGCGCCGCCGTCGAGCCCGCCTCGCGAATGTGATAGCCGCTGATCGAGACCGGATGCCACTTCGGCATCTCCTTCGCGCAGAACTCGATCATGTCCGTGACGAGGCGCATCGAGGGCTCCGGCGGGAAGATGTATTCCTTTTGGGCGATGTACTCCTTGAGGATGTCGGTCTGGATCGTCCCGCGGAGCTCGCGGATCGGCACCCCCTGCTCCTCGCCGACGCATGCGTAGTACGCGAGCAGGATCGCCGCCGGCGAGTTGATCGTCATCGACGTCGACACCTCGCCGAGCGGGATGCCGGCGAACAGCGTCTCCATGTCCTCGAGCGAGTCGATCGCGACGCCCTCGCGCCCCACCTCGCCGAGCGAGCGCGCGTGATCGGAGTCGTAACCCATCAGCGTCGGCATGTCGAACGCGGTCGACAGCCCCGTCTGTCCGTGCTCGAGCAGGTAGCGGAAGCGCTCGTTCGTCTCCTCCGCCGTGCCGAAGCCGGCGAACTGGCGCATCGTCCAGAGCCTGCCGCGGTACATCGAGGGATAGACGCCCCGCGTGAATGGGAAGACGCCGGGGAAGCCGAGGTCGCGGTCGTACTCGAAGGCGACGTTCTCGGGCGTAGAGAGCGGCTGGTTCTCGATCCCGCTGATCGTCGAGAACAGCTCACCCTCGCGCTCCGGCTTCGCGTCGTACAGCTCCTTCCGCCACGCGTCAGTGGCGTGCAGATCGGCGCGCGGATCCTCAGTGGTGGCCACGACTCAAGTCTAGGCGCTCGCCGCCGAGCCTACTGCGCGCTGCTCGGCGTGTCCGCCGCGAACGTGATCGAGAGCGAGCGCTCGTCCGCCGAGTCGATCTCGAATGCCGCGGAGACGGTCTCCGCCAGTGCCCGCCCCAGCGTGACGGGCCCGGTGAGCGTGAGGCCCAACGTCGCACGCTCGTCGGCAAAGGCGCCGACGTCCACGTCGGAGATGCCCGGCACGCGGCGAATCGCACGCGCGAACGAGGAGAGCTCGGCGAAGTCCGCGAACGGGCCCGCGTCCAGCTCGACCCGGCCGTCGTAGACGCGTTCGCGGTCGTCTTCTCCCGCCGCGCGGCGGCGGAGCTCGTCGGTGAAGGCGACGTCGTCGCCGGCGCCCGTCTCCGGCTGCTCTGGTTCCGGCACTCGCTCGGTCGGCGCGGCGGGCGCCGCGACGTCGAGGCGGCCGAGTACGGGCTCGAGCTCGCCGAGCGCCGACCGCAGTACCTCGACGAAGGCGTTCCGCGCCGCGAGGAGCTCCTCGAACTGGCGGCCCGTTGCAGTGAGTCGCGCCAATACCTCGGTGCGCAGGCGCGCCGCGTGCTCCTCTGCGTCGCGCACGACCTGCCGAGCGCGAGCCTTCGCGTCCTCTTCGATGTCGAGCGCACGGGCCTCGACGTCCGCGAGCGCCTGCTTGACCTCCGTCTCCCGTCGCACGTAGTCCTCGAGGCGCGTCCGCAGGACTCGGAGCTCCACCTCGAGCGTCGCCGCGCGGGCGCCGGCCTGAGCGACCTCCGACTCGAGCCGTTGCATGCCGCTGCGGAAGTACGCGACGACCAGTTGGACGTCTCCGACGCGGTACCCGCGGAAGAGGGCACGGCGGAGGGGGATGTCGTTGAAGGCGTCCACGGCGAACTGCGCGTCGCGCGCAGTTCGAGTACCCGGCGGCGCGCCGCTTTCCTGCAACAGGCGCTCATCTAAAGCTCTACTTGAGCCTTAGATCTAGGGGTGAGCCGTCGCCCGGCGACTCGTCGCTCGCCTCACCCGTTGAGGGTATTTCGCACGCGATTTCCCGTCTGGAAGAGGGAAAACGCTCAACCCTAGGCCGTGAAATCGCCGATGACGTCGCCGGAGAGCGCGTAACTCCCTACGCGCTGAGGTACCCATGGCGAGCGAAACCGAGCTGCGGCAACACACCGTGCCGCCGCCTGGAGCGGCGGAGGCCACACGCACTGGCCGGCTCCCGCTCGCCTTGATCCTCTTCACGCTCGTCCTCGCCGCGCTCTCCGCAACCCTGCTGGTCGCGTCTCAGCTCGCCAAGCACCGCGACGCGCAGGGGACGCAGCCGACGTTCCTCGCGAAGGCGCTGGGAGCGCCGCAGCCTTCCGCCCCGCTCGCCAGGCAACCGTCTGCTACGCAGCACGTGCGCTTCGATACGCACGGATTCAGCTACACGCACGGGGCCGACGCGATCTCCCTCGCTTCGCTCGACGCCGGGTCTGCGACGTGGCGCCGTTACTCGAACGGCGTGACCCGCCGGACGAACTTCGGCAGTGAGGTGATCACGATCACGCCTGCCGGCGGGGAGGAGTTCCTCACAGTCCAGAAGCCCCAAGGCCTCAAGACCTGGCGTTGGCGCCTGGGGACGAAGCTCAAGCCGAAGTTGAGGGTTGACGGAACCGTGGAGCTCTTCGACGCCGCCGGTCTCTCGACCGGCGTTCGCGTCTCTCCGGTCGCGATCCTCGACCGCTCCGGCGATGACATCACGCCCAAGGGCCTTGGCTGGTCGCTGAGCGGCCGGACGCTCGAGCTCCGCCTCGACGATCGGAACCTCCCGTCGCCCTACGTCATCGATCCCGCGGTGTCTTTCCGCCAGATCAGCGCCGTCGTGACGACGAACGGTGCGACGGCGCTCAGCATTGCGCGTCCGACCGGAACGGTGAGCGGCGACGTGATGCTCGCGCAGATCAGCACGTTGAACAACTTCGCCGTGACCGCCACCGGCTGGACGACGATCGCCCGGACGCCGAACGGGGCGAGCAGCCAGCTCGCGACGCTCTACAAGGTGAACACCGGCGAGGCCGGTCCCTATTCGTTCACGATCGGCGCGACCAACGTGCGCGCCGCTGGAGTGATCCAGAGCTTCGCGAGCGCGGACAACAACGCACCGGTCGACGCGTTCGCGGCCGCAACGAACACCGGCACCGGGGTCACGTGGCCAAATGTGACGCCGGTGCAGACGGGAACGGACACCGTGGTCGGTGGGGGCGCCGGCACCGGTATCAACTACTCCGCCATCACCGGCGTGACCGGCCGTGGCTCGGGCCGCTCGGGTCCGGGAGCCGGCAACGCGGCCGTCGGCGTCGGCGATGCCGGCGACAACACGTCGATGACGGCCACGCAGAGCGCGTCCGCGGCCTGGGAAGCGCACACGATCGCACTCAGCCCGACTCTCGAGGCGGACGGCACGGGGACGCTCACGGTGCTGTCGCCGACGAACCTGGCTGCCGGCTCGACCGGCAACACGATCACGTTCCGGTACACGGCGGCGAGCGCCCAAACGGGCGGACTGAACAACGGGGCAGTCACGATCGTGATCCCCGCGGGCTGGAGCGCGCCGCAGGTCGCGAGCGGCTCGACCGCCGGCTACACGACCGCCACGAAGGGGACGGTCACGACCTCGGCACAGACGATCACGATTTCGAGCCTCTCGCTCGCGGCAGGCGGAACCGTCGACATCGTCTACGGCAGCACGGCCGTCAATGCCGGCGGAGCGGCCACGCTCAGCGGGACGACCGGCGCCGTGACCTTCACCGCGCAGCAAAAGTCCTGGGCGAACACCTACGCCGGGACAAGTGGCACGTTGACCAACCTCGGGTCGTCGCCGTCGCTCACCGTCAACGCGCCGAACGGTTCCGGCACGCTGACGTCCACGACGACCAACGTCAGCGCAAGCTCGACCCGAACGATCGCCTTCACGTACACCGTCGCCACCGGCGGGATGAGCGGCGGAGCGGTCACGGTCGACGTTCCCGCCGACTGGACTGCGCCGCAGACGACCACTGCGACCGCAGCCGGCTACACCACCGTTACGGCGGGCACCGTCACGGTCTCCGGCCAGACGATCACCGTCTCGAACCTCACGCTCGCCGCCGCCGCGACGCTGACGATCACGTACGGCGACACGAACGGCGGCGCCAATCCCGGTGCTGCTGCGACGGTGCCGTCCACCACCGGCGCACAGACGTGGCAGGGCGCGCAGAACTCGATCGCCACCACGGGGCTCGTAAACCTGACCGGCGGCTCCCCCTCGATCACGGTCAACGCCGTCAACGGCTCGGGAACGATGTCAGTCGCGCCGACCACCATCAGCGCCTCCTCGTCGGGGCAGACGCTCACGTACGTGTACACGGCTGCGGCCGGCGGTATGACCGACGGTTCGATCTCGATCGATATCCCGGCGGGCTGGACCGCGCCGCAGACCGCAAGCGGGTCGACCGCGGGCTACGTGACGACGACCGCGGGATCGCCGGCCGTCAGTGGGACCGGACCGTGGACGATCACCGTCTCATCGCTCACGCTCGCCGCCGCGAGTACGGTCACGGTCAAGTACGGCGACACGTCCGTGGACGCGGCCGGAGCCGCAACAGCGACCGCGACTCCCGGCGCCGCGACGTTCGCCGCGAAGCAGGTATCCGTCAACAGCGGCGCACTCGTCGCGCTTGCGACGTCGCCGTCGCTCACGGTGTACGCCGCCGACGGCAGCGGAACCGTCTCGGTCACGCCGACGAGCACGCTCGCCGGGACGACCAACAACACGGAGACGTTCACGTACACCGCCGTGGCAGGCGCGATGAACAGCGGTTCGATCACGATCGACGTCCCCGCCAACTGGACGGCCCCGCAGACGGCCACCAACAACGCTGCGGGCTACACGACGACGACCGCAGGCACGATCGCGGTCGCGGGCAGCGGCCCCTGGACGATCACCGTCTCGAACCTGACGCTCGCAGCGGCAGCAACCGTGACGGTGAAGTACGGCGACACGTCGGTCAGCCCGAACGGTGCGGCGACCGCGCCGACCGCCACGGGATCGACGAACTGGACGACGAAGCAGAAGTCGACCAGCGGGGGAACCCTGACCGACCTGGCCGCGCAGCCGTCGGTGACGGTCGACAACGCCGCCGACGGGTCGGGCACGGTCTCGATCTCGACCTCCCCGGTGCTCGCGGGGACGACGCAGACCGAAACGCTCATCTACACCGCCCCGACCGGCGGGATGACCAACGGCGCGCTCACGATCGACGTCCCCGCAGGCTGGACGGCACCGCAGACCGGTGCCGGGGCAGGCCAGGTCACCTCGAGCGTCGGCAGCGTCTCGGTCGCCGGCCAGACGATCACGATCGACTCGCTCTCACGTAACGCCGGCCAGACCGTCGTCGTCACCTACGCGAGCGGCGTCGCCACCACCACCGGCAGCGCCAACTGGACGACCAAACAGAAGTCCACCGCCGGCGGCACCTTGACCAACCTCGCGGGACAGCCCTCCGTCACGGTCGACAACGCCGCCGACGGCACGGGAACGCTCAGCACGGGAACATCGTCGGTGCTCTCCGCGTCGGCCGGCCACACGATCACCTTCACCTACACCGCCGCCACCGGCGGCACGACCAACGGCGCCTTCACGATCGACGTTCCGGCCGGCTGGTCGGCGCCGTCCACGACGGGCTCGGCGACCGGCTACACGACTTCCTCCAGCGGCACCGTCTCGGTTGCCGGACAGACGATCACCGTCGACTCGCTCTCGCTCGCCGCAGGAGCGACGGTGACCGTGACGTACGGGTCGACCGCGTCCGGAGGTTCCGGCGCGGTCGCCTCGTCGTCGACCGGCTCGCAGACGTGGAGCGCGACGGAGAAGTCGACCGCGGGCGGAACTCTGACAGCGCTCGCGAGCTCGCCGTCGATCACGGTCACGAACTCGACCGACGGCAGCGGCACGCTGACCACGCCGACCTCGACCGTCCTCGCGGGCTCGGTTGGCAACTCGATCACCTTCACCTACACCGCCGCGACGGGCGGCATGACGAGCGGCGGCGTCAGGATCGTCGTGCCGGCCGGCTGGACCGCGCCGCAGACCGGCGCGGGCGCCGGACAGGTCACTGCGAGCGCGGGCACCGTCTCCGTCTCCGGTCAGACGATCACCGTCGACTCGCTGACGGTGGCGGCCAGCGCGACGGCAACGGTTACCTATGCAAACGCGACGGCACCGTCGACGACGGGAGCGCAGACATGGAGCGGGCAGCAGCGCTCGACGGGCGGCGGCGTGTACACCGCGCTCGCCTCGTCGCCGTCGATCACGGTTGACAACTCGCCCCACGGCTCCGGCACGCTGACGACCTCGACGGCGGCGGCCGAGCGAGCCTCGACCGGCAACACGATCACGTTCACCTACACGGCGGCGACCGGCGGGATGACGAACGGCGCGGTCACGCTCGACGTGCCGGCCGGCTGGACCGCGCCGCAGACCGGTGCCGGCGCCGGACAGGTCAGCTCGAGCGCCGGCTCGGTTTCGATCGCCGGGCGCACGGTCAGCGTCGACTCCGTCTCGCTCGTCGGCGGCGCGACGTTCACGATCACATACGCGGGAGGAACCGCGCCTTCGACGATCGGCGCCCAGACGTGGAGCGCCCAGCAGAAGTCGGCCGCGGGCGGAACGCTGACCGCCCTCGCGAGCTCGCCCTCGATCACCTTGCAGGACACGATCACGCCGACCTTCTCGTCCGCGACGGTCGACGGTACATCGCTCGTAGTCACGTTCGACGAGACCCTCGACGGCGGCTCCACGCCTACGGGATCGGCCTTCGACGTCAAGGTGAACGGCTCGTCGCAGGCGGCGCCGGCGAGCGTCTCGGTGTCCGGCTCCACGGCCACGCTGACGCTCGCTGCGAGCGTGCACAGTGGCGACACCGTCACCGTCGCCTACACACAGCCTGGTTCGAACCGGCTCCGCGATCCCGCAGGGAATGACGCCGCCTCGTTCGGGGCGCAGTCGGTGACGAACACGACGCTGGGCCTCAACCCCGACGTGCCGGCGCTCACCTCACCGGCGAACGCCTTGACCGTCGGGTCGGCGACGCCGACACTCGCCGCGCAGTTCACGGACACGGACACGAACGACACCGGCACGCTGACCTTCCGCGTCTGCTCGGACTCGGGCTGCGGGACCGTGCTCGGAACGTTCAGCTCGGCGAGCGGCGTCGCCAACGGCGCCGCCGGCTCGGCTGCCGTGCCGGGTGGCACGATCACCGCCGACGGGACCTACTACTGGCAGGCGAAGGCGACCGACCAGGCAGGGCTCGCTTCCGCTTTCTCGTCTTCGCGCTCGTTCGTGGTCGATACGACGGCGCCGACGGTTCAGACTGCGGTGGTCGGCGGAACGAGCTTGACGCTGACGTACGGCGAGCCGCTCGACTGGACGTCGACGCCGGCGAACCTCGACTACGCGTTGCATGCGAACGGCGGCTCCGGCGTCGCGCCGACCAACGTCGCCGTCTCGGGATCGACGGTGACGCTGACCTTCCCTGCCGGAACGGTGCACAACGGTGACTTGGTGCAGCTCGACTACACCGCGGGCGCCACGCCGACTCGCGACCTCGTACTCAACAACGCTGCGAACTTCACCAATGCTGCGGCAACGAACAGCACGACCAGCCTCGACCCGGACGTCCCTGCACTGATCTCGCCCGCCGGTGGGGTGCGCGTCAACGCCACGACGCCTTCGCTGACCGCGAGGTTCGCCGACTCGGACACGCAGAACACGGGCCAGCTCACCTTCCAGCTCTGCTCGGACTCGACCTGCGCAAGCGTACTGGCCACCTTCTCGTCCGCAAGCGGCATCGCGAACGGCGCCAACGGCTCCGCCTCGGTTCCCGGCGGCGCGGTCACGACCGACGGCACCTACCACTGGCGAGCGAAGGGAATCGACAACACGACTGCGGCCTCCGCATACAGCGCCACTCGTTCACTCGTTGTCGATACGACCGCACCGACGTTCTCTTCGGCGGACGCGAACGGCACCACGCTCGCGCTGACCATGAACGAGCCGCTCGACTCCGGCTCGACGCCGGCTGCGAGCGCCTTCACGGTCGCTCGCAACGGGAACGCGATGGCCGACCCGACGAACGTCTCGATCTCCGGTTCGGCGCTGACGCTGACGCTCGCTGCGACAGTGCGCAACGGCGACGTGGTGACGGTCGCGTACGTGCAGCCGGGAGCGAACCGCCTGCGGGACATCGCCGGAAACGACTCGGCGAGCTTCGGAGCGCAGGCGGCGACCAACTCGACACCCTCGCTCGCACCGGATGTCCCGGCACTCGTCTCACCGGCCGACGGCACGACGCTCGCGACGCTGACGCCGACGCTGACCGCCGGCTTCAGCGACACGGACACGAACAACACCGGTCGGATCGACTTCCGCGTCTGCACGAGCAGCGGCTGCGGCACGGTGCTCTCGACGTTCTCGTCGCCGAGCGGGATCGCGAACGGCGCCAACGGTGCCGCCTCCGTCCCGAACGGCGAGCTGACAACGGACGGCACCTACTACTGGCAAGCGCGCGCGACCGACGACCAGGGCGTCTCCTCCGCGTACTCCGCGTCGCGCTCCTTCACTGCCGATACCACCGGCCCGCCCGTGCCCTCGATCGATTCGGGCCCAGGCGCGTCGTCGGTGAGCGGCCCGGACGTCACCTTTGCCTTCAGCGACTCCGAAGGCGGTGTGACATTCGAGGTGCAGATCGACGGGAACGGATGGAATGCGGCGACTTCGCCCAAGGCGTACGCGGGCCTCGCCGACGGTGACCACACGTTCGAGGTGCGCGCCAAGGACGCGCTCGGCAACCCCTCCACCCCGCTCACGCGGACGTGGACGGTGGATGCCGTAGCGCCGCCCGTTCCGACGATCGACAGTGGCCCTGCCGGCGGCTCGACCACCGGTGTGAACGTCAGCTTCGGCTTCTCCGACTCCGAGCCGGGCGTCACCTTCGAGGTGCAGCTCGACGCCGGCGGGTTCGCCGTGACGAGCTCGCCGAAGAGCTACAGCGGGGTCGGCGACGGCTCGCACACGTTCCAGGTCCGCGCCAAGGACGCCTACGGCAACACCTCGTCCGCTCTCTCGCGGACGTGGACGGTGGACGCCGTCGCGCCGCCGGCGCCGGCGATCGACTCGGGCCCGGGTGCGGGCGCGACCAGCGGCCCGAACGTCGCCGTCGGCTTCTCCGACGGCGAGGGCGGCGCGACGTTCGAGGTGCGCCTCGACGGCGGCGCCTGGACTGCGGACGCCTCGCCGAAGAGCTACGTCGGGCTCGCGGACGGCTCCCACACCTTCGACGTGCGCGCGCTCGACGCCTACGGCAATGCGTCCTCCGCCACGTCACGGACGTGGACGGTCGACGCGACCGCACCGCCTGCCCCGTCGATCGACTCCGGCCCGGCCGGCGGCTCGACCAGCGCCGCGAATGTCGCCTTCGGCTTCTCCGACAGCGAAGGCGGCACGAGCTTCGAGGTGCGCCTCGACGGCGGCGCCTGGACGGGTGCCACCGCGCCGAAGAGCTATGTCGGGCTCGCCGACGGCTCCCACACCTTCGACGTGCGCGCGCTCGACGCCTACGGCAACCTCTCGTCGGCTGCCTCGCGGACGTGGACGGTCGACGCCGTCGCCCCGCCGGCGCCGACGATCGACAGCGGCCCGGCCGGCGGATCCACCAGCGGTCCCGGCGTCGGCTTCGGGTTCTCCGACAGCGAGGGCGGCGCGACCTTCGAGCTCCGCCTCGACGGCGGCGTCTGGACGGCCGACTCCTCGCCCAAGAGCTACGCGGGCCTCGCCGACGGCTCCCACACCTTCGACGTCCGCGCGGTCGACACCCACGGAAATACGTCCTCCGCGACGACGCGCACCTGGACAGTGGACGCGACCCCGCCGCCCGTCCCGACCATCGACAGCGGCCCGGCCGGCGGCTCGACCAGCGGGCCCGACGTCGGCTTCGGGTTCTCGGACAGCGAGGGCGGCGCGACCTTCGAGCTCCGCCTCGACGGCGGTGCCTGGACGGCGGCGACTTCGCCGAAGACCTACACGGGCCTCGCCGACGGCTCCCACACCCTCGACGTCCGCGCGCTCGACTCCTACGGCAACACGTCCGGCGCGACCAGCCGCTCCTGGACGGTCGACGCGACGGCGCCTCCCGTCCCGACGATCGACGGGGGCCCGGCAGCCGGCTCGACGACGGGCGACGGTGTGAGCTTCCAGTTCTCCGATTCCGAGTCCGGCGTGGACCTCGAGTGCAAGTTCGACGGCGGCGCATGGTCGGGCTGCCTCTCGCCGCGCAGCTTGACGGGTCTCGCCGACGGCTCCCATACGTTCCAGGTGCGGGCGCTCGACGCGTTCGCGAACACCTCCGGCGCCGTCTCGCGCACGTGGACGGTCGACGCGGTCGCACCGGCGGCGCCGTCGATCGACTCCGGCCCGGCGGGCGGGTCGACCAGCTCCCCGAACGTTGCATTCGGGTTCTCCGACAGCGAGGGCGGCGTAACGTTCGAGATCCGCCTCGACGGCGGCGGCTGGACGGCCGACTCCTCGCCCAAGAGCTACGCGGGCCTTGCCGACGGCTCCCACACCTTCGACGTCCGCGCGCTCGACGCCTACGGCAACGCTTCCTCGGTCGTTAGCCGCACCTGGACGGTCGACGCGATCGCCCCGCCGGCGCCGTCGATCGACTCCGGCCCGGCGGGCGGCTCGACCAGCGGGACCGGCATCGCCTTCGGTTTCAGCGACGCCGAGAGCGGCGTCACGTTCGAGGTCGAGCTCGACGGCAGCGGCTGGACGACAGCGACGAGCCCGAAGGCGTACGCCGGTCTGTCGCAGGGCTCGCACACATTCGACGTCCGCACAAAGGACGCGTACGACAACACGAGCGGCACGACCACGCGCACCTGGGACGTCGACGCGACGCCGCCCACCGTGTCGATCACCAGCCCGCCGAGTGGCGTGAACCTGAGCGGAACGGTGACAATCACCTCGAACGCGAACGACGCAGGCGGCTCCGGCCTCGCATCCGTCATCTACGAGCACCGCCCGTCGAGCGGCGGCTCCTGGACGGCGACACCGGCCAACTGGAACACCGCGCTGCTGACGGACGGCGACCACGACCTGCGCGCCGTTGCGACGGACAACGCGGGCAACTCCACCACCTCCGCCTCAGTCACGAGCCTCCACGTCGACAACCACCCGCCGACGGTGACACTCGCAGCGCCGCAATACGTGAACGCCTCCGATCCTGCCTCGATCACGCTCACCGCGACCAGCCCCGACACGGACCTGCAGGACGTCACGTTCTGGAGCTGCTCGAACTCGAGCGCGGGCTGCTCGACGGGCACATGGAACCTGATCGCGGTCGATCCGACCTCGCCCTACTCGGCGAGCTGGACAGTGCCGGGCGCAGACGGCAACGCAGCGGTGCGCGCTGTGGCAACCGACAACGCGTCGAACAACGGCTTGGACACGACGAACGTGCTCGTCGATCGCACGGCTCCGACCGCCGGCTCGGTCGACTACGTCGATGGGTACTCGAGCGGCCCGCTCACGATCTCGACCGCGAACGGCAACGACGGCGGCGGCTCCGGCCTCGACCTCGCCTCGGCTCAACTGCAGCGGGACGAGACCACGCTCACGGCCGACAGCTGCGCACCCGCCTTCTCCGGCTCGTGGAGCGCCGCCGCGTCGCCCGACGCGACGCTGCAGACCGCCACGTGCTACCGCTACCGCTACCTGATCGCCGACAACGCCGGCAACCTCCGCACCTACACATCCGCGAACGTCGTCAAGGTCGACACGACCCCGCCGACGGCCGTGACGCTCGCCTGGTCCGCTCTCAACCTCGCCTACCAGTCCGGCTCGACCGTCTACTTCAAGCAGGGCGGCACTGGCGGCTTCACCGTCACCGCGACGTCCTCCGACCCCCAATCCGGCCTCCAGAGCACGAACTACCCGTCGCTCGGCACCGGCTGGACGAGCGGCGGCGCGTACACGTTCGACAACACTGCGAACGCGCCGGGCGGCTCGAGCACGATTACGGCCACGAACAACGCGGGGCTCTCCTCGACGGCAACCTTCGACGTCGTCTCCGACTCGTCCGCGCCCGCCGGCGGCTCGATCGCCTACACCGACGGCTACCACACCGCGGCAAACGTCGACCTGACGCTGGACGACGGCACGGACGGCGGCAGTGGGATCGACACCGCGTCGGAAATCCTCGAGCGTTCGGTCGGGACGCTCGGCGGCGGCAGCTGCACCGGCTTCGGCGCCTTTGCTCCGCTTGCAACCGACCCGGCGCTCTCCTACAACGACGCGGCCGTCGCGAGCGGCGACTGCTACCGCTACCGGTACGTCGTCACCGACTGGGTGGGCAACTCGGCGACGTACACGACGGCGAACGTCGTCAAGATCGACTCTGCCGCGCCGAGCGGCTCGATCGCGGATCCCGGCCAGTACCTGCGCGGAGTCGTCAACCTCACGGCGGCAGCCGGCGACACCGGCGGGTCCGGCGTCGACACGGTCGCCTTCCAGCGCTCGACCGGCGGCCCGTGGACGACGATCGACACCGACGCCGACGGCCCGCCCTACGCGGTGCCGTTCGACACCACGGCGGCGGCGACGCCCGACGGGCTCTACGACCTCCGCGTCGTGATCACGGACGCTGCCGGCAACCAGACGGTATCGGCAGTGGTCTCGTCACGGCGCATCGACAACACGCCCCCGAGCGCGACGCTGAACGACCCGGGCCAGAACCTGCGCGCGACGGTGAACCTCACGTCGTCGAGCGGCGACGGCGGCTCCGGCATCGCGAGCACGGTCTACCAGTACCTCCAGCAGCCCGCCGGCCCGTGGACGACGACGCCGGCAGCGTTCGACACGACCACCGGGTCGACGCCCGACGGCCTCTATGACCTGCGCGCGATCGTCACGGACAATGCCGGGAACACGACGACGGACACGATCGCGAATCGCCGGATCGACAACACGCCGCCGACGGCGACGATGGACGACCCCGGGCAATTCCTGGGCGGCAGCGTCACCTTCAGCTCCACGAGCTCCGATCCAGGCGGCTCGGGAGTGGCGACGGTCGGGTACGAAAAATCGCCTGCCGGAGCCGGTACGTACACCTCGGCCGCCCAGCCGTGGACGACGACGGCCGCCGATGACGGCGCCTACGACGTGCGTGTCCACGTCACCGACAACGCGGGCAACGTCTCCGACTCGCTACCGGTCACGAACGTGCTCGTCGACAACACCTCGCCGAACGTCTCGGTGACGAGCCCTGTCGCGGGCGCACAGGTCACCGGCTCCGTCAGCATCACGATCAGCGCCACGGACGGCGGTTCGGGCGTCGACACCTCGTCGATCGAATACGCGCACCAGGGTGCCGGCGACTGGACGGCGACACCTGCCGCCTGGGACACGACCCTGCTGACGGACGGACTCTACGAACTACGGGCCAAGGCCACCGACCGCGCGGGCAACAACGCAACCTCGGCCGTCGTCGCGAACGTCCTCGTCGACAACCTGGCACCGACCGTTTCCTTCACGACGCCGACCGCAGGTCAGTACATGAACGCGGCCTCAGCCGATCCGCGGCCGCTCAACGCTGCGGCAAGCGACGCGGGCAGCGGCGTGGCGAGCGTCGAGTTCTTCAGCTGCACCGACACGAGCGCCGGCTGCGCGAGCGGCACGTGGACGTCTCTGGGCGCGCCGGACGCGACGGATCCGTACGACGGCTCGTGGCCGCTCCCGACAGACGGGAACCGCGCGCTCAAGGCCCTCGCGACCGACGACGTCGGCCGCACGGCGACCGCCGTGATCGACGTCACGGTCGACCGGACCTTCCCGGACACGACGGTCCTTACCAAGCCGGGCGACCCGTCCAACGTCGCGTCGCCGTCGTTCACCTTCGATTCGACCGAGCCCGGCTCGACGTTCGAGTGCCGCCTCGACGGCGGCACCTGGACGGCATGCACGTCGCCGTCCACCATCGGCCCGCTCGCAGACGGCCCGCACACGTTCGACGTCCGCGCGACCGACCCGGCCGGGAACACGGACGCGACCGAGGCGAGCTGGACGTGGCTCGTCGACCTGACACCTCCGAACGCGTCGCTGAGCGATCCGGGACGCAACGTCCGCGGCCCGGTCGCGCTGGCCTCGACGCAGGACGACCCGGGCGCGAACGCGTCCGGCCTGGCGACCGTCACCTACGAGTACTCGACGGACGGCTCCAGCTGGGCCTCGACGCCGGCGACCTGGGACACGGCGCTCGTCTCCGACGGCGTCTACCAGCTGCACGTCGTCGTGACGGACAACGCGGGCAATGCCACGACCTCGGCCGCGGTCACGGATGTCCGCGTCGACAACACGCCGCCGACGACGTCGGTGGACGACCCAGGCTCGAACCTGCGCCAGACCGTGAACGTCACCGGCTCGGCCAACGACGCAGGGTCCGGCGTGACGCAGGTCGACCTGCAGATCTCTCCGGCCGGCGCGAACGCCTGGACGACCTTCGGGTCGGCGAACGCCGCGCCGTACGCGGCACCCCTGACGACGACGAGCTACGCCGACGGCCTGTACGACGTGCGCACGGTCGCGACCGATGCGGCGGGCAACGTGACTCAAGGCGCTCCAGTGGTGAATCGCCGGATCGACAACACGCCGCCGACCGCATCGATCTCCAGCCCCGGCTCGCCGCTGCGCGGGTCCGTGTCGCTGAGCGCGACGTACGGCGACCCGGCCGGCTCCGGGGTCGCAACCGTCGTCTACGAGGCGTCCCGCAACGGCGGTGCCTACGCGCCGATCGCGCAGAACTGGAACACGGTCGCCTCCGGGGACGGCAGCTACTCGCTCCAGGTCGTCGTCACCGACGTCGCGGGCAACGTGACGACCTCGGGCGCCGTCAGCGGAATCGTCGTCGACAACACCGCGCCGACGACTACCGACAACGCGCCGTCCGGCTGGCAGAACGCACCGGTGACCGTGTCGCTGAGCGCGAACGACGCCGGCTCCGGGATTTCGACGACGAGGTACTCCGTGGACGGCGGCGGCTGGCAGACCGGTAGCTCCGTGAACGTTCCGACGGCGGACGGCTCCCACACGATCGCCTACTACTCGGTCGACGTCGCCGGGAACGTCGAGACGCAGAAGTCCGCCACGGTGCTGATGCAGACCACGCCGCCCTCGTGTCCGACCTGCAGCGCCGCGGACTACCTGCGCGGGACGGTCACGCTGACGGCAAGCCCGCAGACCACGGCCGGCGGCGCCCCGATCACGAGCGTCACCTTCAAGTACCAGAACTCGAGCGGCGGCCCGATCGTCACGATCGGCAGCGACGCAACCGCGCCATACGCGATCTCCTGGAGCACGACGACGGTCGCGGACGGTGGCTACGACCTGATCTACGAGGTGCGCGATGCCGCGAGCAACGTCTCGCAGACGAATATCGGCTCCAAGGTCGTCGACAACACGGCTCCGACCGCGTCAGTCGGCTCGCCGACGGCCGGTGCCGTCGTCTCCGACACTGTGACCTTCGGCGCCACCGCGACCGACGCGAATCTCGCCAACGTCGAGTACTTCGTCAACGGGTCGTCGGTCGGCTCGACCTCGGGCGGCTCGGTCAACTGGAACACGAATGCTGTCGCCGACGGAAACGCAGGCCTCTACGTCGTCGTGACCGACCGCGCAGGCAACTCGACCACCTCGGCCGGGATCACAGTCGTCGTGGACAACGACCCACCGGCAGTCTCGATGAGCGCACCGCCGATCGCGTCCGGAGTGGTCACGCTCGGCGCGAGCGCCTCCGCCGATACGACGAGCGTCGAGTTCCAACGCCGCAGCCTGCCGGGGGGCTCGTGGACGCCGTTCTCCACCGACCTGACACCGGGGTACAGCGCCGACCTCGACACCGCGACGCTTCCCGACGGCGACTACGAGCTCCGCGCGCTCGCGACCGACCAAGGCAACCACACCACGACCTCCTCGCCGGTGTCGACGAAGATCGACAACACCGCGCCGACCGGCACGGTCGCCACACCTTCGGGCGGCGCCACGGTCGGCGGCAACGTCCCGCTGACGGCGAACGCGAACGACGCGACCTCGGGCGTGGCGAGCGTCGCCTACGAGCTGCGCCCGACCGGTGGAGCCTCCTTCGGCTCGGTCGGCTCGGCGAGCTCGAGCCCCTACGGGGTGTCCTGGAACGCCTCCTCCGTCGCGTCCGGCAGCTACGACCTGCGGATCGCCGTCACCGACCGCGCCGGGAACGTCTTCCGCAGCGCATCGATCACGATCTCGGTCGATTCGACTCCCCCCGGCGTCCAGCTGGACGACCCGGGCTCCGTGCTCTCGGGCACCGTCACGCTGGGCGCAACGACGAGTGGGAACGGCGCGACCCGTGTCGTCTTCGCGATCAGCGCCGCCGGCGCCAACAGCTGGACGGACATCGGGACCGACGCGTCCGAGCCGTGGGCTGCAGCGCTCGACACGACGCAGCACCCGGACGGCCCGTACGACCTGCGCGCCACGGTCTACGACACCGTCGGAAACTTCCAGACCAGCGTCCGCTCGAACGTCCTGATCGACAATCAGTCGCCGACGCTCGTGTCGTCGACCCCGGCCGAGGGCTCGGTCGTCGGCGCCGCCGACTCGATCCTCCTAGTAGCCAGCGAGTCGCTCGCGGGCGTGGACGGCGCGCGTCTCGACGGCGTGCCGCCCGCGGCACCGATCATGAACGGCCCGCGCGCGACGTTCAACACGGGCGCGCTCGGCGCCGGGGCGCACACGCTCACCGGCACGCTGCGTGATCCCGCGGGGCACACGGCGCCGTTCGCGGTCCACTTCACGATCCAGCCGGCCGGCGGCGCGATGAACGATCCGCCCGCGGTCGAGACGAACACGACGGACGCCGGCGCAACGACCCTCGGCGCTTCCGACGGCACGGTCGTCGTGACGATGCCCGCCGGCGCGTGGCCGACCGGCGCGGCGGAAGGCGACTGGGTGATCCTGAAGATCGACCCGCTGCCCGGCCAGCCGAGCGGTCTCGCGAGCGGTCTCGATCCGGCGACCAAGGTTGTCGACGTCACGGCGCGCTGGGCGCTGGGCGGCCGGCAGATCCATCAGTTCAGCCAGGCGATCGAGCTCGTCTTCCCCGGCGCGCCGCCCAAGGCGCTTCCCGTCACCGACGAGGGCGGCTGGCACGTGATCCAGCCGCTGCCGGGTCGGACGCTCCCCGCCTCGCAGCCCGACGGCTTCTTCCGCGACCCCGCCGGCATCCATGTGCTCACGCACCACCTGACGCAGTTCGCGCTCGTCAACGACGTGCAAGCCCCGGCGGCGCCGACCGGCCTGAGCGGGACGTTCGGCGACGACGGCTTGACGCTCCACTGGCAGCCCGGAAAGGACAACAGCGGCCTCCTCGGTCCGGCCACGGTCTACGCAGGCGGCCAGGCAATTGTCACGGTTGCCGCGGGGACGAACGAGGCGAAGGTCGGGAAGGTCGACGCCTCGGATACTCGCGCGTTCACGATCGTCCAGACCGACTTCGTCGGCGGCGCGGGTGCGCCCAGCCGCGCGCTGCGCGTCCTCCCCGACCTCACAGGCCTGACGCCCGCCCAGGCGCGCAGCGTTCTCCAGGCGCGCGGCTTCACCGTGGGCAATGTGACGATCGGCGACGCGCCGGGGGTGCAGCCGGGCACGATCGCGCAGCCGCGCGGGCTGTCCGCGGAAGTCGAGGGCACGGTGATCGACCTCGTCGTGGCCGCCGGCGGGCCGGAGACCAAGCTGGCCTTCAGCGTCGTCGGCACGACGCGCGTCACCACGTCCCGCGGCCAGCGCGTCGCGGCGCGAATCAGCGTGTCCAAGGCGGCCTCGGTGACGGCGACGCTCTCCGACCCGCGCGGGCGCAAGGTGAAGTCGTGGAAGTTCAGCGTCAAGGCGGGCGTGACGATCAAGAAGCTGCTGCTGCCGGGATCGGTCAAGCCCGGCGTGTACAAGCTCACGTGGGTCGCACGCTCGGGCGTCGAGCAGATCAAGCGCACGATCCTCGTGCGGGTGGTTCGGAAGGGAGCTGTGCCGGCAACGGCGGCGCGCTCGGTGGAGATCCTCCTCGTCGGGGCGGCCCCGCTCCGCAACGGCCTTGCGAGCAGCTTGGCCGGAACGCGCGCACGTGTGACCGCAGTGAGCGACGAGGACGCGCCCTTCACGCTCGCCGGCAACGCGTCGCGCAACGTTCAGGTGATCGTCGTCGACGTCGACGAATACTCGCTCAGCCTCGTCCACGACCTGCGCACGGTCTTCCCGGGAGTCGCGGTGATCGCGCTCACGGCGGACCCCGAGAAGCTCTCGGCGGCGGTGGCCGCCGGCGCGAGCGTCGCGCTGCCGCTCTCGAGCCCGCCGAGCCAGCTGGCCAAGGCCGTGCGCCGGCTGATCGCTATCTAGTCTCGCCGGGTTTCCAGAGAACCTCGGCGCCGCCGTTCGCCGCGCGGGCGAGGATGAAGAGGAGATCGGAGAGCCGGTTCAGGTACACCGCGACGAGCGGGCTTCGGTCGTCGACGGCGAGGACGGAGCGTTCGGCCCGGCGACAGACCGCTCGCGTCAGGAACAGCCGCGCGGCGAGCTCGTTCCCACCGGGGAGGACGAACGAGCGCAGCGGCTCGAGTTGCTCGTTGTAGACGTCGCAGTCCGCTTCGAGCCGGTCGATCTGCGCCTGCGTGATGCGCAGCGCGTCCTTCGCGGTCGGCACGGTGAGGTCGGCGCCGAGGTCGAAGAGCTCGTTCTGGACGCGCGTGAGCGTCTCCCGGAGCTCGCGCTCGGCCGCTACGAGCGTCCAGCCCACGAGCGAGTTCAGCTCGTCGACCTCGCCGTTGGCGGCGATCCGCGGGTCGGTCTTCGGGATGCGGGAGCCGTCGCCGAGGCTCGTCAGCCCCGCGTCGCCCCCTCGGGTGTAGATCTTGGTCAGGCGGACGGGCTCGTTCGGATCGCGCGGCACGCTCGTAGAGTACGTCCATGATCCGACGCGCAACGCCGGAGGACGCCGAGGCCGTCGGCCGGGTCTTCGTCGCCGCGCGCGACGAGATGACGTACGTGCCGCGGATCCCGGACGAGGATCGGCCGAAGCTCGGCGGCTGGATCGTCGAGCGCCACGAGGTGTGGGTGGCCGAAGCGGAGGGTCGGATCGTCGGCTTCATCGGGCGCCACCCCGGCCTGCTGGAGCACATCTACGTCGATCCCGCGCTGCAGAATGCCGGCGTCGGGTCGGCGCTGATGGAGCATGCGAAGCGGCTCGAGCCCGAAGGGTTCCAGCTCTGGGTCTTCCAGAAGAACGAGGGCGCGCGCCGTTTCTACGACCGGCACGGCTTCATGCTCGTCCGGCTGACCGACGGCGCAGAGAACATGGAGAGGGAGCCGGACGCGCTCTACGAGTGGCGTCCTTGACGGCGTCTGACACCACGGGAGCCGGTCACGCCGAGGAGTTCTCGGCCGTCGAGCGCGCGACCGCACGCTCGTGCGTCCCGAGGATCTGCCGCGCGATCACGAGGCGCTGGATCTCGCTCGTCCCCTCGTAGATCTCGGTGATCTTCGCATCGCGGTAGTAGCGCTCGACCGGAAACTCCTTCGTGTACCCGTAGCCGCCGAGGATCTGGATCGCCTCCCCGGTCTGCCGGCGCGCCATCTCCGACGCGAACAGCTTCGCCTTGGCTCCTGCGTCCGTGTGTGGCCGCCCAACCTGCTTCAGCCATGCCGCGCGGTAGACGAGAAGCCGCGCCGCGTCGAGCTCCATCGACATGTTCGCCAGCTTGTGCGCGATCGCCTGAAAGTCGCCGATCCGCTGGCCGAAGGCGCGGCGCTCCTTTGCATACTCGACGGCGACGTCGTACGCGGCCTGCGTGATCCCGATCGCCTGGGCCGCGATCCCGATCCGTCCGCCGTCGAGAGTCTGCATCGCGACCCGGAAGCCGTGGTTCTCCTCGTGCAGCAAACGGTCGCGCCCCACACGCGCGCCTTCGATGACGATGTCGTTCGTCACCGACGAGTTGAGGCCGAGCTTCTCCTCGTCGCGCGTGACCCGAACGTGCTCGGCGTCGAGCACGAACGCGCTCACCCCGCGCGCGCCTGCCGTCGCCGGATCCGTGCGCGCGAAGAGCAGAAACGTCCCGGCGTGGCGGCCATTCGTGATCCATTGCTTCGCGCCGTCGATCACCCACCCGTCTCCATCCGGCTCGGCGCGCGTGCGCAGCGCACCCGCGTCGGAGCCCGCCTCCGCCTCTGTGAGCGCGAACGCACCGAGATGCTCGCCCTGCGCGAGCGGCGGGACGAAGCGAGCGCGCTGCTCCTCAGTCCCGAACGCCAGCAACGGCAACGTCACGGCGCTCGTGTGCACCGCGACGGTGACACCGACGCCCGCGTCGGCACGTGACAGCTCCTCGAGCACGAGGATGTAGGAGAGAAAGTCGGCGCCCGCACCGCCGTACTCCTCGGGCAGGCAGGCGCCCATCAGCCCGATCTCGGCGAGCTCCGAGAACAGCTGGCGCGGGAAGGCGTGTTCGCGGTCCCACTGCGCAGCGTTCGGTTCGATCCGCTCGCGTGCGAAGTCCCGCGCCAACGCTTGAATCTCACGCTGCTCGGGCGAAAGCTCGAATTCCACGGCGCGGAGTGTAGTGTCGGCTCCGTGAGGCGCGCCGCCGCCCTGCCCGCGGTCCTTGCGCTCGCCGGCTGCGGCGGCCCCGAGATCCAGAAACCGGAAGCCGTCGTGCGCGCGTGGAGCCTCGCACTCAATCGCAGCGCGGACGACGAGGCTGCCGCGCTGTTCGCGCCAGAGGCGGAGATCGTGCAGGGCGGCCTGACGGCGACCCTGCGGACACGCGCCGAGGCAGAGGCATTCAATCGCTCGCTGCCGTGTGCGGGACGGATCACGAAGCTCGAGACGCGCGACGAATTCGTAACCGCGACCTTTGCCCTCGGGCAGCGACCCGGCCACCGGTGCGACGCGCCCGGAGCGCGCGCCACCGCAGTGTTCCGCGTGCGCCGCGGCAAGATCGTGCTTTGGCACCAGCTCGGATCCGAGCCGGCCTCCCCGGTGGCCTGAGGCTCAGACGGTGGTCAGCTCGCGCCGGATCTCGCGCAGCGCGTCCTCGCGCTCGCGAAACGTCTCGACGACCGTAGGATCGAATTGCTTACCCGCCTGCCGTTCGATCTCGCCGGCGGCCTCTTCCCAAGAAAGGGCGGTGCGGTACGGACGATCGCTCGTCATCGCGTCGAGCGTGTCCGCGACGGCGAAGATCCTCGCGCCGAGCGGGATCTCCTCGCCGATCATCTCATCCGGATAGCCCGTCCCGTCCCAGCGCTCGTGGTGCGAGCGCACGACCTCGATCGCGTCGCCGCGCAGGAAGGCGACGCCGTTGAGCATCTGCTCGCCGAGGACGGTGTGCTTCTCCATCAGCCGGCGCTCGGCTTCGGTCAACGGCCCCGGCTTCCGCAGCACCTCGTCCGGGATGCCGATCTTGCCGACGTCGTGGAGCAGGAAGCCGTACTCGGGGCCGGGCCGGTCGAGCATCTCGGGGGCGAGGACCGCCGCGAGCTCGAGTGCATAGTGCTGGACGCGTTGCGAGTGCTGGCGCGTTCCCGTGTCCTTGGACTCGAGCGCCGAGGCGAGGGCGACGACGGTGTCGCGATATGCGGCCTCGAGCGCCGCGCGCTGACCGCGCTCGAGCTCGAGCAGGTGACGAAGGTCGCGCGCGTACAGGAGCAGCTGCTCGTCCTCACCGGCACTCTTGGCAGCGCGAAACGGCACGCCGTACAGGCCGCCGACGAGTCGCTCGATGACACCCAGGAGCTCGAGAGGGCTGAACGGCTTCTTCATCACCGCGTCCGCGGCCGACTCGCGCGGACGCTCGACCGAGCCGGTCAGGAGGATGACGGGAATGTCGGCGGTGCCCGGATCCGCCTTCAGGCGGCGGCAAAACTCGATCCCGTCGATCCCGCCCGGCATCATCACGTCGAGCACGATCGCGTCGGGCTCACGCTCGAGCAGGGCCTGCGCGACGGTCGCGTTCTCCGCCTCGTCGATCTCGATCTCGAAGACGTCGAGGGTCGCGCGCAGTAGCGCTCTCAGACCCGCATCGTCATCGACGAGCAGAACTCGCACGTTCCCTCCCTTCTTCCTTCGCCTTCGGCGCTGTCCCTGGTTCACGAAATCCCCCATACGAGGGACTTCAGGCATAGGACAAACTTGCGGCCCAATTTCGCCGACGTCAAGCGTAGTCGTAGAAACCGCGACCCGACTTCCGGCCGAGGTGTCCCGCAGCGACGTAGCGGCGGAGCAGCGGGCAGGGGGCGTACTTGGGATCCCCGAGCCCCTGGTGGAGGACGTCCATGATCGCGACGCACGTGTCGAGCCCGATCAGGTCGGCGAGTGCGAGCGGCCCCATCGGGTGGGCGAAACCCAGCCTGGCGATCGTGTCGATCGCCGCCGCCTCCGCCACCCCCTCCATCAGCGCATAGGCGGCCTCGTTGATGAATGGCATCAGGATGCGGTTCGAGACGAAGCCGGGATAGTCGCGTGCCTCGGCCGGTTCCTTGCCGAGCTCGCGGGCGAGCTCGACGATCGCCCGCGCGGTCTCGTCGGAGGTCTGGACGGCGCGGATCACCTCGACGAGCTTCAACACGGGCACCGGGTTGAAGAAGTGCATGCCGATCACGCGCTCGGGACGTCGCGTCGCCGCGGCCAGCGTCGTGATCGGGATCGAGGACGTGTTCGAGGCGAGAATCGCCTCGCCGGGCAACACACGGTCGGCGCGCCGAAAGACGTCGAGCTTGGTGTCTTCGTCCTCGATCACCGCTTCGATCATCAGGTCGGCGGCGACGAGGTCGTCGACCGGCGTAACGCGCGCCAGCACCTCTTCGGGTTTCGAGCCGCCCTTTTCCGCGAGCTTCGTCAGCGACCTGTTCATCGCCGTCAGGGCGCGCTCGGTTGCCCCGGGATAGGGATCTTGGAGCGAGACCCGCCGGCCCGAAGCCGCGACGACCTGCGCGATTCCCCCGCCCATCTGCCCCGCGCCCACCACGAGAACGTGCTCGAACTTCACCGCCGCCAGGCTAACCCGTATCGGGAAGATCGTCCCTTACGGCGGACGCCTGCGGAAGCGGAGCAGCCCGAACGGAAGGATCAGGATCAGAGGCAGGAAGACGAAGTGACCGCCGGTCAGGACGAAGATCAGCGCGGCGAGGAGCAGGCCTCCGACGAGGAGGGCGATCGAGACGCGCATCCGCGCGTTGGTTTCCGCCCAGCTCAGACGTTAGACCTCTGGTGAAACGGGGATCAGGCTCGTAGGGACAGGGAGGCCTGTGTGACGCGAAAGCTCGGGCTGGTCGTTCTCGCGGCGTTGCTGCTGACGTCGGCGCACGCGGCGGCCAAGGAAGGCCCGCCGTCCCAGTTGCTGGGCTTCGTACAGCACGGAAACACGTTCTCGTTCGCGAAGCTCGACGCCCTGACGTTGAAGCCCGTCTCGACCGAGGTGCCCATCCGAGACCCGAGATTCGTCGCCCGCGTTGCCGGCGGGGGTCGCGCAGCATTCGGAACGGGCTCGGCGGCGCTGCGCTTCCTCGACTTCAAGCGGATGCGCTGGGAATTCCGGATTGCCTATCCCGGAGTTCCCGCGGCCGCCCTCTGGAATTACGCGAACAAGCTCGTGACGCTGAACCAGTCGTCGACGGCGGAAGTGATCGTCGTCGACCCGACGAAGCGCCGGCTCGGGGCCATCCGGGGATTGGGTGGATCACTTGCGGCGTTCAGCGTGAGGGCGGACCGGATCGTGGCGGTGATCGCACCGCTCGACGGCATCGGGCCGGCGAAGCTCGCCGTGATCGATGACGCGGGTCGGGTGCGTACGACACCTCTCCTTCAGATCCGCGCCGGTAGCCAGACCTTGAACAACGGAGCTCTCCACCGATACGAGTATCCGGCCCTCGCCGTCGACCGGAGCCGTGCTGTGGTGATCGCCCGGGATGGCGCGATCGCCGAGGTGCGCCTCGACACTCTCGCGGTGACGTCGCGCTCGCTCGCCCGCTCGCTTGCGGCAGCCCGGAAGCAAGCGACTGGATCGACTCGCACCGCACAATGGATCGATGTGAAGACGATCGCTGTGACCGGTGCCGATGCAACCTTGGACGGCACGACGCAGCGCTCGACTCCGGCGGGCCTGACGCTGATCGACTCGCGCGATTGGAGTTCGCGGAGGATCGACGCGGACACTACGGGCATCGCCCCGAACGGCTTCGGCCCCGGCTGCATCGCGTGCTTTGGGACGCTCCTCGCGTACGGATCGAACGGGCTCGCGGGCTACGACGCCGACGGGACGCTCAAGTTTCGGTTGTTCCCCGGGACGACGACGCGGCCGTCGATCGTCGCCGGGACGTATGCGTACATCGGCGCTGGCAGGCACTTCACGATCGTGAATGCATGGACGGGTGCCGTGGTCCGTACGGTAGAAACGCGCGCACCGACGTTCCTGATTCCGCTCTTGTCCTACTGAGCCGGGAGGGACCTCGAGCCCAAGCATGTTCGTAGACGCAGCGAGATGAAGATCGCGGCGATCCTCGTCGCCGCCGTCGTCGTGACGGCACCGCAGGCGCCCGCCAAGGGGCCGACTGCACCGCGCATCGTCCTCGGGATCGTCTGGCAAAGCAGGCAGACGTCCGTCGCCAAGCTCGACGCCCTCGCGCTCCGGCCCGTGTCCCGTGCGGCTCCCCTCGGCAAGGCCGGTCGTTACCTTGGACGCTCGCCCGGGAACGGCGTCCGCGCGGCTTTCAGCATCGGTGAGGCCGGCGACGCCGTACGCTTCGTCGACCTGAAGAGCATGCGCCCCGAGGGAGGTGTGGGCGTACCATGCTCCATCGGCGGCGCGATCCTCTGGGAAGAAGCGAGTTACCTCGTGACGACGTGCGGTGGCGCGGCCTCGAGCGTGCTGGTCGTCGACCCGGTGACCCGCAAGCTTCGCTCACGAAGGGCGATCTCGGGCTCGCTCGTGAGCGTCCAAGCGGCGGGCGGACGGCTCGTCGGTCTGCTTGCGCCGCTGGACAAGATCGGCGCGGCCCGCCTGATCGTCGTCGACGGACGCGGGCGGAGCCGGATCGTCGCGCTCCCGGGTATTCGCGCAGGCACCGAGGTTCTCGATCAGGAGACGTCCCGCGCACGGATCGAACAGCCCGCCGTCGCCGTTCATCCATCCGGCCAATGGGCGGTCGTGGTGCCGGCGAGCGGCGCCGTCGTTCAGGTCGACCTCGGGACGCTCGCCGTCATGACGCATTCCTTGTCGGTTCGCGCACCTGCTGCGGTGAGGAAGCAGATCGAAGGCACGCAACGCAGCGCGGTCTGGACGTGGTCGAACACCATCGCCGTCAGTGGCATGGACGCCACGGCCGACGGCCAGGCGGACCACTGGACGCCCGCGGGCTTGACGCTGATCGATACCGATACGTGGAGCAGCCGACTGATCGATCCTGGAGCGGCCGGCATCTCCACGACGGGTTCGATGCTCCTTTCCTGGGCATGGATGTGGGACTCCACCACCCGAACCGCAGTGGGCACCGGTCTCACGGGGTACGACGCCGACGGCAAACAACGGTTCCATCTTTTCGGGAACGAGGCGCTGACGTTCGCGACCGTGATCGGCACGTACGTGTACGTCGCATCCGATGACCTTCGGCAATTTCAGATCGTTGACACCGTGACCGGCAAGGTCGTCCGCACCGTCCGTACGGCCAAGCCGACGACGCTCGCGCCGATGCGCGAGACCTTCTAGACCTGGATCAGCAGCGCGTCGCCCTGGCCGCCGCCGGAGCAGATCGCCACCAGGCCGAGGCCGCCGCCGTTTCGGCGCAGCTCGTGCACCATCGTGCCGAGAATCCGTCCGCCGCTCGCGCCGATCGGATGGCCGAGCGCGACGGCGCCGCCGTTCACGTTCACGATCTCCTCGTCCGCGCCGAGCATGCGGGTCGAGTTGAGCACGACAGAGGAGAACGCCTCGTTGATCTCGACACGCTCCACGTCTTCGATCTTCCTGCCCGCCTTCTCGAGCGCGATGTGTCCGGCACGAGCGGGGGTGCGCGCGAGGTAAGCGAAGTCGTCGGCGACGTAGGCCTGGGCAAGGATCGTCGCCAGAACGTCGAGCCCGCGACGGCGCGCGAACTCCTCCGACGTCACGATCACACACGAGGCGCCGTCGTTCACGCCCGGCGCGTTGCCCGCCGTCGTCGTCCCCTCGGGATCGAACACCGGCTTCAGCTCCGCCAGCTTCTCGAGCGTCGTGTCGCCGCGAACCGACTCGTCGGCCGTCACGTCGCCGACGGGGACGATCTCGTCCTCGAAGGCGCCGCTCTCCTGCGCCTTTGCCGCCCGCTGATGCGACCGGAACGCCCAGGCATCCTGCTCCTCGCGCGAGATCCCGAGCTCACGCGCAACCTTCGTGTTCTGCTGGACCATGTGGAGCTGGTCGAACGTCGACGTGAGCCCGTCGAAGACCATCGAGTCGATCAATTCGCCGTTCCCCAGCCGGTAGCCGAAGCGCGCCTTCTTCAACAGGTACGGCGCGTTGGACATCGACTCCATCCCGCCGGTGACGACGCACTCGTGCTCGCCGGCGCGGATCATCGCGTCCGCGATCTCGACGGCGCGAATCGACGACGCGCACACTTTGTTGATCGTGTCCGCCGGGGTCTCGATCGGTAGGCCGGCACCAACGGCGGCCTGGCGCGCCGGCGCCTGCCCGGAGCCGGCCTGGAGGACCTGGCCCATGATCACGTACTCGGGCTCACCGGGCTCGAGCCCGATCCGCTCGAGCGCGGCCTGGATCGCCAGCGCGCCGAGCTCGGTCGCTTGGTACTTGGCGAGGCCGCCGCCGAGCTTGCCGAACGGCGTGCGAACGGCGGCGACGATGACGGAGCGGTTCACGGCTCGAGCGTAGCGAGCCGCGTCGCCGCAGCGACGAGCAGCTTGACCGCGTTCTCGACGTCGTCGAGCGACAGCGTCTCCGCGGGCGTGTGGATGTACCGTGTCGGCAGGGAGACAAGCCCTGTAGGGATGCCCGCGCGGGAGAGATGGTAGGCGTCCGCGTCGGTGTGCGTGTTCCCGCGCACGACGTCCACAGTGTGGGAAATTCCCTCCTGCTCCGCGGTCTCGAACAGGAGCTCGAACACCCTCGCATTGAGCGGCGCGCCGCGCGCGATCGCCGGGCCGCGACCGATGCCCGCCTCGCCCGCCACCTTGGGATCCGCGTCGGGAATGTCGCGCGCGTCCGTGACGTCGATCGCGATCGCGACGTCCGGGCGGAGTGCGTACGCCGTGGTGCGCGCCCCCGCGAAGTCGCCGACCTCCTCGCCGATCGCCGCGACGGCGACGACGTCGCCCGGTGCACCGCCCGCCTCGGCGACGCGCCGCGCCACCTCGAACGCGACGAAGCAGCCGATCCTGTTGTCGAACGATCGCGACATGACGCGGTTGTTCGGGAGCTCCTGCGGCTCGCCGACCAGGACCGCCCCGTCGCCTACGCGCACCCGCTGCTTCGCATCGTCTGCGTCGCGCGCTCCGATGTCGATGTGCAAGTCCTCGTGCTCGACCTTCTCGTCCTTGTCCTTCTTGAACGGGCTGCGCTTCTTGCCGATCACGCCGGGGACCGAGCCGTCGCGCGTGAGCACGAGGACGCGCTGCGCGAGCAGCACCTCCGGAATCCAGCCGCCGAGCCCGCGGAAGAAGAGGAAGCCCTTGTCGTCGATGTGGGTCACTGCGAGCCCGATCTCGTCGATGTGGCCGATCAGCGCCAGCGACGGGCCGTCGCCCGTGCCCTTGACCCGCGCCCACGAGGAGCCGAGCGCGTCCGACCCGACCTCGGCGAAGCCCGAGGCGGCGGCGCGCCAGGCGGCCGCGGCGTCGGCCTCGAATCCCGACGGCCCTGGCGTCGTCAGCAGCGTGCGGAGAACGGGAGGAATCGGCACGGCCGAGGAGGCTACCTGCGAATCTGCTGGAGGATCGTCTCGTCGGTGATCTTGCGGTCCGCCGCGAGCAGCAGCGCCTTGCTGATGATCACGGAAAGCCGGAGGTCGTCCTCGAAGGGGAGGAAGATGTTCGGCGTGCCCTTGCCGCGCGCAGGAACGATGCAGAGGTACTCGTCGTTCGGCTCCATGAGGACGTTCGCCGAGCCGAGGTGGATCTTGTACGTGCGCAAATCGCCGCGTACGCGCAGATAACGGTCTTCGAGCTCCAGGCGGTCGGCGATCTTCAGCTGCGGGACGAGCTCGCGGAGCACCTCGCGCCGGGTTTCCGCGGAGGCGCCGAGCTCTCCGAAGGATTCCCGGCGCCAGTAGGCGATGTAGCGGTCGCCCTGGTCGACCCACTCCGGGTCGGCCGCGATCGAGGCGACACCGACGAAGAGGTCGACATCGCGCATTGCCTCCGAGAAGACAATCGGCGGAACCTCGGCGAGCGGGAGCGGCTCGCCGCCGCCGATCGGCGTGAAGCGCACGTGATCGGTGGCCGCGAGCGTGGCGAGCAGGTCCTGCTCGTCCCAGTCTTCGGCGGCGTGCTCCATCCAGAACTCGGCGCGGATCCCGTGCGACTCGAAGTCGCGCCACTGCCGGCCACCGTCGTTGTCGTACGGGCCAAGCGCCACGACCGACCAGCCCCGTGTCTTGATCAGCGCGTACGCCTGCCGGTACTTGAGGATGTGCGCCGCGAAGCGGTTCGAGTAGGTGCCGGTCTCCAGCTCGGCCGGCGCCACGAAATAGACCTCCCGGAACGCCTGCTTGAACGGCTGCGCGAGCTCGCGCTCGAGCAGGAAGCTGCGCCAGGCGGCGACCTCGTCGGGATCGGCGACGATCGGGTGCCAGAGCCGTATCTGACCCGCCGGCTCTATCGGCGACCCGTCGGCGTCGACAAACCCCCCGTCGAGTGGCAACGCGGCGTCGTCGCCGAAGCGCCAGATCAGTCGCCGCGCGAACGCGCCGCTGAGCGGGTGGTCGAGATAGAGGCGGCGCCATTCGTCGCGCTCCCACGTCCGCTCCTCCGCGAAGAGGCCCTCCACCCGCACCCGCTCGGCGGCAAGCGCGTTCTTGATCTCCTTCGCTTCCGCGCGCAGCGACCGAAGCTCGGCCGAGTGTTCGTCCTTCACCGATTTCGGCACCGATTTCGAGGGCTTGCCGTCGCTTCGCCAGGTCAGCTGGTCGCGCTCGAGGACCGCCGTGACCGTGCCGAGCTCGTGCTCTTTGCGGCCGTCCCGATCGAGCCCGAAGGTCGGGACCTGCCGCTCGAGCAGCTGGCCCTTTGTCACCCCAGCTGAACTGGCAGCGTCCTCGAGCGCGCGGGCCACCTGCTTGCCGATCGTCTTGTGCTTGATGCGCGCATGCATTCGCGCGAGCGCTGCAACGGCTTCGTCGGTGCCGAGCTCGCCGAGCTGGCGGATGCACGCGTTCGCGACCTTGATGCTCCGCGGCTCGTAGCCGGGCTCGAAGGGCGCGGCGGCGTGCACGCCGAGGTCGGAAAGCGCTGCGGCTGCCCAGTCGGCCTTGGTCGCCCCGACCGCCCACACCGCTCCGCGCACGACGACGGCGTTCTCGTCGGCGAGCCACTGGTACACCGTCGAGTCGCCCCAGGCGCGGCGCGTCCCGTCCTTTGCCCCGAGGGCGTGCACGAGGATCGTGCGCAGAAAATCCTCTCCTTGCCCCGTCCCCTGGGCGAGCTCGCACGCGCGGTCCTGCCACTTCTTCGACGGTGTCGTACCGCTCGTCGCCTGGGAGAGATGCAGGAGCAGGACGCCGGCGTGCGGGTCGTCGCGCCAGCCTTCGGTCAAGGCCTTGCGCAGCGGCTTTCCCAACGCGTCTTCCGTCGAGATGACGGTGACATCGAGCTCCACGCCGTCATCGCCGAGCAGCTTCCGAAAGCGCGCCAGCAGCTTGGTGCGATCGGATTCATAACCGGGCGTGTCGTCACGCTCCACCAGCGCGTGCGCGCTTTCGACTGCCGCGCGAAGCCCGCCCGTCCAGTCTTCGGAGGGCAAACGCTCGGCGGCGGCGAGTGCTACGCGCAGCGAGTCGTGCATGCCCCAGATCCCCGGGATCCGACGCACTGACGCGAGCGTCAAGAGGACAGCCGTCGTCACATCGTCGGCGGCGTCGAGCGGCAGCCGCGGAGGACGTTTCTGCGGACGCTGGGTCGCAAGCGTGAAAAGAAGTGCGACGTCGTCTGCGGTGTACGCCAGCTTCCGCCGCGAAAGCGCCAGGGCGAGCTCCGTGTTGCGGCCGGCAACGGCGGCGATGATCGCGGAGACGGCGACTTCGGGCGGCTCGGCGAGGAGCTCCTCGCCGGTCTCCGTCTTCCACGGGCTCAGGGAGGTCGTACGGCCACCACCCTCGGCAACAGCAGCGTCCCAGGCGGCGCGCTCCAGGCGGCTGAAGTCGCGCGTGAGCGGACCGACATACCCCTCTCCCTGCGCGACGTGGTGGTCGAGCAGCGCCTGCTGCTCCCGCGAGAGACCGCCGCGGCGCCGAAGCAGGCGACCGACCATCAGCCGCCGACGAGCGCCGTCAGCCGGACGAAGCGAATGTCCGAATCGGCCGTCAGCGCGAGCTCCTCGTCCAGCTCCGCGACCTGCCGGCCGTCGACGAGGACGAAGAAGCCGTTGCCCAGGAAGGCCTCCTCGGCCTTGTCGGCCTGGCGCCTCCAGTCGATCGTCCGCCCCTCCCGGAGGCGGTAGCCGTTCAGCGTCACCTCCGCGTCGACCGGCTGGACGAGCGTGTGGAACTCGCGGCCCCGGGCGGCTGCCACGTTCGCCTTCGCCACCTCCTCGCGAACTCGAGTGCGGATGAGGTCGCGCAGCGTGACCCCCGCCGGCAGCTCCAGCTCGAGCGCGTCCACCGCGTCGGCGCGCGCGCCGGCCTGGTCACGGATCGAGACCATGACCCCCACGGCCGGACGATAACCGCACTTGACGAGCGGCGAAACGGCCCGTACGGTGCAGTCGATGAGCTTCCGCACCTCGACGGCCTGGGTTTGGCGCTGCGAGCGGAGCGGGAGCCTGCGCTGAGCTAGCGCAGAACAGCCCGCTTTCCGCTCAGACAAGGCCCGGGAGGGCCTTTTTCATTGCGATGACACGCACGATTGCCACGGATCTGCTCACACCGCTCGGGGCCTACCTGCGCCTGCGCGATGCTCACCGCGCGACGTTTCTTCTCGAGTCGGTGGAGCACGGCCGCCTCGGCCGCCACAGCTTCGTCGGCGGCGGCGACCGGCTCTGCTACCTGAACGAAGCGGAGGGCCTCCATGCACCCGTCGTGGGATATGCGGGCTACGACCTCGTCGGCAGCCTCGAGCCGACCGTCCCGCTGCCCGCGGACGGGCCCGGCCTGCCGCAGACGCGCTTCGTCGTGGCGGAGACGCTCGTCCGTTTCGACCATGTCCTCGGGGTCGCCGAGGTGCTCCACGGGGACGCGTCCGCACTGGAGCACGCGATCGCCGGCCCCACACCGCGCGTCCTGAACAGCGGTCCGACGCTGCGCCTGCCGATGCAGGATGAGTACGAGGCGAACGTGCGCCGCGCGAAGGAGGCGATCGCCGACGGTGAGGCGTTCCAGATCGTGCTCTCGCAGCGCGCCGAGCGGCCCACCGAAGCGTCCGCCGTCGAGCTCTACCGTGCGCTTCGCCGGATCAACCCGTCTCCTTATCTCTTCTGCCTCGAGCTGGACGGGATCGCGCTCGTCGGCTCGTCGCCGGAGACGCTCGTCAAGGTCGATGGACGCCGCGCGTCCGTGAACCCCATCGCCGGCACGACCACACCCGGTGAGGGCGACGCGGAGCGGCTGCTCGCCTCCGAGAAGGACCGCGCGGAGCACGTGATGCTCGTCGACCTCGGCCGCAACGACCTCTCCCGTGTCTGCCGCGCGGGGACCGTGTACGTCGAGCGCTTCATGCAGGCCGAGCGCTACTCGCACGTGACACACCTCGTCTCGGAGGTGGTCGGCGAGGTCCGCGACGGGATCGGGCCCTTCGACGTACTGCGCGCCACCTTCCCGGCGGGCACGGTGAGCGGGGCGCCGAAGGTACGCGCGATGCAGCTGATCTCCGAGCTGGAGGGCTATCGCCGCGGACCGTACGCGGGTGCCGTCGGCTATGCGCTACCGGACGGGACGCTCGACACGTGCATCGCGATCCGCACGATCGTTCTGCACGACGGGGTCGCCCGGCTACAGGCTGGAGCCGGCATCGTCGCCGACTCCGATCCGCGCGCCGAGCACGAGGAGTGCCTGCGCAAGCTCGCTGCGCTCGAGGCGGCGATCGACCAAGCAGAACGCGGAGCATGAACTTCGATATTGCGCTTCTCGCGTTCCTGACGGCCCGCTGGCCGCGTGTAGCGCGGTGGAACAGTATGGGTAATACGGCCCGCCGCGTGGAGCGCGGTCAGCGGGCCGAGCCGTCGGGGCGTCCGGCTCCGCCGGACGTGCCGACGGCGGTCAGGGGCGCGAGATGATTCTTGTGGTCGACAACTACGACTCGTTCACCTACAACCTCGTGCACATGCTCGAGGAGCTGGGCGGCGACGTGATCGTCCGCCGCAACGACGCGCCCGGGCTCGAGCAGCTGGAACCGACGCACCTCGTCCTCTCCCCCGGCCCCGGCCGGCCGCCCGAGCGGATCGTCGAGCTCGTCCGGCGGACGCGCGCGCGGACGCTCGGCGTCTGCCTCGGCCATCAGGCGATCGTCCAGGCGTTCGGCGGCGAGATCGGGCGCGCGCAGCGACTTGTGCACGGCAAGGCGAGCCCCGTCGAGCACGACGGCCGCGGCATCTTCGCCGGCCTGCCGGCCGGCTTCGACGCCGGGCGCTATCACTCGCTCGCCGCAACCGCGATCCCGGAGTGCCTCGAGGTGTCGGCTCGCGGCGACGACGAGGTGATGGCCGTGCGCCACCGCGAGCTGCCGGTCGACGGCGTGCAGTTCCATCCGGAGTCCGTGCTGACGCCGCACGGGCGCGACCTGCTGCGTAACTTCCTCACGGCATGATCCAGAAGGCGATTGCGAGATTGTTGGACGGCCACAACCTCACCCGTCCCGAGTCGCGCGAGGTGATGGGCGAGATCATGAGCGGCGAGGCGACGCCAGCGCAGATCAGCGGCTTCCTCGTCGCGCTCCGCGCAAAGGGCGAGACTCCCAACGAGATCGCCGGCTGCGCCGAGGCGATGCGCGAGCACGTACTGGCGGTGCATCCCAAGCGCGACGATCTCGTCGACACGGCCGGCACCGGCGGCGACAACGCGCACACGCTCAACATCTCGACCGCCGCCGCGCTCGTCGCCGCAGCGGCCGGAGCGGCTGTTGCCAAACATGGCAACAGAGCAGTCTCTTCACGCAGCGGCTCGGCGGACGTCCTCGAGGCCTTCGGCTTCGACCTCGAGCTCGAGCCGGCGGCGATCGAGCGGTCGATCGACGAGCTCGGCTTCGGTTTTCTGTTCGCTCAAGCACACCACCCAGCGATGAAGCACGCAGCGCCGGTACGGAGAGAGCTCGCGACGCGCACGGTGTTCAACGTCCTCGGGCCGCTGACCAACCCCGCCGGTGCGCGCGCGCAGGTCGTCGGCGTGTTCGCGCCGGAGCTCGTCCACACGATCGCGGACGTGCTTGCACAGCTCGGCGCACGGCGGGCGTTCGTGGTGCACGGCGCGTACGGGATCGACGAGCTGTCGCCCGCCGGCCCGAACCTCGTCTGCGAGGTGGTCGCGGGCTCAGTGCGCGAGCGGACGGTCGATCCGCAGGACCTGGGCGTTTCTCGCTGCGCACCGGACGAGCTTCGCGGTGGTTCCCCGGAAGAGAACGCCGAACGGATCCGCAGCGTGTTCGCCGGTGAGGAGGGCGGCGCACGGGACGCGATCCTGCTCAACGCGGCCGGCGCGATTGCCGCAGCGGGCCATGCGGAGGACCTGCGCGAAGGGCTGGAGATCGCGCGCGAGGCGATCGACTCCGGCGCGGCGGCCCAGCGGCTCGATGAACTGGTTGCATTCTCACGTGATGCGGTTCAAGGACGCTCTCAGTAAGCCGGGCCTCGGCGCGATCGCCGAGGTGAAGCGGCGCTCGCCCTCGGCGGGGGACCTGCGGCCGGACGCCGACCCGGCAGCGCTTGCCGCCGAGTTCGAGCGGGCCGGAGCGAGCGCGTGCTCGATCCTCGTCGACGCGCGGTTCGGCGGCTCCTGGGACGACCTGCGCGCGGCGCGGGCGGCAGCGTCGCTGCCGCTGCTCGCGAAGGGCTTCTTCTCCATGGAGGACGACTTGCGCACGGCGAAGGAGGCGGGCGCCGACGCCGTGCTTCTCCTGCTGCGCGACCTGGACGACGGGGCGGCGGCGCGGTTGCGGGTCTGCGCGCACGAGCTCGGGATGGACGCGCTCGTCGAAGCGCACGACGCCGACGAGCTCGAGCGCGCGGAACGGCTCGGCGCCGAGATCATCGGCATCAATGCGCGCGACCTCTCGACGTTCGCGATCGACCGGGCGGCACAGCTGGCGCTGGTCGCGCGCGCTTCGCGTGACCGCGTGATCGTCGCTGAGTCGGGAATTCACGCGGCCGCGCACGGCGCCGCCGCTGAGCTTCACGGCGCGCATGCGGTGCTCGTTGGATCCGCGCTCATGGGCGCGCGTGATCCCGCGGCCAAGTTGCGGGAGCTTCTGCGCCGGCCGCTCGTAAAGGTGTGCGGCCTGACGCGCCAGGAGGATGCCGACGCCGCCGTCGCGGCCGGCGCCGACCTGCTCGGGTTCATCCACGCGCGCGAGTCGCCACGCCGAACGGACGAGCTGCTCGACGCGCCCGATACGGTCCTCCGCGTGTCCGTGTTCGTCGGCGAGCGTGAGAAGACCGGCGCGGACGTGGTGCAGTACTACGCGCGAGAGAACGGTCACCGGTCCCGGGACGGTGTCCTCCTGCGCGGGGATCATCGGGTCGCGACGGTCGTCGATCTCCCCTGGCTCGAGGAAGACGACACGCACTTCGAGCGCGCACGGGTGACGAACGGCCGCGTGATGCTCGCGGGCGGGCTCGGTGCGGAGAACGTGCGCGCGGCGATCGACGCCGTCCATCCGTGGGCGGTCGACTCGGCGCGTTCGACCGAACGGGCGCCGGGCGTGAAGGATCATCAGAAGGTGCGAGCGTGGGTGCAAGCGGCGACGTCCTGACCTACGGACCGTACGGCGGGCGCTTCGTCCCCGAGACGCTGATCCCCGCACTCGACGAGCTCGAGGCTGGCTGGCGGGAGGCGCAGCGGGACGCGTCGTTCACCGCGGAACTCGATTCGCTCGGCCGTGACTATGGAGGCCGCCCCACTCCATTGACGCTCGCCAACCGTTTCGCGCCGGCGAAACGGCTCTACCTCAAGCGTGAGGACCTTCTCCACACGGGGGCGCACAAGCTGAACAACGCGCTCGGCCAGGCCGTGCTCGCGCGACGGCTCGGCAAGTCGCGCATCGTCGCCGAGACCGGCGCCGGCCAGCACGGCGTCGCCAGCGCGACCGTGTGCGCGAAGTTCGGGCTCGAATGTGTCGTCTACATGGGCAGCGAGGACATGAGGCGCCAGCGTCCGAACGTCGAGCGGATGAACTTGCTCGGCGCAGAGGTTCGTACCGTCGAGTTCGGGACGCGCACGCTGAAGGAGGCGACCAGCGAGGCGATCCGCGACTGGATCACGAACGTGGAGACGACGCACTACCTGATCGGCTCGGCGGTAGGCCCGCATCCGTATCCGGAGATCGTGCGCGAGCTGCAGTCGGTGATCGGCCGGGAGGCGCGGGAGCAGTTCCTTGCCGTCGAAGGCCGGCTGCCGGACGTCGTCGTCGCCTGCGTCGGCGGCGGCTCGAACGCGATCGGGATCTTCTGTCCGTTCGTCGAGGACGCGGAGGTGCGCCTGCTCGGGGTCGAGGCGGCCGGGGCGGCGTCGCTCGGCACCGGCCGCCCGGGAGTCCTCCATGGCGCGCGTTCGTCGATCCTCGCGGACGCGGACGGGCAGATCCTCGACGCGCACTCGATCTCTGCCGGCCTCGACTATCCGGGCGTCGGCCCCGAGCACGCCTGGCTCCGCGACTCCGGCCGCGCGCAGTACGTCGGCGCGACCGACGACGAAGCGCTCGCCGCGTTCCGAGATCTGACGCGGCTCGAGGGGATCATCCCGGCGCTCGAGCCCGCGCACGCCCTTACGCGCGCACGTGAGCTGGACGAGGAGTACGTGCTCGTGTGTCTGTCCGGTCGAGGCGACAAGGACCTCGCGGAGGTGCTGGCTCGGTGACGCGCTCGGATCCCGCGCGCGGGCAGCTGTCCGGATACCGCTTCCCCGTCGAGCTGCGGGTCGACGAGCTGCTGCTGCGGGCGCCGCGCGAAGAGGACATCGACGTGGTCGCCCCCGCGTTTCGCGATCCCGCCGTGGGCGGCGAGGCCGGGCTTCCTCCGGTCGGAGCGGACGAGCTGCGCGTGATGCTGCGTGACCTCCTGCCGGAGATGCTCGCGCAAGGGCTGATGTCGCCGTACGTGATCGAGGATGTGGAGCGCGGCGCGATCGTCGGCGGCGCGACGCTCCACCACCTCGACCCGATGCGCGACAGCGTCGAGGTCGGCTACTGGCTCTTCAGGGAAGCGCGTGGCCGAGGCGTTGCAACGCGTGCCGTGCGAGCGATGGTGGAAGACGCGTTCGCGCAGGGGATCATCCGCGTCGAAGCGCACGTGCGCATCGGCAACGAGGCGTCCGAGCGGGTGCTCGAGCGGCTCGGCTTCGAGCGCGAAGGCGTGCGGCGCAAGCTCCTCCGGCACGACGGCGTCCGCCGTGACGCGACGCTGTTCGCGCTGCTCGCGGACGACGCGTGAAGCGCGACCGCCGGGCAATGAGTCCACAGACGAGAAAGGCGCTGTCCATCTACCTCATGTGCGGGCGAGACACGCCGATCCTCGCCGCGGCAGCGGTCGCAGGGGGCGCCGACCTGCTCGAGCTCGGCTTCCCCTTCTCCGATCCGCTCGCCGATGGGCCTTTGATCCGCCGCGCCGGCGAGAAGGCTCTCGCCGAGGGGATGCGCACCGACGCCTGTCTGGACGTCCTCCGCGAGACCCGCGCCCGCATCGGTCCCGACGTTCCGCTGATCCCGATGACCTATGCGTCGATCCTCGAGGCATACGGCTGGGACCGCTTCGCCGCCGACGCGCTCGCCGCCGGCGCCACGAGCATGATCGTCGCCGACCTCCCTGCGGGCGCGCGCCCAGGGCTGAAGCGCGTACAGCTCGTCGCCCCCACGAGTACGGACGAACGGATCGAGCGCGCCGCCCGGGAGACGGACGGCTGGCTCTACCTCGTGACGGTGACCGGCACGACCGGCGCCCGCGACGACGTCTCCCCCGCGCTCGCGGGCCTCGTCGCGCGCGCGCGCCGTCTCGCCTCCGGCGTTCCCCTCTACGCCGGCTTCGGGATCTCGACTCCCGAGCACGCCCGCGCAGCCGCCGAGCACACGGACGGCGTCGTCGTGGGGTCCCGCGCCGTCGAAGTAGCCGAGCAGGGCGCCGACGCGCTGCGCGACTACGTCGCGAGCCTTCGCCAGGCCCTGGACCGGTAGGCTGGACGAAAGGCGCGCCTAGGCGCGTCTTCGATGCTGGCCGCGAACCGAGGGGGCCTCGTGCAGGTCGATCCGCAAGATCTCGACTTCCTGCCGACTGTCCGCCGCCTGCTGCGCGTGTGGATCGTCGAGTGGCGCCTGGTGCTGCTCGGTCTCGCCTGCGCGTTCGTGACGACCGGGCTTTCGCTTGCGATCCCGCTGCTGATCCGGTACGCGATCGACCACTCGATCGCGCCGATCGGCGAGGACCGGAAGCGCCTCTGGCCGTTCGTCGCCGCGATCCTCGTTCTCGCGGCCGCCCGCTTCTTCGCCAACTTCACGCGCCGTTACGCGACCGCGCGCGTCGGCATCCGCACCGAGGCGCGCATGCGCGAGTATCTCTACCGCGCGTACCTGCGGTTTCCGCGCGCGTTCTACGACCGGCATGCGACGGGCCAGGTCGTGTCGCGCGCGACGAACGATCTCTACCCGGTCCGCTACTTCATCGGCTGGGGGATGGTGCAGGGCGCGCAGTCCGTGATGATGATCGTCGGCGTCGCAGTCGTACTGCTGCTCGTCAACCCGCTGCTGACCCTGTACGCCGGACTCGCAATGCCGGCAGTCGGTGTCCTCACCTGGCTCTTCGCACGCAAGGTCCACCCGATCTCGCGCGAGGTGCAGCAACTGAAGGCGAACGTGACCGAGGCATCCGACGAGTCCGTCGTCGGGATCGAGATGGTCCAGGCCTTCGGCCGCGAGGACGACGTGCGGACGCGCTTCCAGGAGAAGGCGCGGGCGGTGCGCGACGGCGTCATCCGCCAGGCGCGCGTCGAGGCGACGTACCTACCGGGTCTCTATTACCTGCCGACGGTGTCGATTGCCGCCGTCCTCTTCTTCGGCGGCCGGGACGTGATGCACGGCACGCTGACGATCGGCGAGTTCTTCCTCTTCTACCAGCTGTTGCTGCAGCTCGTGTGGCCGCTGGAAGCGCTCGGCTGGATCATCAACCTCGGCCAGCGCGCGACCGCGTCGGCCTCCCGCAGCTTCGCCTGGCTCGAGCAGATCGGAGAGATCCCCGAGCCGGCGGACCCGGCGGAGCTGCCCGCCGGCGGCCTCGGCGTCCGCTTCGAGGATGTGCACTTCTCCTACGGCAGCGGCAGCGCGGTGCTGCGCGGCGTCGATCTCGCCGTCGCGCCCGGCGAGATCGTCGCCGTCTGCGGCGCGACCGGCGTCGGCAAGACCACGCTGCTGAACTTGCTGCCCCGGTTTTACGACCCGACCGAGGGCCGCGTCGTCGTCGGCGGCGTCGACGTGCGCGAGACGTACCTCTCGACACTCCGCGAGGCGGTGGCGATCGTCACCCAGCGGCCGATCCTCTTCTCGATTCAGCTGCGCGACAACCTCACTGCGGGTCGGCCGGACGTCGAATGGAGCGTCGTCGAGGCTGCGTGCCAGGCCGCCGGAGTCACCGAGTTCCTCGACGAGCTGCCCGACGGCTATGACACGTTGATCGGAGAGCGCGGCGTGAACCTCTCCGGCGGCCAGCGCCAGCGCGTCGCCCTTGCGCGAGCGCTGATCGCGGGCTCACGCGTGATCGTCCTCGACGACCCCCTGAGCGCGGTCGACACGCAGACCGAGCGGCTGCTCGTCGACAACCTTCGTCCCGCCGTCGCGGGACGCACCGTCCTGATCGCGGCGCAACGGCTCTCGACCGTCCAGGTCGCGGACCGCGCCGTCGTGCTCGAGGACGGCCGCATCGTCGAGGACGGCACCCCCGCCGACCTGCTCGCGCGCGAGGCGCGGTTCCACAGGCTGTTCGGAGACGAGCTCGTTGCAGCGTGAACCTGCGTGTTCTGGCGGCCCGCCGGGCGTGCGTAGGCCGAGGGGACAGTATGCGTAATACGGACGCTCGGCCGAAGCGCGGTCGGCGGGCCGAGTCGTCGCCGGAGGCCGGCTCCGCCGGCCGGGAGGTGACGACGGCCAGAACGCGCAGGAAGGGACTCACGCGGCTGACCCGCTATGTGCCGAGCTGGCGGCGCGTCGCGCTGCTCGGGTTCGTGGCCGCGGTCGGCGCCGCCGGCCCGGTCGTCGGGCTGCTGCTCGTGCAGGACGCGATCGACCACGGGATCAGCGCGCACAACACGCATCGCCTGGGCGTCGACGTGCTGATCTATCTCGGCGTGAACGGCGTCGCGTGGGTGCTGCAGACGTACCTGATCAAGGGGCTCGCACGGCTCGGCCAGGCAATCGTCCTCGGCCTGCGCGAGCACCTCTTCGGCCACCTGACCGCGCTGTCGCTGCGCTACTTCTCCGAACAGCGCGCCGGCTGGATCATCGCGCGGCTGACGTCGGACGTCGATGCGATCTCGGACGTGCTCTCGCAGGGGATGTCGACGCTCGTCTCGAACACGCTGACGCTCGTCGCCGCCGTGATCGGCCTCTTCGTGCTCGACTGGCGCCTCGGGCTGGTCGCGCTGATCATCCTCCCGCCGACGTTCGTCCTGACGCGCTGGTTCCAGGTGCGCTCGCACGAGGCGTTCCTCGAGGTGCGAAACACGATCTCCGCGATGACGGCGCAGATTGCCGAGTCGGTCGCGGGGATGGCAGTCGTCCAGGCGTTCAACCGCGAGCGCGCGTTCCAGTCCGAGTTCGACGACGCCAACGACGCGAACCGCAAGACGAACACGCGCGCGCAGTTCCTCAACTCGCTCTTCTTCCCGGGAATCGAGCTCTTCGGCATCGTCGCGATCTGCTCGGTGCTGCTCGTCGGCGCGCGGCTGCACGACGAGGGATCGCTGACCGTCGGCACCCTGATCTCCGCGGTCTTCCTGCTCAACCTCGTCTTCCAGCCGCTGCAGGAGCTCTCCGACCTCTACGGCCAGGTGCAGTCCGCTGCAGCGGCGATGGAGAAGATCACGACCGTCCTCGACACGGACGCGGAGATCCGCGACAAGCCCGACGCGCGTACCCTCGGCCGCCTCGACGGCGACATCGAGCTCGAGCAGGTCGTCTTCGCGTACGGCAGGACGCCGGTGATCAAGGGCGTCGACCTGCACATCCCGGCGGGCGCCTGCATCGCAATGGTCGGGCACACCGGCCACGGGAAGTCGACGCTTGCGAAGCTGATTGGGCGTTTTTACGACCCGGACCAGGGTTCGATTCGCGTCGACGGGCACGACCTCCGCGATATCGAGCTGCACTCGTACCGCCGGCAGCTCGGCGTCGTGCTGCAGGATCCGTTCCTGTTCGCCGGGACGATCGCCGACAACATCCGCTTCGCACGCCCCGACGCGAGCGACGAGCAGGTTCGCGAGACGGCGGCCGCGATCGGCGTCGACCGCGTCGCCGCCCGCTTCGACGAAGGGCTCGAGCACCTCGTGCGCGAGGGCGGCGCCGGCCTCTCCGCGGGCGAGCGTCAGCTGATCTCGATCGCCCGTGCGCTGCTGGCGGATCCGCGGATCCTGATCCTCGACGAAGCCACGTCGAACATCGATCGCCCGACCGAGCGCCTGATCGAACAGGCGCTCGACCGCTTGCTGCACGGGCGGACGTCGCTGATCATCGCGCACCGCCTGGCCACGGTCCGGCGTGCGGACGAGATCCTCGTGATCGAGCACGGACAGATCGCTCAGCGCGGCACCGAGCGTGAGCTACTCGCGGAGGAGGGCCCGTTCCGGCGGCTCGCGTACGAGTTGAAGCAAGGGGTCGACGCGTCGGCGCTGGGTCTGCCGGCGACGGCGCGCCGACGACCGGAGTAGCCATACGGTGAGAGGATGGAGTCGGAATCGCTGTACCCGGTACGTGCCAGGTATGTGCCAGGTACGGGGGACGCGGATTCGGCTTTGCCGAGCCGAACAACTCGTTCAGGCGGACAGGAACAGGCATGACCCTGTACCCGGTATGTACCCGGTACGCCTAGGCGCGCAGCTCAAGCCAGGCCATACCGCCGAGCGCGAGCACGTAGCGCCCTTCGGCCTGCACGAGGACGAGCAGCGTGTTGTCGCACGATGCGCAGCGCAGCACCAGCCCCGGCGCATCGACGAACGCCCGCGCCTCGGCGACGTGCGCCTCGGTGCCGCAAGCCGCGCAACGACCGCGCGCGGCCGTCACCTCGAGCGCGAACACCTCGCTCAGCGCGCCCGCGGCCACGTTTCCGTCCAGCATCTCTACCTCCCCGTCGGTCCGAAACGTTCCGTACGCACGCGCTCCGGCGCGTGGCCGAGCTCGACGAGCGTCGACGCCACCGCCTCGACGAATCCCGTCGGCCCACAAACATAGATGTGCGGATGCTCCCCCGGCCCGAATCCGGCATCACCGAGAAGCTCGGCGTCGACCCGGCCCGAGCGCAGGCCGTGCCGCTGCTCGCGCGTGAGCGTCAGCACGACCACGTCGCCGAACCCGTCGAGCTCCTTACGGTAGATCACGTCGTCGAACGTCCGCGCCGAATAGATCAGCCGCGCCGGCACCTCGCTCGGCCGGACACGCAGCATCGACATCAGCGGCACGACGCCCGAGCCGCCGGCCACGAGCAGCAGCGGACCGCCGACGGACGGCTCCCAGACGAAGTAGCCCCCGACCGGACCGCGCACCTCGAAGACGTCGCCCGGCCGCACTTCCTCGACAAGATACGGCGACACCTCTCCGTCCTCGAGGAGCTCGACGGTGAGCTCGAATTGCCCGGCCCGCGGAGCGGAACCGATCGAGTAGGAGCGCTCCGTTTGGTAGCCGTCCTCCGCCGTCAGCCGGACGTCGACGTGCTGTCCGGGCCGGTGAGGTCGCCAGCCGTCGACGTCGAGGACGAGCGTGCGCGTGTCCGGCGTCTCAGCGCGCGTCTCTGCGACGGACGCGTCGCGCCACGTCAGTCTCCCCAGTACCGCTGTTCCCGCCACGGGTCGCCGTAGTTGTGGTAGCCGTACCGCTCCCAGAAGCCCGGCTCGTCCTCGGCGCGCAGCGCGAGCCCGCGCACCCACTTCGCGCTCTTCCAGAAATAGAGATGGGGGACGAGCAGGCGCGCGGGACCGCCGTGCTCGGGCTCGAGCGGCTCACCGCCGTAGTTGAACGCGATCCAGGCCTTGCCGCCGGTGACGTCCTCGAGCGGCAGATTCGTCGTGTAGCCGCCGTCGCAGAACGCCAGCACGAATTCGGCCGACGAGTCGATGCCGTCGAGCAGCGTGTCGACAGAGACACCCTCCCAGGTCGTGTCGAGCTTCGTCCACTTCGTCACGCAATGAATGTCGCGCGTGACCTCCTCGCTCGGCAGGGCGCGGAACTCGTCCCACGTCCAGCGACGTTCCTCGTCGATCTCGCCGGTGATCGTGAAGGTCCACTGGTCGAGCGGCGTGTGCGGAGTCGGGCCCGCGGAGAGCACAGGGAAGTCGTCGGTGACGTACTGACCCGGAGGCACACGGTCGCCCTCCTGCCTGCGGGCCCGGCCCCGGAAGCCGCGCGAGACCGGCACTACGAGGCCGCCAGCCCCGCAGCGGTCAGCGGCAGGCCGTCGGTCGAGCCGATCTCGGCGAGCGAGCCGTCGTCGTGCACCCGCCAACCGTAAACGCGGCGGGCATCGGTGTCGATCGCGTACAGGAACTGCCCGTCCCCGGTCAGCGCTTCGTCGCGAATTCCCGGTGAGCCGAGGTTGGTCGAGGCGGCGACGGCGTCGAGCAGCTCGAGTGTCCCGTCGCGGCCGACGCGGTAGCTCGAGATCGTCCCGTCGCCGAAGTTCGTGACGTAGACGAAGCGGCCGTCCTTGGTCGCCGCGGCCCAGCAGACCTCGCTGCGCGTGCTCTTGACGACGCGGCTGACGGGCTGGACACCGGCGGCGTAGGACGAGACCGACGCCTCGCCGACGGCCGCACCGGCCGCCTCGGTCACGATCAGCGTTCCGCCGGGCGTGAAGTCGAAGCCGTACGGGGTCTTGCCGGCGGAGGCGTGTGCGACCGGGTCGCCGCCGGAGATCGGGAGCTCGACGATCGTGTCGGTCGCACGGTCGGTGACGAGCAGCGCGTCGCCTTCCGGAGTGAACCCGACCTGCGCCGGATCGGCGCCGTCGAGCGCGCGGGTGTCGCCGTTCGGCTCGAGACCGCGCGCCCCGAACGTGAAGCCGCTCACGTTGGGAGCGTCGCCCGTGTTGAGGACGTACACCGAGTCGCCCCGAACGGCGACGCTCTTCGGCGCGGAGCCGCCGGAAGGGGTGCGACCGGCAAGCGTCAACGCTTCGCCGCCGACGATGAAGATCGAAACGTCGTCACTGCCCGCGTTGGTGACGAGCAGGCGGTCGCCCGCGAGCACGACCGAGCCCTGCGACTTCAGGTGCGGGACGCCGTCGCCCCTGCCGCCCGTGGCGTAGCGGCCGAGCTCGGTCAGGGAGCCGTCGTCGCCGCGGCGAAAGGCCACGACCTCGTTGCTCGTCGCATCGTTGGTCTGTACGAAGACATGCATGGCGCTCCTCGAGTTGGTGGGTGACGTGGCTCAGTCCGCGAGGAACGCCTTGTGTTACATCGCGATCGCTCTTTGAGGTTCCATCCCACCATGCCGCGGAACGATCGTCTTCGACACCTCGACCTCGTGGAGGAGGACGTACTCGGCCTACGGGTGCTGCGCCCGCGCGAGGCGGAGGCGCTGATCTCCGAGGAGGCGTTCGCGCAGAACGAGTTCCTGCCCTACTGGGCCGAGCTCTGGCCGAGCGCGATCGAGCTCGCGGAGGCCCTGCCGGAGGTCGCCGGTCTGCGGCTCGTCGAGCTCGGCTGCGGGCTGGGGCTTCCCAGTCTCGTCGCGGCGAGAGCCGGCGCTTTCGTGCTGGCGACGGATTGGTCCGAGGAAGCGGTTGCCCTGCTCCGCGCCAACGCGGAACGGAACGGCATCGAGCTCGAGACGGAGCTCGTCGACTGGCGGCAGCCCGAGCCCCTCGTCGAGCGGGCGCCGTTCGATCTCGTTCTCGCAGCGGACGTGCTCTACGAGCGGCGCTATGTCGAGCTCCTGCTGGAGCTGCTGCCTCGACTCGGCGACGAGGTGCTCCTGGCCGACCCGGGGCGACCGTTCACGAAGGCGTTCATGGAACGCGCGGCGGAGAAGTGGGACGTGGCAACCGAGCGCGGGCGTGTGCTCAGGCTACGGCTCAGGTGAACAGCGTGAGCTCGGGCTCGCGCTCGCCGCGCAGCACTTCGAGATCGACCTCGACGCACCAGAAGCCGCGGGACGTTGCGAGCGTCGCAGCCTGGGGCTTGATCACCTGCGCGGCGAGGATGCCGCGGCAGCCCGCGCGGGCCGGGTCGCTGCGGATGAAGCCGAGGTACCGCGTCAGCTGCTCGACCGCCTCGATCGTCGCTACGCGCTTGATCTCCACCGCGACCCAGCCGTCGCCGGCGTCGCGGCACATCAGATCGACCGGGCCGACGTCGGTCGCCCACTCTCGCCGCACCAGCCGCAGACCTTCCTCGACCGCCTCCGGCCGTTCCGCGAGCAACTCCTGCAGGTGGGCCTCGACGCCGTCCTTCTCGAGCGCCGCCGCCTCGCCCATCTCGTGCGTCACGTCGCTGAGCACGTCGACGAGGCGAATCTCGAGCCGGTCCTCGGTCCTCCCCGCCCGCCTGCGCACGACGAGCGTGTCACCGTCCTCCTCGAGCACGGTCGGCGGAGTCATCCAGTTCAGCGGCTTGACCTTCTGACCCCCGCTGTCGTCCCAGACCATGAACGTGCCGTCGGCCTTGATGATCAGCAGACGCACAGCCTCCGGTAAGGACGTCGAGAGGCGGCCTGTGTACTGCACGGAGCAGCGAGCAACGACGAGACGCATGACGCGGGACCGTATCGGCCGATTCGGACGTGTCTATTGCGTAGGCTCCGCGAAGTGGGCCGGATCGAAGCGCGGCTGGAAGAACTGGGCCTTGTGCTCCCTGCGCCCATGAATCCGCCCGGCAACTTCAAGCTCGTCAAGGTGCACTCGGGGATCGGGTACATCGCGGGGCATACCGCGATGGACGGATCGACCGTGTTGGTCGAGGGCATCGTGGGTCGTGACCTGACCGTGGACGAGGGCTACGAAGCCGCCCGGCTGACCGGCCTCTCGATCCTCGCCTCCCTCAAGTACGAACTCGGCGATCTCGACCGCGTGACCGAGTGGCTACGAGCGGTCGGCTACGTTCAGACTGCGCCGGGATTCATCGGCAACGCGAAGGTCGTCAACGGCTTCAGCGACCTCATCCTCGAGCTATGGGGCGACGCCGGACGTCATGCGCGATCGGCGCCTGGGCAAGGCCCGTCTCCGCTCAATGTGCCGGTGATCGTCGACGGGATCGTGGCTGTCGCCGTCTGACTAGGCCAGGACGAACGCGGCGTCGTGCGACGAGCGGGCGACCCGCTCACGGTGGAGCAGCGCGCCACGGTCGTTGAGGACGCAGACCGTCCCCTGCTCGAGTGACGGCGTCAGCACCTTGCCCCACGCCTGCTGGACGTTGTACGAGCCGGCCGGCACACGGGTCGTCCGCAGCAGCCGGCCGTCGAGCCGGTGCACGCGCAACGTGCCGTCGTCGCCGCTCGTCACGAACGCGACACCGCGCGCGAAGGCCACATGTTGCGGCGGTGCGTCGGCGTGGAGCGTCGCGAGCCGCTCGCGCGTGCGCAGGTCGTAGATCGCCATCGCGTTCTGCGCCCCGGAGGTCACCCAGACGTGGCGCTCGTCGGGGGCGAAGCCGACGTCGTGCGCGAGGAACGGCGGCGCGATCCGTGCGACCAGCCGCGGCCGCGTTGGCCGCGAGACGTCGACGACGGCGACGCGCTCGGCCTTGGAGCCGAGGGAGACCCAGAGTGTGCGCCCGTCCCGCGAGAGCGAAACGTGGCGTGCGGGGCCGCCGAGCGGCGTACGGTGCAGGACGCGCTCGGCGATCACGTGGACGACGGCCACGTCACCGAGCTTGGAGTCCGTGACATAGGCGAGCCACCCGCTTGGATGCGCCGCGGTGTAACGCGGCTCGCCGAAGCCTCGAACGACGCCGCGCACCCGCCGGCCGTCGACGATGCTGACCGTGCCGCGCGTCGTGTGCGCGACGACGGCGAGGTGGCTTCCGATGCTTTCCACGCTGCGGGGCCCGCCGTCGGTGCCGATATGCCGCAGGACCCGGCCGCTGAGTGGATCGATGACGACGATCCGGGACTCGAGATCCGCCGTGACGAGGGCGTACGGCATGCCTTTCCCCCAGGCCTGGCCGCTGCGCACCGCGAGGGGTACTGCGGCCGCAGCAAGCAGGAATTCGTGCCGATTCACTTCTCCTTCTACGGGCGACGCCCGTCCTGAGGTCCCGATTCTGCGAGTCAGCGGACGCGCGGGCGGTTCACGAACGAGTTGTCGAGCGCAGCCCTCCGGCCGACGGCAAGCGCACCCGTCAGCACGGCCGCTTCGCCGAGGCTCGACACCTCGACGCGCGGCGCAGCCGGCAGCCACGCTGTGAGGTGGGCGCGCACGGGCTCGAGCAGCAGGTCGCCGTTCGCGCCCAGCCCGCCGCCGAGGACGACCAGCCCAACGTCGACGGCGACCGTGAACGGAACGGCGTGCAACGCGATCCGCCGAGCAACCTCGGCGACGACCTCCTTCGCCACGCCGTCTCCTGCACGCGCGGCAGCGAAGATGTCGCGCGAGTCGAACGGCGGTAAGAGCGAGGTCTCACGCTCCGCGGCGAGCCGTGCGGCGTAGCTCGAAACAGCACCGGCGCAGGGATCGACGTCTTCGCCGAAGCCCATGAACGCGTAGTCCACCTCGCCTGCCATGCCGTGATGCCCGCGGTGCAGCTCGCCGCCGACGACGAGGCCGGCGCCCATCCCGGTGCCGATCGAGAGGAATGCGAAGTCGTCGACGCCCCGCGCGACGCCCTGCCAGCGCTCGCCGACCGCAGCGAGGTTGACGTCGTTCTCGATCGTCACTCGAAGGTCGAGGCGGTCGGCGAGCGCGGGCGCGAAGCCGGTTCCTTCAAGCCCGGCGACGTTCGTGGCGAGCCGGATGCTGCGATCCGCGGGGTCTACGGCGCCCGGAACGCCGACGACGACGCCGTCGACGAGCTCGCGGGCGAGCCCCGACGAGTCGACGAGGACGTCGACAAGCCCGACGATCGCGTCCAGCGCCGTGTCCGCGTCGGCGCGTGGAAGCTCGACGTCCTGCCGTGCTCGCACGCGGCCGGAGAGGTCGCAGATCACTCCGCGCAGGAAGCGGGCGCCGAGGTCGAGGCCGAGCACCACGGCCGCCTCCGGGACGGGTTCGAAGAACACCGCGCCGTAGCTCGGTCCGTCGCCGCCCGGTGCCGCCTCGCGCACGAGCCCGGCCCCCAACAGCGTCTGGAGCGCGAGCGAGACGGTCGGCTTGGAGATGCCCGCCCGGCGCGAGATCTCGGCACGCGAGATCGGGGCGCCCGTCCGGATCGTCTCCAGCACCGTGCGCTCGTTCAGATCCTTCAGCAGCGGCGGGATGGCGGCCATCTGGTCAAGAACATTAACCCATTGAGCGGCCGACTTGGCAAGAGGTCTTGACCTCTGTGGCGGATCGGCGTACAGTCGCCAGAGTCTTGTTCGGAACCTTTACGAGTTCTGCAGGCGACGCGCCGACTGGACGACGGCGCGCCGCCGGAGGAGGGCCGGACATCGTCCACCCACTCAGCGGGAGGTCAAGATGAGACGCGTGGCGACGGCCGCCGGCCTGACGGCGGCCCTGGTGCTCGGCACCCTCGCCGTCGCCGGCTGGGCCCGCGGGCCCGAGCCCGCGACGAAGGCGAATGCGAAGGCGACCAGTCTCACGGTCTGGGTCGGCTGGAGCGCGAGAGAACTCCGGGAGTTCAAGAAGGTCGTCGGCGAGTACGACGCCAAGCAGCCGGAGCTGACGATCAAGGTCGTCGGCTCGATCAACGACAACAAGATCACGGCCGCAATTCGCTCCGGCAATGCGCCGGACGTCGTCAGCTCGTTCACGTCCGCAAACGTCGGCGTCTACTGCGGAACCGGTGCCTGGATCGACCTGGCTGCGTACCTGAAGAAGGACAAGATCGATCTGACGCAGTTCCCGAAGACGACGCTGTACTACACCCAGTACGGCGGCAAACGCTGTGCCCTGCCGCTGCTCGCGGACGCGTATGGGCTCTACTACAACAAGGATATGTTCCGGAAGGCGGGGATCAAGAAGCCGCCGCACACCATGTCGGAGCTGACGGCTGACGCGAAGAAGCTGACCCGGCGGAGCGGCAGCTCGCTGAAGGTCGTCGGCTACACCCCCTTCTGGGGCTTCTACTCCGGCAACTTCGCGGACATGACCAACTACGCGCCGCTGTTCAAGGCGCAGTACCTGAACAAGTCGGGCAAGTCCATCCTCTCGTCGCAGTTCGCCTGGTCGAAGCTGCTGCGGTGGCAGAAGAACCTGGTCGATTACTACGGGTACGACAAGCTCGTCCGCTTCCAGGCCGGCCTCGGCGACGAGTTCTCGGCTTCGCACGCGTTCGAGGTGGGAAAGCTCGCGATGATGATGGACGGTGAATGGCGCGTTGCGTTCATCGCGGCCGAGCATCCGGAGCTGAACTACGGCACGGCCCCGATGCCGGTCGACGACGCACATCCCGAGCTGTACGGTGCGGGATCGGTCAACGGGACGATCATCGGCATCCCGAAGGGCGGGAAGCACAGCGACGAGGCGTGGGCACTCGTCAAGTACCTCACGATGGACGACCACGCGCTGGCGATGTTCTCGAACGGGATCCGCAACGTGCCCTCCACGCGCACCTCCGCGAAGTCGCCCGACCTGAAGCCGGATCCGCGCTTCGCGACGTTCCTGAAGATCTTCAACAATCCGAACTCGGCGACGGCGCCGATCACCGCCGCCGGCAACGCGAACCTGTCGCTCGTCGGACGGTTCACCGTCAAGTGGCAGGCTGGAAAGGTGAACGACCTGCACGGGGGCCTGAAGAAGCTCGACAAGCAGGTCGACGCGCAGAACGAGCAGGCGAAGAAGGGCGGCGGCGTGCCGTGATCCCCGCCGCGATCGCCGACGCGACTGCCGCATCGCCGGCGATCGACCGCCGGCGAGCCAGGAGGAAGGCGGCCTGGCGCCGCCGGGGACTCGTCCTCCTCCTCATGTCCCCCTGGCTCGCCGGCTTCTCACTCTTCTTCGGCTACCCGATCGTGATGAGCGCCTACCTGTCGTTCAATCACTACGACCTGCTGTCATCTCCACGCTGGGTCGGCTGGGCGAACTATCACTACCTCCTGCACGACGACCCACTGGTGTGGCCGGCCGTTCGCAACACGATCTGGTTGATCGCGGTCGCCGTCCCGCTACAGGTTGTGTTCGCATTCGGCGTCGCGTTGATGCTCGCGCGGGCGAAGAGCGGCGTCGGCTTCTTCCGCACGATCTTCTACCTGCCCGCGCTCGTGCCGCCCGTTGCCGCCACGCTGGGATTCGTCTACCTGCTCAATCCTGCGACCGGGCCGGTGAACACGCTGCTGGGGAAGCTCGGGATCGAAGGCCCGCTGTGGTTCCAGTCGCCGGATTGGTCGAAGCCGTCACTCGTCCTGCTCGGGATGTGGGGCGTCGGCAACACGATGATCATCTTCCTGGCGGCGATCCTCGACGTCCCGCAGCACCTGTACGAGTCGGCGCAACTGGACGGTGCGAGCGCGCTTCAGCGCCTGCGCTGGGTGACGCTGCCGACGATCAGCCCGGTGATCCTCTTCTCGGTCGTGATCGGGGTGATCTATGGACTGCAGTACTTCACGCAGGCCTATGTGGCCGGGAACGTGGCCGCGGGGCAGGCGTCGCAGGCGGGGGATACCGTGAACAACCTCGGCTATCCGCAGGAGTCGACGCTCTTCTACCCGGTGCTCCTGTACCAGGAGGGCTTCACGTACTTCCACATGGGCTACGCGTCCGCGCTGACGATGCTGCTGCTCGGCGTCGCGTTCACGGCAACGCTCGTGATCGTCGTCAACTCGCGGCGCTGGGTGCACTACCAGGCGCCGGCGCGATGAGCACGGCGAGTGTCCCGATTGGCGCAACACTCGTCAGGCGCAGGCCTCCTGCTGCCGTGCGGCGGCGGCGCTTCCTGCTCGCGGTCGCGAATCACTCGTTCTTGATCGCCGCTGCGGCGATGTTCCTCGCACCGCTCGTCTTCATCGCGCTGACGGCGCTGATGACGAATCAGCAGGCACTGTCCACGGACCTGTGGCCTCACCCCTTCCGCTGGAGCAATTTCAAGGACGTCTTCACGCAGGCGCCCTTCTGGCGCTGGACGTTGAACACGATGATGTACTCCTGCCTCGCTACGCTCGGCGTGCTCCTCTCGAGCATCCCGGTCGCGTATGCGCTCGCCCGGCTGCGCTGGCGGGGGCGGAACGCGCTCTTCCTGGTGACGCTGATCGCGCTGATGCTCCCGCCGCAGGTTTCGGTCGTCCCGCTGTATGTGATGTGGTCGAAGCTGCACCTGGTCGGGACGCTCTGGCCGGTGATCATCCCGAACTGGCTCGGAGACGCGTTCTCGATCTTCCTGCTGCGCCAGTTCTTTCTGACGATCCCGGAGGAGTACTTGGACGCAGCACGCGTCGACGGCTGCGGCGAGCTGCGAATCCTGACGACGGTCGTGACCCGGCTGGCGAAGCCTGCGATCGCGGCGGTCGCGCTTTTCTCGTTCCTCTACACGTTCAACGACTTCTTCTTGCCGCTCCTCTACGTCGGTGAGAACCCGGCCCACTGGACGCTGCCGATCGGTCTGTCGGAGTTCCGCTCCCTGCACCAGGTGCAGTGGAACCTGACGATGGCGGCAACGCTGCTCGTGATGGCGCCGGTGATCATCCTCTTCTTCCTGGCACAGAAGGCCTTCGTCGAGGGCGTCACACTGACGGGGGTGAAGGGATGAACTCGTTCACGTTCCTGGGGGTCAGCCTTTCGCGGAGCGCCGCTCCGCGGCGCGGGAGCGAAGGGCGGCCAGGGGCGTGAAGGTGGCCGTGATCGGTGGGGGGTCGACGTACACTCCGGAGCTCGTCTCAGGGCTTTCTGGCCTCGCCGTCGACGAGCTGGTGCTGCAGGACATCGATCCCGAGCGGCTGGAGGTGGTCGGCGGGCTCGCGCAGCGCATGCTTCGCCGCGTCGAGTACGGCGGCGAGCTGTTGCTCACCGACGACCTTCAGCGCGCCTTGGACGGTGCCGATTTCGTGCTGGTGCAGATCCGCGTCGGCGGGCAAGCGGCGCGGCTCCAGGACGAGACGATCCCGCTCGCCTGCGGCTGCATCGGCCAGGAGACGACCGGCGCGGGCGGCTTCGCGAAGGCGATGCGCACGGTCCCTGTCGTCTTGGAGATCGCCAAGCAGGTACGCGCGCGAGCCGCCGACGGCGCGTGGATCGTCGACTTCACCAATCCGGTCGGGATCGTGACGCGCGCGCTCCTCGATGCAGGCCATCGCGCGGTCGGGCTCTGCAACGTCGCGATCGGCTTCCAGCGATCGATCGCAGCGAGGGCCGGCGTCGAGCCTGCGCGGATCGTCGTCGACCAGGTGGGGCTGAACCACCTGACGTGGATCCGCGCGGTGCTGCTCGACGGGCGGGACATCCTCCCCGAGTTGCTCGCGGACGACGTCGACGAGCTCGCCGATTCCGTGAGCCTTCCGCCGCGGCTGCTGCTGGAGCTGGGCGCGATCCCGTCGTACTACCTCCACTATTTCTATGCGCACGACGCGGTGCTGCGCGAGCAGCTGGACGGTGTGCCTCGCGCGGCGACCGTCGCCGAGATCGAGCGCGAGCTCCTGGAGATGTACCGCGACCCGACCCTCGCCGAGAAGCCGAAGCTGCTCGAGCGGCGCGGCGGTGCGTTCTACAGCGAGGCGGCGGTCGGACTCGTGCGCTCGCTGAGCTCTGGCGACGGCGCGATTCACGAGGTCGACGTCCGCAACGAGGGGACGCTGGGCGGGCTCGCGGACGACGACGTCGTCGAGCTGCCGGCGCGGATCGGGCGCGACGAGATCGTCCCGCTGGAACAGCGTCCGCTCGCACCCGAGTTGCTGGGCCTCGTGCAGCACGTCGCCGCCTACGAGCGCCTGACGGCGCAGGCCGCTGTCAGCAGCGACCCGGCCGAGGCGAAGAAGGCGTTGCTCACCCATCCGCTGATCGGCCAGTACGAGCTCACGGAAACGCTGCTCGAGCCGCTGCTCGGCGTGCGGGAGGCCGCGCCGTGAGCGAGCCCTTCGTGCTCGCCGTCGACGGCGGCAACTCGAAGACCGACCTCGCGCTCGTGCGCGTGGACGGCGAGCTGCTCGCGCTCGCCCGCGGCGACATGAGCTCGCCGCATCACCTCGGTCTCGAGGGCGCGCTCGCCGCGCTCGAAGGATTGCGCCAACGGGCACTCGGCGAGGCCGGCGTCGACGGGCGGGCCGCTGTCGCGCAGCTGCTGCTCGCCGGCGTCGACTTTCCCGCCGAGGAAGAGCGTGCACGAGCGGCGATTGCCGTGCGCGGCTGGGCCGATGAGACGCACGTTGGAAACGACACCTTCGCCGTCCTGCGCGCGGGAACGGAACGTGGCTGGGGTGTCGCGGTCGTCTGCGGTGCGGGCATCAACTGCGTCGGCGTCAGCCCGGACGGACGGCACGCGCGCTTCCCAGCGCTCGGCGCGATCACCGGCGACTGGGGCGGCGGGTACGACCTCGGCCTCGCGGCCGTCTCCGCGGCGGCCCGCAGCGAGGACGGTCGCGGCCCCCGCACGAGCCTCGAGCAAGCAGTTCCGGCGCACTTCGGCCTGCGTACGCCGCTCGAGCTGGCCGAGGCGATCCACGCCGGACGACTGCAGATGCGCCGGGTGATCGAGCTCGCGCCGCTCGTCTTCGCAGAAGCCGGGCAAGACTCCGTCGCGGCCGAGATCCTCGATCGCCTCGCGGCCGAGGTCGTCGCGCTCGTGCGCGCTGCGCTCACGCGGCTGGACCTGCGCGATCAGCCTGTCGAGATCCTGCTCGGCGGCGGTGTCCTCCGCTCCGCAGACGGACGCCTCGTCGACGCCATCGAGGCGGGACTGCGCGATGTCGCGCCGAGGGCGATCGTGCACCGCACGGAATCGCCGCCGATCGTCGGCGCAGCACTGCTCGCGCTCGATGCCGTCGGTGCCGATGCCGCTGCTCAGCAACGAGCTCGCGACGAACTCGGAGCCGCCGTCGGGCGCCTTGAAGAACGCTACGAACCCGTGGAGGCCGAGTGATGGCGGACGTTCGCTTCCAGCAGGCGACGAGGATCTATCCGGGAAACGACGTGCCCGCCGTCGATGCGCTCGATCTCCACGTCGCCGACGGCGAGTTCATGGTGCTCGTCGGTCCATCGGGCTCGGGCAAGACGACCGCACTGCGCATGCTCGCCGGGCTGGAGGAGGTCGATGCCGGCGCGGTGTTCATCGGCGGCCGCGAGGTGACCGACGTCCCGCCGAAGCAGCGCGACGTTTCGATGGTCTTCCAGAACTATGCGCTCTATCCGTATCTGACCGTCGCCGCCAACATCGGCTTCCCGCTCCGGATCGCCGGCGTGCGCAAGAGCGTGCGCGAGCAGCGCGTCCGCGAGATCGCGAAGCTGCTCGGCCTCGAGGAATACCTGGAGCGGAAGCCGGCCCAGCTGTCGGGCGGGCAGCGCCAGCGCGTCGCCATGGGCCGCGCGATCGTTCGAGTGCCGAGCGTCTTCTTGATGGACGAGCCGTTGTCCAACCTGGACGCGAAACTCCGCGTCCAGATGCGCGCCGACATCGCGACGCTCCAGTCGGACTTCGGCGTGACGACCGTCTACGTCACACACGACCAGGCGGAGGCGATGACGCTGGGCCATCGCGTCGCCGTTCTCAAGGACGGGCGGCTACAGCAGTGCGCGGAGCCGCGAAAGCTCTACGAGCATCCCGCGAACGTGTTCGTCGCAGGCTTCGTCGGTTCGCCGGCGATGAACTTGCTGACGGTGCCTCTCGGCTCGAACGGATCCGTGTCCGTCGGCGGCGTGCACGTCCCGCTGCCGCGAGGGGCAGGGGCGAACGGCCGTTCGGCAGTGGTGCTCGGCTTCCGTCCCGAGGCGCTCGAGCTGGGAACCGAAGGCGTCGCGGCGCAGGTCGAGGTCGTCGAGGAGCTCGGTGCCGATGCCTTCGTCTTCTGCACCGCCGACGTGGGAGCGCGCTCGACCAAGCTCGTCGCACGCGTCGAAGCTCGGCGCCGTCCGGCGCGCGGCGAGCGTGTCGTCCTCCATCCCGTCGCCGCCGAGGCGCACGTGTTCGACGCCGAGACCGGCGAGCGCCTGGGCGCCGGATGAAGGGCGCGCTTTTCCGCGCCGAGATCCGCGAACAGCCGAGGGCGCTGGAGCGCCTGCTCGAGCGCAGCGGCGACTTCGCGCGCGTGGCCGACGCGATCGCGGCACGTGCACCGGAGACGATCCGGCTCGTCGGGCACGGCTCATCGGACAACGCCGCGTCCTTCGGCGTCTACGCATTCGGGCTGCTGCCGGGCTGGACCGCGTTTCGCGACTCGATCTCGCTCGCGACCTACTACGACGCGCAGGTCGATGTGTCGCGCTCGATCGTCCTCGCGCTCTCGCAGTCCGGGCGCACGCCGGACGTTCTCGACTACGTCGAGCGTGCCCGGAAGCGCGGGGCGTTCACCGTCGCGGTCACCAACGAGCCCGACTCGGAGCTCGGACGCGCGGCGGACGCGGTTCTGCCGCTCGAAGCGGGACCCGAGCGGTCCGTTGCCGCGACCAAGACGTACACGAACCAGCTCGCGGCGCTCGCGCTCCTCGCCGGCGCGACCACGGGACGCGGCGACGAGCTCCGCCGAGCGCTGGCGCAGACGGCCGCGATGCTCGACGAGGCGATCGCTGCGCTCGAGTCCACTGTCCCCGCCATCGCCGTGCCGTTTGCCTTTGTCGGCCGGATGTTCGTGATCGGCCGCGGGCTCGAGTTCGCAACCGCGCGCGAGGTGGCGCTGAAGCTGACTGAGACGTGCCGCGTAGCCGCCGAGCCGCTCACCGCCACGGATCTCGCGCACGGGCCGATCGCGGCGCTCGATCCGCTGTTCCCCGTGTGGACGATCGCCTCTGTCGACGCAAGCCTCCCGGCTGCGCTGGACGCGGCGACCCGCGCGCGGGAAGCAGGCGCGACGATCCTGGCGAGCGGCAGCGCCGCGGCGCAGATCGAGGGCGCCGCGTACGTGCTGCCCGTGCAGCAGGCGCCGAACAAGGTGCTGGCGCCGATCCTCTCCGTGCTGCCGGGCCAGCTGTTCGCAGCCGCGCTCGCGGATGCGAAAGGCCTCGATCCCGACAGCCCGCATGGGCTGAGCAAGGTGACGCTGGCGCGTTAGCCCAATAGCAAGGAGGCCGCCCGTAACGGGCGGCCTCCTCGGTTGTCGCGCTGTGTCCGCTTTGCGCTAGAAGCTGAAGCGGGTGAGATGGCGCAGCAGCCCCAGCTTGGTGAGGCGGGGCTTCTTGTAGCTCTTCAAGCTCGAACTCCTTTCAGTCGGAGATGACGATGTCCGCCGTGGCGCCCTGCTTGCCGCCGTATCCGGTGATGACGATGGTGTTCGTGTTGCCGGCCTTCATCGCCGACGCCACGTCGAAGCTCCGCACCTCTCCAGCTGCCAGCGCGGTCTCCTTGAAGGTCACGCCGTTGACGACGATCTTGACCTTCTTCATGCCCGGATCGCCGTTCATGATCGTGACCCTGCTTTCGGCCTGAGGCAGCCCCGAGAACGTCTGGCTTGCCGGCTGATCGTCACCGATCGACCGGATCACCGAAGTCAGGACCGGGTCGCAGATCGTCCTGTTGCCTGCGACATCGGTCACCGTCAACTCGAAGGTCGAGCTCAGGCTTTGGTTGATCTTCGTCGAGCGCACCACGACCGGGCTCGTCGTGCCCGGAGCGAACGGCGGCACCACCGTCGTCGCGTTGACGCTCTTCGTGACCAGGATCGTGGCCAAGCCGCTGCCCTGATCACGCACCGTCGCCTCGGCGTACTTCTTGCCACTGCTGTCGGTTCCCACTGCCGTCAACGTGCACGACGGCTTCGTCGTGTCCGCAGCGGTCACCGTCTCCGTCTCAGCACCGCAACCGCTCGCGGAGGCTGCGTTCGACGGATCACCGCTGTACGAAGCGACCCAGTAGTACGTGCCCGCCGCGGTCAGCGTCACCGGGTCCGAGTCCGGGACCGACCCGTTCGTGACCGGCTTCGTGCCGCCGTTTCCTGCGACGGTCGTGCAGGTGTTGTTCGAATACACGGTGTAGGTGACCGTGCCGCCCGCGCTCGAGGCATTCGTGCCCGAGAGCGTCGCCGAATCGTTTACAGCCGTACCCGAAGGTACCGTGATCGCCGCACCCGACTTGCCGCCACCCGACAAGGATGTCGTCAGTGACGTCGCCGTACTGACGGCCGTCACCGTCTCCGTCTCAGCACCGCAACCACTCGCGGACGCTGCATTCGACGGATCACCGCTGTAGGAAGCGACCCAGTAGTACGTGCCCGGCGTCGTCAACGTCACCGGATCCGAGTTCGGCACCGTGCCGTTCGCCACCGTCTTCGTGCCGCCGTTTCCTGCGACGGTCGTGCAGGTGTTGTTCGAATACACGGTGTAGGTGACCGTGCCGCCCGCGCTCGAGGCATTCGTGCCCGAGAGCGTCGCCGAGTCGTTTACAGCCGTACCCGAAGGCACCGTGATCGACGCACCCGACTGGCCGCCGCCCGCCAAGGACGTCGTCACGGACGTCGCCGCCGGCGCGAGCACCGTGATCGGTGCAGTGTCGCCGGTCGGAGCGACCGTGACCGCACCCGCGTCTCCGCCCGCGTTGTTGTAGTACGTCCCGGGGGTGCTCGAAGCCGTGACGAGGAAGTGCAGCGTGACGTCCCCGCCTGGGACAACGCCGAACGAGCCGCTCCAAGTCAGCGTCTGACTCGAGATCGACGGGTTCGCCGTCGTCGCGCCGGTGGTGGAGTTGGCCACGTAGCTGAACCCGGCGGGCAGCGTGTCCGTAATCGAGTTCACGGTCACGCCTGTCGCGTTCGGGTTGTGGATCGTGATCGTGTACCCGTCTGGCCCGCCCGGTGACGTCGAGGCCGAGTCGGCGGTCTTCGTCGTCGTGAGCGGTGCGAAGCCGAGCGGCGAGAACGTCGTCAGGTGCGACACCGTGACGGCGCCGCCTGCCGGGACGCTGACGTCCCAGCTGAGAGCGATCCCGTTGTCCTCGTAGATCGCGCACTCGCACGTGTTCGGCATCTGCGTCTTGGAGCCGATCTGCGACCAGATCGTGTTGTAGAACGCCTCCATGTAGCTGCTTCCCGCGGTCAGCGGGAAGAGCTGCTCGATCCGGCTGGTCGGCGTAGCGTCAGCCGTGCAGGTAATCGCACTGCCGTCCACGCGGCCGAAGCCGTAGTCCGAGTTCTGCAGATAGCAGTCACCGGCCGCATAGAGTCGCACCGACTTCGGCCCACCGGTGTTCGAGATCTGCACGTCCGTCCTGTACGACTCTTGACCGACGACGTAGGAATCGGTCTGCGTGATGTGCAGCCCGCTCAGCCCGAGGTCGACGACCGTGACGATCTTGTATGGGTCAGCGCTCGTCCCCGAACCTGTCGGCCCCACCTGGCTCACCGGCGTGAAATGAGCAGAGGGTCCGCTCGCGGCGCCGCCCGCCGGGATGAATGCCGGTGTGTAGCCGACGTTCGCAGTGAGGTCGACCGCACCCGTGATGCACGCCGTGTCGCCGTACCACTCGCCGGCGAAATCGCCCGTGTGGTTCACAGCGCAGTTCAGATCCGTCGAAATGGTGATGTTCGTCAGCGGTCCGGTGGAGGCGATCGTGGCCGAGAACGCGTTCGACGTCAGAATCAACGCCGCAATCGCGATCAGACACGTCGTACCGGCGAGCCGTAGTCGCGCGAATTGCTTGCCACCCATTTTTGCCCTCTCTCTCCCCCTCGATGGAAACTGCGGCAGGGAGTCCCGGTCTCGAGCGCGGTTCGCAGCACAGGCGCTTCAGGCGCGGCGTCGCGGTCCGGAACAGGACCGCGAGGGCCTGCTTCGCTCGTGTTGCCCCTCTTCTCCCGGCTTTCGACTTGTCCCGGCACCTTGTCGCACTCACGCGCGCGCTTCAACTAGCCATGTGGCGAGCAAAGCCCGAGGCGGAAGAGCCGCTAGTCCTTGTATGGGTCGAACACGTCGCGAGCGGCCATCGCGACACCCAGCGGCCGCAGCGTATGCGTCACACGGATCGAGCCTGCATGCGCGGCGAGCACGTCGGGCAGGCGCTTGTACACCTCCGGCGCCTCGTCCGCGCCGCCCCCGACGAGCACAATCCCCTGCCGGCGCAGGCGCGCCTGCACTGCGGGCCAGTCGACCACGCCGGGCTTCACCTGCTCCTCGACCCACACCTTGCGGAGCTTCGTGGCGTGCTCCGGGCATGCGCCCGGACTCTCCGCAACGTAGGCACAGTCGCGGTGCGCGCACGCCCAGCGCTTGCGCCGTCGCACGCGACCCGCTGCCCGCGTACGGCTCATCACGCGGCCGGCACCGTGCACCGTCGAGAGGAGCGCCTCTTCGTTCTCCGCCGATGCGACGCCCTCGAGGATCACGGACTCGTCGCCCATCGATCCACCGACGAACCCCTCCTGGCCGGGGCGGGCCGGCGTGCAGCCCTTCCGGATCACCCAGTAGGTGCGGCCGAAGTGCTCCTCCCGCCAGGCGAAGTTGTGGTGGTTGTGCACCTCGTGCACGGCCTGGGCGCCCAGGATCTCGAGCACCTTGGCGACCACGATGTCGCGACCGGCGTACGCATAGTCGCCCGCGAGCTCCATCGCCGCGATGTACGCCTGACCGAGCTCGGAGTCGACCGCGAACAGCACCGGCGGCGAGTCCATCTCGCTCTCGACCGCGCGGTCGCCGAAAGCCTTGCCCTCCGCGAGCGCCAGGAAGCCCGACGCCGTCTTGTGGCCGAAGCCGCGCGAGCCGAAGTGCACGCCGACCCAGATGTGACCGTCCTCGTCCTCCATCAGGTTGACGTAGTGGTTGCCGGAGCCGACGGTGCCGAGCTGCGACTCGGCGATCTGCGCCAGCTTGCGCTGCGGCGCGAAGTCGGCGCGGCGGATCTTGTCCAGCACCTCGTGGTCCGAGCGCTCCTGCGCCGGCACGCCCATGCCGAACGAGATGCGACGCGTGATCTCCTGCATGACGTGCTCGACGCCACCCAGCGCGTCGAGGTCCGTCCGAGTCAGGTCGGTTCGGGCCGCCTTGTTGCCGCACCCGATATCGAAGCCCACGCCCGAAGGGGACACGTACCCTTCGTACGCAATACCGCCGCCGATCGGCTGGCTGTAACCCGGGTGGTGGTCCGCGCAGAGGACACCGAGCTCGGCGTCGCCGGCCGCCATGCAGCGCTCGAGCTGCTCGAGGCTACGCTCGTCGACCGGGCCGAAGGTCTTGATCGTGCTCACTGTTCGTTCCTTTCCCGCCGCGGATGGAAAGACACCGGCGGGATCGAGCGAGGACTACCGGCTCATTTGCCAGTCAAAGGCACCGGCGACGTTCGAGTAGTCGTCTGTCCAGGCACGGTCGCCCGTGCGTGCAAAGCGATGCCAGCGGGGATCAGCGAGCAAAGGCGAGATGTCGTCGGCGTGCCGGGCGAGGACGACCCAATGGGAGGCGATCTTCCCAGCTTCCTTCTGCGCTGCCGTCACGTGGGTGTCGTCCTGGGCGACGCCGGCGAAGCCGAGGTCGCGCGCAGCTGCCGCGAACACCGGCTCGAGCTCGAGGAAGTGGTTCGAGATGTGGAACGCGAGGGCGCCGCGCGGGCGCACCTTACGCATCTCCAGTGCGATCGCTTCGCGAGTGATCAGGTGGACCGGGATGGAATCGGAGCTGAAGGCATCGAGGGTGAGCAGGTCGTACGACTCGTCCGGAATCCGGTCGAGCTCGAGTCGTCCGTCGCCGACGATGACGCTCGCCGTCGCCTTCGTGTCACGAAGGAACGTGAACCACTGAGGGTTTTGGGCGATTGCGACGTCGGCCGGGTCGATCTCGATGAAGGTCAAGTGCTGACCGCTGCGCCCATACGCGGCGAGCGTGCCAACACCGAGCCCGACGACTCCGACGTCGCGGAAGGGCCGGCGACGTTGGAGCTTGTCGAAAACCTGACCGATCGGTCCGCTGCGCGTGTAGTAGCCCAGCGGCTCGTCGCGGCGGCGATCGAACCACTGCAGGCCGTGAACGGTCGTCCCGCTGTTGAGGACGTGCAGATGATCGGCGCCTTCCCGGACGATGAGCTGCCCGTAGAAGTCTCGCTCGACGTAGAGGCCGCCCCTGGCCGACATCAGGACGAGCAGCAAGCCGAGCGCGAAGGCGAAGCGAATCGGCTTCGCGTAGAAGAGCAACGAGCCGACCACGGCGGTTGCGAGGACGGCTTTCGTGGGCGCGCCGATCGTGAAGCCGAACAGTACGACGGTGAGCATCGGGGCCGTCCCGATTGCGACGTCGCGCAGGATCTGGAATGGCCGTGCCTTCGCGGAGCGTCGTGCTCCTTCACGAAGTACGAGAGCGACTCCGATCACGAGCGGGTATTCGATCAGCGACGAGAACAGCTTCGGCGCCAGAAACGCATTGAAGCTACTGCCGAGAACGCCGCCGAGGGCCAAGAGGAAGTAGAACTCCGTGAGCCGTTCCGTCGGAGGCCGCTCGCCGGCGAGCCTGCCGTGCGCGAGCATCGCGGCGAAGAAGAGCAGTGCCGGCGGAACGATGAGGGTCAGCCAGAGCGGCACGGAGATCATCCAAGGCTCGGCCAGCGCTGCAGCGACGACGACGAACGGTAGGACGCGACCGGCGGCGCGTGTACTCACTGGCGGCCGAGCGGAGAACGCGAAGATGAAGGTGAGCAAGTACACCGCAAGCGGAACGACCCAAAGCAGCGGGATCGGCGCGATATCGGTCGTCATGTGCGTGGTCGAACCAACGAGCAGGCTTGACGGAATGAATGCGAGGACGACCCAGCGGGCGCGTTGCCTCCACGTCAGCGGCGCCGCCGTCGCGACAATCCGGCCCGCCTGATCCGCGCGCGCCCGTCGCGCAATCACGGCACAGAGCATGCACAGCGCGACGAAGGCGACGTACAGGACGGCCCACAAGTGCGTCTGCTCCGACAGCGTCAGGCGCGGCTGAATCAACAATGGATAGACGAGCAGTCCGAGCAGGCTGCCCGCGTTGCCAGCGGCGTACAAGAAGTACGGATCGCCCGCCGAATCGTGGCGTGTCTCCGAGAACCAACGCTGGAGTGTCGGACTTGGCCGTAGTGACTGCAAAGAACGGCGCGCCCACACAGACGAGCAGCACGACCAGAAGCCATGCGGCGGGAGCGCCGTGGCCGACCGGAGACGCGTTCGCAGGCAACGCGATCGGCAGGGCGAGCAGCGGGGCCAGCAGCACGCCGCCATGCACCACCGGTTGGTGCCGTCCGAGCAGTCGCGTCGAGAGATGGGCGTAGCCGTAACCAACGAGCAAGACCGCCTGAAAGAAGACGAGGGCGGTGATCCAGACCGAGCTCGCGCCACCGAAGACGGGCAGGACGAGTTGCGCCGTCATCGGCTCCACGAGGAAGACCAGCGTCGACCCGGCGAAGGCCGCGGCGACGAACAGCCCGACCAACAGCCCAGCCGCGCTGCGCGGCAAAGTCGTGACCGGTGCGGCTACGGCCATGCGAACTGGATCGGCAGGCTCGATCCGAGCCTTGAGGCCCGGCCCTCCTCATCGCCCCAAACGCGCGGGCGCGCGAAGCGCGCTTCGGCAAGATCTAGCGATGGGGATCAGGCTTGGACGCGAGACGCACGATCGCACACGTTGGCTCGCACCCCCGCGGTTGCGCACGGTCGCGGACGAAGGCGAACGACATGCGAGCTGGCTCGAGCTGTTCTTCGATGTGGTCTTCGTCGTAGCGGTCACCGAGCTCTCCGAGCAACTCGTAGTCGACCACTCAGCCGCGGGCTTCCTCCGATTCGCGGCTCTGTTCATCCCGGTCTATGTTGCCTGGCAAGGCTACATGGCCTACGCAACACGTTTCGACACGGACGATCTGCTCTTCCGTGTCGCCTACTTCGCGGCGATGCTGGCGATCGCCGCGATGGCCGTGCTGATCGACGACGTTGCTGCGGGAGTACACACCGCGGAGTTCGCCATCGCCTACGTGGTGTTGAGGTCGTTCATGCTGGCGCTGTACGCACGCGCGTGGTTTGCAGTGCCGGAGGCCCGGCCGCTGATCCGGTTCTACGGAACCGGCTACGGCCTGGGGGTCGCAATCTGGCTTGCTTCACTCGCCTTCGAAACGCCGTACAGATACGTCTTGTGGGGAATCGCGCAGGTCCTCGAGCTGAGCCTGCCCCCACTCTCGACCCGGCTGCATCAACGCATCCCGACGAGCGCCAGTCATCTCCCCGAGCGCTGGGCGCTGTTCACGTTGATCGTGCTCGGCGAATCGGTCGTGGCTGTTGCGATCGCGACCGGCGACGCGAACTGGCACTTCGAGTCGGCGACCGCCGCCGTCCTCGGCTTCGCGGCCGTCGCGGGCATCTGGTGGCTGTACTTCGACCGGCAGGCAAGCGTCCTCCGAGGCTCGACGATGTCGGTCGTCGTCTACTCCTACGCGCACATTCCGCTCCTGATCGGGCTCGCCGCGATGAGCGCCGGGCTGCGCCTGCTGATCGAGCGAGCCGGAGACGATCACCTCGGAACGGGCGCGAGCGCGGCGCTGCTCGGCGGCGCAGCGCTCTATCTCGTGTCGCTCGTGGGCACGCGCACCGTCACGGTTGCCGGATCGCACCGGCGCGGCGTGTCGGTGAAGCTCGGCGCCTCGGCGGTCATCCTCGGCCTTCTTGCCTTCGAGAGTGCTCTCCCGCCCGTGGCGATCGCCGCGGGACTCGCCGGTGTGCTCATTGCAGTGGTGTTCGCGGAGCGAACGCTGATCGAGCCGGGCTCGCCGGCTTGATTCGCACACCTTGACTGCCTCGGCCGCGCCGGGATCCCCGCCGACGAGCAACGAGCGAGGTTTGACAGCGGTCTTTCGACGGCGCTAGCGTGCGAGTCTGGAAGCCACATAGCGCGAGAGCAGGAGCTGGAGTGATGTCCCCCTTGTTCCTGCTGCGGCTCTGTCCCGGCCAGGTACTTGCCGGTCCCCCATCCCGACCCCCGTCGTGACGTCGCCGTACGTCCTGCGCCGGCGAGCGTCCCGTCCAGCCGGCGAGCGTGCGCAAGTGCAGCTGCTCGACGGGTTCGAGCTCACATTCGGCGCCGAGTCGATCTCGCTCCCGCTTCAGGGCCAGCGGCTGCTCGCCCTCCTGGCGATCCAAGATCGTCCGCTGTTCCGCGCTTCCGTTGCCGGCACCCTCTGGCTGGATACCACCGACGAGCGCGCAAACGCCAATCTCCGGTCGGCTCTCTGGCGCCTGAACTCTCGGGGCCGCCGTCTCGTCGAGACGAACGATCATCACATGCGGCTGGCGCAGGAGGTCGACGTCGACCTCCGCGCGGCCGTCGTGGTCGCCCTGCGGCTGATGGAAGGCTCGGCCGGAGCAGACGAGCTGCCGCACGCTCAGTCCGTCCTCGCCGCCGATGTGCTCCCGGACTGGTACGACGACTGGGTCCTGGTGGAGCGAGAGCGATTTCGACAGCTCAGGCTCCACGCGCTCGAGTTCCTCTGCGAGCGGCTTGCTGCGGCGGGAGACCTCGGAGGAGCGCTCCGCGCCGGTCTGGCCGCGGTCGCTGCGGATCCCGTGCGCGAAAGCGCCCACCGGGCCCTGATCAGAGTGCACCTCGCCGAGGGGAACCATGGCGAGGCGGTACGGCAGTACCACATCTTCAGACAGTTCTTGCACGAGCGGTTGGGGCTCGAACCGTCCACGCACATCGAGGATCTTGTTCCGGGCCTCGACCGCGGGAAGCGATGATGGAATCCCGCTTCGGAACCCGATTCGCCCTTGCCGCGCTCGCCACCTGGCGCGTCACGCATCTGCTCGCGAGCGAGGACGGCCCCGGCGGCGCGGTCGTCGCGCTCCGCGCCCGCGCCGGTTCCGGCCCGCTCGGGGAGCTGATGGACTGCTTTTACTGCCTCAGCTTTTGGGTCGCGGTCCCGTTCGGGCTCGCCCTCTCGCGTCGGCGCAGCGAAACGCCGGTCACCTGCCTGGCTCTCTCGGGCGCCGCGTGCCTGCTCGAGCGTCTCGTGCCTGAGCCACAGGTCGAGAGGACGGGCCTCGCTGAGGAAGTCGACGGCGCGGTGACGGTCCGGTGACGAAAGGATGCGAAGGTGGTGCTCGTGGGTTGCTGTGGACAGCGCAGGGCGGCGTTCCGACGTGGAGCCGTGAGCCCGCGCACCCGAACCCCTGCTCCTCCTGAGACGACGACGACCTACACCACCGCACTCCGGCTCCGTCTCGTCCGCCCGGCAAGTGCAAGTTTCCGCGGTGCCGGGACCGGATCCACGTACTCGTTCACAGCCTCCGAGCCGGTCCAGCCGATTCACCAAGCGGACGTGGATTCGCTGCTTCGCACGGGTCTCTTCCAGGTCGTGACCTGAACGCCGGAGGTGACGGCCCGGTGACGCGTACGTGACGCCGTCGCTGTAGACCGCACCAAAGCGTCTGCGCCGACGGAAGGAGACGAGATGGCATCGGACCCGGTCCTGCTCACGGGCAAGCTCCCGAAGCTGAAGGCACAAGAGGCCGAACGGGTCTCCGTGTACCTCGCCCGCGGCGACGAAATCGTCGGCGAGTACCCCCTCGACGAGAAGGGGAACGTGCGGATCGCCGTTGACCGGGCCGAGTCCGCGCGCGTCCAGAACCTTGCACTGGTCGTCGGTCCGAGCGGAATACCCAACAACCTCGGCGGCGTCCCCGAGCTGCAGCGCGTACCGATCGATCCCGGACATCTCGAGAAGGCGGAGGCCGAGCTTCGGCTTCCGCTGGAGAAGATCAAGCTCGATCCGGAGATCCTCGAGCGGTGGTGGGGCTGGTGCCAGTGGTACTGCGTCAGCGGTCGGGTCATCGGGCCTGACGGCTGCCCCGTGCCGTTCGCCGAGGTGACCGTCAACACGGTCTCCTTCTTCTTGTCGAAGACCCCGCGGACGACGGTCACCGCCGATCAGAACGGCAACTTCACGGCGTGCTTCAACTGGTGCCAGTGGCCATTCTGGTGCTGGCCGTGCTGGCCCTTCTGGTGGTGGTGTTGGCCGTGGTGGTGGGAGTGGGACATCCTGCACGTCATCGAGCGGATCGAGCAGGCACTACCGCACGTGCCCGTCGGTCCGGGTCCGGTCGAGAATCCACGGCTCGCGCTCAGCCGGCCCGACCAGAAGATGATGGCGCGCGGCGAGGCGTTCAGCTTCGCCCGCAAGGCGGAAGAGCGGTTCGAGCCCGACGAGGCGCGGACGAGTCTGATCACCCGGAAGCTCGCCAACCCAGCGATCCGCCGGCTCTTCCCGTGGTGGTGGTGGTGCTGCGACGACCCGAACATCTGCTTCACCGTGACGCAGGGCGGCAACACGATCCTCGACGAGAACCCGGCCACTGATACGCGCTGGTGCTTCGGGCCCAATCAGAGCGTCACCCTGGTCGGGAGCGGCCAGGTCGTCACGGCGTGTGACCCGCCGCCCCCGCCGCTTCAGGGCTTCCTGTGGACTCGCGTCGGCGACACACTCGTAGCGGACATCCACGACGGCTACGCGGACGGCAACACGGGCCACCCTGCCAGCGACATGGCCTTCTGGAACGGCCTGAACATCTACGGAGAGTTCGCCCCCGGCACGGTCGGCTACTACCAGGTCGACGCCGGACAGTGGACAGGCAATCCGGCGCGCGGCGGGAGTCCGCCGGTCTCGAGCACGCCCATCACAGCCGACCTCTACAACACCGTCGTGATCTGGCACACGGCCTCGAGCACCGTGACGTTCCACCAGGTGAAGATGGGGCCGTTCTCGAACGGCGGGCTCACGGGACTCTATGCCACTCAGGACCAACGCATATCTGCACCGGCGCCGTGGCCGCCCTTCCCGCCGCACGCCGCCGGCGACATCATCGTGTGGGCGTACAACGGCCTGAAGGTCTCGACCGACGCGTCGAGCTTGATCGGCGGGGCAACGAACGGTGGGGTCACGCTCTCGGTGACAGGCTATGACGCAGCTTTCTCGCCGGTGGCGTTGACGCCGAATCCGGACGACCACTTGACGCTCGAGATCGACAACTCGAGCGCCATCACGATCGGGCACATCAACGGGCTCACGGTCCACGACAACAACAACATGGTGGTCACCTCGACCGGTACCGGGAACTGCCCTGCCTACGAGATTCACCCGGGCGGCTACGTCGTTCTGAACATCACGGTCAAGGACGACAACGAGCACATCGCGCACTACTTGATCTCGCCCGAGTTCGGCCATGCGACGATCGGAACGACGACTCCGGGCGAACGGGACTACCAACCGCCCGCGATGTTCCCGGGGGCACCGTACAAAGCGCCAAATACTGCACTGAAGTCCTTCGGCGGCGGCACCGAGGACATCTACTTCTATCCCACCGAGAGCTGCTGCTACGACTTCCGCCTGTACGTCGCGAAACGCGTGACGAACGGCTCGGGCTCTCCCGGTGAGTACACCGCGGACTTCTGGACGGTGCTGATCAAGCTGATCTAGGCCAATCGCTCGTCGACGAAGGAGAGGTTCATGGCAGCCGCAGAACACCAGCAGCAAGCCGCGCTTCAGTGGCCGTTCTTCTTCCGTTACGTCTACGCGGCGAAGTTCCTCTGCGGTGAACTCAAGCCAATGGACGTCGAAGGCCCGGTCACGCCGGGAAGGTACGCGACCGCGATCAATGTCCACAACCCGCATGGGCATCCGGTCGCAATTCGCAAGAAGGCAATTCTCCTGTACAACGCCGAGCATCCGGAGCAGGCCGTCGAGCGGCCGATCCCGCCCGTTCACGGGGAGCGCACGGTGATCAAGGAACTCGGGCCTGACTGGGGGCTGGAGATCGACTGCCGAGACATCCGCGAGCTGTTGCTCAAGGACGCCTCCGGCCAGACCGGGCCGCCCGCGCCCGTTTTCATCAAGGGCTGGGTTGTCGTCGAGACGCTCGCGGACACGTCGATCGACGTTGTCGCGGTCTACACGGCCGGGCCACTCGAGGCAGCCGGTGCGGCGCGGACCAGCCCGTCGATCGAGACGGAGAGGATCCCGGGGACGCGAACGTTTCTACCCGGCTTTTAGCGCGAGGTGCTTTGGTCGGGGACGGTAGGCGACATCCTCTTCGTCGCTGCCAGCGGCTACCACCACCTCACCGATCTCCGCGGCCGATCAGGGCAGCGTCGTGAGCACGAACGCGGCGTGCAGCGGGATCGCCAGGTGCGCGATGCCTGCGCCGTCCACCTGCACCGCGCCGCCGTCGACGATCGAGCCGTCGCCTGTGTCGTTCCAAACCAGGAGGTGGGCGGACGAAAGCGGCGGCAAGCCGCCGACCGCGTAGGGCGCGACCGTCGGCGAGATCCCGTTCGACGACGCGCCCGCCGCGTCGAGGCCGAGTACCGTCCAGCCGCCGCCCGGACCGGCGAATGCCGTCAGCACCTTCGTTCCTACCGCTCCCTGCACGGCGACCACGCGCCAGCCGGGCAGGACGCTCCGGGTGAGGAATCGCGTCGACCAGTACACGGGGTTCCGCGACCACGCTTCGTCCGGGCCGTTGATCATGTAGAACGCCTGCGTACCGTTGTCGTACTTCGAGTAGTACGAGTCCCATTTCACGGTGCCGCGGAAGCCGAGCTTCGTCGCGAGGACGTCGAACCAGAGGTGCTGGAAGGCGTTGACGTTCGTCTTGCGCATCGGCGTTCCGTCGCTGAACACCCCCGGCGCAGTCACTGTCGCGCCGGCCCAGACGCGCTGCCCGCGCACGCCGTATTCCGTCACATAGACGGGCTTACGCCCGCCGGCGGGCAGCGAGTCGACGATCGTGCGTACGTCGAGCAAGCGCTGCTGGAGCTTCGCGGTGTCCCAGTAGTCCCAGAACACGTGGATGGAGTACGCATCGAGGAGGTCGCTCATGTGCTCCGCCATGTACTGGAACCAGGCGCGCTGGTTGGTCTGCACGAGGTCGCCGCCCATGAAGTGGATCTGGTCGCGGACCCCGGCGGCGCGCAGGCGCGCGTCGAGCGATCGGTACATCGCCTCGTTCTGCGCAGGCGTGATGTTCGTGGAGTTGACCTCGTTCTGGATCGTCACCCAGCGCAGGCCCGTCACGCCGCGGTTGCGGACGAGGTCGACGAGCACGTCCGCGAACCTCTGCGCCGTCTCGTCCGTGAACGCACCGCCTTGCCACGTGACGTTGATCGTTGCGCCGGCGCGTTGCGCAAGCAGCATCGTGCGCACGAACGAATCCATCCGGTCCGGCATCGTGAACGCGCTCTGGTTCACGAAGAGCCGCACGAACTGGGGTTGGAGGCCGACAACCGCATCTTCTACCTCCGTCGGTTGCGGAGGCACGCCTGCGGCCTGGCTGATCTGCGCGTACAGATGCTGATTCATCTGCGCACCGAAGCCGGTGAAGCTGGGCACGAGGACGCTGCCGGGGTCGAAGGCGAAGTCGGCAACCGACAGGCTCGCGGTGGTCGCAGACTTGGCCTCCCCCGTCGCGGCGTCGGCGACAGTCACGACGAGCGGGACGGTACCCGCGGCGCCGAAGGTGGGCGCGCGGCGCAGGACCGTTGTGCCGCCGGCGGCAACGACGACGGTGGAGATGTCGACGATCGTCGGGCCGGTCGCGAGCATGACGGTCACGAGACCGGACGCATTCCCGCTGCGCTCGACGATGTTCACGACGATCGGCGCGGGCCTCCCGGTCAAGGCGAGCTTCGGTGGAGCGAGTGAGACCGCGATTCGTGTACCGGCAGCGCCGGTCAGCGGAATATCGTCGACGAGAGGCTGCATCGCCTGTGCGCCGGCGGGCAGGACCAAGGCAAGAAGCACGGCCCACAGAAACCTCATCCCAGTGGCTCCGGCAGGGGCCTCGCGTGCACGACGACCAGCGTGCGGGTCGGACGTGTGAGCGCAACGTAGAGCTCCCGCAGATCCATCGCCGCCGGCTCGACGACGACGACGTGGTCGAACTCGAGACCCTTGGCGCCGCGCGGTGTCAGCAGCGGGATCGACTCGTCGAACGCCGATCCGCCGAGCGGCGGCGCCTCGGCGATGAGCTCGGCCGGAGCGATCACGGCCAGCAGCCCGTCCTCGTCCGCGAGCACCGTGGCCTCGGCGAACGCCTCGCGCAGCACGACGTCCTCTGCCACGCGGCGAATCCGCGGCGGCGTCCCCCCGCTGCGGAAGGCCAGCGGCGGCTCGTACTCGGGCGCGATCCGGTCGAGCAGCGGTAGCGCGAGCGCCATGATCTCCTCGGGCACGCGGTACGCGTGCCGCAGCTCCTGCACTGCGGGGACTTCGCCTGCAGGCAGATAGCCGAGCACGTCCTCCCAACGCGCGTACGGCACCGGCCCGGTCGCCTGCGCCAGGTCGCCGAGCAGCGTCAGCGACCCGTCCTCGGCGCGACGCCCGATCATGCGCAGCTGCATCGGGGTCAGGTCTTGCGCTTCGTCGACGATCACATGCCCGTAGCGGCGCGGCGCCTCGACGAGCAGGACGGACGCCTCGTCGACGAGCGGCAGGTCGTGCTCGCTCCAGGCGTAGTCCGAAGCCCGCCTCGGCCGGGCTCTCAGCAGCAACTCCTGCTCCTCGGGCTCGAGGACGCCGTCGGCCGCCTCCGCGAGCCGCGCTGGCGAAGTGAGCAGCCGGCGCACGACCTCCTGCGGGTCCGCCGCCGGCCAGGCTCGCGTGAGCACACGGTTCAGGAGCCCGTTGCGGCGCAACGCACGCTCGAGCTCGTCGAACGAGCGAAACGCCGCCCCTCCCAGCCTGCGCGCGTACTCGCTGTAGAAGGCGCGCAGCACATCCATGCGGAAGCGTTCCCGTGCAGCGGCCGTCCGGCCGAGGTCGGTGCGCGCCCGCTCGGCGATCTCCCCCACGTCGCGCGCGTAGACGCAGACATACGCGCCGTCGACCAGGACGCCCAGATCCTCGGGCACGCCCGCCGGTAGCGACGCCACGGCGCGGGCGAGCACGTCGACCATGCGCACATCGCCCTTCACCGCGGCGACGTCGTCGGCTTCGGTTCGCGTCGCAACGACGCCGTCGAGGAGGTCGCCGACGGCGCGCTGCTCGACGTTCGTCTCCCCGAGCGCCGGCAGAACATGCGACACGTACTCCATGAACAGCCTGTTCGGCCCGACGACGAGGACTCTTCCCAGCTCGCTTCGGTGCGAGTAGAGGAGATACGACGCGCGATGCAGTCCGACCGCCGTCTTGCCCGTCCCCGGTCCGCCCTGGATCGCGAGTGCTGGACTGGGATCGCGGGTGATCAGCCCGTACTGGTCAGACTGGATCGTCGCGACGATGTCGCGCATGTGCGTGTCCCGCGACCGTTCGAGGTCCTCGAGCAGGAAGTCGCCGCCGGCAACCGATGCAGTGGAGCCGTCGAGCGTCTCGTCCGAGATGTCCAGCAGGCGCTTGCCCTCCGTTCGGAAGCGCCGCCGTAGGGTCACCCGTTGCGGATCGGCGGGCGTCGCGGTGTAGAACGGCCGCGCCGCCGGCGCCTGCCAGTTGACGACGACCGGATCCTGCGCGTCGTCGTGCACCCACCTCCGACCCACGTACACCGGCCGGTCCGTCCCCTCGAGGTCGAGGCGCCCGAAGCACAGGCCGCGACGCGCGTCCTCGTACGTGCGCAGACGCTTGCGCGCCCACGCCTCGATCATCAGCGCGTGGTCTGCGTTGATCGCCGCGTCCGGCGCATGCTCGACGAGTGCGCGCATCTTCTCGAGGAAGTCGTACGCGCGATCGAGATACGCCTGCTCGACTGCCAGCTCAGGGTGCGGCATCAGGCGTCGAGGTAGCCGAGGAGGTCGTCCGACAGAGCGGCGAGCCGGTCGCGTTCGGCGCTGTAGAGCACGTACCAGCCGTCGCGGCGCGACGTCACGAGCCGCGCCTCCGTGAGCGCTCTCAGGTGCTTCGAGAGCCCGGACGTGCTCAACCCGACGAGCGCCGCAAGCTCCTCGGTCGTCCGCGGCCGGCGCGCGACGAGACGGAGGATCTCCAGCCGCGAGGAATCGCCGGCCGCGCGCAGCGCACCCGCGAGCTCCGACGGCACCGGTGTGCGCCGCGCCTCCCGCGCCACGAATTCGGCCGGGTACGCGACGGCCAGCGGCCACGGCGCGTCGCAGTTCACGCGCACGTGCGGCCAGATGTACACGCTCGGAAAGAAACGGACGGGCTGCTGGAACGTCGGCGTGACGGTGTGCTCGTGCGGCGAACGCCGCTCGAGGATCCCGGTTGCCCGATCGACGCGCACCTCGTTCTTGAAGGGCTCGACGAGCGAGAGGACGTCGCCTTCGCGGATCAAGCGGCGCGCGCGCTCGACCTCGCGCTGCAGCAGCGGCTCCAACTCGCTCCATGTCGCAGCAAATGTCTCCTCCCAGTAGGCATGCAGGAAGTCGAGCAGCCGACGCAGGAAGACCTCGGGCGCATCGAGCAGCAGCTCGACGACGGCACTCGTCGAGTCCCCGTAGCGGGCCGCATTCGCGCGAATGCGGTCACGCGCATCGTCGACGGCGACACCGGCGTCGGACCCGTAGAAGAACAGCGGGCGCGCCAGTGCGAAGCGGACGTTGTCGGTGGGAAGGGCAGCCGCAGCGGCGAGCCCAGCTTCGAACGTCGCCTCGTCGTCACCGCCGACGGGGATGAAGCAGTCCGGCGTCGCGTCGTAGTACAGGAACGCGAAGGTGCGCACGTCGCGCTTGAGCGAGGGCGACAAGGAGCGCATGGCACGGACCCACGGGTGCTGGAGCGGGTGCGCCCACGGGTGCAGGAGCACGTGCAGGCTGAGCAGCGCCTCGTGCACGGGCGACAGCCCGGCACGCAGGGAGCTCGAGTCGGCGGGGTCCAGCTTCAGCTTGATCGACACCTGTTCCTCTCTTGGGCGAATCAGTTGCCGCCCGCGCAGGGCCGTCCTACCCTCGGCCACGACCCATGCGCACCTTAGCCCCAATTTTCGCGGCGCTCGCGACCGCCTCCTTCGCCGCTGCAGCGGGCAGCGGCGTCGTCGCCAGGATCGACGTAGGCGGCCAGCCGTGCGGGGTCGCGGGCGCCAACGGCTCGGTCTGGGTCTCGGACGCGCAGAACGCCGAGCTGATCCGCATCGACCCGGCAACGAACAAGGTCGCCGGCAGGACGAAGCTCGACGACATTCCCTGCGAGATCCACCCCGCGTTCGGCTCGCTGTGGGTCGTCACGCAGTCGGGGAACGTCGACCGCGTCGACCCGGCGACCGGCGAGGTCGTCGCGCATATCCGGGTCGGCCGGGTCACGTACGACGCGACGGACGGCGGCGGCTCGATCTGGGTGACGAACCGCGAGGGACGGACGATTCAGCGAATCAATCCGGCGACGAACAAGGTCGTGAAGACCGTCGCCTTTCCGCGCACGGGCAAGCCGGCCGGCATTGCGTGGTCCTCGAACGCCGTCTGGATCGGCGACGACTACGGCGACTCCGTCTACCGACTCGACCCACGCACGTACAAGCTGAAGAAGGCCGTGCGGAGCGGCGGCACCGGCGCGAACTGGCTCGCAGCGAACGGCTCCTCGCTCTGGGTCTCGAACAATCTCTCGAACAGCATCACGCGCATCAACACGCGCACACGCAAGCGCGTCGCGACGGTGAAGGTCGGGCTCGGCCCGGTGAACCTCGACGTCGTGAACGGCGACGTCTGGGTTCCGTGCGACCAGGACAAGACGCTCTGGCGCGTGTCCGGCAAAACGAACAAGATGGTCGAGAAGCTGTCCGCCTCGGGGAATCCCGCGGTGGTCGCGCCGGTCGAGGGAGAGGTCTGGGCGACGATCTTCGACGCAGGATCGGTCTGGCGGATCCGGCCGGAATAACTCAGCCCTCGAGCACGCGTTTCAGGTTGTCGAGGTTCCCGACCTCGGCGTTCATTTGCTTCTGCACCATCGGCGACATCAGCCTCTTCAGCCCCTCGAGGTGGGCGTTGAGCGTGAAGCTGAGGCGGGTCGCCCCGTTCTCCTCGGTCAGCTCGTAGCGTCCTTCGGGCCGCACGGGTCCCTCGACCGCGCGAAACGCGAGCACCCGGTTCGGCTCGAGCGCCGTGATCTCGATGTCCGCGGGAATCTCGCGCCCGCCAGGTCCCTTCACGCGCTGATGCCAGCGCTCGCCGACGCCGGCACCCGACGACTTCCTGATCTCGACCACTCCAGGCCGCCACTGCGGGTCGTTGTCGTGGTTCGCAACGAACGCGAACACCTCCTCGACCGGCTTCTGGATCGTGATCGTTCTGTGAGCTTCCGGCATGACACGTCTCCTTTCTCGCGCCCCGTCCGGCGATCGTAATGCGAAGCTCCGGGCCAGCGAAATGCGCTCGCCTGCTCAGGTCATCCCGCAGATCCCGAAGCCGGTGCGCACCGTGCTCCGCAACGTCGTGTGGACGTTCGGCCGGGCCACCGCCGCCGCTCGGCCGCTGCCGGACTTTCTGATCCTCGGAGCTCAGAAGTCCGGCACGACCGCGCTCTTCGCGTACCTGCGCAAGCACCCGTCCGTGTCGGGCCCCCTTTGGAAGGAGGTCAGCTTCTTCGACCGGCACTACACCCGGGGTGCGCGCTGGTATCGCGGAAACTTCCCGCTCCGGCGCGGACGGATTGTCGGCGAGGCGAGCCCGAGCTACGTCTTCCACCCGCTGGCACCGCAACGTGTTGCCGACCTCGTCCCGGACGCGCGGCTGATCGTGCTGCTGCGCAACCCCGTCGACCGCGCGTATTCGCAGTACCAGCACGAGGTCGAGCTGGGACGTGAGCCGCTGTCCTTCGAGGACGCGCTCGCCGCCGAGGACGAGCGCTTGCGCGGCGAGGTCGACCGCATGGTCGCCGAACCGGCGTACTTCAGCACCGCCTGGTGGGGCCACACGTACAGGATGCGCGGGTTGTACGCGGAGCAGCTCGAGCGCTGGCTTGCGGTCTTCCCGCGCGAGCAGCTGCTCGTGCTCTCGAACGAGGAGCTCGCCGACGACACGCACGGCGCGTACGCACGGGTGCTCGAGCACATCGGCGCGCCACCGCACCGGCTCGCCGACTATCCACGGGTCTTCGACCGCGAGTACGGCGAGATGCAGCCGGCGACGCGACAGCGGCTCTCTGAGTATTTCGCCGGGCCGAACCTGCGCCTGTACGAGCTGCTGGGCCGGGATCTCGGCTGGGACTGAAGCGTCTACCGGCTGCGGCTCGAGTGCGCGAACCGATCAGACCCCCGGCGGACGGCGTTCCGCGTACTGCGGAAGGCCGTCCTCCGGGATCTGCTCCCACGGCGCGGCGTAGGCGACGTACTGGCGGTACGAAGGCCGAACGCCGGGATCCGTGTCGAATGTGCCGAGGCGGATGCTGATCACCTCGTGATCCTCGGGATGACGGCTCCAGAGCGCCGAGCCACACTCCGAGCAGAACATCTTCGCGAAGCCGTCCGCCGGCTCGTGCGCGCGGATGAGCTTCTCACCCTGCAGGATCTGCAGCGAGCCGGGCGCGATGCGCGCTTGCGCGGACGCGGCCGTCCCGGTGCGTCGCTGGCAGCGCGTGCAATGGCAATACCCCGCCGAGACCAGCGGCTCCGTGACCTCGAAGCGAACGCCGCCGCAGAGGCAGCCGCCGCGAAGCGGCAGCTCGGTCATGTCGCGACTCGGCCGGCGGCCGAGTCCCAGCGCCAAAGGCGGTCGGGCCGCAGGTGCGTGCCGCCCAACCAGCGGTCGAGTCCGAGCAGGTCGACGCGATCGGCGCCACCTGTCAAGACGGCACGACCGGCGTCGGTCAGGGCGAGCGCAGTCCCGGCGAACGAAACTGCGTCTGCGTGCGGCGGCGGTTGCGGGAAGGCACCGCCCCCGGCGACCTCGATGAGGGGCTCTCCGGCGGCGAGCTCGGCGATCCGCCGGAAGACCCAGGCGTCGCCCTCGAAAGGCGCAGCTTCGCGCGCGCCGCTCGCGAGAAACATCTGCACGGGCGTCTGTGGCCCGTCGGCCAACGCCTCGAGCAGCTGTCGTTCGCTCCGTGAGAGCCCGTTTTCCACGCTTGGGAGCTCTTGGAGCAGCCGGCGAAACGCTGAGCCGAGGAACGGCAGCGACGACGTGTCGCCTCCGACAAGGGACTCGACCGCGGTCGGCTCCGGCGCGCGGAACGCGGCCCACGCGTCGGCGGCGAGCGCGACGAGCTCTTCGGTGACGGGGCGGCGCAGCGGCCACAGGGTCTCGAGCTCGTCGGCGTTCAGCTCGCCCGGGCCTTTGAAGTTCGGGCGTCCCTCGAACGTCCCGACGTTGATCAGCTCCAACCGCTCCGGGTCGACGCCCACTTCCCGGACGAGATCGAGAATCTGGAGCAGCTGCAGCTGGTCGTACAGGTCGTGCTCGAACCAGAGCACGACGGGCCGCTCGGCCACCGCCTGCTCGAAGAGACGATCGCGCCGTTCGAGCTCGTCGAGGATCGCGTTGCGGCTCCCCCAGCCGCAGTCGCTGAGGAACGTTGCGCGTACTTCGCGCAACTCGGCCGCCGGAACCGCCGGCACCGGCCCTTCGTTGAGCACGTCCTGCCACGGAAGCACTGTGCCGCCCAGCCCGGTCTGCCTCAGCGTGTTGCCGGCGCTGTCGCCGTTCGTAACGTGCAGGGCTTCGAACGTCACCGTCATACGCGGGCGAACCGCTCGGTCTCGACGCGGAACTCCTCGATCATCTCCGGCGTCAGTGTCGGCTTCGCACTCTCGATCGCCGCGAGGAAGTCCTCGGTGCTTGCGCGGCGGCCGTCGCCGTCGAAGTGCTCGCGCTCGAACGCGCGCTGTGCGGCCGTACGCGCAGTCCACTCGATGTCCGCCGGAGTGAACAGATCGCTCGCCGCAACGAGAGCTTCGATGTCGACGGATTCGTCCGTGATCTCCCCGACGTAGCGATCCCAGATCACGCGCCGCGCGTCCGCATCCGGAGGCCCTACCGGCAGCACGTAGTCGAAGCGGCCGGGCCGGAGGAACGCGGGATCGAGCCGCGAGACCCAGTTCGTGGCGCATGCGAGCAGATGGTGAGGCGCTTGGCGCATGCGCGGGATCTGCTTCAGGAACTCGTTCGTGACGCTCGAACCGACTCGGCGTTCTTCGTGCCGCACCGATGCGAGGTCTTCGACCTCGTCGACGAAGACGACCGCCGTCGGCACCTCGAGCAGGTCGTCGAACGTATCGGCGAGCAACTTCGCCTGCCTCTCCGGTCCCTCCGCCCCGATCTCCGCAGGCTCGACCTCGAAGAACGGCCAGCCCAGCCTCGATGCGATCCCCTTCGCAAACGTCGTCTTCCCTGTGCCCGGCGGTCCGAACAGCACGATCGCCTTCGGCTGCACGACGCCGTGGCGCCGCGCCAGGTCGGGCTCGGCGAGGGGGAGGATCACGCGCCGCTCGATGATGTCCTTGGGCTGCTCCATCCCACGGAGCTCGTCCCAAAGGCCGGGTTCGATCATCTGGCCGCCGAGCCGCGCGATCGCGTCGCGGGGGCCCGCCGCGCCGATCGTTCGCTCGAAGACCTCGATCCCTGCCGGCTGATACCCCCGGCGCACGAGCACGGCGCCGTCTTCGGACACGACGACGATCCGCTGCGCGCCACGCTCACCGAGCACCGACTCGACGGCATCGACGAGGCGGGCGAAGGTCTCGTCGTCGGCCGCGACCACGCCGCTCACCCAGCCGGTCGAGCCCGCGGCCGCTGCGGCCGCCAATCCGACGATCGTCTCGTCCTCCTCGGCGACGGCAATCACCGCTGCATCGTCCGCGAGCAGCGGCAGAACGCGATCGACCGTGCCGCGACCCTTCCCCTGCGACTGCACGAGCTGGAGTGCGTCGGGCAGGTCGCGGGACTGATACGGACGAATCGACGGCCTCATCTCGCAACGATAACGACGAAGCAGCGTGCCGGCCGGGCTCGTTAGGCTCGTTGGGTGCGTGAATGGGGCGCCGAAGTCGCGGTCGACGCGGCGCTCGTGCGGCGACTGCTTGCACAGTTCCAGGAGCTCGAGCTTCGATCGCTTCGGCTGCTCGCGGAGGGTTGGGACAACAGCGTCTGGGTCGCCGACGAGCAGTGGGCCTTTCGCTTTCCGCGGCGGACGATCGCGATTCCCGGCGTGGAGCGGGAACTCGAGGTGCTGCCGCAGCTCGCAGGCTTGCTGCCGCTGCCGGTCCCGGTCCCCCGCTTCGTCGGTCGACCGACAGACGAGTACCCCTGGCCGTTCTTCGGCGGCCCGCTGCTCCCCGGTCGGGAAGTGGCCGATGCCGCACTATCCGATCCCGCGCGCAGGCGGCTCGCTCGCCCGCTCGCAGCGTTCCTGCGCGCGCTGCACAGCGCCGAGATCCCAGCCGGGCTGCCGGAGGATCCGATGGGCAGAGGCGACATGGCACGACGCGTGCCACGGACGCTCGAGCACCTGGCCGAGGTGGCGCAGCTCGGACTCTGGCGCGCACCGGCACCGATCGAACGCCTGCTCGAGGAGGCACGCGCGCTGCCGGTGCCCGAGCCGACCGCGGTCGCGCACGGCGACCTGCATTTCCGGCACGTGCTCGTGGATCAGGACGGCGCACTGAGCGGCGTGATCGACTGGGGCGACGTTTGCCGCGCGGACCCGTCGATCGATCTCATGCTGCTGTGGTGTCTCCTGCCGGTCGAGGGCAGGGCCGAGTTCCTCGACGCGTACGGGCCCGTGAGCGAGGAGCAACTCGTGCGCGCGCGAGTGCTGGCGCTCTTTCTCTGTGCTGCGCTGGCGGTCTACGCACACCACGAAGCCATGCGGTCCGTCGAGCGCGAGGCAGTCGAAGGCCTATGGCGCACGTCGGCCGGCTAGCGCGGCCGCTTCGGCGCTCCCGTGATCAACCGCGCGCCGCGCCCGTGGGTCGCGAAGCTGAACGTCCAGCGGATGAACACGAGCATGCGGTTCTGGAGCCCGATCAGATAGAAGAGATGGACGAACAACCACGTCAGCCAGGCGATGAAGCCGCTCAGCTGTAGTCCCTTGACGTCCGCCACAGCGCGCGCGCGGCCGATCGTCGCGAGATTTCCCTTGTCTCGGTAGCGGAAGCTCGGAGTCCGCTTGCCGTCGAGGCGATCGCGGATCAGTCGCGCCGCGTAGCGACCCTGCTGCATCGCGACCGGCGCAAGTCCGGGCAAGGGGACCGGCCGCCCGCCCTCGTCGTGCACCGCCACCATGTCACCCAGCGCGATGACCTCCGGATGGCCGGCGACGGTGAGGTCCGGCCCGACCGGGAGACGCCCTACCCGGTCGAGGGCCGCACCGCTCTGGCCGGCGAGCGCCGCGGCGAGTGTTGAGCCGACGACCCCGGCCGCCCAGATCACGGTTCGTGCTGGGACGATCTGCGCCTCGCCGCCGGGGCCGGCCAGGGTCACCGATTCCGTGTCGATCTCGACGACGCGCCGCTCCAGGACGGCGTCGACGCCGAGCTGCTCGAGCGCAACTTTCGCCCGCGCGGACGAGCGCGGCGGGAAGCCGGTGAGGACGCGGTCGGCGACCTCGACGAGCAGGATGCGGGCCGAGCGCGTGTCGATCGCGCGGAAGTCCCTGCGCAGCGTGTCGCGTGCCATCTCGCCGATCTGCCCCGCCAGCTCGACGCCCGTGGGCCCGGCTCCGACGACGACGAACGTCAGCCAGGCCGCGCGGCGGGCCGGATCCAGCTCGACCTCTGCTGCCTCGAACGCCGTCAGGATCCTGCGGCGGACGTCGAGTGCGCTCTCGAGTGACTTCACGTCGGGCGCCAATCGGCGCCACTCCTCGTGTCCGAAGTAGGAGTAGCTCGATCCTCCGGCGACGATGAGCGTGTCGTACTCCAGGACTCGTGGCTCGCCTCCGTTGGGTAGCCGGTCGAGGACGACTCGGCGCTTGGTGAGATCGAAACCGGTGACCTCCCCGAGCAGCACACGGACGTTCCGGTTTCGCCGAAAGATCGCCCGCAACGGCGCCGCAATCTCGCCCGCGGACAGTGCGCCCGTCGCCACCTGGTAGAGGAGCGGCTGGAACAGGTGGAAGTTCCGGCGGTCGATCAGCGTGATCTCGACACGCTTGCTGTGTCGAAGCTTGCGCACGGCCTGAAGGCCGCCGAAGCCGCCGCCGACGACAACGACTCGATGGGTGGCGGCGGTACCGATGCCGCGATGCTCGCAGGTATCGTCGAGGTCGATGAGATATCTCGATCGTGCGAACAGCCGGATCCCGCAGCCCTGGCGGACGGTCCTCGACTGGCTGGTCACGATCGCGGTCGCCGTCGGCTTCGTGCTCGCGTTCGAGGCGGAGGTGGCGAAGCCGTTCCGAATCCCGTCGGCGTCGATGGAGCCGACACTTCACTGCGCGCGGCCTGCCGCCGGCTGCCGCAGCACGCTCAGCGACCGAGTGATCGCGAACCGACTCGCCTACCGCTTCCGCGCGCCGCGGCGCGGAGAGATCGTGGTCTTCAACGCCCCGCCGAGCACCTCACTGTGCGCGGGCGGGCAGGGCGGCGTGTTCGTGAAGCGCTTGATCGGCCTGCCGGGCGAGCAGATCTCAGAGCGAGACGGCCAGGTCTTCGTCGACGGCAGGCCGCTCGCCGAGCCGTACGTCGATCCGACGTCGCGCGACACGCTGACGCGGACGTGGCCCCGGATCGCACCCGACCACTATTTCTTCATGGGCGACAACCGCGCCGACTCGTGCGACTCGCGGACCTGGGGGACGGTCGCGCGCAGCAGCCTGATCGGACCGGTGATCAGCCGTTACTGGCCGCCGACCAGACTCTGGGTCCACCTCCCCTGATCGTCAGGACGGTCCTCGGGGACATCGCTCCGGGCGAGTTGGGTCCCTGCGACGCGCACGAGCACCTCTTCCTCGTCACCCCGGCGCAGCCGGGTGATGAGTTTGCGGACGTCGACAAGGCGATCGCCGAAGCTCGTACGCTCGTCGACGCGGGGGGTCGTGCGCTCGTCGACTGGACGCCGATCGGGCTCGGCCGCGATCTCGACGGGCTCGTGCGCGTATCCCGAGAGACCGGACTCCACGTCGTCGCCGCGACCGGGCTCCACCGCGACGCTCATTACACGCCCGACGATCCGCTGCGAGCTCAGAGCGTCGAGACGCTGGCGTCGCATTTCACTGCCGAGCTCGGGGACCGCTGCGGCGTGATCAAGCTCGGAGCCAGCTACCACCACGTCAAGTCGTTCGAGGCCCAGGCATTCGAGGCTGCCGCGGAGGCGCACACGCGAACCGGTGCGCCGGTCTGCGTACACACCGAGCACGGGACGATCGGTCTCGCACTGGTCGAGCGGCTCGCAGCCCTCGGCGTCAAGCCGACGTCAGTCGTCCTCGCGCACCTCGACCGCAACCCCGACGCGGGCGAGCACGCGGAGACTGCGGCGACCGGCGCCTGGCTCCAGCTCGACGGTCCGGGCCGTACGAAGTACTGGCCGGACTCGACGATCCTCGCGCTGATCGCCGACCTCGCCCAGCGCGGCTTCGCAGGCCGACTCCTGCTCGGCGGCGACACCGGGCGCGCCTCGATGATGCGCGCCTACGGCGGCGGCCCCGGGCTGGACTACGTCTTCGCACGTTTCAAGCCGCGTCTGGAGCGCGAGCTCGGCGTTGAGCTCTCGCAGCAGATCTTCGTCGACAACCCTGCGCGCGCCTTCGCCTTCGAGCCGCGCGGCTACTACTAGAGGAAGATCTGGCGAAACGTGCGCTAGGTTCGCGCGGTCATCATTTACTCGGGATTCGAATCCCGATGGCGGCCAAAGAACTGCTTCCCCCAGGACGTTGGCTCGATCTGGTCGCCGCGTCGGAGGCGCAACGTCAGTAGAACGATCGGCAGAACCAGCACGAGGAACAACCATACGACCACGAGCGTAATTGCCGGGCCCACGGGCGAAGTGTGACTACGTCACGCAGCTGTTGCAATAGCGCATGCCCTGGAAACGGCGAGCGCCCTACGAGCTCTCGCGAACGCGCCGCGCGCCCGCGACCATCGACTCGAGCTTGCGGCTCGCCGCCCACCTCGCCGTCTGCGACAGGCCGCAGTCCGGGGAGACCGACAACCGTTCCGGCTCGACGTACTGCAGGCAGCGCCGAATCCGCTCCTCGACGTCCTCCGGCGTCTCGACGTAGTAGCTCTTCACGTCGATCACGCCGACCCCGACGTCCTTCTCCCTCCCGATCTCCTCGATCAGCTCGAGCTCGGCGAACTCGCGGCTCGCCATCTCGAGGTGCAGCTCGTCGGCGGCGAGCCCGAAGAAGGCCGGGAACATCGGCGCGTAGCGCCGCGGCGCCACCGCGCGTCCCTTGAAGTTCCCGAAGCAGAGGTGCGTACCGATGTACACGCGCCCGGCGAGAGCCTCGACCGTCCGGTTGAAGATGTCGACGAGGCGCTCGACGTCCTCGCGCCACGCGTAGCAGGACATCGACGGCTCGTCGACGGTCACGATCTCGCACCCGGCGGCGACCAGCCGGGCGAGCTCGTCGCGAACGATCGGCACGAGCGCCTCGGTGACCGCGTAGCGGTCGGCGTAATCGCCGTTCGGCTCGATCCGGCCCGCGAGCGTGTACGGGCCCGGCACCGAGGCCTTGAGCATCGGCCCGGGCGGAGCCAGGTCACGCAGGCGCTCGAACTCCTCGACCACTCCGAGCCCGCGCGGTGCATGCAGCTCGCCGATGATCCGGTGCCGTCCACGCTGATCGTGCGCTGGCGGCCCGAAGCGCCGGCGAGACTCGCGCTCCAGCTCGAGCCCGTCGAGGAAGGCGTAGAAGGAGAGGTTGAAGTCGAACCGCGTCTGCTCTCCGTCGGTGATCACGTCGAGCCCCGCGCGCAGCTGGTCGCCGACCGCCGCCCAGACGGCGTCGCGGATCGCTTCTTCCCGGTCGTCGGGACCGAGCTCGTCGACGTGGTTCGCAGCCAGCTCGACCCAGCCCGGGAAGGGGTAACTGCCCACGACGGTCGTGCGAACGGGCTCGTGCGGCACGGCGCGCCAAGTCTATTGCGATGCCGTCTAGACAGCTATACAGTCGCCGCGTGGGCGAGGTCTTCGACCTCGGGGAGCGGCGCGTCGTCGTCACGGGTGCCTCGAGCGGCATCGGCGAAGCGATCGCGCGCGCGTTCCATGCCGCGGGTGCGCGTGTGGCGGGGATCTCGCTCGACGGCGCCGCACCGGTCGCCGACGGCATCTTCGTGACCGGAGACACGGGCGACTCCGAGGCCGTCGACCAGCTCGCGCGGCGCGTCGTCGAGGCGTGGGGAGGCATCGACGTATGGGTGAACAACGCCGCACGGCTGATGATCAAGCCGATCGTCGAGACGAGCGACGACGAGTGGCACGGCCTGCTGCGCGCGAACCTGCACGGGTACTTCTACGGCTGCCGGGCTGCGGCGCGTCAGATGCTCGCGCAGGGGTCCGGTCGGATCGTCAACGTCACCTCGGCGACAAACCGGCTCGCGGTGCCCGAGCTCAGCGCCTACGGCGCGGCGAAGGGAGCGATCGCCGCCCTGACGACGTCACTCGCGCTCGAGCTCGCGCCCGCGCGAATCACCGTCAACTCGATCGCGCCCGGCGCGGTCGACACGCCGCTGAACGCGACGGCCTACACAACGGAGGTGCGGCGCACCTACGAACAGCGAATCCCGCTCGGCTACATCGCCGCCGCGGACGAGGTCGCGGACGTCGTGCTCTTCCTCGCGTCCGACGCCGCCCGCTACGTCACCGGCCAGGAGCTCGTGGTCGACGGCGGGCTCACGATCAACGGAGCGGTCGGCCATGCCCGCGCTTGAGACGCTCGTCGACGGTCTCGATCACCCCGAGGGAGTTGCCTACGACCCGCGAGCCGACGTCGTCTGGGCCGGCGGTGAAGCGGGTCAGCTGTACCGCGTCGACCTGCGCAGCCGTGCTTACGAAGAGCACGCGCGCGCACCGGGTTTCGTGCTCGGCCTCGCCGTCGACGCCCAGGGCCGTGTCGCCGTCTGCTGCGAGGGCGCGCGCTCGCTCTGCGTGCTGGACGACGGACGAGTGCGGACGCTGCACGACGGTCTCCGCAAACCGAATCACGCGTCGTTCGCGCCCGACGGGACGCTGTACTTCTCGGACTCCGGCACGTGGGAGCGAAACGACGGCCGCGTCTTCCGGCTCTCCACCGACAACGAGCTCACGCTCTTCTCGTCCGCCCTTCCCCACTTCCCGAACGGCTGCGCGGTGACAGCCGACGGCGAGCACCTCTGGATGGTCGAGTCGTACGCGCCGACCGTGAACCGGTTCGACCTCGCGACCGGAGAGGTCGACGAGGTGACCCGACTCGAGGGAACCGTGCCCGACGGGATCGCGTTCACCGCCGACGGCGGCGTGCTGGTCTCCTGCTACCGGCCGGACCGGATCGTGCATATCGACCGGGACGGCAACGTCGACATCGCCGCCGAAGATCCACAGGGAACGATCCTCGCCGCTCCGACGAACATCGCTTTCGTCGGCCGGAAGCTCGACCGCCTCGTGTCTGCGAACCTCGGACGCTGGCACCTGACGCTGCTCGACCTCGGCCTGCGCGGGCTGCCGCTCCACTACCCCGAGCGCTGGGCTGCGGACGCGTGACCAGCTTCGTCCCGCGTTACTACGAGATCGAGCAGGCGCTGCGCGCGCGGATCGCCAAGTTGGCTCCGCACTCGCCGCTTCCGTCGGATGCACAGCTCTGTCACGAGTTCGACGTCTCGCGAATGACGGCTCGCGGTGCCGTGCAGCGGCTCGTGCAGGACGGCCTCGTCTACCGCGTTCCGGGCCGCGGGACGTTCGTCGCCGAGGCCGGCGTGCACCGCTCGGCGACGCGCATCCTCTCCTTCAGCGACGAGATGCGCCGCCGCGGTCGCTTGCCGAGCTCACGTATCGTGGAGAAGTCGACGCGTGCGGCCACGGACGAGGAGCGCGAGCGACTCGGCGCCGACAGGGTCATCGTCTTGCGGCGCGTCCGGATCGCCGATGACGAGGCGATCGCGCTCGAGACGGCCGTCTTTCCGGCTGAGCGCGTCGAGTCGCTGTTGGCGGATGATCTCGAGGACGCGTCGCTGTTCGAGACGCTCGCAGCCGCCGGGGTCGTCCCGACCGCCGGACGCGCCGCGCTCGCCGCCGAGCCGGCGACGGCCGAGGAGGCGCGGCTGCTCGCGATCCGCAAAGGCGACCCGCTCCTCGTCGAGCGGCGGCTGATCCGCGATCAAGACGGTGCACCGATCGAGTGGACGGAGAGCCGTTACGTCGGCGCGCGCTACGGACTCGAGGTCGACTTCGACGTGGAGCTGTCGCATTGACGGCCGTGTGTGGATCCGTGACGAGCGAGGAGGCGACGTGAGAGCAGGAGTCGTCGGAACCGGGTTCATCGGCGCGGTCCACGTCGACGCGTTGCGCCGTCTCCAGATCGACGTCGCCGGCGTCGTCGGCTCGTCGCCGAAGCGCGCTGAGGCGAAGGCACTGGCACCCGTCTACCCGAGCTACGAGGCGCTGCTCGAGGACAGAAGCGTCGACGTCGTCCACGTGACGACGCCCAACCATCTCCACTATCCGCAAGTGAAGGAGGCGCTCGCGGCGGGCAAGCACGTCGTCTGCGAAAAGCCGCTCGCGACGACCGCGGAGCAGAGCGCCGAGCTGCTCGACCTGGCCGAGCACTCCGGGCTCGTGCACTGCACGAACTTCAACATCCGCTTCTACCCGATGGTGCAGGAGGCGCGGGCGCGCGCGAGCGGCGGCGAGCTCGGCGAGATCTGGAACGTGCACGGCGGTTACCTGCAGGACTGGCTGCTCTTCCCGACCGACTGGAACTGGCGCCTCGATCCAAGCGAGGGCGCGCTGCGCGCGGTCGCCGACATCGGCTCGCATTGGATGGATCTCGCCCAGTTCGTGACCGGGCTCGAGATCGAGCAGGTGTTCGCCGACCTCGCGACGACGATCCCCGTGCGGCAGCGGCCGACGGGCCAGGTGGAGACGTTCGCCTCCGCGGACGACGTCGAACGCGTGGACGCGCCGATGTCGACCGAGGATCTCGGACACATCCTGCTTCGCCTCCGCGGCGGGGCGCACGGCTCCTGCGTGGTCTCGCAGGTGAGCGCCGGGCGCAAGAACTCGCTGCGGTTCGAGGTCGACGGCTCGCGCAGCGCGCTGCACTGGGACGGCGAGACCCCGGAGACCCTGTGGCTCGGCCGGCGCGACGGGCCGAACGAGGTGCTGCTGCGCAACCCGGCACTGCTCGACCAGCGCGCGCGCGGGACGACGTCGCTTCCGGCGGGCCACGCGGAAGGCTTCGCCGACACGTTCAAGGAGCTCTACCGTGCCGTCTACCGCGCTGTTGCCTCGGGCCAGCCGGGCGACGACTATCCGACCTTTCGGGCGGGACACGGGGAGAACGTCCTCGCCGACGCGGTGGCGGAGTCGAGTCGTGAGCAGCGGTGGGTGGAGGTGACGCTCTGAAGCTCGGATTGCTGACAGCCGCATTCCCCGATCTGACACTCGAAGAGGTCGCCGAGTGGAGCGCCGCGCAGGGCTTCGAGATGCTCGAGGTCGCCTGCTGGCCTTCGGGCCGCGGCGAGCGGCGCCGCTACGCGGGCGTGACGCACATCGACGTCGACAGCGTCGACACGGGCGCGATTCGCGACACGTTCGACCGCCACGGGCTCGAGATCTCGTCGCTCGCGTACTACCCGAACAACCTCCACCCGGACGACACGCACCGCGAGGAGGTCAACGCGCATCTCCGCAAGGTGATCGACGCCGCCGCAGCGCTGGAGGTTCCGATCGTCGGGACGTTCATCGGCAACGACAAGGACCGGCCGCTGCCGGAGAACCTTCGGCGGTTTCGGCGCATCTGGCCGGAGATCGTTGCCTACGCAGGCGACAAGGGCGTGAAGATCGCGATCGAGAACTGTCCGATGATCTTCAGCTACGACGAGTGGCCCGGGGGCGCCAACCTCGCGTGGTCACCGGCGATCTGGGACGAGATGTTCAGCGCGATCCCGGCGGACAACTTCGGGCTCAACCTCGATCCGTCGCATCTCGTGTGGCTGATGATCGACTACGAGCGCGCCGTCTACGACTTCGCCGAGCGCATCTTCCACGTGCACGCGAAGGACCTGGAGATCCGCCGCGAGGGCCTCTACCGGCACGGCTCGTTCTCGGGCGGGATCGGCTGGCAGGTCCCGCGCCTGCCGGGACTGGGCGAGGTCGACTGGAGCCGGTTCGTCTCGGCGCTCTACGCGGTCGGCTACGACTACGTGGTCTCGGTCGAGCACGAGGACCGGAAGTTCGAGGGCGAGGAGGAGCTCGTGAAGCGCGGCTTCCTGCTCGCGCGGAACACGCTCCGTCCGCTCATCGTGTGAGCACGACGCCACCGGCGCGCGGCCGTGCCGTCCTCGTCGCGGCGGCGCTCGGTGGAACGTTGTTCCTGGCCACCGCCGCCCTGCCGAACGTCGGTCTGTTCGACCGCGACCAGGTCGGTGACACTCCGCTGTACCGCTCGTACGGCGACGCGGTCCTCGACGGACACGTGCCCTACCGCGACCTCTACGTCGAGTACCCACCAGGCGCGCTTCCCGCATTCGTCGCCGCCGCGCCGGGCGGTGCGGGATACGCGACCCGTTTCAAGCTGCTCATGTGCGTCCTCGGAATTGCTCTCACCTCGCTCGTCGCGCTGACGGCGGAGGCGGCCGGCGCCCGGCCGGCGCGGATCGTCGGAGCGAGCGCATTCGTCGGCCTCGCACCGGCGGCTCTAGGACCCGTCTTTCTCGTCAACTACGACCTTTGGCCGGCGTTCCTCACGGCGGCGGCACTCGCCCTGGTAGTGCGCGGTCGAGGCACGATCGGGCTCGTCGTGCTGGCCGGGGCGGTCGCGGCCAAGGTCTACCCGCTGGTGCTGCTGCCGCTCGCGCTCCTGCACCTTCGCGTGCGGTCGGGCACGCGGGCCGCCTGGACAAGCGCGGCCGCATTCGCGGCGGCGCTTGCCGCGATCGTGCTGCCGTTCTTCGTGCTCGCTCCGGGGGCCGTCGGATTCGATCTCTCCGTTGCCGCCCGCCGCCCGCTGCAGATCGAGAGCCTCGGCTCGTCGTTCCTCCTCGCCGCCCACCAGCTCGGTCTCTACGCTCCGCGCGTCGACTCCCGGTACAACTCGCAGAACCTCGGCGGATCGCTGCCCGACACACTCGCAGTCGCCTCGTCCGCCGCCCTACTGCTGACGCTCGCCGCCGTGTGGATCGCGTTCGCGCGACGCCCGAATGGCCCTGAGCGTCTGCTCGTAGCCTCGGCTGCCGCGGTTACTGCCGCCGTCGCGCTCGGCAAGGTGTTGTCCCCTCAGTTCCTGATCTGGCTCGTTCCGCTCGTCGCGCTGGTTCCTGCGCGCCGCCTGCCGGTTCCGCACGCGCTACTCGCCGTTGCCCTCGCCCTGACGCACGTCTGGTTCCCTTCCCGCTACGGCGACGTCACCGGGCTCGGGGCGATCGGCTGGGTCGTACTCGCCCGCGACCTCGTGCTGGTCGCCCTCCTCGCGACGCTCGTCGTCTCGCTCGCGGCCAACGCCGAGGCGCGGAAGGCTGCGTAGTGGGCTCGGCGCTCATGCGCCTGGTGTCGGTCAGGCGGCTCGTCGTCGCTGCGATCATCGCCGGAATCGGTCTCAGAGTGTGGGTGCTCGCCTCGCCGCTCGGTGCGCTCGACGCAGACGAAGGGGTCTGGGGTCTGATGGCGCGGCACGCCCGTCACGGCGAGCTCCCAGTGTTCTTCTGGGGACAGAACTACGGCGGGACGCAGGAGACGCTGCTGACGGCGCCCGTCTTCGCGCTGGCGGGCGCGGGCGCGATCACGGTCCGGCTCATACCGATCGTTCTCTTCACGCTCGCGGCGCTGCTCGTCTGGCGCGTCGGCAGGCGAACCGTCGGCGAGGAAGGCGCGAGGCTGGGCGCCGCGCTCTTCTGGATCTGGCCCGCCTACCTCGTCTGGAAGTCGACGAGAGCTCACGGCTTCTACGGCGCCGCGCTCGTGCTCGGCCTCGCGATCATGCTCCTGGCGCTGCGCCTGCGCGAGCGCGACTCCGCCGCCGACGCGGCCGCGCTCGGGCTCGCCGTCGGTCTCGGCTGGTGGGCCACGCCTCAGATCGCCTTCGTCGCCCTGCCGGCGCTCGCGTGGCTCCTGTGGAGGCGCCCGGCCGTCGCCCGCTACGCCTGGCTCGCAGCCGCCGGCGTGCTCGTCGGCGCCTCGCCGTGGCTCGGTTGGAACGTCACGCACGGCTGGGAGTCGCTCGATACGCCGTTCGGGCGGGGCGGCGACACGTACATCGACCATCTACAGACGTTCTTCTATGCCACGCTGCCCGCCGCGCTCGGCCTGCGCGTGCCGTTCACGGTCGACTGGATCTCGGGTCTCGTCGTCGGCAGGCTGCTCGAGGTCGCCGCGCTCGCCGGCGTCGCGGTCCTGCTCGTTCGCCGCCGGCGGCGACGCGAGCTCCTCCTTGTCATCGGTTTCTCCTATCCGCTCGTCCAGTCGCTCTCGTCCTTCAGTTCCTTGAACGACGAGCCGCGCTACCTCGTGCTGCTCGCGCCCGTCCTCGCGCTCCTCCTCGGCGAGCTACTCGCGCGCAGGCCTCTCCTCGCGGGCGCCGGGCGGCCGCAGCGTTCGCCGCGTCGGCCGCCGGCCTCGCCTCGATGCGGTCGGAGCCCCTCCCGGTGCCTCCCGTCGGAGGCGAGCGCGGACCCGCGGACCTGGACCCCGCGCTGCGCGCGCTCGAGCGGGCCGGAGCGACGCGCGTCCTCGCGCACTACTCGATCGCCTACCGGATCAGCTTCGAGAGCGGCGAGCGGATTCTCGCCGGCTCGACCGGTCAGGTACGCGACCGGCACGCCGACCGCGTCGTCCGCGGCAGCCCGCACCCTGCCTACGTGTTCATCGCCCGCTCGCCCGCTGAGCTCGCGCTCGCAGACGATTTCGGCCGCCGGGGATATCACCGGATCGTCGCCGGCGAGTGGGCCGTCTACGTCCATCGCGACTCAGGCTGACGACCGCGGCGACGCCTGCGACCCAGAGCACGAACACGGCCGGCAGGCTCGCGAACAGGAAGCGCGGATGCTCCGGCGTGACTCGGTAGAAGCTGTAGAAAACCGCGTTGACGAGTGCCCAGACAGCGAGGAGCGCCCTCGGCCATCCGGCGCGGACGGCAACGGCGCCGACGATCGCGAGCGGCGTCAGCACGAGCAGCGTCCGGGGCGTGAACAGAAGCGAATCCGTCCAGTTGCGGACGACGTAGTCCGCGGAGAACGGATGGCGCGGCCACGAGTTCGGGTTCTCGAACTGGGCCGAGTAGCCCTTCGGCCAGTAGGCGGCGACCAAGGGCGCGAATGAGAGCGCGCCGGCTGCGAACGGCAGCGCGCGGCGGGAGCCGACGCGATACGCGAGCAGCGCGAGCGCGACCGCGGCGAGCAGGCCGTTCGTCAGCTTCACGGCAGTCCCGAGCCCGAGCAGGACGCCCGCCGCTGCGAGCCACAGCCCGGTCGCGCGCGTGGAGAGGAGGAGCGCCATCGCGACAGTCACGAGCGCCGTCGAGACCGGCTCGGTGTAGTTCGCGAGCCCGGCGTCGACCGTCCAGGTCCCGTTCCCCCAAGCCCGGCTTCCGCCGAGAACGCCGACGAGGAGCGGCCAGAGCGAGAAGATCGAGGCGGCGGCGGTCCCGAGCGCGCGACGGCCGGTCGCGTAGAACCCGGCGTACGCCGTCGCCACGACGGTGACGGCGTTCGCCGTGAGCGAGAGGACGACGCCGAACCCGAAGGCGATGTCCGGATCGAGCGGGCCGCCGAGCGCACGGTACGGAAGCATCGGCAGGCTCCAGATGAGCGGCCAGCCGAACACGGCCGCCCCCGGCGGATGCATCTTCACCACGGCCGCCGAGACGACGAGCGCGAACCACAGGGCGCCGAGCACGAGGAGCCAGTGGCGGGCGAGCGCCCTGCGTTGCCAGGCGAGGACGAGGGCGGCCGCCGCTACAGCCGTGGCGGCGGCGAGCGCGACAACGACGAGCGGGCCGAGCCTTCCCCAGGCGGCGATGAACTCACGCGTTGCCGCATAGAAGCCGGTCGCGTCGCCCGTGAGGCCCGCGTACTCGTAGCGCGGAAGCCCGGGAAGCTTGTTCCCCGAGGCGGAGAGCACCGCGACCGGGATCGCGACGCGCACGAGCACGAGGACCGCAAGTGAAGTGCGCCAGCGCAAGGCGGACGCATGGTAGGGCGGCTAGCGCGAGGCCGGCTTTGCCGCGGGTTTGCCGAGGCTTAGCCCCCGTCGTTCATCCTCGTCACACCAACCAGGAGGAACATCATGAACGCCCGCAGATTTCATTTCGTCCTTGCTTCGTCCTCGTAGCCGCGCCGGGGGCGGCACTTGCTGCGTCCGGACCAACCGCGGCGACAGCGGAGCAGGCACGCGGCGCCGTCCCGCCGCGCGAGATCGTGCAATACGGCCACATCAAGTCGCTCACGCAAAAAGGCGGCCGCTTCGAGCTGCGCTTCGATCCGGCGCAGTGGCTCCAGGGAGTGACCGCGACCCGCGCGGCGGTCGAAGACAAGGCGATCCAGCCGGGTGAGGCGGTGCCGAACGACTACTACATCGTCGACGAGGGTCGTCGTCTCCTGACGTATCTGGTCCCGCGAGCCGCGCACGTCGCCGTCGTGACCAGCGGGCCAGGCCCCGTCGGCTCGACGGTGATCACGGTCGGCGAACTGGCACAGATCGTCAAGGGCAAGAACCCGAAGCACCGTCGACTGATGGAGCCGAAGGCCGGCTTCTGGATCCGGATCGCGGTCGACACCGTCCGGTCGCTCGATCAGCAGTACCAGCCGTAGCGAGGGACAGTCCCTGGGCCACGTCGTTGCCAGGCGTGTCCCAGGGGACAGTCCCTCGGACGTGTCCGGCTCGGACTGCTGCGTTAGGGCGCCAGCACGTACTTGATGCCGCGGCTTTCCCTCGTCGCGGCGAACGCGGACTCCCATTCGTCGAGCGGCACGACCTCCGAGAGCAGCGGCTCGAGCTCGACGCGCCGCTGCTCGATCAGCTCGAGCGCACGCAGCCATGACGCCGGCGTCGACGCGAAGCCGGACGTGACTGTCAGCTCGTGGAAGCACACGAGATCGAAAGGGACGCTCACAGGCTTGCCGGCGAGCCCGATCTGCACGTAACGCCCGCCGCGCCGCGCCGACTCGAGGGCGAACGCCATTCCGGCCTCGTTCCCTGAGCATTCGACGACGATGTCCGCCTCGACAGGGCCGCCTTCGGTAGTCGACGTTTCGAAGCCGAGCGCGTCCGCAGTCGCCAGCCGCGGCTCGTCGCGCGGAGTGCCCCGTACGTGCACGCCACCTCCGGCTGCGCGCGCCACCTGCGCGGCGAGCAATCCAATCGGCCCGGGGCCGATCACGAGCACGTCGTCGCCGTCACGCACACGGTCGGGATCGAGCAACGAGTTGCAGCAGCAGGCGAGCGGCTCCGCCATCGCCGCCACGCTGCCGTCGAGCCAGTCCGGAATGCGGTGGAGGTTCGCCACCGGAACGTGCAGGAGCGGCGCGAAGCCGCCGTCGACGTGCGTGCCGATCGAGCGACGCTCGGGGCAGAGGTTCGTCCGACCCGCGCGGCAGAAGGCGCATACGCCGCACGTCGAGAAATACGTCTCGGTGACGACGCGCGCGCCGCGCCAGCCACCGTCGACGCCGTCCCCAAGCTCGGCGACGACACCGGAGACCTCGTGCCCCATAGTGACCGGAGGAACCGACGGATACTCCCCGTCGTGGATGTACAGGTCGGTGCCGCAGATGCCGGCGCCGACCACCTCGAGCACGACGTGATCCGGTGCGGGCGAGGGCTCCGGCCGTTCTGCGAGCGCAACGTTGCCGACACCCGGCGCGAGCTTCGCCAGCCCGCGCACGTCAATCGGCCGCAGCGGTCGTGCGCGCGTAGATCGCGGCGAGCGCCAGCACGATCAGGCCGTACAGGATCTGCCGCGTCGCCTGCGACGCGTTCAGGATCGTCAGGAGCGAATCGAGCACCGTCAGGATGAGCGCGCCGAGGATCGTCCCCGCATAGCCGCCGAGGCCGCCGAAGATGGACGTCCCGCCGATCACGACCGCCGCCACCGAGGGCAGCAGAAACGGCGCCGCGATTCCGAGATCGGCGGCGTTGTTGAAGCCGACGAGCAGGATCCCCGCCGCCGCCGAAAGCGCGCCGCATGCGGCATAGACGAATAGCAGCGGCTGCCAGACCCGCACTCCGGCGAGCCGGCACGCGACCGGGTTGTCGCCCGCCGCATAGATCATTCGTCCGATTCCGGAGTACCGCAGCCCGAGAATGATCAGCGCGGCGATCGGCAGCCACACGAGCAGGTCGTACGGGATGTAGGTCAGGAACCGCTTCGACCCGAGCGTGACCACCAGGTCCGGCACGAGCGAGACGAATCGCTTCTGCGAGTAGATCGTTAACGCCCCGAGCGTGATCGTCGACACCCCGAGCGTCATGATCAGCGCGTTGACGCGGAAGATCGCGACGCCGATCCCGTTCACGAGCCCGATGCCGAGGCCCACGCCGATTGCGATCAGGATCGCAAGCGCCGAGCCGTGCGTGCCGAACGACGAGATCATGAAAGCGGCCGCCGTCGCCGTCGTCGCGACCGAGAGGTCGACGCCGCCGGTGAGCATGACGAGCGTCTGGCCGGCGGCGATCAAGCCGAGCACGGCGGCGTAGAGGAACGTCGTCGACACCTGCTTGGGCGTCACGAACGCCCTCCCCACCTGCGCGCGGTTGACGATGTCCGTCGCGATGAAGATCGACACGAAGACGAAGGTGAGGACGATGGCCGGGTTGTCGCCGAGACGACCGCGCAACGCGTTCATCCGGTTTTACCCTTCTGCCGGATCGCGAGGCCGCCGACCATCACCACGAGCACGATCAACGTGCCCTGGATCACCTGCGCCCAGTTCTGGTCGACGCCCTTGATGATCAGGATCGTCTTGACGAGCGTGAGGATGAACGCTCCCGCGATCGGCCCGAGCAGCCCGCCGACGCCTCCGAGCAGCGACACCCCGCCGAGCACGACCGCCGCGACCGAGTTGAGTGTGTAGATGTCGCCCGAGTGCGGATCTCCCAGACCCGACGCCGCGGTGAGCGTGAGCCCGCCGAGCGCGGCGAATGCGCCGGAGAACGCGTAGGCGAGGATGCGCGCCGCGGAGACGTGGATACCCGACAGGTAAGCGGCATTGCGGTTCGATCCGATCGCGTACAGCGCGAGCCCGGGCCGCGCGCGCCGCACGGTCACCCACAAGACGAGGTATGCGCCGAGCAGGATCAGCAGCGCCTTCGGCAACCACTTCGTTCCGACGGTGTCGACGGTGATCATCAGCTGGTACTTCGCGGGTGTGCCGCCGCCGGGAACCTCGAGCACGGCGAGCGCCGCGCCGGCCAGCACGAACAGCATCGCGAGCGTGACGATGATGTCGGCGACACGCGTGACGACGATCACCACCCCGGTGAGCGCGCCGGCAAGTGCTGCGCAGAGCACGAGCAGCAGCGAGAAGAGGATCGCGTCGCGGAAGCTCATGTGCACCATGTACTTCGCGGCGACGACGTTGACGAGACTCATCATCGACCCTACGGAGAGGTCGATGCCGCCGGAGATGATCACGATCGCCTGACCGCACACCACGAACGCGAGCGGCAGCGCGTCGATCGCGAGCGACTGCACGTCGAACGGGCCCCAGGGAACGATCGTCGCCGAGCGCCAGTACAGAACGAGGACGAGCAGCAGCACGTAGACACCGACCGTCCAGCCGTGTCGGCGAAGCAGGCGCCGCACGTCGACAGGCCGCCGCCGCACGGCGCCGGCGGTAACGGGCGCCGCGGTCATGCTGCTTCCTCGTCGTCCTCGACGAGTCCGTGCATCGCCCGCAGGAGTGTCGCCTCGTCGGCGGCTGCGGCCGGAAGCTCCGCCGTGAGCCTTCCCCCGTAGAGCGTCAGCACTCGGTCGCAAACGAGCGGGAACTCTGCGAGCTCGCTGGAGAAGAACAGGATCGCCGCACCATCGTCGGCCAGGCGGCGAAGCAGTGTGTAGATCTGCCGCTTCGTTCCCACGTCGATGCCGCGCGTCGGGTCGAAGCACAGGATCGTCGTGAACTCGGACGCGAGCCAGCGCGCGATCGTGACCTTCTGCTGGTTGCCCCCAGACAGCCGGCGTACCTGTCGTGCCGCCCTGAAATCGATCTGCAGCGCGTCGATCGCCTCCCGCACGCGCCTTCCCTCGTCGCGCATGTGAATCGGCCCCCAGCGCGTGATCCTGTTGTAGCGCGGCGCCGCGATGTTCTCCCTGAGCGAGCGCTGCGGGAGCAGGGCGCGCAGGCGGTCGGCCGGAACGAGCACGAGGCCGGCCCGAATCGCATCGTAAGGATGGCGCGCTCGAAGCGGGCGCCCCCCGGCGCGGATCTCGCCGGCGCCCACGGAGCGTTGGCCGGACAGGGTCTCGAAGAGCTCGTCCTGCCCCTGGCCGTCGAGCGCAGCGATGCCGAGCACTTCGCCCGCGTGCAGGGCGAAGGACACGCTCTCCACCCGGCCCACCGCGAGCTCGGCCACCTCGAGCGCGGCCTGCGTCGCACTCGGCGCCGCGACGGGCAGCGCGGTCTCCTCGGCCTCGCGCTCCATCGCCTCCGCCGCAGCGCGCGCCGCCTCCGGCCCGAGCATGTACTCGACGATCGCTTCCTCGCCCCGCTCCTGCGGAACGATCGTGGCCACGGCGCCGCCGTCCCGCAGGATCGTCGCTCGGTCGCTCGTCGCGATCACTTCCTTCAGCCGGTGCGTGATGAAGAGCACGGAGCGTCCTTGCTCGCGCCGTTGACGCATGACCTCGAACACTCGCTCGGCAAGGTCCGAGGGAAGCGCCGCCGTGATCTCGTCGAGCAACAGGAGCTGCGGGTCACGAGAGAGCGCCCGCGCGAGGTCGATCATGCGCAACATCGGCAGCGGGACATCTCGCACCTGCTCCGAGAAATCGATGTCGAGCTCGACGCGACGCAACTGCTCGCGGACGGCATCGCCGTCGGCACCGGTCAGGCGCAGGTTCTGTGCGATCGTCAGGTCCGGGACGAGCGCCGGATCCTGGAAGACGGGAGCGAGCCCGATCCGTGTCGCCTCCGCAGGCGAGCGCACGCGGACATTCTTCCCGCGCACGGCGATCGTCCCGCGATCCGGGCGGACGACTCCCGTGAGGAGCTTCACCAGGGTGCTCTTTCCCGCGCCGTTAGCACCCAGGAGCGCGTGCACCTCACCCGGGTCGACGACGAGGTCTGCCGACCGCAGGGCATGCACCGGCCCGTAGCTCTTGGCCAGGTCCCGCGCTTCGAGGAGGAGGTCGCTCATGAAGACAGAGAGGGGACGGCCGGTGCCGCCCCCTCCCGTCCCGACCTCACTTGCAGCTGAAGAGCTGCTTCGTGGTGTACGTCGTCCACGGCTTGATCTGCAGCCGTGCGCTGTACGTCGGCGGGCGGCTCGGCGAGTAGTTCGCCTTGATCTGCGCCTTGCCCGACGCGGTGCCGTTGTCCCAGACCTGCGGTGTCAGCTTCACCCAGTTGCGGACAGACTGCCCCTGGAGGAGCTTGATCGCGACGGCTGCGCCGGCTCCACCGATCGTCGCCGGATTCGTCACGGCGGCGCCGCTGAGGCCCTTCACCGTGAGCAGCTGCTTGAGGAACTGGTTGTTGTCGGCACCGACAACAGGTACGTACGGCTTACCGGCCGTCTTGAATGCGTTCACGACCGTGTAGTCGATTCCGGACGTCCAGACGCCGTCGACCGTGACGCCCGAGTTGAGGATGTCGAGCATCTGCTTCCCGCCGGGCGCGAACGACCAGTTCGTGAACGTCTGCTTCACGACCTTGATCCCCGAATACTTCTTCAGCGCCTGCTGGAAGCCCGTGTGCCGATCGGTATCGGCCGGAACGCCGGCGATTCCTCGCATCTCCACGACGTTGCCGTTGCCGCCGAGCTTCTTGAACAGCCACTCGGCGCCGAGCCGCCCGTAAGCGACCTGGTCGTTCGTCACGTTGTGGGCTTCGGGGGCCGTTACACGCTGATCGACGGAGACGACCTTGACCCCACGCGCCGCGGCCTGCTTGATCACCGCGTTCAACGCGGTCGAGCTCGAGGGGTTGATGATGATCGCGTTCGCGCCCGCCGAGATCAGGCTGCGGATGTCCGCACTCTGCTCGGCCGGTCCGCCGTTGCGGTTCGCCACCTTGACCTGACTGATCACGCCGCTCGCCCTCGCCTGCGCCCTGATCGCGCAGATCATTTCTTCGCGCCAGCCGTTGCCGACCAGCGTGTTGGAGACTCCGAGCACCCACTTCGCCTGAGTCTTGGCCGGCTTCGCCGACGCGCTGACGGCAACCACCACCGCCACGGCAGCGAGCGCAAGGAGCATGAGCGCCAAGCGCAGGCCGATGGGACGAAACTTCACTAGCCCTCCTCCTTTCGTCAGGCGCGCACGCCGGTCACGCCGCGCCTCCACCTCTTCGACCGTTCCTTCAAGCCTGTCTAGACAATTCCGCAAGGAGCGACGCTACCCGGGGCGGTCCAGGTCGTCAAGGAACCGGCTAGCTGGTGTCTGCAGTTCGCAGGACTCGAGCCAGGCGGCGCGCGTGCTCGGCATAGGCCTCGTCGAACAGCTGTGCGGAGCGCTCGCGCCCGACGACGGCAGGGCTCGTCAAAACCGGCGGGAGGACGCCCCGCGTGGCCAGCAGGCTCGCCGTCCTGACCTTGAGCTCGTTCGCGAGCGCGATCGCGGCGATCGTCGAGCCCGGGCCGATCGGCTCCTCGACGCCGTCGACCCGCACCAGCGCATCACCGGGCGGTGTCGCCAGGTCGAGCACGACGTCGGCATGGTCGAGCAACCGCGTGCCCGACGAATGGGCCGGCTCGGCCGCACGCGAGTGCGCAACCGAGGTGACCGCGATCACCGGTAGGCCGCGTCGCCGCGCGCCCTGTGCCATCTCGATCGGCGCCGCGGTCAAGCCGCCGTGGCTGAAGACGATCATCGCGTCGGGCGGGCCGAGGTCGAAGTTGGCGAGGATGCGCTCCGCGAGCCCTTCGACGCGCTCGATGAACATCGCCTGGCGCTGCCCGTTCGCGCCGACGACCTGGGTGTGGAACGTCATCGAGAGCTCCACGATCGGGTGAAAGCCCGGATAGGAGCCGTAGCGCGGGAACAGCTCCTCGACAGGCATGCGCGAGTGACCGGTCCCGAAGGCGTGGACGAGCCCGCCCCCGCCGATCGCATCTGCACACAGACGGCTCGCCGCATCGATCGTGTCGCTCTGCACCTCCAGGCGCTCGAGCAGCGCGCGCGCGGAGGCGAGAAACTTCCCCGCGACGGGGTTAGAGTCGATACCCATCTAGCTGTCTAGACAATTAGACCGAAGCCCGCGGGGCAAGGTCAAGGAGGGGCGAAGTGACCGGCCACAAGGTGACGATGCTCGGCACGGGCCTGATCGGGCTCTTCTACACGGCGACGCTGCACGGGCAGCGCAACCGCGACCGCGTGCACGTCGTCTACTCCCGCTCGCCGGAGCGCGCCGACGCGTTCGCACGGGAGTACGGGATCCCGATCCGTTCGACGGATCTCGAGGAGGCGATCGCCCATCCCGAGACCGACGTCGTCGTCGTCGGGCTGCCGAACCACCTGCACGAGCACGCGGTCGAGCTCTGCGCACGCCACGGCAAGGCCGTCCTCTGTACGAAGCCGCTGGCACGCAACGCCGCGGAGGCAAAGCGGATGCTCGACACCGTCGAGCGTGCCGGAATCTTCGCCGGCTACCTCGAGGACCTCGTCTATACGCCGAAGACGCTGAAGGCGGTCAAGGCCGTCCAGGCGGGGCAGATCGGCAAGGTGACCTGGGCGTGTTCGCGCGAGACGCATCCCGGCCCGCATTCGGCGTGGTTCTGGGACGCCGAGCAGGCGGGAGGCGGCGCGATCGTCGACCTGGGCTGTCACTGCATCGAGATCGTCCGCAACTTCATGAGCAAGGAGAACCGCCCCGTCGAGGTGTTCGCATGGGCGGACACGCTCGTCCACCCGATCGAGGCGGAGGACAATGCGATTGCGCTGATCAAGTTCGAGTCGGGCGCGATCGGGCAGTTCGAGGTCTCCTGGACGTTCCGCGGCGGCATGGACCTGCGCGACGAGGTCGCCGGCACCGAGGGCACGATCTGGACGAATCACTTCCTTCGCACCGGCTTCGAGATGTTCTCGTCCGGCGAGGGCGGCGGCTATGTCGCCGAGAAAGCAGAGACCGCGTCCGGCTGGCTCTTTCCGGTCGGCGACGAGGTGAGCGAGCTGGGCTACGTCGACATGTTCACGGACATGTTCGACACGCTCGACGCGGGCCGGCAGCCGATGGAGACGTTCTATGACGGCTACGTCGTCAACGCGGTGATGGATGCGTGCTACGCGGCGGCCAAGTCCGGCAAGTGGGAGCCGGTGCAACTGGAAGACTGGCGCGGCGGCGGCGTCGAGCGGATCGCGCGCGCCCGGCGCGAGTACGACGGCAAGACCCTCATCAAAGAGGAGAAGATGCCCGACGGTCGTCGCAAGCTGATCCTCAAGAACGAGGCCACCGGCGAGTTCGTCGACGTCATGACCGAAGCCGAGGAACCGGTCACCGCTTGAGGGCAGCGACGAGGCGCGCTGCATTGTCCTCGCCGGCGAGCGCGGAGCCGACGCCCACTGCCACGGCGCCCGCGTCGAGGAACGCACGCGCGTTCGTCGCGCCCACGCCGCCGGTGACGAGCAACGGTCCGGTGCAGACGAGCTGCTCGACGCGCGCGTGGACGTCCTCGACATGTCGCAGGATCACAACCACGCGTCCGGCACGGATGCGCGCGATCGCGTCCACATGTGCAAGCGTATTCACGTGAGCACAGCGGTCGTCACCGGCGCACGCGGCGGAATCGGCTCGGCCACCGTGCATGCGTTCGAGAACGCGGGCTTCACGGCCCACGGCGTCGATGCCGACGACGCGTGGCCCGAGCTCGAACGACTCGACGCGCTCGTCTGCGCGCACGGGATCAGCGGCCGGCCGCACGGCGATGGGCCCGTGGACGCGTGCACCGAGGAAGCCTGGGACCGCGTCCTCGACGCGAACCTGAAGAGCGTCTTCCTCTACTGCAAGCGAGCGATCCCCCTGCTGCGGTCGGCGGGCGGCGGCGCGATCGTCACGGTGTCGTCGGTGCTCGGCCTCGTCGGCGGCGACGCGGACTTCGCCACGCACGCCTATGCGACTTCGAAGGCCGGGATCATCGGCCTGACGCGCGCGATGGCCGTCACGTACGCGGGCGACGCGATTCGCTGCAACGTGATCTGTCCAGGGCTGATCGAGACGCCGATGAGCGCCCGCGTGCAGGCGGATGAACGCATCCGCGCGCGCCTCGCCGAGCTGCAGCCGTTGACCGGCGACTTTGGCCGACCGGAGGACGTCGCCGGCGCCGCCCTCTATCTCGCAACCGCGCCGTTCGTCACCGGCGCCGTCCTGCCCGTCGACGGCGGATGGACAGCGAGGTGAGGCAGCTCGGCCTCGACGTCGGCGCCACGAACATCAAGCTCGCGGTCGTCGAGGACGACCGCGTCGTCGTAACCGATCAGGCGCCGACGCGGTCCGAGGAGGGCGGCCCTCCCGCCGTGCTGGAGCGCGTGATCGAGCTCGGACGGTCGGCCGGCCCGGTGGAGTCGGTCGGCGTCGCCGTTCCAGGACTGTTCGACGCGGACGGCGTGGCGCTCCTCTTGCCGAACCTCTACGGGGAGTGGACGGGCCAGCCGCTGCGCGAGCCGCTCGAACGTGCCTTCGGCCGCGAGGTCGCGCTCGTCAACGACGGTCACGCGTTCGCGCTCGCCGAGGCGCGCGTCGGTGCCGCGCGCGGGTCGCGAGACGTGATCTGCATCGTCTGCGGCACCGGAATCGGCGGGGGGCTGGTGATCGACGGCGAGATCCACCTCGGCACCGACGATCGGGCGGGGGAGGTCGGGCATCACACTGTGGTCCTCGACGGGCCGCCGTGCGACTGCGGGAACCGCGGCTGTCTCGAGACACTGGCGGGGGCGCGGGCGATCGCGCGCGCCGCCGGGAAAACGTCCTTCGACGAGGTCGTGCCGTCCGCGCGCGCCGGAGACGAGCGCGCGCGGGAGGCACTCGCAGACGCCGGCCGGCTGATCGGCACCGTGGTCGCGAATCTGACGATCTTCGTCGCACCTCAGCGCGTCGTCGTCGGCGGCGGAGTCGCCGAGGCGGGCGACCTGCTCCTCGAGCCGCTGCGGGAGACCGTCCTGCAACGCGCCGCGAACGTTGCGCCAATGGAGAAGATCGAGATCGTGCACGCGTCGCTCGGCTCATACGCGGGCGCGATCGGCGCGGCGCTGTACGGCGCGGCCGGCGTCAGCCGCCGACCTTGATCTTCCCCTTCGCTCCGACGACGTGTACGCGGTAGCCGAAGCTGAAGCTGACGCCGCTCTTGAGAGTTGCCCGCGACGAGCAGGTGAAGTGCTAGGCCACCGGGATATTCGAGTGACCGGCAGCCGGCCCGGCCACGACCGCAGCTGCGGAGGCGAGGACGGCCACGACTCGAAAAGGCCTCATTGCCACACCATCGGCAGAGCCCTCGAGCCGCTGAATATCCGACTTGCGAGCAGGGAACCTGGCCGAACGTTCAGAGTCGGGGTTCTGGACTCCTGAAGCGCGCCGCGATGTCCGATAAGTTAGGCCATGGTCGAGTGCGAAGAGTGCCGCAGCACTTCGGAACTCGGTGAGGGCTGGCGGGCGATGATCGGGTTCTGTCCGGAGGAGGACGAGGCGCCGTTCGTGGTGATCTATTGCCCGGTGTGCGCGGAGTCCGAGTTCGGGCCCGTACGCCGCGCCTCGCGAGCCGAGTCGTAGTTTCCAGGATCGTCGGGACCGGCCATGTCCCAGGGATTGTCCCTGGGACATGGCCGTCCTAGATCCCCACCTTGGTAGCGTCGCTCGAGTTGCAGCTTCGGCAGCCGATTCGCGACCTCTTCCTCGCCACCTGGGAGGTCGACGCCGCACTGGTTGAGTCGCACCTTCCCGACGGCTTCCGGCCGATCCTCGCCGGCGGGCGCGCGCTGGTCTCGGTCGGCTGCTTCCGCAACAGGTTCGCTCGCCTCGGAGCGTTGCCCGTCCCGCCCTACGACGAGATCGACCTCCGCACGTTCGTCGTCGACCGAGATGGTGCGACAGCGGTCTTCGTCTTCGACTTCTTCGTGCCCGTCGTCGGCCTCGCGGCGTCTCCGTTCGGCGTGCCGGTCGAGGTCGCGCGCATCAACGTGGCGCGAGGTCACGTCAGCGCCCCCGGCATCGGCATCTCGGCCGCGTACACGATCGGGGAGCGCGCCGAGCTCGGCGATCGTGAAGCCGCGCTCTCGTCGCACCCGTCCGCGTACTGGCTGAAGCGCAAACGGCTACGCAAGATGATCGGCGGCTACCGCGGAGTGACGTGGAAGCATGCCGAGCTCACCGGCGAAGCGCAGCTCGCCCCCGCGGCACGGCTCGGAATCGACCGCCCTCCCGAGTTCGCGCTCTACGCCGAGACAGCCGAGCTGAGAGCGAGCCTGCCGGCTCGAACTCAGACGGGGAACCGGTAGACGTGCGGCGACGCGGTCAGGCCGCAGAGATCAGGCGCGCAGGCCGCGGAACGTTCGCAGCGACGACAAGTGCGGCGACGACCTGCGGGTCGAACTGCGTGCCCGCGCAACGTTGCAGCTCTTCCAGCGCCTCGGCCTTCGACATCGCCTTTCGGTACGAACGCGTCGTCGTCATCGCGCTGAACGCGTCGCACGCGCAGACGATCCGCGCCACGAGCGGAATGTCCGTGCCGGCCAAGCCGTCGGGATAGCCGCCGCCGTCCCAGCGCTCGTGACAGGAGCGGACGAGATAGCCGACCTCGCCGAGCAGGCCGCCGACCGTCTCGAGCATCCTTTGGCCCTCGATCGTGTGGGTATTGATGATCGCCCGCTCCTCGGGGGTGAGCGCGCCAGGCTTGTTGATGATCTGCTTCGGGATCTTCACCTTGCCGACGTCGTGCAGGAGCGCCGTGAATTCGGCCTTGTGGCGCTCTTGCGGATCGAGCCGCAGCTCGTCGGCGACCGCGACCACGAGTGAGACGACGTCCTGGCTGTGGAGGCCCGTGTAGACGTCATCCGCCTCGACCACGTCGCCGAGGAGCAGCGCCGTCCCGCGATACGCGTGCGACAGCTCCAGCGCCTTGTCGATCCGCACCCTTCGCTCCTTCGCGAAATAGGCGAGCAACCCGATCAGCGGCAACGCGAACAGCACCAGCACCGGCTCGCCGCGCGAGGCAAGGGCCGCCAGGATCGCCATTGGCGTCAGGGCGGAGTCGACGGCCCAGATCCAGCCCATCACGGGCAGCAGCGTGAAGGGGGAGATCCCGAGCCCGAGCCGGTCGCGCGCGGCCGTGCTCGCGAAGTCGAAGCTGAACTGCACCAGGAGCGCCGCCGCGTAGACCGGGAGGTAGCGCGGAGTCGGATCGGGCTCGCCGGCGGCGATCAGCACGAGCGCGGGCCCGACGGCGTGCCAGGAATTGACGAAGCGCAGGAGGCTCCTGTTCAGCGGCACGCGTCCGCGGAGATAGTCTGGCGCGCCTCCGAGAAGCAGTCCGCAGAGCACGCACAGCGGCACGTAGGGAACGGGGAGCAGGACGAACATCGGCAGCAGCACGAGCTGCGTCGGCACGGCATAGCCCGTCCCGATCTCGAAGTCGATCCGCGAGGCAACCGCGTAGCAGGCGACGAAGAGGAGCGCAGTCAACGGGTTGAGCGCACGCTCCGACCCGGCGAAGAGCGCGAGCGAGAGCGCGGCCACGAAGAAGGTCGACCCGAGGAGGAGCGAGGCGAGCAGGTCGCGATCGCCTAGACGGCGCGCTGCGATGCGCCGTGACTGCTCGATCAGCAAATCCCCGTCGAGCGGGATCGCCGACTCTGCGACCTGGGGAGTTGCGACAGGAGTCGCCATGTCGACCCTATCGGCCTTTGGCCCGAACTCCTTGATCGAGGGATCAACCCGGCGCGAAAAACTAGACTTCCCGTCCCTCCGAAGGGGGAGGCCGTCTAGCCCGAACCTCCCACACTGAGACCAGTTCAATTCTGCGGCGACAAGGGAGAGACTCTGTGGAAGCTTCATCGTTCGTTCGGCGCGCTCGCGCGCTTCTGATGCTCGGATTTGCCGCCGCGGCGGCGGCGCTGGTCGGGGGCGTCTCCCCCGCGAGCGCCGGGCTCGGGCTGAGCTGCCCCACTGCGACGAGCGTGCCGTTCGCGCGCTGGTCGGACTACGCCAACTACGGCCTGGTGCCGAACGGCGGTTTCGAGTCCGGCGCTACGGGCTGGGCCCTTTCCGGCAGCGCACGCGTGGTCTCCGGCAACGAGCCGTTCTACATTCGGAGCACGAGCGACAAGTACTCGCTCAGCCTGCCCGCAGGCAGCTCCGCGACCAGCCCCCAGATGTGCATCAGCCTGTTGTCGTCGAAGATGCGATTCGTCGTCGCCGGCAGCTCCGGCTCGAAGGTCAAGGTGCAGATCATCTACCGCGGCCTGCTCTCGAGCGTGCTGGGGATTCTCGACGGCGGTACGGTCTCCGCCGGAAACTGGTCGCCCTCCCCCGCGATGTCGATGCTCGGCGGCGTCCTGCCCTTGCTGACGCAGTCGGTGCAGTTTCGCTTCGTCCCGGTGAACGGCTCGGTCAGCCTGGACGACGTCTACCTGGATCCGATGAAGTCGGCGTAGGCCGACTTCATCGAGCGCTCACTCAGTTCCATCGAGCGGCGGGTTCGCCGCGGGATCGGCGTGGCGGCCACCAACGAGGTGGTCGTCTCGCCGTGTTCGGCACTCTTCTTCGTGTAGTAAGGCGCTCACCGAGAATGGGGCACGATGAAGATCGTCGTCACCGGCGGCAGCGGCAAAGCAGGGCGCGCCGCCATCCGGGACCTGCTCGAGCACGGCCATGACGTGCTCAACGTCGACCTGGTGCCGCCGCGCTCGTCCGACTCGCCGGCGCCGTTCTTGCCGGCCGATCTGACCGACCTCGGGCAGACGATCGAGGCGGTGAGCGGCGGCGAGAGGATGCGGGGCGTCGAGGCGGTCGTCCATCTCGCCGCGATCCCGTCACCGGTCCACGCCACCCCGGACGTCGTGTTCCGGACGAACATCACGAGCACACACACTGTGTTTTCTGCCGCAGTGCGGCTTGGACTGAAGCGCGTGGTCTGGGCGTCGAGCGAGACGACGCTCGGGCTGCCGTTCGACCGCCCACCGGACTACGCGCCGATCGACGAGCGGCACGAGTTGCGCCCCGAGTCGTCCTATGCGCTTTCCAAGGTCCTCGGCGAGGAGATGGCCCGCCAGTTCAGCCGCTGGAGCGGGATCCCGTTCGTCGGTCTCCGTTTCTCGAACATCATGGAGCGCGCGGACTACGAACAGTTCCCCTCCTTCTGGGACGACCCGCACCTGCGCAAGTGGAACCTGTGGGGCTACGTCGACGAGAGCCACGTCGCGCAGAGCGTTCGCGCCGCGCTGGAGGCCGATGTGCAACGCGCCGATGCGTTCATCATCACGGCGGCCGACACCGTCATGCAGCGGCCGAGTCGCGAGCTGATGGCCGAAGTCTTCCCGGGGGTGCCCGTCGCCGATCGCGTCACCGGACACGACACGCTGCTCGCCATCGACAAGGCGCGCCGGGTGCTGGGCTACGCCCCCGACTTCACTTGGCGACAGCTCTAGGGCGTCACGAGTGACGCGAGCCGCTCGATGCCGTCGTCGATCAGCGCCTCCTCGACGAGGCTGAACGAAAGCCGCACGTTGTCCCCGCCGCGCCCGTCAGGGAAGAACAACGAACCGGGAACGATGCCGACGCCGCGCTCGACTGCGCGGCGCGCGAGCTCGGTCGCGTCCACGCCGCCCGGCAGCGTCAGCCACGAGAAGAAGCCGCCCTCCGGCCGCGTCCAGCGCGCCGTCGCCGGCATGTGCCGGTCGAGCGCGGCCAGCGTGCGTTCGCACTTGCGCCGATACAGCGCTCGCGACTGCGCCAGCTGCTCGTCGATCCACCCACGGCGCACGTACTCCTCGAAGAGCCTCTGTCCGAGCGCGCCCGCGCACTGGTCGGTGTTCTGCTTCGCAGAGACGAGCTGCGCGCAGACGTCGGCCGGGCCGACCGCCCAGCCGAGCCGCACGCCGGGAAAGAACGTCTTCGACGTCGTCCCCGCCTGCACCACGACGTCCGGCCCGAGGCTCCAGAGGCTTGGCAGCGCCTCACCGTCGAAGCCGAGCTCGCGATAGGCGACGTCTTCAACGATCAGGAATCCGTGACGGCGCGCAAGCTCGACGAGCGGCTCGCGCCGCTCGCGGGACAGGCTGACGCCGGCGGGATTCTGATGATCCGGGATGCTGTAGACGAGCTTCGGGCGCAGTCCTTCACCGAGACGCCGTTCGAGCTCGTCGATCTCGAGCCCGTGCTCGTCCATCGGAACGGCGACGACCTCGGCCTCGAAGCTGCGAAACGCCATGATCGCGCCCAGGTAGGTCGGCCCTTCGACGACCACGACGTCCTCCCGGTCGAGGAACGACTTCCCCACGAGCTCGAGCGCCTCGATCGCTCCGCTCGTGATCAGCAGCTCTCCGTAGGCCGGGCGGCGACCCTGCAAGGCTTCGAGCCTGCCTGCGAGCGCGTCGAGGGGGCCGGCCAGTCCCCGCGTGGGCGCGTACTGGAACGCGCTTGCCTCGCCCTCGGCAGCGAACTCCGCGAGCAGCGCGGATGCACGCTCGCGCGGGAACGTCAGCGGATCGGGGAACCCGCCCGCGAAGGAGATGACGTCCGGTCTGCCGAGGAATGCCAGGACCGCCGCGATACCCTCGCCGACGTCGCCGCGCGTACGCGCCGCAAAGAGCCGATCCCAGTGTCGCGTTTCCGGCGTGACCGCCATTTGACCGAATATAGAAGGTACGCGGTCCATGAGCAGCGCAACGAGAGGAGTGGAGCGTGAATGGTCTCACGGCAACCCGTTACCGCTGGAACGACATCCCGAAGGAGGCGCTCAAGCCGGACCTCCACAGGCGCCTGATCTCGACGGAGCGGATGATGCTGGCGCACGTCTACCTGGAGAAGGGCTGCATCGTCCCGCAGCACTCGCACGAGAACGAGCAGCTGACCTACATCCTCGAGGGCGCCCTCCGCTTCTGGCTCGGGGAAGACGAGTCGGAGGTCGTCGACGTCGCCGCCGGCGAAGTGCTGCACATTCCCTCGCAGCTGCCGCACAAAGCGGAGGCTCTGGAGACGACGCTCGACGTGGACATCTTCTGCCCACCTCGCCAGGATTGGCTCGATGGATCAGATGCGTACCTCCGGAAGACATGAGCCCAAGTATCCGACTCTCGAAGCCGCTCGTCCGCGGCGCGGCTTCGCCGCGCCGGTCGCCAGCCTCCGGGCTCCAGAGCTCCCCAAGCGCCAACCAATCGCGCCGAAGGCGCGCCCCGAGGGCGAGCGAAGCGAAGCGAGGGATCAAGGGGACTGGCTCGACGGTTCGGACGCGTACTTGCGGAATCTGAGCTAAGGCCTGTCCGCCGGTGCTCCTAGCGTTCCTGACGTCGCGCTGAGCGTGCGGAGACGGGCGGGACAAGTATTGACATACGGACCGCCGGTTGGAGCGTGGTCAGCGCGGCGAGCTGTCGGCGGAGGGCGGCTCCGCCGCCCGCAGTCGGCAGCGGTCAGGGACGCTAGGCCCGATACCGTGTTTGGATTCGCAATCGTCTTGCGTTGACGATCCTCGCACTCGGCGCCGCGTCCGCGCTCTGCGTCGCGCTCGTCGAGTACCGGATCCACCATACGGGGAACTCCCTCTACCAGTTCCTCGTCTGGAATCTGTTCCTCGCGTGGGTTCCGTTGGGGATCGCACTCGCGGCGTTTCACCGCGCGCGCCGTCGTGTCGACATCGTCGTGGGCGGCCTGCTCGTGCTCTGGCTCTTGTTCTTCCCGAATGCGCCGTACATGCTCACGGACTTCATCCACCTAGGCGAGAGCCGGCTGGTACCCGTCTGGTACGACGCATTGATGCTGTCGTCGTTCGCCTGGACGGCCCTCTTGCTCGGGTTCGCTTCGCTCTACCTCGTGCAGATGGTCGTGCGACGCGTCGTCGGCCTCCTCTGGTCGTGGGTCGGCGTAGCGTGCGCGCTCGCGCTCGCGAGCTTCGGCGTGTACCTCGGGCGGTTCGTGCGCTTCAACAGCTGGGATGCGCTGGTGCGACCGGGCCGGGTCGCCGATGTCATCACAAACCAGCTCGAGAACCCGCTCCAGCATCCGCGGATGATCGCGGTGCTGATCGCGCTGACGGCGTTCCTGCTGGTCGGATACGCCGTGCTCTACGCGTTCGCCGGAATGCGACTCGAGCTCGAGCGCGATTCGATGCGCTAGTCAATGAGCTTTCGCGTCATCGCGTGGATCGCGACGCGCCAGACGAGCGCGCCGAACACCACGAGCGCGCCGAGGCGAGCGACGTCTGTCCACCCGTCCCAGCCGAACGCCGCATGCCGCACGAGCTCGACGCAGTGATGGAGCGGGTTGATGTTCCCGAGGAACTGCGCCCAGCCGGGCAGCTTGTCGAGTGGGAAGAACGTCCCCGCAACCAGGAAGAGCGGCGTCAGAACGGCGCTGACGACGTAGCTGAAGTTCTCGATCGACTTCGCGTAGCCGGCGACCGCGATCCCGAAGCACGCCCAACCGAAGCCCGCCACCCACGCGATCAGCGGCACCGTCAGCATCCCCCACGCGGGGTCGAGCCCGAACGCGATCGCCACGACCATCGGCACGCAGCCGTAGACGCCCGCGCGCGTCGCGATCCAGAGCGCCTCCGCGGTCACGAGCTCCTCGGTGTCGACGGGCGCTGCGAGGATCGCGTCGTACGTGCGCTGGAACTGGTACTTGACGAACGTCCCGAACATGGCCGGAAACGCGCTCGAGAACAGCACCGCCGTCGCGACCGTTCCTGTGCCGACGAACTGGACGTAGTCGTAGCCGCCGATCCGGGAGACGAGCGAGCCGAAGCCGAAGCCGAACGCGAGCAGATAGATCGTCGGCTCCACCGTCGAGGAGAACGTCGCCGAGCGCCAGTAGGACGAGAAGTTGACGATCTCGCGCACGAGCACACCGGTCAGGGCCGACCGCTCGAACCGGCCGAGGCGGGGGGCGCGGGAGGAATTCGCGAGCGACATCAGCCGATCTCCTCGCCCGTCAGCAGGACGAAGACGTCCTCGAGGTTCGCCGGCCTCCGCTCGCCGTCGATCCTCAACCCGTTGTCGCCGTCGACGCCGAGGATCGACACGCTCGTGCCCGTGCGCCGTGTCCGCAGCCCGGCGGCGCCGGCCTGCGCCTCGACTTCGACCAATCGCGTCGGCGGCCCGTAGACCTCGAGCACCGCGCTGCCGGCGTGCTCGGTCACGAGCGCCGCGGGTGACCCGGAGGCGACGGCCTTGCCGTGCGACATGATCAGCACGGTGTCGGCGAGGCGCTGCGCCTCCTCGATGTAGTGCGTCGACATCAGGATCGTCGTGCCTTCGCTGCGGAGCGCGTCGATCAGCGCCCACAGCTCCTGGCGCACCTGCGGGTCGAGCCCGACGGTCGGCTCGTCGAGGAGCACGAGCCGCGGACGGTGGACGAGCGCGCGCGCGATCAGCAGGCGCCGCCGCATGCCGCCCGAGAGCTTGTCGACTCGCGAGTCGCGCCGGTCGGTCAGCTTCGCCATCACGAGTGCGCGCTCGATCGCGTCGCGGCGTTCGGCGCGACCGATCCGGTACAGGTGCGCGAAGACGAGCAGGTTCTGCTCCACCGTCAAGGTGACGTCGAGGTTGTCGAGCTGCGGCGAGACGCCGAGCTGGGCGCGGGCCTGCTTCGACTCGTCCGGCAGCCGGAACCCGAGCACCTCGAGCTCGCCCTCGTCGGCGATCGCCTGCGCCGTGAGGAGCCGCATCGTCGTCGACTTTCCGGCGCCGTTCGGGCCGAGCAGCCCGACGCACGTCCCTTCCGGGACGTCGAGGTCGAGCCCGTCGACGGCGGTGATTGCGCCGTAGCGCTTCACCACCCCGCGGAGACGAATCGCCAGATCGGCCACGTCGCTCAGCTTGCCACGCCCATCATCGGTCGAGAGTTGGACCGCCGGGGGAAGGAGAACTCATCGCGCACCGATGAGTTTTTCCCCTGCGTCCGGTCCTCTTCCTGATGGCCGCTCCAGCGGAGCAACCGCTCGTGTTCGCCGTCCGTGGGCCCATCGCCCGCGGCGATCTGCCCCGCCTCTGCGGTCGTGTCTGCGCGGTGCTCGAAGGAAGCAGGGCCGCCGCCGCCCTGTGCGACGTGACCGGCGTCGAGCCCGATGCGGTGACGGTCGACGCTCTCGCGCGGCTCCAGCTCGCGGCACGCCGCCACGGCTGTGAGGTCCGGCTGCGCAATGCGTCCGACCAGCTGATCGAGCTGGTCGCCTTCATGGGCCTGCGCGACGTCCTCCCGGACTGACGCTACGAGTCGAGCCGGGGCGGCAGCCCGAAGAGCGGGAACAGCGTCTCCGTGTCGAGGAAGAACGTGAGCTCGCCGATCCGGCCCTCCGAGATCTCGAGCACCTGCAGCGCCCAGGGCTCGTAGCCTTCCCCGGTGGGGCTCGGCTTGTACTGCCCGAAGGCGGGCGAGCCGTTCGCCGTCACGGTGGGGATCACGCGCGAGCCGCGGCAGCCGATGCCCGGCCCCAACCACCACTCGAAGATGTCGTCGCGACCGCTCAGCCACAGGTCGAACGGTGGCATGGACTGTGTCGCGTCCTCGTGGATGAGCGAGGTAAGCGCGTCCATGTCGTAGGCCTCGAACGCGGCGACGTAACGGGCGAGCAGCTCGGCGTCCGCCTCGTCCACCGACGGTGGCGTGTCGACGGCGCTCACGTTGCTCGCCTCGAGCGTCGCACGCGCACGCTGGAGCGCGCTGTTGACGGACGGAACGGTCGTCTCGAGGAGCTCCGCGACCTCGGACGCTTTCCAGCGGAGCACCTCGCAGAGGATCAGCACCGCGCGCTGGCGCGGCGGCAGGTGCTGCAAAGCAGCCACGAACGCGAGCCTGATCGTCTCGCGGGCGACCGCGACCTCGGCCGGATCTGCCTCGGGGACGACTCGCCCGTCGGGGACCGGCTCGATCCACGTCACCTCCGGCAGCGTGTTGAGGTTGGACTCGACAGGCTCGCGCGCGGGCCCGAGATCCATCGGGCGGGCGCGCCGCTCTCGCCCGTTCAGCATGTCCAGGCAGACGTTGGTCGCGATGCGGTAGAGCCAGGAGCGCAGCCCTGACCGGCCCTCGAAACGGTCGAAGCCGCGCCACGCGCGGATAAACGTCTCCTGCACGGCGTCCTCGGCCTCGAAGGGCGAGCCGAGCATGCGGTAGCAGTACGCGTTCAACTCGACGCGATGCTGCTCGAGCTGGCTCTCGAGCTCTTCGGCGGCCGGCCTGACCTGCATGGCGCCCATGGTAAGCACTAGGACCGTGGCCGCGCCGCATACTCATCGGTCGCAATACTCGGGCCGATGATCCCAGTCCCTCCGGCCCGCCACCTGCTCCGCGCGAAGGACCTCGTCGACGCGCGCTATCGCGAGCCCTTGGACGTGCCGACCCTCGCCCGCGCCGCACACTTGTCGCCCGCGCACTTCAGCCGCGAGTTCCGCCGGGCGTTCGGCGAGACGCCTCGCCAGTACCTCCTGACGCGCAGGATGGAGCGCGCCGCGGCGCTGCTGCGGAACACCGACCGCAGCGTCGCCGACATCTGCCTCACCGTCGGACTGACCAGCGTCGGCTCGTTCACCTCGACCTTCGGCCGGACGTTCGGCCTCTCGCCCACGGCCTACCGGGCCGCCCATCCGCCCGCGTCCGATCGCGTGCGCATTCCCACCTGCGTGCTCCAGGCGTACGCACGCCCGCAGTCGAGCAGTTTTCGAGAAGACAGCCGCGCACGGTCCGGCTAGCGTCGCCGCGACCGTTCAACGACACAGGAGGATCACCATGCTGAAGCGGCTCACCAACGTCCAGGTCTGGGTGCACGATCAGGACGAGGCACTCGCCTTCTACACCGAGAAGCTCGGGCTCGAGCTCCGCGAAGACGTCACCGTGCCCGAGATGGGCAACTTCCGCTGGCTCACCGTCGGCGTGCCCGGCCAGCCGGACGTCTCGGTCACGCTCATGGCCGTGCCCGGAGCCCCCGTGTTCGACGACGAGACGCGCGACCGGATCAAGGAGCTGATGGCGAAAGGCGCCGCGAGCGGCCTCTTCTTCGAGACCGACGACTGCCGGGCGAGCTACGAAGAACTCAAGCAGCGCGGCGTCGAGTTCCAGCAGGAGCCGACGGAGCAGCCCTACGGCATCGACGCCGGGTTCCGCGACCCGTCGGGCAACCACGCTCGGATGATCCAGTTGAAGTAACGCGATTGGATGCCGAGAGCCCCCCGACATGATCCGGCGGGCTCTCATTCACCGCCGCATCGCGGTCCTCGACGTCAAAAACATGCTCGCACCGGTAAGTCCCGTCGCGCGACTCCGTCTTACTTGCACCACCACCAACGCGAGGGAGTTCCGATGACACGACTGACGCTCGACATCACGATGTCGCTCGACGGCTTCATCGCCGGCCCGAACCGGACCGTCGAACAACCGCTGGGCGACGGCGGCGACACCCTCCACGAGTGGATGTACGGACTCGCGAGCTGGCGCGAGCTCCACGGCGAGTCCGGCGGCACGAGGAATGCCGACGACGAGGTCGTCAGGGAGAACTTCGACGACCCTCGGCGCGGTGCTGATGGGAAGGCGCATGTTCAGCGGCGGCGAGGGCGGCTGGGAGGACGATCCCGTCGCAGACGGCTGGTGGGGAGACGACCCGCCGTTCGGCGTGCCGGTGTTCGTCCTCACGCACCACGCTCGCGAGACCGTGACGAAGCAATGCGGCACTTCGTTCACGTTCGTCACCGACGGGATCGAGGCCGCGCTCGACCAGGCCCGGGCTGCGGCAGGCGACAAGAACGTGGCGGTCGCCGGCGGAGCGGACGTCGCCCAGCAATACCTGCGGGCTGGTCTAGTCGACGAGATCCAGATCCACCTCGTGCCGAAGCTCCTCGGCGACGGAGTCAGGCTGCTCGACGAGCTCGATCCGGAACGAGTGACGCTGGAGCTCAGGAGGGTGATCGACTCGCCGTCGGTCACGCACCTCAGATACCGCGTCGTGAAGTGACGCTAGCCGGCGACCGCCTCGGTCGTGACCTGCGCGATATAGCCGCGAACATCCGCGGCGGGCTCGCTGTACGCATCGCCGAGTGCCGATTCGACTCGCTGCTTGTACTCCGTCGCCCAGCTCGGAAGCTCGAAGTCCGCGACGGCGAGGAATTCCAACGTGCTCGCAAAGCGGATGTCCGCAATGGTCGGATTGTCGCCGCCACCGATGAAGCCGCCGTCCTCGAGAAAGAACTTGCGGTAGACGTCCAGCATGCGCGGAAGCTCGGCCTCCGCCGCTTGGCGGGCGGCGTCCTTCTCGTCGTCGGAGGCATCCGACGTCGAAACCTCGCCCGGGTAACCGGCGAAGTTCAGACGCGGATACGTCGCACGCGCGAGCAATGGATAGAGCATCGTCATCGTGTAGAAGTTCGCGCTGTCAACCATCGCACGGCGCGCCAGGTCGGTCGGGTAGAGGTCGTCACGGTTTTCGCGGCTCGCGAGGTACATCATCACCGCGCAGCTCTCCCAGAGCAGGCCCTTCGGTAGCCCTTCGGTCTCCACGGACGGTGTCAACATCGACGGGCACTTGGCGATGTACTCGTCCGAGTGCGTCTTGCCCCACACGTTCTCTTCCTCGAACGGCAGCCCGGCGGCCCGCACGAACACGCGGACGGACATGTTGTTGACGCTGGGCGGAAGAATGTTCAGCTTCACCGACACGACGGACCTCCCTAGTTGGCTTGCCCGCGCTGAGCATATTCCACGGTGTTCGAGCGTTCGACGAGTTTCGACTTGTATTCGCTGCGGCGCAGGCTCCCCCAAGGTACGAGCTCCACGCGTGTCTGGACGACGAGCACGGTGCGCAGCCTGTCGCGGATCGCCTCCGCGAGCGCGGCGTCGATCTTCGCGTCTCGCGCAAGCTCCACGGCCACGGGAAGGGGCGGCTCCTGCTTGACGCCCGCCGCCTGCGGCTTGACGAGGATGTGGCCGCTGACCTGCGGAGCGAACGCGCTCACCACCTCCCGGACGGCCGAGGGGAAGACGTTGACCCCGCGCACGATCAGCATGTCGTCGGTTCGCCCGATACAGCGGACGCGAGGACTCGTGCGGCCACATTCGCACCGATTCGTCCAGACCTGAACATGATCGCGGGTGCGGAATCGCAGCAGCGGCGCTGCCCGATGTTGCAGATGCGTCAACACGAGCTCGCCGGTCGCACCGTCTTCCAGGTCGAGGGCTGCTCCTGTCTCGGGTTCGATCAGCTCGGCGTGGACGAAGCCTCGTGCCCCGAGGTGCATTCCGTCCTGCTCTTCGCATTCCCCCCAGAGGGACACGCCGATGTCGCCGACCCCCATCGCCTCGGTGACCCGCGCGCCCCAGCCCTCTTCGAGCTTCGCACGGAACGCCGGCTCGCCGCCGCCGGGCTCACCCGCTACGAGGACGCGCTCGACGCTCGACCCTCTGAGGTCGATCCTCCATTCGGCCGCCCGTTCCACGAGGTGAGCGGCGTAGGACGGCGTGAACACCGCAGCTTCCGGGCGGAGGAGCTCGATGACCTGCAGCAGCCGCTCGGTGTTGCCCGTGCCGACCGGAATGTGACAGAGGCCGATACGGTCGAAGGCGGCGAGCGCCGCCCCGGCCACGAAGGGACCAGCGTTGTAGGTGGTGACGATGCGCTGCCCGGCGACGATGCCCGAGGCCGCGTAGCTGCGCGCCGAGGCCGTCACCCAGTTGTCGAGATCGCCGGCCGTAAGCGGGATGAAGCTGGGCGCGCCGGTGGTACCGCTCGTCGAGTAGATCCGGACGATCTCGGACGGCGCCGCGCACAGATGCGCGCCGATGGGATTCTCCGGCGTGCACGTCGCCCTGAGCTCACGCTTGTCGGTGAGGGGCAGCTGCGCGATGTCCCCGAGCCCACCCGACTTGGACGCGGAGTCGAACCCTGCGGTTGCCAGTTTCTCGCGATAGAAAGGTGAGCGCTCGAAGAGGTAGGCAAGCTGCGCGCGATAGCTCGCATCGTCGATTGCGAGCTGCTCCGCCCACGGCAGTGTCTCGACCTCAGCGTTCGTATTCGATCGCCTCCTCGGCCTTCCGCGCCATGAGGAAGCCGAGCGGATGCTCCTGCTCCTCGGCCAGGTGAGCGAGGAGGCCCGCCGTGCGCGCGAGGATCGGAACGGCCTTCACGGCGGAGGAAGGAAAGGCAAGGTCGAGCATCACCGCGGCGATCGGCATCGAGACGTTCATCGTGAGCGGCCTTCCCCACGCCTCGGCTACGCCGTCGCGGAGGCACTGCGCCAGCAGCACATGCGGCCCGCTCACCCCGCGAGCATCTGCGAGCTCGAGAATCCGTTCGGCGCGCGGGTCGAGCGGCCGATGGACCGGATGGCCGAACCCCGGCACCTTGACGCCGGCAGCGTGGAGCGCACGCGCGACGTCGGCGGCGACCTGTGCGGGCTCGCCGCCGGCAGCGACCTGCGCCTGCGCCTCCTCGAGCAGCCGCGCGCACTCCTCGGACGTGCCGAGGATGACCGGGCCGCAGCCGAGGATCCCCGCCGCGACGGCCCCCTGCAGCGAGCCGGGATCCGCAGCAAGCGTCATCCGCGCGGCGACGTTTGTGGGCATCATCCCGTGCTCGGCGATCGAGACAAGCAGCAGGTCGAGGAAGAAGCGCTGATCGTCGGTCGGCTCGCGGCCGGTGAGCAACAGGTGGAAGTACTCGGTGAAGCTCAAGCTGCCCATGAGGTCGCCGCAGAGGTCGCGTCCCCGCACCTCGACCCTGTCGGGAGAGGCCTGGCTGATGTGGCTGACGGGGGCGCCGGGCTTACGGATCTGCATACGGCCTCCGCGCGGTTGTTGGACGAGCACGAATGACGAGGAGATCGTACGTTTCATGCACGTCGCAAGACCTGACCCCCCGGCGTGCGCCGCTCCGGTCACGACAATCGTCTGGGTCTTGACTCTCCCGTCCGACGCGCTGTGAGCTCGAGCCGAAGAGGCGAGGCGGGACGGGTTCTAGCTCACGGGCTGGACGTGTGACGCCAGCTCTCCGTCCAGGAGTGCATGCACCGCGAATCCGGGCGGATCGTCGACGAGCTCGATCTCGACCGAGTTGAAGTCAAGCCGTGCCTGCACATAGGTGCTCGGCACGGTAAGTACCGCTCGACCGGCAAGCTCAGCCGCAATCGCGCGATGCACGTGGCCCGCGACAAGTCGCCTCACCTGCGGATGACGCCGGAGGACCTCGCCGAGCGCACGTCGATCCGCGACTGGAAGGCCGAGTTCATCCCAGGCCACGATCCCCGTCGAGATGGGCGGATGGTGCATCGCAAGCAGCGTCATGTGATCCGGCGCGGCAGCGAGCTCGGCATCGAGCCATGCCAGCCGGTCCGCATCGAGCTCGCCGCGGTCCTCCCCGGGCCGCGTGCTGTCCAGCACCAAGAGCCGAAGCGGCCCGAGGTCCACCGCGTACTGCACAGGCGTTCCGATGGTCCCCGGCACGTTGAAATGCCGGCGGATCGCGTCACGGTCGTCGTGGTTGCCCGGCAGCACGTACGTCGGCGCGTCGAGCTGCTCGAGCAGCTCACGCACGAGCTCGTACTCTCCGTCGGCGGCGTTGTCCGCCAGGGTCGCCGGAGATGAGTACCGCATCCGGATCATCCGGCAGGCGGCGCACCGACTCGACGGCCGCCGCCAGCCCGGCCACCGGATCACCGTCGGCCCATGTCGCGCCGATGTGTGGATCGCTGAGCTGGACGAGGAGGAACGGTTTGCTCATGCGGCGAGTTTGAGTCTCGCCAAGCCTACGGACATCGGGCCTCACTCCACGAGGGCGAGGAAGCGCCGCGTGCGCTCCTCTTTCGGCGCGGAGAAGAACTCGTCGGGCCGAGCCTCCTCCACGATCCGGCCCTCGTCCATCATCAGCACCGCACTCGCGACATGCTGCGCGAAGCGGAGCTCGTGTGTGACGACGACCATCGTCATTCCCTCGCGGGCGAGCAACTCCATCACGTCGAGGACTTCGCGCACGAGCTCGACGTCGAGCGCGGACGTCGGCTCGTCGAAGAGCATCGCCTTCGGACGCATCACGAGCGCGCGGGCGATCGCGACGCGCTGCTGCTGGCCGCCGGAGAGCTCGTCCGGGTACTGCGACGCCTTGTCAGCGACCCCGACGCGCGCGAGGAACTCGAGCGCACGTTCCCGGGCCTCGCGCTTCGAAAGGCGGCGCACCTCGAGCAGACCGCACATGACGTTCGCGAGCGCGGTCATGTTCTGGAACAGGTTGAAGCGCTGGAAGACCATCCCGACCTCGGAGCGGTGGGGCGCGAGCTGCTTCTCGCTCAGCGCCGTCAGCCGCTCAGTCTCGAGGTAGACGTCGCCCGCGTCCGGCGCCTCGAGCATCGCGAGACAGCGGAGCAGCGTCGACTTCCCCGAGCCGGACGGTCCGATGATCACCTTCACCTGCCCGCGGTCGACCTCGAAGGTGACGCCCTTCAGCACTTCGAGCTCGCCGTAGTGCTTCTGGACGCCGTCGGCGCGGAGGACCACGTCGGCCATCAGCGCGCGTCGTGCGAGATGGCGGGGACCGGCGGACCGAACCGACGGCGACGGCGGCGCGACGTCCACGTGAAGCGCCGCTCCAGCCTCGCCTGGATCATCATCAAGATGCTGACGATCACGAGGTAGTAAACGAGCGAGGCAAGCAGCGGCTCCGGGTACTGGAAGGTCGCCGCTGCCAGCTCCTGGGCCGCCGTCAGGAGCTCGTGCAAAGAGATCACGAACGCAAGCGACGTGAGCTTGAGCAGCGTGATGAACTCGTTGCCGGTCGGCGGGATCACGATCCGCACAGCCTGCGGGACGATCACCTTGCGCAGGATCTGCCGCCGCGTCATGCCCAGCGCGCGCCCGGCGAGCTCCTGGCCTGGCTCGACCGAGAGCAGTCCGGCGCGGATGATCTCCGACATGTACGCAGCCTCGTTCAGCGAGAGCGCGAGCCACGCTGCTGCGAACGGCGTGAACCAGTGGCCGGCGAACACGCCCCAGAGTTGCGGGAGCGCGTACCAGACGAAGTACAGCTGGAGCAGGGTCGGCGTCGCGCGGAAGAGCCAGTTGTAGACCCACGCCAGCGAGCGATTCCGCCGCCGGTTGCTGAGCGCGGCGAGGGCGACGAAGAAGCCGATCACGACCGCGGTCGCAAGCGAGACCACCGTCAGCTCCAGCGCGGTCAGCGCGCCCCTCCAGTAAGGCCCCGAGGAGAGCGCCGTCCAGAACAGGTGCGCGTCGAAGCTCGCGAGCACGAGCCTCAGGTCGTCCTACTTGACGTTGCTGACGGGGATCTTGTACTTCGCGGCAAGTTTTGCGAGCGTGCCGTTCGACTTGAGCGTCTTGACGCCGGCCTTGACCTTGGCGCCGATCGCGTCGCCCTTGCGGAAGTAGATCCCGAAGCTGTCCTTCGCCGGGAACGTGTACGCCACTTGGATCTTGCCCGGGTGGGCCTTCGCCTGGAACGCGAACGACGTGTCCTGCGTGAGAACGACGTCGGCGCGGCCGATGAGCACCTGCGCCACCGCGTCGTTGTCGCCGGGATAGCTCTGCAGGTTGAAGTCGATCTTGTCCTTGAGCGCCTTCAGGTACTCCTCGTACTTCGTCCCCGCCTGCACGACGACGTTCAGGCCCTCGAGGCTGTTCGGGCCGGTCACGTGCTTCGGATTGCCGGTTCTCACGATGAAGACGCGATGCGACTCCATGTAGCGGACGGCTCCCGCCTGCTTCAGGCGGTCCGGCGTCACGAAGATGCCGCTGATGACCGCGTCGCACTTCTTCGCCTTGAGCGCAGGGATGAGGCTTGGAAATGCAGTCTTCACCGGCTTCGCAGTCGCGCCCCACGTCTTTGCGAGCGCGCTCGCCATGTCGACGTCGAACCCGCTGATCTTGCCACTCGAGGCGGCGAGCTCCATCGGCGGGAACGTCGGGTCGGTGCAGTACGTGAACGTCGCTGCGCGCGACGCCGCGCCGGCCGCGCTGGCGACCGCGAGCGCCGCGACCGCCAGAGAGATGATCGCCTTGCGCATTGCTCCTCCTCCCTCGTGACCCGGACGGAAGACCCTAGCCCGAACGGACGGGCGAAACCAGGGGTCACGCGAGGCGCGAGACGGCGTAGAGCGCGAGCAGGTCGAGCGCCACGTTTGCCGCTGCGAGTGCGGTCGGCTGGCCTGCCCCGTCGTACGGCGGCGCCACCTCGACGATGTCACAACCCACGAGCCGGATGCCGCGCAGCGCTCTCAGGAGCGCGACCGCCTCGGCGGTGGAGAAGCCCGCGATCTCCGGCGTGCCGGTGCCCGGTGCGAATGCCGGATCGAGAAAGTCGATGTCGAACGAGAAGAAGACCGGGCGGTCGCCGACCTGCGCGTGTACGGCGCTCGAATAGCCATCCGGTCCGAGGGCCCGGAGCTCGTCACTCGGGATGACGCGAAATCCCAACGCACGTGCGTCCTCGAGGTCGGACGCGGCGAACAGCGACCCGCGCATCCCCGCCTGCACCGACGCGCGTGGTTCGATCAGCCCCTCCTCGGCCGCGCGCTTGAACGTCGTTCCGTGGAAGTACCGCTGGTCGAAGTACTCGTCCCAAGTGTCCGTATGCGCGTCGAGCTGGACGAGAGCCATCGGCCCATGTCGACGCGCGAGCGCGCGCAGCTCCGCGAGCGTGATCGAGTGGTCGCCGCCGAGCACGATCGGGAAGACGCCGGCGTCGACGATCGGGGCGAGCCCTTCCTCGATTCGCCGGTACGTCCCTTCGGTGTCGCCCGGCGCGACCGGGAGATCGCCGTAGTCGACGACGGAGACGATCTCGAGAACGTCGAGGCCGAGCGCGGGATGGTACGGGCGCAGCAGCACAGATGCCGAGCGGATTGCCTCCGGGCCGAAACGCGCGCCGGCGCGGAAGCTCGTCGCCGTGTCGAACGGAATGCCGACCGCAGCCGCGCTGACGTCTGCGAGGTCGGTCACATGCGGTAGACGCATGAACGTCCGGATTCCCGCAAAGCGCGGGTAGGTCCTCGCGTCGATCGGCCTGTACCTGGACGTCGTCACGGCACGGAGGGTTGGGAGCATACTCGGCGTCTCCGCTCCGCCCACGGCCGCTCGCGCGGTGTCGAGAGCATCTCACGAACCCTTTGGGGAGATTCGGCGGCTGGACGCAGACTGAACCTTCGCTCGCGATCGTCGCCACACATGCCGCACGCTCAAGCGTGCGCATCCTTTGGACGCCTACGCGGCGCCGGCGTAGCGCTGCTCGGCGAGAGCCTTCAGCCCTTCGAGCAGTTCGTCGGCGATCCCTCGGAACTTTCGCCGCATGAAGAGGGCGTTCATCGTCGCCCAGACGATGTTCGCCGGGGTATAGAAGGTCTCGATCCGCACCTGCGTCCCGGTTGCGATCTCGGCGAAGTGGACCGTGAACCCGTAGTCGCGGAACATCCGCCGAAAACCGAACGAGTCCTCGACGAAGTGGAACGAAGCCTGGGTGTCGGCCACGGCTTCAACGCATTCCTCGGCCATCGTCCCTCGCTTGCCTTGCATCGTGACCTCGCAGATGCGGGTCCTGCCCAGTCCCGTCTCGTCACCGCCCATCTCTTTGACGACGCTGTCCACCGGCGGCGCCCAGGTGGGGAGCTCCGCGTTGTCCATGAACAGCCGGTAAACGAAAGCAGATGGTGCGCCGATCATCGTCTGCCGGCTCAGCTGCTTCTTTCCGAGCTGACTGGTCATGAAAGGACGGTACACGCTATTGATGCCAAATTCTGTCATCATTAGTACCGAGTCGATGACGAATTTCTTGGCAATCGGCGATCCGCGGAAGCATGAGAACGGCTGAGCGTCGAGACGAGATCGTCCGCATGCTCCGCCGGAGAGCAGGATGGACTGTCGACGCGCTGGCGCACGAAGTTGGCGCCTCGCGTCGAACCGTCCTGAGGGACATGAACGCGCTACGCGACCGCGGCTTCGACATCTCCGGCATGACCGGACCCGGTGGCGGCGTCCGGCTCGAGCCGACCTCCGTGCTGATCTCGTCAAACCTGCTGACCGACGAGCTCGTCGCGCTCGTGCTCACGTCCGCGATCTCACGAGCGACGACATCGATCCCATTCGCCGCGCGAGCCGACCGCGCCCTGGAGAAGCTCGAAGCAGCGCTCCCGGCCCAGCGCACGTCGGAACTCCAGGCCTTCATGCAGCGGATCGTCGTCGGCGACCCCGCCACGGACCTCACAGAGATTCCCGGGCCCGTCGACCCGCGGTTCCTCACCCTCTTCGAGCAGGGCTTCACCCGCTGTCTCGTCCTGCGCTTCACCTACACGGACCGCCACGGCGACCGTACCCGCCGCCAGATCGAACCGCACGGGCTGCTCGTCCGCGTCCCGTACTGGTACGCGATCGCGTGGGATCGCAAGAAGAACGAACCGCGACTGTTCCGAGCAGACCGGGTGCGGCGGCCTCTCCTGACGGGGATTCCCTTCATACCCCGGCCGCGGGATCTCGTTACCGGCCTCTGCCCGGACGCTCGCCCGATGCGATCCAAGTCAAAGCGACCGAAGAACGAGTTCGACTGAAAACGCCAGAGGTCGGGAGCCGCGTGCTCCTCGCTGCACAACGAGGGTGCGCTTCTCCCTTAGCTCGCGGGAGTGATGTTGAGGTTCATGCGGAAGAGGTTCGTCGGATCGTATTTCGCCTTCAGCGCGGCGAGCCGGTCGTAGTTAACGCCGTAGCCCGCCTTGACGAGCTCCTCCTTCTCCTCCCCCAGCCCAGGGAAGTTCAGGTAGATGCCGCCTGTCGAGTGCGGACCCATCGCAGCCCAGAACTCCCGGCCCCAGGCGATCGCCTCGTCGTCCTGGGCGGGGTCCAACCAGCTCACTTTTCCAGCCACGAGGAAGGTGGCGTCACGGCCGCCGTAGGCGGTCGCGGTCTCCTCGACCCGGCTCATCGCGCCGCCGTGGTGCCAGATCCCGATGTCGGTGAGCGGCGTCGGACGGCGGCCCGCCCAGTCGGCGATCTCCTCGATCGCCTCCTCGGTGAGCTCGGCGACGACGCGCGTCTTCCAGTAGTAGCGGGCTCCCTTCGGGAAGAGCTCGTCGAAGCCGCTCTGAAGGCCGGCCCAGGGCCACGGGCCGCTCACGTCGACGACCGGCTCGGCCAGCTCCCGCAGCGGCTGCACGACGGGCTCGCCGTCCTCGACCGAACCCGCATAAGCGGCGGCCACGACGAGCACGGGCCTCCCGTGGTGCTCCGGCGGGAACGGCTCGTGCGGGGGAACGCTCCAGCAAATGGCGAGCGAGCTCAGCTCCTCGGGCGCCGAGGCCATGTAGTCGCGCCAGGCAGGCAGGATCGTCCTCATGTCCTCGAGCGGGTAGAAGACGGCGCCGACCATGACCATCGGCCCGACCGGATGCGCCTGGAACTCGAAGGAGGTGACGACGCCGAAGTTGCTGCCGGCACCGCGCACAGCCCAGAAGAGCTCCTCGTTCTCGGTTGCGCTGGCCCTGCGGAGCTGGCCGTCGGCGGTGACGATGTCGACCGAGAGCAGGCTGTCGATCGAAAGGCCGTGCTTGCGGCGTAGATGACCGATGCCGCCGTGGAGCGTCAGGCCGGCAATGCCCGTGGTCGAGACTACGCCGCCCGGAACCGCGAGCCCGAAGAGCTGGGTCTCCCGGTCGCAGTCACCCCAGGTGGCGCCTCCTTGCGCGCGCACCGTCTTGGTCGCCGGGTCGACGTGAACGCCACGCATCTGCGAGAGGTCGATGACCACGCCGCCGTCGTTGACTGCATTGCCCGCCACGTTGTGGCCGCCGCCCTTGACCGACAGCAGCAGATTCTGCTCGCGCGCGAAGTTGACGGCGTCGACGACGTCCGCGGCCCCGGTGCATCGTACGATCAGCGCGGGGCGACGGTCGATGAGCCCGTTCCAGATCGCGCGGGCATCGTCGTACCCCTGATCGCCTGCCCGCAGGACCGCTCCCCGAACACCTGCCACGAATCCCTGAATCGCTTCCGCGTCGAGCATCACCTCAGTAGCCAGCTGGCCTGTCATCGCTTTCTCCTCTGCGTAGAAACGGCGAACGATTCCCCGCGGTGCGAGCTGCGAGTCGCTACCCCTCCTGTGCGACGCACCCCGCGATGGAGCCAGCGTGGAGCTTGGCGAGGTTGCTGACGAGGTCGCGGCCGAGACCGGGCGCCGACGTCGCAAGGCCTGAGACCTCTGCCCCGACACTTCCCGGCTGTAGCTGCGAGGCCTCGTAACTCGTGATCGTGGCGACGCAACTCGCCTGCGGGCTCGCCGGCGATCCGGCGCCGAGCGCCGCGCCGCTCGGCACCGCAAGCGCCGCGACCGCAGCAGCGACGACGGCCGCTGCTGCAGGACGCCTCACGATCCACCGCCCACGGCGGCCGCGACGGGCTCCTCGGTCAGCTGTCGCATCAGCCCGGCGACGTTGACCAGGCACCAGTAGCCCGCGAACTTGCCGTCGACGATCCGGTACACCTCTGCGGACTCGGCAGAGATGTGACGGCCGGTGGGAGGGATGCCCTTGTACTCACCGTCGTGCGTGCCGGTCATCGTCGAGCGACAGAACACGCTGTCGCCTTCCGCGATCAGCTCGTCGACGTTGCAATGCAGATCCGGGAAGGCGGTGAAGTACGAGAAGCAGCCGCGCCGCACCGGCTCGATCATCTGCTCGTCCGCCCAATAGGCGGCGAGCGTCTCGAGCTTACGTTCGTTCAGGATCTCGTCGTAGTAGCGCCGGACAAGCGCCTTGTTCTCGTCGGACATCGTGATGCTCCTTTCTGAGCTCTCGTTGATCGCAAGCAGCAGCATGCGCCCCCGCACGGCATTCAGGTAGGGGGACGGCCCCTATTCGGCCCCGAGCGTCCGAACCGCGTAGGCCGCTACCTCGCTGCGGTTGCGCAGCTGGAGCTTCGAGTAGATCCGGCCGACGTGGTGCTCGGCGGTCTTGGGACTGATGAACAGCCGACCGGCGATCTCCCCGTTGGTCAACCCTTCGCCGACCAGCCGCAGCACGTCGAGCTCTCGTCGGCTGAGCAGGCCGTAGTCCTTCGGCCCGGCGCGTCCCTTCGCGCCCAGCGTCCGCATCAGGGCGGCCGCCGCGTCGGCCTCGCGGACGGCACCGAGCGACTCGAGCTCGGTACGGGCCCGGCGCGCAAGGTCGACCGCGACCTGCGGCGTCGAACCCGCGTGTGCACGCGCGAGCTCGAGCCGGGCTCGCGCGGCACCCAGCGGAGAAGGAAGCGCCGCGAACAGATTCACTGCGCGTTGCAGCAGCTCAGGCGCACGTGGATCCTCGACGGCCAGAGCGATGCGTCCCTGCGCGATTGCGGCGAGAGCCGCCACCCGCTCACGACCTGACGTCTCTGCGATCGCCACCAGCTCCGCCGCCGCCCGGCGAGCCCTCACGACGTCGCCGTCGGCAAGTCCCGCCTCCACCAGCTGCGAGAGATACGGCGCGGCGAGCAGGCTGGAGCGCGCGAGCTCGGCCAGACGAACCTCGAGCACAGCCGTCGCGGCCTGAGGCTCACCCCGCGCCAGCCGCAACGCGACCGCGGCCTGGACTGCCTCCGGCTCGGCCTCGAAACCGACGAGCAGCTCCTCAGCCTCGTCGAACCGGCCCTGCAAGACGCGGATCTCGGCCAACCGCGCAGCGGGATGCACGCACCGCGACCGCTGTCCCGCTGCCCGCAACTCGCGTAGCGCCTCGACAAGCTCCTGCTCGGCCGCGTCGACCCGCCCGTTCGCGGCGTAGACATCGGCGCAGCAGGTGCGGCAGAACGCAAGCAACGACACGTGGTCGTACTCGCGCACGAACGCTTCGAACACCTCACTCCACTGCTTCGGCCTCTCGACGTCGCCGGCGAGCTCGCACGCGAGCATGAGCGTGCAACACACGTCCGCGAACGTCTCGAGCGTCGCCGGCTCGCCGCCCGTCGCCGCCGCCATCGCCTCATCGAGCCGCGCGAGACCGTTGTCTACCTCCCCCAGCGAGACCTGTGCGAGACCGAGCTGGCCCAGCGCCCGCAACTCGAGGTCGGCATCGCCGGTCTGGACAGCGAGCGCGAGCGCCGAGGCGGCCAAGCGCTCCACTGCAGCGGGCTCACGCGCCCGCTCCGCGCGTGCGAGCTCCAACCAGCCGCGCTCCGCATCCGGGGCGACATCCGCCAGCAGCCGCTCGGCGCGCGCGAGCCAGCCGTTCGCGGCCGCCTCGTTTCCCCAGACCAACGCGTACTCACGCGAAAGCCAGAGCGCTATCCGCGCCGCCCGCGCCAACTGCCCGTCGCGGCGGAAGCCCGAGTACGCACGCTCCCGATAGACAACCGCCTGCTCCGACTCACGCAGCCACCACAACGCTCGGCCAAGTCCGTCGAGCGCCTCCGGAAACTCCTGGACGGCCAACGCTGCCTCGAACGCCGCGCGCGCATTCGCCCAATCACCGGAGGCGAGCGCCTCGTACCCCTCCGCAACACCCACTTCCGCCGCAGAAGTGCCCATACACAGATCGTGACACGGCGAGCCGCCAAGCGCCAAGAAGCGATCGGCGCCGCAGGCGAGTACGGCGGACTCCGTCGTCGTAAGATCGGCAATCCGCGCTCGCGGCTACTCGTTCGTCCATCTCTGGAAAGAGGTTCTCAATGGCTTTGCGTCTCGACCGGCACAGCGTCGTGCACTCGCGGAGGCGCGTCACGCGACTCGCCCGCGGGCTCGTCGTTGCGCTCGCCCTCGCCGCCGGCGGCGTCGCGATCACCGGTGCGACCGCCGCTTCGCGGCACGCTGCGAGGACTGCGGTGGCCGTCCCGGACTTCGGCCCCAACGTGAAGATCTTCGATCCGAGCATGTCGAAGAGCGAGATCAAGGCGACCGTCGACGCGATCGCGAGCCAGCAAGTCTCGAACCAGTTCGGGACGCAGCGCTACGCGTTGCTCTTCATGCCCGGCACGTACGGATCTGCAGCCGATCCCCTCAACTTCCAGGTCGGCTATTACACGGAGGTCGCCGGCCTCGGGAGTTCGCCGAGCGACGTGAGCGTGAACGGGACGATCGACTCGTACAACCAGTGCTTCGGGCCTGGCGACTGCACTGCGCTCGTGAACTTCTGGCGCTCCTTGTCGAATCTGACGATCAACGTGGCCGGTAAGGGAGGCTGTCAGTTCGGCGAGTTCTGGGCGACGTCGCAGGCTTCGCCGATCAGGCGCGTTCACGTGAACGGGTTCGCGACACTCATGGACTACTGCTCGAACCCGGCCTTCGCCAGCGGCGGCTTCATCGCCGATTCGCAGTTCTCCGGCAGCGTCGTCGTCAACGGGTCGCAGCAGCAGTACCTAGTCCGAAACAGCAGCCTCGACTTCTGGACGAACGGCGTCTGGAACCAGGTCTTCGCCGGCGTCGAGGGCGCGCCGGTGCAGTCCTTCCCGAACCCGCCGTACACCACGCTCGACAAGAACCCCGCTTCGCGCGAGAAGCCGTTCCTGTACGTCGATGCGAACGACCACTTCAACGTCTACGTCCCCGACGCGCAGTTCAACTCGTCCGGCACGACGTGGGCGACCGGCCAGACGCCTGGGCAGGCGATGCCGATCGAGAGGTTCTTCATCGCCAGGCCCACGGACAGCGTCCAGTCGATCAACGACGCGCTCTCGCGCGGGAAGAACCTCATCTTCACTCCAGGCGTCTACGACGTCGACGCGACGATCGAGGTGATGCGGCCCAACACGATCGTGCTCGGGCTCGGGATGGCGACGCTCACCGCGCAGAACGGCGTCGTCCCGATGAGGGTCGCCGACGTGAAGGGCGTCGAGATCTCGGGTCTCATCTTCGACGCAGGCGCGGAGACCTCGCCGGCCTTGCTGCTGTTCGGCGACCCAGGTGGCGCGGACGATGGCCATGGGTCTGGGAATGCGAATGACCCGAGCGTGCTCCACGACGTGTTCTTCCGCATCGGCGGGCCGCACGTCGGCAAGGCGCTCACGAGCCTCGTCGTCGGCCGCGACAACACGATCCTCGACGACATCTGGGCCTGGCGCGCCGACCACGGCAGCGGCGTCGGGTGGACGAGCAACACCGCCGACACCGGCGTCGTCGTCACCGGCGACAACGTCGTCGCGACCGGCCTCTTCGCCGAGCATTACCAGCGCTACAACGTCTTCTGGGCCGGCGAGAACGGCAGGACGATCATGTTCCAGAACGAGATGCCCTACGACCCGCCGAACCAGGCTGCCTGGCAGCACGACGGCGTCCTCGGTTGGGCCGCCTACAAGGTCGCCGACGGGGTCAGGACCCACGAGGGGTGGGGCCTGGGGAGCTACTGCTTCTTCAACGTCGATCCCACGATCCACGCCAGCCACGCCTTCGAGGTGCCCGTGACGCCGGGCGTGAAGCTGCACGACATCCTCACGCTCTCGATCACCAACCACGGCACGATCGACCATGTCGTGAACGACTTCGGACCGGCGACGAACGCGAGCACGACGCCGGTCAACATCGTCTCCTACCCGTAGCTCCAGCTCCGCCGCCGGCGCGGCGGAACTCCGCACGGACTGAGGCCCGCCGAAGCGGGCCCTCAGTCCGTGGAACAAGGTCAGGTCCTCAAGCCGGGGGTCACCGCCTGGGCGCGATGGCCACCCAGACAAGCCCGTTGGCTACGCCGACGCCGTCGGGGCGGAAGCCGAGCTTGATCGTCGCGACGATCCGGTTTGTGCGCGGGTCGATCTTCGAGAGCACACCTCCGTTCTGCGGAACACCGGGCTCACCGGCGTACGTGCCGCTCGTCACCCACACGTACCCCGCTCCGGTCGCGACGCGGCGTGATGTCGGCGACACCGGTATGACGGCCACCGTCTCGCTCGACTTCGGGTCGATCCTCCAGACGGCGTTGTGCGGACGCTGCGTCGTCACCCAGACGGCACCCTCGCCGGCGGCGATTCTCGTCGGCGCGCTCGAGACTTGGATGCGGGTCGCCACCATGCCGCTGCGCGGATCGATCCGTGCAACGGTGTTGCGCCTGTATTCGGCGACCCAGACGCTGCCGTACCCGATCGCCATGCTGGCACCGCCTACGTGGGCGACTCGTTCGACGATTCGACCGTCGGCAGGATCGAGGCGGACGGCTATCCGCGTCGACGAGTTCCCGGCCCAGACGGATCGTCTGTCCGTTGCGACGACCGTCCACCACTCATTGAGCGTCTCCGGCGGACCGACGCGAACCGTCTCGAGTGCGCCAAAACGTAGGCCGCGCCGCTCGATCGTTCCGCCTCCCTGAGGCGGTTTCGTCGCGAAGTTCGTGCCGTTCGCTATCCAGAGTGCATGAGGCGTGACCGCAAGGTCGAGCGGCTGCTGCGCACCGGTCGGGAAAGACGGATTACGTGTCTCGGCATCAATCCGGGTGACCGTGTTGTCGCCGATGTTCGCGACCCAGATCGACCCGTCGGCAACAGCGATCGGGCCTGGATAGTCGCCGACACGGATGTCGTCGACGATCTCGTTCGTCCGCGGATCGACTACCGCGACCGAGTTGGCGGTGACCTCAACGGGGGAACCCCGAGCGTCTGGCCGGAGAGTGAATCCGACCGCGACCGCCGCCACTGCGATCCCCGCCGCCGCGATGATCCGAAGCGACCGAGGCAGATGCGCGACGACCGCCGCAGGTCCGCCACGAAGCGGCGCTTCGACCGATGCATCATGGCGAAGGATTGCCCGCTCGAGCTCGCGGAGGGCTGTGGTCGGCTCGATTCCCAGCTCATCCTTGAGGTTCCTTCGAGCCTCGCGATAGATGCTCAACGCTTCGCCCTGTCGGCCGGATCGGTAGAGGGCGAGCATGAGCTGGCCGAGTGGACGCTCTCGGAATGGATGCTCGGCGACGAGCGCCTCGAGTTCCGGCACGAGTGCGGAGTGGCGGCCGCACGCGAGATCGGCATCGATGCGCTCCTCGATCGCCTTCAGCCGCAACTCCTCGAGCCGGAGGATCTCGGCCTGTGCGAACGGCTCGTAGACGAAGTCGGACAGCGCGGAGCCGCGCCAGAGGGCAAGTGCCTCTCGCAGCAACTCGGCACCCTCAGTGGGACTGCCCCTCGCGATGCGATCCTCCGCCCCCTCGACCAAGCGCTCGAAGCGATTCGCGTCGACTTGATCAGGCCGAGCCTGCAGAACGTATCCGGGCTGCCGAAAGGCGATCGTCTGTTCGGCTCCGTTCAGCCGGTCCGGATCAAGCGCCCTCCGCAGCCTCGATACATAGCCCTGGAGTGTGTTGACCGCCGAATCGGGCGTCCGCTCAGGCCAGAGCGCGTCGATCAGTCGGTCGGCGGGCAACACCTCGTTCGCATGAATAGCGAGCATCGCTAGCAGCGCGCGCTGCTTGGTGCCGCCGAGCGGGACGCTTCGGCCGTCCACGACGACGTCGAAGGGCCCAAGCAACCGGAACTCCAAGCGCGCCTCCTTCCCGATCGGCTGGGACCAGTTAAGCACCGCCCGTCGCAAAGGCTCAAGCGTTTTTCAAGCGAATGCCAACGGACCGCAAGCGCTCGGTGCGATAAACGCTGATGCGATACCACCCACCCCGAACGAAAGGACGGTTCGTGATGCGCAAGCTCGTCCTCCTCATCGCGGTGACCGCGTCGCTCGGCGGCATCGCTGCGGTCGCCGCCGCCGCGGAGGAGCCGCCGGTCACCCTCTTCACGTCCGACACCCAGTTTTCAGGTACCACCGATATTTGCGGGTTCCCGGTCGACTACACAGTCGAGATCGACTGGAAGGCCCGCTCGTTCGAGGAGCAGGGCCACAGCTACACGAACGTCGTCAACTACAAGGTTGACTGGACCGTCAACGGAAACGGGAGGACGGTCTACTACCACGAGGCGTATTCGGAGACCTTCTTCCCGAACAACGAATTTCCGGACCTGCTTGTCGTACGTGCGCAGCATGGACTCACGTTCGGAATCCGGCTCGACGGCAGCGGCATGGTGACCCGCGACGCCGGAACGCTCGTATTCCTGCCCGGCGACATCATCGTGGTCCTCGATGGCCATCATCCGACCCAACTTGCGGGCGGGCTCAACGCCGCCTTCGCGGAGATCTGTGGGGCGCTGGCCGGGTAGGGGCGAATCGGAGAGCCGAGACGAAATCCGTTAGCGCGGAACTCTGACGCTCGCGACCGCCCTCACGGCTTCTCGTAGACGGAGACGTGGGCCCGGCTGAGACTTGTGAAAGCCTCTCGCCGCCACCCAGCCCAGCGGTCTCGCAACGTCAACCCCGCCAGGCGCGCCATCAGGTCGAGCTCGGAGGGCCACGCATATCGCAGCTCTACGGGAAACGTCTGGATCCCGTCGTCGGCGAAGACGTAGTGCTGGGAACTGAATCGTTGCGTGACGACGTCGTAGACGTCGAAGGAGATCCCCTCGGGATCCGCACGGAAGGGGATGATGGTCTGCCCCAGGGGGAGGCGTTGAAGGTCGGGCACGTGCGTCTCGATCACGAACCGTCCCCCGCTCCGCAGATGCGCGGCAGCGTTCTGGAAGCACGCGACCTGGTCATCCTGCGCCACCAGATTGAAGATCGTGTTGAACACCAGATAGACGAGCGAGAACTCGCCGTCGACGCGGGTGGTGGCGAAGTCACCGATCGTGACGTCGATGTCCTGAGCTTGCGGCTTCGCGCGCAGCCGAGCCACCATCGCCTCCGAGTTGTCGATCCCGTGAACGCGCACGCCACGCTCGGC
>WNFU01000016.1_pt1 | contig 185144 bp, 173 predicted proteins | sample 5400121 | NCBI WGS metagenome assembly WNFU01 (sample SAMN13153360, study PRJNA577476) | soil metagenome | isolation source: 100 cm soil or saprolite under grassland replicate 1 | place: USA:California | collected 2016-06-15
GGGCCCAGGGCCACGCGCCCCTGGACCGAAGCGCCCACGATCCCGGCCAGCGCCAGGGACGCCTCGGCGAGTGAGTCGTCGGGCCCGGTTTCTTCGTCCCCTGGCGCCAGGCCGCGGCGACGCAGGAGCTGCCCCACGCGCCACCGGCTGGTGGCGAGGACCTGCGCCACCTCCGCGTCGCTTGGGGGTGCTGCAGGAGCGAACGCGAGCCCGCCGCGCGGAGCCCGGCGGAACACGCCATCAAAGGCCACGGTGTGGAAATGCGCGTTCAAGTTGAGCCCGCTGCCGAAGCGCTGGATGACGGTCAGGGTGCCGCTGCGGGCATCGCGGATGCCATGGCTGTTGGCCTGGCGCCGGTAGAACTCGAGCAGCGCCCGCGCGTACACCCCGAGCACGGCCCGGGTGAGAGCATGGTCCCACGCCAGCAGGTACCGCAGCCCGTACGGTAGCGTGAGCACCCACTGTCGCACCGGGATGGGCGGGAGGACTTGGTCCACCAGGTGCGCAGCGCGCTCGGTCATCCGCCGCCCACCGCAGCTCGGGCAGAACCCGCGTCCCTTGCAGGAGAACGGCACCCGGCGCTCGAAGGCGCAGCTCCGACAGCGCACCCGGGCAAAGCCGTGGGCCAGCACCCCGCAGGTCAGGAACTCGCGGAACTCGCGCGCGACGAACTCGGGCAGGCCGGCGCCGTCGGCCCGGTCGGCCGCCGCGCGCAGAAAGTCGGCCAGCTGCTGGCGGATGACGAGGTGGAGCACGCTCGCCTCGGCGTTGCGGGGTCGGTAGACCGCATGATCGCGGGCCATGGACCCCACGTGGAGGCACGGCGTGGGCCGGGACAATGCCGAGAGGTTGATACACCCAACGGGCTGGGGACCACACTGGCTACATCGCTCCTGGCGGGAAGAGCGAGTCGTTCCACCCTGCGACGAGCGTGTGAGCTCGACGGCCGATGAGCTGGGGGCCAATTGACGGCCCCATCGGCTTGGGCTAGGCTCGGCGCGTGCTTGATCTCGTGATTCGGGGCGGTCGTGTCATCACGCCCCAGGGCGTGGGCGCCTGGGACGTCGGCGTGCAGGGCGAGCGCATCGCGGTGCTTGCCGAGCCCGGATCGTTGCCCACTGACGCGGCAAAGGTCATCAACGCTGCGGGTCTCATCGTGGCGCCGGGCGGCGTCGAGCCCCACACCCATCTCGCGCACGCGATCATGTCGCATCCCGAGTCGCCGTCCATCACGCTCGGCCCAGAAGAGGACACGCGGGGCATGGCCTGCGGCGGCACGACGACCCACATCGACTTCTGCTACGTCAGGCCGGGGGGCGAGATCATGCCGGTGCTCGAGCAGCGCGCCGCGCGCTGGAAGGGGCAGTCGCACATCGACTACGCCTTCCACATCACGCTGGCGGGCGCGCTGCCGCTCCGCACCTTCGAGCAGATCCCCGAGGCGATCCAGCAGGGGCACCCGTCCTTCAAGGTGTTCACGACCAATATCCTGCCGCCGCACCCCAAGCGTGCTGGCAACCGGCTCGACTTCGGGCGCATCGGCTTCGCGATGGAGAAGATCGCCGCCCACGGCGGCATCATGGTCGTCCATGGAGAAGACGAGGACCTGGTCCAGTTCAACTACGAGCGCTTTCGCGAGGAAGGCCGGATGGACGGCACGAATCTCCACCTCGTGCACAGCAAGCTGTCGGAGCTCTTGGCTTTCAGGCGGACGATCGCGCTGGCGAAAGCGAACGACGCGGCGGTGTACTTCGTCCACACCTCGGCCCGGGAAGGCGTGGACTCGATCGGCGAGGCGCGATCCATCGGGCTGCCCGTCTACGGCGAGACACTGCACCAGTACGCCTGCTTCAACGCCGAGCATTACAAGACGCCGCGCGGCTTCTGCTCCCACACGTATCCCTCGCTCAAGTTCCCCGAGGACCAGACGGCGCTGTGGGACGGCCTCGTTCACGGGGGTCTCTCGACGCTGGCGACCGACGAGTACCCGACGAGCCTCGAGCTCAAGTTGAGAGGCAAGACCATCGAGGACGTGACCGGCGGCAACGTGGGCGCCGAGGCGAGGCTCGGCATCGGCTTCACCGAGGGCGTGGGCAAGCGCGGCATGACGCTCGAGCGCTTCGCCGACATCACGGCGACCAATGCCGCGAAGATCTTCGGCCTGTATCCGCGTAAAGGCGTGATCGCGCCGGGCAGCGACGCGGACTTCGCGCTGATCGACCCCGCGATCAGGAAGACCTTGGCCAAGGACGATTTCCACGTGACGGACTACAGCCCGTGGGAAGGCTGGCAGGTGACGGGCTGGCCGGTCGTCACCATCCTGCGCGGCCAGGTGATCGCGGATCATGGCAAGCTTGTCGGCAGCGCCTCGGACGGCCGGCTCCTGACCCGGAAGATCGATCCGCAGATCCTGCAGCGTCCCGTCTGCTGACCGGAGGCTTTTATGGCAGGCAAGCTCTTCGAGGAGCTGGCAGTGGGGCAGGTCTTCCAGCACCAGCCCGGCCGCACCGTCACCGAGGCGGACAACATCTTCTTCACGTGTCTGACCATGAACCCCCAGCCGCTGCACGTGGACTTTCACGCCGCGGCCAAGGCCGAGTTCGGCAAGCCGCTCGTCAACAGCCTCTTCACCCTGGGAGTCGCGGTGGGTCTCTCGGTCGGCGACACGACACTCGGGACCACGGTGGGTAATCTCGGCTTCGACAAGGTCGAGTTCCCCAAGCCCGTCTTCCACGGCGACACCATCTATTCGGAGACCGAGGTGGTCGAAAAGCGCGAGTCGAAGTCACGGCCCGAGTGGGGCATCGTCACCTTCGAGCACCGCGCCAGGAACCAGCACGGTGATCTGGTCATGCGCTGCCGGCGGGCGGCCATGATGCGACGGAAGACGGGCTGAGCGTGCGCCGCTCGCTCCACTTCGTTCCGGGTGGCCAGGAGAAGATGATCGCCAAGGCGCTCACGCTTCCCGCCGACGGCCTCATCCTCGACCTCGAAGACGCCGTGCCTCCCGAGCTCAAGCCGACGACGCGGCCCATTGTCCGCCGCTGGCTCGAGACGCTCGACTTCGGCGGGCGCGAGCGCTGGGTCAGGATGAATCCGATCTTCACCGAGCACGCTGTGCCGGACATCGAGGAGACCATCGCCGCGCGGCCCGACGGCTACGTCGTGCCGAAGCCGAGGAGCGCTGAGGACGTCAGGCGCGTCACGGCGCAGCTCGAGCGCCTCGAGGAGCAGCACGGGCTGCCCTTCGGATCGACGAGGCTCATCCTGATCGCCACCGAGACGCCTCAGGGTTTGCTGAACATTGGCGCGGTCGCCGCCGCGAGCCCGCGCATCGCGGCCATCTCATGGGGCATCGAGGACCTCTCGGCAGCTATGGGGCTGCCGCGCGTGCGCGACGAGACGGGGCGCTACCTCGACATCCCGCGCTATGCGCGCGTGATGTGCGCCGTTGCCGCGTCCGCCGCGGGCGTCGAGGCCCTCGACACCGTGTACACCGACATCCCGGATCTCGACGGCCTGCGCCGCGAGTGCCGCGACGGCGTGGCGATGGGATTCAGCGGCAAGATCTCCATCCACCCGAGCCAGATCGAGGTCATCAACCAGGAGTTCACGCCGTCCAAGGCGGAGGGGGAGGACGCGCTGGCCCTCATCGCGGCCTTCGAGGAGCACGCCAAGAAGGGCGCCGGGGCCTTCACCTGGAAGGGGCAGATGATGGACCAGCCCCATCTCACGCGCGCGAAGAAGATCGCCGATCGCGCGCGCCGGGCGGGCGTGATCTGAGGAAGCGCTCCACCCCGATCCGCCCCGCCTTCGTCCTCGTGGTGCTGCTCGTCGCGAGCGCCGTCGTGTTCGCGCTGCCGCTCGGCCGCCGCCCGCTCGACAACCAGGACGAGGCGCGCTACGCCCTGCTGGCGCGCAAGGCCGTCGAGCAGGGGTACTGGATCCTGCCGCGCGTTCGGGACCAGGTCTATCTCAACAAGCCGCCGCTCTACTTCTGGACGGTGGCCGTCTGTGCCCTGCCGTGGGGCGTGGTCACCGATGCGAACGCGCCCATCGCCTCCATCGCCTCCGCGCTGGCGGGCCTCCTCGCCGTCTTCGCCATAGGTCGGCTGCTCTGGGGCGCGTCCGCGGGGCTCGCCGCGGCGCTCGTCCTCGCCACGAGTCCTTTCTACTTCTTCATGACGCACCAGGTCCTGACCGACATGATGCTGACGGCCTGGATGAGCTGGGCGCTCTACTTCTATCTGGCCGCCTGCCGCGCGCAGCAGCCGCTCCGGCTACTCCTCGGCTTCTACCTCTGCGCTTCGGGGGGACTGGCGAGCAAGGGGCCGGCCGCACTCATGGTGATCGTGGCTGCCGTCGCGGCAAGCCTCGCCGCTGATCGCTTGGCCGGGCTCAAGCGCCTGAGGCTGCCGCTTGGTCTCGCCGTCATCGCGGTGACGGCGCTGCCGTGGCTGCTGCCCTATCTCATCCAGCGCGAGCGGAGCTACGGCCGGGCCGTGCTGCTGACGGACTATCTCGTCTGGTATTTCAGGAGCGCCGTCGCCTCGCGGCTGGAAGCGGTGGCGGGACATCTCGCGCGCTTCCTGCCCTGGGGCTTCTTCATCCTCCCCGCCGGCTGGTGGTGGACTCGCGAGCGCGATCCGGATCGGCAGAGGCTTCTCGTCTGGGCGGCGACGCTGATCGTGCTCTTGAGCCTCTCGGGAGAGCAGCGGGCCCGCTATTTCCTTCCGCTGTGGCCTGTCTTCGCCCTCCTCGTCGCCGACTTTTTCGTAGGGGCCGCCGAGCGGGCGCGAAGAGTGCTGACGGGCGCGGCGGTCCTCTATCTCTTATTAATGATAGGGGCGGGGGCCTTCGTGCTCTGGGGCACAGCTTCGGGCCCCGATGCAGTCTTCCTTCCCGTTGCCTCGTGGGAGCGCTGGGTCGTGGCGGGGGCCCTGGTCGGCGGCTCCGCGCTCGCGCTGCTCAGCCTGCGGGTGGATCACGGCGGTCTTGCGGCGTGCTCCTGGATCGCAGCGGGCCTCGGCATCGCGTTGGCCGTGACGGCGGTGGGCTACCCGCCCCGCTTCGCGAAGGCGAATGACTACCCGGCCGTCGCCGGGCGCATCGCCGCCCAGCTCGATCCGGACGCGCCGCTGCTCGCATATCCCGACGCCAACCTCGCCTGGGATTTCTATCTTCGCCGTCCGGTGCGCGAGCTCCGGAGCGAAGGCGAGGTGACAGAGCTCCTCGCCGCTCCGCCCAAGGCGCGTCTCCTGATCCGCGCCGAAGACTGGCAGCGGCTCAAGCCCCAAGCCGACCCAGCCTGGCGCGTGCTCGATCAGGGGCAAGTCGGCCGCCGCCGCTTCATCCTCCTCGGCGGCTAGGCTTTTTCGAACATCATCACGGAGCGGGCGACCTCGCCTGCCTTCATGGCGCGGAAGAACTCGTTCACGTCCTCGAGCTTGCCGCGGCGGGTGATCATCTCGTCCAGCTTGAGACGGCCCTGCTGGTACAGCTCGATATAGCGCGGCATGTCCACCTTGAAGCGGTTGGAGCCCATGCTGCAGCCCTGGATCTTCTTCTCGCGGAGGAACATGGGACCGTCGAGCTCCACCTTCTGCCCGACCGGGATCATGCCTACCACCGTGGCGGTGCCGCCCGGGCGGATGCAGTCGAAGCACTGCTCGGCGGCGAGCTTGAGGCCGATGCACTCGAACGAATAGTCCACGCCGCCCTTCGTCAGCTGGCGAATCTCTCGCACGGGGTCGCCCGTCTTGACGTTGATCCCGTGGGTGGCGCCCAGCTCTTTCGCCGTGGCCAACTTGGAATCGACCGTGTCCACGGCGATGATCATGCGCGCCCCCGCGATGCGCGCGCCCTGGATCGCCGCGAGCCCAACGCCGCCCGCTCCGAAGACGGCGACGCTCGAGCCGGCCTCGATCCGCGCGGTGTTCAGCACCGCGCCCACGCCGGTGGTCACGCCGCAGCCGATGAGCGCCGCGCGGTCCAGCGGCATCGCGTCGTCGATCTTCACGAGCGCGTTCTCGTGTACCAGCATCTTCTCGGCGTAGGCGGAGAGGTTGGCGAACTGATTGACCGGCTGGCCCTTCCACGACAGCTTGGGCGGATCCGTCTTGGCGCGGGCCGGACGAGTCTGGCAGAGGTGGGTCTTGCCGGTGAGGCAGTAGTCGCAGTGCCCGCAGAAGACGGAGAGACACGCGATGACGTGGTCGCCCGGCTTGAACTCGCCGACCTGGAGGCCGACCTCCTCGACGATTCCGGCGGCCTCGTGGCCGAGGATGGCGGGCGTGGGGAACGGGTAGTAGCCATCCACGAAGTGCAGGTCGCTGTGACAGACCCCCGAGGCGACGACACGCACCAGCACCTCGCGGCCTATGGGCTTGTCGATGTCGACTTCCTCGATTGTCAGTGGCTGATGCGGGCCATGGAATACGGCAGCTTTCATACGGGCCTCCTCTGTGGGTCTAGTGGGTCCTGGCGTCGTGCAGACAAGGAGATTGCGCCGCCTCGCTCGATGTGTCAAGGCCCGTCGCGGGCGCATGCTGTTGCGCTATAGAAGTGTCACGGGCTCATGGCGGCGGGAGATCCCCGCGCGCACGCGCAGCCCGTCGCGCCGCCTCGCCCCCCCAGCCGTTCGGACTACGGGGTAATCAAAAGACACTACCTCTTGCCGCCGCGCCGCGGCACCGGGACAGCCGCGACCCCACCGACTCAGTCCTTGTGCTGGCCGGAGGCTTCCGGTAGGCTTGGGCAACCTTGAGGTCGCACAGAGGCGAAGATGGGTGGGGAGCGCACGAACCCGCTCGAGGGTAGGGTTGCCGTCGTCACCGGCGCCTCGCGGGGCATGGGCCGGGCAATCGCGCTCAGGCTCGCCCGGGACGGCGCCGACTGCGTCGTGATGTACCGGCGGGACAGCGTTCGCGCGGGCGAGGTCGTGGCCGAGATCGAGCGCCTCGGCAGGCGGGCGCTCCCGCTGCAGATAGAGCTGGGCGAGCCCGCGCAGGTCGAGCCGGCCTTCGCGCGCGTGTCCGAGGCATTCGGCCGGGTAGACGTGTTCGTCGCCAACGCGGCCGCCACAGCCTTCAAGCCCATGATCGAGCAGAAGCCGCACAACATCCAGCGCACCTTCGCGATCTCGATCGAGTCCTTCGTGGCCGGCGTCCAGGCCGTCGTGCCGCTCATGAAGGGCCGTCCCGGTCGCGTGGTGGCGGTCTCGGGCGTCGACAGCCACCAGGTCGTCGCGGCCCACGGCGTGCTCGGAGCGGCCAAGGCGGCCCTCGAGAGTCTCGTCCGATCGCTGGCGGTGGAGCTGGGTCCGCTCGGGATCACGGTGAACGCGGTGAGCCCCGGCCTCTTCCTGACCGATTCCGCGCAATTCTACGTCGAGCGGGGGATCAACCGCGCGTACACGGAGGCCGTGGCCCAGGTGATCGCCATCACTCCCGTCCGGCGCGTCGGCACCGGCGAGGACGTGGCCGCTCTCGTCGCCTATCTCGTGTCGGATGCCGCGAGCTTTCTCACCGGCCAGGCGATCATCCTCGACGGCGGGCTCACCTCCGTGTCGCAGCTCGACCGCCTGCAGGCGGGTGGCTGATCGCTCCGTGGCCTTTCTCGCCCGCGCCGCCGCCCCGGGCGGCCGAGCCTGTCGAGACTAGGACCGTGCCGAAGAAAAATTCCCTGCGTCGATGTTCGAGCGCCGGCTTTGCCGGCGAAACGATGCCCGGCGGGAGGTCTCGGAAGGGGGGCGAGGCCCCCCTCCGAGTAGCCTAGGAGCGTCGTGGGCGCGATTCTTGGGGTCGAGGACCTCCAGCTCTCGTTCGGCGGGCTCACCGCGCTCGCCGGCGTGAGCTTCGAGGTGGCGCCCGGCACGATCCATGCCCTCATCGGCCCCAACGGCGCGGGCAAGACCAGCACGCTGAACTGCATCAACCACTTCTACACACCGACCGCGGGCCGGGTCCGCTTCGAGGGCCGCGACATCACCGCGCTCGCGTCCCACCGCGTCGCGTCCCTCGGCATCGCGCGGACGTTCCAGAACATCGAGCTCTTTCGCGGCATGACCGTGCTCGACAACATCAAGCTGGGCCGCCACCTCCACATGCGCGTCGGCCCCCTCGCGGCCCTCGTCTACTACGGGCGCGCCCGCCGCGAGGAGATGCACCATCGCCGGCTCATCGAGGAGCGCGTCATCGATCTGCTCGAGCTGGAGGACGTCCGCGACCACATCGTCGGCTCCCTCCCGTATGGCACCCAGAAGCGGGTGGAGCTCGGCCGCGCGCTCGCCATGGACCCGAAGCTCCTCTTGCTCGACGAGCCCGCGACCGGGATGAACGTCGAGGAGACGCAGTTCCTGGTCCGCTACGTCCTCGACGTCCGCGAGGCGTGGAACGTGACCATTCTCCTCATCGAGCACGACATGCGCGTCGTGATGGACATCTCGGACCGCGTGACCGTCATGGATTTCGGCCGCGTGATCGCCGACGGCCCGCCTGGCGTGGTCCAGCGCGATCCGGCCGTCATCCGGGCGTACCTCGGCGAGAAGCGCGACGGAGAGCATCCGGCATGACGGTCTCCACCGCCACGCTGCCGGCGCTGCTGCGCGCGCACGCGGCCCAGCGGCCCGGCGCGGTCGCCCTCCGCGAGAAGCTCCACGGGATCTGGCAGGAGCGGACGTGGGCCGAGTACCTGGCGCGCGTCACCCATCTGGCCCTCGGGCTCCGCGAGCTCGGCCTGGCCGAGCAGGAGACGCTGGCGGTACTCAGCGACAACCGGCCGGAATGGCTCTACGCGGAGCTCGCCGCCCAGTCGCTGCGCGCCCTGCCCCTGGCCCTCTACCCCGACATGGAGGACCTCGACGGGCTGCACCACCTGCTCGACTTCTCCGAGGCGGCCGTCGTCGTCGCCGAGAACCAGGAGCAGGCCGACAAGGTCCTGGCGCTCAGGAGCCGGCTGCCCCGGCTCCGCTGGCTCATCGTCGACGACTTCCACGAGCTGCGCGGCTACCGGGATCCGGTCCTCGTGGCGTATGCGGACGTCGTGGACCGCGGCGCGGCGCTGGCGGCCGCCGAGCCGCGCCTCTGGGATGACCTCGTCGACAAGATCGCCGCCGCCGACACAGCGCTCCTCAGCATGACCTCCGGCACGACGGCGCGGCCCAAGCTCGCGATGCTCTCGCACCGGAACCTCCTCCTTCCCGCGCACGGGCTCATGGCGGTCGAGGGAGCGGGCCCCGCAGACCAGTACGTCTCGTTCCTCCCGCCGGGGTGGATCGGCGAGCGCATGATGTCGCTGGCATGGGCGCTCGTCGCGGCCTTCACCGTGAACTTCCCCGAGCGCGCGGAGACGGTCCGGCGCGACCTCCGGGAAATCGGCGCGACGATCATGCTGGCGCCGCCCCGGATCTGGGAGAAGATGCTCGCGGATCTCCAGATCCGGATCGAGGACTCGACGCGGCTGAAGCGCTGGGTGTTCCGCACGCTGCTTCCCGTGGGCGAGCGCGTGGCCGACGCGCGGCTCGCCGGGCGCCCCGCCCCGTGGTGGCTCCACGCCGCCCACGGGCTCGCGTACGCCGCGCTCTTCCGCAAGATCAAGGACCACCTCGGCCTCAGCCGCCTCCGCTGCGTCTACACGGGTGGCGCCGCCCTGGGACCCGACGCGTTCCGGTTCTTCCGGGCGCTCGGCGTGGACATCAAGCAGGTCTACGGCCAGACCGAGACTTCCGGCGTCATCGTCATGCACCGGGCGGAGGCCATCCGCCTGGAGACCGTGGGCCGCCCCCTGCCAGGCGTCGAGGTGGCGGTTTCGGAGTCTGGAGAGATCCTCGTCCGCGGCGAGTGCGTCTTCCGCAGCTACTACAAGCGGCCGGAGGCCACGGAGGCGTCGCTCTCGAACGGCTGGCTCCGCACCGGCGACCAGGGCTTCCTCGACGAGCGCGGCGATCTCGTGATGGTCGACCGCCTCGGCGACGTGATGGAACTGGAGAACGGGTCGCGGTTCGCGCCGCAGTACCTCGAAACCAAGCTGCGCTTCTCGCCCTTCATCCGCGAGGCCGTGGTGGTCGGCCACCGGCGGCCGTACGTCGCCGCCCTCGCGCAGATCGACATGGACACCGTCGGCAGGTGGGCGGAGGGCCGGCGCCTCGCGTTCACGACCTTCACCGAGCTGTCCCAGAAGCCCGAGGTCTTCGAGCTGATCCGGGGCGAGATTGCCCGCGCCAACCAGGGGCTGCCCGAAGCGACACGCATCCGCCGGTTCGCGCTGCTCCCGAAGGAGCTCGACGCCGAGCAGGGCGAGCTGACGCAGACCCAGAAGGTCCGACGGGGCGCGATCGCCGAGCGCTACACCGACCTCATCGAGACGCTCTACGGCGCCGCCGGCGCGGCGCCGGAGGTCTGACCATGCTCTTCTTCTTCCAGCTCCTCATCACGGGTATCGCGCTCGGCAGCGTGTACGCCCTGATCGCGCTGGGGTTCGTGCTGATCTACAAATCCACGCGCATCATCAACTTCGCCCAGGGCGAGCTGGTGCTGATCGGCGCCTTCACCGCCTTCGCGTTCCTCTCGCAGGCGGGCCTCGCACCGGCCGTGGCCCTGCCGCTCACGATCATCGCGGCTGGGGCGCTGGGCTTCGCCATCGAGCGGCTCCTCCTCCGCCCGATGCTCGGCGAGCCCGTGATCGCCGTCATCATGGTCACGCTCGGCCTCTCGAGCATCCTGAAGGGCACGGCACGGGCCATCTGGGGCTCGGTCAACCGCCCGTTTCCGGACATCTTCCCCCCGCTCACGGTCGCGTTGTTCGGGCTGCCCGTCCCTCCGCCGTTCGTCTGGGGCTGCCTGATCGCCGCCACGCTCCTGGTGCTCTTCACGATCTTCTTCCGCTACTCCACCTGGGGCGTCATGATGCGCGCGGCGGCCAACCACCAGGCGGCCGCGCTCTCCGTCGGCATCGACGTGCGGCGCGTGTTCGCGCTGTCCTGGGCCATCGCAGCGATGGTGGCGGCGGTGGGCGGCGTGCTCCTGGGCGGCATCAACGTCATCGACATGAACCTCGGCGCAATCGGGCTCAAGGTGTTCCCGGTGGTCATCCTCGGGGGCCTCGATTCGATTCCGGGCGCCATCGTGGGCGGGCTCCTGATCGGCGTGCTCGAGAATCTTTCCGGCGGCTTCATCGAGCCGTGGGTCGGCGGCGGCGTGAAGGCGGTGGCGCCGTTCGTGGCGCTGCTCGTCATCCTGCTCTTCCGGCCGTATGGACTCTTCGGCACCCGCGAGATCGAGCGGCTCTGACCATGGCGCTCCCGCGGCCCGCCGGCGACTTCAAGCGCTCCTTTGCGGCCGACGAGGCCGTCTTCCCCACGGCCTTCTCGCGCGGCGCCCTCGTTCTCTTCCTCGCAGGGCTGGGCGCCCTGCCGCTGGTCCTCGACGACTTCTGGCTCTACCTGCTGAACCTCTGCGGCATCGCCATCGTGGGCGCCCAGGGGCTCAACATTCTCACCGGCTTCACCGGCCAGATCTCGCTGGGGCACGGCGCGTTCATCGGGGTCGGCGCCTACACGGTCGGCGTCCTCGCGACGAAGCTCGGCTGGGGCCCGCTCGTCGCGCTCCCGGCCGCCGGCCTCGCGGCCGCCCTCGTTGGGCTGCTCTTCGGCCTGCCGTCGCTCCGGATCAAGGGCTTCTACCTGGCGATGGCCACCCTCGCGGCCCAGTTCATCCTCGAATACCTGTTCATGCAGGCCGCGCCGCTGACCGGTGGCGCGCAGGGGCTCTACGTCGACCGGCCGGCGGTGCTCGGCTTCGCCGTCGACAGCGATCGGAAGTTCTTCTACGTGATGATGACCGTGGCTGCGCTCGCCACAGCCGGCGCCCGGAATCTCCTCCGGACCGACGTCGGCCGCTGCTTCGTGGCGGTCCGCGACCGCGACATCGCCGCCGAGCTGATCGGCATCAACCTCTTCGCGTACAAGCTCCTCGCCTTCGCGCTGAGCTCGTTCTACGCCGGAATCGCCGGCGGGCTCCTGGCCTACTACGTCTCCGCCATCAACCCCCAGGCGTTCACGGTGCTGCTGTCCGTGGACTACCTGGCGATGATCATCATCGGCGGCCTCGGGAGCGTGCTGGGAGCGACCCTCGGCGCCGTCTTTATCACGCTCCTGCCCGAGATCCTCAAGCTCCTGATCGACGCGGCGGGGAGCTATCTGCCGATCGAGAACATCTTTCCCGCGCTCCGCGAGATCATCTTCGGCCTCCTGATCGTGCTGTTCCTCCTGCGGGAGCCCGAGGGCCTGGCGAAGCTCTGGTGGGACATCAAGGCGTACTGGAAGCTCTGGCCCTTCGCCTACTGACGGACGCGGGCGAGAGCGATGCCGTGAACCCGAGACATGGGGAGGAGACGACCATGAGACGCTGGATGACATGGAGCATGCTCGCGCTCGCAGCCTGCCTGCTGGCGGTCGCGGCGGGCGCCCAGCAGGCCAAGGAACCGATCCCGGTAGGCATCATCGGCGACCTGTCGGGCCCGACCAGCGGGCTCGCCGAGATGGCCTACTCCTCGCGCGACTACTTCAACTATCTCAACGAGAAGAAGGGCGGCGTCCTCGGCCACGAGGTCGACGTGCTGCTCGTGGACGGCGCCGAAGTCATCCCGGTCGAGGTATCGAACTACAAGCGCATCATGACGCGCCAGAAGCCCGTCTTCATCTTCATCTGGAGCACGGGCGGCGCCAAGGCCCTGCGCGATCCGGTCAACAAGATCGACAAGATCCCTAGCTTCGCCGAGAGCATCTCCGAGGAGCTGGTGGACCCGCAGGGCCTGCCGTTCAGCTTCGTCATCGGCCCGACCTACGAGGACCAGATCCGCCTGGGGCTCGAGACCTTCAAGAAGCAGAGCGGCAAGCGCGTGGCGATCGCCCGGTGCAATCTGGACTGGTGCGTTTCGCCGACCGATCGCGTCATCAAGGAGGGCACCATCGCCAAGCTCGGCATGGAGCTGGTCGAGACCGTCACGTGGCCGGCACGACCGACCGACCTCACCTCCGAGGTCCTGCGCCTCAAGCAGGCGAATCCCGACTTCATCTGGCTCATGGACTCGGTCGAGGGCACGGTGCCGTTCCTGCGCGATGCCGTGAAGGCCGGGATCAGCCCGTCGAAGGTGCTCGGCATCCACTGGTCGCGCCATCCCGCCGTGGAGGCGCAGCTCGGCAAGAGTGCGGACGGGTACCGGACGCTCGAGGCCTTCCCCGACGTGGACGCCCTCGTGAAGGCCGGGCACCCCGTCGGCAAGGAGATCGACGAGTACCAGGCCGCGCACAAGGGCCGCCGCGGCCAGCTCCGCACCTGGTACTACGTGCGGGGCTGGGTGAAGGGCAAGCTCGTCGCCGAGGCGATTGAACGGGCCATCAAGAAGGCCGGCGGCGCCCCGCCCAAGGACCTGGTGGCTTTCCGCAAGGCCGTCCGCGACGAGCTGGAGGGGTTCGCCAAGTTCGATGTCGGGGCCGCGCTGCCGCCCATCACCTACAAAGATCACAAGGGCTTCGTGGCGGCGCGGCTGGTGGCGGTCAAGGACGGCACGTTCCAGTACGCATCCGACTGGATCCAGGTCACGACGAAGTAGACTCGATGCTGCTCGAGATCAACAACCTCGAGGTCCTCTACAACGAGGTCATCCTCGTGCTGAAGGGCCTCTCGCTCGCGGTGCCCGAGGGGCGCATAGTCGCGCTCCTCGGGTCCAACGGCGCGGGCAAGACCACGACCCTGCGCGCCGTCTCGGGCCTCCTCAAGCACGAGAACGGGGCCGTGACGCAGGGGAGCATCGCGTTCCGAGGCGAGCGCATCGACGGGCGGCCCGCCCACGAGATCGTGCGGCGCGGAATCGTCCAGGTGATGGAGGGGCGCGGCGTCTTCGACGAGCTCAGCGTGGAGGACAACCTCCGCGCCGGAATGGCCGTCCGCGGGCGTCGCGCCGCCCAGGATCTGGAAAAGGCGTACGCCTACTTTCCGGTGCTCAAGACCCGGCGGCGCCAGGTCGCCGGCTACCTCTCGGGGGGCGAGCAGCAGATGCTCGTCATCGGTCGCGCGCTGATGACCCGCCCCTCGCTCCTGCTCCTCGACGAGCCATCCCTGGGCCTCGCGCCCCTGGTCGTGGACGAGCTGTTCGAGATCATCCGGCGGATCAATCGCGACGAGGGCGCCGGCATCCTGCTGGTCGAGCAGAACGCCCAGATGGCACTCACGATCGCCGATCACGGGTACGTCATGGAGGGCGGGCGGATCGTGCTCGACGGCCTTGCCGCGGAGCTCGCAGACAACCGGAACGTGCGCGAGTTCTACCTGGGGCTCACGGCCGAGGGCAGGCTCAAGAGTTACCGCGACGTAAAGCACTACGTGCGCCGCAAGCGCTGGTTCTCGTCCTAGCGTGAATTATTCATGAAGGCCGTTCCCGCGTCCTGCACTCCCCCTCACCCTGACCCTCTCCCCCTTGGGGGCGAGGGGATCGAAACGGCTCCCTCTCCCTCGGCGAGGGAGAGGGCCGGGGTGAGGGTGGGCACCTGTTCGCGCATAATCCGGGCTAGACCCCCGGGTCTTCCTTGTCACGCCGCTCACAGCATGGTGTCGCCCCCGTTGGGGCTGAGGGTCTGGCCGCTGTAGTAGTTCGAGCCGTCGGAGGCGAGGAAGACGGCGGTGGGTGCGACCTCCTCCGGCAGCCCGATGCGCCGGAGCGCCAGGATCGCGCTCCGCTCCCGGCGGATCTCGTCCGTGATCGGCCCGACCAGCTCGGTCTCGATCAGACCCGGGGCAATGGCGTTGACGTGGATGCCGCGGGGGCCGACCTCGCGGGCCAGCGCCCGCGTGAAGGCGAGGACACCGCCCTTGGCTGCGGCGTAGTGCGTGCGACCGGCCATGCCCTTCTGCCCGATCAGGGAGCTGACATTGATGATCTTGCCCGATCCCCGCTCGAGCATGTGGGGCAGGACCGCGCGCGAGCAGAGGAAGACCGGGCGGAGGTTGGTCGCCATCATCTCGTCCCAGGTCTCGTCGGACATCTCGTGCAGGAGGACGTCGTTGAGGATGCCGGCATTGTTCACGAGCACGTCGAGCTGTCCGAACGCCGCCAGCATCTCGCCGACCATCCCGCGGACGGCGGCAGCGTCCCGGATGTCGGCTCGCACGGCCAGGGCTTTGCTGCCGGCCGCCTGGATGGCCGATACGACGGCGGCGGCCCGGGCCTCGCTCGTGTGGTAGTTCACTCCCACGGCGGCACCCTCCCGCCCCAGGGCGATCGCGATCGCGGCCCCGATACCGCGGCTGGCGCCGGTGACGAGGGCGACACGCCCGTCGAGCATGCCCATCAGGTCCTCCTTTGGCATCGTTCGCCTCGGACGGCGGGGCCTGATCCGTGTTGCTCGCCTCGCGCGCGCGGGGCCGAGCCCCCGGCCGCGCTGCGGCTCGCCCTGCTCCGCCGGAATCCGGCCGGCGTGCGGGGACGTGGGTTCCTGATACAGCGCCGGTCGAGGCCAAGTCAAGCCTGGGACCGGCCGATCGCCGCCGCATCCCGACGGCGAGCGCTTCGTCAGACTTCGCCCGAATCGGGGGTGGGACGGGCGGCGACGTCGTCGAGGTGGGCGATGGAGTTCAGCAGCCGCACGCGCCACGGGGCCGGATGGTTGATGATCGTGAGCGCCGTGTTCTCCCAGCGCACCGGCACCTCCTGGCCCTCGGGCAGAATCAGGTGCCGGCCGGTCAGTGAGCGGCAGACGAGCCCGTGCGTCACGACCGCGAGGTGCCCGCCGGCCGCGGCGGCCGCCTCCTGGACGAGCGACCAGGCACGATCGACGCGCGCATGGAAGATCTCCCAGGTCTCGCCGTTCGGCGGCGCGTAGTCCGGCGCGAACATGTCGAAGCCGAGCTCCGCGTAGGGTGTGCCCCGAATGTCGCCGAAGTTGCGCTCCTGGAGCAGCGTGTCATGATGCACCGGGGCGCCCGTCATACGCTCGAGGCGCTCGGCCGTCGCCGCGGCACGCGCGAAATCACTCGAGAGGATGGCCGCGATGCCTTCGTGCTCGAGACGGCGGGCCAGAAGCTCCGCCTGGGTCACGCCGCGGGGCGAGAGCGGATTGTCGGGCAGCTGGACGGTGCGCGAGGCATTGCCCAGCGTCTCGCCATGACGGATCAGAAAGATCGACATCCGCGAGGCGCGGGCGGCTTGGTCACGTCACAAGGCTACCATGACAAGCCGCGGCGGACGGGGCTCGCCGGCGGCGATCGGCGTCACGAATCGATCGGCATCGCCGGCGAGCTGCGGGTACTCCTCAACCGCGACGGGGCGGCGGCGGCGGGGGCGGAGCAGGCACCGCGGTGCCGGCGGGTATCCAGACCCAGTAGTAGGGTGTCACCACGCCGTCGCCGTACAGCTGATAGCGCCCCTCGTTGTACGTGACGACGTTGGGACGCGGCATCGGCGGCGGCGCCGGCGCCACAGCGCCTGCAGGGATCCACACCCAGTAGTAGGGAGTGGCGGCGCCGTCCCCATAGAGCTGATAGCGGCCCGTCGGGTAGGTGACGACATTCGGTGAAGTCGAGCTGACCGTGGTGGTTGTGGTGGTGGTCGTCACCGGCTCCGGCGACGTCGCGCAGCCCGCGAGCAGGATGGCGGCCAGCGAGAGCGGCACGAGAACGAGCGATGTCAAGTGCATGCGCGTACGCATATTGGCTCCTCCTCGGGAGAAGATATCCGCATGTTCCATGCCAGGCTTCTGGCATTGGAAACTCCCTACGAAGAAGGCATTTTGCGCGGAGACCAAGCATGCGACCCGGCAAAAGTGACAGTAAAGTCGGGCGAGTTTACCGGGTCTCTTCTTCCATGCTACCGAGCCTGCTTTTCGGTCGGCTCGCTAGCCCGGATCATGCGCGAACAGGCGCCCACCTCCCTCGCCGAGGGAGAGGGGAGCCGTTTCGATCCTCTCGCCCCCGCAGGGGGAGAGGGTCAGGGTGAGGGGGAGTGCAGGACGCGGGAACGGCCTTCATGAATAATTCACGCTAGATCACCCGGTCGCGACGGAGCATGTCGATAGCGGGCGCGGAGTAGCCGAGGCCGGCGAGGATAGTATCCGTGTGCTGGCCGAGCTTGGGCGCGGTGGCGCGCACGGCGATGGCGCTCGCCGACATCCGGATCGGCGTGCGGATGTGGGGTACGCGGCCGAGCTCCGCGTCTTCCGCGTAGACCACGAGCTCGCGGTGCTTCACCTGGGGATCGGCGAAGAGCTGCTCGTAGGTGTTCACGGGCCCGCAGGGCACGCCCGCGTCGTCCAGCGTCTTCATCCAGTGCGCGGACGGCGCCGCCGCGAGCACCGCCGCCAGCTCCTGCTCGAGCACGGCGCGATTGCGCATGCGGTCGGCGCCACGGCGGAAGCGCGGATCTTCTATCCACTCAGGATGGCCGAGGGCCCGGGCGCAGCGCTCCCAGATGCCCTGGCCTGCCGCGCCTATCATCAGGTAGCCGTCCTTGGTCTCGAAGCGCTGGTACGGCGCGTTCTGGCGATGGCGCGAGCCCTGTCGGGTGGGCTCCTTGTGATCGGTCAGCCAGCCCGCGCTCGTCCACGAGGAAAAGCCCACCGCCGTCTCGAGGAGCGAGCACTCGATCCGCTGCCCCTCGCCCGTGCGCTGCCGCTCGTAGAGCGCGGCGAGGATGCCCTGGACGCCCCACATCCCGGTGCCGAGGTCGCAGATGGGCAGGCCGACGGAGGTCGGCGGACCGTCCGGCTCTCCCGTGACGTGCATGATCCCGCCCATGCCCTGGGCGATCAGGTCGAAGCCGCCCCGCTCGCGGTAGGGTCCGTCCGAGCCGAAGCCGGAGAGCTGGGCATAGATGAGGCGCGGGTTCGTCCGCCTGAGGGATTCGTAGCCGAGGCCCGCGCGTTCCATGACCGTCGGGCGGTAGTTCTCGACGAGCACGTCCGCGCCCGCCACGAGCTTGAGGAAGATCTCCTTTCCACTGGGCGCCTTGTAGTCGAGTGTCAGGCTCTTCTTGTTGCGGTTGATGTAGCGGAAGTAGGGATTGCGCTCGTTGCCGTCGCCCATGGCGCGCGCGGAGTCGCCCGCGCCGGGCCGCTCGATCTTGATCACGTCCGCGCCCATGTCGGCCAGGATCATGGTGCAGTAGGGTCCCGCCATGTGCTCCGTCAGATCGACGACCTCGAGCCCACCCAGCGGGCCCCGCGCGCTCTTGTCCGTCATGCGGCCTCCTTTGCGAACTCCGGGGGATCATAGCATCGCGCGCGCCTTCTGCTACAATGCCGCCCGTTCCCCATGACCGACCGCCCTCTTCCCCTGACCGGCATCCGCGTGCTCGAGCTGGCCCAGATCGTGGCCGGCCCGTTCTGCGGCACGCTCATGGCCGAGTTCGGCGCCGAGGTGATCAAGACCGAGCTGCCCGGCAAGGGCGATGATCTCCGGAGGCTCGGGCCCACGGAAGACGGCTGCAATTATTGGTATGCCGTCGACAACCGCGGCAAGAAGGTCGTGACGCTCGACCTCCGCACGCCGAAGGGGCAGGAGCTCGTGCGCCGCCTGGTCCCACTGTGCGACGTCGTGATCGAGAACTTCCGCCCGGGCGTGCTGGAATCCTGGGGGCTGGGCTGGGATGACCTCCGCAAGCTCCGTCCCTCGCTGATCATGGCGCGCATCACGGCCTTCGGCCAGACGGGACCGCTGCGCGATGGACCGGGCTTCGCCGCCATCGCCTCGGCCTTCGGCGGCACGTGGTATCTCAATGGCCCGGCCGACCGGCCGCCGGCACGGCCCACGCCGGTCTATCCCGACTATCTGACGGGCCTCTTCACGGCCTTCGGCATCATGGCCGCCCTCCGCCACCGCGATGCCACGGGCGAAGGGCAGTGGATCGACGCCGCGCTCTACGAGTCGGCGTTCCGCATCCTCGAGTACTCGACGACCTTCTACGGCCGCAAGGGCGTGACGCGCGAGCGTGGCGGCATCCAGCACTCGGGCTGGCCGGGCGGAGCGTTTCGCACCGGTGACGACCGGTGGATCGTCTTCACCACGCCGGCCCAGCACCTCTTCGAGCGGCTCTGCGCGATGCTCGGGCGGCCAGATCTTCCGAAGGACCCGCGATTCTCGAGTCACGAGGAGCGCTCCGCCCACATGGGCGATCTGCTCGCCTTGGCCGAGGCGTGGTTCGAGGCGCGGTCCTTCGACCAGGCCATCGAGGGTCTTCGCTCGCACGACATCCCGCATTCGCCCATCATGAGCATGGCCGACATCTTCGCCGACCCGCACTACCGCGAGCGGCAGTCGATCATCGAGGTGCCCTCGGAGATTGGCCCGCTGCCGCAGCCGGCGGTGCTGCCGCGGCTCTCGGCGACACCCGGGCGCGCGACCCACGCGGGACCGCCTCTCGGGCATCACACCCGCGAGGTCTTCGGCGGGCTCCTCGGAATGTCGCAGGCCGAGATCGCCGGGTTGTGCGCCGAGGGCGTGGTCTGATCAGGGAGAGCCCCGTGTCGAACACGAGTCCGACGTCTCTGCTGCTCAACGCGGGGCATGCCCTCGATCACCTGTTCCTGCTGATCTTCGCGACGGCGGTATCGGCCATCGCCGTCGAGTGGGGGCTCAGCTGGCAAGACCTCATGCCGTACACGACAGGCGCCTTCGTCATGTTCGGGCTCGGCGCGCTGCCCGCGGGGCGGCTCGGCGACCTCTGGGGCCGGCGCCGCATGATGGTCATCTTCTTCGTCGGCCTGGGCGCGTCGGCGCTGCTCGTGGCGGCAGCGACGGGACCGATCCTGCTCGCTGTCGCGCTCACGCTCATGGGAGTCTTCACGGCCATCTACCACCCGGTCGGCATTCCCATGATCGTGCAGAATGCGAGGAACCCGGGCTTCACGATCGGGCTCAACGGTCTCGCCGGCAATCTCGGCATCGCCTTCGCGGCTCTCCTGACCGGCTTTCTCGTCCAGTACGCGGGGTGGCGAATGGCCTTCATCGTACCTGCCGTGATCTCGATCACGTGTGGGGCGCTCTTCGCCCTTGTCGTCCCGGGCGAGGACATGCCGCCTGCGAAGCGTCCGAAGAAGTCGGTCGACCTGCCGTCCTCGGTGATGCGCCGCGTCTTCCTCGTGATGACCCTGGCCGCGGTCACGGGCAGCCTCATCTTCAACTTCACCACCAACGGCAACGGCCAGCTGCTCGCGGAGCGCTTTGCCAGCGTGATCGAGGACCCGGCCACCCTCGGCATGCTCCTGGCGGCGATCTACACGGTCGCCTCCTTCGCGCAGATCGCCGTCGGCAAGCTGATCGATCGCGTGCCGCTCAAGCGGCTCTACCTGCCCATCGTGGCGGCCCAGGTGCCTCTCTTCGTGCTGGCCGCGCACGCCACGGGCTGGGCGCTGTTCGCCTGCGCGCTGGCGTTCATGATCTTCGTCTTCGGGGCGATCCCGTTCATCGACGCGATGATCGTGCAGTACGTGGACGACCGGCTCCGCTCCCGGGTGGCCGGCATGCGGCTGACCGTGTCGTTCGGCGTGAGCTCGCTTGCGGTGTACCTGCTCGGGCCCGCCGTGAAGGCGTCCGGGTTCACGACGCTCCTGCTCGTGATGGCGGCGATCTCGACGCTGACCGCGCTCTTCCTCTCGCTCCTGCCGGGCGGGCTGCCGTCAGCGTCGGCCCGGGTGCCCATGTCGATGCCGGAGACTGCCAAGAGCCGCTGAAGCGGTCGGATCAGGGGCCTCCAATCGCCTGCACATAAACAGGTTGTTCATGTTCCGACACGTCGTAACGCATGAGCGGAGGGCGGTATCATGGGAGGCCAGTCATGATCCGCATCGGCACGTCCGGCTACAACTATCCCGAGTGGCGCGGGAGCTTCTATCCGGAGAAGTTCCCGGCGGCGAAGATGCTCGCGTACTACGCCGAGCGCTTTTCCACCGTGGAGATCAACTACACGTTCTACCGCATGCCCAATGCCAAGACCATCGCCGGCTGGGTGGCGGAGACGCCCCCCAGGTTCTCCTTCACGCTCAAGGCGTCTCAGCGCATCACGCATTACGCGCGCCTGCGCGACATCGACGAGCCGCTGCGCTATTTTCTGGATACCGCGGCCGGGCTCGGGCCGAAGCTCGGCTCCGTGCTCTTCCAGCTCCCGCCCAATTTCAAGAAGGATCTGGGGCGGCTGGGCGGCCTCCTGGCCCTGCTGCCCGCGGGGCTACGCTGCGCCTTCGAGTTCCGCCACGAGAGCTGGTTCGTCGACGATGTCTACGAGCGGCTGCGTGCCAGTAATGCGGCACTCTGCGTCGCCGACACGGAGGACGCCACCACCCCGCTGGAGGTCACCGCGGACTGGGGCTACTTTCGCCTGCGCGATCAGGGCTACACCGCGGCGGGCCTTGAAGAGTGGAGCAGGACCATTCGCAGGCTCGCCAGCGACTGGCGCGACGTCTTCGTGTACTTCAAGCACGAGGAGGCCGGGACGGGCCCCGCCTTCGCGCGTCAGCTCGAGGGATTCGTGAGTTCTTGACGGTGCCCGTCCCCTCGGTCGGTCCCTCACCAAGCCGCCGCTCGATGCGTGCGACGGTGGCGGCCATATCGATCGTCCCCGTCAGCACCGGCACCAGCGGATCGGCCATCTTGTCAAATCGCTTCGGAAGAGTGGTCATGGTGAAGCGCGCGGGGTCGAGGCGAGCTGTCACCTCGCTCCACATGAGCGGGCATGACGCCGGCGCGCCCGGCAGCGGCCGCAAGGAAAACGGCGCCACGATGGTCTGGCCGTGACCATTCTGACCGAAATCGATGTAGACCTTCCCCCCACGGGCATGGAGGGGCCTGGCGATGGTCGAGATATCCGGCTCCGCTTCCACGCCCAGCACGGCCAGCAGGCGCGCGAATGTCCGCACTTCATCGTAGATATAGCGCGCCCCGAGCGGGATCAGGATGTGGAGCCCGGTTGCCCCGGAGGTCTTCGGATAGCTGGGCAGCTCGAGATCGTCCAGGATGCGATGAAGCGCTTGCGCCACCTTCACGACGTCGGTGAAGGGCGCGCCCTTGGGATCCAGGTCCAGCACGAGCCAGTCCGGACGCTCGACCGAGGTCAGGCGTGACGCCCACAGATGCAGCGGGATCGCCCCCGAGTTGGCCACATACCGCAGCGACGCGGCGTCGTCCACGACGAAGTAGTCGATGTCGCGCCCGGCGTCCTTCGAATAGACGCGCTCCGTGCGGACCCAGGCCGGAGCGAACTCCGGGGCATCCTTCTGAAAGAAGGACTTGCCGGTGATCCCGTCGGGGTAACGCGTGAGCACGAGGGGCCGGTCACGGAGATAGGGCAGGATAAGCGGCGCGACGCGATCGTAGTAGGCCACCAGATCGCCTTTGGTATAGCCATCGGCGGGCCAGAAGATCTTCCTGAGATTGGTCAGCTTGACGGTCCGCTCTAGGTCGCCGCGCGCCGCAGGTGGTGGAGCCGCAGGGACTGCTGTCTGAGCGTCGTCCTGAGGCAGCGCGAGAGGCGCCTCGCGCCGGCACTCCTCGGGGCGCTTGTCGCTCCGCAGGCCCATGAAGATCGGGTGGCGGATTCCGCCATCCTGCGTCCAGTCGCTGAAGCGCACCTCGCAGACCAGCTTGGGCTCCACCCAGTGGTGGCTTCTGCCTTTCGGAATCTCGCCGGTGTCGAAGGGCGGCGTGGCTCGCGCGAGGGGCTGTAGCTTTTCCCAGAGGCTCTTGAGTCCCACCTCATCGAAGCCGGTGCCGACTTTCGAGACGTAGGCAAGGTGCCCGTCGTCATACAGGCCTACGTGCAGCGCGCCGAAATGGCCGCGTGAGCCCTGCGGATCGGTGTAGCCGCCGATGACGAACTCCTGTCGCCGCTGGCACTTGATCTTGATCCAGTCCCCCGAGCGGCCGCCGGCGTAGGCGCGGCCCGCCCGCTTCGCCACGATTCCCTCGAGGTGTTGCTCGGCGGCCGCCTCCAAGAAGGCCTGTCCGTCTCCCTGCACGTGGTCGACAAAGTGCACCGGTCCGAGCGGAGGCACGAGAAGCCGGAGACATTCCTTTCGCCGGGTCAAGGGGAGGCGGCGCAGGTCGTACCCGCCGAGCGCCAGGCAATCGAAGAAGACGCCTTCCACGGGAATTCGCGCGGCCGCGCCCTCGATCTCTCGCGGATTGGTCAATGCCATGCGCGGCTGAAGCCGCTGGAAGCTCGGCCGGCCGCTCTCGTCGAGCGCCACGATCTCGCCGTCGAGCAGGAAGTGCTGCATGGGCAGCGCGAGGAGGGCTCGCACCAGATCGGGATAGCGTCCGGTGATCAGCTGCCCGCTGCGTCCGTAGAGCTCGACGAGGGCGCCCCGCCGCGCGGCCAGCACGCGGACGCCGTCGAACTTGATCTCGAAGAGCCATCCCTCGCCGGAGGGGGGTCGCTCGCCGAGCGTAGCCAGCATGAAGGGCTGGGTGCGCGCCGCGACTTCGCGCCGCCGAGCCCCGAGCGCCTCCACGTGCCGGCGGATGAGCTCCTGCCGGCCCGGCACGTCGGCGATTTCCTCCACCGTGAGACCCGAAAGAATGGATTGCGGATACCGCTCGGTTAGCTCCTCGCCCGCCGCCGCGCCGTCCGCCTTCTTGAGCAGCAGCCACTCCCGGTCCTTCCCCGACATGCGGGCGAGTGTCCACCGCCCGCGCAGCTTGTAGCCGAAGAGCTCGAACTCGACCTTGCCCCTGCGGAGCTGCTCGAGAGGATCCTCGGGCTTCACCGACCGGTACCACCCGCGGTCCCACACGATGACCGGTCCCGCACCGTAGTTGCCGGGAGCGATAACCCCTTCGAAGTCCGCGTATTCGATCGGGTGGTCCTCCACGTGCACGGCCAGGCGCTTTTCCTCGGCGTGCACCGATGGACCCTTCGGCACGGCCCAGCTCTTGAGTACGCCGTCCATTTCGAGCCGGAGGTCGTAGTGTAGGCGCCTCGCCGCATGCTTCTGGACCACGAAGAGCCGCCCGCCCGCGTGCCGGCGGCCGCCGAACGGCTCGGGCGTCCGCTCCGGATCGCGCTTCTTCCGGTAGGCCTCGAGCTGCGGTGCACGCTCCTCGATCACAAGCCCTCGCCCCTTTCCGCGCCGAACACCACAATCCGTGCGCGCCCTCGCCGGGAGTGTTGGAAGCATAACCGGACCCGTGCTACCGTACCAACCCTTGGGCATTCTCACCACACGGGAGGGCGCCAACCATGCCTCCGCATGCACTTGGATCGGGTACGATCTCGTTCGGTCTCGTGTCCATTCCGGTCAAGCTCTACACGGCCGCCTCGGCGGGCGGGGTCAGCTTCAACCAGCTTCACGTCAAGTGCGGCAACCGCCTCCGCCAGCAGATGTTCTGCCCCGTGGACAACGAGGTGGTGGACCGGAGCCAGATCGTGAAGGGGTACGAGTTTCAGAAGGACCAGTACGTCCGCTTCACGGACGAGGAGATCAAGTCCCTCGAGGGGGAAGCGTCCAGGGTCATCGAGATCGCCGAATTCGTGCCGCTGTCCACCGTGGATCCGATCTACTTCGAGAAGACGTATTACCTGGGCCCCGACAAGGGCGGCGACAAGCCCTACCGGCTGCTCGCCGACGCGATGGCCAAGACGGAGCGGGTGGCCCTGGCCAAGTTCGTCATGCGCGGGAAAGAGAGCCTGGTGCTGATCCGTCCGGCCCAGCAGGGGTTGATGCTGCACACGATGTACTTCGCCGACGAGGTGCGAGAGTTTGGCGAGATCGGCAAGGGCGAATCCGCCACGCTCAAGGAAGGCGAGCTGGGGCTGGCCCTTCGGCTGATCGAGGATCTCTCGCACGAGGAGTTCAAGCCGGGCGAGTATCGCGACGACTACCGGCAACGCGTGCTCGACCTCGTGAACCTCAAAGTGGAGGGCAAGGAAGTCACCACCGTGACGCCCGAGGTGCACCGGGCGCAGGTCATCGATCTCATGGATGCGCTCAAGCAGAGCCTGGCCAAGCGGGCCGGAAAGGCCGAAGCCGCGCAGCCGCAGCCGGGCCCGACTCCGTCGATCGCCAAGAAGCCTCCCGTGAAGGCGGCGAAGCGAGCGGCGGATCAAGAGAAGGTCGAGAAGAAAGCCCAAGCCGGAAAGAAGTGACGCACTTCAGCACCCGCGAGGTGGCGAAGATCGCCATCCTGCCGGCCGCGCGAATCCGCTCGTGCGTCCGGGCGGGCGTTCTCGCGCCCCGCCGCGGCCGCGGGGGCAAGCTCGAGTGGAGCTTTCAGGACCTCCTGCTCCTCAAGACCACCAAGGGCCTGCTGGATGCGCGAGTTCCGCTCGCGCGCATCCGGCTCATGGTTTCCTCCCTCAAGCGCCAACTCCCGGACGACCAGGCGTTGTCGAGCCTGACGATCTACGCGGATGGCCGCCGCGTGGTCGCCTGGGACGGCACGGCGCGGTGGCAGCCGGACTCCGGCCAGTTCCTCTTCAACTTCGACGTGCAGGCGGTTGCGTCGGAAGTGAGCCGACCGGCCGCGCTGCCGGCCCCCGCGCCCCCAATAAACGGGCAGCCCAGCAGGACGGCGGAGGAATGGTTCAGCCTCGGCTGCGAGCTGGATGCGGCCTCGCCGGAAGAAGCGCGCCACGCCTATCACCAGGCGCTCGAGCTCGACCCGGCCATGGCCGACGCCCACGTCAACCTCGGCCGTCTCTATCACGTCGGCCGGCAGCCCGACCGGGCAGAGGCGCACTATCGTGCAGCCGCACAGGAGGCGCCCGATGACCCTGTCGCGCCCTTCAATCTCGGCGTGCTCCTCGAGGAGCTGGGACGCACCGACGACGCCATCCAGGCCTACCGGGGCGCCCTCGCAGCGAACCCGGCCTTCGCCGATGCGCACCACAACTTGGGCCTGCTCTTCGACGCGCTCGGCAAGCGGGCGCTAGCGATGACGCACTTGCGGGCGGCGCGCAAGATCTACGGCCGTCCCGCAGCGCCTTGAACGAGGCTAGAGGTCCTTGAAGGCGCGTGCCATGCTCGCTCCGATCTCCGGGTGACGGCGCTCAGATCTTCTTGTTCGGCTCGAACGAGAGCGGATACTGCGCCCCAGTGCCTGCCAGCTCCACGATGTGCGTCACCAGCACCTCGTCGAGCCTGACCTCGTAGAAGTCGAGAGCGGTTCCCGTCCGGCGGAAGGTGAAGCGCGCGTCCTGGATGTGCGAGCCCGAGGCGCAGGCGAGGAGGAGCGGAATCGAGCCCTTGTCGATGGGCTTACGGAACCTCACGCCGGAGATTGCGGGCTCCCCGACGGCAGCGCCACCTCCGCCCACGAGAAGCGGCGCGGGATGATCGACGGCAAAGGCACGGTCAAGGGTCATGAGAACGAGACGGTCATCCTCTCCTACGAGGAGGGCATCGATCTCATCCAGCTTCAGAAAAATGTCAAAAGGGCCGTTCGACATGTCGACTTCCTGGGACCGGCGCGAGGCTCGCCTATTCGAGGACGACGAACTGGTGCGATCGCAAGGGCACCCGGACGAACGTCGATCCATCGGGAGCGCGTTCGACGGGGACGCCGCTCGAATTCCCGTACAGGTAGCGCAGGGTGTCGCCGGGCTTGTGAAGAGAGGCATCGACGATGACGCCGTCGTTCCGCGGCTGTTCCGCAACGTTGTAGGCGACGAGGACCTCGCGGCCGTACAGGATGCGGGAGAAGGCCAGCGTGTAGCTGAGCCCGAAGGGAAACCCGAAGTGAAGGCCATCCCCGGAGATCTGGCGAAGGTACATTCGCCCATATCGCAAGGGAGCGGTGGTCTGCATCACCTGCGCGATCTTCGCGATCTCCTTGTAGATCCGGCATCCGGCGTTGAGGAGATTGGCGCGGGGCGTCGCCCGGTCGAACATCGCCTCCCGCATGGCGTTGTCACTCCCGTGGCCCTCGAAGCCCTGCTCCGTTCCGTAGTAGATGCACGGGGTGCCGAGGGCGCACAGCAGATATCCGATGGCGGCGATCACCTGATCGTCCGGGGCACCACTGGCGAAGCGGCCTCCGGGCTGCCAGAAGGAATCGTGATTGTCGAGGAAGGTGACGAGGTAGCGCCCGAGCTCACCGCGGTTGAGCGCCCGCTCGCGTTGCGCCTCCAGCCGGCGGACGAGGGTCGCGGGGTCCGCAAAGCCCTTCAGGACATCTCGCAGGGGAGCGTTGGACGCGTTGCCCTCGGCGAGTCGGAAGTCGAGCACGGAGTCCAGGCCGAAGAAGACGGTGTTGTTGCCGTCCTGGCGTGAGGTGTTCTGACCGATGTAGCGATCGATGATCTCGTCGTCAGGCGTGGCCACCTCGCCAAAGAGGAAGAAGCCTCGCTTGCCGAGCGAGTAGGCATACTCCCGCACGCCGGAAGAGAAGCGGGAGCAGGCGAGCTCCCCCATGTGCTTGGCGGCATCCACGCGAAAGCCGTCGATGTCGGCTTCGCGGATCCAGTAGCAGTGCGCCTGGATCAGTATGTTGATCAGCTCCGAGCCGGCCGGATCGTCGTCGTTGGCGAAGTCCTTCAGGCCCACCAGATCTCCGTGCTGGTTCTCGGGATAGCTGTCCCAGCCCGATCCGGTGATGTTGCCACGACGGTGATAGTAGTCGGGGTTTCTGAGCTCCGTGGGGACGGGACGGTCGTTTCTCCGCCAGGCACCGAAGGGGAATTGCAGGTCGTTGGAATAGCCGGGAGCGCCCTCACCCTGGTAGGTCCAGTTGTCTCCCGAATGGTTGATCACCACATCCAGGATGACGCGCAGGGGACGGGGCCGTCCGTTCTTCTTGTAGGCGTGGGCAGCGGTCACGAGGTCGATCAGGTCCTGCTTGGTGCCGAAGCGCGGATCGACGCTGAGGTAGTTGTTGATGTTGTAGCCGTGATACGCGCCGGGATTGTTCTCGAAGACCGGGGAAAGCCAGATGGCGGTGCAGCCAAGGCCGGCGATGTAGTCGAGGTTCCGCGTGATGCCGCGAATGTTTCCGCCATAGAAATCGTCGGGCACGGCCACGCCTGCCGAGCGACCCGCGCGCGGGACACAGGCCCGCGGCTGGTCGTCATGGAAGCGATCGACCATCAGGAAGTAAATAAACTCCTCCCGCCATTCCCGCTCGCCCTGGAAGTAGGTCCGCGCCGGCGGTGGAGCGAGGTCGATCTGGGCAATCGAGGTCGGGGCGCTGACGATGCGCTGTCTTTGGTTGGAGGCACCCGGAAGCCTGCGGTTTGGGCTCGAGCGTCGCGGTGGCATGGCGTCCTCCTCTGTCGAGGTGGCGAGGGCATGGCACGCCGGCGAGTCCCCGTGCGGACCGAGCCAGCGCCGCCATGGCGTCATACTGGGTCGGCCGCCAACGCTCCGTCAAGCGCTCGTGTCGCGCGGCGTGGCGCTTCCGCTCGGGTTCGCTTACTATGAGCGCTATGAGTACAGAACACGCGAGCGTTTGAGGAGGAGCTTCGCGAGAACCATGGCGAGCAATTTCACCGTTACTCTTTTCCAGAGACAACACTTTGGCAATCAACGAGGCACTGTCAACGATATCGAGCCCTACGTTCCATTCGTGGGTCCGACGAAGGATTTCTTGTTCAATTGCCCAAACGTTGACCCAGGCGAGACTGCGTTCCTGATGTTTCAATCGCGCGACTCCGGTGGAGGCTCCGGCCTATGTCGACCCGACCGGAACCACGATGGGCTTCGGCGGCATCGCGCCGACCGAGGCGTTCAAAGGGATCCTGCTCCACGGCTGGCTCTGGCGCACCGACACCAACACCGTGCCAGACTTCAACGAAGTAGCCACCAAGACGAACTGGATCGAGGAGCCCGTGCCGCCGTGACCGCCAACCCGAACCTCACTGCGCTGCTGACCGCGTACACGACACTACAGACGGCCGAAAACGCTTTCGTGCGGCTGCGCCACGAGCGTTCAGTGGACACTGCCACCGGCGAGAGCCCAGAGCCACCATCCTGATTTCTCAGGCCTCAGCGGCTCGGCTCGCCGCCCCCCACGCCCACGTGGAGGCGCATGCTGGCCGAGGGCCGCGCGTATCTCGCCAGCGCGTGGTGGGCGGCCACCTTTCCGGGACTGTCGATCATGCTGACCGTTCGGGAGTGAACATGCTGGACGACGGGCTGCGGGATGCGCTCGATCCCCGGCTCGAGCTCAGCGGGAAATAGCGCCGTCCTGACGGGGAGCGACCGATGAAGCTGCCGGCGGCTGACGTGGTGGTGATCGGAGCGGGAGCGATCGGCGCCGCCGCCGCCTACTACCTGGGGAAGGCGGGGATGCGCGTCACGGTGGTGGACCGCCGGGGTGTGGGCCAGGAGGCCTCCGGCGCCAACGTCGGCCTCGTCACGCTCTTCTCCGCGTACTCGCTCGACGAGCCGCAGCCGGGTGCGGCGTACGCGCTCACCATGGCAAGCGCCGACGCGTACCTGACGCTGAGCGAGGAGACGGGCGTCGAGATCGAGTACGAGCGGTGTGGCGGCATCATGGTTGCCCAGGCCGAGGATCGGCTCGCCGTCATCCGCACGGCGTACGACGGCTACCGCCGGCATGGCGTCGCCGTCGAATGGCTCGATGCCGCGGGCGTGCAGGCGTGCGAGCCCGCCTTCCGCGTCGAGGGCATCCTCGGCGGCGTCTTCTGTCCGCTCAACGGCAAGCTCAATCCGCTCCTGCTGTGCCGCGCTCTCGCCAAAGGGGCGCGGCGGCACAAGGCGATCTTCCTGCTCGGGACCAGCGTCGAGGGGATCCAGGTCGATGGCGGACGCATCAGCTCTGTGCGGACGACCGCGGGGCAGATTCCCTGCGAGTGGGTCGTGAACGCGGCCGGCGCGTGGTCGGCTGACGTGGCGCAGATGGTCGGGCTGACGATCCCGGTGAGGCCGGGGCGCGGGCAGGTCGTGATCACCGAGCCCGTGCCCCGCTTCATCAACCGGATCGTGATGGGGGCGTCGCCCTCGGCCCAGCAGACTCGCCGGGGCAACGTGATCATCGGCAGCGTCCTGGAGTATGCGGGGTTCGACAAGAACGTCACCCTGGATACCATCAGCGCGTTCACCCGTGGCGTGGTCGACCGTTTCCCCGGAGTGCGTGGCCTGAACGTCATTCGCAGCTGGGCGGGGCTCCGGCCAATGACCCCCGATCACAACCCGATCATCCAGTTGATGAACGAGCCGCGCGGCCTGTGCCTCGCCACCGGGCACAGCCACCGCGGCATCTGCTGGGGCGCGGGGACGGGACAGGCCGTCGAGGACCTCATCACCGGCCGGTCCCCGCGGCTACCGCTCGAGGCATTCCGTCTCGAGCGTTTCGAGACGGAGAAAGCCATGGGCGCGCACTGATGAGCATCGTTGCGGTCGAGGGCGCAGGCAATGGGGGGCTGGTCGTGGCGTCCGGGCTTGCATGACGGCCGTGAGCGATGGCCTCAGGATCCAGCGGCAACGTGACATGACCCAACGGAGGATCGACGCGTGAGAACCGCGTAGTGTGTCGTCGTCGGCGGTGGACCGGCCGGGCTGGCCGCAGCCCGGACAGCGGCGCGGCACGGCGTGCGCGTGCTGTTGATCGACGAGAACACCGAGCTGGGTGGCCAGTACTACCGTCAGATGCCGGCCGGCTTCCGCGCGCTGAGCCCCGCCGCCGGCGGTCGGGAGACGCTCGAGGGCCGAGCCCTCATCGATGAGGTTCGCGCTTTGCCGGTGGAGGTTCAGGCGGAATCGGTGGTCTGGGGCATCTTCGATCAGCGAATCCTGGCCGTGTCCACTCGCGATCGCACCGAGCGCATCGAGGCCGCGACGCTGGTGCTCGCCCCGGGCGCGTACGACCGGCCGGTGCCGTTTCCCGGCTGGACGTTGCCGGGCGTGGTGACGGCGGGCGGCGCTCAGAATCTGATGAAGGCCTACCGGGTGCTGCCCGGCCGTCGCGTGCTCGTCGCCGGCAGCGGCCCGCTGCTGCTCGTGGTCGCCCACTACCTTCTCAGCGGCGGAGCGCAGGTCGTCGCCATCGCCGAGGCCGCGCACATGCGCGGGCTATGGCGCTACGCCCACCGGATGCTGCGCCATCTGAATGTCGTGCAGCAGGGCTACCGGTACCGCCGCGAGATCAAGGCGGCGGGCGTGCCGTTCCTGCCGGGACACGTGATCCGCCGCACGCTCGGCAAGGACTCCGTCGTCACCGCCGCGATCGGACCGTGTGACGACGAGTGGCGGCCGCGGCCGGGGCCGGAGCGCCAGTGGGACGTCGATGCGGTTGTCGTCGGCTACGGCTTCCTGTCGTCATTGGAGCTGCCGCGGCTGTGCGGCTGCGAGCATCGCTATCAGGCCGCGCTCGGAGGCTGGGTGCCCGTCCGCAACCGGGATCTCGAGACGACCGTGCCCGGCGTGTTCGTCGCCGGCGACGGCGCCGGCGTCGCCGGCTCGGCGGTCGCGCTCGCGGAGGGCCACTACGCGGGGCTCAACGTCGCCCGGCGTCTCGGCCGGCTGAGTGGCCGTGCGTACTCGCGCGAGGCCAACCGCGCCCGTGCCCGGGTCCTGCGCCTGGCCGGCTTCCGGCGCGTCCTGGACGAAATCTATCGCTTCGGCCCCGGCATCTACACGCTCGCCGAGGAGACCACGACGCTATGCCGCTGCGAGGAGATCACGGTCGGCGCGGCGCTCACGGCGACCCGTGACGGTGCCGCGCACGTCAACGAGGTCAAGGCGTGGACGCGTGCGGGCATGGGGCGCTGCCAGGGCCGGATGTGCGGGCCGGCGCTCGCGCACCTGGTGGCGGCGGCACAGGGAAGTTCGGTGGCCGACGCCGGGGTCTTCACGCCGCGACCGCCCGTGAAGCCCGTACCGCTCGAGGTGCTGGCGGCGGAGCTGACGCGGTGAGGCGCGCTGAGAGACTCCGGTCACGAGCGGCCAGGCGCAAGCCCGCCGGCGTTTGGAAACCGCCACGCATGGCTCATCACGGCGTGCCGCCCCGCGTGATGCTGTGCCGGTGATGCGTCACGCCAGCCGTCTGGCCGCCGTCGCCGAGACGCGACGGAGGACGCGAGGACAGCCGGTCGGTTTGCGATTCCGGGCTTGACAAACGATGCCCCTGTTCAATAGAAGTGAAAGGTACGCATGCCCGTCCCGGACGTCCTGGTGGTTGGTGGTGGCGTGATCGGCTGCAGCGTGGCCTACGAGCTGGCCGGTCGCGGTCTCTGCGTTCGCCTCCTCGAGCGCGCGGGCCTCTGCTCGGGCGCCTCGGGCGCGAACGGGTCGCTCGTCTGGCCGCAGTCGATGAAGCGGAGCGTTGCCCTCGAGCTCTCGCTCGCCAACTTCCAGCTGTTTCCGACGCTCGGCGACGAGCTCGGCACCGACATCGCCTACCGGCGCACCGGCGGGATGATCGCCATCGCGACCGAGGAGCAGTGGGCCGAGATGGCCCGCTACGTGGTGAGCCAGGCGGAGGTCGGGCTCCCCGCGGAGCTGCTCGACGTCGCGGAGGCGAGACGGCGCGAGCCGGCGCTGAACCCCGCGGTGCGGGGTGCCCTCTTCGCCGCCCATGGCGGATCGCTGAACCCGTTCCGGTTGACGCTCGGTTACGCGAGGGCCGCGCGCGCCCGCGGCGCCGAGCTTGTGCCCGGCACGGAGATCACGGGGCTCGTGCGCCAGGACGACCGCATCGTCGGCGTCGCGACGAGCGGCGGCATCGAGCTCGCCGGCCTCACCGTCCTCGCCGCGGGCTCGTGGAGCGCGGCGGTTGCGGCGACCGCGCGAGTCAGCATCCCCGTTGTGCCACGCCAGGGCATGATGGTGGTCACCGAGCCCGCGCCGTTCCAGCTCCACCACGTGCTCAAGCCCATCAAGGCGGACCAGGACCCGTGGGTCTTCTCGCAGCCCTGGCCGCCGGACGCGCCGGGCAAGCCCGGCTACGATCCGAACCTGCCGCCCGGCAAGGGCATGGGGATCGCGCAGACGGAGGCGGGCAACCTCCTGATCGGCAGCACGAGCCGGTTCGTCGGGCTGGACCTGCGGCCGACCGCCGAGGGCATCCGCTACATCGTTGACCACACGGTGAGCGTCGTGCCGCACGTGCGCGGACTGCGCATCCTGCGAGCGTGGGCGGGACTTCGCCCCTACACGCCCGACGGCCTGCCGCTGCTCGGTCCCGCGCCCGGCGTGGAGGGCCTCGTCCTCGCCACCGGCCACGACGGCTCGGGCGTGAACCTCGCGCCCGTGACCGCGCGGCTCGTGGCCGACCTCGTCACCGGCTCCAAGCCGGAGCTCCCGGTGGAGCCGTTCGATCCCAGACGGTTCGGGACATCCTGAGCCAAGGAGTCCACCATGCGCCTGCCACGAATCCCGATCCTCCCGCTGGCCCTCGCGGTCCTCGCGGCTGTGCCCGCCCTCGTCACGGGCGCAGCCCAGGCCGCGCGCGAGGCGGACCTGATCGTCTCCCAGAAGAATGACGTGGAGACGTTCGATCCGCACATGTCCACGAACACGAGCACCCACAACATCACGATCAACCTCTTCGACACGCTCGTGCGCCTCGCGGACAACGGGCACGACTTCGTGCCCGAGCTCGCCGAGTCGTGGCGCGTCGTGGACGCCACCACGTGGCAGTTCAAGCTGCGCCGCGGCGTGAAGTTCAACAACGGGGAGGATTTCAACGCGGAGGCCGTGAAGTTCACGCTGGACTCCGTGCAGGACCCCGAGCGCAAGGCACGGCAGCGCCCCACGTACGCGGCGTTCAAGGGCGCGCGCGTGGACGACCCCTACACCGTCTCGATCATGACGCACAAGCCGTACGCGATCACGCTCACGCAGCTCCAGGCCCTCATGATCGTGCCGCCCGGGTACATCAAGAAGGTGGGATGGGACGAGTTCGGCCGCAAGCCCGTGGGCACGGGCGCCTTCAAGTTCCGCGAGTGGGAGAAGGACGTGCGTGTGGTGCTCGACGCGAACGACGCCTACTGGAAGGGCAAGCCGAAGGTCCGCACGCTCGCGTTCAAGCCGATCCCGGAGGACGCGGCCCGGATCGCCGCGCTCCAGCGCGGCGAGGTCGACATCATCGACGCGGTGCCCTACGACCGCATCCGCGAGATCGAGAGTGGCCCGAACCTCCGGATCAGTCAGCGGCAGGGCGAGCAGATCTACATCGGCCTCGACACGCTGCGCGTCGATCCCTTCAAGAAGCGGGAGGTCCGCCAGGCGCTCAACTACGCGGTGAACGCGGACGGCATCGTGAAGAGCCTGCTCCTCGGCTACGGCGTCCGCCTGAACGGGCCGTTCTTCCCGGTCACGCCGGGCTACGACGCGCACCTGAAGCCGTACGCGTACGATCCGGACCGCGCGAAGCGCATGCTCGCCCAAGCCGGCTATCCGAACGGGTTCGAGGTGGAGTTCGCGCTCTCGCCGGGGCTCCAGGGCATCGCGAAGGGCCAGGAGGTGGGCGAGGCCATCGCCGGACAACTCGCGCGCGTGGGCGTGCGCACGAAGATCGCGATCCACGAGTCGGCGGCCATGTTCAGCAACTACGCCGCCAAGAAGTTCCAGATGTACCTGTTCCCCTGGAAGTCGAGCCCGGAGTCGGGGCGCCACCTGGAGACGCTGCTGCACTCGAAGACGCGCGGATACTACTACCAGAACCCCGACGCCGACCGGCTGCTCGACCTCTACTTCTCCACGCTGGATCCGAAGAAGCGCCAGGACGTCGGCCGGGAGCTCCACGCCTTCCTGCGCGAGGACGCGCCGTGGATCTTCCTCTACCAGCAGCAGGACCTCTTCGGCGTGCGAAAGAACGTCGCATGGGAGGCGAAGCCCGACTATCTCATGCGGATGCGGGACGTCGCCGTGGCGCCGTAGCTCCGTGCAGAAGTTCATCGGCCGCCGGCTGGTCCAGGCCGTCTTCGTGGTGTTCGGCGTCTCGCTCGTAGTGTTCTTCGTGATCCGCCTGAGCGGCGACCCGAGCTACCTCATGCTGCCGCCGAACGCCACGGACGAGGACCGCGTGCGGTTCGTCCGCGAGCTCGGCCTGGACCGGCCGCTCCCCGTGCAGTACGCCGTCTTCGTGCGGCGCGCCGTCGCGGGCGACTTCGGCCGATCGCTCCGCTACAACCAGCCCGCGCTCCGGCTCGTGCTCGAGCGCCTGCCCGCGACGCTTGAGCTCGCCTTCGCGGCGCTCGCCGTGTCGCTCGCGGTGGCGATCCCCTCGGGTGTGATCTCGGCGGTGCGCCGGAACACCTCGATGGACAACCTCATAATGCTGGGTGCGCTCTTCGGCCAGTCGATGCCCGTCTTCTGGCTCGGCATCCTCCTGATCCTCGTGTTCTCCGTCCGGCTCGAGATCTTTCCCACCTCGGGGCGCGGCACCTTCGCGCACCTCGTGCTCCCCGCCGTCACGCTCGGGCTCTACTCCACCGCGCGCGTCACGCGGCTCGTCCGCGCGGGCATGCTCGAGGTGATCGGGCAGGACTACGTCCGCACCGCGTGGGCGAAGGGGCTGGCCAGCGCGGTCGTCATCTACAAGCACGCGCTCCGCAACACGCTGATCCCCGTCGTGACGATCGTGGGCCTCGAGCTCGGCACGCTCCTCGGCGGCGCGGTGATCACGGAGACCGTCTTCGCGTGGCCGGGCATCGGGCGCCTCGCCGTCACCGCGATCTTCCAGCGCGACTACCCGGTGGTGCAGGCCGCCGTCTGCGTGACCGCGCTCGTTTTCGTCGTGTCGAACCTGCTCGTGGACGTGGTCTACGGGTGGCTCGACCCGCGGATCCGGATCGCATAGCCGTGACCGCGAGCGCCGCCACCGCCGCCGCGCCCGCGGCGCGACGCCTCACGGCGCGGCCGCTCCGCACGCTCGTGCGCAACCGCGGCGCGCTGGCGGGGCTGCTCGTCGTCCTCGTCAACGTCGCGGCGGCCGTCTTCGCGCCGGCCGTCGCGCCGCACGATCCGCTCGACCAGGACATCACGCGCCGGCTGCTGCCGCCCGCGTGGCTCGCCGGCGGCAGCGTGGAGCACGTGCTCGGCACCGACCAGCTCGGGCGGGACATCCTGAGCCGGATCATCCACGGCTCGCGCATCTCGCTCATGATCGGCCTCCTCTCCGTCGCGATCTCGTTGCCGGCCGGCGTGGCGGCGGGGCTCGTGTCCGGGTATGCGGGAGGGCGCTTCGACGACGTGGTGATGCGGGTCGCCGACGTCCAGCTCGCGTTCCCGTTCATCCTGCTCGCCATCACCATCGCCGGCGTGCTCGGCCCGAGCCCGCGGAACGTGATCCTGATCCTGGCGGTCGGCGGATGGGTGGTCTACGCGCGCATCACCCGCGGACAGGTCCTGAGCCTGCGGGAGAAGGAGTTCATCGAGGCGGCGCGCGGCCTCGGCATGGGGCACGCGCGCGTCCTCCTGCGGCACATCCTGCCGAACGTCCTCACGCCCATCATCGTCGTGGGGACCTTCGCCGTCGCGCAGATGATCCTGCTCGAGACCTCGCTCTCCTTTCTGGGCCTCGGCGTCCAGCCGCCCACGCCGAGCTGGGGTGGCATGCTCAACGACGGCCGCGGCTACATCACGATCGCCTGGTGGCTCACGACGTTCCCGGGCGCGGCGATCATGCTGACCGTGCTCGGCATCAACTTCCTCGGCGACTGGCTGCGGGATCTGCTCGACCCGCGGCTGCAACACCTGTAGCGGAGGGCCCCGACATGGCTTCCCCCCCGCGCTCGGAAGCGCCCACCGGGATCCCGGGGCGTTCCTCGATCACCGGACCCCACGCGGGCCCCGACAGGGCCGCGTGATAACCAGGAGGCAGCGATGACCACGACTTCGAACCGGATCTCCGCGGGCGTCGAGCGCGGCGTCCCGTTCCACTTCACCATCGACGGCGAGCCCATCGAGGCGTATCCGGGCGAGACGATCGCGGGGGCGCTGCTCGCGGCCGGTCGCCGGCGCGCGCGGCTGACCGCGTGGCGCGGCGAGCCGCGCGGCGCGTTCTGCCTGATGGGCGTGTGTCACGACTGCCGCATGGTGGTCGACAGCGTCCCGAACGTGCGCACGTGCCTCGCACCGGTGCGCGCGGGGATGGTGGTCGAGACGCAGCGCGGGTTCGGGCCGGCGCCCGAGGGCCAGCAGTGATCGCGCACGAGGTCGTGGTCGTCGGTGCCGGGCCGGCCGGGATCAGCGCGGCCATGGAGGCGTCGGCGGCGGGCGCGCGCGTGCTGCTGATCGACGAGGGACCGGCGGTCGGCGGCCAGATCTACCGGCAGCTCGCGCCGGAGCTCCGGCCGCGGACGGGCGATCCGGGGGACCACTATGGGGCCGAGAGCGCGCCGCTGTTCGCCGGCTTAGGTGCCGCCGGCGCCGAGGTGTGGAGCGACACCGAGGTGTGGGGCGTGTTCCCCGAGCGCGTGCTCGCGCTCCACCGCGGCGGGCGTTCCCTGCGCGTCGCGGCCGGCGCGCTCGTGCTCGCCACGGGCGCGTACGACCGGCCCGTCGCCTTTCCGGGCTGGACGCTGCCCGGTGTCGTGACCGCGGGCGGGACGACGGCGCTCATCAAGAGCCAGCGCGTGCTTCCCGGGCACCGCGTGGTGCTCGCGGGCACGGGGCCGCTGCTGCTCGCCGCGGCCGCCGCGCTCGTCCGCGGTGGCGCCGACGTTGCCGGCATTGCCGTGGCCGCATCGCGCACCGCTTTCCTCGGGCTCCTCCGCCGGCCGGCCGCGCTCGGCAAGGCGTTCGACGTCATGGCCACCCTGCGACGCGCCGGCGTGCCGATGTGGATGGGCCACGGCATCGTGCGCGTCGAGGGCGACGGCGCGGTCGAGCGCGCGGTCCTCGCCGAGTGGGACGCCGCGTGGCGCGTCGTGCCGGACACGGAGCGCGTCGTCGAGGCCGACACGGTCGCGATCGGCTACGGGCTCGTGCCGTCGAGCGAGCTCGCGCAGCTCGCGGGGTGCGAGATGACATATCGCGCGGGGCAAGGCGGGTGGGTGCCGGTCGCCGCTGCCGAGCGCCTGATGGCGACCTCGGTGGCCGGCGTGTTCGTCGCGGGAGACGGTGCGGGCGTGGCCGGCGCCGATGCGGGGCGGTTGCAGGGACGCCTGGCGGGCCTGGGTGCCGCGCGCCACGTGGGACGCGTGGCCGAGCGCGACGCGTCGGCGCGCGCGAAGAGGCCGCTGCGCGATCTCCAGAAGCTCGACTCGTTCCGCACGGCCCTCGAGCGGATCCACACGCCCGGGCCGGGACTCTTCGAGCTCGTGCAGGACGACACCATCGTCTGCCGCTGCGAGGAGATTACGGCGGGCGAGGTCCGCCAGGCCGTGGAAGACGGCGCGCGGCTCGTGACCGAGGTCCGGGCGGGGACCCGCTGCGGGATGGGCCTCTGTCAGGGCCGCATATGCATCCCGACCGTCGCCGGGCTCGTCGAGCGGTGGGGGCAGGAGCCGGCCGAGACGGCGGGACGCCTCACCGCTCGGCCGCCCGTGCGTCCCCTGCCCGTCACCGCGCTGGCCAGCGAGGCCGACACCGAATGAGCGCGTCGCCGGACGTCGTGGTCGTCGGAGCGGGCGCACGCGGAGCGAGCATCGCGTACTACCTCGCGCGCGCCGGCGTGCGCGTGACGCTGATCGAGAAGGGATACCTCGCCTCGGGCACCTCGAGCGCGAACGTCGGGCTCGTCAACGTGTCGGGCAAGACGCCGGAGCACTACACCGCGTTCAGCCTGCTGAGCGCGGACATGTACCCGGCGCTGGTGGAGGAGCTCGATATGCCGGTGGACCACCAGCGCGACGGGAACATGCAGATCGCGCTGAGCGACGCGGAGGCCGGGCAGCTCGCGCGGCACGCGGCGCGGCAGAGCAAGGTGCCCGGGGTCACCGTCGAGCTGCTCGACGCCAGGCAGGCGCGGGAGCTCGAGCCGGCGCTCGGGCCGCGGGTCGCCGCCGCGACGTACTGCCCGCAGGACGGCAACGTGGACCCGATGAAGCTGACCGTGGCGCTCGGGCGCGCGGCGCGGCGGCACGGCGCCGACGTGCTCTATCACCGCGAGGTCACCGGGATCAGGCTCGCGGGCGGGCACGTCGCCGCAGCGGTGACGCCCGAGGGCGAGATCCCGACCGGCGCCATCGTGGACGCGGCCGGCATCCTCGTTCCGAGGGTGGCGCAGATGGTCGGCGTCGAGGTCCCGCTCCTCCCGCAGCGCGGACAGATCTATCACCTCGAGTCGCTGCCGCCGATCCTCCGGCGTCCAGTGGCCGGGCTCCGCCAGTTTCGGAGCGGCACGGTCATGGTAGGCACGACCAACGAGTTCGTCGGCTTCGACCGGACGGTCACGTACGAGGCTGGCGCACGCAATCTCGCGCGCGCCTGTCGTATCTTCCCGGCGCTCGCGCGCGCTCGCGTCGTGCGCGCGTGGGCCGGGCTCAGGCCCATGTCCCCCGACGGGCTCCCGATCTACACGGCCGTGCCCGAGGTCCCCGGCTTCTACGTCGCGGTCGGACACAGCGGGATCACGCTGGCGCCGATCACCGGTCAGGTGTTCCTCGACCTCGTCACCACGGGCCGCTCCTCGCTCCCCGTGGAGCCGTACGGGCTTTCACGCTTCGCCGCGGCCGACTTTGCCTGGGCGCGCGAGCCGGTGAAGGGGGACGCGCGGCACTGAGAGCGGCCATGCAGGACCCCGCCGTCGTGCGCGCGACCCTCGCCCACCTCGGGGGGGCCGGGTGGGCGGCGGCCCCCGGCCGGTCCGGCCCCGCCTGCCTCGGCCGCGGACGTGGCGTTAGGCGCTCATCGTTCCAATGCGCATGCTCGTCCGCCTCCGCGCGCTTCCGCTGCCCGCCTCGAAGGCGAAAGCGATACGCTCCGCCGCCTAGCCCCGCGCGTACGTGCGGGGATCGAAGACGTCTCGCAGCGCGTCGCACAGCCGGTTCACCGTGAGGATTGCGGCGACGAGCGCGAGACAGGGCCACACGAGCAGTTGCCAGTTGTGCTCCATGGTGCCGCGGGCGCCACGGATCATCAGCCCCCACGACGGCGCGGGCGGGACGACGCCGAGTCCGAGGAAGCTCAGCCCCGACTCGATGACGATCGCGGACGCCACCGTGAGCGAGAACTGCACGAGGAGGGGCCCCGCCACGTTCGGCAAGATCGTCCGGACGAGAATGCGCGGAGTCGTGGCGCCGGCGGCGCGCGCGGCCTCCACGTAGTCGAGCGCGCGGGTGGCCAGCACCTCGCCGTACGTCACGCGCGCGTAGCCCGGCACGTACAGCACGGAGAGGACGAGTGTCAGCGTGCCGGCGCCCGGGCCGAGCAGCGTGACGACGAGGAGCGCGAGCACGATCGGCGGGAACGAGAGGACGACGTCGACCAGGCGCACGGTGAAGAGCTCCGCGAGCCCGCCGAGATAGCCGCCGATGAGGCCGATCGTGACGCCGAGCGCGCCCGCGATCAGCGCGGACACGATGGCGACGGCGAGCGACACACGCGCGCCCCACAGCAGGCGCGCGAGCACGTCACGGCCGTACTCGTCCTGGCCGAGGGGATGCGCCGGCGACGGTTGCGCGAGCCGGTGCGCGACGTCCATGCGCACGGGATCGTGCGACGTGAGCAGAGGCGCGAGCAGCGCGACGAGGCACATGGCAGCGACGCCCGCGACCGGGAGCAGCAACCGGCGGCGTCTCCTCATGGGCCCGTTGGACCTTGACGGCCCATGGCCGTCAACCGTTTCGGCGCACGCGCGGGTCGAGTACCGCGTAGAGCAGGTCGACCGCGAGGTTGAGGGCCACGAAGATCACGCAGATGACGAGCACGATGCCCTGGACCTCCGGATAGTCGCGCTGCTCCACCGCGCGCACGAGAAAGCCGGACAGCCCCGGCCAGTTGAAGACGTACTCGACGAGCACGGTGCCGCCGAGCAGCGTGCCGACGTGCAGGCCGAGCACGGTGACGACGGGACCGAGCGCGTTGCGCACGACGTGGCGGCGCAGCACCTGGCCCGGCGCGAGGCCCTTGGCGTGCGCGGTGCGCACCCAGTCCCGCGGCAGCGTGTCGAGCACCGTCGCGCGCACCATGCGGAACACGACGGTGGAAAGCCCGATGGCGATCGTGATGGCGGGCATGAGCAGGTAGAGGAGATGCGTGCCCGGCCCCTTCGAGAGCTCGATGAAGCCGCCCGCCGGAACCCAGCGGAGCGTCTGCGCGAACACGAGCACGAGCAGCGTGCCCGTCACGAACACGGGCACCGAGAGGTTCACGCCGGCGATCAGCGCGAGCGCGCGGTCGACAGCGCGGCCCCGGCGGAGCGCGGCGACCACGCCGAGCGGCAGGCCGACCAGCCCGGCGAGCAGCGTCGCCGCCGCGATCAGCTCGAGCGTGCGGGGCAGTCGCAGAACCACCTCGTCGATGACCGCGTGGTCGTCCAGCAGCGAGCGGCCGAGGTCGCCGCGCAGGAGCTGGCCCATGAAGGCCACGTACTGCGCATGCAGGGGACGCGTGAGGCCGAGCCGCGCGCGCAGCTCGGCGACGGCGGCCGGCGCGGGCGCCACGCCGCCGCCGGACAGCAGCAGCTCGGCCGGATCGCCGGGGACAAGGCGCAGCACGAGGAAGATGAGCGTCGCCACCAGCCACACGAGGCCGGCGGCGACAACGATGCGCCGCGCGAGATAGCTCAGGCTAGACGGCCTCGGTGTCCTCGAGCGTGAGCCCCGAGTAGAACGTGAGGAAGTCGGGCAGGTTCTTGAAGCCCTTCACCGTGCGCTGCATCGCGTAGCCCTGCGAGCGCCACGCGAGGCCCACGATCGGCGCGTCGTCGAGCGCGAGCCGCTCCGCGGCGCGGTAGATCTGCTTACGCTTCGCCGCGTCGAGCTCGGCGCGGCCCTTCGCGAGAAGCTCGTCGAGCCGCTTGTTGCCGTAGCCGTACGAGCGGTTGTACGACGCCGTCTGGCCACCGGCCAGGAAGGAGCTGAGCGAGTCCGGATCGTTGAAGTCGCCCACGGTGCCGTTGACCGCGAAGTCGTACTGGCCGCGGTTGCCGAGCGTGACGCGCGTCGCCCACTCCGGCAGCTTCAGCTCGACCTGGATGCCGACGGCGGCGAGGCTCTGCTGCACCACTTCCGCGGTGTCCTTGTGCATGCCGTACTGCGCGGTCGAGAGCAGCGTCGCCTTGAACCCACTCGGCATGGCCGCTTCCGCCATCAGCGCCTTGGCGCGCGCGGGGTCGGTGCGCCAGTGGTTCGCGAGCCCGGCGTCATAGAACGCGGAGCCTTTCGGGATCGGGACGCCGCCGAGCGTGGAGCCGCGGCCGAAGAACGCCGCTTTCACGATGTCCTCGCGCCGCACCGCGTACGCCACCGCCTGGCGGAGCTTCGGATTCGTGAACGGGCCCTGCTCGGTGTTGAAGACGAGGTACATGAACGGCCCGTCCACGGCGTCGAGCACGAGCTTCGGATTCTTCTCGATCGACTCCATGCTCTGCCACGGCACGTACTCGATGATGTCAACGTCACCGGCCCGCAGCGCGGCGACGCGCAGGTTCTCGTCGGGATACGCGATGAACCGCACGCTCTTCGTCTTCGGGCGGCCCGGCCGATGGAAGCCGTCGAACGCCTCCAGGTCGAGCCGCGTGCCGCGCTCGACGTCGCCCATCCGGTAGGGCCCGGCGCCGATGGGGTTCGTCTCCGTCGATCTGGGCGACATGATCGGGCAGTGGAAGCTCGCGAGCAGATACATGAACGTCGCTGACGGCTCCTTCAGCGCGAAGCGGACCGTGCGCGCGGTGACCGTCTCCACCTTGTCGAGGAGCGCCGCAAACTGGCCCTTCATGTACGCGGTCGACTTCTCGCCGAGGATCTGGTCGAAGGTGTAGCGCACGGCGTCCGCATTCACCGGGTCGCCGTCCTGGAACTTCGCGCCGTTACGCAGTGTGAACACCCACCCCCGATCGCCGTCGCGCTTCCACGACTCCGCGAGCTCGCCGCGCAGCTCACCGCGTGCGTCGTAGCCGAGGAGCCCGCGGTAGAGCATGAGCTTCACCGTCGCCGCCGCCGTACCGGTGTTCTGCCAGGGTCGGATCGAGGGCGGATAGGACGACAGCGCAAAGGTGATGCGGGTCTTGGCTTGCGCGCGCGCCCGCCGCGGGAAGGCGGGGAGCGTGAGCGCGGCGCCCGCACCGGCGAGCAGGCCGCGACGGGACACGTCGGTCATGATGGCATCTCCTGGTCCGTGAGTCCGTACACATCGCGCGCGATCTCGGGAGAGATCACGCCGTCTGCGAGGTCGCGGCGCACGAGCGCGCGGTCGCGCGCGCGCGGATCGCCGTAACCGCCGGCGCCCGGAGTGATGATGGCGACGGTCTGACCCCGTTTGAGAAAGCCTTGCGCGCGGACGGGCGGCTCGACGCCGGGGCCGTACTCGATGCGCGCCCGGCCGCCGTCGCGTCCGCCGAAGAGCCCCCACGGCGCCGAGCGCTTGCGGGCGGCGTGGACGAACGCGTGGCACTCGTGGTCCTCCGCGCGGATCTGGCGCAGGATGCCGAGGCCGCCGCGCCAGGTGCCGGGCCCGCCGGAGTCGTCCACGAGCGCGTAGCGCTCGACGACGAGTGGGTACTCGGCCTCCAGCGCCTCCACCGGCAGGTTCGACGTGTTCGTGATGTGCACGTGCACGCCGTCGAGGCCGTCCTTACTCGCGCGGGCGCCGAACCCGCCGCCGATCGTCTCGAGATAGACGTAGAAGGCGCCGGTGCGCGGGTTGACGCCGCTGAAGGTCGACGACACGCAGGCGCCGTTGCAGGCGGCGATGATGCGGTCGGGGATGGCGGGCGCGAGCGCGCCGTGGATCAGGTCGACCACGCGCTGGCACGTCTGGGTCCGCGAGTTGACTGCCGCCGGCGCGACGCAATTCAGCATCGTGCCCGCGGGCGCCGAGACGTGGATGGGACGGAAGAGCCCGGCGTTCGCGGGAATCTCGGCGCCGACGAGGGTCTTCACTGCGTAGTACACGGTCGCGAGCAGCCCCGTCCACACGAGGTTGAGGCCCGCGCGCACCTGGGGCGGGCTGTCGAAGTGCAGGAAGATCTCGCCATCCTTCACCTCGATGCGCGTCTTGAAGATCTTCTCGTCGGGGATCTCGTCGGTGTCGAAGCGGTCCTCGAACGTATAGACACCTGGCGGAATCGTCGCGATGCCGGCGCGGGTCATGCGCTCGGTGTAGTCGAGCAGCGCGTCACTCGCCGCGAGCACGAGGTCCGTGCCGTATTTTCGGCACAGTGACTGGAAGCGCTGGATGCCCTGCCGGTTCGCCGCCATCTGCGCGCGCAGGTCGTTGAGCCGCTCGCGCGGCACCTGGCAGTTCAGCAGGATCAGGTCGAGCACGTCCTGCTGGATCTGGCCCTCGCGATAGAGTCGCACGGGCGGGATCCGCAGGCCTTCCTGGTAGATGTGCGCGTGGCCGCGATCCACGAAGTCGGCGTGATGCGCGATGTTCGTTGCCCACGCGACGACGGCGCTCTCGAAGAAGATCGGCTCCAGCATCACGATGTCGGGGAGGTGCGTCCCGCCGCCCGTGTAGGCGTCGTTGCCGATGAAGACGTCGCCCTCGCGGATCTCGGCGAGCGGGTGGCGCGCGGTCACGTGCTCGACCACGCCCATCAGCGAGCCGAGATGCATCGGGATGTGCATCGCCTGGCACAGCGTCCTCCCGCGCATGTCGAACAGGCACGTGGAGCTGTCGCGCCGCTCCTTCACGTTGGTGGAGTAGGCGGCGCGCACGAGCGTCTCGCCCATCTCGTCGACGATGGACGACAGCGCGTTGCCGATCACTTCCATGGTGATCGGATCCACCCGGAGGGGGTGATCAGTGCTCATCTTCCACCATCAGGTTGGTGAATTCGTCGACGCGTGCGAACTGTTGAGGCAACAGCAGCGTGCTGGCGTCCATCTGCTCGATCACCGCCGGCCCGCCAATCTCATGGCCTGGTCCGAGCTGTTCGCGATCGTAGACGGAGCAGGTCACGAACGCGCTCGCCTCGGCCAGCCACACCTCGCGCTGGCCGATAACCGCGGCGCTGACGTCGCTCGTCGCGGGGGGCTGCGCGCGGACCTCGGCGCGTCGTACCGCGCCGACGGCCTCGAGGCGGAACGTCACCGCCTGCACCGGCTCCTCGGCGGCGATGTAGCCATACATCTGCTCGTGGGCGCGCTCGAAGCCCGCGGTCAGCTCTTTCACCAGCGCGGCCGCGGATGGCGCCTCCGGCCACGGCACCGGCAGCTCGTAGTTCTGGCCGGCGTAGCGCATGTCGACCGTGCGCTGGAGCGTGCGCGCGGCGGGCGCGATGCCCTCATGATCGAACCACTCGGCGGCGCGCGCTTCGAGCGCGGCGAAGGTCTCGAGCATCTGCGGGACCGCGTCAGGGGTCAGCAGCGTGAGCCGCGTCTGCGCGTAGTTGGTCTTGAGATCGCTCAGCAGCAGGCCAAGCGCGCAGAGGATGCCGGGGTGACGCGGGACGAGCACGCGCGGGATCTCGAGCTCACGCGCGAGGCGTGCGGCGTGGAGCGGTCCGGCGCCGCCGAACGCGACCAGCGTGTACTCGCGCGGGTCGTGGCCGCGCTGCACCGAGATCACGCGGATCGCCTTCGCCATGTTGGCGGTCACGACACTGACGATCCCTTGCGCCGTCGCCGTCACGTCGAGGCCGAGCGCCTTCGCGAGCCGCGAGATCGCGGCCTCCGCGCGTGCCCGATCGATCGGCATGCGGCCGCCGAGCAGGTGCGTCGGGTTGAGCGTCTGCAGCACGACGTTGGCGTCGGTGACCGTCGGCTCCTCGTTGCCGAGCCCGTAGCAGACGGGGCCGGGCACGGCGCCCGCGGAGCGCGGCCCGACCTTCAGCAAGCCGCCGGCGTCGACGTACGCGATGGACCCGCCGCCCGCGCCGACGGTGTGGATGTCGAGCGCCGGCGTCTTGAGTGGATAGCCGTGCACCTCCATCTCGCCCGCGAGCTTCGGCCGGCCGTCCTCGATCAGCGCGACGTCCGTCGAGGTTCCGCCCATGTCGAACGTGATGAGGTGACGGAACCCCGCGAGCCGGCCGACCTCGAGGCCGCCGACCACGCCGGTCGCCGGGCCCGACAGCACCGTGCGGACGGGCTGCGCGCGAGCCGCCTCGAACGACATCACGCCGCCGTTGCTCTGCGTGATGTGCGGAACGACCCGGATGCCGGACTGGGCGAGGCGAGGCCCGAGGCCGGCGAGGTAGCCGTGCATCACCGGGCCGAGATAGGCGTTCACCACCACGGTCGAGAGGCGTTCGTATTCGCGGAACTCCGGCGCGACCTCGTGCGAGCACGTCACGAACGCGTCGGGGAACTCCTCGTCGAGGATGGCGCGCACGCGCTGCTCGTGGCGCGGATCCACGTAGCAGTACAGGAGGCACACGGCCACCGCGCGGACGCCCGCGGCCTTGAGCCGGCGCACCACGACGCGCACCTGCGTCTCATCGAGCGGCTTCTCGACGCGGCCGTCGTGCCGCAAGCGCTCGGTGACTTCCACGCGCAGGTCGCGCGGGACCAGGACCAACGGTTTGTCGGCCTGCAGGTCGTAGAGATGCGGGCGGCGCTGGCGCCCGATCTCCAGCAGATCGCGGAAGCCTTCGGTGGTGATGAGCCCGGTGCGGGCGCCGCGGTGTTGGATCAGCGCGTTGGTCGCGACGGTGGTGCCGTGCCCGAAGTAGCTGACGTCCGCGGCGGCGCCATGGGCCGCCTCGCGCAGGCCTTCCACGGCGCCGAGCGCGATCGCGCGCGACGGGTCGGCCGGCGTGCTCGGCACTTTCCACACGCGGACCTCGCCGCTCGTCTCATCGACGAGGCAGATGTCGGTGAACGTCCCTCCGGAGTCCACGCCAACGCGCCACATGGTTGGCAACTTAGCACGTTCGGAGACCAGCAACGTGGGCTGATGCCGCGGGAGCGCCATTCGGGCCTCACCCCGTCGAGCCCGCGGTGGGGAGCGCCACGTCCTCGCCGGTGAAGTAGGCGACGTCGGCCGAGCCGATAAGCCGCCGCTCGTCCTCCCGAAGCGCCCGACCCACCTCGGACCGGTAGGCCTGGCGGAGCGCGGCCACGTCGTCGAACACGAGGATTGCCGCGCGCTGGCGCCGGGCGCTCGCGGGCCCGACGGCCACGGGCCGGCCGATGACGTACCGCCGCAGGCCGGGTAGCCGGCGGGCGAGAGGGACATGGTGCTCGAGGTAGTGGCGCTCGGCGGCTTCGCGCGAGTCGTAGGCCACCACGTTGAAGTCGAAGGAGGCAATCATGTAGAGCATGCGCGCTTCCCTCTGCAGCCTGCGGGGTGAAGGTCATGGCGCGCGGCCAGCGCGCTCCTATCCTGCGCGCCCGCCTATGCTTCGCGGTGCTCGCCGAAGGCGTCCTTCAGAGCTCGAACGATCTCTCCGATGGTGGCGTGGCTCTTCACGGCCTCCTTGATGGGCACCATCAAGTTGTTCTCGTTTCCCTCCGGGCGGGCGGCGGTGTGCCGGACGGCCTCCAGGGCGGCGGTCAGGCGGGCCTGGTCCCGCCGGCGCTTGAACTCCCCGAGCTGCCGGATCTGCGCCTCCTGGAGGGCCGGGTCGGGCTGGTAGCAGGCGTGGCGATCGTCCTGCTCCACCGGATCGACGTGCAGGTTCATGCCCACGGTGATCGTCCGCTGCTCCTCCAGGTCCCGCTGGTAAGCGAAGGCGCTCTGGGCGATCTCGCCCTGGACATAGCCGGCTTTGATGACGCTCACCATTCCCCCCAGGGCATCGATCCGCGCCAGGTATGCGTTGATCCGCCGCTCCACCTCGTCGGTCAGACACTCGACGAAATAGGAGCCGGCCAGGGGGTCCACGGTATTGGTCACTCCGGTTTCCTCGGCGATGATCTGTAGCGCGCGCAAGGAGATCAGGCTGGCCTTGGCGCTGGGGATGCCGTACGCCTCGTCCATGGTCCGGGTGCCGACGCTCTGCGCCCCGGACAGTACCCCGGCGAAGCCCGCCAGCGCACAGCGGACGATGTTCGCCTCGGGCAGCGACCGTGTCAGGTTCAGGCCCACCGCGCCCTGCGAGGCATGGAAGCGGAGGACGCAGGCTTCGTCCCGCTTGGCGCCGAGCTTGTCTTTCATGAGTCGGGCCCAGATGCGTCGCATCGCCCGGATCTTGGCGATCTCCTCGAAGAAGTCGCGGTGGTTGACGACGATGGTGAAGAAGAGCGGGCCCAGCTCGTCGGCCGGGATCCCGCGCCGCGTCGCATTCTCCACGTAGGTCGCCGCGTCCGCCAGGGTAAAGGCCGCCTCCTGCACGGCCGTCGCACCCGCCTCGCGGATCTGATACGAGATCGGGTTGAACGGGTGGAAGGCGGGCAGCTCTTCCTTGCAGAAGACGACGGTGTCCGAGTGCAGGCGCAGGGAGGCATCGATCGGGAAGATGTACGTGTTGCGGGCGAAGAACTCCTTGAGGATGTCGTTCTGGATGAAGCCGGTGATCTTCGTCTTGTCCACGCCCCGCCGCTCCGCCGCCACGTCGAGCATGGCCAGGATCACGGGGGCGTTGGCGTTGGCGACGATGGTGATCCGCGTCCGAGCGAGATCGATGCCGGTGAGGATGGTCTCCATGTCTTGAATCGAGTTGATGGCGACCCCGCACTTGCCCACCTCGCCCTGTGCCCGTGGGTCGTCGGAGTCGTAGCCTAGCTGGCATGGCAGGTCGCAGGCCATGTAGAGGCTCTCCATGCCCTGGGCCAGCAAGCGCCGGTAGAGCTGGTTGGTCTCGGCGGGGGTGGCGAACCCCGTGAACTGGGCCGTTCCGTAGATCCGGCTCCGGTACATGTTGGGGTCGGCGCCGCGGGTGAAGGGGAACTCCCCGGGGAAGCCGAGCGACTCGAGGTAATCGCGCTCGGCCAGGTCCAGCGGGGTGTACAGGGTCTTCACGGGGATACCGGAGTCCGTCTCGAACCGCGCCTTGCGCTCGCCCATCGCTCTGAGTTGAGCCTGGAGCGCCTCGGCCTGCCACTGCTCGACGCGGGACCTGATCTCGCCGTCATTCGGAAGCGGCATGACTGTCTCCCGGCGCGCCGTCGACGTGGACGCGGGTGTAGTAGCTGCGCGCCGCCAGGTGCGGGTGGTAGCTGATGGTGCACTGCCGGCCGAGACGCGCCTCGGCCTCCCCCAGCGCCGCCTCGACGGTCGGAAACGGCTCGAAGCCCACGCGGCGCGCCGCCTCCGCGTGCTCCGGCGAGACGCCCGCGGCGAAGACTCCGCCGAGATGGCTCAGGGCGTACAGCCCCTGGCCATAGAGGATGATCGGGTGCGCGCCGTGGTAGGCGAAGCCGTTCCTGTACTTGTGCGCGAACTCCGGCCGGTGCGCGTACTCCTCGGCGTAGGTGTCCCAGACCTCCACCGGGTCGCGCGTGGTGGGCAGCACCTCATGGTAGAGAGCATGGTACGAGGGATGGTTCAGCAGGCTCCACTTGGGCTCGAAGGGGTTGGCCACGATCATGATGCCGCCCCGGCGCACCAGGGGCTGCTCGTGATAGGCGCCGAACAGCGCCGAGAGGGCGCGGTTGCGGCAATGGATGGGGTTGAAGACGGACAGCCGCGAGTAGCCGTCCCCGTCGGGCATGCCCACGAGCAAGACGTCGGTCTGCCCTTCCACGTCGGTCACGAGCTGGGAGACGAGCAGGTCGAGGTGCATCTCGCGCACGGGCGTGATCCGCCCCGCGTCGATGGCGGCGAACCGCTGCGGCGTTCCTGTGGTCAGCACGCCCTCGACCTTGAGCACGGGGGGCCGGCCGCGGCGCTCCAGCTCCGCGTCGATCAGCGTGCCCATCTCGTTCAGCAGCTTGTGGAACGAGCTGTTCTTGGGGTCCTGCACGGAGTGGCCCGAGGCGAAGGGCCAGGGGCGATGATGATAGCGGATCGACTCCCAGCTCCCCATCCCGACCAGGATCGACTTCCAGCCGCCGGCGAAGAAGCTGTTCGGCGCCGACAGGTAGATGAAGAGATCCGACTCGAGTACCGTCCGGTGCACCATGACCTCCATGCCCCGCCGGGTCATGCCGAGGGCGACGTACTGGGTCGGGTCGGACGCATCGGTGCAGGACAGGCGGCCTCCCAGGGTGTAGGGCAGCCGCGGGCCGAGGATGTGCGTCATCTCCTTGCGCGTCCACATCCGGTGCAAGGCGTTGGCGACCTTGACATGGATGTCCTCGGGCCTCACGCCTTGCTGCTGCAGCTGCTCCATCAGGATGGGCAGGCCCAGGATGCGCAGATCCTCGTCCTCGGGATGGTAGTTCGGCAGCCGGCCGTCCTGTATGCCGATGGTGACCCGCGCCCCTTTGCCCATGAGCTCTCTGAGCGGTGGCATCCCGACCGGGCATTCGAGGGCCAGGCGAAAGGCCGCCGCCGAGTCGGACAAGGGGGCGGCCGAGGGGGGTGGAGCGGGGATGATGCGCGTCCGGTCCACGGGAAGCCGGGCCGGGATCTTCCCGGTCCCGCACGTGACGAGGTGCTCCTCCATCGCAGCCATGGCAGCGTCCTCCGCGGCTCCGGAAGGCTCGCGGCGATGGCCGGGCCTCCTCGCGCCCCACATGCGGACGAGGGCAGCGGGCGGACACCGGCTCCCTTATCGCGCGTTGGCTCGGGCCAATCCTGCGCCCGCCGCCGGCGCGCCGTCAAGGAGACGCTCACCCGCTGCTGTTGTTCTGCGACTCCGCCTACGAGTGGCTGGGCCAGATCGTGCTGGCCTTCGGGGACGTGGACCGAATCCGGTGACGGACCCGCTATATACTGGCCGTGTCCGCGAGGAGGACCTGCCATGAGCGAGCCGCTGCGTGTCGTCCACTACCTGAACCAGTTCTTCGCCGGGATCGGCGGCGAAGAGCGCGCCGCCGTCGGCGTCTCGACGCGTCCCGAGCCGGTCGGGCCGGGGCGCGTGCTCCAGGCCGCCCTCGGCGATGCCGCGCGTATCGTCGGCACGGTCATCTGCGGCGACAACCACGTGGCGGAGCAGGAGGAGGCGGCCGTCGTCGCCATCCGGCGGGAGCTCGAGACCCTCCGCCCCGCCGTGCTGGTGGCGGGGCCGGCCTTCGGCTCCGGTCGCTACGGCCTGGCGTGCGCGGCCGCCTGTCGCGCCGCGGCGGGGCTCGGCATCCCCGCGGTGACGGCAATGCACCCCGACAATCCAGCGGTGGAGGGCCATCGCCACCACGTGCTCATCGTACCCACCGCGCAGTCGGCCACGGGCATGCAGCCGGCCGTGGCAAGCCTGGCGCGCTTCGCGTTGCGCCTGGCGCGGGGCGAGGCGCTGGGACCCGCCGAGCTCGAGGGGTATGTCGCCCAGGGCAAGCGCCGCGTCTGGGATCGCGGCCGCCCGGGATACCAGCGCGCGCTCGAGATGTTGCTCGACAAGCTCCACGGCCGGCCCTTCGTGAGCGAGGTGCCGTTCCACGCGCCCGACCGCGTCACGCCCGCCGCGCCCATCGCCGACCTCGGGCGCGCGCGGATCGCCATGGTCACCACGGGTGGCCTCGTGAGGAAGGGCAACCCCGACAAGCAGGTGGCGGCCAACGCCACCCGCTATCACCGCCACTCGGTGAAGGACCTGGAGGCGCTCACCCCTGAGGGCTGGGAGGCGTATCACGCGGGGTACTTCAACCACATCGTGAACAAGAACCCGAACTACATCCTGCCCCTGTCCTTTCTCCGCGACCTCGAGGGCAAGGGGCAGATCGGCCGCGTGCACGAGTGGATGTACGCCCTGCCCGGCGTCTCGACGCCCGTGGCCATGGCGCGCCAGCTCGGCCGCAGCATCGGGGAGGATCTCCGGGAGACGCGCGTTGACGGCGTCCTCCTCGTCGCCACCTGAGGGACCTGCAATCGTTGCGGCGCAACGATCGCGAAAGAGATCGAGCGGGCGGGGATCCCGGTGGGCATGATTTCGGCCATCTACAGCTTCGCGATGACCACGGGCGCCAACCGCGTGGTGCGCGGCGCGCGCATCGAGCACGTGTGCGGCGATCCGAGCCTCGGGGCCGAGAAGGACTACGCCTATGGCATGCGCATCGTGCGCAAGGCCCTCGAAGCCATCACGGTGCCGGTGTCGGGGCCGACGCTCTTCGACCCGCACGAGGGCGGCGCCGGGGAGGATGCCCATGCGTCTTGAGGTGGGGAGCTTCCCGGTCCGGTCCATCGCCTTCGGTCCGGGCACGCGCTGGGCCGGCGGCCACCTCACGGTGGACAAGGCGGCGGCGCTCGCCGAGGTCCGGCGCGACCCGCGCGTCGCCACGGCCGACCTCGAGATCGCCGCGCCGGGCGACTCCGTGCGCATCTGGCCCGTACGCGACGTGATCGAGCCGCGCATCAAGGTGGAAGGCCCGGGCCAGTGCTATCCGGGCATCTGCGGCCGGGACATCGCCACGGTGGGGCAGGGGCGAACGCACCGGCTCAACGGCATGGGCGTGGTCGAGGTCTCGAGCGTCAACTGGCACGACGCCGGCGGGGACTTCGTCGAGACCTACCTCGACATGTCGGGCTCCTTCGCCGGGATGTATCCCTATCATCGCCTCCAGCTTCTCTGTCTCGTCGTCGAGCCCGATCCCGCCTTGTCGGACGAGAGCCGCAACGACGCCGTCCACACGGCCGCCCTCGTCGTGGCCGACCACGTGGCGCGCGCCACCGCGGGGCTGACCCCGCCCGAGCGCCAAGTCTTCGAGCTCACGCCCTGTGAGGAGGATCTGCCCCGGGTGGTCTACATCTGGGGCGTGCACTCGCCCCAGGCCATGTCGGGCTCGCTCACCGCTTTCTGCACGGCGACCTACGGCCTCACCCAGCTCACGGCGCCATGGATTCTGCACCCCAACGAGGTCATCGACGGCGCGCTCACCGGGCCGTACCGCACCGCCTTCGCGATGTCCTGGACGGTGGCCAACAACCCGCTGTTCCTCGACCTCTACCGGCGGCACGGCCGCGACTGGAACTTCCTCGGCGTGATCGTGCTGCGCACCGAGTGGACCACCCAGCACGAAAAGCAGATGATCGCCAACCAGACGGCCAAGACCGCGATGATGCTGGGCGCCCAGGGCGCGGTGGTCACGTGGGACGCGGGTGGCAACGAGTTCATCGAGGTGGTGCGCACGATCCAGGCCTGCGAGCGCCTCGGGATCAAGACCGTCTTCCTCACCAGCGAGGACGACGCCACCGACGGCGCGCCCACCATGCTCGAGCCCCTGCCGGAGGCCGACGCCATCGTGAGCACGAGCTTCTTCAAGAACGTGACGCTCCAGGTTGCCGACCCCGGCCCGGTGAGCCGCGTGATCGGCCTCGGCCGCAAGGTGATCCACCGCGGCTCGGGCGTCGGCCTTCACGGGGGCGCCGACTCGTCGCTGCCCACGGCGGGTACGCTGCCGCCGCCCTGGCGCTACGACGACCACTACGGCTTCGGATCCCTGAGCTGCATCGAATGAGGGCGTTGCGCCAGCCGGTGATCCGCGGGGCGCGCTTCTTCCTCGCCCACGCGCCCGGCCTCGTCCGTCACGGGTCCAAGCCGAGCCACGACATCGCCCGGGAGGCCGGCGTGGAGGACGCGATCCGCGGCGCGCTGCGCCCGTGGGAACGAGCGCGGGACTACGCGCCGAGCCAGGTGCTGATCGGCGCGCGCCACCCCGACTCGCTCTGGGACCTGCCGCGGCCGTGGTCCGAGTCCTCTCCGCCGGGGGACCGGCGCGGGCCTCACGGCGAGATCGTGCCCGAGGAGGAGCTGTACGGCCTGCTCAAGATCGGGGACCAGTTCGATCTGGTGCAGCTCGAGGCGGGCTTCGTGGAGGAGGCGCGCGATGCGCTTGCCGGGCATCCGCTGGTCGCGAAGAACGACCTGGATGCGCTGGGCTCGGGGTTGCCCGGGGCCGTGATCGAGGAGCGGCTCGCCGGGCCCGTGTCGGCCGCGCCGCTTCATCTGCGCTCGGGCCGGCGCATCGGGTGCATCGCGGCGGGTCACGAGACGGACCAGACGCTCGCCCCCGACGTGCTTCTCGAGAATCTCGCGGCCAAGATGACGGCGGCCATGGCGCTGCGCGCGCTCCTGGCCGGGGAGGCCATCGACCCCGGCTCCGTGGACTACGTGATCGGCAGCGGCGAGGAGGCGGTGGGCGACCGCTACCAGCGCGGCGGTGGGAACCTCGCCAAAGCGGTGGCCGAGCAGGCCGGGTGCCTCGGCGCCACCGGCGTGGACGTCAAGGGCTTCTGCTGCGGACCCATCCACGCCCTCGCCATCGCCGGTAGCCTGGTGGCCGCGGGCGTCTTCTCGCGCGTGGCGGTGATCGGCGGCTGCGCGCTCGCCAAGCTCGGGATGAAGTACCAGGGGCATCTCCGTCACGGGCAGCCCGTCCTCGAGGACACGCTGGTCGGCGTGGCGCTCCTCGTAGAGGGCGACGATGGGCGCTCGCCGCGTCTCCGGCTCGACGCCATCGGCAGGCACCGGGTGGCCGCGGGCTCCTCACAGAAGGCGATCTTCGAGTCGCTCGTGCGGGATCCCCTCCGCGCGCTCGGCTGGGGATTCCGCGATGTGGACAAGTACGCCACCGAGCTGCACAACCCCGAGCTGACGGAGCCGTCGGGCAGCGGAGACGTGCCCCAGCTCAACTACAAGGCGATCGGGGGGTTGGCGGCGCTCGAGCGGGAGATCACGCCCGCCGACGTTCCCGCCTTCGCGCGGGCCCACGGACTGCCCGGCTTCTCGCCGACCCAGGGGCACATCGCCTCCGCCATTGCCTTCCTCGCCCACGCCCTCGACGGGCTCGGAGGCGGGCGCTACCGGCGCGTGCTCTTCCTCGCCAAGGGCAGCCTCTTCCTCGGGCGCATGACCCAGATGGCCGACGGCATCTCCGTGATCATCGAGCGAAACGAGTAGGACGGGAGGACTCCATGCTCAAGGGCAAGAAGGTGATCGCGCTCGGCGAGCGCGACGGGATTCAGGGCGGCGCCATCGCCGCGTGCGCCCGAGCCGCCGGCGCCGACGTGGTGCTCGAGAAGACCTACTGCTTCGTCTGAACGGCCGCCGGCGCCCTTGACCTGGAAGGTCAAGACGAGATCAAGCGGGTGGCTTCGATGCTCGACCGCGAGGAGGTCGTGGTGCTGCTGGGCACGCCCACCGAGGACGCGAGCCGCCTCTACGCCATGACGGTCACCACGGGCGATCCGTCCTGGGCCGGCGCGCTGGCCGGCGTGGCGCTCGAGCTGCCCGTCTACCACGTCACCGAGGGCGCCGTGAAGGCCGCGATCGCCCCCGGCGACTACGACGAGCACCTTTCCCTCATGACGATGGCCATGGACGTCGACGCCATCGCCGCCGCGGTGCGCGCCGTCCGCGAGGGACGGGGCTGACCGTTCGGGTCCGTTGTCAATGAGAGGAGAATCGTAGAACCGGCCAGTTCGGCCTGTTGCCGGGCGGGGCTGGGAGGTGCCCTCCCGGGACCACACTGAGCCGCGGGCGCTTTGCGGCATCTCGATGGAGCCACGAGATTTTGGCCTTCGCCTTCGAGAATCTCCGCAGAAGATATGGGTCCCGGGAGGCATCCCCCCCCAACCCCGCCCGCCGTGCAATAACAGCCCTTATCGGCGGCCTGCTAGCACATGAGCCAGTCGCCGTAGGTGCCTCGGATCGGCTTGCCCTCCGCGAACCGCGACAGGCGGAAGGTGGGCAGGTCCGGATGCCCGCTCGGCCCCTCGGCGACGAGGGTCGCCATCATGTGACCCACGGCCGGGGACAGTTTGAAGCCGTGGCCGGAGAAGCCCGCGGCCACGTAATAGCCCTCGGGGCCGACACGGTCGAGGATGGGATGCCAGTCGGGCGTGACGTCGAAGCAGCCGGCATAGCCGCGGGCGATGTGGCCGTCCGCGAGCACGGGAAAGCGATGACTCACGCGGGCGAGGGCCTCGGTCGACTCGTCGAAGCTCACCCCTTCCCGGTAGGCGTCGGGGTCGGCCTTGTCGTGCGATTCCTCGACGTCGAGCCCCCCCACCAGGATGTGCTCGCCCATCTCGGGGCGGGTGTAGATGTTGGTGACGAAGTCGTAGACCATCGGGTGTGGCCGCCGCTCGGCTTCGGGCCAGGCGACGATGCTGATCTTGTGACGGCAGACGCTGATCGGCAGCTCGACGCCGGCCATGGCCCCCACCCGGGCGCTCCACAGGCCGGCGGCGTTGAGGACCACGGGAGCGTGGATGTCGCCCGCGTCGGTGCGGACCCCGCGGATGCGATCGCCATCGACGAGCAGCCCGACCACCGCGGTGTCTTCAAGGATGCGCGCGCCGGCCGCGCGCGCGGCCCTTGCCAGGCCCTGGGCGGTCTCGACCGGGTTGCAGTAGCCCGAGGCGGGCTCGTAGCAGCCGGCCACGAGATCGTCGGCCCGCAGGCGGGGCTCGATCTCGCGCATCTCGGCCGGGGAGACGAGCCGCGTGTCGATGCCGACCGAGCGCTGGAGCGCGACCGAGGCCTCCATGGGCGCGCGCATCTTGCCGTCCACCGCGAGCAGGTACCCCGTGTGCCGGAAGCCGCACGATGCGCCGCCGGTGCGCTCGGTGAAGTGCTGGAAGAAGTCGAGCGAGTACCGGATCATCCGGCAGGTCTCGGATGTCGAGTAGTGCTGCCGCACGCACGCCGAGCTCTTCCCTGTGCCCCCGGAGGCGACCGCACCCTTGTCGACGACGATCACGTCGTTGATGCCGCGCCGGGTCAGGTGATACGCCGTGCTGGTGCCCGTCACGCCACCCCCGATGATCACCACCTCCGCGGTGCGCGGCGTCGTCATGGGACTGATGCTAACCAGCGCGGCGCTCGGGCGCAATGGGCGGCTCTGGGCGACATCGCAGTGGGGCGCAACACCCCCGGACCCCCCGCTTGATCGTCGGGCCGAGGCAGACTACCCTCTGAGTCCTGCGACCGAGCATCAGGGACGCTTGGACTCGCGGACCAATGACCATGCGCTATCGCGCGTACGCGTATACCGACGAAGCCAACAGGCGCCGGAGGCTCGAGGAGGACGTGCGTCGCGGGCTCACGGCGAGCCCGAAGACTCTGCCATCGAAGTACTTCTACGACGCGATCGGATCCAAGCTGTTCGAGGACATCACCAGGGTGCCCGAGTATTACCTGACGCGGACGGAGGCGGCGCTGCTCGATGAGCTGGCGCCCGGGCTCATGCTCGGCCTTGCGCCCGTCGACATCGTCGAGCTGGGCGCGGGATCGTCGGCGAAGACCCGGCGGCTGCTCGATGCCCGGAATGGCCTCCGGGAGCCCGTCCGCTATGTCCCCATCGACGTCGACGAGCTGACCGTCCAGGCTGGCGCGGCGCGGCTCATCGCCGACTACCCCTTCCTCGACGTCCACGCCGTCGTCGGGGATTTCGAGCGGCACCTGGAGCATGTGCCCGCCGCCGTCGGCCGCCGGCTGGTGCTTTTTCTCGGAAGCACGATCGGCAACCTCGATCCTCCGGCCAGGCAGCGACTGCTCGCCCAGGTGCGCTCACTACTTTACGCCCCGGAGGACCGGTTCCTCCTCGGCCTCGACCTGGTCAAGGACGTCCGGCTGCTCGAAGCCGCCTACGACGATGCGAGCGGCGTTACCCGGGCCTTCAACCGCAACATCCTCCACGTCGTCAACCGCGGGGTGGATGGCGACTTCCGCCCCGCGGCTTTCCGTCACGTCGCCTTCTACAACGAGGCCGCGTCCCGCATCGAGATGCACCTCGTCCCCGACTCGACGCAGGAGGTGCGGCTCCGCCGTCTGGGGCTCCACGTACGCGTGTCGCCGGACGAGAGTATCTGGACCGAGAGCTGCTACAAGTTCAGCCGCGCTTCCGCCCAGGCCGAGCTCGAAGGCGCGGGGCTCCGCCTGGATCGCTGGCACGTCGACCCGGACGAATACTTCGCTGTCGCGGTCGCCGCTCCGGGTTAGCAGGCAAGGAGGGCAACCGTGCACCCACATCTGGTTGTCGGCAACCGCTTCCCGGATCTCGAGCTGCCCGACCACCGGGGCGAGCCGGTCCGGCTCTCCGCGCTGGCGGGGGAGTTTCCGCTCATCGTGAGCTTCTACCGGGGCTACTGGTGACCGAAGTGCGGGTGCCAGTTGCGGCACCTGACAGAGCTCCAGGACGAGCTCGCCGTGAACTACTGCAAGCTCGCTGTGGTCTCGACTGACGCGCCCGAGGTCTCGGCGGCGTTCCGCACCGGGCTCGGCGCCACGTTCCCGTTCCTCTGCGACCACGAGCGGCGCGCGATCTCACAGCTCGACATCGTCGAGGTGACACCGGCCGGTTTCCGCCATGGGCTCCTCGCCCTGCCGTACACCTTCTCGCTCCTGCCTGACCTCACGATTCACCGGATCTACAGTGGCTGGTGGTTCGTGGGCCGGCCGACGCTCGAGGAGCTGCGCCAGGACATGCGCGCGATGATGGAGCGCTGCCGGAGCGACTATGTGTACCGTGGGCCGGCGCCGGATGCAGCCGGCTGAGGCGCCCCACCGCGAAGGCGACCCGGAAGAGGGCGCCTACCCGCAGCCCACGCCGCGGCTGCTCTACGTCCACGACGATCTGAGCGACGAGGTGGTGCGACGCCTCGGCGCGGCGTCCCCCGCCATCGCTCTCACCCGCTCTCTCTTCGAGCTCCTGGGCGACGGCGAGCGCGTCGTGATTCTCACGGTGGCCCAGCAGGTCGAGCGGGTCATCGCCCAGGGTCCGCATGCCCCATTCGATCTCACCCTCGCCATCGGCCGCGCCGGGGAGCGCGTGGCGAATGCGCTCCACGCGAAGACCGGCTGGTTTCCGCGGCTGCGCCGGCTCGGGCTTACCCGGGAGGAGGACGGAGACGGAAGCTATCGTCTCGTCAGCACGGTGCCGGCCACGCTCGCCGTTCAGCTCGAAGGGGTCGAGTCCTCCGAGTCGCTCGCCGTCGTGGACGACACGATCTTCTCGGGCCTCACCCTCGGCAGTGTCCTCCAGGCGCTGCCTCCCGCGCTGCTTCGCCGGACCCACGCCTTCTGCCTCCGCGGCGTCTCGGAATCGGCCGCCACCATCGCGAGACTCTGCCCCGTCACCGTGGGCATAGCCGCGCCGGGCCGCATGCTGGAGGACGTGAGCTTCATCAATGCCAGCGGCCTCGTGCTCCGGGTGGGCATACGGCGCCGCGGCCGGGCTCCGCTGGCTTTCTTCGAGCGTCCGGAGTGGATCCGCGCGTGGTTTCCGGGCCGGGACCGCGAAGTCATCGCCGCCTGCCAACGTCTCAACGTCCTCCTCGAGCCCCACCGGTGAATCACCGGGCGGGGCTGGGGGTGCCCTTCCGGGACCACACTGCTCGAAGCCAACAACCGGCATCTCGTGGCGGCGTAGAGAGCGGAGAGCGGGATGCGAGTCAGTGTGGTCCGCGGAGGCTGCCCCCCGGCCCCCACCCGCCGTGACTGCCCCAGCCCGGCCCGGTGATTGAGCGGTGCTACCTAACGGCGGAGGCCGCGAGGGATCGCGAGCCGGTCGAGAAGCTCGAAGAGGGCGTGGAATGCTACGGCCATGACGGCGGCGGGGGCCGCGCCTGCCAGGATCGTCGCCGTGTCGTCGAGCGCGAGGCCTCGCACGATCAGCGTGCCGTAGCCGCCGCCGCCGATGAACGCGGCGAGCGTGGCCGTGCCGACCGTCATGACGGCGGACGTCTTGATCCCCGCCATGATGCTGATCGAGGCGAGCGGCAGCTCGATGCGGCACAGGCGCGCCAGCTGCCCGAGGCCGAGCACGAAGGCGATCTCGAGGAGATTGCGGTCTATCGCGATGATCCCGGCATAGGTGCTGCGCACGATGGGCAGGAGCGCGTAGAGCGACAGGGCGACGAGGGCGGGGCCCTTGCCTATCCCGAAGAGCGGGATCATGAAGACCAGGAGCGCCAGGGCCGGGACGGTCTGCAGCATGCCGATCGCGCCCAGCTCGACCTGACCGGCCCGCTGGAACCGCGCCGCCGCGATGCCCATCGGCATGCCGAGAACGATGGCGGCGGCCAGGGCGACCAGGACGAGGACCAGGTGGTCGAGCGTGAGGGCGTAGATCTCCGCCGCGATCCCGGTCCGGCGCTGCGCGTCCGGTTGGGCGGCGCCCGCGAATGCGGCGGCCACCTCGGGCACGCTCTTGCCGTCGAGATCCGCCATCGCGTTGAGCGCCGACATGCGCCGATCGTCGAGCGACCCCTCGAGGACTTCGCGGAGCCGCGCCCACGTGCGCGGGAACCGCTCGGCCATGTCCCTGCGGGCCAGCAATACGGCCGAGTAGTCGGGGAAGAAGCCGCGATCGTCTCTCAAGATCTGGAGCCTCAGCCGCTCGAGCTGCCCGTCCGTCGAGAACACGTCCATGACATCCACCTCGCCGCCGGCGAGGGCGCGGTACGTGAGCGCGTGCTCCATCACGCGCACGTCGGTCAGCGTCAGCCCATAGTGGCGCTTCAATCCGGGCCATCCGTCCTCGCGCTCGAGGAAGCCCGAGCTGAAGGCCGCTCTGAGCTGGCTGTGGCGCTGTAGGTCGCTGATGGTCCCGAGCCCCAAGCGTGCTGCCGTATCGGCTCGGACCGCCAGCGCGTACGTGTTGCTGAAGCCGAGGGGCTCGCTCATCGTGAGCCCCGCCGCGCCAAGGCGGGCGCGGATCGCTTCGGGCGTGCGGAGCGCCGGGTCCTTCAAGATGATGCGGGTGAGGGTGCCGGTGTACTCGGGATAGAGGTCGATCGCGTCGGAGATGATGGCCCGGTGCGTGATGCCGGTGCCGCCCAGGCCGAGCCGGCGCTCGACGCGGGCTTCTCCGGTCTGCTCGATCACCTGGGCCGCGATCTCCGCGAGGATATAGCTCTCGGTGAAGGATTTGGAGCCGACGCGGATGACCCCGTCCGCGGCGGCGCTCGCGCCGGATGCGTGCAGGAGCAGGACCCCGAGCGCCACGGCGCCGACGACCATCGGCATGGCTTACCGGCCTCTCTGCGCGCCGGCGGTCAGCGTCTGGGCCGTCAGGAACTGAGACACGAACGGCGTCGCCGGCCGCTCGACCAGATCGGCGAAGGCGCCCTGCTGGACGATGCGCCCTGCGGTCATGAGCGTGATGGTGGTGGCGAGGAGGGCCGCCTCGCGAATGTCGTGGGTCACCAGCACCACGGTCTTGCCCAGGGAGGCGAAGAGCCGGCCGAGCTGGCCCTGGAGCTCGGCGCGGACGATCGGGTCGAGCGCTCCCAGCGGCTCGTCGAGCAGCAGCAGGGGCGGGTCCAGCACCAGCGCCCGCATGAGCCCGACACGCTGGCGCTGTCCTCCGCTGAGCTCGCGCGGGTAGAGGCGGAGGCTCTGGTCGTCGAGCCCCACCATCGCCCCCAGCTCGGCGGCGCGCGCGCGGGTCTGCGCGGGCGGCCAGCCGTGCACTTCGGCCGGAAGCGCCACGTTGTCAAACGCGGTCAGATGCGGATAGAGCCCGCCGTCCTGCACCACGTAGCCCATGCGTCTCACCAGCCCGGCCCGTGTGGTCTCGGTGACCAGGGTTCCGTCCACCAGCACGTCGCCGCGATCCGGCTCGACGAGACCCAGGATCACGCGCAGGACGGTTGACTTGCCCGAGCCGCTCGAGCCCAGGAGGACGTGCACGGTGCCGGGCAGCACCTCGATCGACACGCCGTCGAGCGCGACGCGCTCGCCGAAGCGCTTGGAGACCTCCCGGAGCGCGATCACGACGGGGCCGTCGCGACCGGACGCGCGTCCGTCAGCGCGTCCGGCGGCAGCGCATCCCGAAGCCGCTCCAGGATGGCCTCCGGGGCGCCGGCGATGGGCAGGTCGACGCGGCGGCGCTCGAGGCTCGACAGGGCCAAGCCCATCAGGATCTCGAAACCGCCGTAGCTCGTCTGGAGATTCGACGGATGCACCCGCTCGGAATCATCCAGCCAGTCGGCGAGGAGGCGCATGTGCTCGGGCTCCCCCGGCGAATTATCGGGCGGCCCCGCTTCGACTCGGCCGCCAGACCGCCGCGTCACCGCCTCCCACCCGCTGCCCAACACCACGCGCGCGTAGCCCTCGCTGCCCCACACCGTCACGGCCACGTCGCTCCAGAAATCGCGGTCGTCCAGGTTGCGCGGCGCGAGGGAGCCGACCTCGAGAATGCCTCGGGCGCCGCTCGCGAACTCGACGACGCCCGCCACGTGATCGGGGCAGGGATGGTCCTCGCGATAAGCCAGGCGTCCGTGAGCCTGGCCGAGGACCCACCGCGCGCGCGACTCCGCGCCGAGCCAGAGCATGGCGTCGACGAGATGCGTGCCCACCCGCAGCATCGACGGGCGGGCGGTGCCGTGAAGACACCGGATCGCTCCGATGGCGCCGCCCTCGACGATCTGCTTGACGCGCCGCCAGTGCCCGGCGTGCTTGAGCTGGTGGCAGACCACGGCCTTCACGCCGCCCGCGCACAGCTCGACGATTTGCCGGGCTTCGGAGAGCGAGAGCGCCAGCGGCTTCTCGAATGCGATCGCGCCAACGCCGTGCCGCACGCCGAGCTGGACGAGTTCCAACCTCACCGCGGGCGGGGTGGCGAAGCAGAGCAGGACCGGGCGCTCGGCGGCGAGCATGGCCCCGGCGTCCGAATAGCAGCGCGAGATTCCGAGCGTGCGCCCGAGAGCACCGACGCGCTCGCCGTCTCGATCGCAGAGCGCCACCAGCTCGAATCGGTCGGGATTTGCGAGCAGGCCCCGCGCATGGCTCTCGCCGCGGGCCCCGCAGCCGACGAGCACGGCCCGATGCCGGGGATTCACGAGGCCATTCTACGTGACGCCGGGCGGGCGGTACGCGCCTACCTCCGGCGGAGGGAACACCCCCGCATGGCGCTCGCGGTCGAGGGCGGTGACGGTCTCGGCGATCGCCCGCTGCTAGGGCCGTGGAATCGTACCAGCCTCGAGCTCGCGCGCGTAATCGTCGTGGTCCAGCCAGGCGGCCTCGCCACCCGGCCGGATCAGCAGATCCAGCTTCAGGTCGAGGAAGGACAGCATGCCGTCGTGCTCTTCGGGCGGCACGCAGAGATCGACGTGGTGGGCAACCAGCTGTCCGCGCGCGTCGTAAATGGACGCGATCGCGTACCAGCGGCCGGGGAACAAGAACATCGCCCAGGTGAAACCCGGCTCGGCCAGGACGGCGCCGCCCTTGGTCTTCGCGCGGGCCTTGGGCCCTATCGCCACCACGGCCTGGGGCAGGGCCGCCGGATCATAGCGGTAGAGCCGCGGGTCGAGCTCCGGCGCGTGGCGGAGGTCGGCGAACTTGCGGTTCAGCACCTCCTCACGGTACCAGAGGACTCACGCATGTTTTCGATTGCGTCATCATCTCCGAGCCGACATGATCGCCGCCATGACTTGTTCGAGCCTGGCCCATGCGCTGGGTCTACTCGGGTGGAGCCTTCTCGGGTGGCTGGCGGTGCCGGGCGTCGCGCCGGCCGCCGAGCCGTCGGTGGTCAACGAGGTGCAGGACCTCCTGCAGATCTCCGCCGCCGATCGCCGCCGCCTCGCCCGGGGCGAGGTCATCTCCTACCCCGTCACCGAGCACAGCGAGAGAGAGCTCGCCGTCGGCCTGGCCATGCTGGTGCCGGCGCCGCTCGGTCAGGTGGCCGACTACCTGGCGTCGGGTCAGCTGATCGCCCAGGATGCGAGCATCTTCGAGTTCGGCGGGGTGCCGGACGAGAACTCCTCTGGAGCCCTCGTGGGTACGCGATTTACCAGCGGCGAGCGAGCGGAGGCGGAGAGCTTCCTCGAGGCCTCGCCCGGGACGCGATTCAACCTGTCACTGGACGAGATCGAGGCGCTTCGCGCGCTCCGGGACTCCGCGGCAAGCTCCGGCAGGACCGGAGCGGTCGAGAAAGCCTCGGACGCCTATCGGCGGCTCCTCCATCAGCGCCTGCAGGCCTATCGGCAAGCCGGTCTCGCCGCCATCGCCCCGTATGCCCGGGCCGGCGGAGCCGTCAGGGATCCGTCGATTGATCTCCGGCTGGCCGCTGCCGACGCCGAACGCCTCGCACGCTACGGTCGTGCGGTCCACGAGGCGCTGTTGCGATACCCGGCCGACCAGCCCTCGCGGGTGGTCAGCCACTTTTCCTGGATCAAGCGCCGGGTGCAGCGCCGGCCGCACCTGAGCCTGCTCCACCGGATGATCGGCCCTGGTCCAGGGCTGCTCATCCACGTGGAGCGCTACTTCTACGTGGGGCATTCCTTCAACGCGACGGAGATCCTCACCGGCGCGCTGGGGCACCCGGACGGAACCCTGGTGTTTTGCATGAGCCGCGTCTCGACCGACGAGATACTCGGCATGGGCAACCAGCTCAAGCGGACCGTCGGGCGCTCTGAGGTGAGGGACGAAATGCGCACGCGTCTCGACAAGCTCCGCGCGTCCCTCAGCCGGCCCGTCTCCGTGGAAAGCCCCTGAACCGGGTATACTGCTCGCATGCAAACAGACAAAGCGCTCCGGAACCTGCTCGTGACATTCCTCGAAGGGGAGGCGCATCTGTCGCTTGCCGACGCGGTCAAGGGCTTTCCCGTGAAGGACATGAACGTCAGACCGCGGAATGTTCCGTACACCTTCTGGCACCTGCTGGAGCACATTCGAATCGCGCAATGGGACATCGTCGATTTCGTCAAGAATCCGGACTACGAAGAGCTTCGATTTCCGCAGGACTACTGGCCGGCACGGAGTGCCAAGGCCACACGGAAAGACTGGCAGAATACCATCGAGCGGATCGAAGCCGACCGGCGAGAGATGATCGCGATCATCAAGAACCCGGGCACCGATTTGCACGCAAAGATCCCGCACGGCGACGGACAGACGATCTTGCGGGAGGCGATCCTCATCGTCGACCACAACTCCTATCACATCGGCGAGTTCGCCATTCTGCGGCAGGTGCAGAAGAACTGGAAGTAGTCACCTCGACCGCCGCCGGTACCGTCGCAGCAGCCGCCCCAGCTCCTGGCTGACGAGCTGGAAGGCATTTGTCGACGTCCAGTACAGCACCATGCCGGCGGGGAACGTGTAGAAGAGCACGAAGAACAGCAGGGTCATGCTCAGCAGGTTCCTGCGCTGCCGGCGCACGAGGGGCGGCGTGAGGACGGGCGAGTGGAACCGCAGCAGGGCCGCCGCCGATATGCCGCTCATCAGGAACGGCAGCAGGTTCAGGTGGCAGCCGAAGAAGGGCAGGCACAGAGGCAGCCGCAGCAGCGCGTCCGGCCGCGACAGATCCTGTATCCAGAGGAATGGCACGCGGTAGAGATCGAAGTCCTCCGCCAGCATGTCGAAGACGGCGATGAACACGGGGAACTGGATGAGGAAGCCGCCGAGGCTCCTCAGCGTGTACATCGGGTGGACGCCCTCCTCTCGGTACAGGGCGTAGGTGCGCCGCACCCGCTCTTCGCCCTTGTGGGCGGCCTTGATGGCGTCGAGCCCTGGCTGGAGCCGCGCCTGCGTGGCGTTGACCTGCTCCTGCAGGCGCTCGGCCACGGCCGCCAGCGGCAGGAGCAGGAGCTTGACCGACACCGCGAGGGCGATGATCGCGACGCCGGGATTGCCGACGATCGCGGTCAGCCAGCGGAGGAGGGCCAGGAGCGCGAAGCTCAGCGCGCGCAGCCAGAACCAAAGCCCGGAGAAGAGCAGCCGTCCGAGCTCCGGGTCCGCGCGGGTCAAGGCGCGGTTCTCTACCGGCCCCGAATAGAACACGTAGCGCCAGGAGAGCCGGTCCGACCCGTCCGCTGCGACCAGCGCGATGCCCGCGCCGGGCCGCGACTCGAGGGCGCCGGCGCCGTCCGGACGCGCGACGATGACCCAGAATCGGCTGCGAAATCCCGCCCAATCGCCCTCGCCGAGAGGCGTGGCGGGGCCGCCGTCCTCGCCGGGGACGCGGACGCCACCCGGTCCGACGATCACTCTCCCCACGCGGTCGAGCGTCGCGGTAAAGCCGGCTGCCGGAGCCGGGACCAACCCGCGGCCAGCTTCGAGCTCGAGCGTGAGGCGCCGGCCCATCGTGAACGCGGCGGCATTCGGCCCGAGCAGTCGCACCGTCATCACGACCTCGTAGCCCTCCTTGGAGACTTCGAACGTCTTCGTCAGGCGGACGCCCTCGACCGGCAGGTCGGACTGAAACGTCACGATTCGGGAGCGCGCGTCCTCCGAGACGGCAGCGGTAAAGCGCAAACTCTGGAGGTCCAGGGGTGTGGCCGGATCGCGAAAGACCAACCGTGGCTGCGGCGGATCATCGTAGCCGGTGAATCGGAGCGACGTGCCCGACGCCGCATCGGCCAGGGCGCAAGACGGATGGCACGCCCGCCACAGCACGGGGCTCGCGCCAGCGAGGGAGATCACCAGGTCGAGGCGGTCGGTCGTGATACGCACTCGGTCGGCGCCTGCTTCCTCTGCCGACACGGGCAGGGTGCCCGCGCACAGGCTGAGGAGGAGCGCCAGAAGGAGTCGCGTCGGGCGGTCGATTCCCGGCGGCCGCCTGCGCCAGCGGAGGACCGCCACTATCGGTAGAACCGGCGCATCTCCTGCAGCGCGGCCGGCAGGCTCTCTTGGGGCAGCTTTGGGTTCTGCACGAGGCGATAGTCCCGGTCACGGATCTCGTAGCCGTTCGGGCGGATGATGGTCACCCGTTCGGGCTCGATCAAGGCGAAGTCGAGATGGCTGGCGCCGATGAGCCAGCTCCATTCGCTGTCGGAGAAGAGGCTGTGGCCGCTGGCGTAGTCGGAGGGCGGATTGGTGCAGCCGAACACCCCGGCGAGCAGGGTCGGCGCGACATCGTTGTGGGAAGTCCGGCGCGTGACGCGGCCCGCCGGCCGGCCGGGCCAGCGCACCAGGAGCGGTGTATGCAGCTGGAGCTCGCTGTACGCCGTGCCGTGTCCCGTGAAGCCCAGCCCGTTCTCGTCGAACTCCATGCCGTGATCGGAGGTGACGATGACCACGGTGCGATCGAGCAGCTTGCGGCGCTCCAGATCGTCGAGCACCCGCCCGATCAGGGAGTCGAGGAAGCGCACGGCGGTGAGGTAGCGGACGTGCCGGCGAACCCACTCGGACGCGCCCGGCGGGATCGGAGCCGCGAGGGGGTAGTCGTCGGGCGGCTCGAAGGCCGCCGCGGCGTTGTAGTAGAGGAACCCGAAGAAGGGACGCGACGGATCCCGCCGGTCGAGCCAGGCGTACCACTCATCGGTCAAGGTCCGGTCCCTTCCGCCGGACCCGGGCAATGGCGAGACCGTCTCCAGGCGCAGGTCCGGTATGCGGGCCAGGGCCGTCCGGTCGAGCCCGACGACCCAGGTGTACACGGGTGAGCTGGAGAACACCCCGAGCTGGTAGTGGTACTGGCGGAACAGGTCCATCAGCACCGGCGGGCGGGCGACGTCGGCGAAGGCGTCCCAGTACGTCGCGGGAAGGCTGTAGAACAGGGAGAACATGCCGGCCCGCGACGCGTTCCCGCCACTGTAGTGCGCGTCGAACCGGATCGCGCCCTGCGCGAACTGAACGAGCCTCGGCGCGAGCCCGGGCTCGAGAGCGTCGGCGCGCATGGCGTCGATCACCACGAACAGGACGTTGAGCATCGGCGGCGTGGGCTCGCACCGGAGAGGGGCCAGAGGGTAGTGCAGCTCACCGTCGGGCGGCCGGCCGAGAGCGGCGACCTGCCTGTGCTGGCGCGCCTTGGCTTCGTCCACGAGCCCGAGCCTCGCCATTCGTCTCGAATCCTTGAGCGGGAAGTAGAGAGGCAGGTATCGGGTGAACGCGGTCACCGGCACGTAGTTGTGCGCCTCGGCCCACGCGTGGATGAGATGGCTGGCCAGGAAGCAGCTGCCGAGGACCACGGCAAGATACAGCCCGGCCCGATGCCTCGGGGCGCGCGCGCTGCGCTTCCAGACCCAGACCGCCACCATCGCCTCGAAGGCAACGCCGACGAGGAAGTAGAGCGCGAGAAACGCCCAGGTCAGCGGCGCCAGCATGACGAACGTCAGGACGCCCAAGTGATAACGGTTTTCCGCGAAGACCAGGCTGTCGAGCAGCAGGAAGCTGACAACGACGCTGGCCAGAAAGACGCCGAGAGGCAGAATGACGCCGGGCCGCGGAACCAGGAGCATCACGGGCACCAGCAGGAGGAACGGGATGTAGGCGAGCGCGGTCATCTGTCCGACGTAGGCGAGGACCGCGTACACCCAGGCGACCGAGGGCGTCAGGGCGGAGTAGTACCAGAGATAACGCAGACCGATGACGGCCAGAAGCGCCGCGTTGGCGACCGCGAACCAGCTCCCCCAGCGGCAGAGCCTCCTGCGTGCGCTCACTGCTCCCCGCCTTTTCGCCGCGCCGCGCTCAGCGCGAGACCGGACGCGCCGGCGCCCGCTCGCTCGTCCGCGATGCGAGCGATCTCCCTCGCCCCCGCCTCGACGCTCCGGCCGACGTTGAATGCCCATTCTTCCCGGAGCGCGGCAGAGCGTTGACGGAACTCCGCCGCGCCCCGAAGCAGCTCCGCCACGCGCCGCGGCGCGTCCGCCAGGCGGTCGAGCGGCAGGACGGTCCCGAGCTCCCGGCGGATGCGCAGCTCCATCGGCTCCAGGCCGAGCTCGGCGTATTTCGGGTTCCGCACGCGGGGCGGGACATCGACGAAGAGCACCGGCTTGCCCAGACCCAGGGCGTACTCGATCGCCATGGCGGACCAATCGCAGATGAGGAGGTCGGACTCGAGCAGCGACGCGCTCTCCTCCATGCGGTCCACGTGCCGGAACCGCGGGTTCGGCCCGAACCGCGCGACCAGGCGCTCGACGAGACGCGGCGCGAGCCGGGCCGTCTGGTAGTGCGGGCGCAGGATCACGCGCATGCCGGCGTCGAGGAGAGTGGCGATCAACGACTCACCGCAGACGTGCAGGGTCGAGTGCTCGCCCCACGTCGGCGCGAGCAGCACCGTTGGAGGGTTCGACGGCTCCTGCGCGTGGGCGGCGGCGAGCTCGATGAGCCGCTCGAGCCGGGGATAGCCGTAGGCGAAGAGGTGCTTGGACGGCAGGCCCTTGAGCTGCTCGCGCCGCCGGATCTCCGCGACGTGGTGGGGCCCCACGCACAGAAGGCTGTCGTAGTGGTCGTACGAGTTCTCGTGGTCCACCATGTGGGTGCTGCCCATGCTGTGGAACACGTAGACGTAGTGCACCGGATGAATCGATCGCTTGAGCTGGAAGTTTTGCAAGTCCAGCATCGTCAGCACCATGACGTCGGCCTTGAGCATCTGGAAGAGCCACGTGCACACGGCGCCCGAGCGGATCCGGAAGCCGTGCAGGCCGGGGCGAGAAGCGGACGGCACAGGCGCGGAGGGCTCCGAGGTGACATGGCAGACCGTCCGGGAGAGCCGCTCGACCAGGAAGTCGATGAGCGGTTGGAGCTGGTGCCAGTCCTGGTGGGTTTCCGAGTAGAAGACGATGCTGCGGTCCCGAGGCGGAAGCTTCTGGAAGCGCCGGTAGCTCTGCCAGTCCTGCCAGAGCTTCATGAGGGGACGGACGCGCTATTCACCCGCCGCGGGTGGGCCTTTCACCTCTCCCGGCTGAACTGCACGCCCCTTGCCGCGAAACAAGCCGATCAGCCGGTACCAGAACATCTTGAGCGCGAGCGCGACGGCCGCAGCCAGGCCGATCAGGGCCGAGAGGAGCATGCTGCCGGTCCCCGGGTCGAGGTACGCGTGCGCGGGGGGCGCGATCAACAGGCAGGCCGCGAGGACGAACACGACCCGAAGAGAGCGGCGGATCATCATCTTCTGGATTCCACGTCTGATTGGAGTACCAGAATCGGCCGTCGAAATCAAGACTCGCATGTCCTCCGGCGCCGACTCAGACTCGAAAGGTGTATGTTCGGCCGGGTTCGCGCTCGATGTCGGGCGGAAAGCTCTTCCGCTTGTCGGCATAGTAGCGCGCGCGATGATCCCCGGCAGACCGGCGGTTGTAGGTGATGTAGAGCACGCGCCGGGGCTCGGCGGTGAGATTCGGGCCCGAGGCGTGCGGCGTGTAGGAATCGAAGAACACCGCATCGCCGGCCCGGGTCGGCACCGGCCGGGCACCCAGGCGGCGCATGTCGTCGTCGGTCAGGGGCGTCCACTCATCCCCGAGAAGTCCCCGCGTGTGCTGCCCGGCGCAGAGCTCCAGGCAGCCATTGTCGGCGGTGGTGTGGTCGAGGCTGACCATGGCGGTGATGAACACTGTGGCGTAGGCGCTCCAGCCGGCCTGCTGGTCCTGATGGGGCTTGAAGCCGTCGCCGCCGGGCAGCTTGAAGTTGATCTTGTCCTTGAAGAGCACGGCCGGCTCGCCAAAAAGCCTGGACACGGTGGCGCACAGCTTGTCGCCGTCGCACAGCGCGGCGAAGCCGGCATGAAACGGACAGAAGTTCTCGATCCGCTGAAGTATGCGCTCTTCAGGGCGCAGCATGCTCGACTCGAAGTACATCATGCACCGCCCCGGCACCTCGGGCAGCCCCTGCAGCTCGTCGGTCCACGCCGACATCCGCCGCATCTCCTCCTCGTCGAAGAGACCCGGAACCACCACGAAGCCGTCACGCTCGAAAGCCTCGACTTGCGACGCCACCTGCACCTCCGTCTCGGGTTGGGACCGCGATCCATCCGCTGTACGGCTTGCGCGCCGATCGTGCCAGAGTCCGTGCGAGAGGTCAAACGGGAACGTCCACGCCGGCCGCGGGACCAAAATTCTATGGACACCGTGTCTCCCCGATGCGACCCTTGCTCATGCCGGATTCCAACATGGCGGCTGTCATCCTGGCCGCGGGCGTGGCCCGCCGGCTCGCTCCCCTGACCGACCGCACGCAGAAATCGCTCCTTCACGTCGGAGGCCGGGCGATCCTCGCGTGGATGCTGGAGGCGCTCCATGCGGTCGGCGTGCGGCAGGTCGTGATCGTCGTCGGGCACTATGCGGACCAGGTGACGGCGCTCGCCGCGGCCGCTCCCCGCGGACTCACGGCCCGGACCATTTACAATCCGGACTTCCAGAAGGGCTCATCGCTGTCCCTCTACTGCGCGCGCGACGTCATCGCCCGGGTGCCAACGCTCATCATGGACGCGGACGTCGTGTTCCCGCGGGAGTTCCTGCGCCGGCTCGTGGGATCGCCGGCCGCGAACGCGTTCCTGATCGATCGGGGCTTCGCCGACACGGGCGAGGAGGTGAAGTTCTACATCCAGGGCGACCGGGTCATCGCCCTCGGCAAGAAGGTGGTTCCCAAGGCGTGGGACCGGGTCGGGGAAGGCATCGGCTTCTTCAAATGCGGGGCGGAGGCAGGCCCGGAGCTGGTCCGGCTGCTCGAGCAGGTGATCGAAGCGAGCGACGGGCTCTGCGAGTACGAGGACGCGCTGCATCTACTCGTGAGCCGGCAGCCCGTGCAGGCGGTGGACGTGACGGGGCTGCCCTGGACGGAGGTCGACTTCGCCGAGGACCTGCGCCGGGCGCAGGCGGAGGTCTTCCCGGCGATCGCCCGGCTCGAGGGCGCGTGACCATCACGTCAGTACGGCGACCTTCTTCCGGTCGATGAGGGCGAAGTCGATGGCGGCGCCGAGCCCGGGACCGTCGAAGGCGTGGACGAGCCCCCGCTTGTCGATCTCGATGTCCTGGGCGAGGCCATACTTCTGGGCTCCGGCCGGCAGCAGCACCTCGAAGAACTCGCAGTTCCGGATGGCCATCATCACGTGGAGGTTCGCCACGTTGTTGAGCGAGTTGCCGCCGTGGTGGATCTCCAAGTTCATGTGGAAGGCCTCGGCGAGATGCGCCGCCTTGACGAGCGCGGTGATGCCGCCCTTCACGGCGACGTCTCCGCGGAGAAAATCAGTCGCCTGGTGGACGAGCCACGGCGCGAAGGCGGTCAGGCCGCCCGGCGAATATTCCGTGGCCAGGATCGGGATCGCCAGGTGCTGCTTGAGCTTGACGTAGCTCAGCAGGTCGTCATCGGCGAGCGGGTCCTCGTACCAGTAGAAGCCGAGCGCCTCGATGACCTTGCCCACGCGGAGCGCCTCCGGGTACTGGTAGGCCCAGGTCGGATCGAGCATCACGGTGAAGCGGTCCCCCACGGCGCGCCGGACGGCGCGGCACACCTCGGCATCGACGACGGGGTCGGTGGGCGGGTGGATCTTGTAGGCCGTCCAGCCCTCGGCCTTGAACCGCGTCGCTTCCTCGGCGTACGCCTCCTTGGTCGGCAGGACGGCTGAGCTGGCGTAGGCTGGGACGCTCTCGCGGTACGAGCCGAGCAGCCGGTGAATGGGCAGCCCGGCCGCCTTGCCCGCGATGTCCCAGAGCGCCACGTCCATCGCGCCAATGGCCCGGTAGCTCGTCTGGCGATTCTTGTGCCACATCGCCTGGTAGAGGCGCTCGCGCGCGAGCGGATCCTGCCCGAGCACGAGCGGCTTCAGGTACTGGATGAGCGACTGCCCGTCCATGTGGGCGCCGCGCATGGCCGAGCCGAGGAAGGCGTGTCCGCGGACGCCGTCGTCGGTCTCGATCGTCAGCAGGCCGAGCTGGCTCGCGCCGCTGAACGTCCCGGTGTGGCGGCCGTACTGGGTCGCCGGGATGTCGTCCCAGGCGAAGAGCGTCAAGTGCACGTCGGTGATCTTCATGAGCTGGCTCCCGTGGCTGCGCGGGTCACCGCCCGCGCCCCTTCTGAACGCGACGCGTGCTCCGCCGCGTGCGCGTCGTGCCGGGCGGCGTGGAGTCGGCGACGGCGATGGCCGAGATCTCGATCTTGCAGTTGGCGTGCGTCGCGAGCCGGGAGACCTCGACGGTGGTCGTGGTCGGGAGGTGGCCGCCCAGGTACTCGGCCCAGACGCGGTTGAGATCGTCCTGCTCGGCGACATCGGTCAGGTAGCGCGTGGCCGAGACGAGGTCCTTCATCGTGGACCCGGCGGCCTCGAGGGTTTTCTTGAGGTTCTCCATGGCGAGCACCGCTTGCTCGCGCATGGTCCGCGGCAGGTCGAACTCCTCGTCGCGGTGCGGGTGGCTGTGGTAGACGGGCGCGGCCGTCACGCCCGAGAGGAAGAGGAGCGCACCGCGCCGGACGAGGAGCGCCGGCGCGTACGGCATCATCACGTCCCGGCGGCGGTCGGCGTGGTGGACTGGGCGGACGTCCTTGGCCATTCAGCCCCCGAGCTCGCGGCGGACCAGCTGCGCGCCCTCTACGAGGGCTTGAAGCTTTCCCCGGGCCGCCTGTCGCGTGCGCGGGACCAGGCCGCAATCCGTGCAGGGAAAGAGGCGCGCGGGATCGACGTAGGGGAGCGCCTTCCTGATCCGGGCGGCCACCAGCGCGGGAGACTCGACCTCCTCGGTGCCCACGTCGATGACGCCGAGGAGCACGTCTTTCCCGCGCGCCCCCTCCAGGACCGCCACGTCGACGCCGGAGGCCGCGCACTCCACCGAGATCTGGTCGATCCGCGTCTCCCTCAGGAGCGGAAGGGTCACCGCGTACTGTCCCCATTCGGTGTTTTTCTGCTTCCACGCCAGGACGCGCGGGATACCGTAGCTGTAGCAGATGTGGATTGCCGTCGTGCACGTCACGCCCTCGATGGCGGCCTCGAGCGCCCGGATCCCCCAGGCCTTCACCTTGTCGAGGTAGATATTGAAGCACGGCTCGTCGAACTGGATCACGTCGGCCCCCGCCGCGGCCAGGGCGCGCGCCTCGGCGTTCAGGACCGCGGCGAAGCGCATCGCGAGGCTTTCCTCGCCGCCCCCGTAGTGCTCGTCGAGCGCGCTGTCCACGATGGTCATGGGCCCGGGCAGCGTGACCTTCACCGCGTGGCGCGTGTGGGCCTTGGCGAACGCCAGCGCGGGGACCATGATGGGCCGGGGTCGCGTGACCTCGCCGACGATCCGTGCCACATCCTGCTCGGCGACGTATTTGCCTCCGCGGGTCCGCTTCTTCCCGAGTCGCACCGTGTCCGTTCCGGTCAAGCCCTCGAGGAATCCCCAGATGTAATGCCGCCGGCGCTGCTCGCCATCGGAGACGATGTCGATGCCGGCCTCCTCCTGCTCGAGGAGCGCCAGGCGCACGGCGTCGTCCTGGGCCTCCGGGAGCCGGTCGGCCGGCGGCACCCATGGGGCAAAGAGCTGGGCGCCCGGATCCGCGAGCCAGGCGGGCTTGGGCAGGCTACCGGCAAGAGTCGTGCTCAGCATGGCCGGGACACAATAGCGGGGCTCGCGGGATGAGTCAATTCACGGGTCAGCAACATTCACCTCACCGGACACGCGCTATAATCCCGTCACCGTACGGCCGCCCGGGCAACGGGCTGCGCCAGAGAGCCACCCCAGACCAGAGGAGGCAGACAATGAGACGCGCGCTGACCCTGCTGTTCATCGCCGGGATCTTGGGCCCGGCCTGGGGCACGGTCGAGCCGGCCGCGGCCCAGGGTCCCATCGTGGCGCAGTTCTGGTACTCCTTCGGGGGCACGAACCGCGAGGTCACCGAGGCCCATATCAAGCGCTTCAACGAGTCGCAGTCCAAGTACAGGATCGAGGGCACCTTCCAGGGCGACTACTTCGAGGCCCTGGCCAAGATTCGCGCTGCGGCGGCCACGAAGACCGCGCCCGCCGCGTTCCACGTGATCGGCGAGGCGATCCCGCAGCTCGCCGCCTCCGGGCTCTTCGAGAATCTCGAGCCCTATGCCAAGGGCGCGAACGGCGCCAACCTCGATGATTATCTGCCCGGGCAGACGCAGCACACCTACTTCGACTACCTCGGCAAGCTGCCGGCGCCCCTCATGGCGCTGCCCTTCTTCCGCTCGACGCCCATCCTCTATTACAACGCCGACATGCTCGCGGCCAAGGGCGTGAAGGTGCCGGCCACGTGGGACGAGCTGCGGGATGCGGCGGCCAAGCTCACGGTGCGCGACGGCGCCGAGACCAAGACCTACGGCTTCGAGGTGCCCGTGGACTGGTGGTTCTGGTACGCGCTGCTGCACGAGGCAGGCGGCTCGCTCCTGACGCCCGACGGCAAGAAGGCCGCCTTCCGCGACAAGGGCACGGAGGCCCTGCAGTTCTGGGTTGACCTCGTGAACAAGGACAAGACGATGAAGCGCCCGCCGGGCAAGGACTACAACGCCTGGACCGTCACGAACACCGACTTCATCAACGGCCGGGCGGCGATGATCTTCACCTCCACGGCCTTTCTCAACTACATGACCGAGAACGCCAAGTTCAAGCTCGGCACCGCCTTCCTGCCGGGCAAGGTCAAGCAGGCGGTGCCCACCGGCGGGACCTTCTTCGTGATCGCCCGCGACGCGCCCCCCGCCCAGAAGGAGGCGGGCTGGGCCTTCCTCAAGTGGATGACAGAGCCCGCGCAGACCATCTCGCTGTCGAAGGCGACAGGCTACATGCCGATCCGGACCTCGGCCGTCAACTCGCCCGAGATGCAGGCCTTCTACAAGCAGAACCCGAACTACAAGACCGCCATCGACCAGCTCCGGACCGCGCAGCGCTTCCCGTACACGCCCGCTCTCATCGAAATCCAGCGGGAAGTCATCCAGCCGAACCTCGAGGCCGCGGTGCTCGGCATCAAGACCGCGGCCGAGATCATGCAGGCGGCGGAGGCCAAGGCCAACGACATCCTCGCCAAGCAGCAGTAGGCGAGCACGCGCGGAGGCGCGGCTGGGGTACGCCCTGGCCGCGCCCTCGCTGCTTATCTTCGCCCTCGTCTATCTCTATCCGGTCGCCTACTCGGCCTGGGTCAGCCTGTACGAGTGGGACCTGGTGATGCCCGCGCGCTGGGTGGGCGCCGCGAACTACCGCGCGCTCGCCTCGGCCGAGTTCTGGGAGGTCGTCACCAACACCGTCAAGTACTCGGTCGGGGTGGTGGCGCTGTCGCAGGTGCTGGGGCTCGCCCTGGCGGTGCTGCTGAACGACCGGACGCGCCTGGGCGCGCTCCTGCAAGCGTCGATCTTCAGCTCCTACGTCGTCTCCTGGGTGGCCGTGTCGCTGCTCTGGATCTGGCTGCTCGATCCGCAGTACGGCCTGGTCGCCTACCTGTTCCGGCTCGTCGGGCTCCCCGCCGTGAACTGGCTCGGCGACCATCGCTTGGCGCTCTGGTCGCTCGTACTGGTCACGGTCTGGAAGACGATGGGCTACCCGATGGTGATCTACCTCGCGGGCCTCCAGGCCATTCCCGGTGACCTCTACGAGGCCGCGGCGCTCGACGGGGCGGACGGCTGGCAGCGCTTCCGCCACATCACGTGGCCGCTGCTCACGCCCACCACGCTCTTCCTCGTGATCACGCTGACGATCACGAGCTTCCAGGGCTTCGACATCGTGAAGATCATGACCCAGGGCGGTCCCGTGACCGCGACGGTGATCTACGTGTACTACATCTACGAGCAGGCCTTTCAGTACTTCAAGCTCGGCAAGGCCTCGGCGGCGGTGGTGCTCTTCTTCGTCGTGATCGTGGCGCTCACCTTCGCCCAGTGGCTGGCCTTCCGCCGCCGCGTCCACTACACCGCGTGAGCGCGCGCCGCGCGACTGTCCGCGCCCTCACGCTCACCGCGCTCGTGCTGGTGGCTGTCGCCGAGGTCTTCCCCTACGTGTGGATGGTCGGCACCTCACTCAAGGACATGGCGGGCGTGACCCGGTTCCCGCCCGCGCTCTGGCCCGCCCCGCCGCACTGGGAGAACTACGCCAGGGCCTGGGCCTCGGGGCCGTTCCTGCGCTACGCGGTGAACAACGTGGTCCAGACCGTGGGCATCCTCGTCTGCCAGCTCTTCTTCGGCTGCCTGGCCGGCTTCGCCTTCAGCAAGCTCCGCTGGAGCGGCCGGGACGCCTGCTTCCTGGTCGTGATCGCCTGCCTCATCGTGCCGCCCCAGGTGCGCTTCGTGCCGCTCTACATGCTGTTCAGCAAGCTCGGGCTGCTCAACACGTATGCCTCGCTCATCGTGCCCTACGCGGTCTCCGCGCTCGGGACCTTCCTGATCCGCGACGCCTTCCTGCAGGTGTCGGACGACATCGTGGACGCCGCCCGCGTCGACGGCGCCGGCACCTTCACCATCATCTTTCGCGTGCTGGCGCCGATCGCGCGGCCGACGCTCGTGGCCTTCTCGCTGTTCAGCGTGGTCTACCACTGGAACGACTTCTTCTGGCCGCTCGTGATGACGACCAACGACGCGGTGCGCACGCTGCCCATCGGTGTCGCCATGCTGCGCGAGGAGGGCACCGGCGATCGCTGGCACGTCATCATGGCGGGCAGCATGTTCGTGGTGGTACCGGTGCTCGTCGCCTTCGCCGTCGCCCAACGCCACATCATTCGCGCGTTCACGTTCACGTCTCTCAAGTAACCGGCTGGCAAGTAGCCGGGGCCGGCCGGGAACCTTGACAGGACGGGCCAAGTTTGCTAAAAATAAGGGCCATTTCGAGCCGACCGCGGTCCGCTCCCGGACCACCTGAGGAGGATTCCGATGGCTTCACTTCTGAAAAGATTCGCGGGCGCCGCCACCGTCATCGTGGCGCTCTCCTTCGCTGCTGAGGCCCAGGCCCAAGCCCCCATAAAGATCGGCGCGTCGCTGTCGCTGACGGGCACCTACGGCAAGATCGGCATCTACCAGAAGGAGGGCTACGAGGTCTGCGCCGACGACCTCAACGCCAAGGGCGGCCTCCTCGGGCGCAAGGTCGAGTTCGTCGTGTACGACGACCAGTCGATGCCGGCGACGGGCGTGAGGCTCTACGAGAAGCTCATCACCGAGGACAAGGTGGACGCTGTCATGGGTCCGTACTCCTCGCCCATCACCGAGGCGGTCGCCAACGTCACGGAGAAGTACCAGAAGGTGATGGTGACGCCGCTGGCCGCGACGACCTCGATCTTCCGGAAGGGCCGCAAGCACATCTTCATGGTCATCTCGCCCGCCGACGTGTACCTGGAAGGCCTCATCGACTCGGCCGCCAAGCGGGGGCTCAAGACCGTCGCCGTCGTCAACGAGGACACGCTCTTCTCCAAGGCCGCGGCCGACGGCGCCGCGGAGCTGGCGAAGAAGAAGGGCATGCAGGTCGTCCTCAAGGAGGCCTACCCGAAGGGCAACACGGACTTCTCGGCGCTCCTGACCAAGATCAAGGCGCTGAACGCCGACGTCATCGCGGGGGCGACCTACTTCGACGACGCGGTCGCGCTGACCCGGCAGATGCGCGAGCTCGACGTCAACCCGAAGATGTACGGGGTGACCGTGGGCGGCGACCTGCCAGAGTTCTACGACACGCTCAAGAAGAACGCGGAGTTTGTCTACGGCGCCACCCAGTGGGACCCATCACTCCCGTACCCGGGCGCCAAGGAGTTCGCGGCCGCATTCAAGGCGAAGTTCAAGCACGACCCGTCCTACCACGCGGCGGCCGGCTACGCGGGCTGCCTGATTTACGCCGAGGGTGTCAAGCGGGCCAAGACGCTGGACGCCGACAAGGTGCGCGCCGAGCTCCTCGCGCTCAAGATGCGGACGGCCTTCGGCGACTATGCGGTCGACCAGGACGGCTTCCAGACCGCCCACAAGATGGTCACGCTCCAGTGGCAGGACGGCAAGATCGTCATCGTCTGGCCGGACGACCTGGCCAACGCCAAGCTGCGCTACCCGACACCGCCGTGGAACCAGCGGTAGCCGACGAGGGTGCTGATAGGCGCCCAGGCCGCTGAAAAAGGCCCAGATGCGAGGCGGCGCCCCGCAGTTCGAGTTGAGCGGTGGCCTCTGGCCGTCGTGAGACGAGAGCTGAGTGGATCCGCACGCGAGGCGTACTCTCTGTACGTTGAGCGTGCGGCCGAGGGCGCCAACGGAGCAGCTGGACCTTTTTCAGCGGCCTGGTAGCCCCTTGCTCGTCATCACGCCCGCCATGGTGGGCCAGGTGGTCATCTCTGGCCTGCTGGCGGGCGCGCTCTACGCGATGGTGGCGCTCGGCCTCGGGCTCATCTTCGGCGTGATGCGCGTGCTCAACATCGCGCACGGTCCGCTGCTCATGCTGGGCGCCTATACCACCTTCTGGCTGTTCCACTGGCTCGGGCTCAACCCGTACATCTCGCTCCTGGTCTCGATGCCGCTCCTCTTCGTCGTGGGCGCGCTGCTCCAGCGGCTGCTCGTCAGGCGCGTGGTGGACGCGCCCGAGCTGTCCTCGCTGCTGCTGACCTTCGGCATCTCGATCGCCGTCGTGAACCTGGCGCAGCAGGTCTTCACGGCCGACCTGCGCTCGGTCGAATTCCTGACGGGCTCCTTCGTCCTGGGCCCGTTCGCGTTCTCCAAGTCGCGGCTCGCCGCCTGCGCTTTCGCCATTGTCATCACCGCCGCGGCCTTTGTCTTTCTCCGCAAGACGCGGCTCGGCAGGGCCATCCGCGCGGTGTCGCAGAGCCGGGAGGTCGCTCAGATCTGCGGCGTCGACGTCCAGAGGATCCACCTGATCGCCTTCGGCATCGCCACGGCGCTCGCGGCGGCGGGCGGGACGCTCGTGTCGGTCATGGTGGCGATCCAGCCCGAGATGGGCCAGGTCTATACCTTCAAGTCCTTCCTCGTCATCGTGCTCGGCGGGGCGGGGAACTATCCCGGCGCGCTCCTGGGCGGGCTGCTCCTCGGCCTGATCGAGCAGCTCTCCTCGCTGTTCCTGACGACCCAGGTCAACGAAGCGGTCGCGTACGTCCTGCTGGTACTCGTCCTCCTCGTCAGGCCGACGGGGATCCTGAAGGGCCGCGCATCGTGAAGCGGGTGTTTCTCGCGGCCCTCAGCTTGCTGGTCGCGGCTCTCCTGCTCTATCCGCTCAGCGCGACGGGATACGGCGTCCGGCTCATGCTCCAGCTCTTCATGTGGATCGCGCTAGCCCAGTCCTGGAATCTCATCTCGGGGCTGACGGGGTACGTCTCTTTCGGTCACGTCGCGTTCTTCGGAATGGGCGCCTACACGACGGCGATCCTGGTCGCCAAGGCGGGCTGGCCGTGGCTTCTCGCCGCCGCCGCGGGAGGCGTCATGGCCATGGTGCTGGCCGTGGTCATCGGCTGGCCGTGTCTCAGGCTCAAGGGGCCGTACTTCGCCATCGCCATGCTCGGGCTCAACGAGGTCCTGCGGGTGGCCGTGTCGTACTTCGAAGGGCTGACGGGCGGGGGAAACGGGCTCTCGATGCCGTCCCTCGACGCCAGTGTGAAGATCTACTACGTGATGGGGGCGGTTGCCCTGTGCGTGACCGGGCTGACATGGAGGATCGTCACCTCGCGCTTCGGGTTGAGGCTCATGACCATCCGCGAGGACGAGGTCGCGGCCGAGGCCATGGGCATCGCCACGTTCCGCTACAAGCTCTACGCCTTCCTGCTCTCGGCCGTCGGGCCCGGTATCGTGGGCGGCTTGGCCGCGCGCGACCAGGGTTACATCGAGCCGATCTCGGTCTTTCCGCTGGTCACGACGATCACGATGATCGTGATGGTGCTCTTCGGCGGCAAGGGCACGATCTGGGGTCCGGTGCTGGGCGCCGTCGTCCTCTTCCTGGTGCAGGAAGTCCTGTGGGTGCGCTTCCCGAGCGTGCACCCGCTGCTCATGGGCGCCATCATCGTCGCCGTGGTGCTGGCCATGCCCCGCGGCATCCTGGGCGTCCTCCAGATGCGATACAACTTGCCCCGGACCATCTGATGGCGCCCATCCTCGAGGTGGACCGTGTGGTCAAGCACTTCGGCGGTGTCACCGCCGTGAACGGCGTATCGCTGTCGCTCGAGCCGGCGCGCATCTACGGCCTGATCGGCCCCAACGGCTCGGGCAAGACCACGCTCTTCAACTGCATCACGGGCGTGGAGCCGTGCGACGAGGGCCAGATCCGCTTCAAGGGGCAGCGCATCGACGGGCACAAGCCCCACCAGATCTTCCACCGGGGCATCGGACGGACCTTCCAGGTCATCCGCGTCTTTCCCGAGCTGACGGCGCTCGAGAATCTTCTCGTGGTGACGACGAACGATTATCCCGCGGCTCTGGCGCGCGCCGAAGAGCTGCTCGGGTTCGTCAAGCTCGAGCGCCTGGCGGGCGAATACGCGGGCAACCTCTCCTACGGCCAGCAGAAGCTGGTCGAGTTCGTCCGCGTCCTGATGACCGACCCCGAGCTGATCCTCCTCGACGAGCCCGCCGCGGGCGTCAACCGGACCCTGCTCAACGAGCTGCTGGATGCCGTGCGGACGCTGCGCGATCGGGGCAAGACCGTGCTGCTGGTCGAGCACGACATGAAGGTCGTCATGGGGCTCTGCGAGGCGGTCTTCGTCCTCGACCACGGCGAGAAGCTGGCCGAAGGCCCCCCGGGTGTCATCCAGACGGACGAGCGAGTGATTGAAGCTTATTTTGGCCGCTAGCGCCGCGCTCGCGCTCTACGTCGGCTGGCGCTCCTGGAGCTGGCCGTTGATCCACGACGCCCCGCTCATGCACTACGTCGCGTGGCTCGTGGCGCAGGGCGCCGTCCCCTACCGCGACGTCTTCGACATGAACGTGCCCGGCGTCTACCTGCTGCACCTGGGGGTGATCTCTCTCCTTGGAGAGGGCGATCGCGCCTGGCGGCTTTTCGACCTCGCGTGGCTCGGCCTGACGGCGGCGGCGCTCTTCGGCTTCTCGCGGCGCATGGGCGACGCCTGGAGCGGGCTCGGCGCGGTGCTCCTCTTCGCCCTCTACCATCTCTCCGGCGGGGCCTGGCGCGCCGGCCAGCGCGATTTCCTCCTGGCGCTCTTCCTCGTGCTGGCGGCGTGGGGCGCGGCGCGGGCGTGGGAATCGGACGGCGCGCTCGTGCCCCTGGTCTGGGGCGGTCTCGCCGCCGGAGCGGGCATCATGATCAAGCCCCAGGCCGCGCTCTTCTGGATCGCGTGCGCGGCCGTGGCGGCGCGCGGCGCGCGGCGCCCGGGCGCGCTCCGCGCGTGTGCGGTGTGGTGCGCGACAGGGCTCGCCGTGCCCGTTCTGGTGATGGGCTGGATCGCGTGGCGCGGCGGGCTCGGGCCCTTCCGGCTGATCCTCGCCGACTACGTCCTCCCGCTCTACGGCCGTGTCGGGCACGTCTCGGTATGGGAAGGACTTCGCTGGCACCTCTATGGCTGGCAGATCTGGAGCTGCCTGATCGCCCTGGCTCTCCTTGGCTTCTCCAGGCGCGTCGACAAGCCCTTCGGCATCAGGCGTATGCTCGCGCTGCTCGGCGCCGTCTACGGCTTCCTTCACTTCGCGGTGCAGGGCAAGGGGTGGGAGTATCACCTCTATCCCTTCGCCGTCTTCCTCTGCGCCCTGGCGTCGGTTCCGCTCGCCGCGCGAGCGAAGCAGGCCCAGCCCTCGCGCTGGAACGCGGCGCCCGCGCTCTCCCGCTCCCTGACCGTCGCGGTCCTCGTCACCGCCGTCGTCCTGCTCGGTGTCAAGGGGGTGGACGCGGCCGACGCGCCGTGGATAGCCGACAAGGCCCGGCGCGTCTCGGCTCTGGTGCGCGACCTCCAGCCGATAGCGGGCGCGGGCCCTGTGCAGGTGATGGACGTGACCGGGGGCGGCATCCACGCGCTCCTGCGTCTGCACCTCCGACAGCCGACGCGCTTCCTCTACGACTTCCACTTCTTCCACGACGAGGACGACGCCCGCATCCAAGCGCTCCGCGGCGAGTTCGCGCGCGATCTCGAGCGGGGCAGACCTACGGCCGTCGTCGTCTTCAGGGACACGTGGCGCCGTTCCGGCTACGAGCGGCTCGACGGCTTCCCCACCGTAGCGAGGCTCCTCGAGCGCGACTACAGACTGGCCGTCGAGGGCGACGGGTACCGGATCTATGCGAAGCGAGCCCGTTCTTAGCGTGATCCGCGCGTACGAGGACTGGATCGTCCGCGGCTACTGCTGGGGGCGCTTCTGGATTCTCCGTCAGCGTTTCCTCGACGAGATTGGCCAGTACCTGCCCGAGCGCGGTCGCGTGCTCGACCTCGGCTGCGGCTTCGGACTCTTCTCGCTCTACTACGCCAGCGTTCGCCCCGGCCTGCGGCTCGAGGGGCTCGACCGGAATCCGCGCCGCATCGCGATGGCCCGGGTCGCGGCGGCCAAGCTCGGCCTCGGAAACGTCCGCTACTCGGTCGGCGATGTGATGGACTTCCGGGGATGCCTAACCTTCGATGCGGCCTACATGCTCGACATCGTCCACCACATTCCCGAGGAGGCGGTGCGCCCGCTGCTCGAGCAGGTTGCCAAGATCCTGCCGCCGGGCGGGCGACTCCTCATCAAAGACGTGGATCGCCGGCCCTTCTACAAGCGCTGGTTCACGCACGCCCTCGACAAAATCATGGACCCGGGCGCGCCCGTGCGCTATTGGGACGCCGACGATCTCGCGCGATTGCTCCAGGAGGTCGGCTTCACCGTCCACCGCCACCTGATGGTGGACATCCTGCCGTACCCGCACATCCTCTATATCTGCGAGCGGCGGCCATGACGCCGACGCTCCTGCGCGCCGAAGGGCTGACCGCGGGCTACGGCAAGATGCCCATTCTCCACGACGTCACCCTCGAGGTGCGTCAGGGCGAGATGATCAGCGTGATCGGGCCCAACGGCGCGGGCAAGTCCACCGCCTTCAAGACCATAGTCGGCTTCGTCCATGCCACGAACGGCCGGGTGGTGTTCGACGGCCAGGACATCACAGGTCTCCGCCCCGACCAGGTGTTGCCGCGCGGGCTCGCGTATGTCCCGCAGGGGCGTATCGTCTTCCCGCAGATGAGCGTCCTCGAGAACCTCGAGATGGGCGCGTACATCGAGCGCGACGGCGCCCGCGTCCGCGAGAGCCTCGAGCACGTCTACGCGCTCTTCCCGATCCTGAACGAGCGGCGGGCGCAGAGGGCCGGCACGCTCTCGGGCGGTGAGCAGCAGATGGTCGCCATCGGCCGGGCGCTCATGACCCATCCCAAGCTCATCCTCCTGGACGAGCCGTCGCTCGGGCTGTCGCCCAAGTTCGTCTCGCTGATCTTCGACACGCTCGGCGAGATGAAGCGCGCGGGCTACACCCTGATGGTTGTGGAGCAGAACGCGGCCAAGGCCCTGGCCGTCGCGGACCGGGCCTATGTGCTGGAGCTGGGGCGCAATCGCTTCGAGGGCACGGGAGCGGCATTGCTGGCCGATCCCGACGTCAAACGTCTTTACCTTGGCGGCTGATTTCTGTATGGTGTAGCGAGTTCACAGGGGGAGAGAGACGCGAATGGATCGGTTCTTGCGGCCCAGCGGGGCCGTCTACCTCGTCGTCGCCGTCGTGTTCATCGGATTGCTGGCGGGTTTGCAGAGCTGGGCAGCCAAGAATTCCGGCAAGGCGACTCAAGCCGCTTCAGCCCCGGTCGAGGGCGCGCCCAAGCCGTCCGCCGTCGATCACTCCGCAGGCGGGCAATCGGCGACGGCGCACCCGGAGGTCATCGAGCGGGGCAAGCAGATGTACGGGCAGTATTGCGCCTCCTGCCATGGGGACGCCGGCAAGGGCGACGGGCCCGGCGGCGCCAGCCTGGCCGTCAAACCGCAGGATCTCTCCGTGGGCGCGGTGATGAATCCGCTGCCCGACGGGTTCCTCCACCGGGTTATCGCCGATGGGCCGCAGTCCGTCGGGCTCTCGGCCTTGATGCCGCCCTTCAGGCCCCAGCTCAGCGACCGGCAGATCGGCGAGATCATCGCGTATGTCCGGACGTTTGCGGAGCCGGCCTATGACCCGGCCAAGGTCCTGCCCGTCACGGCCACGCGCGAGGGACCGGTGCAGCCGATCTTCTTCAGCCACGTCATCCACACGGGTTCCTACCAGATCGCGTGCCAGTACTGCCACGCGGGGGCGCGGCGCAGCAGCGACGCCGGGCTTCCCTCGGTGGAGAAGTGCATGGGCTGCCACAAGATCGTGGCCGCGCAGGGCAACGAGCAGGTCCAGAAGCTCCATGCCTACTGGAACAGGCAGGAGCCCATCCCGTGGGTGCGGATCTTCAAGATTCCCGAATACGCGCAATACCCGCACAAGAACCACATCCAGGCCGGGCTCGTCTGCCAGACCTGCCACGGGCGCATCGAGGCGATGGAGCAGGTGCATGCGCAGACGGGGCAGAGCTTCGCCAACGACGCGATGAACCTGGCGGCCATGCCGGTGCCGGCGCCCAAGCTCACCATGGGCTGGTGCATAGAGTGCCACCGCGCGGTGAACGAGAAGGGCGTGCAGGCGGTGCAGCCGACGCCCGTTGCCTGGGGCACGGCGCCACGGCCCGCGACGGCGGACGACACGAAGAAGCGCAACGCGCCGCTCGAGTGCGTCGCCTGCCATCATTGATGTAGCCTGGAAGCCGCCCCCCTGACCCAGCCCTCTCCCCCGCGCGGGGGAGAGGGTTTTGGCTTGTCCCCTCTCCCCTCACGGGAGAGGACTGGGTGAGGGGTGTACGATTCCCGCCATGCCCGCGCGTTCCTACCGCTTCGTGCAGGTCGACGTGTTCACGGACCGCGTGTTCGGCGGCAACCCTCTGGCGGTTTTCCTCGACGCGCGCGGGCTCGACGACGCGCTCATGCAGCGGATCGCCCGCGAGATGAACCTCTCGGAGACGGTCTTCCTCTTCCCACCGTTGCGCTCCGACTGCGCGGCTGCGCTCCGGATCTTCACGCCCGCGCGCGAGGTGCCGTTCGCGGGTCATCCGACTGTCGGCACGGCGTGGGTGCTGGCCGCGCACGGGATGGCACCCAAGGGCGCATCCGGGTTCGTCCTCGAAGAGAGAATAGGGCCCGTTCCCGTCGAGCTCGAGGGCGATGCCACGCACCCGGACTTCATCTGGATGACGCACCAGGACGCCGTCTTCGACCCGGCGCTCGAGAACCGCGATGCCGTGGCCCGGGCCCTCGGCCTTTCGGAAGCCGATCTCTGGCCGGGCGCCCCCGTTCAGCCGGGCTCCACGGGCAGCAAGTTCCTCTTCGTGCCGCTCCGCGACCGTCCCGCGGTGGACCGCGCCACGCTCGATGTCCGGGCGCTCCTCGACGCCATGGGCCCGAGGCCCCACCTCGGCGTCTTCGTCTTCGCCCCGGATCGGGATCCCGCCGCCGGGCGGGTCTACTCGCGCATGTTCGCGCCACACACCTCCGGTATTCCCGAGGACCCGGCAACGGGCTCCGCCAGCGGCCCGCTCGGCGCCTACCTCGTGCTGAACGGTCTCGTGCGGACGGCCGCCCGGGTCAGAATCGTCAGCGAGCAGGGGACGAGGATGGGCCGCCAGAGCTTCGTCCACATTCGGCTCGCGATGGACGGCGAGGCGATCACGGAGATCCGCGTCGGTGGAAGCGTGGTGCCCGTGCTCGAAGGGGATCTGCGGCTCTCACGTTCTGCCGAGAGGCGGTAAGCGGCGCAGGCGGTCGAGAAGGGGTCAGATGCGAGGCGGCGCCCGAAGGCTGCAGGCGAGGCGTAGTCTCTCTACGTTGAGCCTGCAGCCGAGGGCGCCCCAAGCCGCTTCCAGCTAAATGGCGCAGCTGGCCCCTTATCGGCCGCCTGCGAGGATCGCGGTGAGGCTGCGGAGGTCGGGGCAGCCGTCGAGACCCTCGACCATCTGGCGGACGGACTCGACGCGATCTTCCGGCAGGACGATGCGCGCGCAGTCCCTGAATTTTTCCCTCAGCTGATCGAGCGACAGCGGTGAGCCGGGATGCCCGGGCACGGCCCTGGGCGCGATGCCGACCTCGCGCCCGTCGCGAAGACGCAGCGTTACCCGCGTCCAGACATGCTGATCGCCCTCGCCCGGGATCTCCGGATCCACCACCACCCGCACGCGCTTCATCACGGCCTTGATCGCGGGATCTTCCGTCTTGTCGTCGTGGAAGGTCGCGATGCCGACGCGCCCCTCGCAGAGCGCCGCCGCCGCCGAGAACTCACCGGAGAACTTGGCCTCGAGCCCGCTCCGCGGATTCGAGTGGATGAGGATGCGCGGAACGGACGCGCCGACGCCCACCGTGACCTCGGCCACCTGCTCGGGCGTGATGGCGTGGGTACGCCTCAGCTCGAGCGTGCTGTCGATGATCGAATGCGTGCAGGCGCACGACGGGTAGGGCTTGACGGCCACGCCTGTCTTGAGGATTTTCCACGGCGCGCCCAGCGTGTCGAGTGCCCGCTCGTCGCGCTTGCCCGCGCCAAGCACGGCGAAGTAGCCCTGCGGCCCCTCGAGCGCCTGGGCGGAGGCGGTGAATCCCTCACGAGCGAGCAGGGCCGAGAGCACGCCGGTCCGTCCCGCGTGCCCGGCATGGAAGGGCTTGGTCATCGTGCCGAAGTTCTCCTTGAGCCCCGAGGCCTGGCTGGCCGCGAGGGCGAGCGCCGCGCGGGTCTGCATCGCATCGAGCCCGAGCAGGCGTGCCACCGCCGTGGCGGCGCCCATCGCGCCCAACGTGCCCGTGGCGTGAAATCCCTTCTCGTAGTGCGGCGGGTTCAGCACCTCGGCCAGCGTGGTCTCGACCTCGAAGCCCAGCAGGAAGGCGTGGACCAGCGCGCGGCCGTCGACCAGCGCCAGCTCGCCGGCCGCGAGCGCCGCCGAAAGCACGGGCGCCGTGGGATGGCCCATCATGGCGAAGTTCGTATCGTCGAAGTCGAGCGCGTGCGCCGCCGTGCCGTTCGCGAGCGCGGCCCAGACGGCGCCGGTGCGGAGCGGCGTGCCCACGACGGTGGCGAGCGGCACGCCGCCTTCCGAGCGCGCGACGTCGGTGACGATGCGGGCCGCCGCCTCGACGGATCCCGCCAGCATGACGCCCAGGCAATCGAGGATGGCCCGGCGGGCCGCGTCCACGGCCTCGGCGGGGCAGTCCTCCCAGCGGCTCTTGGCGATGAACTCCGCGATCGCGGAGGTGGCACGCATGGGCCGAGCCTATCACAGGTCTGCTATCATCGGCCGGTGACCATGGCCCGGCGCTTCGTGCTCCTCGCCGCGCTGCTGCTGACGCTCACGCCCGCTCACGCGCGCGCGCAGATCTTCATCGCCTCGCGCCCGGATCCGCCGTTCGCTGTCGGCCCGTTGACCATCCGTGCCACCGTGACGCCCTCACTCACCCCGGTCGACGTGGAGGTGCGCTGGGCCCTCGACATCCCGCCCGGCAAGAGCCGGGCCGGGATCGAGCAGGACATCTTCCTTCTCTGGCCCGGCGAGGTGACGAGCCCGCTGGGCCCCGCGAAGCAGGACGACGCGCTGGCGAAGTACGTCGAGGCGCGCGGATTCACGGTGACAGCCGCCGGCCGGCTGCCGCTCTACGCCCAGAATATCTACGCCGAGGGGATCGAGGCCGCGCCCAAGTCCATCGGCGAGGCGCCCTACGTCGTCTTCGTCCAGGACAATCCCGCGCTGGGCTTGAGTCCGGCGGGGACGTGGATCCGCATCCCCTGGACGCTCCAGATGGCCAACGTCACCTTCATGATGAGCCTGCGCATGCGCGTGACCGGCGTCGTCAAGCCGCGCAACCTGCACTGGTACGAGAGCCTGTTCACCGGCGAGCGTCACGAGTTCTCGCTGTCGTTCCACGAGGTGCGCGATCGCCCGATCTTCCCCATGTACGCCGAGCACCGCGACAAGGCGGTGCGGCTGGCCGACGCGCCCGCCGAGCTGGTGGTGCACTTCACGCACGCGGACCACCTGCGCATCGAGCTGGTCTACCCGCCGACGAGCATCCGCCGGATCAGCGAGACGCTCGAGAGCACGGAGGTGGTCTCGCTCTTCATGGGCTCGGCCGAGGGCATCGTGCCCCAGCACATCACCGTGCAGTTCGGATACTTCTCGCGGCTGCAGGGGCTGATGATCGTGTTGATCCCGCTCCTGCTGCTGGCAGCGGGCCCCGCGCTCGGTCCCGCGATCGGGCGCGCGATGCCGGGTCTGGTGGCGCGGATGCGGGCGCGGCTGCACCTGGGCGCCTCGGGGGCGCCCCCGCGGGCGGGCGGGGTGGTGCTCGCGCCCGACATTCTGGACCGCATCGTGCCTGGCAAGACGACGCGCGCGGACGTCTTGCGGCTGTGCGGGACGGAGGTCGAGGAGGAGGAGCGGCTCGAGCAGCCGGACCGCCGCGTGCTGGTCTACCGCGGCTGGCGCGCCGTGCCCAAGACGCGCCGGCGCATGAAATGGGTCGCCACCGTCGAGGCGTGGGAGATTCTGGTCCAGGAGACGCGCATCGAGCTCGAGCGCGACGTCGTCAAGGACGTCCAGGTGCGCATCCGCCGGAGCCGCGGGCCCAATCCCGCGCCGCCCGCCTGAGCCAGGGCCTAGCGCGCCTGTTCCAGCTGGATTCGCAGCTTCAGCGGCTTGCCGTCTCGCGAGACGAGCAGATCGGCCGGCTTGCCCTGAATGCCGAGCGCCGCCACGGCAGACAGCTCCAGGCTTCCGTCGAGCCTGACTCCGCCGAGCTCGACGAGCAGATCCCCTGGTGCCATCCCGGCCTCCGACGCGGGAGAGCCCGGATCCACCGTGGCGACCTCGAACCCCACCGCGCCACCCGACTCCGTGACGCGGCTCCGCGGAGCCGGCTTCCACTGGCCGCGCACGCCGAGCCAGGACCCTTTTCGGAACAGGCTCCGGTCGGCGAACGGCGAGACGTCCTGCTTGAATATCACGTACTCCACCTGCTCCCTGGGCACCTTGAGGATGGTCTGCTCCGTGGGCACGTCGAACGCGTAGCTCCGCTCGTACTCGGCGACCTGGATCAGGAAGTAGCGGGAGGTGAGGGGTGAGAGGCCCCGGATGGAGGCGTCCACCTTGGGCACGGTCTGGAGCATGACCGCTGTCCTGCCCGGAGCGACGAAGAGGAAGCTGAGCAGCACGGCCGCGAACACGACGTAAAAGATCCGGCGGCCAGCGACGGTCGCGGCCCAGACCTTCTCCCCGGCGGCGCGCATGCCGCCGATGCGCCGATCCGCGCACCGCACGGTCAACAGGTCCGTGACGTGCCCCGGGCGAAGTCAGCCGAAGCCCGCGGGGTTCGCGTATGGCCAGTAAGGATGCCGTTTCTGATTGACAGGGTATCCAGGGCCGCTTAATCTCGCGCCAAGTGGAGATTGACCTGGGTGGTGCTAGGTACCCGACGGTGGGGCATACGTCATGGGATATCTACTCCTGGCGCCGCACCAGCATCACCGCGATAGCGGTTCTCCTGATCAGCGCACTGACCACAGCCGGTTGTGCAGTCGGCGGTGTGGGCTTCATGGCGGCCAAGGTTACGTCGGCCCGCGGCGCGTGGGTCGTCGACCTTCACACCTTTGGCGTGCATGTGCGGCCGACCATAGCTGACGACCTGGGATTCAGCCTCGGCCTCTCCCGCCGTTCGTATGTCTTCGCAACGCAGGAAGTCTCGCCACTCGAGTCCGGGTGGCATCTGCTGTACCTTCCGGGAATCCCCTTCGATCGGGCCATCGTGCGTGACACGGAGACTGCAGGAGTCGACGTTCGCATGGCTCCGCGAGAGGCGGGAGCGACCCTCGGTGTTCTCCGCGTGACGGCCTCCAGGCCCCAGTTGGTGGCTGAGACCTCCTTCCGGAGCATTCTTTACATGCCCCAATATCCGGGTCTCACCTGCTTCACCGCCGACGTGGAGGAGCGATGCTGAAGCGCGTGTTCGCCTCGAGCTTCGCCCTTGTTCTTCTGGCCGGCTGCGCTGACAGGAGCCTGTACCACTACCACCGAACCGTCGTTGGCGTGGATATCGCCGGGAGCGTGGACGGCGAGACCCCGCGCGGTCACGTGATCGTGGGCTACTCACGGCGGCTGGTTGTGGTGGTCCCTCCCGCATGGGAGCTCGAGACGCGTGAATCATTGCAGAAGAAGCAGCAACTGCTGGCGGCCGGACAGGCACCCACGCAGCCCACGACCGAGGACGTACCTTCTACGGTGTTTTGTACCCAGGTGAAGGCGAGCCTGGGTGGGGTGAGCATCTTCCGCGAGGTCATGGCCACTGGCAATCCCGCCACCCGGTACGCCGAGTACCTGGTGGCGAATTCGCCTGCGGGGCTCCACGTGTCAGCGAAAAACGCTGTCTGCCCAGATCTCGAGGTGCCGCAAAAGACTGGCACGACGGGAAAGCCCGCAAGCCAAGTGCAAGCGGCCCCGTCCGGAGGTACGAGATGAAGGCCGGCCGGCCGACTGGCCCAAGGCCGCAGCGCTATGTCTTTTGGGGGCTCTTGCTTTCCTTTGGTCTTGGCGGTTGTGGAACCTTCGCCTTTTATGAAGATTCGAAGGTAGCGATCGCCATCTCAATCGATCCCAAAGCGCCAGATCCTGTGGAGATCACGGCGGCTTTCAAAGAGTCGATTTACGCCTTGGTTCCACTTCGCCAGGTAACGGACCCAGCCGATAGCACGGGCAAGACCAAGCACTACGAGGTCGGGAGTGTCTTCTCCGACTTCGATGTTCGATATGGGCGATACGGTGGCGGAGAGACGGGGGCAAAGGACATTCTCTTCGCCTCCATCAACCACGGCCTGGCGACGGGGCCAGCCGGTAAGATCCTGGCTGCACGAACGCCGGATGAGCTTCTCGCGCGTAAGATCGTCATCACGAGTTTCATTCGCAGCCTGAAGGCCGATGAGGTGAGCCAGGCGGCAACGGCCCTGAATCTTGCGGGGCCCGGGCGGGAGACAACAGAAACAGTTCAAAATCGCGTGCTGTTGGCTGTGCAACTGGCTGGCGCTGACGGAGTCGGGGCGATGGAAATCGCGCTCAAGGGCAGGTTCTCGTCGTTCAAGAAGTGGGGCGGATAGCACTATCTCACTCCCCTCCAGGTGTTCCTTGCGGGAGGTCATGGCAGCGGTGTCGTGTGCTCGGTTACCAACGTTCTCAGCGTTCGTGGATCGATAGGGAAACGACCGACCGCGGCTTGACCCCACGCCTCGCGGGGTCTACACTCCCGGCACGTTCCGTGGCCGAGATGTGCCTATTGCGTCCGAGCGGGAGGCGTGTACGTGACGTGTCCGCGCTGCCAGGCTAGTAGCCGCGAAGGCGCCCGGTTCTGCGAGCAGTGTGGCGCCCGTCTCGCGCGCGCCTGCCCGAGTTGCGGCGCCGAGGTGGCGGCGGAGGCGCGCTTCTGCGGCGGCTGCGGCGCGGCGCTGGCGGCTGGCGCTCCGGCGGCGGGGAGCCGCTTCGGCGACCCGCAGAGCTACACCCCGAAGCACCTTGCCGACAAGATCCTCACCACGCGCTCCCAGCTCGAGGGCGAGCGCAAGCTGGTGACGGTGCTCTTCGCCGACGTCAAGGGCTCGATGGAGCTCTTGGCCGACCGCGATCCAGAGGAAGCGCGCCGGATCCTCGACCCCGTCCTCGAGCGCATGATGGAAGCGATCCACCGCTACGAGGGCACGGTCAACCAGGTCATGGGCGACGGGATCATGGCGCTCTTCGGCGCGCCGGTCGCCCACGAGGATCACGCGGTGCGAGCATGCCACGCGGCGCTGCGCATGCAGGAGACGGTCGGCTGGTACGCCGACGAGCTGCGCCGGAGCCAGGGCATCGACGTGCAGATCCGGGTCGGGCTCAACTCGGGCGAGGTCGTCGTCCGCGCTATCGACAGCGACCTGCACATGGACTACTCCGCGATCGGCCAGACGACGCATCTCGCGGCCCGGATGGAGCAGCTGGCGCGGCCGGGCACGGCGCTCATGACGAAAGACACGCTGCGGCTGGCCGAGGGGTATATCGAAGTCAAGCCGCTGGGGCCGGTGCCGGTCCGGGGGCTCGCCGAGTCGGTCGAGATCTTCGAGATCGTCCGCGCCGGGGCCGTCCGCTCGCGGCTCCAGGCGGCGGCGGCGCGCGGGCTCACGCCCTTCGTGGGGCGCGACTCCGAGCTGGGGCGGCTTCGGGAGACGCTCGAGAAGGCGCGTGTGGGGCAGGGGCAGATCGTGGCCGTGTCGGGCGAGCCCGGCGTGGGCAAGTCGCGCCTCTTCTGGGAATTCACGCACTCGCACCGCACGCACGGCTGGCTGATACTCGAGAGCTCGCCCGTATCCTACGGGCGGATGACCTCGTACCTGCCTGTCAGCGAGCTCCTCAAGACATATTTCGGCATCGAGGACCACGACGACCAGCGGCGCATCCGCGAGAAGGTCACCGGCAAGATCCTGACACTCGACGACACCCTGCGCAGCACCATTCCCGTGTTCCTGGGACTGCTCGATGTGCCCACGGACGAGGCCGAACAGGACACCGAGCCGCGAGAGCGCCGGCGCCGGACCCTCGACGCGCTCAAGCGCCTGCTGCTGCGCGAAAGCCAGGTGCAGCCGCTCCTCGTGATCTTCGAGAACCTCCACTGGCTGGACGGGGAGACGCAGGCCTTCCTCGACAGCCTGATCGAGAGCCTGCCCGCGGCGCGCATGCTGCTGATGGTCAACTACCGGCCTGAATACTCGCACGGCTGGGGCAGCAAGAGCTACTACACGCAGTTCCGCATCGACCCGCTTCAGCCCGAAAGCGCCGACGAGCTCCTCCAGGCCATCCTGGGCAACGACGCGGCGCTCACGCCGCTCAAGCAGCTGCTGGTGACGCAGACCGAGGGCAACCCGTTCTTCCTCGAGGAGTGCGTCCAGTCCCTGGTTGAGATCGGCGCGCTCAAGGGCGATCGCGGGCAATACCGCATGGCGAAGGCCGTCGAGACCTTGCAGATGCCGCCCACGGTCCAGGCGGTGCTGGCCTCGCGCATCGACCGGCTCGAGCCGGAGGACAAGCGCCTGCTGCAGGCGGCTTCCGTCATCGGCAAGGATGTGCCCTTCGCGCTCCTCGATGCCATCGCCGATCTGCCCGAGGAGGCGCTGCGCACCGGACTCATGCGGTTGCAGTCGGCCGAGTTCGTCTACGAGACGACGCTCTTTCCGGCGCTGGAGTTCACCTTCAAGCACATGCTCACCCATGACGTCGCCTACGGCAGCCTCGTCACCGAGCGGCGGCGCTCGCTGCACGCGCGCGTCGTGAATTCGCTCGAGCGGCTCTATGCCGACCGCTTGGGCGAGCAGGTCGAGCGCCTCGCGCATCACGCGGTGCGCGGGGAAGCGTGGGAGAAGGCGATCGGCTATCTCCGCCAGGCCGGGGCGAAGGCCACCTCGCGCGCCGGCAACCAGGAGGCCGTCGCGTTCCTCGAGCAGGCGCTCCAGTCGCTCACCCACTTGCCTGAGGGGCGCGCCAAGCTCGAGCAGGCCATAGACATCCGGCTCGAGCTGCGGCCGCCGCTCCTCCAGCTGGGACGGTTGCGCGAGGTCCTGCAGCTCTCGAAGGAGGCCGAGCAGCTGGGTGCCGAGCTGGGCGACGAGTCGCGCCTGGCGCGGGTGTACAGCTATCTCGTCAACTATCACTACCTGAATGGCGAGCCCGACCTCGCGATCGACTACGGCGAGCGGTGTCTCCGCATCGCGGACGCGACCCAGGATCTCGCGCTGCAGGCGCTCGCCCGAGGCTACCTCGGCCTCTCGTGCCACGCGCAGGGCCAGTACCGGCGCGCGGAGCTCATCCTGCGACAGAACGTGGACGCGCTCGCGCAGGCGCGCGGGACCGCCGCCGACCAGTCGGCCATCTCCTACGTCACGTCGAGCGGATGGCTGGCCTGGACGCTGGCGGAGCTCGGCGACTTCCACGCCGCGGACGCCTGCGTGGACCAGGCGATGCGAGTGGCGGACGGGGCGGGCCACGTGTACGGCCAGACGATCGCGCGCACCCTGGCGGGGCTCGTCTGGCTGCGGCGCGGGCACCTCGAGCGGGCGCTCGGTCTCTTGCAGCCGAGCCTCGAGGCCTGCCGCGAAAAGCATCTCGACGTCTGGCGGCCCCTTCCCTCCTCGCTGCTCGGGCTCGGGCTGGCGCTGTCCGGCAGGCTCGCCGAGGCGATGCCGCTGCTCGAGGACGGCGTGCACCTGAGCGAGGTGCTGGGCGTCAACGCCTACCTCGCGTTGTGGACGCTCCACTGGGCCGAGGGGCTCCTGGCGGCGGGCGAGGGCGAGCGTGCCCGCGCGATAGCGCGGCACGCGCTCGATCTCGCCGTCGCGCACAAGGAGCGCGGGCACCAGGCCTGGGCGTGGCGCCTGCTCGGCGACCTCGCCTCCCGCGGTGGAGCGCCGGCGCTCGCCGAGGCCGAGCAGCACTACCGCCAGTCGCTCGGCATCGCCGAGGAGCTGCGCATGCAGCCCGTCGTTGCCCACGCCAAGCTCGGGCTCGGGCGGACGCTGCGGCTCGCAGGCGACCGCGCGGGGGCCGAGGAGAATCTCGTGACCGCTTTCTTGCTGTTCCGGGCCATGGACGTGCCCTACTGGGTCAAGAAATGCGGGGAGGAGATGATGCAGCTCGGAGAGATCTTTGTCGTCGCGCGATACAATCCGCAGCTCTACGACTACCTCCAGCGCGAGTTCAGCCACGAGGAGCGGATCCGCATCATCATGGACCGCCGCGTGGGCGAGCGCCGCCAGCGCGGGGAAGCCCCGCCGAGCGATCGCCGGCAGGCCGACCGCCGCCGGCACCAGGAGGTGGACGCCAACCTGCGCGAGCGCGGCGTCGTGATCCTGCAGCCGGGCAACGGCGGCTCGTCATAGCCCTCTGCGCCCGGTGACATCCCCGGCATCTCCCAGGAGGACCACGGCATGGGCATTCCGCTGTCCGATGACATCAAGGCTCTGATCCGCGGCGCCAACTTCGCCCATCTGGCGACGCTCATGCCTGATGGCTCTCCGCAGGCGGTGCCCGTCTGGGTGGACCTCGAGGGCGACCGCATTCTCATTGCCACCGGTGAGGGCTCGCTCAAGGCCAAGAACACGCGGCGGGATGGGCGCGTGGCGCTCTCGGTGGTCGCCTTCGACAACCCCTACGTCGAGGCGCAGCTCCGCGGCCGCGTGGCCGAGCGATGGAAGGACGCCGATTTCAAGATCATGGATCGCATCTCGCGCAAGTACACCGGCAAGGAGTTCCCGATGCGGCAGAACCCCGAGCAGCGGGTGGTGCTGGTGATCGAGGTCGAGCGCGCGAGGTTCGCCAAGCTGCCCTTCACGCACACGCCGGCCTGAGATGCGCAGGTGCACGATCGAGCTCAGGACCGACACGATTGACTCCGAGCTCGGCCCCATCGTCATCGTCACGGGAGCCCGGGCGCTCTGCGCGCTCGACTTCGGCGACTGCGAACAGCGGATGAAGGCGCTCCTCACGCGCCGCTTCGAGGATTTTGCGCTGCGGAGGGAAGCGAATCCGCTCGGCGTGAGCGAGAAGGTCCGCGCCTATTTCGCCGGCGACCTCCGCTCGCTCGACGGTGTCGCGGTGGACCCCGGCGGCACGGAGTTCCAGCGGACGGTCTGGTCAGCGCTCCGTACGATACCGGTCGGCGCGACGCGCACCTACGGCCAGCTCGCCGCCTCGATCGGCCGGCCCACCGCCACGCGCGCGGTCGGGCTCGCCAATGGGCGCAACCCCGTGGCCATCGTCATCCCGTGTCACCGAGTGATCGGCAGCAATGGCGCGCTCACGGGCTATGGCGGCGGGCTCCCACGCAAGCAGTGGCTCCTTCGCCACGAAGGCGTTCTCCTCTGACCCGGCACGCTCGCCGGAGCCCCCATCCGTGAGTCCTCGCCTGAAGCTCGGCGCCGCCGCCCTCGTCTGTTGTCTCGTCCTCGCCTGGCCGGCGGTTCGAATCTGGCAGACCCGGTTGTTGGTCACCGATCTGTGCGACGGGGCAGTGGTCGGGGCGTGGGCGGCTGAGCAGGAGTCGAAGGCGAGGGCCAGCGGGCTCGACGTCATGTCGTGGCAGGACCCGAAGCCGGGCCGCCCCGCCACCATCTCCGCGTCCGGCGGGGTCTTCTTCTTCCGCTGGGTTTGCGTCGTCGAGCACGCGGACGGCAAGGTGACCGCCACGCGCAGGTTCATTCTCAACTGAACAGCTCGTCAAGACGCTCAACGTGGAGGCGCCGGGCACGTTCGAGGTCAGCGACGCCGAGACGATGCTGAAGCAGCTCTAATTACTTTCCGGTGCAGAAATGACGACAGACATCGGCCGGGGATGCGGGAAAGAGTTGGTGGCCAGGGTCCGAGTGCTCATTTCTGGATTCCCTGCCATTCATCGCGCGATGGGCGGCGATCCGAGGTCTCACGCCGTTCATGGCCCGGCGCGCCCGAGTACCAGCAGATCATTGGCGATGACCCCCAGCCCGACCCAGCGTTGCATGCCGCTCTCACCGCGGTACCGGCATCGCCGCAGGCCATGACGGCGCTTGAGCGCGCTGATCCGTCCTTCACTCCCCGTGCGCCAGCGGAGGGCGGCGCGGGCCATCCGGGAGCGCGTCTCGCGGGGCTGCCGCGGCAGCACGACGTGCCGGACCCCACGGTCGAGCGCCGCGCGTTCATTGGTGCGCGAGGCAAAGCCGCCGTCGGCGACGGCCAGTCGCGGCGGGTGACCGAAGAGCGCGATGTGACGATCCAGCGCCGGCGCCCAGAGGGCGCGGTCCGTCTGGCGGCGCTCACAGACCTCGTAGTCGGTGATGAACTGCGCCTCGGCTTCCTGGATCTTCACGAGCCGGCCGAACTCGGTGGGTCGGGCCAGCCGGCCTTTCCGAATGATCTCGGTGTGGGGCTCGAACAGACTCACCACTTTGCCGGGGTAGTGCGTCTCGCCCCGGAACACGCGGGCGCGCGTTTGCGCCAGGACGTGGCGGACCAGTTCGATCGTCGCGCGCAACGGGGCCGTCTGGTGCCGGCCGCGCGCCCGGATCATGGTGACTTCGGCGTGGCGCACCACGGCGCGCGTGATCCGCAGGAGGCCCTGGTAGAGGACCCGCATCCTCGCCTTGCTCCGTTCGCGCACCGTCGGGCGCACGCGACTCCCGGCCGTGCGACTGCGCTGGGCGATCTCGAACACCCGGCGGGCGACACTGCGCGTGCGCTCGCGGACCCGCTCGCCGACCCGCCGCAGCGTGCGCGTGAGGACCCGGATCCCGTCAGCCAGGAGCGTCGCGTCCGTGGGGTAGTGAATGTTGGTTTCCACGACGGTCGTGTCGAGGCGCAGCCGCCGACCTCGGATGACGTGGCGCGCGCGCCCCAGGGCCACCAGCCGGGCGAGCACGTCCTTGAGCACGGGCTCATCCAGCAGGTGGGCCAATCGGATCAGGGTCTTGGCGTCCGGGACGCGCTCGCCGTCGATCCGGCAGAAGGCACGATGCACCAAGCTCCCCCGCACCTCCCGCTCGCTCTCATCGAAGCTCCAGTCGTGGAGGTGCTTGAGGACCAGCATCCGCAGGACCACGGCGGCGGGCGTTCCCAATCGGCCCCGGCGCCGACTCTGCGGATGCCGCCGCGCCAGCGCCTCGGCGATGCGGTCGACGAGGTCCTCGTCGTCGAGGAGCGCATCGATCTGTCGCAGGATGGGATCCCAGAGCTTATCGCTGTCGGGCAGGAGCACTTCGATGAGGCTGCGCTGCGTGTAGGCCCGCCGCACCATGGCGCCTCCGGTGAGGCCAGCTGGCCTCAGAGTCCGCACCGCGTGAGCCGCGTCGCCGCGCGTGCTGTCCGATCGCGCCGCTCTCTCACCATGGCGCATGCGCATGGGAGCCGTCAAGCAAATTGGTCCATCTGGATCAGTGCCGACACCACGACCCCGCACAAACACTGGATCAATCCCGTGTGTTTCGCACCGGAAAGTAATTAGTCGGCCCGCGAGCGCGCGATCCGCCGGCGAATTTCCTCGATGGAGTCGCCGCCCCTCGAAGCCTCCTTCGGCTGCTGCCCGGCGTCGAGCCTCGGCGGCCCCCGCCAGGAGCAGCGCCAAGACCGTCGAGAACACCGCGCCCGATAACTGCATCGTCAACTTCATCGTCGTCCCTCCTTGCCCCGGCCTAAGGTACTCCCGCCGGGGCAATCGGGAGCGTCAGTGTCACCCGGCAGCCGCGCTCGGTCCCGCCGACCGTCTCGGCGGGGCCGATGGTGATGGCGCCGTGGTGAACCTGGGCCACGCGGCTGGCCAGCGTCAGGCCGAGGCCGAAGCCGCTTGCCGCCTCGCCCGGCGTGCGCGCCTTGTCGAGCCTGTAGAAGGGCACCAGGACCCGCTCGCGCTCCGCCGGCGCTATGCCGTCGCCCTGATCCGTGACCGACAGGGCGACGTGGTCCCCCCGCCGCTCGGCCTGGAGCGTGATGGGCGGGGCGCCGTACTTGGCCGCGTTGTCCACGAGGTTCCAGAGCGCGCGCCGCAGCAGGGCACGATCTGCCGTGAGCTCGATCGCGGGGCCCCCAGCGACCAGCACGCCACCGGCGGCCAGCCGCGGATCGCCACCGGCGCGCTCGGCGACGTCCATGAGGACCTCGCGCGCGTCGGTCCGCGCGAGGCGAGGGGGGACGCCCGTCGCCTCGAGCCGCGTCGCGGTGAGCACGTCCTCGATCAGCCGCTCGAGCTCGTCCAGATCCGCCTCCACGTCCTTGAGCCGGGCGTCGGCGCCGCCCTCGCGCGGCAGGAGCTCCAGCGCCACGCGGATTCGCGTCAGCGGTGAGCGGAGCTCGTGCGAGACATTGGCCATGAGCTCCTTTTGCCCCGCGACCAGCCGCTCGATGCGCTCGGCCATCTCGTTGAAGGAGCCCGTCAGCTCCTCCCACTCATCCGTCCCGCCCCGCTCGCCCACCGGCACGCGCGCGGCGAGGTCGCCGGCGCCCAGCCGCCGCACCGCCTGGATCAAGCGCTCGACGGGGCGCGAGATGCGGCGTGCGAGGAGCGCGGAGGCGATGCCAACGAGCGCGAGAATCAGGCTCAGGATCAGGGCTGGGCGGGCGAGGGCGGCCCAGCGGGGGCGCGGGTGCGGCGCGCTCACGACGGTGCCGATGACGGCGCCCGTTCCGGGCTCGCGCACCGGGCCCAGCGTCGACCAGGCCGGGCTCGGGTGGACGACGCGCCGGCCGCTCCGCGCCTGGGCGAGCTCCTCGGCGGTGAAATCGGGCGGCTCGGACCCGGCGGCGGCGAGGACGCGACCCTCGAGATCACGAACGACCAGATCGATGTCGAGCTCGTCGTGGAGCTGTTTCACGCGGCTCGCGAGCTCGGCCGGATGGCGGAACACCTCGCTCACGAGCCTGCCCGCGTGGCGCGACGTCCGCCAGGCCGACTCCTGGACGAAGGCGCTGCGGGCGGTGAACGCGAAGACCAGGCTCGCCGCGACCGCGACCACCAGCAGCACGCCCAGGAAGTGGAGGTAGATCCGCGCGAAGAGGCGGCGCATCTCAGTCGGCCTCGCGCGCGAGCATGTAGCCGACGCCGCGCACGGTCTTGATGTAGCGCGGCTCCTTGGGATCGGCCTCGAGCTTGGCGCGGAGCTTGGCGACGTGGACGTCGATCGACCGATCGAAAGGCTCGCTCTCGCCCTTGAGCGCGTCGAGGATCTGCTCGCGTGAGAGCACGCGGCCGGTCGCCCGCGCGAGCGTGGCGAGGAGCTCGAACTCGTGGTGCGTGAGCACCCGCCGCTTGCCGCCCACCGTCACCTCGCGCGCGGCGAAGTCGAGCTCGAGCCGCCCCACCCGCAGCCGCGCCGGCGTCGTGGCGGGGCTGGCGCGCCGCAACACGGCGCGGATCCGCGCCAGCAGCTCGCGAGGGTTGAAGGGCTTGGCGAGGTAGTCGTCGGCGCCGACCTCGAGGCCGACCACCTTGTCCACGTCCTCGCCCTTGGCCGTGAGCATGATGACGGGCAGGCCGGACCACTCGGCCGTCGCGCGGATCTTGCGGCACACATCGAGGCCGTCCATGCCGGGCAGCATCAGGTCGAGCAGGACGAGGTCGGGACGGTGCTTGTGGATCGCGGCCAGGCCGCGCGGCCCATCGCCCGCGGTCGTGACGTCGATCTCGTGCTTGCCGAGGTACTCCGCGACCAGGGCGCCCAGGCGGGCGTCGTCGTCAATGAGCAGCGCGGTCGTGCGGTGCGCCATACAGCTACCCTATCACTCCGGCCCGTCAAGCCCGTGTGTGCCGCGTGTAAAGAAGTATGAAGCGCCCCGACTCCTTGCGCGGCGCCGGCCGGCCAGTTATTATCTAACTGGTTACTTGAGCCATGGCCACGGTCTCCCTGCTCCGACCCCGCCAGCACGCCGTCGGGCGCCACCCCGCGCGCACGCGCGAGCGCATCCTCGCGGCCGCGCTCAGGGAGTTTTCCGACAAGGGCTTCGCCGGCGCGCGCGTGGATCGCATCGCGCGCCGCGCGCGCATCAACAAGCGGATGCTGTATCACTACTTCGGGAACAAGGCGAGCCTCTTCCGCGAGATTCTCGCCCGCAAGGTCCGCGAGCGCTCCGCGTGGGCCGTGACGGCTCCGGCCGACGCGGCCGAAAGCCTGGCGTTCTGGTTCGATAGCGCCTGCCGGGACCGCGACTGGGTGCGGCTCATGGAGTGGGAGGCGCTCGGCTCGGACGACGGGGCGGTGAGCGGGGACGCCGAGCGGCGCGCTGCCTTCCAGAAGGGCGTGGGCCAGGTGCGCGAGCGGCAGTCCGGCGGACTGCTGCGGGCCGACGTCGATCCCGGGCATCTCCTGCTCGCGATGGTCGCCCTGACGACGTTCCCGGCGGCCTTCCCCCAGTTCACGCGCCTGCTGACCGGGCTCAGGCCGACGGACCGCGCCTTCGTGACGCGGCACACCGCCTTCCTCCGGCGGCTGTCCGATGGCCTGAGGCCGGCGCCTCATCGGCAGCCCGCGGAGATCCGGCGGTGATGCCCAGGCGCGCCGCGGTGCTCGCGCTCTGCGTCCCGATGCTGGCGCTCGCCGCCTGCTCGCGCGGCGAAGGCGACCAGTCCAAGGCCAAGGGCCCGAGGCCGCCTGCCGTGCCCGTGACAGCGGCCGCCGTCGAGACCCGCGACGTGCCCGTGCAGATCCAGGGCATCGGCAATGTCCAGGCGTCCTCGACCGTATCCGTGTACGCGCTCCTCAGCGGACAGATCTTCCAGGTCCACTTCAAGGAAGGCCAGGACGTCAGCGCGGGCGCGCTCCTCTTCACGATCGACCCGCGGCCCTTCGAGTCCGCGCTCCGACAGGCGCAGGCGACGATGGCCCAGCACCAGGCGGCGGTCGCGCAGGCCGAGGCCAACCTCGCGCGCGACCAGGCGCAGGCCGACAATGCGGGCGTGGAAGAAGAGCGCTACAAGAAGCTCGTGCAGCGCGGCCTCATCGCGCGCGAGCAGTACGACCAGATCCTCACGGCGCACAAGTCGGCGCTGGCGACCGTGGACGCGTCCCGCGCCATGGTGACGAACCAGAAGGCGCTCGTCCAGGCGGACGCGGCGGCGGTCGAGAACGCGAAGGTCCAGCTGACCTACACGGCTATCCGCGCGCCGATCGAGGGTCGAACCGGCAACCTGCTCATCCACCAGGGCAATGTCGTCAAGGCGAACGACATCGGCAATCCGCTCGTGGTCATCAACCGCGTGCACCCGATCAACGTCGTCTTCGCGGTGCCCGAGCGCTTCCTCGACCAGATCAAGACGGCGCGGACCACAGGGCCGCTCGCGGTCGACGCGACCCCGCAAGGGCAGACCTTCACGGCGCGCGGCATGCTCAGCTTCGTCAACAACACCGTGGACACGACGACCGGCACGATCCAGCTCAAGGCGACCTTCGACAACGCGGACAACGCGCTCTGGCCTGGGCAGTTCGCGACCGTCACGCTGACGGTCCGCACCGAGCGCGGCGCCCTCGCGGTGCCCTCGCAGGCGATCCAGGCCGGCCAACAAGGGCAGTACGTCTTCGTGGTCAAGCCGGACGCGACCGTCGAGTCGCGCCCGATCGTGGTCGCCTTCGTAAACGGGCCCATCACGATCATCCGGGCGGGCCTGCAGAGCGGGGAGCGCGTAGTGACGGACGGCCAGTTGCGCTTGGCGCCCGGCACGCGCGTGGACATCAAGCCCGCGAGTCCCACGGCTCCGACGGCGCCAACCACCAGCCGAGCGCCAGCGCCAACCAGCCCCGCGCCAGCGCCAACCAGCCCCGCGCCAGCGCCAACCAGCCCCGCGCCAGCGCCAAAATGAAAACGGATCTCTTCATCCGCCGCCCGGTCATGACGACTCTGCTCATGGCCGCCTTGCTGATCTTCGGGGCCATGGCGTACCGCCAGCTGCCGGTAAGCGACTTGCCGAACGTGGACTTCCCGACCATCCAGGTCGCCGCGAGCCTGCCCGGCGCGAGCCCGGACACGATGGCCTCCGCCGTGGCCACGGTGCTCGAGCGGCAGTTTTCGACGATTGCCGGCATCGACCAGATGACGTCCGCGAGCGCACTCGGCATTACCCAGATCACGATCGTGTTCACCCTCGACCGGAACATCGACGCCGCGGCCCAGGACGTCCAGGCCGCGATTGCCGCCGCGGCGCCCCTGCTGCCGCCCGGCATGCCCACGCCGCCCTCGTACAAGAAGGTCAACCCCGCCGACCAGCCGGTCCTCTACCTCGCGCTGAGTTCGCCGACGCTGCCCCTGTACACTGTGGACGAGTACGCCCAGACGGTCCTGGGGCAGCGCATCTCGACCATCAGCGGCGTCGCCCAGGTGCAGGTCTTCGGCTCCCAGAAGTACGCGGTGCGGGTCCAGCTCGATCCCCGGGCCATGGCGACGCTCGGCGTGGGCATCGACGAGGTCCAGAAAGCGGTCGCGCTGTCCAACGTCAACCTGCCCACGGGGACGATCTACGGCCAGTACCAGTCCTTCAACGTCCAGGCGACGGGCCAGTTGACCAATGCCGCCGCCTACCGGCCGCTCATCGTCACCTATCGCAACGGGTCGCCAATCAGGCTGGAGCAGCTCGGCAGCGTGATCGACAGCGTGCAGACCGACAAGGTCGCCTCCTGGTACAACGACGAGCGCTCGGTGATCCTGGCAATCCAGCGCCAGCCGGGCACGAACACCATCGAGGTGGTGGACTCGATCAAGAAGATCCTGCCGGCCTTCAGGTCCCAGCTGCCGGGCTCGCTCAACCTGAACATCCTCTACGACCGGTCGGCCTCCATCCGTGACTCCGTCGCCGACGTCCAGTTCACGCTCCTGGTGGCGATCATCCTCGTCGTCCTGGTCATCTTCCTCTTCTTGAGAAATGTCTCGGCGACGATCATTCCGAGCCTTGCGCTGCCGATGTCCATCCTCGGCACCTTCGCCGGCATGTACGCCTTCGGCTACTCGATCGACAACCTCTCGCTCATGGCGCTGACGCTCGCCGTCGGCTTCGTCGTGGACGACGCCATCGTCGTGCTCGAGAATATCGTCCGGCACATGGAACACGGAATGCCGCGCTTCGAGGCGGCGCTCCTCGGCTCCCGCGAGATCGGCTTCACGATCATCTCGATGACGCTGTCGCTGGCGGCCGTGTTCATCCCGGTGCTCTTCATGGGCGGCGTCATCGGCCGCCTGCTCCACGAGTTCGCGGTCGTCATCGGGCTCGCGGTGCTCGTCTCCGGCTTCGTGTCGCTGACGCTGACGCCCATGGCGTGCAGCCGCTTCCTCAAGCCGCCGACCGGGTCCCACGGCCGGCTCTTCCGCGCCTCCGAGCGGGTGTTCGACGGCATGCTCGCCCTGTACCGATGGACGCTCGAGGCCGTCCTGCGTCACCCGCAGGCGACGGTCGGCGCGTTCCTGGCGACCGTCGTCGCGACGGCGGTGCTTTTCATGGGCCTGCCGTGGGGACTCTTCGCGGGCGTTCCGAGGGGGTTCATCCCCGACGAGGACACGGGCCAGATCTTCGCGTTCACCGAGGCCGCCCAGGACGTCTCGTTCGACAGCATGATCCAGCACCAGCGTGCGGCTGCAGCCATCGTGCAGAAGCAGCCCTACGTGGAGAAGTTCATGTCCTCGATCGGCGCCAGCCCCATCAATCCCTCGCCCAATACCGGGCGGCTTTTCATCCGGCTCAAGCCTCGGGCGGAGCGGCCGGGCCTTGATGAGATCATCCAGGATCTGCGGCGCAAGCTCTCGGGCATCCCGGGGCTCAACGTCTACCCCCAGAAGCTGCAGACGATCCGGATCGGCGGCAGCTTGACCAAGGCCGTCTACCAGTACACGCTCCAGGACGCCGATCTCCAGACGCTCTACAAGTGGGCGCCCGTCCTCCTCGACAGGATCCGCCAGCTGCCGGGCTTCCTCGACGTCAACTCGGATCTGCAGATCACGACCCCGCAGGTCCTGGTGGAGATCGACCGCGATCGCTCCTCGGCAGTCGGCGTGACCGCCGACCAGATCGAGAACGCGCTGAACAGCGCCTACGGCGCCCCCCAGGTGTCGACGATCTACACGTCGACCAACCAGTACTGGGTGATGCTGGAGCTCCAGCCACAGTACAAGAACGACCCGGACGCGCTCGGAATGCTCTACATCCGCTCGAGCACCGGCAAGCTCGTGCCGCTCAATGCCGTCGCCAAGCTGACGCGGTCGGTGGGCCCGCTCACGGTCAATCACCTGGGGCAGCTGCCGGCGGTGACGATCTCCTTCAACGTCAAGCCCGGCGTGGCCCTCGGTGACGCCGTCACGGAGGTCCGCGGGCTCGAGCGGGAGCTCCGGATGCCGGCGACCATGGCCACGACCTTCCAGGGCACCGCGCAGGCCTTCCAGGCCTCGGTCAAGGGCCTGGGGCTTCTCCTGCTGGCGGCGGTCGTCGTGATTTATTTGATCCTGGGTATCCTGTACGAGAGCTTCATCCACCCGCTCACGATCCTCTCCGGCCTGCCGTCGGCGGGGATGGGGGCGCTCCTGACGCTCTTGATCTTCCACGAGGAGCTCAATCTCTACGGTTTCGTCGGCATCATCATGCTGGTCGGCATCGTGAAGAAGAACGCGATCATGATGATCGACTTCGCCATCGTCGCCCAGCGCGAGGGCAAATCACCCCGCGACGCGATCTACCAGGGGTGCCTGCTCCGCTTCCGTCCCATCATGATGACGACGATGGCGGCGCTGATGGCGACCCTGCCGATCGCGGTCGGCATCGGAGCGGGCAGCGACGCGCGGCGGACGCTGGGCCTCTCAGTGGTGGGCGGTCTCATCCTCTCTCAGCTGCTGACGCTCTACATCACGCCGGTGATCTACCTCCAGCTCGAGGGCCTGCGCGAGCGCGTGGGCGGCTGGCGGGATCTGTGGCGCCGGATCCGCCCGGCCCGGCCGGGAACTCTCGAGCTGCCGTCCTCGGGCACGGCGGGGGGCACGGCGGGGGGCACCGCGGGCAAGTAGCCATACCTCTGCACCTTTACCGTGTAGGAAGTGCACGTTCCCAGCCCCAGCCGGGGACGACGCTCAGAAATCCCGCCTATACGGCTGATTTCCGTCCGATGGTCTTGAGACCGCTCCGGCATGCCCGTTGCAGGTCTTCCGCCCTGACTCCACGAAGCATCGGACCAGGGAGGAATCACCATGGAGCAGACCGTTCAAGACGTCATGACTCCAAACCCGTGTGCCATCTCACCTGAGGCCTCGGTCTTGGATGCCGCGCAGATCATGCGGGAGTGCGATATCGGCGACGTGATCGTGCTCGAGGGCGATTGGCTCTTCGGCATTCTGACGGATCGCGACATCGTCGTGCGCGCTCTGGCCGAGGGGCTCGAGCCGGAGACCACGCCGGTGGGCGAAATCTGCAGCCGGGAGCTCACGACGATAGAGCCCGCGGCCAGCGTGAAACACGCGGTACGGCTGATGCGCGAGAAGGCCATACGCCGGCTTCCAGTCGTCGACGACAGCAGCCACGTCATAGGGATCGTGTCGATCGGCGATGTGGCGGTGGAACGAGATCGCCGGTCCGCGCTCGCCGATATCAGCGCGGCGCCGCCGAACGTCTAGGCGAGAGCTACTGGACTGGAGCTTTCGGAGCGACCGACACGCCGCGGACGCCCGTTTTCTCGATCGCACGGGCGACGAGGCCCGAGGCCTTCGCCTCCTCGACGAAGCCGCGAAGATATTTCACGCCGGCGTCGCGTCCCTTCGGGACTCCCACGGCCTGCTGGACCGCCATGAACCGGCCATCGAGGATGCGGGATCCGGGTAGCTTCGCGGCGGGCGCAATGAGCGCCTGCCTCAAGCCGGCGAGCGCCTCCGCCTGTCCTGTGAGCAGCAGGTCGGCGGCCGCGTCGGCGCCTTGCGCCCGCACCAGCTTGGCGCGGTGGAGGCTCCGGGTCAGGAACAGCTCGTAGTTCGCCCTGGCCGGTGCTGCGACGCGCACGCCCTCTCGGTCGACGTCGGCGATGGTGCGGAGAGGCGAGCCGGCCGGCACGAGGTAGGTCGCCTCGAGCTCCACGTAGGCCGCGGTGAAGGTGATGTCCGCGGCACGCGCCGGATCGCTCCCGAGGAACGCGATGTCCCACGCGCCGGCCTTGGCTCCATCGACCATGGCCCCGACGCAGTCGTATCCGACGATCGTGACGGGCACGCCCAATCTCCGGCCCAACTCGAGCGCCAGGTCGATCGCCACGCCGCTGGACTCGCCGCTCGTCGGATCCTTCTTGGCTAGGATGACGTTCCCGTAGTTGATTCCGGCGCGCAGCGTGCCCGTCGGCGCGAGCTCGGTGCGTGCCGGAAGCGGAGCCTGGGGTGTCGATGCGCAGGCGGTCACGAGGAACAGACTAGCAAATCCGGGGGCGAGGCGCGCCTTGAGTCGCGCGGCGCCTGGTGCTAGAAGAGGAGCCATGGACTTCCAGTACACGCCGGAGCAGCAGGCGTTTCGCCGCGAAGTCCGCGCCTGGCTCGAGGCACACCTGCCGTCCGAGCTGTGCGTGGACGATCCGTTCGACGAGCGCGTCGCGCCGGACCGCGAGACCTTCGAGCGGCGCGTGGCGTGGCAGAAGAAAATGTCCGCGTCCCGATGGGTCGGTATCTCCTGGCCGGCCCAGTATGGCGGCCGGGACGCGACGCTGATGGAGCAGATCATCTTCGACGAGGAGTATTTTCACGCCCGCGCTCCCGTTCTTCCCGGCTACTCCGGCGTGAACATGGCGGGGCCGACCATCATCGAGTGGGGCACGGAGGAGCAGAAGCGGCGCTTCCTCCCGCGCATCCTGGGCGGCGACGACATCTGGTGCCAGGGGTACTCCGAGCCGGGCGCCGGGTCCGACCTGGCGAGTCTCTCGACCCGGGCGGAGGACCGGGGCGACCATTTCGTGGTCAACGGCCAGAAGGTGTGGACGTCGGGTGCCCAGTTCGCCGACTGGATCTACATGCTGGTGCGCACCGATCCGACGGCGCCCAAGCACCGCGGCATCAGCTACCTGCTTGCCGACATGAAGACGCCGGGCATCACGGTGCGGCCGCTGGTCCTCATGAACGGCCATCGCCACTTCAACGAAGTCTTCTTCGTCGACGTCCGCGTGCCGAAGGCAAACCTGATCGGCAGGCAGAACGAGGGATGGAAGCCGGCCATGACCACGCTCATGTACGAGCGCAAGTCCGGCGGCAGTCGGGGCTATGCCGAGCAGCTCGGGCGGCTCCGGAGCCTGGCCGGAGAGCTGCGCGTGGCCGGCCGCACGGCGTGGGAGGACCCGCTGGTGCGTCAAGGCTTCGCCCAGCTCTGGATCGAGGCCACGTGCCTCAAGTACACGCGGCTGCGCAACATCACGCGCCAGCTCCGCGGCGAGCCGCCCGGGCCCGAGGGCTCCATCCTCAAGCTCTTCGGCTCCGAGCTGGGCGTGCGCATCGCGGATTTCGCCGGCGGGCTGCTGGGCCCCCACGTGCTCCTCAACCGTCCGAGCGATGCCGTGCCCGACGGCCCGCGCTGGTACAACCGCGTCGTGAGCGCCCGCCAGTACACCATCGCGGGAGGCACCAGCGAGATTCAGCGAAACATCATCGGCGAGCGCGTGCTAGGTTTGCCGAAGGATTGAGACGTGACCCCTGACCCCGTACGGCGGAGGTAGACCATGGTGGAGAAGGGCGCGAGGCGCTACGAAGTCCTCGAGGGGTGGGAGCAGCTGCCCGCCGGCTACAAGCACCGCGACGTCGCGGGGGTGGCGGTGGATTCCGAAGACCGGGTCTACCTGATCTGCCGCGGCGATCACCCCATCATCGTCTACGATTCGGGCGGCAGGTTCCTGCGCTCCTGGGGCCAGGGCGAGTTCACCTACCGGACCCACGGCATCAGCGTCGGGCCGGACGAGATGCTCTACTGCACGGACGACGGCAACCACACCATCCGCAAGTTCACGCCGGACGGCAAGCTCCTGATGACGCTCGGAACAATGAACACGCCGTCCGACACTGGCTACGACGGCAAAGACACCGGCACCGTGTCGCGCGCCGCCGGCCCGTTCAATCGCCCGACGAATCTCGCGGTAGGGCCCACGGGGGACCTCTACGTCTCCGACGGCTACGGCAACTGCCGCGTGCACCAGTTCTCGCCGACCGGCCTGCTCAAGCGCTCGTGGGGCACGCCGGGCGGCGGGCCCGGCGAGTTCTTCCTGCCTCACGGCATCGCCGTGGCGGCGGATGGGCGCGTCTTCGTCTGCGATCGCGAGAACGACCGCATCCAGATCTTCAGCCCGGACGGCGAATACCTCAGCGAGTGGACCGACACCCAGCGGCCGACGCACCTCGTGTTCGACGCGCAGGGCCGCGCCCACGTGTCCGAGCTGTGGTGGCACAAGGGCCAGACCTCCCAGCGCAACGGGCCGGTGGAGGAAGCCAGGTACGGCCGGATCAGCGTCTTCGACCGTGACGGCCGGATCCTCGCACGCTGGGGCGGTCCGGTTGCCGAAGCGCCCGGCAGCTTCGCGGCCCCGCACGGGCTGGCCGTGGACTCGCGCGGCGATGTCTACGTGGCGGAGGTGACCTGGACCTTCGCGGTGAGTCGCGGCAAGGCCCGCGAAGACTGCCACACGTTCCAGAAATTCTCGCTCAAGGCCTAGCCCCGCGAGATTGGATCAACCCAGGAGTGTCACCGCCAAGAACGCGGCCCCGGCCAGCCCCAGCGCGAGCGACCCCAGCCAGATGAGCCGATTCCGGGTCAGCGCCGCCACCGCGCCGAGCGCGATCGCCACCTGAAAGATCGCGACACTGTTGGCAAACCCGTGGTGCCGGTGCAGCAGGTGGTCAGCTTCCGTCGACTTCGCGTCACGCTCCCGCTCTTTCGTCCGGGCCTCTTTCTGGATTTCCGCTTGCTCCGCGGCGTAGCGCTTCGCAGTCTCCTCGTGCGCAGCGGGCGGCGTCTTGCCGTTCGCCAGCCACGCCGTGCGCGAGGCCTCCTGGACGGCTGCCTTGATGCCCTTGGCCTGGTAGTACGCCCACTGATCGGACGCCTCGGCCTGGAGCCGTGCCGCCTCGGTCTTGAGCACCAGCGCTTCGTTCACGGTCGCTCCCGCCCGCAGGGCGGCGATCGCCGCCAGCGCTGCCAGCAGCGCCGTCGTCAGGGCAATGACCTTGAGCAACCCGCTCCCTTCCCGCTCCACCTCCTCGCGAATCGTCTCGTGCAGCTTCTCGGTGTCGATCTCGGGACCTTCCGGCATGCGACCACCTCCACTTTTTCGGTCTACGGGCAGGGCGTCACCTGAACAGGTTATAGAGCAACGCGACGAGCGCTCCCTTGATGAGACCCATGAGAAGTCCGTACAGGCCAGCGATGATCGCGCCCAGGAGCGTGGGAGACACGCCGGGGTATACCGCGGCCACCAAGCGGATGCCCGGAGCGGGCAGGCCAAGTGCCGACATGAGGACCACGACGAAGAAGATCAGCCCCGCGGCCACCCCGACCCCCAAGGCCAGCCCTCGGACGCTCAGACTTTGCATGCGGTCCCTCCATTCGATTCGGTCGTCCCTGTAGCCGTCCCATTCGCTCCCTGGCGGAGAGCCTAGCGCAAGTCCGGCGGAAATTGTCTGGATGCGACCGGACGCGACCCGCGTGCAACCGAACAAGCAAACCAGGCTACGGAGCGCTCCGTAGCCCGCAAGATTTTGGTGGCTGGCGCGGGGCGCCCCGGGAGACGACCGGCCCTTAGCGAGCCTCGCGCAGAAGCTCGAAGATCCGCGCTGGGGTGAGCGGGGTCTCGCGCACGCGCACGCCGAAGGGGGCGAGCGCGTCCTCCACGGCCCCGCCGATCGCCCCCATGGGCGCGATGGCGCCGCCCTCGCCGACGCCGCGCACGCCGAGCGGGTTGCGGGGAGTCGGCGTCACGAGCTCCTCGAGCACAGGCTCGGGCACCTCGTCGGCCGAGGGTGGCCGGTAGTCCATGAAGCTCCCGGTCAGGAGCTGGCCCGCCGCGTCGTACACAAGCTCTTCCGAGAGCGCGCCGCCGATGCCGGTGGCGATGCCGCCCTGGAGCTGGCCCTCCACGACGGCGGGGTTCACCGGCGGCCCGCAATCGTCGACGGCCACGTAGCGCAGTACGCGCACCATGCCCGTCTCGACGTCCACCTCGACCAGCGCCGCGTGGCTGCCGTAGGAGAAGGTGACGGTCTCCGGCACGAAGTGGTACGTAGCCTCCAGCCCGGAACCGCCGCCGCCCGTCGCGGCCCGCGCGAGATCGGCGAGCGTGAGCCCGGTGGCCCCGCCCGCTCGCCTGACGACCTGGCCGTCGCGCAGATCGAGCTGCCCCGCGGCAAGGCCGAGCCGCTCGCTGGCCAGGGCCAGCGCTTGCTCGCGCACCTGGCGTGCCGCGCCCGCTACCGCGTTGCCGGCGGTCACGATGGTGCGGCTCGCGAAGGTCCCCTCGCCGGTCGCGATGGCATCGGTGTCGCCGCCCTCCGCCGTGACCGCCTCGAGCGGCACGCCCAGCGCCGAGGCGCACACCTGGGCGAGCGTCGTCTCGTGGGACTGGCCCTGCGAGGTGGCGCCGCTCGCGACCATGACCCGGCCCGAGGGCTCCACCCGGACGCGCGCCCACTCGCCGGCGCCGAAGCCGGTGCCCTCGATGAAGGAGGCCAGGCCCACCCCGCGATGGATCCCCTGGGCGCGCAGGGACGGCTGCTCGGCGCGGAACTTGTCGTAGTCGATGAGCTCGAGCGCCCGGCGCAGCGCCCCCGGGTAGTCGCCGCCGTCATAGACCAGCGGCACGCCGTCGCGGTAGAGCATGCCGACATCGTAGGGCATCTCGGCCGGTGTGACGAGGTTGCGCAGTCGCACCTCCGCCGGATCGAGCCCGGCCGCCTGCGCCACGAGGTCGAGGATGCGGCTCATCGCGAAGGTGGCCTCCGGCCGGCCCGAGCCCCGCGTCGGGCTGGCCGGGACCTTGTTCGTCACCGCGGAGAGGGCCTCGAGGTCGAAGCGCTCCACGCGATAAGGTCCGAGCAGATGGGCGACCGTGTTGTAGGGCAGCACGATGCCGCGCGGGTTGTAAGCGCCGGCGTCGATGACGATCCGGTCGCGGACGGCCAGGAGGCGCCCCTCCCGGTCGGCCGCCACCTCCAGCTCGTGCCATTGATCGCGCGAGTGGGTGCTGCCGAAGAAGTGCTCGCGCCGGCTCTCGATCCACTTGACCGGGCGGGCGAGCCGGCGCGCGAGGTAGGCGACCAGGATCTCCTCCGGGTAGGAGGCGCCCTTCTGGCCGAACGCCCCACCCACGTCGGGGACGCGCACGTGGACCTGCTCCCGCCGCATGCAGAGCGCCGTCGCGATGACCTCGCGCTGGCGATGCGCGGACTGGCCGGAGGCCCAGACGTCGAGCCGCCCGCGCGCGGCGTCCCACTGCGCCACCGCCCCGCGGGTCTCGATCGGCATCCCGGTGTGCCGTCCCACGTGGAAGGACTCCCGCACGACGACCGGGGCCGAGCGGAACGCCTCGTCCACCTCGCCCCGCACGACGCGGACGCGCGCGGCCACGTTGTCCGGCCAGTCCGGGTGCAGCCGCGGCGCCCCAGGGGCCAGCGCCTCGTGAGGCGTCGCGAGCACCGGCAGGGGCTCGTAGTCGACCTCGATGGCCTCGAGGGCGCCCTCGGCGCGGGCCGGGTCGGTCGCCACCACGATGGCGATGGGCTCGCCGGCGTAGCGCACGACCGGTCCCGCGAGCGGCAGCCGCCGGTGGTCGCGCACGATGGTGGTGCCGGCCCCGCGCACGCGCGACGGCACGGGGACGGCCTCGCCGGGGCCGGGGAGCGGGCCCACCGCGTCGCCGAGGTCACGCGCCGTCAGCACGGCGACGATGCCCTCGGCGTGCGCCGCCCGCCCGGTGTCGATCCTCGCGATCCGCGCATGGGCGTGCGTGCTGCGGAGCACGGCCATGTGGACCGCGCCCGGCGGCCGCACGTCGTCCACGTAGCAGCCGCCTCCGGTGACGAGGCGCCCGTCCTCGGTCCGGCGCGCCCGCGCGCCGATCATTCGACCCCCGTGGGGGGAAGCGCCGCCCGTCCCCCCGGCCGCACCCCGCGGGGGAATCGCGTCGCGGGCGCGCTCACTTGAACCTCGGGAAGACCTTGCTGCTCAGGAGCTTGAGGCTCCGGAGCTGCTGCTCGAGCCCGCCCGAGAGGTTGAAGTGCAGGCAGTCGATGCCGAGCTCCTCACGGTAGCGCGCCACCTCGTCGACGCAGCGCGAGGGATCGGCCAGCAGGAAGCGGTCCTGCCAGAGCTCCTCGAAGGGCTGGCCGAAGTCGTCCGGCGAGTCCATCTCGGCGCCCTGCTTCATGGTCCCGTAGTAGTCGTGCCAGAACTTCTCGATGTACGGCCGCGCCTCGTCCACCGCCTCCTTGAGCGTGGGCGCGATGAAGGTGACGCGCATGAGCGGCCGGTCGATGCCGATGTCGTTGAAGTCCCGCGGCCGCCCCGCGCGGTGCTCCTCGTAGACGGCGATCAGCTCCTTGAGCTCGGCGATGCGGTTGTGGGAGGACATGAGCCAGACGTCGCCGTGCTTGGCGGTGCGGATGACGCCCTTGCTGTTGTCGGCGGTCATCCAGATCGGCGGCCGCGGCCGCTGCACGGGCTTGGGGTTCATGCTCACCCGGTCGAGGGTGTAGAAGCGACCCTGGAAGCTCACCTCGTCCTCGGTCCAGAGCCGCTTGATCACCTCCACCGCCTCGAGGAAGCGAGCGAGGCGCTCGCGCTTCGGCACCCCGAACGACGCGAACTCGTGATCGGCGTAGCCGAGGGCGGCCGTGAGCACGATGCGCCCGCCCGTCATCGCGTCCATGGAGGCCAGCTCCTCGGCCAGCCGCACCGGGTGGTTGAGCGGGATCAGGTCGGTGACGTTGACGTAGAGGTCGCCGGTCACCGCGGTGATGCGCGAGAGCACGGGGATCGGCTGGAACTTCTGGAAGTGCGTGACCAGGTAGTGCTGGCCGGCCCACACCATGTCGAAGCCGCCGTCGCGCGCCGCCCGGGCCAGCGTCTCGACGGCCTTGAAGTTGTCCGGGCTCGGCTTCGCCAGCGGGTGCGTGCCGAACAGGGTCAGCGTGAATTTCATGGCGTCCCTTTCCCGCGCCTCAGCGCGCGATGACCACCTGCTTGCCGTCCCGGACCTGGGTGAGGAACAGCGCGGGCCGCGACTGGCCCTTGGCGTCGAACTTGATGTCGCCGGTGAGCCCCACGTAGGCCGAGGCTGTCAGCGCCTTGCGGAGGGCCTCGGGCTCGGTGCTCTTGGCGCGGGTGATGGCGTCGGCGAGCAGCATGATGGCGTCGTAGGCGTGCGCCGTCCCGCGCTCGGCCTCGTACTGCGGGAAGCGCTCCTTGAACTTCTTGACGAAGGGCTGGAGCACGGTCGACCGCGGGTCGCCCTCGAGGGCGTTGGGGATCGTGTAGCCGAGGAGATAGACGCCTTCGAGCAGGTCCAGCCCTGCGACCTTGCCGAGTGTCGGCAGCGTCTGGCCGCCCGAGAGGTAGACCGGCTGGGTCATGCTCAGCTCGCGCATCTGCTTGCGGAAGTTCGCCGTCGCGCGGATGTCGCCCGTGAACATGATCGCGTTCGCTCCGGCGGAGCGCGCCTTGAGCAGGATCGGCTTGAAGTCGATCTCGTTGACGTTGTAGAACTCGGTGCCCGTGACCTTGGCCCGGCCGTCCTGGAAGGCGGGCTGGTGGTACTCGACCGCCCCGCGCCCCCAGTCGTTGTTGACGGCGACGAAGTGCACGGCGGTGAAGCCGTGCTCCAGAAGCCGGGGGACGACGAAGGCGGAGTTCACCGCCTCGGTCGAGGCGATCCGGAACACCCAGGGGTTGCCCGAGTCGGTGATCTTGGGGTTGGTCGAGATCTCGACCACGAAGGGCACCTTGTGGCGAGCGACGGTGTTCATCACGGCCAGCGTCGCCGAGCTTGCCCAGGCGCCGACCAGCGCCACGACCTTGTCGCGCACGATGAGCCTCTCGGCCGCCGAGGTCGATTCCTGGGGATCGGCACGCCCGTCCTCGATGATGACCTTCAGCGGGCGGCCCAGGACCCCGCCCTTGGCGTTGATCTCGGCCATCGCCAGCTCGACGCCCTGGGACATGAAGGTGCCCTCGAGCGCCGGCGAGCCCGTGAGTGGGGTGATGTAGCCGATCGGGATCGGGTCGGCGGCGCCGCTCGGCCCCACGCCGCTCGCCAGCACCAGCCACGCGGCCAGCGCCACCGTCATGAGTCGCAACGCCGTCCTGCCGACTGCTCTCGCTGTCCGTCGCATGGTCGACCTCCTTTGTCGCCGGGGCCGGTCGTCCGGCCCGGCGGTTCTCGCCCTGCGTTTCGCGTCTCGATGCCTCACGGCCCGGCGGTGACCCCCGGGTGCCCGCCGCTCGCCCCACCGTCGTCCACTGCGCCGCCCCCGGGCCGGCCGCTCCCCGCCCCGCCGCCGAGGTAGAGCGCCCGCACCTGCGGATCGTCCAGCAGCGCGCGCCCGCGGCCCTCGAGCCGCACGCGCCCGAGCTCCAGCACGTAGGCCTGGTCGGTGAACTCGAGGGCGCGGCGCGCGTTCTGCTCCACCATGACGATGGCCACGCCCGCGGCCCTGAGCTTCACCACCTCCTCGAACACCGTCTCCGCCGTCCGCGGCGCCAGGCCGAGCGAGGGCTCGTCGATCAGCAGGACCTTGGGGTCGAGGAGCAGCGCCCGCCCCATCTCCAGCACCTGCTGCTCACCGCCCGAGAGCGTCCCCGCCTTCTGCCGGCGACGCCCGGCCAGGATGGGGAAGCGGTCGAGCACGGCCTGGATCCGGCGGCGCACCTCGCGGCGGTCGCGCAGGACGAAGCAGCCCATCTCGAGGTTCTCGAGCACGGTCATGAAGGGGAAGTTGCACCGGCCCTGCGGCACGAACGAGACGCCGAGCTGGAAGATCTCGCGCGGCGACACCCGCGCCAGGTCGCGCCCGGCGGCCACGATGGAGCCGCGCCGCGCGCGCAGGAGCCCCGCCACCGTCCGGAGCACGGTGGACTTGCCGGCGCCGTTGGGGCCGATGAGGCAGGTGATCTCCCCGGCCCGCGCCTCGAACGAGACGCCGCGCAGCACCTCCATCTCGCCGTAGCCCGCCACCACGTCGCGCAGCGCGAGCGCGCTCATCGCGCGCGCCCCAGGTAGGCCTCGAGCACGGCGGGGTTGCCCTGGATCTCGGCCGGCGTGCCCTCGGCGATGGTCTCGCCGTGGTCCAGCACCACGATGCGCCGGCACATGCGCATGACGGCGTGCATGTTGTGCTCGATCACCACGAAGGTCCGGCCCTCGGCGTTGAGCTGGACGATATACTCGCTGATCTGCTCGATGAGCGTCTCGTTGACGCCACCCATGGGCTCGTCGAGGAGCACCAGCCCCGGCTCGGCGATGATGATCATGCCGAGGGCGACGAGCTTGCGCTGGCCGTAGGAGAGCGTGCCGCCCGGCTCGTCGGCCATGTGGGCGAGGCGGAGCAGCTCGAGGAGCCCGCGCGCCCGCTCCCGGTTGCGCGCCTCCCGCTCGCGCACGCGGGCCGTGTGGAAGAGGGTGCCGAAGAAGCCCTCGGGCGGGCTCTCCTGGGCGGCGATGAGCATGTGGTCCATCACGCTGAGCTGCGGGAAGACCTCGGTGAGCTGGTGCAACCGCCGCATCCCGCGCCGGGCGACCCGGTGCTCGGGCCAGCCCGTGATGTCCTCGTCCCGGAAGCGCACGCGGCCGTCGGTGATGTCGAGCGATCCCATGATGCAGTCGAACAGCGTGGTCTTGCCGGCCCCGTTGGGGCCGATCACGCCCACCAGCTCCCCGGGCGCGACCTGCAGACTCACGCCGCGGAGCGCGGGGACGCCGAAGTAGCTCTTACTGAGCCCTCGGACTTCCAGTAGCGGCATGGTCCGCTCGCGGCTCGTCGCCCACGCGGGCGCCCGCGCGCCGGCGCGCGAGGCGGCGCCACGACTCGCGCGTGGCACCCACGATGCCCTCGGGCAGGAATCGCACGGTGAGCATCAGGGTGAGCCCGATGACCGAGTCACGGTAGCCCTTGGTGAGACGCAGGGTCTCGGGCAGGAAGATGAAGAGCGCGGCGCCCAGCAGCGGCCCCGCCAGGGTCGCCCGGCCGCCCACCACCACCATCACCACGAGCAGCGTCATGTAGACGAAGGTCGCCAGCTCGGGGCTGACCACGGACATGTAGTGCGCGTAGAGGCTGCCGCTGAGCCCGGCGCCGAGCGCGCCCAGGCCGAAGGCGATGAGCCCGTGGCGGAGCGGGTCGAGTCCGTGGGCCTCGGCAAGCACGGGGTTCTCGCGCAGCGCCAGCGCCGCGCGCCCGAAGCGGCTCCGGACGAACAGGCGCTCGAGGGCGAGATAGCCGAGCAGCACCACGAGGACCAGGTAGTAGTAGGCCGTCCGATCGGTGAAGTCCACCTCGAGCGCGCCCAGCGCGAGCCGGGGCGGCATCACGCCGGCCAGCCCCATGGGGCCATTGGTGACCTCCACCCAATTGAGGAGCACCAGGTTCACGATCACCGCCACCGCCACGCTGGCGATGATGAAGGCGTGCACGGGCATCCGCAGCACCACCCAGCCGATCGCCAGCGCGCTGGCGACGGCGGCGGCGCCGGCCAGCGGCAGCGCCAGCCAGAAGGACAGGCCGAGGCGCAGCGTGCCAAGGCCCGAGACGTAGGCGCCCACGGCGAAGAAGGCCACGTGCACCAGCGAGAGCAGCCCCCGGTAGCCCGCGATCACGTTGAAGGAGACCGCGAGGATGGCCCAGAGCGCCGAGAGCACCAGCAGGTGCAGCGCGTAGCTGCCCTGGAGCAGAGCCGGCAGCGCCAGGGCGAGCCCGAGCGCGCCGGCCGCCGCCAGGCGCGGCCAGCCGAGGGCGCGCGCCATCTATTCGCGTCCCCGCGCGCCGAGGAAGCCCTGCGGCCGGTAGAGCAGGACGCCGATCACCACGAGGAAGGCGATACCTTCCTTGTAGCCGGACGAGACATAGCCCGAGGCCAGGCTCTCGGCAAGCCCGATGACCACCCCGGCGATCAGCGCGCCGGGCAGGCTTCCCATGCCGCCAAGGATCGTCACCGCCCACGACTTCATCGCAGCCAGCGTGCCCATGTCCGGGCTGATGGAGAAGATCGGCGCGATCAGGATGCCGCCGAGCGCCGCCAGCCCGGTGCCGAGGGCGAAGGTGAGGGCGTAGATGCGGTCCGTGTCCACGCCGACCAGCGTCGCCACCTCGCGGTTCTGGAACGTGGCGCGCATGGCCTTGCCCGTGCGCGAGAACGTGAGGAAGGCGTGGCCCAACGCCATCACGGCCACCGCGATCCCGAGGGCGAAGACGCTGGTGAACGGCACCGACACGCCGCCGAGCCCGATCGCCCCGGCGCCGAAGGGCGAGGGCACGGCCTGCGGCTGCGGCCCCCACAGCAGCAGCACGAGGTTCCGGAGAAAGAAGGCGAGACCGAGCGTCGCCAGCGTGGTGGTGATGATGGGCTTGGTCACGAAGGAGCGCACGTAGAGGCGATAGATGAGGAGGGCCGCCGCCACCGTCACGGCCAGGCCGAGCACGATGCCGGTGAAGAAGCCCACCTGGAGGACCACCACGAAGGTGAAGAGCAGATAGGCGCCGAGCATCAGGAACTCGCCGTGGGCGATGTTGACGATCTTCATCATGCCGTAGATGACGGTCAGGCCGATGCCGATGAGGCCGTAGATCAGTCCCATGATGACGCCGCTCACGCAGTACTGGAGGAAGTCCGCCACGGTGGGGTCCGGCGGGCGCTACGGCACCGCGTCGAGCTTGCGGAACTCGCGCACCAGCTCGACGCCCCAGGCCACGAGCGCCTCGAGCAGCGGCGCGCCGACGGCGGCCGAGGCCGCCCGCGGGTCGCCGGTCACGCCCGTCGCCGAGACCTGGTCGATGTCCACGCAGAGGTTGAGCGGATAGCGGCCGAAGCGCGCCCGCATGCTGGCCTCGACCTGGAAGGCGCCGAGGTCGCGCGGGCGGTCGGGCACCGCGAGGTCCATGCGCATGGCCTCGGGGTCGATGGCGAGCATCACCGACGTCGTCGGCTCGCCGCCGTGCCCGCGCGCCTCGGCGAAGCCTGGGGGCGGCGCCGCGGATGCCATCTGCTGGAGGACCTGGCTCGGCCAGACGATGGCGAAGCGGCCCCCCGCCGCCGCGCGTACCTCGCGGATGGCGCCCTCGATGGCCGACTCGTTGGGGCCGTGGTTGTTCACCACGAGCACGTGGGTGAGGCCCTGGCGGCGCGCGCCGCGCAGCACGTCGGCGACGACGCGGGCGAGAGTTTCGGGAGCCAGCGCGATCGTGCCCGCGAAGCCCTCGAATGCCTGGGAGCAGCCGTAGCCGATGGCCGGCAGCGCCAGCGATCCCGTGGCCCCGGCCACGCGCCGGGCGAAGTACTCGGCGACCGTCGTGTCGGTGCCGAGCGGGCACTGGGGCCCGTTCTGCTCGAGCGAGCCCACGGGCAGAAGCGCCACCGGCGCGGCCGGTATCGCCTCGGCCGCCTCCTTCCAGGTCATGCGCGCCAGGTCCGTCTTCATCCTGCCTCCTACGCAGTCCGTCCTGCGCCCGCCGGGGGCGCCGGCCTCAGTCTCAGGCAAGCGCGTACGCGCGATAGCCGGTGGCGCAGGGATTGCCGTGGCTCACCCATAGGCGTCTCTCGGCCGGGTTCAGCACGCAGGCGGCGATGGTCTGGAGCCCCGGCACCCCATGGCCGCAGATGCCATGCGGCGCGTTGACGTGATCGCCCATGAAGCCCTGGAGCTCCGCCTCGCCGATGGGCCCCGCCGCGGCGGCCAGCTCGGCCATCCGCTTCTCCCGGAGCCGCGAGCCCTCGCCGTAGGGCCCGACGTCGTGCGGCACCAGGTCCGGGTGGCGGTAGTGGTTGGCGTGCACGACCACGTCGTCCGCGCCGGCCTCGAGCAGCCGCTGCTGATCCACCGTCAGCTCGAGGCAGGCAAGGCCGTTGGCCGCGTCGCAGAGCAGGAAGTTGTTCGACTTGGCCCTCGGCAGCCGCGCGCAGAGGGCTGCCACGTCACCGACCGTGCCCTGCTCGAGCGCCAGGCGGAAGAGCACGGCGGTCGGCACGCCCACCCGCCAGCCCGGGCTCATCACGACGTTGCCGCAGCGGCCGAGCCCCCAGGAGTTGATGCCGGTCTGGCCCACCACGCCGGCGAGCGTCCAGGCGAGGATGGCCGGGCCCGTGCGCGGGCGGAGCCGCAGGATCACGCCGTAGTCCAGCAGCTCGAGTGCCATGTCGACGTTCTGGGCGATCAGCGGCGCCCCCGTGCGGCTCCGGCGCGCCCGCACGCCGATGCTGGTGCAGCCCTCTTTGCGCCGCCGTCGCACGTAGCCCAGCTCGGGGCGGAGCTGGAGCACGAGCACCTCGTCGAGGGAGAGCGCGGCGGCGTCCGCGATGCCGCGCATCTCCTCGAGCAGCGCCGGCGCCGCCTGCTCGATGGCGCGCCGGTAGCCGGGCAGCTCGGCGGCCACCGTCCCCAGCATGGCCTCGGGCGCGCAGCCGAGATAGCGCGGCATGCCGACGCGCGCGAAGCGGCGGACCAGCTCGGCGCACTGCCGGCCGTGGGCGAGGCCGAGCTCGTAGGGCGCACCCTCGGCCTCGACGACGGGGAAGCTCGGGGCGGGCTCGCTGGCCGGGGCCCGGCCGCCGCCCGGCCCTAGGTCGCCAGCAGCGCTTCCCACTTGCCCCTCACCACGGGCTTGCCCCCGTCCACCATGAGCCGGCCGCGCGCGTAGACGCGGTCGATCAGGAGATCGGGCGTCATCAGGACGAAGTCGGCGTCGGCGCCCGGGGCGATGGACCCCTTGCGCTGGGCGAGCCTGAGCACCCGTGCCTGGTTGGTGCTGACCACGCGGAGGGCGTCCGCGAGCGCCACCTTCTCCTCGAGGACCGCGGCGCGGAACTCGGCGTGCAGCGTGTCCGGCGAGAGGTAGTGCGTCACGCCGGGGGCGGCCGGGTAGCCGCCGTTGCCGTCCGTCTCCATGGTGATGTGCTCGGCCGGCACGCCCGCCTCGAGCGCGCGGCGGATGGCCGTGCTGGGCTTGATGGCCTTCGGATGGGCGGCCAGCGGCGTGTACGAGGACGTGATGTCCACCACCGAGCCCATCTTGGCGAGCTGGATCGCCTGCTCGAAGTACTGGGCTTCGCTGTTCGACGAGGAGGGGATGAACAGTGCCGGTGGCAGTCCCGTCTTCTCGAGCACGTCGAACACGGGCGCCAGCGCGCGCCGGTTGGTGGGCACCTGCAGACACGTGATGCCGGCCTTGCCGGCCAGCCGCGCGGCCATCATCGCCTCGGCCGCCACCCGCGCCACGTAGGCCGGTCCCGGGCCGAAAGTCTCGTGCGCGGGGCCGAGCTCGGAGATGGACAGCTCGCCCACGCCGATCACCTTGTCCACGTAGAGGATGTCCTGGCGGATGGAGCCGGTGAGCGTCGGCACGGGGTGCTCGGTGGTCGCGCCCGAGAGCAGCAGCGTCGTGATCCCTTCCTCGTCGAGCCCGCGCGCGAGGCCGAGGAGGGCCTCCATGTTTCGCGTGGTGCGGTCGAACCCGAGCATGCCGACCACGGTGGTGATGCCTGCGCGGGTGAGCTGGCTCAGACGGATCGGCGGCACGCGGCTGGCGTAGCCGTTGCCGCCGCCCCCGCCCAGGATGTGGTTGTGCCAGTCGATGAAACCGGGGCACACGAGCCGCCCCGCGCAGTCGACCACGCCGACATCGCAGCCCTTCGCCTGCACGTCGACCCCCGCGCCCACAGCCAGGATCCGCTCGCCGGCCACGAGCACGTCCACCCGCCCCAGGGGCTCCGGCGCGTGCACCTCTCCGCCTCGGAACAGCGTCAGCATGGTCGGCTCCCCGCCGGCTCCGGCGCCGTCGCGGCGCCTCAGCGCCCGGCGCGCTCGATGTTCGCCACTCGATGCTGGGCGCGATACAGCCCGAGGCGCGCCTCGAGGGCCCGCTCCATGTGCACCCGCGCCTCGCGCTCCGCGGCGGCGGCGTCGCGCGCCGCCAGCGCCGCCACTAGCCGCGCGTGCTCCTCCACGACCTCGACGACGCGCGCCGGCCGGCGGAACGAGTCGTGGATGAACCGGCCCATCGTGTCGTAGATGCGCGCCATGAACTCGCGCAGCAGCCGGTTGCGCGCCGCCTCGCACACCGCCCGGTGGAACTCGAGGTTGGCCGAGGCGAACCAGCGCGCGTCCGGCTCGGGCCGGCGCGCCTCCTCGGCCAGCTTCTCGTGCAGCGCCTCGATCTGGGCCAGCGCCAGCGGGCTCATGTTGGCCGCGGCCAGCCGCGCCGTCGCCGCCTCGAGCGGGATCCGCACCTCGTAGAGCTCGACGATGTCCGGCCCGCTGAGCTCCTGGACGACGAGCCCGGTGGGGGTCTCGCGAACGAGCCCGTCGTGCACGAGCTGGCGCAGCGCCTCCCGCACCGGCGTCCGGCTCGCCCGTACCGCGCCCACGAGATGGCTCGCCACCAGCGGCGCCCCGGGCGCGAGCCGTCCGGTGAGGATCCACTGGCGCAGCCGCGCGTAGACGCGGTCGCGCACGCCGGATGAATTCTGCTGCATACGGTCACATACGCTAAGCCGGAGCGCCAAGGCGTGTCAAGGGCGGCCACCCGCCGCGTCCCCGCGGCCGGGCTCGCCGCACCCGGTCAGCGGGCCACTCTGCCGTAACCCTCGACCCGGGCGCGCCAACACCGCATGCGGCGCTGGCTACCACGTCGTGGTACGAGTACAAAGTGTCGCGGGCTGGGCTACCGCGAAGGATGCGGAGCTCGCAGTAAGCCCGGGGCCGGCCGGTGCCCCAGCGCCATCTGCGCGGGTCCAGACACACGCGCGGGGCTACGGGTCGCCCCGTAACCCCGCGAGAAGAATTGGTGGAGCTGAGGGGGCTCGAACTTGACAGATGTTCTGGAAGTACCATAGAAGAGGAGTTCTTGGCATTGCCGTCCTCTGCTCGTGGTCGCCGATGAGGGATTCTCCGAGGGCCGGAGATGGTCCGGGAGCATAGGAGAACGGTCTAGACCTAGGTCCGATAGGAGCAGAAGCAGGCCTGTAAGCCGGGGTCTAGACCAAACGTGAAAAATTCTGTGCTGGTGCGAACTTAAATCTAGGAGGTTCTGTTCTACGACGGCGTGGCTGTAATCCTAGCTCCAGCGGTTGTTCGATGCTCGCGCTCCTCAGCGAAGCCACCGCCGCGGATTGAGGACGGCCGATCAAGGGGTTCTGACAGGGGGGTCTGACAAGGGGGTGTAGCGGGGGCTCATGGGGGTCCCTCGGTCGGTGGTTCAAATCGGGGGCCCGCAACCACTTGCAGGCAGACTCGTCGGTCGGCTTCCGCTTCCAAATTCAGGCTTAGCAGATACCGTTTCAGGTGCGGGCGTCAGAGGTAGGCGCCAGACTCGTCCTGGGGCCTGCCCGCGCGAATGGCTGTCCAGCGTCAAGAAGTCCCCGCCGCGGCAGAGGCCGGCGAGCTTCAGCATCGACCCAAATCTTGAAGAGGCTGACTAGCCCCGTGGGAGCCGCCAATGACACCGAAAGGCCCTTATCGGTCGCTATACTTGGCGGCACGTGTGCCGCGGCGCCCCCAGGAACGCCCTTCGCAGCCGTCGCCTCTCCGACACGAGCCCTCAGGCGTCAGGCCGGTACTAGACAAGGGTTGGGCAATAACGAGAAGACACTACCAGCCCCGCAAGCGTCTCCTAACTGCCGCATCTGAAATCCACCGTTCCGCCTCGCGGTCATAGCGCTGGGCGATCTCTTCGAGCACCGTAGCTACATACGGATGCCCGAACGCCAGCTTGCGCGACCACGCGCGGTATTTCTCCGCTAGCGCCCGCTCATCGGCCGCATCATCCCTGACGTTGTGCATGCCGCGGGCGTTGTAGACGGCAACCCCGATGCCGATGCCGATCTCCCGGGAAGCGACGTCCTCCAGCACGTCACGGACTGGCTCGCAAGGCCAGATGCCATCCGCGCCGGCGGGCGCCGCCGACAGGACCTGGCCGATCTTTTGATCGCCGATCGCGGCCCGGCCGAGCTCCAGGCACAGCGCGCGCGTCTCGGTGACCCAGGTCCTGATGTCAGCGTCCTTGATCGTGCCGTTCTCATCAGTGCCCGGAGTGCGCCTTATCCTGTCGAGGAGCGTGTATGCCGGAAGCGCAAGCGCCCGCCTCTGCTCTTCATTCTGGATGCGCCACTCCGGAGGATCTTCCCTGTCATCGCTTCGCTTGAATGCCAGGGCCAGCACCTGAACGAAGAGGCGCGGGGATTCGACGAGCTGGCGCTCGAGATTCGGTATGCCATACTCGGTGCGATCCAGCGCGCGGATGAACAAGAACTCCAGCCGCGCCATTTCATCGCGCGTAACGCCAGACCGGCCGTTGAGCGTGTTCAGGGCCTCGGAAATGTAGTGGGGGTCGAGGCGATAGGATCCCGTCGGCTCGCCATCGAGGGTACCGGCATGCTCGAGCAAACGCTTCAGGCGGGACGTCTCGACATTGTCGAAAGACATATGGACAGCATTGAATGCGGCCCGCGGGCGACCGGCTTCGAGAAGCCGGTCGACAGCCTCGTTCAGGTCCGGCGATTCCGAATGCAGCAAGCCAGGATACACGTCGCGCCAGTACGCTTCCCGTACTGCCGGATCTTGTTCGTCGACAAGAAGCCATGTGTCGCGCTCGAACGGCGACGCCTTGAGCAGCCGAGCCATCTGATCCCCTGATGGCGACCCCGCCAGCGCGCGCAGTGTCGAGAGGCGGAGGTCACGCGGGAGCTTTCGGAGAAACCCGGACAGTAGCTCGTCGATCTTGGCGGCAAGCGCCGGATCGTCTCCGGCGAGGCAGCGGGTCAGGAACCCGGGGAAGCTAGATTCGGCGACCACGCCGTCGGCAAGGTGCCAGCCGATGGTTCCTGATGCCCCGCTGGCCCTCGTGAGCTCACGGATGCCGTCAAAGCCCTTCTCCGTCCAGATCTCACGCAGCGCATCCACCCTGGCGTTTCGAACCCGTTCTTCTCGCTTGTTGTAGTCGAGGCGATCGTCTTCGACCTCATCGACGGATTCCTGCAGCCAGTGCGCTGCGAACAGCCACTGGTGGCGAATTACGACGTCTGGCGGCGTTAGGCTGGAATAGGCGCGCCGCGCGCGATCCCTAGAGTCGCCATTAAGCCGCCGGCTCTTCCCCCGTCGCGTGAACGCGAAGCGGCGGATGTGTTCGCGGACAGCGGCCTTCGCAGCTTCGTCCTGCTCGGAGGCTGCCCATGCATCGATGATGTCCCACACCTTCGTCTGATCGTCCGGCGGCAAGACATGAACGATCCCGGCTAGGTCGGAGAGGGTGGCGGCGTTGTGGTCAGGCCAGGCAAGGACAATGTCGTGCGCGGCGTGCCTGAAGCTGTAGTGCTCGGGCCCCGTGTCGGGCTGGCCAGCGCCGGACGCATCGCTGCGCCACCGCGGACGATGGTTGTTGTGGCCGATGGTCGAACCGGGATCGAACTGATCGATGCAAATGCGCCACGCCGCGTCAGGGGCGCGGCGCGACAGCGTCTCCAGAACCTGCTTGCGCTCGGCCAGGGAGGCCGCCGTCTGCGGCATCCACCATCGGTAAAGGGATTTGAGCGTGTTTTCAGGCGTGTTGGCCCAGTTATCCGTTATCTTCCTTTCCGCGAGCTTTGCGAGAATCAGCGAAACGCGAAGCAGGTAATCCGGTTTCCAGGCGACCGTTTCCAATGCCCACAGCAGCCCGGTGCGCGGACAGCCGCCACCAAAAAGAGCGCTGTCCGCGGGCTTCATGAGGGCGTCGATCTCCGGCTCCGGCCTCCGGAGATCTTCCTCGACCAGGCTAAGGAACTCGTCCGGGGCCGCTTCGACGTAGAAAGGCAGGGCATGCTGCTGCGAGAGGAGTCTTTCGGGTGCGAGCGGCGTAAGCAGCCGGCGGACGAAATGATCGACCTTCCACCGAACATTGCCAAGTCGCTCTCCGAAGAGCGTATCGCCATGAACGGCGAGCAGGACGAGGGTTTCGCAGATACCCTCGCGCAGGGCGGCTGAGAACTCGCGCTGCTTGCCGTAGATCGCAGCGAATGCCCGCTTATCCTCGGGAAGCTCAAGTGCTGGGTCGCGCTCCGACAGAACCATTTCGGCGGCAAATAGGAAATCGTCCAGGTCTTTCGCTGTTACGACGCTATGCACGGCGAAGAAGGCGTCGATTTTCGAAGCGACGCCGCGAAATTGATCCACTGCCCAGATCGGCGGGTCGTCGAAGGTCCGCAGTGTGGCGATCTGCTTTTCCAGTTCAGGGTATGGCGTGCCGGCAAGGATCGACAGGACGTCGCAGTCGGATTTCGACTGAACATGCCATGCCCCCACGAGCATCATCGGGATCAGATGCCGCACTGTTTCTGGTTGCTCAGCCCATTGCGGGGTCCGGACGGCCGGGTTTTCCGAGAGAAGACGGCGGAGAATCGTCGGCGAATGCCCGGACGCGCGACCGAGAACATCCGCTCGATGTTCATCGATCTTCATAGCCGCAAGCGCCGTTCGGAACGCCTCATAGCTGAGTAGATCCAACGCGATCATGTCCGGCGTGGCGTCGACGGTGTTGCGCGGGCGCACGATGATCGTATGAAGCTTACGGTGCGACCCGCCAAGTTCACGCTCCGTGTCCTGGTTGAAAACGATTGGGATGAACGCCGAGGAGGAGGAGAGAAGCTTCCGCAGCGTGTCCGGCGAGGAGAAAAGGACCGCGCGATCTTTATACCCAGCGGCGGTAAAGCCGTCGGATTCAAACAAGCAGCACAGGAAGGCGAGCGCTTCCATGCGGGAGTCAGCGCACACGATCAAGGGAGCCGTCGGCTCCTTATCAAGCCACGACTTGATCTTCGTCTTGTGAGCTTCGACAGAAGGGGTGAACAGCTCTTTGGGGAGCTCGGGCGTGGTTACCGACGCCCACGCGTGCCACTGCTGGTCGAGAGAGTGAGCGCCGGCATCCGGCGATCCCATCTGCTCAGCGAGCCAGCCCTGCGCGGAAATCGACTGCTCGAGCCACTGCTCCAGGTCGCTCGCGTCGTACGCCCGGACAGATTTCCAGTCGCCGAGCCCCTGCTTTTCCTTGACCCACTTGTCTTTGCCATTCCACGTCCAAGGCGTCACGAAAACGAAGTCGATCTCTGCCCGCTCAGCGGCCGGGATGGCGGTGACGCGGGCGTCATAGTCGCTGTCCGCCTTTTTCTTCGGATCAGCGTTGCAGCCGAACTCCCAGCCTGAACGCCCTAGCGGAATCCAGGGCGTCGCCGCAGCGGCATCTACGCGGCCATCCCAGCCCTTTTTCTCGGCATTGTCCCAGCCGGGGAAATCGACAAGGGAGAGTCCCTGGCCCGTGGAGTGGACGAGTTTCCGGAGCAGGACAGGAAGTGTCGCGCGGGCGTTGAGATTCACGTCGGCCCACTGCTCGAGCTCCCTGGCCGTGATCTTCATGAATGCTGGAACGTAGGCGCGGACCGCGAGACCCTGTTCCTGGGCGCGCGTCTGGCTCTTGTCGAACCGAGCCTGCATCTCAAGAAGCTCCTTCTGGCTGGCGCCGAAGGCTTTCTCGAGCCGGAGGGCCATCTCCGGGGAAAGGGCGGCTTTTCCGTTGAGGAGGTTCGACAACGCGGGGCGGCCGACACCAAGCAGCTCGGCAGCCGCCTTTACGGACAGGCCGGTAGGCAGGACGCGGTCCTTGATGTAGATGCCTGGATGAGGCGGGTCAGGGCTGTGTGGTGTCATCTCAGATCTCCTTGTATTGTGTAGCGTGACAGGATACACAAGGCCTGTCAAGGACCTTGGATGCGGAGATTGATCAGATTATTCTCCGCATTATTTGCGGCTAATTGTTGCCTGAGCGGAGAATGTAGTCGATAATCCCCGCATGAGGGCGGCGAATGTACATCCATGAACTGAATGCCTGGCCTCGGGTCCGCTGGGACACCGACCGGATCGCGGAGCCGCTTGCGTCGGTGCGCCACCGGCAGGGACGGCTCATTGGCCGGATGGAGTCGTTAGGCTTTAACCTCCGGCAGGAAGCCGTCCTCCGGACGCTGACGGCCGACGTTCTCAAGAGCAGCGAGATCGAGGGCGAGAAGCTCGAGACCGACCAGGTGCGTTCTTCGATCGCGCGCCGGCTCGGCATGGACATCGGCGCGCTAAAGCCCGGAGACCGCCACGTCGAGGGGTTTGTCGAAATGATGCTCGACGCCACCGGCCGCTACGATCAGCCGCTGACAGCGGAACGGCTCTTCTCGTGGCACGCAGCGTTGTTTCCAACAGGCCGCAGCGGCCTGACGAAAATCACGGTCGGCGCTTGGCGCGACGACGGGGCGGGTCCGATGCAGGTTGTTTCGGGACCGATCGGCAAGGAGAGCGTTCATTTTGTCGCGCCTGCCGCGGCACGGCTCGAACGAGAAATGGCGGCATTCCTCGATTGGTTCAACAGGCCAGCCGATATCAACGAAGTGCTCAAGGCGGCTTTGAGCCATCTATGGTTTGTGACGATCCATCCGTTCGATGACGGCAACGGCCGCATCGCGCGGGCAATTGCCGATATGGCCCTCGCACGCTCGGAAAACAGTTCGCAGCGCTTCTACAGCATGTCGACGCAGATCCGGCAGGAGCGCGACGCGTACTACGACATCCTTGAGCAAACACAAAAGGGCGGATTGGACATCACTCCATGGATGGAGTGGTTTCTCGGCTGCCTCGGCCGTGCCATCGACGGCGCGGACACGATTCTGGGCGCCGTTCTCATCAAGGCACGGTTCTGGGAACGTGTCCGCGGCGTACCGCTGAATGAACGCCAGACGCTTGTCATCAATCGCCTGCTCGATGGTTTTGAGGGCAAGCTAACCACGTCGAAATACGCCAAGCTGACGAAGAGCTCGCAAGACACCGCGCTGCGCGACATCATCCCTCTTGTGGAACGCGGTATTCTTATCCGCAGCTCGGAGGGCGGCCGCAGCACGAGCTATGAACTAGCGAAAATCGATCAGGATGAAGAACGGACGTGAAGTACACAATGAGCCCGCAAGCTCTTCCATGTGTCCGGACCGTACCATGATGAAAACTAACGGAAGGCGCTGGTAAGGGCGTTTCTTCAGGGAATCAGGATTGAAAAAGCGACGGGACAGGCGACCTTGAAATGGTATCGCCTGCCCCGCCTCGTTGAACCTCTAAAGTTGGTGGAGCTGAGGGGGCTCGAACCCCTGACCCCAAGACTGCCAGCCTTGTGCTCTCCCAACTGAGCTACAGCCCCACCGCGAACCGAAGAATACTGCCCCGATCGAAAGTTGTCAAGGTTGGCCGGTACTTGCGCGTCGTCCGCGTCCCTTGACGCGCCCCCGTCGCCTTGCTAGCGTGGCGCCGTCGGACGTGCCGGATGACGGTCACCCAGCGAAGGAGAACAGCGATGAAAATGAAGGCCACGTTCCTTGCGGCAGTGCTGAGCCTGGTCACCGTCACCTTCGTCGAGGCGCAGAGCCTGCCGACCGCCAAGCCCGAGCAGGTCGGGCTGTCCTCCGAGCGGCTCAACAAGCTGACCGCGACGTTCAAGGCCGACGTCGACAAGGGCGTGATCCCCGGCGCGGTCGTGCTGGTCGCGCGCCACGGCAGGGTGGCGCTGTTCGAAGCGGTCGGCGTGCGCGATCCCAAGACCAAGGCGGCGATGACCAAGGACTCGATCTTCCGCATCTACTCGATGAGCAAGCCCATCACCTCGGTGGCGGCGATGACGCTCTTCGAGGACGGCAAGTTCTTCCTCGCCGAGCCAATCTCCAAGTACATCCCGCAGCTCGGCGGCCTCACGGTGGGCGTCGAGAAGCCCGATGCCACCGGCAAGCCCACGCTCGAGCTCGTGCCGGTCCAGCGCCCGATCACCATCCACGATCTCTTCCGCCACACCTCGGGCCTGACGTACGGCTTCTTCGGCAATACCCTCGTGAAGAAGATGTACGTCGACACGAAGGTCTGGAACGACTACCCCTCGAACGCGGAACTGGTCGACAGGCTCGCCAAGCTGCCGTTGGCCTATCAGCCGGGCACGACCTGGGACTACAGCCATTCGACGGACGTGCTCGGGCGGCTCGTCGAGGTGATCTCCCGCCAGACGCTCTACCAGTTCGAGAAGGAGCGGCTGCTGGACCCGCTCGGCATGAAGGACACGAGCTTCTACGTCACGGACAAGAGCAAGCAGGACCGCATCGTGGAGCCGTTCGCGAATGATCGCAATTTCGGCATCGACGCGGACTTCAACGACCCGCGCGTAGTCCAGGCGTGGGAGTCGGGCGGCGGCGGCATGGTCGCCACCGCCATGGACTATGCGCGCTTCTGCCAGATGCTGCTCAACGGCGGCAGCCTCGACGGCAAGCGCATCCTGGGCCCCAAGACCGTCGCCTACATGACCGCCGATCACCTGGGCACGTCGATCATTCCGGGTCCGCTCTACCTGCCGGGGGCCGGCTTCGGCTTCGGTCTCGGCTTCGCGGTGCGCAAAGATGCCGGCGTGTCGCCGTTCGCGGGCTCGGTCGGGGAGCTGAACTGGGGCGGCGCGGGCGGCACCTTCTTCTGGATCGACCCCAAGGAGGACATGTTCGTCGTCTTCATGATGCAGTCGCCCAAGCAGCGTGTGCCGTATCGCTTCGTGCTGAAAGAGATGGTGTACGCGGCCATCTCGAAGCCCGCCAAGTAAGCGCCCGCCACCGGGCTTGACGCGTCGCGTTGAAGCTGCTAGCGTAGCGCGTGCCGTGAGAAAGAATCCAATGGAGGAACGAGCGATGACGAAGCGGGTGGTGGTGGCGGCGATGGTCATGCTGGCCCTGGCGGCTGTCATGCTGGGGTCGGCGCTGGCGCAGGCGCCGATCAAGATCGGGCTGGTGCAGGGCATCTCGGGGCCCTTCGAGGTCTACGCCAAGCAGGCCGTCACGGGCTTCAAGCTCGGGCTCGAGTACGCCACGGGCGGCAAGATGGAAGTGCTCGGGCGCAAGATCGAGGTGCTGATCGAGGACGACCAGCTCAAGCCCGACGTCTCCAAGCAGAAGGTGACCAAGCTCTACGCCGACGACAAGGTGGACCTGATCGTCGGGACCACGTCGAGCGCCGCGGCGCTGGCCATCCTGCCGGTGGCGGCCGAGTTCAAGAAGGTGCTGCTGGTCGAGCCGGCCGTCGCCGACAGCATCACGGGCGAGCATTGGAATCGCTACATCTTCCGCACCGGCCGCTCGTCGAGCCAGGATGCCATCTCCAACGCGCTGGCCGTCGCCAAGCCGGGCGTCTCGATCGCCACGATCGCCCAGGACTACGCCTTCGGCAAGGACGGCGTCGCCGCCTACAAGGCGCAGGTCGAGAAGTTCGGGGCCAAGGTCGTCCACGAAGAGTACACGCCGCGGGACGCGACCGACTTCACCGCGCCCATCCAGAAGATCCTGGGCGCGCTCAAGGACGCGAAGGGGCCGAAGTACGTCGCGGTCATCTGGGCCGGCAAGGGCGGCCCCTATGCCCAGCTCGTCGCGAGCAAGCTCGATAAGAGCGGCATCATAATCACGAGCGGCGGCAACGTGCTCGACGTGCTGAAGGCTTTCAAGGGCTACAACCTCGAGGGGATGATCGGCGGCGCCTACTACTACTACGAGATCCCGAAGAATCCGGTCAACACCTGGCTCGTGACCGAGCACGAGAAGCGCTTCAAGGAGCCGCCCGACTTCTTCACCTGCGGTGGCTTCGCGGCGGCCATGGCCGTCGTCGCCGCCGTCCAGAAGGCGAGCGGCACCGACACCGAGAAGCTGATCGCCGCCATGGAGGGCATGGAGTTCCAGACGCCCAAGGGCAAGATGATCTTCCGCAAGGAGGACCACCAGGCGCTCCAGAGCATGTACGTCTTCAAGCTCGTGTCCAAGCCTGACGTGGCGTGGCTGATCCCGACGCTGATCCGCGAGCTCTCGCCCCAGGAGACGGCGCCGCCCGTCCAGAACAAGAAGTAAGCGCGCCATGCCGCGCGTCCAGGCCGGCGGCGTCTCGCTCGCGGTGCACGAATGGCCGGGTACAGGCCCGGCCATCGTGTGCATCCACGGGCTGACGGCCAACCACGTCTGCTGGCTCAGCATGGCCGACATCCTGGCTCCCAAGCACCGGCTGATCGGCTACGACCTGCGGGGCCGCGGCGACAGCGACAAGCCGCCGGCCGGCTATAGCCTCGACCAGCACGGGCGCGACCTCCTGGCATTGCTCGACCACTTCGGGCTCAAGAAGGCCATCCTCATGGGCCACTCGCTGGGAGCCCACATCGCGCTGAAGTTTTCCGTCGCGCACCCCGAGCGCGTGTCGAAGATGGTGCTGGTGGACGGCGGCATGGACGTCCGCGCCGAGATCATCGACTCGCTGGGCCCAGCCATCAACCGGCTCGGCGTCGAGTTCCCCTCGATCGACGCTTTCCTGGGGATCATCCGACGCCTCCCGATGTTCACGGGCCGCTGGAACGACTACCTCGAGCGCTACTTCCGCTACGACGTGGAGACCCTGCCCGGGGGCGCCGTCCGCTCCAAGGCCTCCAAGGCCGCGATCGCGGAAGAGCTGGCGAATCTCCAGCGCGAGCGGCTCTGGGTCTATCACCATCAGGTCACGTGCCCGACGCTGATCTTCCGCGCGCCGGATGGTCTCCTGACCTCGACGGATTGCTTGATGACGCAGGCCGAAGCGATCGCGATGTCGCGCGCCATCCCGAGGTCGAAGCTGGTGCTGGTGCCAAAGACCAACCACTACACGGTGCTGCTCGGCAAGAACCCGCGCGTCAAGTCGGCGCTCCAGGCCTTTCTCAAGAGGACGTAGCGACGGTCGCCGCGCCGATTCTGTCCACGCGCGATCTGACGATACGCTTCGGCGGCCACGTCGCCGTGGACCATGTCAGCCTGGATGTGCCCGCCCGCGCGCTGAAGAGCATCATCGGGCCCAACGGCGCGGGGAAGACCACGCTCTTCAACCTGCTCTCCGGCCAGTACCGCGCCTCCGAGGGACGGATCGCCTTCAGGGGCGAGGACATCACGGGCTGGAGCGCGGCGCGCCGCACGCGCGCGGGGATCGGACGCTCGTTCCAGCTGACCAACATCTTCCCGACGCTCTCCGTGCTCGAGAACGTGCGCGTCGCGCTCCAGGCGCGCGCCGGCCGCCTCTTCAACGCGTGGCGGAGCTACCGCGCCTTCCCGGAGCTGGAGGACCGCGCGTGGGAGATCCTCGAGACCGTGCTCCTCGGCGCCAAGTGGCGGTCGCCCGCGAGCGAGCTGGCCCACGGCGAGAAGCGCAAGCTCGAGGTCGGCATCCTGCTTGCGCTGGACGCGGAAGTCCTCCTGCTCGACGAGCCGACGGCCGGGATGTCGCTCGAGGAGGTGCCCTCCATCATCGGGCTGGTCGAGGCCATCCGGCGCCGGCGTGACCGGACCGTGTTGCTGGTCGAGCACAAGATCGACATGATCATGGCGCTCTCCGACTCGATCGCCGTCCTGAAGGACGGCCGCCTGATCGCCGACGACACGCCCGAGGCGATCAGCCGCAACGCGGAGGTCCAGGCCGCCTACTTTGGTGGAGGCGGGGGCGGCGGCGGACGCTAACGTGAGCGAGACCGTCCTCGAGGTCGACGACGTCCACACCTACATCGGCCAGCACCACATCCTCCAGGGCGTGTCGCTCCGCGTGAAGCGGGACTCTGTCACGGTGCTGCTGGGGCGCAACGGAGCCGGCAAGACCACGACCATGCGCAGCATCATCGGGCTCCTGCACCCGGCGCAGGGCGCGATCCGCTTCGAGGGCAGGGCCATAGACCGGATGCCGCCCTACGACGTCGCGCGGCTCGGCGTGGGCTTCGTTCCCGAGGGGCAGGGGATCTTCGCGACGCTGACGGTCGAGGAGAACCTGCGCGTGGCCATGCACCGCGAGGACGCCCCGAGCCGCGAGCGGCTGGCGCGGATGCAGGCACTCTTCCCGGATCTCGAGCGCTTCTGGCGCGCGCGCGCGGGCACGCTTTCGGGCGGCCAGAAGCAGATGCTCGCCATCGCGCGGGCCTTCGTGAACCCCCAGCGCCTGCTCCTGATCGACGAGCCGTCGAAGGGGCTGGCGCCCATCGTCATCGAGCACCTGATCGCCGCGCTCCACGCCGTCAAGCACGAGACGACCGTCCTGCTGGTCGAGCAGAACTTTGCGATGGCGGAAGCGCTCGCGGATCAGTTCTACCTGGTGGACGACGGGCGCACGGTGCGCGAGGGGCCCATGGCCGCCCTCGCCGCGGACGCCGCCCTCAAGAAGAAGTACCTGGGAATATGAGGGAGGGCCAATGAAGCGCGCCGCGCCGGCCCTGATCGTCCTGGCCCTCGCGCTCCTGCCGCTCCTCGGCATGGAGCCGCGCGTCTATCTGACGCTCACCGTGGCGGGGCTCGCGATGGGCATGCTGATCTTCCTCGTGGCCTCGGGGCTCACGCTGATCTTCGGCCTGATGGACGTGCTCAACTTCGCCCACGGCGCGCTCTTCTCCTGGGGCGCCTACGCGGGCTTCAGCGCGGTCCTGCTCCTGAACCGCCACGCCGGCTGGATCGCGTCACCGTCGGTGTGGCTCAACGCCCTGGCGCTCCTCGCGGCCGTGGCCGCGGCGGTGCTCGTCGCCTTGATACTGGGCGTCATCCTCGAGCGCGTCATCGTCAGGCCCGTCTACGGCCAGCACATGTTCCAGATCTTGATCACCCTGGGCGCGACCATCGTGCTGGAGGAGCTGATCCGCATCGTCTGGGGCCCGAACGACCAGGTGATGCCGGTGCCGGCCTCCTTCCAGGGCTCGTGGGACGTGCTGGACGTCATCGTCCTGCGCGTGCCCGTCATCGCCATCGGGCTGGGGCTGGCGGTCTACGCGGGCCTGCTGCTCCTGCTGCACCGGACGCGCGTCGGGCTGATCGTCCGCGCCGGCGTCGAGAGCGGCGACATGGTGCAGGTGATGGGGCACAACATCTACCGCTACTTCACCGGTGTCTTTGCCTTGGGGTCCGCGCTGGCGGCCGTGGGCGGGCTCATGTGGGCCGTCTTCCGCCAGTCGGTCAGCCCCGCCATGGGCGGCGAGCAGCTGATCTTCGCCTTCATCGTGGTCATCATCGGCGGGCTCGGCAGCGTCACGGGATCGCTGGTGGGCGCGCTCATGGTGGGGCTCTCGTACAACTACGTCGCCTTCCTCCTTCCCAAGGCCGCGCTCGGCGTCAACATGGCGCTCATGGTCCTTGTCCTGCTCATCCGCCCGACGGGTCTCTTCGGAACCTCGCGATGACGACGCCCGTCGAGACAGCGCGCCGGGCCGATCGCGCCCGCAGGTGGCGCCAGCCGACGGTCTGGCTGCGCGTCTCGGCCTTGGCGCTCTTCGCGCTGGTGCCGCTCGTGATCCCGTCCTTCCAGGCGACGGATCTCGCCATCAAGATCGCCATCTTCGGAGCGCTGGTCGCCTCCTACGACGTGGTCATCGGCTACACCGGCATCGTCTCCTTCGGCCACGCCATGTTCTTCGGCTTCGGCGCCTACGCGGTCGCGCTGTCCGTCGGGCGCTTCGGCGCGCCCACGTACGGCCATCTCTTCCTGGGCTTCCTCATCGGCACGGCGCTCTCCGCCGCCGTCGCCAGCCTGATCGGCGCCTTCTCCCTGCGCGTGAAGCTGATCTTCTTCGCGATGATCACGCTGGCGTTTGCCGAGTTCGCCGGCATCCTGGCCGTCCAGTGGAGCACGCTCAGCGGCGGCGAGGACGGGCTCTCGCCCAAGCTGCCCGGCGTCTTCGCCATCGGCTACGACGGCGGGCGCATCCTGGGCATTCCCGCGACGGGCAAGCTCGTCACCTACTACTTCGTGCTGGCGGTGTGCGCGGCGCTTTTCCTCGTCATGGCCCGCTTCGTCGCTTCGCCGCTCGGCCGCACGCTTCAGGCCATCCGCGACAACGAGCTTCGCGCCGAGGCGCTCGGCGTGCCGACCTTCAAGCTCCAGATCGTCTCATCGTCGTTCGGCAGCGTCGTGGCGACGATCATCGGCGGCTGCTACGTCATGTGGGTGCGCTACGTCAATCCCGAGTCCGCGCTGGGCGTCCCGCTCATGCTGGACGTGCTGCTGATGGTGATCATCGGCGGCATCGGGACGCTGTGGGGCGGCCTGATCGGCGCCGGCGTGCTGCTGACCGCGCGCCTGCTCCTGCCCGACCTGCGGGGCCTGGGCGCCCTCCTCGGCGGCTCGGAGATCGTCCTGCGCCTGACCGAGCGCTGGCTCCTCGTCTTCGGCGTGCTCTTCGTGCTGGTGGTCTTCTTCTTCCCCAAGGGCGTGCTCGGCACGGCCCGCGAGGCGCTCGCCCGCCGCCGCCGCGCGAGGGCCACGTAGGAGACAGGCCGAACTTGCGCGCCCCGGCGCCGCCCCGCTACACTGGCGTGCGGTCCACCTGCGCCGGGGTGGCGGAATTGGCAGACGCGAAGGTCTCAAAAACCTTTGGGTGCAAGCCCGTGGGGGTTCGATCCCCCCTCCCGGCACCAATATCTTCGGTGAGTTACCAGGAGCGGCCGCCGCCGTCCACTCGCAAAACGAGATCCGGCCGGCCGGCTCCTTGACCTTGATTGCGCTGGGATATGCGCGATGGTTCTCGGACGAGCAGTGCCGCGCTCATAGCTCATGTACGATAGTCGACGATGGAAGCTGTTCAGCCCTTCGTGGGTTGGCTCCGTGAGCATCTGTTGGCAGTCGTGTTCGTCGCCAGTTTGATCGACGCGACCGGCCTGCCGTTTCCTGGGCGGCTCATCTTGGTGGCCGCCGGCATCTCCGCGACCGAGAACCACCGCGTCGTGCTGCTGATCGTGACGAGCGTGCTGGGGTCGCTGGTCGGCGACCACATCCTCTACGCGGTCGGCATGCGGGGCGGCCGTCGGCTCCTCACGCTCTATTGCCGGCTGTCGCTCGGCTCCGTGCGTTGCGTCGAAAGGACTGTGGCGTACTTCCGACGTTTTGGAGCGACGGCGGTCCTCGTGTGCCGGTTCTCTACCGGCGTCCGCCTCTTCGCGGCCATTCTCGCCGGCTCCGGGCAGATCGGCTACAGGCGGTTCATGGCTCTCGACGCGATCGGCACGCTCGTCTACGCTACGCTCTGGATCGTTTTCGGGTCTATGTTGGGGGCCGCCATTGTCGAGCGGGTCGGCGGCTTCGGGCGCGTTTTGCTCCTTCTGGGACCCGCGGCGCTGATCGGAGTGCTCTCGTACCGGCTTATTCGCCGATGGTGGTACGGTCCGGCAGCGGGCGATCTGTTCCCTCCCCCCTGATTGGGCCCAACGCCGACCGGCAGCGGCCTGCGCGCCTATTTAACCTGGTCCTTGACCCTGGCGACGGCGGCGCGGGCGCAGTGCTCGTCGAATTGGCCGCGCCTGCGGCGTCAGCCTTGCCGGACTCGTTCGAGCAGCGTCGAGACTGCCGGTCGATCAGCCGGGCCGCGCCCGACGTGATGCAGGGCTACTTTCCCCATGGGGTCCACGAGAATATCTCCGCCCAGCTGGCGGACATCGTCCGTCGGGCGTCTCAGTCGATGCCCCTGGGCGATCAGGCGGACGTATGCCCACCACGATGCTGGTCCCCAGACAGCTGACCATCGACCGCGACCCATCCCATAGGCGCTGTAGAGAGCACGCGACCGGTCAATCAGCACGGGCCACGGGAGACCCGTCTCGCGCACATACTCCTCGGCGAGCTTCCGGGACTCAAACGTCACGACCACGACCCGCAGCGCTAGTTCCTCAAGCTCCTTCTCATGCCGTCGCAACTGCGACAGGTGCTCGCGGCAGGGCAGTCAGTGCAGGTGCCGGTGAAACACCATCAGCAGCCAATAACCGCGATACTGCTCGAGACGGTGAAGGGCACCGGAAGTGTCCTCGAGCGCAAACGCGACGGCTGGAGACCCCACGTTGTTCCAGCGCGGACGGGGCACGGGGGCGACGGGCTCCATGGCACAACCATGGTAGCCCAATGAGCCGAGCGGGTCGCTGCGGCTGAACCGCTCGATGAAGGCGTTCTGCTGAGATCCTCCTGGATGCAGGTTTTTGGCTTATCTCGTAGGTACTTATAAAGGAGACTGCCGGAATCGTTACCAGAAAAAGAAAAGTTCGCCGGAATTTCCCCGGTGCGCGTAAGCTCAGAATTCTCACGAAGGAGGGCCCGAAGATGCAGGGGGAGGGGACGCTCCTCATCGTCATACCGAGAAGCCTGGCGGACGGGCGCGAGCAGTTGAGCCATTCGTTCGGCACCGACTCGAAGGTGCAGGTGATCCTCGATCGTCGCTTTGGCGACCGACGAAATCGCGCCGACGCGCACGGCTACGAGCGGCGCCGCGGAGACCGGAGGGGCTCGTCCGACGCAGAGGCGGAGCTGGCGGCGGGAAAATGGATTACGGTGGCGAGCGCCTCCCGGCAGATCGATTTTCTCGATGCCGACAACCGCGCCATCTTGTTCCTCTGCTGCGAGAAGCACGTGATCCCGTGCCAGAAGTGCCAGGACACTTACCGGCTCGGCTGGATCCCGCGCAGGGATCGTGGGACCCTGTCTTGCCCGCGCTGCGGGAACGACCTGACGGCGATGGCCGCCGCTCATGCCGAGGCCTGCCATTACTGGGCGAACCGTCTCACGCCTCGGGACCTGCCGGCCCGGGCGGCGACCCTCTAGGTAGTCCCCGGGCGCCTTCACCGCGGCCCGAGACCCCGCGCCCGCGGGCTGCGCGGGGCCTCTCCGCTCATGCTTCACGGTGCGAGGCTCTACTACTGCCGGGCCAACCAACTTCGCCATACTTTGTTCTCGGTCGGCAGTAGCTCTCAACGTACGATCCATTCAGCCCTCGCCTCGTGGCCATGCCTCTCGGCTCTGTGCCGGAGCCCAAGCTTGCGAATTTCGGAGATTCAGTCAGATCGCGGGACGGACTGTCGGGTAAACGTTTCCCGGAGAGAAGACCACCGAGAGCGTGAACGGGATCGAGGTACACTGCCAGGAACCGATGAAGAGCGTGGCGATTCCGGCATTTCTCTACGGGACGGCGTGGAAGGAGGAGCGGACGGGAGAGCTCGTTCGCTCGGCCGTCCGAGCCGGATTTCGCGGAATCGACACGGCCAACCAGCGCCGCCATTACTTCGAACAGGGCGTCGGCGATGCCCTGGAGGAGCTGTACAAGGACGGGCGGCTGACGCGTCAGGATCTCTTCCTCCAGACCAAGTTTACCTACGCCGGTGGCCAGGATCACCGGCTTCCCTATGATCCGCAGGCCGATTTCCCGACGCAGGTGCGAGAGTCCCTTGCCTCCTCGCTGCAGCACCTCCGCACCGACTCCATCGATTCATACATCCTTCACGGCCCCTCGGTCGCCCGCGGCTTGAGTGACGCGGACTACCAGGTGTGGAAGGAAATGGAAGCGCTGTGCCGCGAGGGGAAGACGACCTTCATCGGCGTCAGCAATGTCAGCCTGGGCCAGCTCCGGATGCTCGCGCAGGCGGCCGAGGTCCAGCCGCGATTCGTTCAGAACCGCTGCTTCGCCGTGACGCAGTGGGACCGGGAGATCCGCGAGTTCTGCGCCGGGCAGAACATCATCTACCAGGGATTTTCCCTTCTGACCGCCAATCCGCAGTTGTTCCGCGAGCCCGACCTGATCGAGCTGGCCAGGCGGTACCAGAAAACCGTCGCCCAGGTCATCTTCCGCTTCGCCCAGCAGATAGGCATCCTTCCGTTGACCGGGACGACCGATGCCAGCCACATGAAAGAGGACCTGGACAGCTCGACGTTGCTTCTGTCCGAGGACGAAGTCAGGCTGATAGAGACTCTGGGCACCCAGTAGGATTCGCCGTCAGTAGAAGCCAATTCGTTTCAGTGTCATGAGCGCTGTCACTTGGGCGTAGGCTTTGATGTAGGCGGGGACACCGGAGGCGGTGGGATCGTCTTTGGCGCCGCGCTCCTCGGCGAGGGGCACCTGTAGACCTCCGCGAGAACCGTCGACATGTTGTCCGTGCTGAAGGTGAGAATGGCCGTATCGCCCCCCTCTCTCACGATCTTTTTCCTCAGATCCTTGACCCTGTCGTCACTCACCGCACCAATGCGAGTGCAGCCCTTGGCCACATAGGCTTCCGTGGAGAGACGCACGCGGGCCATGGCGAGGTTTTCACCGTCGTCCGCGGTGGCGATGGGGGTGGCGATGGAAACCGAAGCGAGCAGCAAGGCTCCTGCCCAGATGATCGTCGTCTTCATGGCTCTCCTTTTCATTTGACGCCTGCCTTCGCATACAAGCACGCCGCGAGCAGCGCCCATTCCCTGCGTGGGTCCACGTCACCCACGTGTCGATAGGCTTCATTGGCTTCGCGAAGAATGCTGTAGCGGGTTTGTCATCGGCCCGCGCCCTCCTTGGCCGGGTGGGAGTCTATCACCGCGGCTCGACAGAGACGAGGAACTCGGTAATTCATTCACGATTCTCTAGGAGCCTTTCCTGGTTGTTTTTACTCGGAGGGGCCAATGACCGGCGCGTGCCCTGCCTCATATTGCGCTGAGTATCCGATATTCGGGACGCAGCCAGATCTGGCATGGCGAATGCTGCACAGAGGTCAGGTGGTGCACAGTTACAAAGAGAAGAGGAGGCCTGCGATGGCACTTTCTACAGTTGCTTTCACGTTCGGCTTGCTTCTCCTGGTGCCAGCCGGATGGGCCGCCGCGGCGGAGAAGCATTCCGGTACCGTCGTTGCAGCGGACGAGACCAAGATCACGATCGACGAGATGGGGCCGTGGCATGGCCCCGCCACACAACCCATGCGCCGCACCTTCCAGCGGACCGGTGGCACGAAGATCGTGCTGGCCGAGCGAACCAGGGAAGGCACCGACGGGTGGATGTGGGCGTTCAACGACCAGCCGGCACAGCCCGTTGATCCCCGTGTCGGCGACTTCGTCACGGTGACGACCGAGCCGCAAGGCGCGGGTCAGGTCGCGACCGAGGTACTGGTCGTGTGGCCGGGGACGCATCTCGAGATCCCAGGCAGCTCGTAAGCGCGGCGCGGAGCCCCGACCGGCCCACGCCATAGCGGACGCGCGGCATGCGGGCCCGGCGGGCTTTTCTCCTGTCGAGAGGCTCGGCGGCCACGTCGCCTACGACTTCACGGTCGTGAGGGACGAGGGCCGCCGAGCTCTCGACGCGCTAGGCTTTGACGACGCTGTCCTGGGGAGCCCTCGCGCCCCATCGCTCCTCCGCCAGGGGCACGCCGTCGCGGTAGGAGACCCACTGGCCGAGCATCGCGGGCACGCGCGTGCCCGGAGTGATGATGCCGGTGAGGTTGAGCGGATCGCAGGCGGAGAGGCGGATGACCTGCCCGCCCGGCGCGTCGCGGCGAACGGCGCGGAGGGCGTCGAGCGCTTCGGGCAGGGCGAACTGCTCGCCGACGAAGCTGCCCACGATGCGCCCGCCGCGTAGCTCGCCGCGCATCTCGAGGCGGCGGTAGACGCGCAGGAGTTCCCGCCAGGCGGGGGCGCCGGGCTCTCGCTGGAGGAGATCGCGGAAGACGATGCCGTAGCGCCGCGCGTACTGGCGCGCGCGGGCTTCCAGGAGGTCATCGGGCGCCGGCGGCGGGGGCGGGTCGAGCAGCGCCCAGCGCCCCGTGCCGATCGGTGCCCGCAGAGGGCGTGCCCGGCCAGAGCGCGACCGCTTGCGCTTCTCCGAGTGCAGGAGGCTCCGAAGGCCTGCGAAGCCGTCGCCGGTGACGAGTCCGGCCGAGACCAGCTCGCAGAGCGCTTCCTCCACCTCGATGCGCAGGCGGCGCACGCGCGCGGCGATCTCGTCGGTGAACGACGCGCCGCTCGCGCGCAGGTGGGCCAGCACGTCGCGCGCGGGGGCGGACAGCGCGTCTTCGTCCGCGCCGCCGCGGGGCTCGAGCATCCAGCCGAGGTTCTGGCGGCGCAGAAGCGTGATGGGCACCGTGCCCGAGAGCCGGCGTCCGGCATGCCGCGTGCTTTCGTGGCGCTCGAGGCGGCCCCAGGCGACTTCGCCCGAGAGGCACAGCTCGTCGAGCCACGCGGGCTCGTAGCGCGCGACGCGCGCGGGTAGCACCTCGCGCTCCCACCCGGCCGCCGCCAGCTCGAAGCCCTCGAGCTGCTCGATGACGCGCTGGAGCCCGTCGCGGCCGTGCAGCTGCTGGCCCGGCTTGACGTGCTGCCACGCGAAGAGGAAGCGCAGGAGATCGGCCGCGCTCACGGGCTCGATCTCGCGGCGGAGCCTGTCGAGCGTGCGCCGGTGGATGCGCGCCAGGAGACGCCGGTCGCACCATTGGATGACGTCTGGGGCGCTGGCGTCGGGGCCGAGGGTGGCAGTGAAGCGCCCGCGGAGGACGCCGCCATCGGCCTCGACGCGACCGAGCGCGGAGTTCACGGCGGCCACGGTCAGGCCGAAGGGCTCGGCGAGGGCGGCGGCGGTGACCGGCCCCACGAGGCCGAGCCGGGCGCGGATCAGCTCGACCAGCGCGCCATCACGATCGGACCAGGGAGCCGCGCGGCGCGCCGGCGGCTCGGCCACGTCGGGGACCAATCGGCTCTCGGGCCAGATGGCGAGGGCCAGCGACCGTCGTTCGGCGGCGACCCAGAAGATGCGCGTGCCGTCGTGGAGGCGCGCGGCGCGTCCCGACGCGATCAGCTCGTCGACCCACTCCGTCCACCTTTCGGCCTCGGGCTCGGGCAGGGCGCTCACGTCGAGCAGGAGATCGTGCAGCTCGTCGGCATCGCGTAGATCGGGCCGCGCTTCTTCGATGACGGCGGCGATGGCCTCGGGATCGAGGCGGCCCACGTCGTCGGCCAGCTCGGCGGGCAGGCCGCGCCTGAGCGTCACCGCGCGGGCGCGGCGCTCTTCGAGCGGCGCGTCGTCGAGGTAGGCGTACGGGTTGGCGTTGAGGATCTCGTGGGAGAAGACGGAGGGCTCGGGCGTCTCGCGCGACACGCGCTGGACCTTACCGCTCCAAAGCGCCTCGAGCTGGTGCTTCAACCCCTGCGCGTCCATCGCCTCGGTGAGGCAGTCGCGCAGGGTCTCGTTCACGAGCGGGTGGTCGGGGATCTCGATCGGGCCGACGGCGTTGTCCTGGCAGCCGAGCTGGGCTGGGAAGACGGAGGCCAGCAGGTCCTCGGCGCGCATGCGCTGGAGATACGGCGGCACGCGCCGGCCGCCCTGCCAGCGCAGCAGCGCCAGCGAGCGGCTCGCGTTCCAGCGCCAGCGCGTGGCAAACATGGGCGCCTGGAGAACGGCGTCCGTCAGCAATTTCTCGACGCCCGAGGGGTGGACCATCGCGAAGACCGACTCGAGCGGGAAGCTGTGCTGAGGGCCGAGCGAGAGGAGCACGCCGTCGTCGGTGGCCGCGGCCTGGAGCTCGAAGTCGAAGCTCTGGCAGATGCGCTTCCGGAGCGCCATGCCCCAGGCGCGGTTGATCCGGCCGCCGAAGGGCGCGTGGATGATCAGCTGCTGGCCGCCGGCCTCGTCGAAGAAGCGCTCGGCGACGACCGTGTCGAGCGTGGGCACGGCGCCCAGGACGGCCCGGCCCGCGGCGATGTAATCGCGCGCCAGCTCGGCGCCGCGCCGGTCGAGGGCGCCCTCTTCCATCAGCCAGCGAGCGGCCGCGTCGGGATCGGCCAAGCGCCTGGCGACCTCCTCGCGGACGGCGGATACTTCCGCGGAGAGCTCCGGGGTGCGCGCGGGCCCCTCACCGAGCCAGAAGGGGATGGTGGGCGCCGCGCTGCCCGCGTCCTCCACGCGCACCTTTCCGCTCTCGACCCGCCGGATGCGCCACGAGGTATTCCCGAGCAGCATCACGTCACCCGCCATGGACTCGACGGCGAAGTCTTCGTCCACCGAGCCGATCAGCGTCTCATCCGGCTCGAGGACGACGTCATAGTTGGCGTTGTCCGGGATGGCGCCGCCGGACGTGAGCGCCGCCAGGCGCGCGCCACGGCGGCCCTTGAGCCTGCGCCCCACCGCGTCGCGGTGAAGCCGCGTGCCCGCGCGCCCCCGCCGGGTCGAGATGCCTTCGGACAGCATGTCCACCACGGCGTCGAACTCGGCGCGCTCCAGCTCTGCGTAGGGCGCCGCCCGGCGGCAGAGGGAGTAGAGCCGGTCTTCGTTCCACTCCTCCGCGGAGCAGGCCGCCACGATCTGCTGGGAGAGGACGTCGAGCGGCGCGCGACGGAGCGCGACGCGGTCGAGCTCGCCCCGCCGCGCCGCCCGGACCAGGGCCGCGCACTCGACCAGCTGGTCGCGCGTGAGCGGGAAGACGCGGCCCTTGGGAGTGGCGCCGAGCGCATGGCCAGAGCGGCCGATGCGCTGGAGGCCCGTGGCGATGGAGCGCGGCGAGCCGAGGAGACAGGTCAGGTCCACCGCGCCCACGTCGATGCCCAGCTCGAGCGAAGCCGTGGCGACGACCACGGACAGCTCACCGGATTTGAGCCGCTGCTCGGCGGCGAAGCGCCGCTGGCGGCTCAAACTGCTGTGATGCGCGGCGACGGCGTCCTGCCCCAGCCGCTCTGCCAGGTGCAGCGTCACGCGCTCGACGAGACGCCGCGTGTTGACGAAGACCAATGTCGACCGGTGCGCGCGGGCCAGCTCGGCAACCCGGTCATAAATCTCGCCCCACTGCTCGTGCGTGCAGACTGCGCCCAGCTCGTCCCGCAGGACCTCGACCGCCAGGTCCAGATCGCGGCGGTGGCCGACGTCGATGATCGCGGGCAGGGGACGGTCCGTGCCGACCAGCAGGCGCGCCGCCGTCTCGATGGGCCTCACCGTGGCCGAGAGCCCGAGGCGCTGGGGACGTGGGCCACCCGCCTCCATGACCAGGTGCTCGAGCCGCTCGAGGGAGAGCGCCAGGTGCGCGCCGCGCTTGTCACCCGCCACCGCGTGGATCTCGTCCACGATCACCGTGCGCGCCCCGGCGAGGCCGCGGCGGCCCGATTCCGACGTCAAGAGAATGTACAGTGATTCGGGCGTCGTGACGAGCACATGAGGCGGGCGCTTGGCGCCCTGGCGCCGCTCGGCCGCCGAGGTGTCTCCGGTGCGGACGGCGGTACGGATGGCCGGCGCGCGGATCCCCATCTCGGCCGCCACCGCGGCCAGCTCGCCCAGCGGCTCGGCCAGATTGCGGCGGATGTCGTTGGAGAGCGCCTTGAGCGGCGAGACGTAGACGATCTCGGTCCGGTCTTCGAGCGCGCCGTCGGCAGATTTGCGGACGAGGGCATCGAGGCAGTACAGGAAGGCGGCCAGCGTCTTTCCCGAGCCCGTCGGCGCTGTCAGCAGGACGTCCCGCCCGTCCGCGATGGCGGGCCAGCCCAGCGTCTGCACGGGCGTGGGTTCGGTGAAGCGCCGCCTGAACCAGGCGTCTACGACAGGATGGAACATGGACACAGTATAGTCACACGACCATAGAGTCACACGCCTGGCGGCGCTACAGCACCGACCGCACGAGGCCCCCGTCGACCAGGATCGTGGTGCCCGTGATGTAGCTGAACTTGCCCGAGGCCAGGAACGCCACGAGGTATGCCAGCTCCCTGGGGTCGCCGATGCGTCCGATCGCGGTCTCGGCCGCCTGCTGGGCGAGCGCGTCCTCGAGCGATATGCCGAGCTCCTTGGCCCGCGCCGTCACGTTGGACAGCATCCTCTCGCTCAGGATCGAGCCGGGGCACACGTTGTTGACGACAATGCCATCGCGCCCCACCTCGTCGGCCAGGCTCTTGCGCCAGGACGTTCGCGCCGGTCGCGTCACGGATCGCCTGCGCCGCCTTGTCGAGCTCGGCGTGCGTGCGGCTGCACACGGCCACCTTCGCCCCTTCCTCCGCCAGCACCTCCGCGCACGCCCGTCCCAGGCCCTTGCTGGCGCCGCCGACGATGGCCACCTTGTCCTTTAGCTCCAGGTCCATGGGCAGCGATGATGACCGCTCGGATGCAGGAGCGCAAGACCTGAGCCCGCGCTTGACAAGGTTTCGCCCCGGTCCTAGGCTGATAGCCCACTGCCCGGGAAGTTTCCGCGGGCCCACGTTCGGGATGCATGAGGAGACACGGACATGATCCAGAGAATCCTTTTCGCCGGCATCCTCGTACTCGGGTTGTTCGGCTCCGCCGCTGCCGACGAGACCTGCCAGTCGCCGTTCCTCCCCAAGGTCACCGGCCAGGAAGACTACATCTACGTCTGGACGCTCGGGGTCAAGGGGCTCGGCGACGGCAACGACAGCATGGTGACGGTGGATGCCAATCCGAAGTCGCCGTTCTACGGCAAGATCATCAACCGCGCGCCCGTGCCGGGCCGGCACGAGGCGCACCACGCCGGCTTCACCGACGACCGGCGCTATCTCTGGGCGGGCGGGCTCGACACCAGCCAGATCTTCGTCTTCGACGTCGGCTCCGACCCCGCCAAGCCGAAGCTCGTGAAGACGATCTCGACGTTCGTCAAGGACACGGGCGGCATGGTCGGCCCGCACACGTTCTACGCGCTGCCGGGGCGCATGCTCATCTCCGCGCTGTCCAACGCGCAGGACGGCTCGGGGCGCACCGGGCTCGCCGAGTACAGCAACGACGGCAAGTTCATCCGCGCCATCTGGATGCCGAAGGAGGCGCCGTACGGCTACGACGTGCGCGTCAACGTCAACCTGAACCGCATGCTCACGTCCTCGTTCTCCGGGAAGAAGAACTACATGCGGCCCTTCGGCGAGCTGGTCAAGGACGACGCGGCAATGAAGAACTTCGGGGGCTCGGTCATCGTCTGGGATTTCCACGCGCGCAAGCCGCTCCAGATCCTCAGCGTCCCGGGCGCCCCGCTCGAGCTGCGCTGGGCGCTCCTGCCGAACCACAACTATGCCTTCACCGCGACGGCGCTGACCGGGCAGCTCGTGCTGATCTACCAGCAGGAGGACGGCACGTGGGCCGCCAAGAACATCGCCGAGATCGGCGCCAATCTCCCTGTGGACATCAGCATCGCCCCCGACGACAGCAAGATCTACGTCAACTCCTTCGGCGACGGCACGCTCCGCGTATATGACGTGACGAACCCGTTCGAGGGCAAGCTGATCGAGCAGGTGAAGCTGGGCGAGATGGCCAATATGGTGTCCTCGTCGTGGGACGGCAAGCGCCTGTACGCGACGAACTCCCTGCTCGCCCAGTGGGACAAGCCGGGAGACTATTGGCTCAAGGCCTATGCCTGGGAAGGCGGCAAGCTGGTGCCGAAGTTCACCACCGACTTCAATCCGGTCGGGCGCGCCCACATCATGAACCTCAACAGCAAGGCGTTCGGCCCGCGGGCGGCGCGCTCCGCGCCCATCGACCGGCGGCTCTACGCCAATGTGGCGCCGCGCTGAGCTCGCTGTCGCGCTGCTCGCCGGACTGACGGTCGCTCCCGGCATAGCCGGGGGCCACGAGGGGCCGAGTCTCCAAGACGAGTTCGTCAAGGGTGTCTTCTCACCCAACTTCGTTCCGCCCGCGGCGGGCAGCTACGAGCTTCCGGCGGTCAAGCGTGTGGCGGGCTTCGTGTTGAGGGATTCGACGGGACGCTCGGTGAGCACAGGGCGGATCACGGCGGGGAAAGTGGCTGTCGTGAGCTTCATCTATACGGCGTGTCCCGAGCGGCTCGGCTGCCCGCTGGCGAGCCTCGCGCTCCAGGATCTGCAGGGCAGGCTCAAGGCGGAGGGTCTCCACCGCGACGTCGCGCTCCTCTCGATCAGCTTCGACCCTGGACGCGACAGCCCGGCCCGGCTCGCCAAGTACGCGCGGGTCTACGGCGCCGATCCCGCCCTCTGGCGGTTCATGACGGCGCCCTCCATGCGCGTGCTCGGGGACATGCTCGACAGCTACGGGCAGGATCGTGCCCCGGTGTACGACGAGCGCGGCCGGTTCACCGGCCGCTACAGCCACGTGCTCAAGGTCTTCCTGGTTGATCGCGCGGGCGATATCCGAAACATCTACAGCGCGGGGCTCTTGGTGCCGGACCTCGTCGTCAACGACATCAAGACCGTGCTGACCGGTCACGCGCGCGACTGAGACGCGCGTGACGGCGCCCGCCCTACCGGATCCCTTCGAGGCCCTCTATGCGCGCGGCGTGACCGACGGCCTGCCCGTCGTGGCGCCGACGGCCGGGCGCGTCGGGGCGGCGGTGGAGGCGAGCGGGCGCCCCGGCGACGAGCTGGTGGCTCTCGTCGCGCCGAAGCTGGGCCACGCCACGGTCGAGAAGATCGCGATCAACGCCGTCATGGCCGGCTGCCGGCCGGAGTACATGCCCGTGGTGATCGCCGCCGTCGGGGCCATCTGCGATCCTGCCTTCGCGCTGGTCGGGGTCTCCGGCACGACCGACGCCGTGGCGCCGCTCGTCATTGTCAATGGCCCCATCCGCGCGGCGCTCGACGTCAACTCCGGCGCCGGCGTCTTCGGCCCCGGCTGGCGCGCCAACGCGACCATCGGCCGCGCGGTGCGGCTGGTGTGGCAGAACGTCGGCGGCGCCGCGGCGGGCGGCATCAGCATGTCCACCTTCTCCCAGACCGGCCGCTATTCCTACTGCATCGGCGAGAATGAAGAGGAGAGCCCGTGGGAGCCGCTGCACGTCGAGCACGGCTTCGCCGCGGGGGAGAGCACGGTGGCGGCCATCGCGGCGGAGGCGCCGCAGGTCGTGGCGAACACCGCGGGGCGTACGGCGCGCGAGATCCTGGCGACGATCGCGCGGAGCGGCATCGTGATCGCCAGCGAGACGCACGCCGGCCTCGGCGACACCGTGCTGGTGATCGGACCCGAGCACGCGCGGACCATCGCGGCCGACGGCTGGTCGAAGGCGGACGCGCGGCAGTTCGTCTGGGAGCAGACGCAGGCCGACCTGGGCGGCCATGGCGTCACGAAATTCCGCGAGCCCGCCAACGTGAGAATCGTCGTCGCCGGCGGCAGGGCAGGGCGCTTCTCCGCCTGGATCCCCGGCTGGCCCTTTCCCAATTCCCCCTCGAGCTTGGTGCTCAAGCGGATCTGAGGTTCTCGTGCAACTAACGGGCGGGGCTGGGGGGGCGCCCTCCCGGGACCACACTGACTCGCGGGCGCTTTGCGACGTCTCGACGGGGCCACGAGATCTTGGTTTTCGCCTTCGAGAATCAGCGCAGAAGATATGGGTCCCGGGAGGGCGCCCCCCCAGCCCCGGCCCCATCCGCCATTGAATCGCGAGCTGCGCTTACCGTTCTTCCCTGGCACGCCGCGTGCGTTTCCTCTCCACTCGGAGGAAGGGCGACATGGGGGAGGGCACGAAGATCAACGGTTTCGCCGGGACTGCTCAACTCTTGAGTCCGGAGAGTGGTAGATTCCTGGGCAGTGATCTGACCACCCGGGTAGATTAGGGCGCGATGGCAGGCCTTGACGAGATCCTTGGCGAGAGCGCCGCCATCCAGGCGGTGCGGGACAATATCCGCCGGCTGCTCGGACGCCCCCACTCCGGCCGCCGGATGCCGTCCATCCTGATCCAGGGCGAGACCGGCACGGGCAAGGGCCTGGTGGCCCGTCTCATCCATCGCCTGGGCCCGCGCTCCGGCGGTCCCTTCGTGGACGTGAACTGCGCCGCCATCCCCGACACCCTGCTCGAGTCCGAGCTGTTCGGCTACGAGCGCGGGGCGTTCACGGACGCGCGGCGTGCGAAACTCGGGCTCTTTCAGACCGCGCACCACGGCACGATCTTCCTCGACGAGATCGGGCTCCTTCCCGGGCCGCTCCAGGCCAAGCTGCTCAAGGTGCTGGAGGAGCAGGCGGTGCGGCGGCTTGGGAGCACTACGAGCGAGCCCGTGGACGTCTGGATCCTCAGCGCCACCAATGCCGATCTCAGCAAAGCCGGGCACGAGCGCGTTTTCCGCGAGGATCTCTACCACCGCCTGGCGGTGCTGACACTCTCGCTGCCGCCGCTGCGCGAGCGCGGACGCGACGTGCTGCTGCTGGCTGAGCGCTTCCTGGCCCGCGCCTGCGCCGACTACGGATTGCCGCCCAAGACGTTCTCGCCGGAGGCCCAAGCGCGATTGCTCGAGCACACCTGGCCAGGGAATGTCCGCGAGCTGGGCAACATGGCCGAACGGGTGGCGCTGCTCACCGAGGCCAGCGTCGTGAGCGCGGACATCCTCGATCTGCCATCGGCGGTTGCCGTCGCACCGGCGGCCGCCTCCGCGCCGGTGGCGCCCCACGCCTCGCTCCAGGACGCAATGCGCGGGCACCTGCTGGCCGCCCTGACCCAGACCGGGTGGAACGTCTCGCGCACGGCGGCTCTCCTCGGCATCTCGCGCAACACGCTGCGCGCGCGCATCGAGAAGTACGGCCTCCGCACGGACCCGGGGCAGGGTGAGGAAGCCGCGCCCAAGCCCGCCGCCGATCCGACGCCCTCCCTTCGCCCTGCCGAGCCCGCGGCGGCGCCCACGCGCATTCGCTGGGAGCGCCGGCGCATCACCCTGCTTCGGGCCGCGCTCGTTCAGCACGGCGACAGCGACACGTCGCCCGGCACCGCGCGCGAGCTCGAGACCCTGATGGCCAAGGTGCGCGGGTTCGGCGGGCACATCGACGAGCTGAGTCAGAACGGCATCTCAGCCGTCTTCGGCCTCGAGCCTGCGGAGGACACGCCGCAGCGAGCGGCCCACGCGGCGCTGACCATCGGCAAGGCGCTGGAGCGGCTGGCCGTGGAGGAGGGCACGCCCTTCGGCGTCAAGGTCGCGATTCACACGAGCCAGTGCCTGGTCACCCCGCTGCAGGGCCGCGTGGAGATCGACGCCGAGTCCAGACAGGAGACCTGGGCCACGCTCACGGCTCTCTTAAAGGAAGCCGAGCCGGGCGTTCCCGTGGTGAGCGCCGCGGCCAGGCCGTTTCTCGATCGCCGGTTCAAGCTCGAGCGCGTGGTCAGCGCCGGGGACGCGATCCAGCCGGCGTATCGCCTGACGGGGCACGAGCAGCACGGCCTTGGCCACGCCGGGCTGATGGCCGCGTTCGTCGGACGAAGCCAGGAGCTGGACGTGCTGCAGAGCCGGCTCGCGTCGGCGGTGGCCGGCCAGGGCCAGCTCGTCTGCATCGTCGGCGACGCAGGAATTGGTAAATCGCGGCTCCTCTACGAGTTCAGCCGGCGGGTCGCTACCCAGGGCGTCGGCTACCTCGAAGGGCGTTGTGTCTCCTACGGTGGCGCCATCCCGTACCTGCCCTTCCTCGACCTCATCCGTAGGGGCTTCGGTCTCACCGAGGCGGACGGGCCTGAGGCGACCACGGAGAAGATCCGGGCCGGTCTCGAGGCGCTGCGCCTGCCTCCCGAAGAATCGCTGCCATACCTGCTGAACCTGCTGGGGTTCAAAGACGAGACGAGGGCACTGGAGCGTCTGAGCCCCGAGGCGGTGAAGGCGAACACGTTCGAGACGCTCAAGCGGGTCACGCTGCGGGCGAACCAGGCGCGCCCCCTCATCATCACCCTGGAGGACCTGCACTGGATCGACCGGACGTCGGAAGAGCTGTTCGCGTCCCTGATCGAGGGCCTGCCGCGAATCCCTCTCCTCCTCGTCACGACCTATCGCCCGGGGTATCGGCCGCCATGGATCGAGAAGTCGTACGCGACGCAGATCGCGTTGCCGCCGCTGTCCTCGGAGGAGAGCCTGCGTCTCGCGCAGTCCATCCTGCCCGGGCGAGAGCTGCCGGAGCCGCTGGCCCAGGTCATCCTGAGCCGGGCCGAGGGCAACCCCTTCTTCCTCGAGGAGCTGACCCGCGCGGTCAGGGATCGCGGCGATCTCCAGGTCGACATCGCCGTCCCGGACACGGTGCAGGGAGTCCTGATGGCGCGCATCGAGCGGCTGCCCGAGGAGCAGCAGCGCCTGCTCCAGACGGCGTCGGTGCTCGGGCGGGCCGCGTCATCGAAGGCGCTCGCGGCCATGTGGGGAGACGCGGCGGATCTGGCAGCTCACCTGCAGGAGCTCGGACGGCTCGAATTCTTGTTTGAGCAGCGCACCGGCGAGGAGTCGGCATACGTCTTCAAGCACGCGCTGACACAGGAGGTGGCCTACGAGAGCATTCTCGCGCCGCGCCGCCGGGTGCTTCACGCCGCGGCCGGCCGCGCACTCGAGGAGCTGTATGCGGACCGGCTCGAAGACGTCTACGACCGCCTCGCGTATCACTTCGCGCGGACTGGCGAGACCGCCAAGGCCGTCGCGTATCTGACGCGCTTTGCCGACAAGGCGGCGTCCCGCCACGCCCACGTCGAGGCCATCGCGGCGCTCGAGGGCGCGCTCGGGCGCGTGCCCGAGCTGCCGGGCGAGGCGCAGGACCGCCTGACGCTCGGACTCGTCCTGCGCCTGACCAATTCCCTGCTCTACCTGGGCCGCTTCCGCGAAATCCTCGAGCTCCTCGGGGCCCACGAGGAACGGCTCAACCAGGTGGCCGACTCGCGCCTGACGGGCCTCTTTCACTTCCAGGCCGGACTCGTGTGGAGCTTCGTCGGCGACAACGAACGCTCCGAGGCGCACGCCCGGAAGGCGCTCGAAGCCTCGCGGCAGTCCGGAGACGAGGCGACCATGGGCAAGGCCCAGTACGTCCTGGCCCAGAATGGAATCTGGTGGGGCCGCCCGCACGAGGTCACGACGCATGCGTCCGAGGCGGTCGCGCTGCTCGAGCGCACCCGCGAGCCGTACTGGCTCGGAATGACGCACTTCATCCTCGGGATCAACTACGCCTTTGTCGGGCAGTTCGAGGCGGCGCTGGCCGAGGAGGCGAAGGTCGATGCCCTCGGCTCGGCGATCGGGAGCACGCGGCTGCAGAGCTATGCGGCCTGGGCGACCGGTGGCATGCGCGCATTCATGGGGGACGCCGAGCTCGGGATCGAAGGCTGCCGGCGGAGCCTCGAGCGCTCGCCCGATCCTTTCAACACGGCCGATGCGCTCTGTTTCCTCGGCTATGCGTATCTCGAGAACGGCCAGCCCGCCGAAGCCCTCGGTCACCTGGAGCAGGCGCTCGCCATGTTCGTGCAGTTCCGCCACCGGCACTTCCAGAGCCTGGTCACCGCCTATCTCTCCGGGGCCCTGTTCCTGATGGGCGACCTCGCCCGCGCGCGGCAGGTGGCATCCGAGGGACTCGAGCTCGCCAGGGAGGGCAAGTTCCACTACGCGAGCGCGCTCAACCGCCGGCTGCTGGGTCGTCTCGCGCAGGCCGAGGGGAATCCGGCGGAGGCGCAGAGGCTGATGACCGAGGCGCGCGAGCTCTTCGCGTCCGGAGACATGGAGCACGAGGTCGCGCGCACCGAGCTGGCGCTGGCCGAGCTGGCCCACGCCCAGGGCGATCGCGGCGCGGTCCAGTCGCACCTCGCGGAAGCGCTGGCGCTCTTCACGCGCCTCGCGGTGCCGCGCTACGTTGAGCGCACCCGGCGCCTGGCCGCGGGCTGGGGCGCGCCCCTGCCGGCCTGAGAGGAGCGTGTCATGGAAGGAAGGGGGAGCGAGATGACCGTCAGCGCCGGATGCCCAATCGACGGGAGATTCGTGCGAGTGGCCCTTCTCTCCGGGTTCCTGATCCTTCTCGCGCACGTCGTCGCGGGGCAGACGGCCTGGTACGTGGGACGCAGCGGGGCGCCGGGCGTTCACACGGTTACTTACTATCGCGTCATTTTTACCATCTGGGCTACCGCGATCCTTCTCACTCCGGCACTCTGCTTTTACATACTCTTCAAGCCCGGGGCTATCGAGAGCTATTGGCGCTCGTTCTGGACATTTGCCTACGTCGCCTTCCTGTTGCACTTCTACTGGACGGTCATTGGAACCTTCCACCTTAACTTCTACGAGATCTTTCACAGTCACTCCGGCTTCGTCGCGAACCAGGAGCACATCGTCGACCACCCGGGGCCCGACCTTTTCCTGACGCTCTGGTGGGGCCTCGACGTCGCGCTGTTGTGGCTCGTGCGCCGGGAGATCAGATGGATTCGGCTGCAGAGGGGACTCTTGCACCTCGTGGCCTTCGGAATGTTCGTCATGGCTTTCGCGGCGCCAAAGGCCAGCCGGGGCGCGCATATCCTGGGCATGGTCATGGCCGGCACAGTCCTCTCCGCCTATATGGCCCGCCTCGTCTTCAGGCAGCCCGATCCGAAATCGTTCGGCGTGTTCCTGTACGTGACGCTCTATCGGATCATTAACCGCATCCGCATCGTCGTGGGACGGAGGCTGGTCTGGCACCGGATGCCGCTCTTGTTTGCCATCGGCAACCTGGACGCGCTTCGCGAAGTGCTGCGGGCCAGGAACCTCCACAACACTTCGGACATTCCCGTTTCGAATCCCGCGGGGCTGCGGCCGCCGGTGCCTTACAGCCCGGCGTACCTGCACTCGAGAGAGGCCGCCGGCTGGTACAACGATCTGGCGAAGCCTTCGATGGGCAGCGCCAGCCTGAATGACGCGAATCCGGTGGACACCTCCAACTTCACGCGGAGCAGTCCGGGGGCGCGCTTCGGCCGGAACATCCCGCTGAGCGAAGTGGACCCGGAGCGTGACGGCGGCCTCCTGGACCCCAATCCCCGCGACATCAGCAACGTGCTGCTCGCGCGCAAGCCCGGCGGCTTCATACCGGCCACCACGCTGAACCTTCTCGCGGCGGCATGGATCCAGTTCCAGGTGCACGACTGGTTCAACCACGGCAACCCGCTTGAGAAGGACGTGATCGAAGTGCCGACTGAGCCGGGAGATGAACCCCTGGTGTGCCCGATGCGGATACGGCGGACCCGGCCTGATCCCACGCGCAAGAAGGACGACGGCAACGGGCCCGTGACCTACGTCAATGCCGAGTCGCACTGGTGGGACGGCTCGCAGATCTACGGCAGCAGCGATCAGGCGGCGGAGCCGCTCCGGGAGCACAAGGGCGGAAGGCTCGAGCTTGACACTCAGGGGCTCTTGCCGATGGACAAGAACGGGCTGGAGCGGACGGGCCTCACGGCCAACGGGTGGATCGGGCTCAGCCTGATGCACAACCTGTTCGCCAAGGAGCACAATGCGATCTGCGATCACCTCGCCCGGGAGTACCCCGGCTGGGACGACGAGCCGCTCTACCGGACCGCGCGCCTCGTGAACGTCGCGCTGATGGCGAAGATCCATACGCTCGAGTGGACGCCGGCGATCCTCGGCCACCCCGTCCTGCAGGTCGGGATGAAGGGGAACTGGTGGGGCTTCGCGACCGAGCGCATCAAGAAGGTCCTCCACCGCATCAGCGAAGGCGAGTTGGTCAGCGGCATTCCGGGATCGGAGACCGATCACCACGGAGCGGATTACTGCTTGACGGAAGAGTTCGTCTCGGTCTATCGGATGCACGCGTTGGTGCCGGACCACATCGACGTGTACTCCCTCGCGGAAAAAAGGGATCCCACGAGGTTCACGCTGGACGCCGAGCGAGATCGTGCGCACGTCGATGTCGTCGGCCCGGGTGCGCGGGACCGGGCGCTGGCGGACAAGATCCGGATGGAGGACCTCTTCTATTCCTTCGGCCTGGCGCATCCGGGCGCGCTGGTCCTCCACAACTACCCGGACTGGATGCGGCGTCTCCAGAGACGAAAGGGCGACGGCACGGCCGACGAGTTCATCGACCTCGCCGCGATCGATATCGTCAGAGACCGCGAGCGAGGCGTGCCTCGCTACAACCGCTGCCGGAAGCTTCTGCACATGCGCCCCGTCAAGTCGTTCGCGGAGCTGACGAGCGATGCGGTGTGGGCAGAGGAGCTCGAGAAGGCCTACAAGGGAGACGTGGACAAGGTGGACCTGATGATCGGCATGTATGCCGAGGAGAAGCCAGATAAATTCGGCATCAGCGACACGGCGTTTCGCGTGTTCCTGCTGATGGCCTCGCGGCGGCTCAAGAGCGACCGCTTCTTCACCAAGGACTACACGCCGGAGATTTACACCCAGGCCGGGATCGACTGGGTCGAGCACAACACCATGCGGACCCTACTGCTGCGGCACTACCCGGCCCTTGCCCCGGCCCTCTACGGCGTTAAAAATCCATTCGGTCCGTTGTGGAACGATGTCTGGAATCAGCCGCAGGCCGGAAGCGCCTGACCTGCAGGCTAGCTCTCGCCGCGCCGTCTCCCGGCCTGCGCGCCCCGAACCGTCCACCATCCGAGCAGGAGCGCCACCCCCAGGAGCCCCGCGGTGCCATTCATCAGGAGCGTCCGGCCCACGCCCCAGTGCTCGGAGATGGTGCCCACGATGAACGCGCCGAACGGGAACACGCCGCCCCAGGTGAGGGTGTAGAGGCTCATCACCCGGCCGCGCAGCTCGTCGGGCGCGGCGAGCTGCATGGCGGTGTTGCAGCTCGCGACCAGCACGAGGCCGGACAGTCCCGTGAAGAAGAGCAGGGCCGCGGCGGGCCAGAAGCCGCGCGCGGTGGACAGCGTCACGAGCGCGCCGCATGCGAGCGCCGCCGCGCCGAACAGCACGGCAGCGGGCGGATGGCGCGCGCCCAGCGCGCCCACGATGAGCGCGCCCGTGACCGCGCCCGCGCCCAGGCACGCCATGAGCAGACCAAAGCCCTCGGCGCCCAGGTACAGCACCGTGCGGACCATCAGCGGCACGTAGACGGTGAAGTTGAAGACGCAGATGCTGACGATGAAGAGCAGTCCCAAGGTCAGCCGGATCTCCGGCGTGCTGAAGGCGTACCGGAGGCCCGTGCGCACGTCGTCCAGGACGCCTGCGCCGGGGCGCGCCTTCGGCGCCCCCTGGGTGCGCAGCCCGAGCAGCATGATCACCGCCACGGCGAAGCCGAGCCCGTTCAGGACGAAGGCCGGGGCGACGCCGAATTGCGCGATCAGGAGCCCGCCGAGCCCGGGCCCGACGATGCGCGCGGCGTTGAACGAGGCCGAGTTGAGCGCGACGGCGCTCGCGACGTCCGCGAGCCCGACCATCTCGGCCACGAGCGACTGGCGCGCCGGCTGGTCGAGCACATTGACGAGCCCCGAGCAGAACGCCAGCACGGCGACGTGCCAGTACTCCACGTGACCGGACGCCACGAGGGCTCCCAGCCCCAGGGCCTGGCAGCCCAGGGCCGTTTGCGTACCGATGAGCAGCCGCCGCTTGCGCACCCGGTCCGCAAGCGCGCCCGAGGCGATCGAGAAGAGCAGGATGGGCGCGAACTGGAGCGAGCCGATCAGCCCGAGCTTGAAGGGCGACGGCGTGAGCTGGAGGACCAGCCACGACTGGGCGACCGTCTGCATCCACGTGCCCGTCTGTGCCACCAGCTGGGCCCAGAAGAAGCGGCGGAAGTCGGCGTGGTGGAACGCGCGGAGCCCGACGGGAAGCGCCATCCGCGGCCGGCGCGCGCTCTCCTAGCCTGGGAAATTCATGAAGGCCGACAGTGATGGCCGGATCGGCCTGTCGGGCGTGTGGACGGGGGTTCTGGCGTGTGGACGCGACATCGGGCCGATCAGCCTGAACGTGTGAGCGTGGACGCCCGAGCAGCGGGTCACAGGGACCGCTCGGCGAGGGTGCCGCAGCGACACGTCGGCCGCCGTCATGCGACGCGGCCCGTGTGCAGCCGTCAGGAGGTGGCGCCGACGGCGCGGGCGAGCTGCTGCCAGGGACGCAGCCACGGGAAGGCCGTGGGGAGATGCAGCACGATCCGACGCACCGAGCGCGTCCTCGTCATGACACGCGACGCTGCGCGTGCCCGGCGCGCCGGAAGCACCGAGCGCCTCGGCGATGGCCTTCCGCTCGATCCGGTAATAGGGGAGATAGCTGCCGAAGGCGACGATGCCGTTCATGCGCGCTCTCGCTGGAGAATCAGGTCGAATAAGGGTGAGCTTCACGCTAGCAGGGCCGCGTCCGCCAGTCAAATCGGCCCCCGTGCGTGCTTGACAGCGCCGGAAAGTCCGAGGACCATCGGGCCGGCTCGCGACCCATGCCGATCCTCTCTCCCTCCCTCCTCCGGCTCCGCAATTTTCGTTGCCTCGGCGCCGCGACCGTCCTGAACTCCGCCGGCATGATGGGCGAGACCGTCGTGCTGGGCTGGCTCACCCTCGAGCTGACGAACTCGCCCTTCATGGTCGGCGTGGCGATGGGGGCGCGATCGATCCCGCTCTTCTTCGTAGGAATACCTGCCGGCGCTCTCGCCGACCGCCTCCCGCGCCACCGATTGCTGATGGTAACTGCCGCCGGACAGGCCCTCACCGCGGCAGCACTCGGCCTCCTCACGCTGTTCGGGATCGTGAGTCTCTCCGTCATCCTGTTGCTGACCCTGGCCGCCGGCACGATTCGCGGGGTCGAGCAGGCGGCCCGGCAGAGCTATGCGCACGACGTGGCCGGCGCCGCCGAGTTGATGAACGGCCTCGCCCTCCTCGGCGTCGCGATGCGCGCGGGGTGGCTTCTCGGGTCGCTCGGCGCGGGCTGGGTCATCGCGCATCTCGGGTCCGGCGCCGCCTACCTCGCGGTCGGCGCCGGCTATCTCGCAGGGGCTGGCGCTCTGCTCCCAGCCTCGGCGGCGGTGGGTACCCCGGCCCGAGCAGCGGGTTCCGTCTGGACTCACATCGTGGATTTCGTCACGGCCATCGGGAGGGATCGCACGCTCCTGGTGCTCATGCTGCTCACGTCGGGGGTGGAGATCCTCGGGTTCTCGCATCAGGCGCTGCTCCCGAGCCTGGCGCGCGATGTCCTTCGCGTCGGCCCCGAGGGACTCGGCGCCTTGAACGCCGCCCGCTCGATCGGCGGGATCCTCGGTCTGTTCGCGGTCTCGACGCGGCGCCCCGTCGAGGGCAGCGGCACGCTTTTCCTCGCCGTGCTCGCGTTCTTCGGCGTCAGCCTGATCGCCCTTGGCCTGGTGCCTCACTTCGTGGGCCTGGCCGGCGTCATCGTGGTCCTGATCCTTGCGAATTCGGCGGGTGCGCTCACCGACCTTCTGGCCCAGAGCCTGATGCAGCTGAGCGTGCCCGCGCGCCTGCGGGGGCGCGCGGGCGGCGCCTGGGTGGTCGCGATCGGCCTCGCGCCGCTCGGCCAGCTGCAGATCGGCGCGCTCGCGTCGCTGGTCGGCGTGAGCCTCGCGCTCGGAGCCAGCGGCCTCGGCCTCGTGGCGCTGGCGGGCGCCACCGCGCTCCTGGCTCCCAGGATGCGGCGACTCTGACGTCCTGTTCGCTCAGCGGCCCTTCCAGGCTGGCTTACGCTTTTCCGCGAAGGCGCGCGGCCCCTCGACCCTGTCCTCGGAGCGCTGCATCCGCTCGCTCTCCGAGTAGGACAGCCTGAGCGCGGCGTCGAGCGGATGGCCGAGCCCCTCCAGCGCGGCCTGCTTGCTCGCGCGGACCGACAGCGGCGCGCACTCGAGGATCTCGTTGGCCCACTTGATCGCGGTCGGCATCAGGTCGGCGAGGGGCACGACCTCGTTGACCACGCGAGACTATCGAGCCTTGCCGCGGGCGAGATCGAAGATTCTCGCAGTTCAGGTGATACCCTTATATGTTCACGCGTGCCACAAGCCCTTGCGTGAAACGATCTACGGAAATTCTTGTCCCCCGCGCCTGTCCGCTGTATCATCGGCCGCAATCATGAAAGCAGCCATGACACATCCACTGAACTTCGCCTTCCGCGTTCCTTTCCATCCCGATGTCGCCGAAAAGCAGATGATTCGGGCCGCGCAGCTCTGGGCCGACTTCGAAGAGGCCGAACGGATACGCGACGAAAAAAGGGCTCGTGAATTCGCCGCCAGTCTGATAAGGCGAAAAGAGAAGCTTCGCCGCGCCATCGGCGCAGAACATTTCTTCGCGCTCCAACAGTTCAAGCAAGCCTTGCAGCTCGAGGCGATCAAGCAGCGAAACCCCGTCAAGATAACTTCCGAAGTTCGTGCCGATCGGGTGCGCAAGCAGACGCGCCGGGTCAAACAGTTTCTGACCGACCGCGGACTTTCTGCCGACAAAGTCTCTACCGCGGTCACTCAGGTGTTCGAAGGGATTTCGTTTCCGTTCGACACGAAGATTGTCGGCGAGATTACCGACGGCGTGTCACTGCCGCCCGGACCTCACAGCTTCAAGACCTTCACACCGCCCTACATGGGTTTCGGAACTGGGTACAGCGAGGGGGCCTCGGGCTTCACTTTCGAGCACGACAACTTTATCGACCTTGAAGTAGGACAGGTGGGGCTAGCCATTCGGTTTGATGATCGCGACGTGCGAGAGCATGAATATGCCTTTATGAGGCGATCGTCCATGGTCGCGTTTTGGTTCGAAGCTCCGGTGACCGGGATCGTGGAAGTGGTTACCGATTATCAATGCATACAGGCGCGTTTCAAGCTGACGGTAGAAGACAAGTGGGGATTCTCGAACGCCAAGGTTACACAAAAGCATCTGTTATCGATGCAGGTAGTCCATCCCAATATTTTCGATCCCACTTTCACCCTTGCCGGCCAGATGACGTACGACGGCGATAGCAACGTGTTTCTGGACCATCGGCACCTTCCTGGCGGTCATAAGATCCAGACCAGGATGAGCAGCAATGGGGCCATCAACGCCGGAGAAATGGTGCTGGTCGCCGTAGGTTGCCGCTCGGAGGACGAGGCTCACTCGAACGACATGGAAGTTCACAGCGAATCGATCTTCGCCTGGTTCATCCCACGCGTGCAGGTGCGGATACTCGAGTAAGAACTGGAGCCCTGTCATTCAACGGATCCTTGCCCATCTTGGGCTACCGGACGCGCGGGACGACCCGTCGCCTCCGTGGTCCTTGAGTGCGGCAGGAAGCGAGCAGCCCACACTCCCGGGCGTGACCGCCTAGGCGGTGCCGTGGACCCAGGCATCCGCGGACGTCTGCCCGGTCGCCCCCGCGCCCGAGTGGACGACTCCCGCCCGCTCGTTGAAGCTCCGGCCCTGTCAAGCTATTTGGAAATGTTACCGGGGTGGGGATCATCGCGCCATCTCCGATGTTACCGAGCGGGGAGGGCGGCCGGGGTGCGAGAGGGGTGTGAAGCGGGGGCGGTTCCGCACCCGGCGCGGGATGGTGGTGGGCACGGCCGTCGCGGGCGCGGGCTGATGGCGCGGATTGGCCAGGGCATAGATCCGCTCAAACTGCTGCTCGATGGTGCGGGCCAGGGCGAAGGGATCCAGCCGGGCGCGCTGACGGCGCAGCTGCATGGCCACCTCGGGACGGAGGTCCGCGCAGGCGAGCACGCGGTCGAGCGGGGTTTGCGGGGGGTCGTAGCGGCGGCGGACGCGGGCGCCGACGCGGGTCTTGCCGAGGAGCTTGACGGAGGGCAGGAACAGATTCTGGAACAGCCGCAGCTCGCCGCGATACAGGGCGTGAATGGCAACCTGCGCGGCGGGGGTATCGTAGCGGACGTAGCCGAGGAGCTTGCGGACGTGGGTCCAGTTCTTCTGCTCGATGTGGGCGTTGTCGTTCTTCAGGTAGGGCCGCCCGCGCGTGAACGGGATCTCCTGGGCCTGACAATAATCCCACAGGTGCTGGTTGATGAACTCCGAGCCGTTGTCGGAGTCGATCCCCCGGAGGGGAAAGGGCAGCGCCTGCCGGAGTTCCTCGAGCGCGCTCTGGACCACGACCTGGCTCTTGCCGAGCACGGCGGCGGTCTCCACCCAGGTGGTGTGGATGTCCGTCACGTTGAGGGAGTGCACGAACTCCCCGTCGCCCAGGCTGCCGCAGTGGGCGACGAGGTCGATCTCCGTGAAGCCGGGGGTGGCCACGTCCCAGCGATCGGTCTTGAGCGGGATGTGGTGTTTGAGCAGACTGCCCGGCTTGGTGCGCCCGTACAGCCGCGTGCGGATCTCGCGGCGGTGCGGGGCCAAGCGGCGATCGATCTGGCGCGGGCTGATGCGCAGCAACTGCGCCTCCACCGCCGCCCGCAGGTGCAGCCGGCGCCGGGCCCAGGGCAGCCACAGGGGCAACAGCGCCTTTGAGCCGGACGGACCAGGGATAGCCCGCGGCCTCCCAGATCTTCCGCAGGGCGTCGATCACGGCCGGCGGATACTGGGCGGCCCGGGGCCGCGGCGGGTGCGCCGCCCCCGGGGCCGGGCTGTTGAGCAGTCGGATGGCGTGCTTGCGGTGCTGGCCGGTCACCTGACAGAACTCATCCAAGATGCGCTGCTTCTCCGGGCGCCGGGCGCCCCGATACCGGTGATACATCACCTACACGTACTCCTGCTTGGCTCGGGCACTCACGATGGTCGTCTCCATAGACTCCGGAAAGTAACATCGCGAATGGCGCGACGATCTTCGCTCGGTAACATTTTAGATGGCGCGATACGGAGTCTTGTGTAGCCCAACCGGTCGTGGGAGGATTGGACCCATGTTGAGGGACACTTTGACGAAGCTCCTGGAACTGCCGGCCACTGAGCGGATCGACCTCGCTATGGCCCTCTGGGACAGCCTGACCCCGGCCGAGCAGGAAGGCGAGTTCGATCTCACGCCCGAGCAACGCGCTGAACTCGACCGCCGCCTTGCTGAGCACATCGCCGACCCGGGTTCAGCCATTCCCTGGGACGAGGTACGTCGGAAGCTCCTTCGCAGAGCGTGACACCGCGTCTTGTTGGCGTCCAAGGCGAGACACGCCGCGCCCTCCTACAACGCTTTCCGCACGCGATCTACTTCCACGCGATGTCCGATGAGATCGTCGTGCTTAGCGTCATCCATGGTCGACGCCACCCTCGACGCTGGCAGTCGCGGCGCTGACGTCGAACTTCGCAGTCGACCGGACCGCGGCTCGCATTTGCTCGCTCGCGGCTGGTCACCGCGGCGTTCGACGGCCAAGTTGTCGACCCAAGCGGGCTTGACTCTGTATAGACACAAGTATAGACTTACTCCATGAAAATGGCCCGCGCGAAGCTCTTCCAGAATGGTGGCAGTCAGGCGGTCCGGCTCCCAAAGGAGTGCCGGTTCACCGCCCAGGGCGAGGTCCTGGTGCGCCGTGAAGGCCGCCGTGTCATTCTCGAAGCGGCCGATGAGTGGCCGGACAAGTTTCGCGCCTGTCTTGGCGCCTGGCCTGGGAAGATCCCCCGCCCGAAGCAGCAGCGCGTCCGGGAGCTGCATGATCCGTTCGCCTGATGCCCCGGTACATGCTCGACACGGACACAGTGAGCTTCGCCCTTCGCGGCCAAGGGCGTGTTGCGGCACGTTTGCTGGAACATCGCCCCTCGGACCTCTGCATCAGCTCGATCACCCTTGCGGAACTCCGCTACGGCGCCGAGACACACCGATCACGGCGGCTTCACCGCCTGATCAGCGCCTTCGTCGACCCCATCGAAATCATGCCCTTCGATGAGTCCGCCGCCAGTCGGTTTGCCACGGTCGCCGTCGGACTGGCCCGGCGTGGCGAGCCGATCGGCACGTTCGACACCCTCATGGCCGCTCATGCGCTGTCGCTGCGGCTGACGTTCGTCACGAACAATACCCGGCACTTCGCGCGGGTGGCGGGGCTCGCGACGGAGAATTGGGTCTGACTCCGTGAGCCGCCGAACACCGGGCTCGAGCGGACCGGCTGGGCCGGCCGCTCAGCCTGAACGTTAGAAAGCTGTGGCGATGCGCAAGAAGATAAAGCGCGATCAGAAGGTCGAGGTCAGTTTCAGCCCGCGCGAACGGGTGCTGGTGCTGGAGCACACGTTCGCCGGGCCCAACCTGACGACAGCGCTCCGCCGGGCGCGGGTCGAGGGGGGAAGGTATGTGATCCGGTACACGCTCGACGATCTGGACGAGCTACTGGGTTTCGTAGCCGCGGAGGCCAACCACTCTACGGACAAGAAGCTTCGCAAGGAACTCGACGCGCTCTACGCGCGAGTCCGCCGTGAGATGGAGTCGTACGATGACGGCCTGTGGCAACGGGCTTTCTAACCCCGCGCTGGGGCGGACCGCTGACTCGCATTCGCTCGCCGCGGCCGCTCACCGCGAGCTCGACTCTGCTCACGCAACCCGTCCGGCCCCTCCCGCTCGTAGCGCGCGAGCCACTTGTAGCCGGTCTTCCGGCTCACGCCGTAGCGCTCGCACAGCTCCACCATCGAGTAGACTTCGCGTTCCCACTCCGTGACGAACCGCATCCGCTCTTTCATGGGTGCCGTCTCCCTCCAAGGCATGCTCACCTCCCGGTGAGCAGCCTATGCGGTGTCACCCATGTTCCCGGTCAGATGTGTAACCTATGTACCCGGTTTGTACCAACAGGCCGCTGGACCAGCCGGCCGAGGCGGCCGCGGGTCAGCGGCAGCATTGGGCGGCGGCTCAAGTGAGGGGGGCGTGATTGCGTTTCGAATGGGATTCAAGCAAAGCGGCCGAGAACCTTGTCCGGCATGACGTCTCGTTCGAGGAAGCGGCAACGGTGTTCCGCGACTTCCTTTCGGCAACGGGTGCAGACCCGGACCACTCATTCGACGAAGACCGGTTCGTCACTTTCGGCGTGTCGACCGCCGGGCGCCTTCTGACTATCGCTCATACCGACCGTGACGATACAATCAGGATCATCAGTGCACGGCCAGCGACACCAAGGGAGAGGGCAATCTATGAAGAAGGGTAGCCGAAAAGCGATTGACGATCTGCGGCCCGAGTACAAGCCCTCCGACTTTGGGACGCTGGTTCGGGGCAAGTACGCACAGCGCGTCCTGGAAGCCACGAATGTGGTCGTCCTCGATCCGAAGATCGCCAAGGCCTTCCCAAATGATCGGGCCGTCAACAAAGCGCTGCGAGGGCTGCTTCGCGGTCGCAAGTCCTCCGCTCGCCCAACTACCCGTTCAACCCGGACGCGCCGCGAGCGGCGCGCCGGTTAACGGTGCGGTAGTCGCCTTTGGGAAGGTACTTCCACTGGAGAAACCGACAATGAGCAACACCACCAACGCCGTCCGACTCCACCGCGTACTCCGTGCTTCGCCCGAGCGGGTGTATCGAGCATTTCTGGACCCCGATGCAATGGCAAAGTGGCTCCCTCCGCATGGATTCACCGGCAAGGTGCACAAGATGGAAGCACACGTCGGCGGTGGGTACCGGATGTCGTTCAAGAACTTTAGTACGGGCAAGACCCATTCATTCGGCGGCGGTTACACGGAACTCAAGCCTCACGAACGCATCAGCTACACGGATAAGTTCGAAGATCCCAGCATGCCGGGGGAGATGAAGGTCACGATTTATTTTCGTGCGGTCAGCTGCGGCACCGAGCTCGAAATAGTTCAGGAAGGGCTTCCGTCGGTGATTCCGGTCGAGCTTTGCTACCTCGGTTGGCAGGAGTCGTTGCTGCTGCTCGCGCACCTCGTCGAACCAGAGATTCCAGATGGTGCATAGAGGGTACCGTGAGCGCCGATAACTGCGAGCGCCTAACAGCAGCATGCAGCGGGAGGGCGTTCCGCCGCCGCTGATGCCGGGCGTTCGGCGAATGGGACGACGAGGGAACGCAACTCATGTCAGATGTTCGTCCATTTCTCACCCACTCCGACATCAATGACGCCTCGGGGTGCCAGTATGACTAGCGCGCACACCAACCGGGCGCCCGACCTGCGTGACCACATGCTCAGAACCTACGCTACGTTGCGCGGTGCGCTATTTGTCGCTGGAGTAGGTCTACCGCTGGTGTTGTTGATCGGAAGCTGGATCCTGCGGATGGCGGTTCAGGATTCGATGAGCCAGTATTACCACGCCGACAGAGATTTCAGGCCTACGGAAGAGCAACGCGCTACGCTGACCGAGGCCGCGAGGATTAGGGACGCACTCGCAAAGGCACACCGGGATCTGAGCGCGATGGAGAAGGAGACGCTGAAGGCGGCGACGGAATTGGACGCAACACTCTTCTCTCGCCCCGGGGCAGGCGAGTGGCGCGACTGGTTTGTGGGTGGGCTCTTCATCGTCGGAATTTTCTCGCCCACAGAGAGCGCGCGCCTGATGCCGGCGCCTTACTTCGCAGTGCACCGGCCCGGGGTTCGTGTTGCTCGCCGCGGCCGGTGACCGCGGCGTTGGGCCGACAAAGGTGGCTTGCAAAGGGACCGACCGTAGCTACAATGTAGTCACATGACGACCAAGACCCGCATCGTTCGCATCGGCAACTCCCGTGGAATCCGCGTCCCGAAAATCCTGCTGGACCAGGCGCAGTTGCCCGACGAAGTTGAGCTGCACGCCGAGCCAGGGCGGGTGGAGCGGGGCGCGACGAGTTGGGGAGCTCACGTGCCGGACCTGCCAGGCTGCGTTGCGATCGGAGAAACCCGCGCAGAGGTGGTGTAGTTGAGCCGCGAGGCCATCGAGTTCCACATCGCTGGTCTGAGACAAGATGGCTTGCCGGTGCCGGCGCCAAGCTCCGAGGGTGAGATGGTCGAGGCGGGGGCGGCCTAACTTCCGCATGCAGCCGACGGCCTTCGGCCGCGGCTGCTCACTGCAGCATTATCCCAACAGGCGTAGACTCAAGTTTGGAGGTCGATGATGAGGTATAAGATCGCGTTGCTCAAGACGGATGAGGGGTACAGCGTGTCGGTTCCCGGGTTGCCCGGATGCTGGTCGCAAGGCATTACCGAAGAAGAGGCCCTCCAGAACATCCAGGACGCGATTCATGAGTATCTGGCCGTCCGCGATGACCTTCTAGACGGAGCGGTCATCCGCGAAGTTGAGATCACTCCGTAGAACGTGCCGCGCATTCCGGGTGTCACCCATCAGGATGCGGTGCGGGCTCTGCAGAAAGCGGGCTTCCGCGTCGCCCGGCAAGGCAAGCACATCGTGATGACCGACGGTGTCCGGATCATCACCATTCCCAGGCACAACCCCGTCAATGCATTTACCATGGGCGGAATCGTCCGCGATGCCGGGCTCAGTGAAGAAGAATTCCGCGCGCTCTTGTAATGTCTGCTCGCATAACTTGCGCATGAAGCCGTCGGCGCTTCGCGCCACGGCTTATTCGCAGCGTTGGGCAGCAAAGGCAAGTCGATCAAGCGCCGCGCCGATCGAGGAGACCCGGCCAGCCGCTCCTGTGATAGCCTTCCGGTATGGCCAACCGAGCGCGCGACCTCGGATCCAAGGCGCTCAAGCTCTTCCGCAGGCAGCGCGCCCGACCGGCGCAAAGGCTCATCTCCAGTCTCGATCAGGGGCGAGATCCCGATGCTGAAAAGCTCTGGCTTCAAGAGGCCGAGCGTCGACTGGGCGAACTAAAGTCAGGAAAGGTCGCAGGGATTCCCGCCGCGAAGGTAATCAGGAAGGCCCGCTGCATGCTTCGGTGAGAAGCGTCGAGTTTCATCCTGAAGCGCAGGCCGAGTTCATTTCCACAGCCCGGTTCTACGAGCGCCAGGTGGACGGGCTTGGGCTCGACTTCATCATGACGGTTCAGCAGACGTATGAACGATTGCGCGAATCTCCGGCCTCTGGCCCACCGTTTGGCCGTCGGCTCCGGCGTCTTCTGGTTCCGAAGTTTCCGTACGGGCTGAAGCGTTGCCGCCCAACAACGCAGTCGAGCAGACCGGGAACCTCCCTCGACAAAGCAGACGCCTTCAGCAAACGCCGAGAGCAGTCTGAGATCGGCTGATACTGACCGTCCGGGCAGCAGGAGACCATGTTGTGATCGCGCCGAAAGAGAAGACACGCGCTAGGAAAGCCGTGAAGCTTCGCTGTTCGGCGGGGCGTATGAGCGCCCTCGGCGCCGCCGTCCTCCTGGTCAGCCTCTCGCTGCTCGTGCTGTCCGGCTGCGGCGGCCCGCCGGAGAGCCGCGGCGGCCCCGTCACGCTCGTCCTCAAGCACGCCAAGATCCTCGGCCCCGTGGACCCGATCCCGCGCCTCCTCGCCGAGTTCGAGGCCGAGCATCCCGGCATCCGGATCAAGGCCGAGGTGTTGCCGTGGTCGTCGGATGAGCAACGCCAGTTCCTCGTGATCAACCTCGAGGGCGGCCGGCCGGGATTCGACGTCATGATGCTCGACTGCATCTGGGTGCCGGAGTTCGCGCGCGCCGGCTGGATCCTCGACCTGACGCCCAGCGTGCCGTCCGCCGAGCTGTCCGCCCACTTTCCATCGGCCGTCGAGGCAGGGACGTATCGCGGGCGAACGTGGGCGCTGCCATGGATCATGAACGTGGGGCTCCTCTACTATCGCTCCGACCTGCTGGCCCGCTACGGCTTCCAGCCGCCCGCGACCTATCCGGAAATGCTGGAGCAGATCCGGGTCATCCGGAGCGGCGAGGGCAATCCCAAGCTCGAGGGATATCTCTGGCAGGGCAAGCAGTACGAGGGGCTGGTGGTCAACGTCCTCGAGGGGCTCTGGGCCGACGGGACCACGCTGGTGGGCGAGGACGGCCGCGTCTTCCCGGACCCGGAGCGGGCTCAGCACGTCCTGCGCTTGCTCCGCATGCTGATCGACTCGGGAGCGAGCCCCGCCTGGGTGACGGCGGCCGACGAGGAGAGCACGCGGCGGCCCTTCGGCAATGGCGAGGCCGTCTTTCTCAGGAGCTGGCCGTATGCCGTGGATCTCTTCGAGCGCCCTGACTCACCGGTGCGGGGCAAGGTCGGTCTCGCCCCGCTGCCCCGGCACGAGGCCGGCGTTCCCGCGCCCGGGTCCACGGGCGGCGCGCATCTCGCCGTCACCCGTCACACCCGTCATCCGGCCGAGGCCATCGAGCTGGCGCGCTTTCTCTCGAGCACGCGCGCCCAGCGGGCGATGACGGCCAGCGGCGCGACCAAGCCCACGCGGATGGCGCTGTACGCCGATCCCGAGCTGGTGCAGGGCTCTCCCAACCTTCCGCGCATCCACGACCTCACGCTCGGCGGGCGCTCGCGCCCGGTCACGCCGTACTACGTGATGATCTCCACGACGCTCCAGCCCGAGCTGTCGGCGGCCCTCGTCAAGGTGAAGACGCCGGCCCAGAGCGTGGCCGACGCGCGGCGCCGGCTCGAGTTCCTCCTTCGGGACCTGCACGAGTGAGGTCCGGCCGGCCGGGCGCGGGCGTCACGCGACGCCGGCGCCGCGCGCGCGTACAGGGTCTTGTCCTCCTCGCCCCGGCGCTCGTGACGCTCGGCGCGCTGACGCTGTATCCCACCGTCTGGGTGGTCTGGCTCTCACTCCAGCGCCGGATTCCGATCTTCGGCGTGAATCACTTCGAAGGTCTCGGCAACTACGCATTCCTGGCGGCGGACCCGCGGTTCTGGAAGGCGGTCGAAGTCACGGTGCTCTTCACGGTGGCTTCGGTAGCTCTCGAGGTGGTCGGCGGCGTGGCGGCCGCGCTGGCGCTCCGCGGGCAGCGCTGGGGATCACGGGTCGCACTGTCGCTCCTGCTGCTGGCGTGGGCGCTGCCCTCGGTGGTGACGGCGAAGCTCTTCGAGTGGCTGTACAACCCGGCGGCTGGCCTCGTGAACTACGCGCTTGGTGGCGTCGCGCTGAACTGGCTGGGCGACCCGCGGCTGGCCCTGCCCGGCCTGATCCTGGCCGACGTCTGGCGGACCCTGCCGTTCGTCACCGTGCTCTGCTTTGCGCGGCTCCTCGCGATCCCGGCGGAGATCTACGAGGCAGCCCAGCTGGACGGAGCGGGGCCGGTCGCGAGCTTCACGCGGATCACGCTCCCGCTCATCCGCCGCATCCTCCTGATCGCCGTCCTCTTCCGGACCCTCGACGCGCTCCGCTCGTTCGACCTGATGTTCGTCCTCACCGGCGGGGGCCCCGCCGGCACCACGGAGACGCTCACCGTGTACGCGTACCGGAGCCTCTTCCAGGCCGTGCAGCTGGGACTCGGCTCCGCGGTCGGCGTGGTCGTCTTCGCTCTCGTGATGGCGGTCGCGTGGGCGTATCTCCGCGCGCTCCGGCGCGAGGGGCTCGCGGCGTGACGGCGCGGCCCCGCGCGACAGGCAGGCTGCGGGACTGGGCCGTCCTCGCCGCGCTCCTGGCCTATGCGACCCCGTTCTTCTGGCAGCTCCTCACCTCGCTCAAGCCCGAGGCCGAGCTCATGGTGCTGCCGCCGCTCCTGCCGACCCGCCTCACCTGGGAGCACTACCGGGTCGTGCTCGACCAGAGCGTAATGTTGAGAGCGCTGATCAACAGCTTGGGTGTCGGCGCCATCACGACGGCGCTTGCGCTCTGCCTGGGGCTTTTCGGCGCCTACGGGATCGCGCGCTATCCGGTGCCCGGCAAGGGATTGCTCCTCCTCGTGATCGTCGGCGGAACGGCGTTTCCGCAGATCGCGACGGTGAGCCCGCTCTACCTCCTGATGCGCGCGCTCGACCTGCGCGACACGTGGCTGGCGCTCATCCTGGCGAACACGTCCTTCGCCCTGCCGCTCGTCATCTGGCTCCTCACGGGATTTCTCCAGGAGATCCCCGCGCAGCTCGAGGAGGCGGCCTCCGTGGACGGGGCCAGCCGCCCGCGGGCCTTCCGCTGGATCGTGCTGCCGCTCCTGGCGCCGGGGCTCGCGTCCGCCGCGCTTCTCACCTTCCTCTTCTCCTGGAACGAGTTCCTCTTCGCGTACACGTTCACCGCCACCGAAGCCAGCCGCACCGTGCCCGTGGCGCTGGCGCTTTTCCCGGGCGTGTTCGAGGTGCCGTGGGGCGACATCGCCGCCGCTTCCATGCTCGCGAGCGTGCCGCCCGTCGCCCTCGTCGTCGGGTTGCAGCGCTACCTGGTCCGCGGGCTCCTGACCGGCGCGCTCCGGGAGTAGGCGGCCGCCTGTAAAGTCGTGCCGTGACTCGAACCCCGACAAGGAGGAAGACCATGGAGCTTCTCACTCGACGTCATGTCTTGATCTGCGGCGGCGGCGCCCTCGCGACGCTTGCGGGTGCCCGGTCCGCGACGGCGCAGGCGCCTTCCGCGACGGCCGGTCCCGGAGATCCGAAGCTGATCGAAGACCTGGTCGCCGCCAACCGCATTCTCGCGGACCAGGGCGTGGTGGACGGCTACGGTCATGTGAGCGTGCGGCACGACAAGGCGGCCGACCGCTACCTCATGTAGCGCTCCATCGCGCCCGAGCTGGTGACGGTGGCGGACATCATGGAATACGACCTCGACAGCGTGCCGGTGGACCCGAAGGGCCGGGCCGTCTACCTCGAGCGCTTCATTCACGGCGAGATCTACCGTATCCGCCCCGATGTGCGCGCCATCGTGCACAACCACTCGCTGTCGGCCATTCCCTTCGGCGTGACGGGGGCACAGCTACGCCCGCTCTACCACATGAGCGCCTTTCTCTGGCCCGGCGTGCCGGTCTTCGAGATCAGGAACGCCGGTGGGCCCGGGACGGACATGCTGGTCCGCAACGCGGCGCTGGGACAGGCTCTCGCGCGCGCGCTCGGCGCGGGGCCCGTGGCGCTCATGCGCGGCCACGGCGCCGTCGTCGTCGGCGGCAACCTGCCCGAGGTGGTCTTCCGCAGCGTCTACACGGAAGTCAACGCGCGGCTCCAGGCGCAGGCGATGGCGCTGGGCGGGCCCGTGAACTACCTCGACACCGAGGAAGCCAAGAAGGTGCAGGCGTCCATCGCGGGGACGATTCCCCGTCCCTGGGAGCTCTGGAAGCGGAAGGCGCTCGCCAGGTAGGCGCCCCGCGCGTCACTTCACGCGATAGACGACCAGCCGGTTGGTTCCCGACTCGGGCACCCACACTTCTCCCGGTCGGCCGAGGATCTGGCGGACGTTGGCGCCGCCCTTGTCGCTCGGGAAGGCTTCGAACTTCTCGGTCGCGGGATCGAAGCGGACGATGGCGTTGCCTCCCCAATCGGAGAGCCACACCTTGTCCCGGTCGTCCACGTAGACCGCGTAGGGGCGCGGCTTGTCCCCGGGAAGCCTCCACGTCGTCCAGGCGCCCGTGCGCGGATCGTATCGGCTCACGTTGCCGGAATTCCATTCGGCGACCCAGATCAGCCCCTTCGAGTCGGACCACACGCGCCGCGCGCCCTGGTTCCTGGTCGGCGGCTCGATGACCGTGGCGGCTCCCGTCTCGGGGTCGAGGCGGGCGATATAGTTGCCCGCGAGCGAGGCGTAATAGACCACGCCGTCCGGCGTCGCCGCGATGCCGTAGGGCCCGTGGCCGCGCGGCGCGTCCCACACCTGCATGGCGCCCGACTTGGGATCGAGCCGGCCGTACATCCCGCTCTGGCCGGTGAACCAGATGCGGCCCCGGTTGTCGAAGGCCGCCGTGTTCAGGTTGGCGTAGCCGCGCGCCGCAGGTAGCGTCCAGCTCTTGACCTCCCGGGTTCTGGGGTCGACGCGCACGATCGCGTTGTGCCCGCCCTCGGTCACCCAGGGCGCGCCGTCGGGCCCGATGATCACGCCGTGCGGGGATGCGCCGGCGCCGAGCGGGACCAGATCGACCTTGCCCGTCGCCGGGTCGAGGCGGCCGAGCTTGCCCGCGCCCTGGGCCGTGAACCACACGATGCCGTCGCCGCCGACGGCGACGTCGTGCGGGTTGCTTCCCGAGGGCAGGGCGTAGGCGTGGATGGCGACATCCGCCGGCGCGGGGGACGGCGCGCCAAGGGCAAAGACGACGAGGAGTCCGAAGAGCGCGCGGCGCATGGTCATCTCCCGTGTACGAGCATGGCTGTCAACGCAAGCGAGGGAAGACTTCTTCGCCCAGGAGCCTGATGGTCCGCAACACCCGGGCCTGCTCCATCCCCGGCCACTGGACGCGGACGATGATGGTGGTGACGCCGAGCGTGTCCCGGTAGCGGGCGATCTCCTCTCTCACTCGGACGGGATCGCCCAGGAGGAAGCGGTCGCGCGCGAGGGCGTCGAAGTCGGGCGCGAAGCTCTCGCCGGCCGGGAGCGCCTTGTCCTGCTCCCACTGCCGGTAGGCCTCGTACTTGGGCCCGAGGAAGCGCCGCGCCTCGCCGACGGCCGCCGCCGCATCCGGAGAGACGTAGCACTCCTTGATGAGCGGGATCTCGGTCGCCGCCGGCTTTCCCGAGGCGGTGCGCGTCTCCCGGAACAGGGCAAGCTGGCGCTCCAGCGTCGGCAGCGTCGTGTGCGGGTTCATCAGCCACGCGTCGCCGAGGCGCGCGGCCCGCTTGACGCCGGCGTCCGCATTGGCCGCCATCCAGATTGCCGGACGCGGCCGCTGGAGCGGCGGCATGGAGATGCGGACGTCCGTAAGCGTGAAATGGCGGCCGGCATAGCTCAGGGGCTCGCCCGTCCAGAGCCGCTCGATGATCTCGAGCCCCTCGACTAGGCGACCGACCCGCTGCTTCGGATCTTGCCCCACGGCCTGGTTCTCGACGTCACGGTAGCCGAGCCCCACTCCGAAGATGAAGCGTCCGCCACAGATCACGTCGAGCGTCGCGATCTGCTCGGCGACCTCGACGGGATGGTGCAGGGGGAGGAGCAGGACTCCGGTCCCGAGCGACATCGCGCCGGCTTCGGCCGCGACCCTTGCGAGGACGGGAATCGGCTGGAAATACGTGAAGGGGGCGGAGAGGTAGTGCTGGCTGGCCCAGACGGAATCGAAGCCGACAGCCGATGCCAGGCGGACCTGCTCGAGGTGCTCCTGGAAGCGGCCGGCTTGCGAGTCATCCGGCGAGTGCTGCACAGACAGCCCGAGGCCGAACCTCATCTCTCTCCTGACCGGGCTGCGGTGCGTCTTCCTGGCGAGAACACCATCCTGCTCCTCACTTTTGGGATTATAGTCGGGTTCCCGCGCCTCCGCGATCGTTCGCGGGACGGGGATTTGCGGGGATCGCGATTGGGGGCATGAGCGAGGGCATGGGCGAGGGGCTTCCGGTCATCTACCTGGCCAGGCACGGCGAGACCGCCTGGAGCCTCTCGGGTCAGCACACCGGATCGACCGATCTGCCGCTGACGGAGCGCGGCGAGCGCAATGCCCGCCGGCTCGGGGAGCTGTTGCACGGTCTGACCTTCGCCAGGATTGTTACGAGCCCGTTACGGCGCGCGGCCCGGACGTGCGAGCTGGCCGGATTCGGGGCCGCTGCCGAGGTCGACAAGGATCTGGTCGAGTGGAACTATGGCCAGTACGAGGGGCGCACCAGCGCCGAGATCCACGCCGATCGCCCCGACTGGCAGCTCTTCCGCGACGGCTGCCCGGGAGGCGAGATGCCGGCGGAGGTCGGCGCCCGGGCCGACCGCGTGGTGAGATGGGTGCGGGAGGTTCCCGGAGATGTGCTGCTCTTTTCGAGCGCCCATTTCCTCCGGGTGCTGGCCGCCCGCTGGCTCGGGCTCGAGCCAGCGGCCGGCAGATATTTTCTATTGAGCACGGCGAGCCTCTCCGCGCTCGGCTATGAGCACGACCGGTCGCAGGCGGTGATTCGACTGTGGAACGATGCGCATCACGTGGGTATGTGACATGCGAGAAAGGCGACGCGATGCCTCCGGGCTCCCGGGTGGGTCAGAACGTCAACGCGTTCGTGGAAGGGTTTCGGCCGTGGGAGAAAGCCGGTGACCGCAAGCCCGCCACCGAGAAGGACACGCCGTCCGATGAGCTCAAAGAAGCAAAAGGCACCGGACCATGACTGACAGCATGGCGCCACTCACCGCGCGTCCGGCATGGAAGGCGCTCGAGGCCCACCACGACAAGGTGCGGGAGCTGCACCTTCGGAAGCTGTTCGCGGACGACCCCGAGCGGGGCGAGCGGATGACGGCCGAGGCGGTGGGGATCCACCTCGACTACTCGAAGAACCGGATCACCGGCGAAACCATGACGCTCCTCCTGCGGCTGGCAGAGGAATCCGGCCTCCGGGAGCGGATCGACGCCATGTTCAGGGGCGAGAAGATCAACATCACGGAAAAGCGGGCCGTGTTGCACGTCGCCCTGCGCGCGCCCAAAGGGGCGTCCATCGTCGTGGACGGCCTGAACGTGGTGCCCCAGGTCCACGCCGTGCTCGACAAGATGGCCGACTTCTCCAACCGGGTCCGGAGCGGCGCCTGGATGGGGCACACCGGCAGGCGCATCCGCCACGTCATCAACATCGGCATCGGCGGCTCGGACCTGGGCCCGGTGATGGCTTGCGAGGCGCTCAAGCACTACAGCGCGCGAGCGATGACGTTCCGGTTCGTATCCAACGTGGATGGCACCGACTTCGCCGAGGCGACGCGCGACCTCGACCCGGCGGAGACACTCTTCATCGTGTCCTCGAAGACGTTCACGACACTCGAGACGATGACCAATGCCCAGAGCGCGCGCGAGTGGTCGCTCAAGAGCCTGGGCGGCGACGCCAAGGCCGTCGCCAGGCACTTCGTCGCGGTCTCGACGAACGCGGCCGAGGTGGCAAAGTTCGGCATCGACACGGCCAACATGTTCGAGTTCTGGGACTGGGTCGGCGGGCGCTACTCCATGGATTCGGCGATCGGCCTCTCGACGATGCTCGCCGTCGGACCCGACAACTTCCGCGCCATGCTGGACGGCTTCCGCCAGATGGACGAGCACTTCCGCACGGCGCCGTTCGAGCGCAACCTGCCCGTGCTCATGGGCCTGCTGGCCGTCTGGTACAACGACTTCTTCGGCGCGCAGACCGTGGCGGTCCTGCCGTACGAGCAGTACCTGAAGCGGTTCCCGGCCTATCTCCAGCAGCTGACGATGGAGTCGAGCGGCAAGCACGTCGCGCTCGACGGTACGCGAGTCGACTACGACACCAGCCCCATCTATTGGGGCGAGCCGGGGACCAACGGCCAGCATTCCTTCTACCAGCTGATCCACCAGGGAACCAGGCTCATCCCGTGCGACTTCATCGCATTCATGAAAGCGCTGCATCCGCTCGGCCGCCACCACGACATCCTCCTCGCGAACGTCTTCGCCCAGACCGAAGCGCTGGCCTTCGGCAAGACGCCCGACGAGGTCAAGGCCGAGGGCACGCCGGACTGGCTCGTGCCGCATCGGGTGTTCGAGGGCAACCGCCCGTCGAACACGATCCTGGCCGAGAAGCTGACACCGGAGGCGCTCGGCAAGCTCGTCGCGCTCTACGAGCATTCGGTCTTCACCCAGGGCACCATCTGGAGCATCGACTCGTTCGACCAGTGGGGTGTCGAGCTGGGCAAGGTGCTGGCCCAGCGCATCATCCCGGAGCTCGAGGGGAAGGCCGAGCCCTCGCTCACGCACGACAGCTCGACGAACAACCTGATCCGCCGCTACCGCAGACTCAAGTAACCCCGCCAAGGAGGTCATATGCAGCTCGGCATGATCGGACTCGGCCGGATGGGGGCGAACATGGTGCGGCGGCTGATCAAGGGCGGCCACCAGTGCGTGGTCTTCGACATGTCGCCGAAGGCGGTCCAGGAGCTGGTCCAGGAGAAGGCGGTTGGAGCGTCCTCGCTCGCGGACTTCGTCAAGAAGCTGGACAAGCCCCGGGCGATCTGGCTGATGGTCCCGGCGGCTGTCGTGGACAAGACCATCGCCGACCTCCTGCCGACTCTCGAGCGCGGCGACGTCCTGATCGACGGCGGCAATTCCTACTACATCGAGGACATTCGGCGCGCGAAGGAGCTCGCGGCGAAGGGGATCCACTACGTGGACGTGGGCACCAGCGGCGGCGTCTGGGGCCTGGAGCGCGGATACTGCATGATGATCGGCGGCGAGGATGATGTGGTCAAGCGCCTCGACCCGATCTTCGCCAGGCTGGCTCCCGGCGCGGGCGACATCGCGCGCACAGCCGGACGCGAGAAGGCCGGCGGCACGGCCGAGCAAGGGTATCTCCACTGCGGGCCGAACGGCGCCGGCCACTTCGTGAAGATGGTGCACAACGGAATCGAGTACGGGCTCATGGCCGCCTACGCCGAGGGCCTGGGTATCCTGCGCGCCGCCAACGTCGGCAAGCAGACCCATGCGGTCGATGCGGAGACGACGCCCCTTCGCGACCCCGAGCACTACCAGTACGACCTCAATCTGCCCGACATCGCCGAGCTGTGGCGGCGCGGCAGCGTGATCGCCTCGTGGCTGCTGGACTTGACGGCAAGCGCTCTCTCCAAGGACCCGGCCCTCGCGGGGTTCGCGGGACGGGTGTCGGACTCGGGCGAGGGGCGGTGGACGATCAAGGCCGCCATCGACGAGGCCGTGCCGGCCCACGTCCTGACGGCGGCTCTCTTCGAGCGCTTCAGCTCGCGCGGCGAGGCGGAGTTCGCCGACAGGCTGCTCTCGGCCATGCGCTACGAGTTCGGCGGGCACGTCGAGAAGTCGGCCGGCAAGTGACGAGCGCCCCGCGCTCCGACGCTCGGGTGTTCTTCGGCGCCACGGGCGATCTGGCCTACAAGAAGATCTTCCCGGCGCTGCAGGCGATGTTGAAGCACGGGCACTTGACGACGTACCGCAGCAGGCCGCTCAGCTCGCCGAACGCCGCGGGATCGAGGCCCCCGTGCTGCTCGGAGCAGCTCGGCAAGGCGGACTGCACCGACGGCGCGATCAAAGGGTCTCGCCTCCCGGCGGCTGGCAGAACCCGGTGGTGACGGACTAGGCGATGGAGGTCACGGTGCTCCCCGACGCCGCCGCGGTCGCCAGGGAGGCCGCCGCGATCATCGCCGCGGAGGCGAGGGCGGCCGTCGCCGCGCGTGGGCGCTTCATCGTGGCCGTCAGCGGCGGCCACACGCCGTGGCAGATGCTGCGCGCCATGGCAGAGGAAGACGTGCCGTGGAAGGGCGTCCACGTGGCGCAAGTGGACGAGCGCGTGGCGCCGGCTGGCGACCCGGACAGGAACCTCACCCGTGTGCGCGAGAGCCTGCTCGCGCACGCGCCGGTCCGCCCGGAGCAGGTCTATCCCATGCCGGTCGAATCGCCCGACCTGGAGGCCGCGGCCAGGCAGTACGCATTGACGCTCCGGGAGATCGCCGGCTCACCGCCGGTGCTCGACCTCGCCCACCTGGGGCTCGGGCCCGATGGCCACACCGCGTCGCTCGTGCCCGAAGATCCGGTCCTCGACGTCACCGACGCGGACGTCGCGGTGACCGGCCGGGCCTACGAGGGCAGGCGCCGGATGACGCTGACGTTTCCGATGCTCAACCGGTCCCGGCGCATCCTGTGGCTGGTGACCGGGAGCGAGAAGGTTGCTATGCTTGCCCGACTACGCGCAGCCGACCGGTCGATTCCCGCCGGCCGAGTAAGCCAGGATCGGGCCCTGGTGCTCGCCGACCGCGCGGCGGCGCGCCACTGACAGATCGGAGGAACGACGATGGCGCTCATCCGGGCCGGGTCCATCAGCCTGGCCGAGGGGGCGCTGACCGGCTGGCCTGCCGTGGTCATCGCGGCCGCCGTGTTCGCAGTGCTGCTATGGAGCCGGGTCAATCCAGCGCGGCTGGTCCTCTGTGGCGCGCTGGTGAGCCTGTTCACGTTCAGCGTTCGCTGAGCGGGGAGACACAAACATGCGCGTGGGGATCGCCGCCGATCACGGCGGGTTCGGCCTGAAGGAGGAGATGGTCGCCCGACTCCGCCGCGCGGGACACGAGATCGTCGACTTCGGCGCCAAGGGCCTGGTCACGGACGACGACTATCCGGACTTCGTCGTCCCGCTCGCCAGGGCCGTGGTGGCGGGGACGGTGGAGCGCGGCGTGGCGATCTGCGGTAGCGGCGTCGGTGCCGCGGTCTGCGCCAACAAGGTGCCGGGTGCGCGCGCCTGCATGATCGAGGATCACTTCTCCGCCCGGCAGGGTGTCGAGGACGATCACATGAACGTTCTGTGCCTGGGTGGCCGCGTGGTGGGCCCCGAGGTCGCGTGGGATCTCGTCGAGACGTTCCTCGCGGCGGAGTTCAGCCAGGCTGAGCGCCACCTGCGCCGCCTGGGCAAGGTCGCGTCGCTCGAAGCGCGACCAAGCGCCCGGTAGCTCCGCTACCCTACTTGGCGGGTTTGACCGCCGGCGGCTTCCAGCTGCCGTCGAGGATCGACGGGCTCTTGTCCTTCGGCCAGTAGAGCCGCAGCATCAGGGCGAAGCGGCCGTTCGGGGCCGGCAGCCAGTTCGACTCCTTGTCGACGCCCGGCGACTCGCCCTGCAGGTAGAGATCGAGCGAGCCGTCCTCGTTGTACTTGAGCGCGTCGCGCGGGCTCAGCGTGTAGCGGTTGAGCGGGTTCTCCACGAAGAAGTACTCGGCGTTGTACATCGTCAGCGACCAGAAGGCGTTGACAGGCGGCGCCTGGCCCTTGTCGAAGTGCATCACGTACTTGTTGGCGCCGTCGTACGAGTTTCCCTCGCCATCCTTCGTGGAGGTCGGATATACCGCGTCCTGGGGCCGGTTGGCGCTCAGGCCGACCGCGGTGATGGTCGCCCGGTCGAGATATCTGGTTCCGTAGATCCCGGTCTTCGTGGTGACGACCCAGCCGTTGACGGGCACCGCCATCCTCATGAAGTTGCCCGCGATCGCCTCGAACGCCGCCCTCGGCACGCCCTGAAGCGTCCTGGCCACGGCCGGGTCGAGCTTGCCCGCGTCGAAGTCCTGGCCAGGGACGACGCCGAGCCTCGCCATCTTGGCCACGATCGGCGCGTCGGCGGCCGCCGGCGGGTTGTCCTTCATGAGCGCCGCCAGGAGCTTGAAGTACGCCGCCGCGTCCATCCGGTTGACCTGCTCCCGCACCGCGGTCTTCGTGTCGACGGACGCGTCCACGACGCCCTTGGGCGCGGTGTAGGGCTTGCCGTAGGTGGAGAGCGGCACGAGCTTGTACAGGTCCTGGAGGGCGTGCACCGCCTTGTAGTCCTCGGGCGTGCCGGTGCAGTAGGTGCGGCCGAGGATCCATACCAGGGCGGTGGGCGACTTGAGCTGCTTGACGCCGGCGGGCAGCGTGCCCTTCCAGTAGGGTCCGGTGATGGCGTAGGCCTGCGCCTTGCCGCCGGTTGTGCGCTTGCCCGGCACGTCGAACACGTCAGTCCACCCGGAGAGCATGGGCATCAGGTAGTAGCGGTCCTTCTGATCCGGCAGCGCGAGGACATACGGTTCCTTGGCCACGTTCAGGAAGGCGACGGAGTACAGCGTGTCCGCATTGGGCGCGGTGATGGCGCGGGACGACGCGTCCGGGTACTGGCGCAGGAGGGCGAATTGGCCCATCGGAGCCTGATGGCCCGTGGGCTCGGCGACGTTGGTGACCACCCGCCGGGTCATCTCCATCGTGATGAGCGGGTAGCCGTAGATGTAGGCCTCGATCCCGAGGGCAAGCGCCTCTTGCTCATCGACCTTGGGGGCCTGCTGAGCCCAGGCGGGCGAGAGCGCGAGCGACAGGAGCAGGCCCGTGGACAGGACGCTTCGAGGAAGGCCACGAAGCATTGCCGATCTCCTCGTCGATGGAGCCGTGCACGTCGGCGATTCCGTGGCGTCACTCCCCGGCCAGCAGAGCCCGCCTTGCCGCGGCGAGCTCTTTCAGTTTCTTCCCACCCAGCTTCGGATAGCTGAGATCGAGCGAGCCCAGCGTCCCGACGGCGGCGGCGGCGACGACGACACGGGTGAACCACTTGTTGTCTGCGGGCACGACGTACCACGGCGCGTCCTCGGTGGCGGTCTGCCGGATCATGTCCTCGTAAGCCTCCATGTAGTCGTCCCAGAACTTGCGCTCCCTGATGTCGCTGGCCGAGTACTTCCAGTTCTTCTCAGGGTTCTCGAGCCGCTCGAGGAAGCGCTTTTTCTGCTCTTTCTTCGACACGTGGAGGAAGAACTTGCGAATTACGACCCCGTTGCGCGTCAGGTACCGCTCGAAGCTTCGAATATCCTTGTAGCGCTCCTTCCAGATGTCCGTGGTGACGAGCTCCGGCGGAAGCTTCTGCCTCTCCAGAAGCTCCTGATGCACGCGCACCACGAGCGTCTCCTCGTAGTAGCTGCGATTGAAGATGCCGATCCGCCCGCGGGCGGGCAGATGTTTCACGCAGCGCCAGAGGTAGTCGTGGTCGAGGTCTTCGTCCGACGGCACCTTGAATGAGGTGACCTCGCAGCCCTGTGGGTTGACGCCCGACATGACGTGCTTGATGGTGCTGTCCTTGCCTGCGGCGTCCATGGCCTGGAAGATGAGCAGCACCGCCCGCGAGTCTTGTGCGTAGAGCATGTCCTGAAGCTCGGCGAGCGCCTCGATGCCCATCACGAGCGCTTCCTTGGCACGCGGCTTGTCCGCGGAGCCGAAGTCGAGCGTGTCGCCCGGGTCGAAATCTTTCAGGCGAAAGCCCTCGCCGTCGGTGACGAGGAAGGGTGTCGCGAAGCTGCGGGCCTTCTTGATGGGAGCCTTCATTTTCATGGGCGATACTGTGCCACGGGCGCCCGGGGCCTGTCGACAGCCATGCGACCCGATGCGGATAGTGTTTGACCGCGGCGGCGGCTTGGTCTAGTTGTGGGGAGGCTTCTCACGCCCACACCGGGAGGATGGCATGGCCGGACGTCCGCTGCCGACCGAGCAGGAGGTGCGCTCGTGGATCCGCGAGCGTCGCAACTGGGGGCGCTGGGGCAAGGACGACCAGCGCGGCGCGATGAACCTTGTCACGCCGGCGAAGCGGGTCGCGGCGGTGCGGCTCGTCCAGAGCGGCCGGAGCGTCTCGCTGAGCCGGCCGTTCCCCAAGGAGCCGGGCATCAACAACGCGCGGCCGGCCCAGCACTACATGCAGGTCATTCCGCGCGGCACAGGCGCCTTCGCCGGGGACTACTACGGCATCTTCTACCACGGCGTCGCGTCCACGCACATCGACGCCCTCTGCCACACCTGGGATGACGAGGCGATGTGGAACGGGCGCGACCCGAAGAAGGAGATCACCTTCGACGGCGCCACGTTCGGCTCGATCGAGCACTGGTCCGAGGGCATCATCACCCGCGCGGTCATGCTGGACATTCCGCGTCACCGCGGCGTGCCTTTCGTGACGGAGGACGCGCCCGTCCACGGATACGAGCTCGACGAGATCCTCACGGCACGCGGGGTCAGGCTCGAGCCGGGGGATGCCGTCTGTGTCTACGCGGGGAGGGACGCGTGGCAGGCGGCCAACCCCGACACGCCGTACGGGCGGCCCTACGGGGGCGGCGCCAACGTGCGGCCGGGCCTCCACGTCTCGTGCCTGCCCTTCCTGCGCGATCACGACGTGAGCCTGCTCGTGTGGGACATGCTCGATCACCTGCCCATCGGCTACGACATCCCGTGGGCCGTGCACGCCTGTCTCTTCGCCTACGGCGTGGGACTCCTCGACAACGCGCTGCTCGAGCCGCTCGCCAAAGCCTGCGTCGAGGAGAAGCGGGATGACTTCATGCTGGTGATCGCGCCGCTCGTGGTGATCGGCGGCACCGGCTCGCCGGCGAATCCTCTCGCCGTATTCTAGCGTGAACTATTCATGAACGCCGTTCCCGTGTCCTGTGCGCCCCCTCACCCTGACCCTCTCCCCCTCCTGGGGCGAGGGGATCGAAATGGCTCCCTCTCCCTCGGCGAGGGAGAGGGCTGGGGTGAGGGTGGGCGTCTGTTCGCGCATAATCCGGGCTAGTAGCGTGCTCAAAGACTCGCAGGCTGCTCAAAAACGTCCAGAAGCGAGGCGGCATTCGACCGCGCAGGCCGCCGAGAAGGGTCCAGATGCGAGGCGGCGAGCGCCGCGGCACCCCGAGGCGTACTTTCTGTACGTTGAGGGGTGCCGCAAGCTCGCCCCAATGCGCTTTCAGCTAGATGGCGCAGATGGGCCCTTCTCGGCGGCCTGCTAAGGAGACCGTCATGGCCCGCAAACCCGCGTCAGCCGGTCACCCACGCGCCGTCCCCGCGGTGCCCGATCCGCAGCACCGCTGGGACCGGCCCATCCAGGCGCCGGGACACATGCAGGTGGACTTCGAGGAGCGCGTGGATTTCAGGCGGCTGCACGACTACCGCCTCGGCCGCGTGCGCCGCGCCCTCGCCGGCTCCGGACTGGGGGCGCTCCTCGTCTTCGACCAGCACAATATCCGCTACATCTCCGGCACGGTCATCGGCGAGTGGGCGCGTGACAAGCTGATCCGCTACTCGCTGCTCACGGGACCGGGCGAGCCCTGGGTCTGGGACTTCGGCTCCGCCGCGCGTCACCACCGCCTCTACGCGCCGTGGCTCCTGCCCGACCACTGCCTGGCCGGCATGGTCGGCATGCGCGGCGCGGTGCCGCCCACCGCCGGGCTCTTCGAGCAGGCCGCCCGCGAGATCAAGGCGATCCTCACGCGCGAGGGCGTGGCGAGGATGCCGCTCGGCATCGACGTGGTCGAGCCGCCCTTTCTCTTCGCGCTCCAGAAGGAAGGCATCGAAGTCCGAGACTGCCAGCAGGTCATGCTCGAGGCGCGCGTGATCAAGAGCACCGACGAGTTGGTGCTGCTCAACATGGCCGCCGCCATGGGTGACGGCGTCTATCAGGACATCTTCGAGGCGCTCAAGCCCGGCATCCGCGAGAACGAGATCGTGGCGCTGGCGACCAAGCGGCTCTACGAGATGGGCTCGGACTGCGTCGAGGCGATCAACGCGATCTCGGGCGAGCGTTGCTCGCCGCACCCACACAACTTCACCGACCGCATGCTCCGCCCCGGCGACCAGGCCTTCTTCGACATCATCCAGTCCTTCGTCGGCTACCGGACGTGCTACTACCGCACCTTCAGCGTCGGGCGCGCGACGGCGGCCCAGCAGAGCGCCTACAAGCGGGCGCGCGAGTGGATGGACAGCGCCATCGAGCTGATCAAGCCCGGCGTCGGCACGGACCGGATCACGAAGAGCTTTCCCAAGGCGCAGGAGATCGGCTTCGAGAGCGAGATGGCGGCCTTCGGGCTCAACTTCTGCCATGGTCTGGGCTTAGGGCTCCACGAGCGCCCGATCATCTCGCGGGTCAACTCGCTCGATCATCCCATGGAGCTGGAGGCGGGCATGGTCTTCGCCGTCGAGACCTACTGCCCGGCTTCGGATGGCGTCTCGGCCGCGCGCATCGAGGAGGAAGTGATCGTGACGCCGAAAGGCGCCCAGATCATCACGCTCTTCCCGGCCGACGAGCTGCCGATTGCCAACCGGTACTAATGTCATCGAGTTCCCCTCGCCCCCGGAGCGACTGTCTTGTTTGTCAAGCGGATTCTGGTTGCCATGGGCGTTGGTCTCGCAGCATTGCGTTCAGAATGGTGAGGAGCTTGCGCATGGCGGCGGTGAGGGCAACTTTTTTCGGCCGGCCGGCCGCGGTCAAGCGCTGATAGAAATGGGCGATCGCCGGGTTGAAGCGGACCGCGGTGAGAGTGGCCATATACAGCACGCTGCGCACCGCAGGGCGGCCCCCGGCGATCATGCGGCGCCCGCGCCAGTGGCCGCTCTCTCGGTTGAACGGAGCGATACCGACCAGGGCGGCGATCTTGCGGCGATCCAGGTGACCCAGCTCCGGGAGGTCGGCGATCAGCGTGTACGCCGTGATATCGCCAACGCCAGGCACGGAGTGGAGCAGGTTGTCCCGCTCCCGCCAGATCGGGCTGGACCGGATGCGGGTGGCGAGGTCGGCCTCGATCTCGGCGAGGGCCTTGGTCAGCCAACGGATGTGCGTGGCGATACGGCGTTGCAGCCGCAGGTCGCGCGCCTGTTGGTGGCGGTTGCGCTCGGCCCCGAGCATGTCCACCAGTTGCCGGCGGCGGGTGACGAGGTCGCCCAAGGCCTGCGCCTCCGGGGTGGGCAGGGGCCGGACCTCGGGCTGCACGGCTTCGGCGAACAGGGCCATGAGGCGGGCATCGAGCGCGTCGGTCTTGGCGAGCTGGCCCGTCGCGCGGGCGTAATCGCGGATCTGCCGCGGATTGACCACGGCCACCGGCACCCCCGCGCTGGCCAGCACCGCGGCCACGGGGATCTCATAGCCCCCGGTCGCCTCGAGCACCACCAGCCGCGGCCCGAGGGGTTGCAGCCGAGCGACGAGCCCCGCGAGTCCCGCGTCATCGCGACTGAGCTGGAACCGCTCGTCGGTCGGATGAACATGGACATCCACTTGGTCCTTGGCGATATCGATCCCCACAAAGATGCGTTCCATGCCCCGTCCTTGTCTATGCGGGCTCCGGCGGCCCTGGCGACTGTGCGGGTTCACGGCACGTGAAGCGGCGGACGGGGCCCCAAGCTCCGGGACGGTCTCGGTCGACCGAGGGGGAAACGGGCTCCCGCCCACCTTCACTCGGCCAGTCTTACTGGCCGGTGTCTGCATGATACAAGGGGGA